>Ga0209050_1000029_pt1 | contig 465801 bp, 455 predicted proteins | sample Araplavi_mTSA_r2_FD_184276 | JGI IMG/M metagenome (GOLD analysis project Ga0209050, IMG submission 184276) | Arabidopsis root microbial communities from North Carolina, USA - plate scrape MF_Cvi_mTSA_r2 (SPAdes) (version 2) | ecosystem: Host-associated > Plants > Roots > Endosphere | place... | reverse complement strand
CTTCGGCGACATCAACCAGCACGGCATGGAAGGCGTCCGCTTCTACACCAAGACCAAGACCATCACCGCACGCTGGCCCGAAGGCGCCGTCGAAGACTCCGCCTTCGTCATCCCCACGATGAAGTAGCGTCGGCGGCGAGGGGATGGGCAAGTCCGACAAGGGGCTCACGCAGCGCCTCCTGCAACTGAAGCCGGGGCAGTCCTGCGTGGTGAGCAGCCGGTGCCTGGATATCCGGCCGGCTCGACAGCACGCTCCTGACCGGCGCTGGACCGCGGAACGCATCGACGGCCGCTGGGTCGTGCGGCGATTGAGCTGACGCGAGCGAACGGCGGCTGCCCGCGCCGCGCGCCGACAACCCGGCCGGCCCATACCTTTCCGTCACTTAGTCGTCACGGGGCCTACATGCGCCGCGGTGCTTGATACCGTGACGCCCGCCGGAGATGGGCGCCTGCGCGGTGAAGGCATGGCACGATCGGTCTGGCGGGGGGCGGCGCTCGCCCTGGGCTTCCTGGCGTTGGCGGGCTGCGGCGAACGCGGCCCCAAGGGTTCGGCCGACGACTGGCGAAGCCAGATCAAGGACGTGAAGATGGCCGTCCAGGGCAACAACGACGACCCGCAGATGGTGCGCCGGCGCGAGGTGTACCGCGAATACCTGACCAAGGCCCTGGGCGTTCCGGTCAAGCTCTATGAATCCTCGGACTACAACGGCGTGATCCAGGCGGTCTCGTCGGGCCAGGTGGACATCGCCGGCATTGCGGGGGGCGGCTACGCCAATGTGGACGCCCAGGTGGGCGACAAGGTCGCGCCGCTGCTCACCACCCGGCAGGCCGAGGGCGAAACGGGATACTACTCGATCCTGGTCGTGCGCGCCGACAGCCCGGTGAAGTCGCTGGCCGACATGAAGGGTCGCTCGCTGGGCTACGTCGACTACAACTCGACCTCCGGCTACCTCTATCCGCGGGCGGCGATGCGCAAGCAGGGCATCGAGCCCGACACCTTCTTCGGCAAGACCAGTTTCGCGGGCGCCCATACCCAGGCGGTGATGGCGCTGGCCCATGGCCAGTTCGACGGCACGATCCTGCAGGCGAGCGGCGGCACGCCCGAGACCAGCTTCACCCGCGGGCCGCTGCGCACCATGGCGCGCCAGGGCCTGATCGACCTGAAGGACTTCCGCATCGTCTGGACCGCCGGGCCGATCCCCAGCGAGGCCCTCATCGCCCGCACCGACCGGCCGCAGCCGATGATCGACCTGGTGCGCGGCGCGCTGGCGGCCTTGCCCTACGACGACCCGGACCTCTGGCCCGAGATCGGGCAACTGGACGGCTCAGCCTACACGGCCGTGAACCGCGACCACTACAAGGAGATCATCGAGCTGCGCAAAGAAGAGCTGGCGCACCGCCGCGGCGGGTCCGCCGCCGCCGGAGGGCGGCCCCAGTGAGAGCTTTCCCGATCGCCGTCGCCGCCCTGGGCCTCGTCGCCGCGGCGCCTGCCCCGCCGCTGCGGATCGCCGCCACCGGCCCGGCCACCGCCGCCTGCGCCGCCGTCGGCGACGGCGCTCCGGCCGGCGAGAAGGCCTACTACGATCACCTCTCGAAGCGCCTGCAGCGCGAAGTGCTGAAGTGCCCCTTCGCCAGCCGGGCCGAAGCGGCCACGGCGCTCGCGGCCGGCAAAGTCGACATGGCGTGGCTCGATCCCGCGACCTTCGCGCCCGTCCAGGCGCAGACGCGGGCGATCCTTACGGTCCGCGCGACGAATACCTCCAACCGCATCCCGGTCTACGTCGCCGTCCGTAGCGCCGATCCGGCCCGGGACCTGGCCGCGCTGAAGGGTCGGCTGATCGCCTTCGGGGGCGCGTCGCCGGCCGGCCACGCCACGCCCCGCGCGATCCTGGCCGAACGCGGGCTCGGCGCCGGCGCCTATCGCGAGAAGGTCGAGGTCGACGGCGACGCCGCCCTCGCCGAGCTGCGCAAGGGTGCGGTGGATGCGGTCGCCGTGCATGCCGCCGCCTGGCAGCGCGTTTGCCGGATGGTCTCGCCCAAGGATCCCGAGCCCTGCCGCGACCTGCGCGTGCTGGCGAAGGCCCGCCCCGAAGCGGCGGAGGCGATCGTGATCCGCCGCGACATGCCGGACGAACTGCGCTTCCGCCTGATCGGCATCCACATGCCGCTGCACCTCGAGGCGCCGGCCGCCTTCGCCTACGCCGCAGCCAGCCCGGGCGCGGCGGAGTTCCAGCCGGCCGAGGCCCTCGCGCTCACCCTGGCGAACCTCAAGTGACCGACATGGCGAACGGAGGCGCGGTCGCCGCCTTCGAGCGCGAGCGCCGTCGCGTGCTCCGCCGTCGCCGGGCCGAGGCGCTGACCGGCCTCCTGGCCTTCTCCGCCCTCCTGCTCCTGGCATTCCAGCGCAGCCAGTTCTTCGGCGCGGACATCGGCGGCGATCCGCTGGGCCGCATCGCCACCTTCCTGGGGCGCATGATCCCCGACCTGAAGGCCGACGCACTGCTGGCGGACAAGCACGCGCGCGGCTCGATCGCCTGGTGGTACTACGACCTGCCGCTGTGGCTGCGGGCGGGCTGGCAGACGGTGGAGATGGCCGTGCTGGCCACCGCGATCGGCGCCGTCGCCGCGACCTTCGCGGGCTTCGCCTGCGCGCGGAACCTGATGCCGCTCGCGTCCGTGCGCTTCGTGGTCCGCCGGGTGCTGGAATTCCTGCGGACACTGCCCGATCTGATCGTGGCCCTGATCCTGGTCTCGGCCTTCGGGATCGGGCCGCTGCCGGGCGTGATTACGTTGGCGATCTCCACCTTCGCCTCGCTAGGCAAGCTGTTCGCCGAGGTGAACGAGGAGGTCGACAGCCGCCCGCTGGAAGCGCTGGAGGCCAGCGGCGCGGGCCTGGCGCGGAAGATCCGCTACGGCGTCCTGCCCCAGGTGCTGCCGAACTACGCCTCATACGCCCTGCTGCGGCTGGAGGGGAACATGGCCGCCGCCGCCGCCCTGGGCATCGTGGGCGCGGGCGGCATCGGCATCGAGCTGCAGCGGGCGATCACCTACACCGAGTTCGACACCTACCTGGCGATCCTGCTGCTGATCGTCGGCATGATCTTCCTGATCGACATCGCCTCGGAGCGGATCCGCCACGGCCTCATCGGCCTGGAGTCGGCGCGATGAGCTCGGCGATGGAGCGGGCGCTGGACGTGGCGCCGAAGGCGGTGCGGCCCAGCCTGCGCGCCCGCGCGATCCCGCCGCTGGCGGTCGTGGCCGGGCTCGCGGCGCTGTTCGCCATGGGGGCCGACCTGGGCCTGTCGCCCGGGGCGCTGGCCGCCGGCGCGGGCAAGCTCGGGCGCTTCCTCGCGACCATGCTGCCGCCCAGCGACGGCGGCGACCCGATGCGGATCGTGCGCGCGCTGGGCGAGACCTTCGCCATGGCCTTCGCGGGCACCGTGCTGGCCGCGCTCGCGGCCCTGCCGCTGGGCGTCGTGGGCGCGAAGTCGGTGGTCGCCCAGCCAGCCCTGCATTTCGGCTTCCGCCGTGCGCTCGACATTTTCCGCGGCGTGCCGGCCCTGGTCTGGGCGCTGATCTTCGTGGCGGCCTTCGGGCTGGGCCCGTTCGGCGGGGTGCTGGCGCTGGCGATCGCCGACGTGCCGGGCCTGGCCAAGCTCTACGCCGAGGCCATTGAGAACGCCGACGAGAAGCCCATCGAAGGCCTGCGCGCCGCGGGCGCCGCCCCGCCGGTGATGCTGCGCTACGGACTGCTGCCGCAGGTGGCCCCGGTGATGGCCAGCCAGACGCTCTTCTATCTGGAGAGCAACTTCCGCCACGCCGCGGTGCTGGGCATCGTGGGCGCCGGCGGCATCGGCTTCGAGCTGGAGGAACGCATCCGCGTCTTCGCGTTCAACGAGGTCGCCTTCATCGTCATCCTCTACGTGGCCTGCGTAGCCGCCCTCGACCTAGTGTCCCAGCGGGTCCGCGCCCGCCTCGCCTGACCCGACAAACCCTCGCCTCGTCGCATCGCCGGCAGGGCCGCGCGTCACGTGGGCGTCATTGCCCGGGGCCTAGGATCATCCCGTCAGTTGCGGAGGTCCGATGCTCGAGCTCCAGGGTGTGACGAAGCGGTTCGGTGAGACGACGGCGGTGGACGGGGTCTCGTTGACCTGCGGACGCGGCGAGCTGGTGGGGATCATCGGGCGGTCCGGCGCCGGCAAGTCGACCCTGCTGCGGATGATCAACCGACTGTCCGAGCCTGACGCCGGGCGCATCCTGTGGGAAGGCCGCGACGTCACCGGCCTGCGAAACGGCGAACTGCGGGCCTGGCGGCGCAGTTGCGCCATGATCTTCCAGCAGTTCAATCTGTGCCCGCGCCTCGACGTGATCACCAACGTCCTGGTGGGCGTGGTGGCCGAGCGGCCGCTCGCGCCGACCCTCTTCAAGATCTTCCCCGCCGCCGACCGCGCCAAGGCGATCGTCGAGCTGGACAACCTGGACATGGCGCACACGGCGCTGCAGCGCGCGGGCACGCTCTCGGGCGGCCAGCAGCAGCGGGTGGCCATCGCGCGCGCCATGCTGCAGGACCCCGACCTGCTGCTGGCCGACGAGCCCGTGGCCTCGCTGGACCCCGTGAACGCCGAGGTGGTCATGGAGGCGCTGCAGCAGGTCTGCCGCCAGCGCAACGTGCCGGTGCTGGTCAACCTGCACAGCCTCGACATCGCGCGCACCTACTGCACCCGCGTGATCGCCATGGCCAAGGGCGCCATCGTCTTCGACGGCCCGCCCCAGGGCCTGACGCCGGCCGTGCTGGAGCGGGTCTATGGCGCGAGAGCTGGCCGCACGCTGGAGCCGGTCGTGGTGGGCGAGGCGGCCTGATGGCGCTGCGCCTCTCCGAACACCCGCTGGAGCCCGGCGACCGCTACTTCGAGCGTTACGCGCCGATGGCCAGCGAGCTCGATCCGTCCGAACCGGCCATCCACGCCGAGGCCCAGGTCCACGACTGCGTGCTGGGCGCCTGGACTCGCGTCGGCGCGCGGACCAGCCTCTCGGAAGTGACGATGGGCGCCTACAGCTACATCGTGAACGACGCCTCGGCGACGTACTCCGAGATCGGGAAGTTCTGCTCGATCGCCCGCGACGCGCGGATCAATCCGGGCAACCATCCGACCTGGAAGGCCGCGCAGCACCATTTCAGCTACCGCGCCGTGTCGTATGGTCTGTCGGACGCCGACGATCAGGAGTTCTTCGAGTGGCGCCGCGCGCATCGGGTGGTCCTGGGCCACGACGTCTGGATCGGCCACGGCGCGACAGTGCTGCCCGGCGTGACGATCGGCACGGGCTCGGTCGTGGGCGCGGGCGCGGTAGTGTCCAAGGACGTGCCGCCTTTCACCATCGTGGGCGGCGTGCCGGCCCATACCATCCGCGAGCGGTTTCCCAAGGCGGTGCAGGACGGCCTGCTGGCCCTGGCCTGGTGGGACTGGAGCCATGACCGGCTCGCCGGGGCGCTCGAGGATTTCCGCCGCCTCGACGCCTACGCCTTCGTTGAAAAGCACAGCTGAGACCGTGGGCCGCCTGGTGCTCGTGGTTGGTCCTTCGGGGGTTGGCAAGGACACGCTGCTCGACGGCGCGCGCCGGGCGCTGGTCGCCGACGCGTCCGTCGTCTTCGCGCGCCGCGAGATCACGCGGTCGGCGGGGGCGGGCGGCGAGGACCACATTCCGGTGGATGCGGTGAGCTTCCGGGCGCGGGAGGCTGCAGGCGGCTACCTGCTCTCGTGGGACGCGCACGGCCTGAGCTATGGCCTGCCGGCCGGGCTGGCGGACGACCTGGCGGCGGGCCGGACGGTGGTGGCCAACGTCTCGCGCACGGTGCTGGACGCCGCGCGGGCGCGGTTCCCGGGCCTGCGGATCGTCTCCGTGACGGCGCCGGCCGAGCTTGTCGCAGAACGGCTCGCCGCGCGGGGGCGGGAAGACGCCGCCGACGTCGCCGCGCGGCTGGCGCGGGCCGAGGCCCTGGCCGTGGAGGGCGACGACGTCGTGGTCGTGCACAACGACGGCGCGGCTGAGGCCGGCGTGGCCGCGATGGTCGCGGCGATCCGGGGTTAGGCCTCGCGGAGCCGATCGAACGCCGATGGTGGGGTCCGTTCGGCCCAGGCGGCGATCAGCCGGTCGGCGTTGTCGGCAGGCGGCCGGGTCGCGTCGAGTTCCAAGTCATAGACGGCGTGCCGGTGGATCGTCTCGAAATCACGGCGCGCGTCGCCGATGCGGCGGTCGCCCCTGGCCAGCTCCCGCTTTTCGAGCTCGTCGAGCGGACAGTGCACGCCGACGAAATAGACGTCGAAGGGCGCAAGAAGTGTCATGAGCCGCCGCATCCACCCGGACGTCTCGACGATGTGCTCGACGATCAGGTTGTTGCCGGCCTGGGCGAAGGCGGCGAGCGATTGGTGGAAGCCTTCGAAGAATGGCTCGCGCATCGGCGGCCAGGGAAACTCGCCCGTCCGGATCCGGTCGAGCGGAAGCACGCCGGCGTCGCGGAGATGGTCGATCGAATAGTGCCAGAACGGCTCGCCGATCCGCGCCTGCACGGCGCGCGCGATCGAAGACTTGCCGCTGCTGGACGCGCCGTTGAGCAGAATGATCCGTCCCGCCATGCGCCCCCTCGACGCCAGATCAGGCGGGGACTTTCGCGCGGAACGGCGACCTTTGCAGCAACTCGAACGGCCCGTCGCGCCGCGGCTGGCGAAAGACGGCGATGGCGTCGAACCGGTGCGGGCCGGACTCGTCGGCGAAGTGGGCCTGCAGCGCCGTCAGCACGCGGCTGCGCACGGCGTCGTCGGCGATCGCGCCGGTGAGCGTCATGTGGAAGCGGAAGTCGTCGAACACGTAGGGATAGCCCCACTGCAGCAGCTTGGCGTCCTGCGCCGGCGTCAGCGGAGCCTTGCGGCGGCGGGTCAGGTCGGCGCGCGAGAGCGGCGCGCGGAAGGCCTCGAAGGCGCGGACGCAGGCCTCGTGCAGGGCCTCCATCTCGGCCGCGCCGTCCTGCAGCCGGAAGGCCAGGAAGCGGCCCAGGGCGGCCGGCGCGATCCGCGCCTCGAACGGCGCCAGGCCCGTGGCGAAGTTGGCGGCGGCCGCCAGCAGTTGCGCCTCCGACCGGCTGGCCGCCATCTCGAACGGCGCCTTCAGCGTGGCGTGGAAGCCGTAGTGGCGCGGATCGGCGGTGAGCGCGGCGACGTCCAGGTCTTCGAGCGTGGGCAGCGTCGGCTGGGCCAGCGCCTGGTCGGTGACCGCGTCGCGCCCAAGCCATTCCGACGCCTTGCGCCAGAGGCGGCCGTCGGCGGCCGGGGCGTAGTAGATCGCGTAGCGCGCCGTCATGCGACCCGCGCGCCCTGACGCCAGACTTCGCGCGGGGCGGGCCAGCCGTCGGTGCGGCGGGCGACACGGATCAGGTCGGCGCGCCGGCCAGGCGCGATCTCGCCGCGGTCCGTCAGGCCGACCGAGCGCGCCGGGTTGGCCGCCACCGTCGCCAGCGCCTTCTCCGCCGCCCAGCCGAAGCGGTCGATCAGCAGGAAGGCCGAGCGCAGCATCGAGAGCGGCACATAGTCGGAGGCCAAGATGTCGAGCATGTCCTCCTCGGCGCAGGCGCGGGCCGACAGGTTGCCCGAATGCGACGCGCCGCGCACGAAGTTCGGCCCGCCCATGCAGATCATCATGCCGTACTCTTGCGACAGGCGTGCGGCGGCCAGACTCACCGGGAATTCGGCGATGACGCAGCCGTCGGCGTGCGCCTCCATGACGTGCTCGGCCGTGGCGTCGTCGTGGGCGCAGAGCGGCACGCCGTATTCCCGGGCGATGGCCACCACGCTGCGGCGGTTCTCGCCGGCGACCCCGGGATCGCGCCGCTCGTGGCGCTCGGCCAGCAGTTCCTCGACTTGGGCTTCGGAATGGCCGCCGGCGAGCAGCCGGCTGCGCAGGCCCGCCACGTCGGTCGTCTGGCGCTGGCCCGGCGTGTGGTCCATCACCGACAGCAGCCGCAGCCGCGGGTGGTCGGCGTGCGGCTCGAGGAGGTCCAGCAGCTCGGGGTTGGTCACCTCGCAGCGCAGGTGAAGCAAGTGTTCGGCGCGCAGGGCGCCATCGACGCCGGCCTGGTCCACGGCGTGGATCATCGGCCCCAGCGAGGCCTTGCGGTCCAGGCCGTCCTTCATCCCGTGCAGGCTGAGCGAGTCCAGGACGGTGGTGATCCCGGCCGACGCGCACTGGCCGTCGTGGGCCAGGGCCGCGCCATAGGCGTCCCACAGCGCGCCCGGCCGCGGCTGGTAGTGGCGTTCCAGGTTGTCGGTGTGGATGTCCACCAGTCCCGGGACCAGCCAGTCGGCGCCCCAGTCGTCGGCGGCCACCGAGGGCCCGACGGCCGGCTCGACCGCCAGGATCGCCTCGTCGCGCAGCGTCACCTCGGCGCGGACCAGGCCCTCGGGCGTGACCACGTTCTCGCTGAAGATCCGCCGTTCCATCACGCGGCCGCCTTGAAGTCGCTGACCGGGAAGAGCCGGGTCGCCACCGCGTCGCGGACGTCATGGTCGTGGAAGATGCCGATCATCGCCGCGCCGGCCGCCAGCGCCTGGCGGATCAGGCCGACGACGATGGCGCGGTTGTCGGCGTCCAGCGAGGCGGTGGGCTCGTCCAGGAGCAGGACCGGATAGTTGCGGATGAAGCTGCGGGCGATGTTCACCCGCTGCTGCTCGCCGCCCGAGAACGTGGCCGGCGGCAGGTCCCAGTGGGCCGGCGGCAGGCGCAGCGCGGTGAGCAGGCCCTCGGCGCGCGCCTTGGCCTCGGCCGGATCGACGCCGTTCTCCAGCAGCGGCTCCATGACGAGCTGCAGCGTCGAGATCCGCGGGATCACCCGCAGGAACTGGCTGACGTAGCCCAGTGTGCGGCGGCGGACGTCGATCACCTCGTGCGGCGAGGCGCGGGTGATGTCGACATAGGCGCCGTCGTGCAGCACGCGGACCGCGCCGCCGGAGGGCAGGTAGTTGCCGTAGATGGCGCGCATCAGGGTGGATTTGCCGACGCCGGACTCGCCGGCCAGCACGACGCACTCGCCGGGGCCGACCTCCAGCCGGAGGCCGCTGAAGACCGGGATGGCCGCGGACTCGGCGTTGTGCAGGACGAAGGTCTTGGCGAGGTCTTCGACGACGATCAGGGGACTCATGGCGGCGCCTAGATCTGGAGGACGGAGGAGACGAGGAGCTGGGAGTAGGGGTGCTGCGGGTCGTCCAGCACCTGGTCGGTCAGGCCGGTCTCGACGACCAGGCCGCCCTTCATGACCATCAGCCTGTCGGCCATCAGGCGGGCGACGGCCATGTCGTGGGTGACGATGATCACCGCCAGGCCCAGGTCCCGGACCAGTTCGCGCAGCAGGTCGAGCAGACGGGCCTGCACCGAGACGTCCAGGCCGCCGGTGGGCTCGTCCATGAACACCAGCCGCGGGCCGTGGATCAGGTTGCGGGCCACCTGGATGCGCTGCTGCATGCCGCCCGAGAAGCGGCGCGGCTTGTCGTCGATACGCCGCGTGTCGAGCTCCACGCGCTCCAGCCAGTCGATGGTGGCCTGGCGCATCTTGCCGTAGTTGCGGCCGCCCAGGTTCATCAGCGGCTCGGCCACGTTGGCGCCGCCCGAGGCGCGCATGCGCAGGCCGTCGCGCGGGTTCTGGTGCACGAAGCCCCACTCCTCGCGCTGCATCCGCCGGCGGTCCGGCTCGGAGAGGCCGTAGACGTCGGTGAGGCCAAACCGCGAGGTGTCGAACTCGACCGCGCCCGACGTCGGCGCCAGCCGGCCCGAGATGCAGTTCAGCAGGGTGGTCTTGCCCGAGCCGCTCTCGCCCACGATGCCCAGCACTTCGCCGGGCCGCAGCTCGAACGACACGTCCCGGCAGCCCAGGATCTGGCCGTACCATTTCGTCAGGTCGCGCACGCTGAGCAGCGGGGCGGCCTGGATCGTCTTCGCCATCGCGTTCATGCCGCGGGTTCCTTCTCGGGGACTGCAAGCTGGTGGCCGGCCATGGGGCCGACGTGGCCGGCGGCGCGGCGCTCTGCGCAGTAGTGGCTGTCCGAGCAGACGAACATCCGCTCGCCCGCGTCATCCAGCACCACCTCGTCGAGGTAGGAGTCCTCGGCGCCGCAGAGCGCGCAGTTCTCCTCCCAGGTCTGGGTCTCGAAAGGATAGTCCTCGAAATCGAGGCTGCGGACGCTGGTGTGCGGCGGCACGGCGTAGATCCGCTTCTCGCGGCCGGCGCCGAACAGCAGGATCGCCTCGTTGTCGTGCAGCTTCGGGTTGTCGAACTTCGGGATCGGCGAGGGGCTCATCAGGTAGCGCTCGTCGATCATGGTGGGATAGCCCACCGTCGAGGCGATCCGGCCGTAGGTGGCCACGCTCTCGTAGAGCGAGACGTATTGCAGGCCGTATTCCTCGTAGGCGTGCATCGCCCGGGTCTCGGTCTCGCGCGGCTCCAGCCCGCGCAGCGGCTCAGGCTGCGGCACCTGGAAGACCAGCACCTGGCCCTCCTTAAGCGGCTTCTCGGGGATGCGGTGGCGCGTCTGGATGATCGTCGCCTCGGCGGTGTCCTCGGTCACGGCGACGTCGGCCACCTTGGCGAAGAAGCGGCGGATCGACACCGCGTTGGTCGTATCGTCCGCGCCCTGGTCGATGCACTTGTAGACGTCGTCCGGGCCGATGATCGCCGCGGTCAGCTGGATGCCGCCTGTGCCCCAGCCGTAGGGCACTGGCATCTCGCGGGAGCCGAACGGCACCTGGTAGCCCGGGATCGCCAGCGCCTTGAGGATGGCGCGGCGGATCATCCGCTTCGTCTGCTCGTCGAGGTAGGCGTAGTTGTAATAGCGCTCGGGCGTGTTGGAGCCGGACGCGTTGGACTGGGGGGCACTCATTCGGCGGCTTCCTTCAGGGCCGCCTCACGATCGAACCACTCCCGGCGCAGCCGGCGGATGAGCTGCAGGTCGGCCTGGAAGTCCACGTAGTGCGGCAGCTTCAGGTGCTGGACGAAGCCCGAGGCCTCCACGTTGTCGGAGTGGTAGAGCACGAACTCCTGATCCTGGACCGGGGCGGCGTTCTCGATCTCCTCGGCGTCGCGCAGGGCGCGGTCGACGATGGCCATGGACATCGCCTTGCGCTCGCAGTGGCCGAAGGTGAGGCCATAGCCGCGGGCGAACTGCGGCGGCGTCTCCATCCCGGCGGCGCCGGTGGAGATCATGTGGCACTCGGTCAGCGTCAGCTCGCCCACCTCGATCGGGAAGCCCAGCTCGTCGGGCGTGAACTCGACAGCCACCTCGCCCAGGCGGATCTCGGCGCACAGCGGGTGGGTGTTGCCCCAGCCGCGCTGGGACGAATAGGCGAGGCTGAGCAGGAAACCCTCGTCGCCGCGGGCCAGGGCCTGGAGACGCTGGTCGCGCCCGGCCGGGAAGGCCATGGGCTCGCGGGTCAGGTCGAACGGCTCGACGGGTTCGCCGCCGGGCAGGTCGGTCTCGAGCAGGTTCTCCTGGTCGAAGACGCTGGCGATCGTGGCCATCGGATAGGTCTGGGCCTCGACGGCCTCGACCGCCGCTTCCGGCACGTGGCCTTCGGCGGCCAGGGTGAAGTCCAGCAGGCGGTGGGTGTAGTCGAACGTCGGGCCCAGCACCTGGCCGCCCGGGATGTCCTTGAAGGCCGCCGAGATGCGGCGGCGCACGGCCATCGCCCCGGTCTCCACCGGCTCGGAGTAGCCGAAGCGGGGCAGGGTGGTGCGGTAGGCCCGCATCAGGAAGATCGCTTCGGGCAGGTCGCCGCGCGCCTGCTTCACCGCCAGGGCCGCGAGGTCGCGGTCGTAGCAGGAGCCCTCGCTCATCACCCGGTCGACGGCGAGCGATAGCTGCTCGCGCACCTGGTCGGCGCCCAGCTCGGGCACGGCGGGGTCGCCGCGCCGGTCCTCGGCGAGCCAGCGGTGGGCGTTGCTGATGGCGGCTTCGCCGCCTTTGACCGCCACATAGGCCATGGTCAGTCTCCCTTGATGGTGACGCGCGTCGAGCGCGGCAGGCCGGCGATGAGGTCCCCGGCGGCGAAGATCACGTCGACGCCGAACTGGAACCGGGCGTGGTTGGCCTGGACGTGCTCCCAGAAGCTGGCGGGCAGGCCGGCGGGCGCGATGGCGCTGCGTTCCTTGATCCCCGGCCCCTCCAGCGTCGCGCAGCGGCCGCCGACCAGGGCGGGCACCTGCACGATGAGAGTGGTCGAGCGGTCGGGGTACTTCGCGTCGCCGGGGTGGAAGGACGACAGCGGCGGGCAGTCCGCCGCGTCGACCACGATCGCGAATGCCGCCTCGCCGGGGGCGTCGGTCAGCGGGCAGGCGCAATGGAAGCGCAGCCAGTCCGCGGCCGCACCGCCCCGCAGCTCGCCGTCGAGCCAGACGCGGGTCTCGAAATCGAACAGGGTCAGCGCCATGGCGGCCGCCGCGCGGCCCAGGCCAGGCGGCGGCGGCGGCGCGAACGACAGGTCGTGGATCGTGCCGGGCCTCGCGACGGCGTCCATCACCCGGCGGAACACCGCCTGGGAGTCCCGAGTGGGATCGGCGAAGCCCGGCGCGATCTCGGCCAGGTCGAGAGGAGAATACGCGTTCATCAGGCGGGCCCCCGGGTGCGGACCATGGTGAAGAAGTCGACCTTGGTGGCGGCGGCCTTGCGGGCCCCGGTGTCGCGCCGCTGGCGCTGGGCCGTTTCGAGTGGGTTCACGATCCCCTCGGCCGCGGGCCGCAGCTCGGGTGACTGCATCATGGCGTCGATGACGGCGGCGATCTCGGCGTGGCGGCGATCGCGTCCGGCGACGTAGCCGACGCCGGTGGCGCCGCTGTCCAGTCGCACCGCGGCGCGGGTGACCGTCATCTCGCCGACGTTGAACGCGTCGGCCGTGCCGCCCATGCGGCCGCGGACCATGACCATGCCGATCTCGGGCGCCCGCAGCATCCGATAGGCCGGGGGACGCTCCAGGCGATCCCACGCGGCGGCGACTTCCGCGGGCGCCGCCTTGGCCAGGATCGAGAGCCAACGGCGTCGCGGCTGCTCGACAACTGGTGTGGCGGACATCTCCTAACCTCCGACAATTCTGAAATTTGTTGTGTACTTGCAAGTACAGTCATATGATCTGTTGAGTTGACGGGCAAATGGAGGATCGTGAAATTTCCACGACATCAGTAAAACTTGTCTAGTTTTGTGTCGTACGATTGATAAATGCCATTGGTAGGGTGTCTGCCCATGACCCTCTGGCGAGAGATCTCACAGTCGCTCGAGCGCCGGATCCTGGCCCGCGAGCTGACCCCCGGCGACAAGCTGCCGACCGAGTTCGAGCTGTCGCGGCAGTTCATGGTCAACCGGCACACGGTGCGCCGCGCTCTGTCCGACCTGCAGGACAAGGGCATCGTCGAGTCCACCCAGGGCCGTGGCAGCTACGTGCGAAGGCCCTCGGCGCCGATGCGGCTGCACCGCCGGCCGCGCTTCACCGAGGGCGTACGTGAGGGCGGGCGCGTCCCGCGCACGGACACGATCAAGCTGGTCGTCCGACCGGCCGATCCGAAGGTGGCCGCCCAGCTCGCCCTGCGCCCCGGCGAGCCGGTGGTCTACCTTGAGCGGCGGCGCTTCATCGACGGCGAGCCCACCGGCCTCAGCCAGCACCACTTCAGCCACGCGCGCTTCCCGGCCTTCGCCGAGACCTATCGCCAGCGCGGCACGATCACCCAGACGCTGATCGACTTCGGCGTGCCGGACTACACGCGCCAGCGCACCTGGATCTCGTCGCGCCTGCCGACCTCGCACGAGGCGACGCTGCTGAAGATCCCGCGCCACGTGCCGCTCCTGGTGCAGCGCTACCTCAACATCGACGGGCTGGGCCGGCCGCTGGAGTACGGCATCAGCCGCGCGGCCACCGAGATCGAGATCGATTTCCCCGGAACCGACTGAACGTCGCCCCAAAGGTCACCAGGAGTTCTTCGCGTGGACACCGCTTACCGTAACGCCCTCGTCGTGACCGCCGACGAGGCCTTCCTGGGTTCGGTCCTCGTCAAGGACGGACGGATCGCCTCCATCGACCGCGGCCCGTCAGCCGTAGGCGAGGATCTGGACGGCGACGTCCTGATGCCAGGCGTCATCGACCTGCACACCGACAACCTCGAGAAGCACTTCTTCCCCCGGCCCAAGATCGACTGGCATCCGGTCTCGGCCGCGGTCACCCACGACGGCTGCTGCCTGTCGGTGGGCGTCACGACCATCTTCGACAGCCTGTCCATCGGCTCGTTCAACGCCGCGCTCTCGCGCGACCACGACAACCTCTCGCGCCTGGCCGACGGCCTGGCAACCGCGCGCGACGCCGGCATGCTGAAGGCCGACCACAAGCTGCACTGGCGCTGCGAGACGCCGGCCGACGACCTGCTGGACCGGCTCGACGCCTTCGCCGGCCACCCGATGACCGGCCTGTTCTCGGTGATGGACCACACGCCCGGCCAGCGGCAGTACCGCAACGCCGAGAAGCACTTCGCCATGTGGCGCGAGGGCGGCATGGACGATGCGGCGATCGAGGAGCGCATGGCCGGCATCCGCGACCGCCACGTCCGCAACGCCGCCAACCATCGCCGCAAGGTCGCCGAGCTCGCCGAGAGCCTCGGCGCGCCGCTGGCCAGCCACGACGACGAGGACGTCGCTCACGTGGACGAGGCCGCCGACCTGGGCGCCACCGTCTCCGAGTTCCCCGTGACCCTGGAGGCGGCCCGCCAAGCCCGCGCCCGCGGCATGGTGATCGTCATGGGCGGCCCGAACCTGATCCGCGGCGGCTCCTACTCCGGCAACGTCCGCGCCGCCGACCTGGCGGCCGAGGGCCTGCTGGACGCCTTCGCCTCGGACTATGTGCCGCGCAGCCTGATCGAGTGCGCCTTCGCGCTGACGAAGCCCGAGTTCGGCTGGAGCCTGCCGGCCGCCGCCGCCGTGGTGACGGGCGGGCCGGCGCGCGCCGCGCGGCTGGACGACCGCGGCGTGATCGAGGTGGGCCGCCGCGCCGATCTCGTGCGCGTGCAGCGCTGCGGCGACCTGCCGGTGGTCCGTGGCGTCTGGGTCGAGGGCCGCCGGGCCGCCTGATCCCGTCGCGAACCACGTCGTTGCGGATCGTCACGCTCAACACCTGGAAGAACGAGGGCGACTATCCGCGCCGCCTGCGGCTGATGTCCGAGGGGCTGGCCGACCTCGCGCCGGACGTCGTCTGCCTGCAGGAAGTCTTCGTCGGCGCGGGCCAAGACACCGCCGCCGTGCTCGCCCGCGACCTCGGCCTGCACCTCCACGTGGCGCCCGCGCGGCTCAAACTGCGCGCCCACGACGGCCGGGTGGTGGAGAGCTCCTCGGGCCTCGCGATGCTGACCCGCGGCGTCGCAAGGACCCGCACGCTCGGCCTGCCGGCCGACCCGGCCGACGGCGAGCGGATCGCGCAGGCGGCCGACCTCGTGAGCTGCGGCCGGCCGATCCGCCTGCTGAACCTGCACCTGACCCATCTGCGTGCGGCCGAGGCCCTGCGTGCGGCCCAGCTGCAGACGGCGTTGGCGTGGGCGGAAGATGGTCTCCCTGGCGCGCTGGTGATCGCCGGCGACCTCAACGCGACGGCGGCGTCGCCCGGGCTCGCGCCCCTCGACCTGCCGCTGCTGCCTGCGACGCTCCACGGCGCCCATGTCGACGCGCCGGCGCACGCCGGGCTTGCCATCGACCACTGCGGCCTGATCCGCCCCGGCGGCTGGCGCGTCGCCCGCCAGGGCCGTGGTCTCGACCGGCCCGATCCGGCCGGGTGGTTCCCCAGCGACCATGCCGCGGTGGTGCTGGACCTCGAACCAACGGGTTAGAATATCCTGCGCGGCGTCCCGGTCGCCCGGCCCCTACAACCATGTCGAGTGGACAAGTCGCGGGTAGGACACGGCGGGTTCACCGAAGCGAAGCCGGCCTGACAATTCGCATCTCTACTCAAGCATTCCCATCCAACGCGTCCGTCGGAGGGGATGAAGATGACGTGTCTCAAGGTGAACTTCGCCAAGGCTATCGCCCGGCGACCCATGCGCGCCAGCCTGCTGGCCTGCTCGGCCTGGCTGGTGCTGGGCGGTCAGGCCGACGCCGCAGACGCCGGCGACGCCGGGGACGGGACGGGCCTCTCCGAGGTGGTCGTCACGGCCGAGAAGCGCGAAACCAACTTGCAGAAGACGCCGATCTCCATCTCGGTCGTGACCGCCGAGGCCATGGCCGACCGTCACGTCCAGTCGCTGACCGACCTGAACGACGGGGCGGTTCCCGGCCTGCGGGTGATGCCGTTCGCCTCGCGCCCCTTCAACATGATCCTCAACATCCGCGGCGTCGGGATCATGAGCGACACCAACCAGCCGGCGCGTGACCCGGGCGTGGGCGTCTATGTAGACGGCGTCTATCTCGGCCGTCCGCAGGGCCTTGACGCGGCGCTTTACGACGTCGAGCGCATCGAGGTGCTCAAGGGGCCGCAGGGCACCCTGTTCGGCCGCAACACCGAGGCCGGCGCGCTGAACATCACCACCAAGCGGCCGAGCGGCCAGTTCCACCTGAACATGGTGGGCGGGCTGGGCAACTTCCACAGCTACGAGGGCGAGTTCCACCTCGACCTGCCGGAGTGGAACAACTTCCGCGTCAAAGTGGACGGCGTCGTCAACGCCCGCGACGGCTTCGTCGAGAACCCGCTGGCCGGCGCCGACGACTGGGGCCAGGTCCAGCGCCGCGGCGTGCGCGCGCAGCTACAGTGGCGTCCGACGGAGAACTTCGTCGCCAACTACGCCTACGACACCGGCCGTACCGAAGAGACCACGCTCTTCAACAACCAGATCGCGCTGGGCACCCAGAAGATCGCGACTATCGCGCCACTGCTGCCGCATCGCGTGAAGGTCGGCCCGATCGGCGTGCCGCTGGAGCCCTCCATCGGCCGGCAGTGGGGCCATACGCTCAACCTGACCTGGGACGTGAGCGACGATCTCACGCTCAAGTCGATCTCGTCCTATCGCGATCTCTACCAGAGCCAGTTCTCGGCCCCTAGCGGCGCGGGCACGCCGGCGCCGGCGACGGCCGCCTCGCTCCAGTTCGAGCGCTACAGCCTCGCGGCCTTCGACCAGTACCAGTACAGCCAGGAATTCCAGGCGGTCGGCCAGTTCGGTCGGCTGCAATACGTGGTCGGCGCGCTGGCCTACCATGAGCACGTGGAGGACCAGGCGCAGGCCTATTTCACGCTGCAGTTCGACGCGCTGGGCGCCGGGACGTCGTACTTCGTGATCCCGTACGGCGCGAGCAACATCGCCAACCTCAACGGCAAGCCCGCGGTCACCAACCTGGTCAAGCCGCTCTTCCCGTACGCCGGGGTCGACCGCGCCAGCGAGGTCAGCACCGACAGCTATGGGGTCTATGGGCAGGCCACCTACACGCCGCCGATCCTCGACGACCGCCTGCACCTGACGGCCGGCCTGCGCTGGACCAACGACCGCAAGAAGGGTGCGCTGCTGATCGTGAACAACGCCCTGCCGGTCAACAACCGGGGCGTTTCCGGCGCGATCGGGTTCAAGGACAGCTGGAAACGGGTCGATCCGATGATCACGCTGGCCTTCGACGTCGCGCCCGACATCTCGGTCTACGGCAAGTGGGGCACCGGGTATAAGTCGGGCGGCGCCAATTCGCGCTCGCTGAGCTACGGCTCCTTCGATCCTGAGACGATCTCGATGTTCGAGGTCGGAGCGAAGAGCGAATTCCTCGACCACCGCCTGCGCTTCAACATTGCGGCGTACGACGGCGACTACAAGGACATCCAGTACGACTACACCGCGCCGTACTACAACCTGAACCCGGACGGCTCGATCTCGACGGTGGGGACGCGCACGACCGAGGACACCATCAACGCGCCCGACAAGGGCAAGGTGCGCGGCGTCGAGGCCGACGCCATGCTGGCCCCGATCGAAGGCCTGACGATCTCGGCGTCCTACACGTACAACTACATCCGCCTGCCGGACGCGCTGAACCCGTTCCCGACCTTCGTGCCGGGCGTGGGCATGGTCTTCTCGAGCCAGAAGCAGGCCCGGCACCAGCAGTACACGCCGCAGGACTCCGCGACCCTCGGTGTCGACTACGAGATGCCGGTCCAGGACGTGACGCTGCGCTTCCACGCCGACGCGAACTGGAACGGCGGCTACTACACGACGGCCAACGACGTCGCGATCGCGGGCGGCCTGTTCGCGCCGCAGCTCAAGACCCAGGCCGGCACGGTCGTGAACGCCCGGGTCTCGGTCACCGACATCCCGCTGGCCGAGACGGGCGGCGTGCTGACCGTCGCGTTCTGGGTGCGCAATCTGTTCAACGAAGAGCACATGGTCACCCGCAGTCTCAGCATCACCGGCGGGATCACCGGCGCTTTCAACGACCCCCGCACCTTCGGCCTCCAGGCCAGCGCGCGGTTCTGACGAACGCGGACGCGAGGGCCTCAACCCGCGTTGAGGCCCTCGGCCAGCCAGTCCAGGAACAGGCGCGACTCTGGCGACATCGGCTTGCTGCGATGGGGGATCGCGGCGAACCCGTCCGGGAAGGCCGTGAAGCCGCCGACCGCCACGAGCCGCCCGGCCGCGATGTCGGCGTCGGCCAGCCGCTGCTCGACCATGGCGATCCCCATGCCGCCCACCGCCGCGCCGAGGCAGAGGTGGGTGTGCGGGAACGACAGGGCGGCGTCGGTCTCGATCCGGACGCCTGTCAGTTCGGTCCACTGGTCCCAGGCGCGGGACGTATGGTCGTGGACGATCCGGCGCGGCGCCGCGAGCCGCCCGCGCGCCAGCGTCGCGGGATAGCGTGGCGCGGCCACCACGCCGAAGCGGCTGTCGGCCAGGCGGATGGCGCGGGCCTGGTCGGCGGGCGGGTAGCCGCTGCGATCCCACAGCACCGTAAGGTCGGCGTCGCGCTCCTCGCGCATCTCGCGCGCCGAGGTCATGGATAGGCGCAGGCGGACGTCGGGGTGGGCGCTGGAGAACGCGGGCAGCCGCGGGGCCAGCCAGCCCATGGCGAAGGTGACGCTGCACGCGACGTGGACCGCCGGCGAGCGGGCCTCCCGAACCACCACCGCGTAGCGGTCGGACAGCGTGTCCAGCGCCTCCGCCACGGCGGCGGCGAGGCTGCGGCCGGCGGCGTTGGCGCGAAGACCGGTGCCCACCTTCTCGAACAGCGGCAGGCCGGCGTGCTCATGCAGCGTGCGGAGCTGTTTGCTGACCGCGCCATGGGTGCGGCCCAGCTCGTCGGCGGCGCGACTGACCGAACCCAGGCGGGCGACGGCCTCGAAGGCGCGCAGGGTCGAGAGCGGGGGCAGACGGGCGGTCACGTGAAGAGGCATCCGTGAAGTTGGCTCACAGAATGCGCGATCCGAACTCGGTTTTCCAGCTCCCGGCATGACTCTATCTCGGCGTCCATCTGATGAACTGTGAGAGGAACGATCCGATGCAGATGGGCGGCGACGTGGACTACGACAGCACCGGCCACGGCTATGCGAGCGTGCGGCGGCCCGATCCGCGCATCGCGGCGGCCATCGACGCGGCGCTGGGAGACGCGCGTACGGTGGTCAATGTCGGCGCCGGCGCGGGGTCGTACGAGCCCGTCGGGCGGCAGGTTCTGGCGGTCGAGCCGTCGGCGGTGATGCGCGCCCAGCGGCCGCCGGGTGCGGCGATCGCCATCCACGGGTTCGCCGAGGCGCTGCCGCTTGACGATGCGTCGGTGGACGCCGCCATGGCGGTGGCGACGATCCACCAGTGGGCCGATCGGGCGAAGGGCTTGGCCGAGATGCGCCGCGTGGCCTGTGGGCCGGTTGTGGTGTCGGCCTTCGACGGGCCGGCGCTGGCGAACTGGTGGCTAAACGACTATGCGCCCGAATTGATCGCCGCCGAGCGGAAGCGCTACCCGGACATCGAGGCCAGTCTCGCGGCGCTGGGATCGAAGGTGGAGATGCGCGTCGTGCCGATCCCCATCGACTGCACCGACGGCTTCACCGAGGCCTTCTACGCGCGGCCCGAGCGGATGTTGGACCCGGCCGTGCGCCGCGCGCAGTCGTCGTGGGGCTTCGTCGATCCGGAGGTGGAGCCGCGTTTCGTGGCCCAGCTCTCGGCAGACCTGGAGTCCGGCCGCTGGGACGAACGCTACGGCCACTGGCGGACGCTGCCGCAGTACGAGGGCTCGGTGCGCCTGCTGGTCGGCTGGCCTTAGGCGAAACTCACCAAATAGGCCGTCGTCGGCCGTTCGGCGTCGAGCACGAGGGCCGGGTCCGTCGCCTCCAGCAACAGGGCGTCGTAGCGTTTCAGCCGATGGTCCGACGCACGGATCGCCCCGTCGCCGGCGATCAGCAGCCGCCGGCCGGGCGCGGCCGGCAACGGCTGGGGCCCCGCCACCGCGAGGCGGCTCAAGCGGGCGGTCGCCTTGCCGCGGCGGGTCATGATGTTGAGGTCCAGCGCCGGGCCGCCCACGACCCGGCCGGTCGTCGGCGCATCTCCCGGGAACACCGCCGCCGCCGATCCGGGGGCGAGGTCGAAGTCGCCGACGCCCTGCACCGAGATCGCCAGCCGGCCCTCCAGCACGGCGAGGATGCGGTCCACCCCTGCGAACACGGAGAACGGCGCGTCGGCGCGCACCTCAGCCATGCTGACGCGCCAGTGGAAGTCCTCGAAGCCTGAGCCGGGCGGCCAGGCCGCCACCTCGCGCGTGATCCCGCCGCCGTTCTTCCACGGCGTGGCGGCACGGTCGGCGGCGCGCAGGGACTGCATCAGCCAAGGATACCCGGAAGATCGAGCTTCTTCTCGCGCGCCACGTTCAGGGCGATCTCGTAGCCGGCGTCGGCGTGGCGCATGACGCCCGTCGCGGGGTCGTTCCACAGCACCCGTTCGATCCGCTTCGCCGCGGCCTCGCTGCCGTCGCAGACGATCACCATCCCGGCGTGCTGCGAGAAGCCCATGCCCACGCCGCCGCCATGGTGCAACGACACCCAGGTGGCGCCCGACGCGGTATTGAGAAGGGCGTTCAGCAACGGCCAGTCCGACACCGCGTCGGTGCCGTCGCGCATCGCCTCGGTCTCGCGGTTGGGCGAGGCGACCGAGCCCGAGTCCAGGTGATCGCGGCCGATCACGACCGGCGCCTTCAACTCGCCCTTGGCCACCATCTCGTTGAACGCCAGGCCCAGGCGATGGCGGTCGCCCAGCCCCACCCAGCAGATGCGCGCCGGCAGGCCCTGGAACTTGATCTTCTTGCCCGCCATTTCGAGCCAGTTGTGCAGGTGCGGATTGTCCGGGACCAGTTCCTTCACCTTGGCGTCGGTCTTGGCGATGTCCTCGGGATCGCCCGACAGCGCCGCCCAGCGGAACGGGCCGATGCCCCGGCAGAACAGGGGGCGGATGTAGGCCGGCACGAAGCCCGGGAAGTCGAAGGCGTTGGCGACGCCCGCCTCCTTGGCCATCTGGCGGATGTTGTTGCCGTAGTCGACGGTCGGCACGCCCGCGGCCTGGAAGTCCAGCATGGCCTGGACGTGCTCAGCCATCGAGGCCTTGGCGGCTTCCTCCACCTGCTTCGGGTCCTGCGCCCGCATGGCCACCCAGCGCTCCAGGCTCCACCCCTTGGGCAGGTAGCCGTTGACCGGGTCGTGGGCGCTGGTCTGGTCGGTCAGCAGGTCGGGGCGGACGCCGCGTGCGAACAGTTCGGGCAGCACCTCGGCGGCGTTGCCCAGCAGAGCGACGGAGATCGGGGTCTTGTCGTGGCACGACTGCTGGATCAGCGCCAGCGCCTCGTCGACGTCCTTCGCCTGGCGGTCGACGTAGCCGGTGCGCAGGCGCATATCGATGCTGGACTGCTGGCACTCGATGGCCAGGCACGAGGCGCCTGCCATCACCGCCGCCAGGGGCTGCGCGCCGCCCATGCCGCCGAGGCCTGCGGTCAGTAGCCAGCGGCCGGAGAGGTCTCCGCCGTAGTGCTGGCGGCCCATCTCGACGAACGTCTCGTAGGTGCCCTGCACGATCCCCTGGGCGCCGATATAGATCCACGAGCCGGCGGTCATCTGGCCGTACATGGCCAGCCCCGCGCGATCGAGTTCGTTGAAGTGGTCCCAGGTGGCCCAGCGGGGCACGAGGTTGGAGTTGGCGATCAGCACGCGCGGCGCATCGGCGTGGGTGCGGAACACGCCCACCGGCTTGCCCGATTGCACCAGCAGGGTCTCGTCGTCCTCCAGCCGGCGCAGGGTCTCGACGATCTTGTCGAAGCTCTCCCAGTCGCGGGCGGCGCGCCCGATGCCGCCATAGACCACCAACTCCTCGGGCCGCTCGGCCACGTCGGGATGCAGGTTGTTCATCAGCATCCGCAGCGGCGCTTCGGTCAGCCAGCTCTTGGCGGTGCGCTGCGGGCCGGTGGCGGGCTTGATCACGCGGGTCTTGTCGAGGCGGGTCATGACTTGGCGAAGTCCAGGCAGGCGTTGAGGACATTGACGAGGGCGGCGCGCATCGGGGCGGCGCGCTCCTCGACGTAGGGGGTGGGCCAGATGGCCGAAGTCAGCAGGCCGGGCGGCTCGTCCATGTAGCCGCGGCAGGCGAGCTCCATCTGGATCGCGTGGACGCCGTGTTCGGGCCGGCCGTAGTGGCGCGTGGTCCAGCCGCCCTTGAAGCGGCCGTCGGTGACCCGGCTGAACTCGCCGGTGTCGCAGGCGGCTTCCACAGCCGCGGTGAGGGCGGCGTCGCAGCTCGCGCCGGAATTGGCGCCGATGTTGAAGTTGGGCAGCAGGTCGTCGAACAGTCGCGGGATGACCGAGCGGATCGAGTGGGCCTCGTAGAGCACCACCCTGCCGTGGATCGCGCGCAGCCGGTCCAGCTCGGCGCGCAGGGCGTCATGGTACGGGTCGAAGTACTCGGCGCGCCGCCGGTCGATCTCGGCCTGGTCCGGCTCACCGGTGCGGTAGAGCGGCTCCCCGTCGAAAGTGGTGGTGGGGCAGAGGCCGGTGGTCGGCTGGCCGGGATAGAGCGAGGCGCCGGAGGGGTCGCGGTTCACGTCGATGACCGTGCGGCTGATCGCTGTACGGATCGTGGTGGCGCCCAGCGAAGGCGCGAAGTCGTAGAGCTGCTCGATCCACCAGTCGGCGTCCTTGCGCGCCAGCCAAGGCGAGATAAGCCGCGCGGCGATGCCGGTGGGCAGCTCGGTCCCGGTGTGCGGGAAGCTGACGACCAGCGGCGCGTCGCCCCGGTGGATCTGCAGCCAGTCGGTCATGCCACCTCCGGCAGCGGCAGGGCGGCGGCGGTCACCACGGCGCCCGAGCGGACCAGGGCGTTGGCGGCTTCCATGTCCGGGTGGAAGTGGCGGTCGTCGTCCAGGTGCGGGACCCGGTCGCGCAGCAGCCCGCGGACCGCCTCCAGCGCCGGGCTGGAGGTCAGCGGCCGGTGGAAGTCGCAGCCCTGGGCGGCGGCCAGCAGTTCGATGCCCGCGACCGCCGTGGCGTTGCGGACCATCGGTAGCAGCCGCGCCGAACCGTGGGCGGCCATGGAGACGTGGTCCTCCTGGTTGGCGGAGGTCGGGATGGAGTCGACGCTGGCCGGATAGGCGCGCTGCTTGTTCTCTGAGACCAGGGCCGCAGCCGTCACCTGCGGGATCATGAAGCCCGAATTCAGGCCGGGCTTCGGCGTCAGGAACGCCGGCAGGCCGCTGAGCGCCGGGTCCACCAGCATCGCCACGCGCCGCTCGGCGAGCGAGCCGATCTCGCAGACGGCAAGCGCGATCATGTCCGCCGCGAAGGCCACCGGCTCGGCGTGGAAGTTCCCACCCGACAGCGCCTCGTCGGTGTCGGCGAAGATCAGCGGATTGTCCGAGACGCCGTTGGCCTCGTAGCCGAGCGTGGTGGCCGCCTGGCGCAGGACGTCCAGCGCAGCGCCCATCACCTGCGGCTGGCAGCGCAGGCAGTAGGGGTCCTGCACGCGCTCGTCGTCCTTCAGGTGCGAGGCGCGGATCGCCGAGCCGGCCATCAGGGCGCGCAGCGCATCGCCGGCCTCGATCTGCCCCGGCTGGCGGCGCAGCGCATGGATGCGGTGGTCGAACGGCGTGTCCGAGCCCTTGGCCGCCTCGGTCGACAGCGCGCCGGTGGCCAGCGCGGTCTGGAACAGCCGCTCGGCCTCGAACAGGCCGGCCAGCGCATTGGCCGTCGAGAATTGAGTGCCGTTCAGCAGCGCCAGGCCTTCCTTGGGCCCCAGGGCCAGCGGCTCCAGGCCCGAAGCCCGGAGCGCGATGTCGGCCGGCTGGCGCACGCCGCCGACCTCGATCTCTCCGACCCCGATCATGGCCGCGGCCATGTGCGACAGGGGCGCGAGGTCGCCCGAGGCCCCGACCGAGCCCTGGCTCGGCACGACCGGCGTCAGGCCGGCGACGATCATCGTCTCCAGCAGCGCCACGGTGGCGGGCCGCACGCCCGAGGCGCCCTGGGCCAGGCTGGCCAGCTTCAGCGCCATCATCAGCCGGACGATGGCCGTCGGCGACGCATCCCCCGTCCCCGCGGCGTGGGACAGCACGATGTTGCGCTGGAGGGTGGCGAGGTCGGCGGCCTCGATCCGCACGCTGGCCAGCTTCCCGAAGCCGGTGTTGATCCCATAGACCGGCTCACCCTTCGCCAGGATGCGCTCGATGGCCGCCGCGCTCTCGGCGATCGGCCCCGCGGCGGACGCGGGCAGGCGCGCGGATGCGCCGCGATAGACCTCGCGCCACGCGGCGAGCGGGGTGTCGCCGGGAACCAGCAGGACGTCGTTCAAAGGCCTCTCCAGACGCGGGCGTGCAGGGGATTGAAACCCATCCGGTAGACGAGCTCGGCGGGACGCTCGACCTCCCAGATGGCGAGGTCGCAGGCCTTGCCGGCCTCCAGCGTGCCGACCTCGGCCAGGCGGCCCAGCGCGCGGGCGGCTTCGCGCGTCACACCAGCCAGGCACTCGTCGACCGTCAGACGGAACAGGGTCGCCCCCATGTTCATGGTCAGCAGCAGCGACGTCAGCGGCGAAGTACCGGGGTTGCAATCTGTGGCCAGGGCCAGCGGCACGCCGGCGGCGCGCAGGCCCCCGACGGGCGGCAGTTTGGTCTCGCGGACGAAGTAATAGGCGCCGGGCAGCAAGGTCGCGACCGTCCCGGCCTTCGCCATGGCCGCGATCCCGGCGTCGTCGAGATGTTCCAGATGGTCGGCCGAGAGCGCGCCGCACTCCGCCGCGAGCGCTGACCCGTGCAGGTTGGAGAGCTGCTCGGCGTGCAGCTTCACGGGCAGGCCATGCGCCTTGGCCGCTTTGAAGACTCGGCGGGTCTGGTCGGCCGTGAAACCGATGCCTTCGCAGAAGGCGTCGACCGCGTCGGCTAGACCCTCGGCGGCCGCGGCCGGGATCATCTCCCGGCAGACGAGGTCGATGTAGCCGTCGGCGTCGTCCTTGAACTCGGGCGGCAGGGCGTGGGCGCCGAGGAAGGTCGTCGTGATCGTCACGGGCCGGACTTCGCCGAGACGGCGAGCGGCGCGCAGGGACTTCAGTTCGTGCTCCGGCGACAGGCCGTAGCCGGACTTGATCTCGACGGTGGTCGCGCCCTCGGCGATCAATGCGTCAAGGCGGGGCAGCGCCTGGGCCACCAGCTCGTCCTCGGACGCGGCGCGGGTGGCGGCCATGGTCGAGACGATCCCGCCGCCAGCGCGGGCGATCTCCTCGTAGCTGGCGCCCGCCAGCCGCAGTTCGAATTCGCGGGCGCGGTCGCCGCCGTGGACCAGGTGGGTGTGCGGATCGATCAGGCCGGGCGTGATCCAGCGGCCATCGCAGTCGATCGTCTCGGCGCCATCGAACCCCGGCGCGTCAGCCTCGGCGCCGACCCAGGCGAGCCGGCCGTCCAGCGCCGCCACCACGCCGCGCTCGACCTCGCCCAGGCCCGGGCGGCCGGGGGCGAGGGTGGCGAGGCAGGCGTTCCGCCAGACCCGGTCGCAGCGCAAGGAGGCCCTCCATCCAATTGCGGGCGGACCCTAGGCTGGCTCGTTCTTTTTGTATAGACATAAACGCCGCTTGCAGCCTCCTGCGACGCGCCCGAGGAAAGGTCATGGCTGACGCCGCGCTCTGGTTCGAACACGCCCTCCTGGCCGACGGCTGGGCGGCGGGCGTGCGGGTGGAGGTCGCGGACGGCCTAGTCTCGGCGATCCAGGCGGGGGCCCAGCCCCAGGCCGGCGACGACCGCGGCGGTATCGCCGTTCCCGGCCTCCCCAACCTGCACAGTCATGCGTTCCAGCGCGCTATGGCCGGCCTCACCGAGGTGCGCGGGCCGGAGGGCGACAGCTTCTGGACGTGGCGCGAGCTGATGTACCGCTTCGTGGGCGACCTCTCGCCCGAGGACGTCCAGGCCATCGCCGCCCAGGCGTTCCTGGAGATGCTGGAGACCGGCTTCACCCGCGTTGGCGAGTTCCACTACCTGCACCACGGGCCGGACGGCCGCCCCTATGCCGACGTGGCCGAGATGGCGGCGCGCATCGCGGCAGCCGCCGAGGAAACCGGGATCGGCCTGACCCTGCTGCCGGTCTTCTATGCGCACTCGGGCTTCGGCGGCGCCGCGCCGACCGAAGGCCAGCGGCGGTTCGTCAACGACGTCGATGGCTACGCGCGCCTGCACGAGGCCTCGCGCGCCGCGGTCACCAGCCTGGCCGACGCGGTGGTGGGCGTGGCGCCGCACAGCCTGCGCGCGGCCACCGAGGAAGAGCTTCGCGTGGTCGCCGCGCTCGCCCAGCCGATCCACATCCACATCGCCGAGCAGGTGAAGGAGGTGGACGATTGCCTGGCCTGGAGCGGCGCGCGGCCGGTGGAATGGCTGCAGGACCGGTTCGCCGTCGACGACAGCTGGTGCCTGGTCCACGCGACGCATGTCACCGAAGCCGAGCGCCGTCGCATCGCCACGCGCGGCGCCGTCGCCGGCCTCTGCCCGATCACCGAGGCGAACCTGGGCGACGGGGTCTTCCCAGCGGCGCGCTACCTGGCCGAGGGCGGGGCGTTCGGGGTGGGCTCGGACTCCAATGTCCGCATCGACGCCGCCGAGGAATTGCGCCTGCTGGAATACGGCCAGCGGCTGACGCGCCGCGCGCGCAACGTCCTGGCGCCGGGCGAGGGCTCGGCCACCGGCGCCGCGCTCTATCGAAACGCGTTGACCGGCGGCGCCCAGGCGCTGGGCGTCCCCCAGGCGGCGGGGCTCGCGGTCAGCGCCGCGGCGGACATCGTCAGCCTGCCGTCGACGCACGAGGCCTATGCCGGCCGCGCAGGCGACGCCTGGCTGGACAGCCGGGTCTTCGCGGCCGGTCAGGTGGAGCACGTCTGGCGCCGCGGCCGCCGGGTCGTCGAGGATGGCCGCCACCTCGCCCGCGAACGCGTCGCCGCCCGCTATCGCGAGGCGCTGGCCCGGCTGTTGGCGCAATGAACGACGCGACGTTGCACCGGCGCATCCGTGCCGAGATCTCGGAACGCATCCGCTCGGGCGCCTGGCCGCCGGGCCACCGCGTGCCGTCCGAGCACGAGCTGATGGCCGAGTACGGCTGCTCGCGGATGACCGTCAGCAAGGCCCTCGCGCCGCTGGCCGAGCAGGGCCTGATCGTGCGCCGGCGCAAGGCCGGCTCGTTCGTCTCGCGGCCGCGCATCCATTCGGTGGTGCTCGACATCCCCGACATCGCCGCCGAGGTCACCGCGCGCGGCGAGGCCTACGGCTATGAGCTGCTGGCCCGCGCAGCGCGGGTGGCCACCACCGATGAAGCCGAAGCCCTGGGCCTGGCGCGGCCGACGCGGGTCCTCGCGCTGCGCTGTCTGCACCGCGCCGAGGGCCGGCCGTTCGCGCTGGAGGAACGGCTGATCAACCTCGCCGCGGCGCCGGAGGCCGCCGAGGTGGACTTCGCGGCCGAACCGCCGGGCGGCTGGCTGCTGGGCCACGTCCCCTGGACCGAGGCCGAGCACCGGATCAGCGCGGCCCATCCGTCGAAGGCGGTCGCTGCGGCCCTGGGCCTCGCGTCCACGGCGGCCTGCCTCGTCCTGGAGCGCCGCACCTGGCGCGGCGACGACCGGATCACCCACGTGCGCCTGACGTTCCCGGGCGACGCCTACGACCTGGTCGCGAGGTTCTCCCCGCAGCCGGGCTAGCCTTCGCTTTCCTTGCTCGTCATGGCCGGGCTTGTCCCGGCCGTCCATGATCTCCGCGTTCGACGCAGATCGCGCGGCGCCCGCCGTTGCCCGTTCCGCATCCACCGAGTTGATGGGTCGCCGCGACAAGCCCGGCGATGGCGATCAAGAAGAAGTCATCAGCTAGGGCGCGGGCCCGGTGCTCTGCCGCACCACCAGCTGGTGGGGCAGGGTCACCTGCTGCAGGGTCTCGGCGCGGCCGGCGAAGATGTCGAGCAGCACCCGCACCGCCTCGGCGCCGATGGCGTCCATCGGCTGGGCCACGGTGGTCAGCGCCGGGCTCACGTGCTTGGCGAAGCGGATGTCGTCGAAGCCCACGACCGACACGTCCTTCGGGCAGTCCAGGCCGCGGCGCCGCAGGGCGTCCAGCGCGCCCATGGCCATCTCGTCGCTGAAGCAGAAGATCGCGCTCGGCGGGGCCGGCCGGTCCAGCAGCCGGAGCGTCTCGTCCAGGCCAGCTTCCACCGAGAAGTCGCCGGTCGCCACCACCAGGTCCTCGTCGCGGCCATGCGCCTTGGCCGCCGAGTTCACGCCCTCCAGGCGGTCGCGGCTGATCGGGCTGGCCAGCGGACCGGTGATCACGCCGATGCGGACATGGCCCAGCCCGTAGAGGTGCTCCATCGCCTCGGCCGCGGCGCGCTCGTTGTCGATGTGGGCGCTGGAGACGCCGAGGTCGGGGCTGAACTCGCAGCCGTTCACGATCGGCGCGCGCGGCCCCATGGCGCGGACCATGTCGGCGAGCGCGTCGGGCAGACGGTGGCCCAGGAAGATCAGGCCGTCGGCCTCCTTCCGGCGCAGCATCTCGCCATAGCGCTCCTCGCGTTCGGCCTCGTGGCGAGTGTCGCCCAGGAGCACGGAATAGCCCGCCGCCTGGGCCGCCTGCTCCACCCCGCGGATCACCTGCGAGAAGAACGGGTTCGAGATGTCGGGCACCGTCACCAGGATCTTCTCGGTGCGCAGCGTGCGCAGCATCTTCGCCGACTGGTTCGGCGCGTAGCCCAGGAGGTCGACGGCGGCCATCACCCTCTGCCGGGTCGGCTCGGCCACCAGGGCGGGCGTGCTCAGCACGCGCGACACCGTCGCGGTCGAGACCCCGGCGCTGCGGGCGACGTCCTGAATCGTGGCCATGGCCCGACACTGGCGATGCGGCCCCGGCAATTCAAGGCGAAGCCTGCCCATTGCGCGCATGGCTAGAGCGGTTGCCTGCGTCGGACGGCTTTGCTATCCGTGAAATCGATTACATCGGCAGACCGGGCCGACTCCACAGATGCTCGGCTGCAGGCCTGTCGGGAGGGGCCAGGGTATGACGCAGCAGGCGCGGCTTTTCCTGATGATGGTGCTCCAGCTCGCCGTCTGGGGCGCCTGGGCGCCGAAGCTGTTCCCCTACATGGGCATGCTGGGCTTCGAGCCCTGGCAGCAGTCGCTGGTGGGTAGCTCGTGGGGCGTCGCCGCCCTGGCCGGCATCTTCTTCTCCAACCAGTTCGCGGACCGCAACTTCTCGGCCGAGCGTTTCATGGCGGCCAGCCACCTGCTTGGCGGGCTGGCGCTGCTGGGCTGTGCGTTCACGACCAGCTTCTGGCCGTTCTTCGCCTGCTACCTGGCCTTCAGCTTCGTCTATGTGCCGACGCTGTCCGTCTCCAACTCCATCGCCTTCGCCAACCTCGCCGATCCGGCCAAGGACTTCGGGGCGGTACGCATGGGCGGCACGGTCGGCTGGATGTTGGTGTCCTGGCCGTTCGTCTTCCTGCTGGGCGCCCATTCCGGTCCGGAGCAGGTGCGCTGGATCTTTATCGTCGCGGCGGTCGTCTCGTTCGCGCTCGCCGCCTACAGCCTGACCCTGCCGCACACCCCGCCGAAGAAGGACGCCACCGGCGCCGACCCGCTGGCCTGGCGCGAAGCGATCAAGCTGCTGCGCGTGCCGTTCGTGGCCGTGCTGTTCCTGGTCACCTTCATCGATAGCGTCATCCACAACGGCTACTTCGTGATGGCTGACGCTTTCCTGACCGACCGTGTGGGCATCGCCGGCAACCTGTCGATGGTGGTGCTGAGCCTGGGCCAGCTGGCCGAGATCGTGACGATGTTCGTCCTCGGCGGGGTGCTGATCCGGCTGGGCTGGAAGATCACGATGATCATCGGGATCCTGGGCCATGCGGCCCGCTTCTCGGTCTTCGCCTTCGCCGCCGACAGCGTGCCGACCATTATCGCGGTCCAGCTGCTGCACGGCGTCTGCTACGCCTTCTTCTTCGCCACCGTGTACATCTTCGTGGACGCCGCCTTCCCGAAGGATGTGCGCTCCAGCGCCCAGGGCCTCTTCAACCTGTTGATCCTGGGGATCGGCAACGTGGTGGCCAGCTTCCTCTTCCCGGCGCTGATGGGCGACCTCAGGGACCCGGCGACGGGTGCGGTCGACTACCAGAGCCTGTTCCTGGTCCCCACCGGCATGGCGCTCGTCGCCGTGCTGCTGCTGGCCCTCTTCTTCCGCCCGCCGACCCGCGCGCCCGAGAGCGTGGCCGTCGCATGAACCTTCGAGGAGACGACCCTTGCGCACCCATCCGCACGCACTCGACCGCCGCGCCTTCCTCGCCGCTGGGATCGCGGCCATGACCGCCGGCGGCGCCTCGGCCGCGGCCCAGCCGTTCTTCAAGAAGCACGGCCTGCCGATCGGCATCCAGCTCTACACGCTGGCGCCGGAGGCGGCGAAGGATCTCGATGGCACGCTGAAGGCCGTCGCGGGCATCGGCTACAAGAACGTCGAGCTGCACGGCCTGCTGGGCAAGACCGGCGCCCAGCTGCGAACGTCGCTGGACGCCGCGGGCCTCGCCTGCACCGCCATCCACGTCCAGGGTCGCGGCCAGCTGGACGGCGACCTCGGCAAGCTGGCCGAGACCCTCACCGCCATCGGCGTGAAGACCGCCATCATGCCCAGCCCCTACATCCCCGATCGGCTGGTGGGCAAAGGCTTGCGCGAGGTGCTGACCCAGCTGACGGCCGACGACTGGAAGATGAACGCCGACTTCCTGACGGAGAAGTCCGCGGTGCTCGCCAAGTCGGGCATCAGGCTCGGCTACCACAACCACAACTTCGAGTTCGTGCCCCTGGGCGACACGACGGGCCTGGAGATCATGATCCAGCGCACCGACCCGAAGCTGGTGACCTTCGAGCTGGACGTGGGCTGGGTGGCTGCCGCCGGCGTCGACCCGGCCGCATTCTTCGCCAAGCACAAGGGCCGGTTCAGCCTGATGCACGTGAAGGACATCAAGGCCGACACTCAAGCCAACTTCGAGCTGAAGATGGACCCGACCGAGATCGGCTCGGGCAAGCTGCCCTGGAAGACCCTGCTGCCCGCCGCCTACGCCGCCGGCGTGCGCGGCTTCTACGTCGAGCAGGAGCCGCCGTTCGCCCGGCCACGGATCGAGGCGGCGAAGATCAGCTACGACTACCTGGCGGGCGTCGCGGCGTGACGACACGCAGTCCCATCCGGCTGGCCATGGTGGGCGGCGGGCCCGGCTCGTTCATCGGGCCGGTGCACCGCATGGCCGCCGAGCTGGATGGGCGCATCCGGCTGGTGGCCGGCGCTTTCAGCCGCGATCCCGGCAAGAACGCATCCCAGGCGCAGGCCTGGGGTGTGGCGGCGGATCGGGCCTACGGCGACTACCACGCCATGATCGCCGCCGAGGCCGCCCGCGCCGACGGGGCCGAGATGGTGGCGGTGGTCACGCCCAACCACCTGCACTTCGACGTGTCGGCCGCGGCGCTGAAGGCCGGCCTGCACGTGATGAGCGACAAGCCCGCGACCGCGACCCTGGCCGAGGCCAGAGCGCTGGCGGAGATCGTCGCGGCTTCGGGCCGGCTCTACGGCCTGACCCACACCTACACGGGCTATCCCATGGTCCGCGAGGCGCGCGAGATCGTGCGCCGGGGCGACCTCGGCGCCATCCGCAAGATCGTGGTCGAGTATTCCCAGGGCTGGCTGTCGCGGCCGCTGGAGCGCGGGGGCGACAAGCAGGCCGGCTGGCGCGCCGACCCGGCCCAGTCGGGCGTCGGCGGCTGCATCGGCGACATCGGAGTCCACGCTTTCAACCTGGCGGAGTTCATCGGCGGCGTTCGGGTCGAGCGCTTCTGCGCCGACGTTTCGATCGTGGTCGAGGGCCGGGCGCTGGACGACGACTGCAACGTCCTGCTGCGATTCGGCGGCGGCGCGCGGGGTGTGCTGGTCGCGTCCCAGATTTCTGCGGGCGCGCGCAACGGCCTGAGGATCGCGGTCTATGGCGAGAAGGGCGGGCTCAGCTGGAGTCACGAGCGGCACACCGAGCTGACCCTCGACTGGCTCGACAAGCCCAGTCAGACCCTGCACGCCGGCTCGCCCTACTTGGGTGCGGCGGCCCAGGCGGCGAACCGTCTGCCGACCGGACATCCCGAGGGCTTCATCGAGGCCTTCGCCAACCTCTACCGCGACTTCGCCCATGCGATCCTGACCGGCCGATCCGAGGCCGGCTTGGTCCCCGACATCGCCGAGGGCGTGCGCGGCATGGCCTTCGTCGAGACCGCCGTGGCCGCCAGCCGCGCGGGCGACGGTTGGGTGGACTTGCCAAGGAGCCTGACGTGAAGACCCTCAAAGGCCCGGCCATCTTCCTTGCCCAGTTCATTGGGACCGACGCGCCGTTCGACAAGCTGGACACCATCGCCAAGTGGGCGGCGGACCTGGGCTATGTCGGGGTCCAGATGCCCACCGGCGGACCGGACTCGCTGTTCGACGTGGAGACCGCCGCCGAGAGCCAGGCCTACTGCGACGACATCGCCGGCGTCCTGGCCCAGTACGGGCTGCAGATCACCGAGCTCTCGACCCACCTCCAGGGCCAGCTCGTGGCCGTGCATCCGGCCTACGACGAGCTGTTCGACGGCTTCGCGCCCGAGGCTCTGCGCGGCAAGCCCAAGGAGCGCCAGGCGTGGGCGGTGCATCAGGTGAAAGCCGGCGCCCGGGCCAGCCAGCGCCTAGGCCTCAAGGCGCATGCGACCTTTTCCGGCGCGCTGGCCTGGCCCTATTTCTACCCATGGCCGCAGCGGCCGGCGGGGCTGGTGGAGGAGGCGTTCGCCGAACTCGGCCGGCGCTGGAAGCCGATCCTCGACGTGTTCGACGAATGCGGCGTCGACGCCTGCTACGAGATCCATCCGGGCGAGGACCTGCACGACGGGGCAACCTTCGAGCGGTTCCTGGACGAGGTGGGCGGCCACCCGCGCGCCAACATCCTCTACGACCCCAGCCACTTCGTGCTGCAGCAACTGGACTACCTGGACTTCATCGACCGCTACCACGAGCGCATCCGCGCCTTCCACGTGAAGGACGCCGAGTTCCGGCCCACCGGCCGGTCGGGCGTCTATGGCGGCTACCAGGGCTGGGTCGACCGGCCCGGCCGCTTCCGCTCGCTGGGCGATGGCCAGGTGGACTTCGGGGCCATCTTCTCGAAGCTGGCCGCCTACGACTATCCGGGCTGGGCGGTCCTGGAGTGGGAGTGCGCGCTGAAGCATCCCGAGGACGGCGCCCGCGAGGGCGCGCCCTTCATCCGCGACCACATCATCCGCGTCACCCCGCACGCCTTCGACGACTTCGCGGGCTCGGGCGCCGATGCGGCGACGAACCGTCGGCTGCTGGGCCTCTAGCCCGCCACACTTCGTTACAATCCCGCGCTTGCTGGGCGCGGGTAGCCAACCCCATACGACGGCCACATCCGACGTATGAGGTTCAGCCGATGCCGCCCGCCGTGCGACCCAATTCTCTACGGTCTCTCGCTGCCGCGACCGCGCTGGCCTGGGCCTCGTTCGCCGCCCCGGCGCAGGCCGAAGATGACGCCCAGGCCTGGGGGGCGGTGGTGGCGAACGGGCCGGCGAAGGGCGACCTCTTCCTGTGGCTCGAAGGCCAGGCCCGCGCGACCGACAATGCGGGCGGCGGCAGCCAGCTCATCGTACGCCCCGCCATTGGCGCACGGATCGCGGCGGACGCGCATGCGGTGGTCGGCTACGCCCACATCCGCACCGACCCGGAGAGCGGCCGCACAACCCACGAGCACCGGGCATGGCAGCAGGTGCAGTTCGCGGCGCTGCGTCACGCCAACGGGACGCCGAAGGTCATCAGCCGCACCCGGCTGGAACAGCGGATGTTCGAGGGGCCTGGGCGTGACGACACGGGCTGGCGGCTGCGTCAGCAGGTGCGGTTCCAGACCCCGATCGCGCGGAACGGGACCGTGCACGCGATCGCCCTGACCGAGGGCTTCTTCAACCTCAACTCGACCGACTGGGGCGCCCGCGACGGCATCGACCAGTGGCGGACCTTCATCGGCGTCGGCCTGCCGATCGCGCCGCGCGTGCGGCTGGAGCCGGGCTACCTGAACCAGTACGTCTTCCGGCGCGGCGAGGACCGCGTGAACCACGTGCTCAGCGCCACGCTGACCGTGGCGCTCTAGCCCTACTTCAGCTCCTGCACCTCGATGTCCTTGAAGGCGATGGGATGGCCCTCGCTCTGGAGCGCGATGTAGCCCTCGGTCACTGGCAGCACGCCGCCGCGCGCCTCGACCAGGCGCTTGGCGTCCGCCGCCGCCATCGGGTCATTGGGATCCAGCGCGATGTCGGCGTAGCGGTGCGCCACGACGCTGTTGATCTTCTCGGTCACATGTCCGTTCGGCAGCACCTCCAGCTCGAGTTTCACCCACGTCCCGTTCGGGATCGTCGGGCCGGTCGAGGTGGTGCAGTGCTCGGCCTGGCGCTTGCCGACGCCCTTGTCATCGAGGAGCGTGATGCTCATGCCGGGCGTGCAGACCGAGCCGGTTGGGCGCGGGCCGTCGCCGTCCTTGCCCAGGATCTGGAACTCCACCGACACGGGGAAGGGCTGGTTCAGCCCCATGCTCTCGGGGCTCTGGCTATGGAACATCACCCCACTGTTGCCGCGCGCCCAGGCCGGCGTGTCGGGCAGCGGCGGCTCCAGGATCTTGTACTGCAGGCGCAGGCGATAGGCCTTGAAGGGCGTCTTGTAGAAGAGGTGGCCGAACTGGAGAGCGAACTTGTCGTAGCCCGCGTACGAGACCTGGATCTGCCCGTCCTTGGCGATGAAGGTGTCGCGCCAGTTCTCGCCCAGCGGATGGCGCGCGATCTTGGGCGTCCAACCGTTGAGTGTCTTGCCGTCGAAGATCGGCTTCCACGGCCCGGCCTTCTGGGCTGCCGCCGGAGCCGGCGCGGCCAACGCGATCGCCGCCAGAATCCACAGACTGCGAACCATCGAAAACCTCCCCGCAACTGCTCTTGTTGGCTTGCAGTGTAATCGATTTCATGGAACGTAGAAGCCAATCAATGACGGCCCGCCGGAACGTTGCCGCGCCGGGCCGCGGGAAGGGGCGGACATGGCGAACCTCAACAACCGCGCACGGGCCGAGAACACCTACGACGCCATCGTCGTGGGCAGCGGCATCACGGGGGGCTACGCCGCCAAGGAGCTGACCGAGAAGGGGCTGAAGACCCTGGTGCTCGAGCGCGGCCGGATGGTGCGCCACATCGAGGACTATCCCACCGCCCAGACCAACCCGTGGGAGACGAAGTACCCGCGCGGCAAGCTGCCTAAGGCCGAGATGGACGCCCACTACAAGGTCCAGCAGCGCACGGGCTATGCGGTCACCGAGTTCAGCCAGCACTTCTTCGTCAAGGACGACGAGAACCCGTACGCCGAGACCAAGTCGTTCGACTGGATCCGGGGCCACCACGTCGGCGGCCGCTCGATCACGTGGGGCCGCCAGACCTACCGCCACAGCGACCTCGACTTCGAGGCCAACGCCAAGCAGGGCGTGGGCGTCGACTGGCCCATCCGCTACGCCGACCTCGCCCCCTGGTACGACAAGGTCGAGCGCTTCATCGGCGTGTCGGGCCAGAAGGAGGGCCTGAGCCAGCTCCCGGACGGCGTGTTCCAGCCGCCGATGGAGATGAACTGCGTCGAGAAGGCCTTCAAGGCGAGCGTCGAGGAGAAGCTCAGCCGCCGCATCACCATCGGCCGCGCCGCCCACCTGACCGCGCCGACCGAGGAGCAGCTCGCCCTGGGCCGCGGCAAGTGCCAGCACCGCAACCTCTGCGTCCGCGGCTGCCCGTTCGGCGCCTACTTCAGCTCCAACGCCGCGACGCTGGTGGCCGCCGAGCGCACGGGCAACCTGAAGATCCGCCCGAACTCGATCGTGACCGAGCTGATCTTCGACCCCAAGGCCAACAAGGCCAGCGGCGTCCGCGTGCTGGACGAGCAGACCGGCGAGACAATGGAGTTCTACGGCGGGGTGATCTTCCTCTGCGCCTCGGCCCTGTCGAGCGCCTGGATCCTGATGAACTCGACCAGCCGCCGGTTCCCCAACGGCTTCGGCAACGAGAGCGATCAGGTCGGCCGCAACATCATGGACCACCACCTGGGCGTCGGCGCGGTCGGCGAGGTCCCGGGCTACGAGGACATGTACTATTCGGGCCGGCGGCCGAACGGCATCTACATCCCCCGCTTCCGAAACCTCGGCGACGCGGCCAGCGCCCGGAAGGACTTCATCCGCGGCTACGGTTACCAGGGCGGCGCCGGCCGGATGGGCTGGGATCGCCCGATCGCGGGTGTCGGCGCCGAGCGCAAGGCTGCGCTCAGCCAGCCGGGCCCCTGGATGTTCCGCCTGGGCGGCTTCGGCGAAATCCTGCCCTACGCCGACAACCGGATCACCCTGAACAAGGCGGCGAAGGACAAGTACGGCCTGCCCACGCTCACCTTCGACGTCTCGATCCGCGAGAACGAGAAGGCCATGCGCAAGGACATGGCCGCGGCCGCGGCCGAGATGCTGGAGGCGGCCGGCTTCAAGAAGGTGATCGCTGGCGACCAGGGCTATTCGCCGGGCCTGGGCATCCACGAGATGGGCACCGCCCGCATGGGCCGCGATCCCAAGACCTCGGTGCTGAACGCGCACAACCAGATGCACGAGTGTCGGAACGTCTACATCACCGACGGAGCCGCCATGACCTCGGCGTCGTGCGTGAACCCGTCGCTGACCTACATGGCCCTGACTGCCCGGGCCGCGGCGCACGCGGTCGAGGCCAAGAAGCGGGGAGAGCTCTAGATGCTGAACCGACGCGAAGCCGCGCTGTCCTTCGGCGCGCTGTGGACCGCCCTGGTCGTGCCGGCCGGCGCGCTGGCCCAGACTACCCCGACGCTGGCCTGGACGCCCAAGGCGCTCAGCGCCGACCAGGCCCGGACCCTCGACGCCGTGGCCGAAACGATCATTCCGGCCACGAGCACGCCCGGCGCCCGCGCCGCGGGGGTTCCGCAATTCGTTGACCGCGCGATCGGGACCTGGTGCACGCCGGCCGACGCTGGAGCCCTCAAGGCCGGCCTGGACCAGATCGACGCCGATGCGAAGGCGGCGAGCGGCGCGTCGTTCGCGGCGCTGGCGCAGGCCCAGCAGCAGGCGTTGCTCGCCCGCTACGACGGCGAGGGCAAGGCCTTCTGGCGCCAGCTCAAGGAACTGGTGACCACCGGCTACTTCACCTCCGAGCCTGGCGCGACCATCGCCCTGCGCTACGATCCGGTGCCGGGCGACTATCGCGGCTGTGTGCCGCTGAAGGAGATCGGCCGCGGCTGGGCCACCAGCTAGGGGCGGGCGGATGCGCGCCCTGATCGCCGCCGTCGCTTTGCTGTTCGCCGCGACGCCCGCGCTGGCCGCGGACCCGCCGGCCGGCCTCGTGGACGACCCCTGCGCCGGGCGTGCGCCTGTCCCGCCGTCGATCCTTGCCGCCGCGGCGGCCCGCTACGACGCCAAGCGCAGGGAGCCGCCGCCGGCCGTGCCGCTGGAGGACCTCGCCGCCTACCGCGCCATCCAGGCCGAGGGGCAGAAGCGCGACTGGCCGAACCTGTGCATGTACCGAGCCGACAACGCGCGGCTGACGGGCCAGCCTGCCGCCGCACGGCAGGTGGTCTTCATGGGCGATTCCATCACCTACGGCTGGGGCCTCGCCGACACGGCGTTCTTCGGCCCGGGCCACGTGAACCGTGGGATCAGCGGCCAGACCACGCCGCAGATGCTGGCCCGCTTCCAGGCCGACGTGGCCGCGCTCAAGCCGCGCGTCGTGCACATCATGGCCGGCACCAACGACCTCGCCGGCAACACCGGCCCGACGACGGCGCAGGACGTGCGGAACAACGTCGTCGCCATGGTCACGCTGGCCAGGGCGGCCCACGCCCAGGTGATCCTGGCCTCGATCCCGCCGGCCAAGAGCTTCAACTGGGCGCCGACCCTGAAGCCGACCGACCAGATCCGCGAGATGAACGCTTGGCTGAAGGGCTACGCCCGCGAACAGGGCTTGGTCTACGCCGACTACTACGCGGTGCTGGCTACGGCCGATGGCGGCATGAAGCCCGACCTGACCTTCGACGGCGTCCACCCGAATCCCGCCGGCTACGATGTCATGAAGCCGGTGGCCGAGGCCGCGTTGAAGCGGGCCCTGCGCTAGGGCAGGCGGCGGATCTTCAGGTTCTTGAACCATACGGCGTCGCCATGGTTCTGCAGGGCGATGTGGCCGGTCGGCGAGGCGGCGAACATCGGCCACTTGCCGAACTTGCTGGCCGCCACCCGCGCTTTGAAGTCGGGCGAGTTCAGGTCGTAGGTCGCCACCTTCACCCCGTTCAGCCAGTGCTTGACCTTGCCGTGGTCCACGACGATGCGGGCGGTGTTGTACTGGCCCACCGGGTTCGGCTTGGCGCCCTGCGGCGCGTAGAGCGCGAAGAGGCCGCCGGCCTGCTCCGGCGGGGGCTCGCCGCGGGCATTGTCCAGCACCTGGTATTCTGGGCCGCTCTGGTAGGTCTCCTCGCCGGTCTCGGTGACGTGGAACATGACGCCCGAGTTGCCCTTGCGGCTGATCTTCCACTCGAACGTCAGGTCGAAGTCGCCGAACGTCTCCTGGGTCATGATGTCCTTGGAGGTCTTCGGGTCGGGGCTGAGCTCACCCTTGGCGGTCCAGCCGGCGTCGGGGGCGGGTGTCTTGAAACCGCGCCAGCCGGTGGTCGACTTGCCGTCGAACAGCAGCGTCCAGCCCGCCTTCTTCTCGCCGGGCGTGAGCACGTTGTCCGCCGCCAGCGCACCGGTCGCCATCGCCGCCAGCACGGCGCCGAGCAGGATCGCCTTCATCCTCGGGAACTCCTACAGGCCCAGCTTCTTGAGCTGGGCTTCGATGGCGGCCTTCACCTCGGCCGAGGGGCCTTCGTCGGCTTCACGGGCGATGTTGCCGATGTAGCCGATGTCCTTGAAGCCTTCCTCGGTCGTGTAGTAGGCGCCGATGGTCAGCGCCCGGAACCGGCGGAAGAAGTCGCTTCCTGAGCCGGCCAGCTCGGAGAGCGCGGCGGCCCGCCCGGCGGCGTCGGCCTTCCCCGCCTTCTTGGCCAGGGCCTTCAGCCCGTCGCGGATCAGCGGCCGGTCCTTGAGCTGGTCAGGGTACGGGGCGCTCACCCACTCGTCGATGAAGTCGGGCACGCCCAGCGCGGAGGCGGCCGGGGCCGATCCGCTCGCGGGCAGGATGAAGTCCGCCAGGATCGCGGCGGCCTGCAGTTCCTCGTCGCTCAGCAGGCGCGGCCAAGGCGCTTTCTCGGGGTTCACCAGCTTGGGGTCGGTGCCGTAGCCCTTGGCCTCGGCCTTGCCGCCCACCCTGGGGCCGTAGACGACGACACCGGCGCCGACGACGGTCGCGGCGCCGACCACGCCGACCCAGGTCAGCGCCGTCCGCCGGTCGATCTTGCGGACGTAGGGTTGGGGGGCGTCGTCGCTCATAGGGCCCCCTGCTTGGCGAGCGTGGCGAGATGGTCGCTGGAGCGCCAGGCGAGCGCCAGGATCGACAGCGTCGGGTTCTTGTCGGGGCTGGAGACCAGCACCGCCCCGTCGGTCACGAACAGGTTCGGCACGGCCCAGGCCTGGCCGTACTGGTTCACCACCGAATCCGCGTCCGAGGCGCCCATGCGGGCTGTGCCGACCTCGTGGATCATCTCGCCGCCCTTGGAGATCGCCTTGCGGCCATCGCGCTCGACCGTTCCGATCGGCTTGCCGCCCAGGCGGTCGATGACCTCGAGGAAGGTTGTGACCATGTGGGCGGCTTGCTTCGTCTCGGACTCGCCCCATTTCCAGTGGAAGCGCAGGACCGGGATGCCCCACTTGTCCTTGGTCTTCGGATCCAGCTCGCAATAGCAGTCGTCGTTGGGGATCATCTCCCCCCGGCCGTTGAAGCTGATGATGCTTCCGTAGCGCTGGCGCAGCTTGGCCCGCAGCGCGTCGCCGACGCTGCTCTCGTCGTCGGCCATCAGCCGGGCCAGGCCCATCGACGGCATGCCGCGGCCGCCGCCGATCTCCACGTGGTAGCCGCGCGGGAAACCCAGCTCCTTGTGCTTGTCGTAGCCCCACCAGGGCACATAGGTGTGCTCGACGCTCATGCCGTCGTCGTTGGTGGGCGGCAGGCCTTCCAGCGCCGGGAACTGGCCGGTGACGTTCAGGCCGACGCTGTCCATCAGGTAGCGGCCGACCATCCCGTGGGTGTTGCAGAGGCCGTCCGGGAACTTCGAGCTCTTGGAGTTCAGCAGGATGCGCGCCGTCTCGCCCGAGCCGGCCGCCAGCACCACGGCCTTGGCGGTGACCGAGTGATGCTCGCCGGTGACCCGGTCGACGTAACTGACGCCCTTGGCCTTGCCGTTGGCGTCCAGGTCCACCTGGTAGACGAGCGCGTTGGTGGTGATGGTCAGGTTCTTCGTCGCCATCGCCGGCGGCAGCAGCACCGTCGTGGACTGGAAGTTCGCGCCGATCGAGCACCCGCGGCCACAGGGCGTCGCGAACACGCAGGTGTTGCGGCCCTCCATCTTCTGGGTGACCACCGCCCCGTGCATCGGCACGACCGGGATGCCCATGGCCTCGAAGGCGCGCGCGTAGAACATCTCGAACCCGCGCGGCGGCGGGCTCTCCATCAGGCACCCCGGCGGCGAGTCCGGTGTGTTGGTCAGGCCCCGCGGCGGGGCGGCGCCGGTGACGCCGATCAGCTTCTCGGTCTTGTCGTACCAGGGCGCCAGGTCGTCGTAGGTGATGGGCCAGTCATAGCCCAGGCCGTCGCGACTGCGCGGCTTGAAGTCCAGCGGCCCGAAGCGCAGCGAGATGCGGCCCCAGTGGTTCGTCCGCCCGCCCAGCATGCGCGGTCGCCACCAGGTGAACTCTTCGGAGCCCTCGGCCACGGTGTAGGGCTCGTTCGGCACTTCCCAGCCGCCGTCGACGGTGGCGTCGTAGAAGCCGAACGGCTTGTCCGGCGTCGACGCGCCCCTGAGCGGCGCCTGGGCCGGGATGTTGAACATCGGGGTCTCGGTGGTCGGGTCGTAGTTCCGCCCGGCCTCCAGCATCAGCACCTTCAGGCCCGACTTCGTCAGGTGGTAGGCGCTCATTCCGCCGCCGGCGCCTGAGCCGACGATGATCACGTCATAGGGTTCGGCCGCGGCCATTTCACACCGGCGCGCCGGAGCGCGCTCCCTCCCGATGTAATCGTTTACGGAGCGGCACCCTGGCGCCGACTCGCAGACGCGCCAAGCCCGATTTCGACGCTCGAGGAAGCGGCCGGCTGTTTCACCCCGGCGACGACGGTTTCAATCCTGCAGCCAAGTTATGATTGAACCAGATAGTTCATTTTGACATAGTCGCGCGCAACGACACAAGAACGCGATAGGGAGGTGCTGCGATGGGCCCGAGGCTCGGCAAGATCCTGGCTGTTTCCATGGCGGGCGCCCTGCTCGCGTCCAGCACCCTCGCAGGCGCCGGGCCGATGATCGCCATCGCCGGCGATCCGGTGGCGACCAGCACGGGCAAGGTCGCGGGCACCAGGCTGGCGTCGGGCGCCAAGGCCTACCTCGGGATTCCGTACGCCAAGCCGCCGACGGGCGAGCTTCGCTGGAAGCCGCCCCAGCCCATCAGCTGGGAGGGCGTCTGGAACGCCGACCGCAAGGGGGCCGAGTGCATCCAGGTGCTGCGGCCGCACGATATCAACCACTACTTCGGCGAGGAGGCGTCGGGCGAGGACTGCCTGACGCTGAACATCTGGACCCCGGCCGACGCGAAGCCCGGCGACAAGCGGCCGGTGATCGTCTTCATCTATGGCGGCGGCGGCACGATCGGCTCGGCCGGCATGGCCAACTACGACGGTGAGAATATCGCCCGGCGCGGCGCGGTCTTCGTGAATCTAAACTACCGCGTGGGCCTGTTGGGCTACCTGGCGCACCCGGAGTTGTCGAAAGAGCAGGGCGGCCATTCCGGCAACTACGGCTACCTCGACCAGAACGCGGCGCTGAAATGGGTTCGCGACAACATCGCGGCGTTCGGCGGCGATCCGGACAAGGTGATCATCAGCGGCCAGTCGTTCGGCGCCGGCTCGGTGGCGGCCCAGGTGACCAGTCCGCTGTCAAAGGGCCTGTTCCGGGGCGCGGTCATGATGAGCGCCTGCAACTTCGGCGGCAGCGGCCTGATGGGCGGCGCGGGATCGCTGGCCGACGCCGAGAAGGTGGGCCTGGAGGCCCAGAAGCGCCTGGGCGCCGCCGATCTCGCGGCGATGCGCAATGTGCCTGCGGACCGGATTCTCGCCCTCCAGTCGGAAAGCCAGGTGGGGGTGAGCAATCCGGGCCTGCGTGCGCCGGCGGTGATCGACGGCTATTTCTGGACCGGAACCAAGGAAGAGGCGTTCGCCTCGGGCGCCGCCAGCAAGACGCCGATCATCGCCAGTTCCAACGGCGACGACATCGACTCCGGCCAGAGCCCGCTCACCAAGGCGAGGACCGTGGCGGAATACCAGGCCATAGCCCGCCAGATGTACGGCGCCGACGCCGAGGCGTTCCTGAAGCTCTATCCCGTGAAGACCGACGCCGAGGTGGGCCCAATGGCCCATGCCGCGGCGATGGAGAATGGCATGCTGAAGAGCTCGCGCGGGTGTGCCGAGACCCAGGCGAAGTATGCAGCCCCGCCGGCCTATGTCGCGACGTTCATGCGCCGACACCCCTACGCGCCCGGCCTGAAGCTGCCCGACCAGGACGTCGCGACGGTGGGCGCCTATCACACCGCCGACGTGCCGTACTGGTTCGACACCCTGGCCAACTACAACCGCTTCCGCACGACCCGTGTCCCGACCGACTGGGACCGCCAGCTCACCGACCAGATGGCGGGCGCGCTGATCGCCTTCGCCGAAACGGGATCGCCCTCGACCAAGGCGATGCCCTGGCCGGCCTGGTCGGCCGCCAACCCGCAGTACCTCGTGCTGGGCGACACCGCGGCCGCGCAGAAGATGAACGTCAAGCGGATGGACTGGGCAGCCGCCCACCCGCCACAGGCGGTCCGGCCCGCCGGGCGCACGGGTCCGCGGGACTAGGGGGCGCAAGATGCTGAAGATCCTCGCGACGGCGATCGCCGCCCTATCGCTCGCCGGAGCCGCCGAGGCGGCCCCGGTGAAGGCCGCCGTGGCCGAGAAGGTCGTGAGCGCCGACAACTTCCCGGTGCTGAACGCGACATTCCCGGGCGGCGTCACCGGCCATCCCGACATCGCCTATTCGACCCTGGGCGGCTTCCGTCCGATCACGCTCGACCTCTACACGCCGGCGAAGGGCGGCGGGCCGAAGCCGCTGGTGATCTATGTCCACGGCGGCGGCTGGATGGGTGGCACGTCGCGCAACGCGGCCGCCTACGCCGACTTCCCCGCGGTGCTCGCTGATCTCGCGTCGCGCGGCTACGTCGTGGCGTCGCTGAACTACCGGCTGGGCGGCGAGGCCAGGTTCCCGGCCGCCACCGAGGACGTCGACGCCGCGATCCGCTGGCTCAGGGCGCATGCGGCCGACTACGGGATCGACAAGTCCCGCATCGCGATCTGGGGCGGCTCGGCAGGCGGCCAGCTCGCCGCCCTGGCCGCCACCGACTGCGCGCCGGCCGACGGCAAGGGCGAGAGCGATTGCGTCCAGGCCGCCGCGATCTGGTACGGCGTGTTCGACGTCCCGGCCCTGCCGAACGGGGGCCCGCCCTACTTTGCCGGCAACGGCGCCAAGGCCAGCGCCGTCACCTTCCTCGATGCAAAGGACCCGCCGTTCCTGCTGATCCACGGAACCGACGACAAGACCGTGCCGGTGGCCCAGTCGCGCGCCATGGCGGAGAAGCTCAGGGCCATCGGCGTGAGGTCCGAGTACATCGAGCTGCCCGGCATCGACCACAGCTGGATCGGCAAGACGCCGGCCGAGACCACCGCCGCGCACCTAAGGGCGCTCCAGGCCACTTTCGACTTCTTCGACGCGACGGTCGGCAAGAGGTAGGCGCTGGAGCCTGTCGAGTTCAGGTGGAATCACCTGAACTCGACAACGCGCTCTAGGCGTTCTCCAGGATCAGGTGTCCCACGGCCGTGTTCGACGCCGGCACGTGGTAGAACCGGTGGGCGACGTTCACCCGGTCGTCCAGCGCCCCGCGCATGATCAGCCACATCACCAGCTCGATGCCCTCGGAGCCCGCCTCGCGGACATAGTCCAGGTGCGGGACCTGCGCCTGGCCCGCCGGGTCGTGCACGAGGCGATCCAGGAAGGCGTTGTCGAACGCGCTGTTGATCAGGCCGGCGCGCGGCCCCTGGAGCTGGTGGCTCATGCCGCCGGTGCCCCAGACCTGCACGTTCAGGTCCTCGGGGAAGCTTTCGACCGCGCGCCGGATCGCCTGACCCAGGCGGTGGCAGCGGGCGCCGGTCGGCGGCGGGTACTGGACGACATTCACCGCCAGGGGGATCACCTTGCAGGGCCAGGCGTCCGGTTGGCCGAACATCAGCGACAGCGGCACCGTCAGCCCGTGGTCCACGTCCATCCGGTTGACGATGGTCATGTCGAACTCGTCGAGGATCAGCTTCTCGGCCAGGTGCCAGGCCAACTCGGGGTGGCCATGCACCGTCGGCACGGGTCGCGGCCCCCAGCCTTCGTCAGCGGGGGCGAACTCGTCGGCGCAGCCGATGGCGAACGTCGGAATCAGTTCCAGCGAGAACGCCGAGGCGTGATCGTTGTAGACGAGGATCACCACGTCCGGCTTCTGCTCGGCGATCCACCGCTTGGACGGCTCATAGCCGGCGAACAGCGGCTTCCAGTAGTCCTCGCCGGATTTGCCGAGGTCGAGCGCCGCGCCGATCGCCGGCACATGGCTGGTCGCGACGCCGGCGGTGATGCGGGCCATCAGGAAGCGTCCTTCCCAGATTGTTCTTTTCGCGAGCGGTTGCCCTCGATCGAGCGGCCGCCGTCCAGCATCATCTGAGCGTAGGTCTCTTCGCTGACGCCGCTCATGACGGCGGCGATCTGGCGGAACGACAGGCCGTCAGTCGCGGCGATCTTCGACGTGAAATAGATGTTGCCGCCCAGCGCGATCATGCCGTTCCAGTCGCGGTCCAGCACGGCCTGTTTCTGGGCTTCGGTCATCGGCCAGCCGTCGAGATAGGCGCGCTCGTCGGCTTTGAACGCCGCGCGGTTCTTCGCCTTCATCAGCGACATGCAGAACTGGTTGAGATGGAATCCCTTGCGCGACTGTTCGGCGTCGAACAGCACGGTGCCTGGGATGTCATGGTACGGCTTCTCGGTCATCCGCCGACCTCCTCCGGCCAGTAGAGGCGCATCGGGTTCTCGACCAGGAGCTTGCGCTGCTTTTCGGCCGTGACGGCGATCCTGGGAATGAAGTCCACCAGCTGGCCCTCGTCGGGCGTGTGGGTGCGCATGTTCGGGTGCGGCCAGTCGGTGCCCCAAAGCACGCGGTCGGGGAAGGTCTCGACCACGCGGCGGCCGAACGGGATCACGTCGGAGTAGAAGGGCGGGCCCTCCTTCGATAGGCGTTCGGGGCAGGTGACCTTGCACCAGATGTCGTCGCGGGCGGCCATGAAGGCCAGGAAGCCGTCGAACAGCGCGCTGTCCGCGCCCTGGGCCACGTCGGGCGTGCCCATGTGGTCGACCACCAGCGGCGCCGGCAGGCTCAGGAAGAAGTCGGCCAGTTCAGCCAGTTCGGCGGCCTCGAAGTAGATCACGATGTGCCAGCCCAGCGGCGCGATCTTGGCAGCGATCTCGCTGAGCTCGTCGGGATCGAGCCGATCCACCAGCCGCTTGACGAAGTTGAACCGCACGCCGCGCACCCCGCCGTCGTGAAGGCGCTGGAGCTCCTCCGCGGAGATGTCGCGCTTCACCGTCGCCACGCCGCGTGCGCGGCCTTCGGAGTGGGCGATGGCGTCCAGCATGGCCCGGTTGTCCGCCCCGTGGCAGGTGGCCTGGACGATGACGTTGCGGGTGAAGCCCAGGTGGTCGCGCAAACCCCAGAGCTGGTCCTTGCCACCGTCGCAGGGCGTGTACTTGCGGGTTGATGCGTAGGGGAAGACATCGCCGGGCCCGAACACGTGGCAATGGGCGTCCACCGCGCCGGGCGGGACCTGGAACTGCGGCTTGGCGGGGCAGGGGTGCCAGACCCGCCAGCCCGCATCCATGATGAAGGCTGTCATCGGCCCTGCGCCTTCAGGATGGCGTCCAGCCGCGGGTAGACCCGCCGCGCATTGGCCTCGAACACCTTGTGCTTGTCGGCCGCTGGGATGGGCAGGGCGTCGATGTAACGCTTGGTGTCGTCGAAGTAGTTGCCGGTCTCGGGATCGATGCCACGCACGGCGCCCACCATCTCCGAGCCGAACAGGATGTTGTCGACGTCGATCACCTTGAACAGCAGGTCGATGCCCGGCTGGTGGTAGACGCAGGTGTCGAAGAAGACGTTCCGCATCACGTGCTCGCGCAGCGGCGGGCGCTTCAGCATGTCGGCAAGGCCCCGGTAGCGGCCCCAGTGGTAGGGCACGGCCCCGCCGCCATGCGGGATGATGAACCGCAGGGTCGGGAAGTCCCTGAAGAGGTCGCCCTCCAGGAACTGCATGAAGGCGGTGGTGTCGGCGTTGATGTAGTGCGCGCCGGTGGCGTGGAAGTTGTGGTTGCAGGACCCCGAGACGTGGATCATCGCCGGCACGTCCAGCTCGACCATCTTCTCGAAGAACGGATACCAGGACCGGTCGGTGAGCGGCGCGGCGGTCCAATGCCCGCCCGACGGATCGGGGTTCAGGTTGCAGCCGATGAAGCCCAGCTCGGTGACGCACCGTTCCAGCTCGTCGATGGAGCCCTCGATGCTGACGCCCGGCGACTGCGGGAGCTGGCAGACGCCGGCGAAGGTGTCCGGGAACAGGTCGACCACCCGCTTGATCAGGTCGTTGCAGCGGCGGGTCCAGGCCTGGCTGACCGCCTCGGTGCCTACGTGGTGCGCCATCGTCGAGGCGCGCGGGCTGAAGATCGTGAAGTCGCCGCCGCGTTCCTTGATCAGGCGCAACTGGTTCTTCTCGATCGTCTCGCGGATCTCGTCGTCGGAGATGTCGGGATAGGCCGGGTCGATGTCGCCGCCAGCCTTGAACGCCGCCTTCTGAGCGTCGCGCCAGGCGTCGTGCGGCGGGGGCGCTGTGGTGTAGTGGCCGTGGCAGTCGATAATCAGGGTCATTTCGGATCCAGCCTGGCGATGACGCCGTCCAGCATGGCGAGGAGGTCGGGTGACAACGCCGCGCGGCGGCGGGAGGCCCAGTCCTGGCGCTCGGCGATGGCGTGGCTCATGGGCGCGGGGACGCCGGCTTCCTCCACCGTGCGGGCGGCTTCGCGCATTTCCTCGGCCCGGCGCGTCCCGTGCTCCAGGCTGCGCGAGATCATGTACTGGGCCGTCCGGTTCCAGTCGGGCAGGGGCAGCAGGTCGCCGAGCGAGTCCAGCACCACCTGCTCGACGCCGTAGTGGCGCGCCGCCAGCATCGACTCGGTCAGCAACGCCTCCACGCCCTTGATCATCACCGACCGGCACAGCTTCGTCGCCGCGGCCCGGCCGATCACTTCGGAGTAGGCGCTCGCGCCGGCGAAGCCGAGTCCGCCTGCAGCCTCCAGGAAATCCTGTGCGTGCGGCCCGCCCAGCAGCATCGGCGAGGCGATCCGCCTGGGCCCGATCGGGCTCATCACCGCAGCCTCGACGTAGCGCCCGCCGGCCGCCTCCACGACCTCTGCCGACGCGACCTTCTGGCCCGGCGAGCAGGAGTTCAGATCGAGGAAGAACGCGCCGTCCAGCTGTCCGACCGAGCGCGCCGCCGGAAGGTCCTGGTCGGCGGTCACCGCGCTGATCACCAGCTCGGCTCCTCGCACGGCGTCCGGGGCGCTGGCAGCCGCGCGGACGGCCGGATGGCCGGGTGCGACGGCGATGTCCCAGGCGGCCAGCTCGGCCTTGCCCGCGAGATCATCTGCCAGCGTCCGGCCGACCTCGCCGAACCCGATGAGCGCCACCCTCATCGCGACCCGTCCCAGATGCTCGCCGGCACATAGACCTCGCCGCGCATCAGGCGGCGGCAGGTGCGCAGGAGGGCCGAGCGGCGGATGCGTCCGTCCGGGTCGACCTCCATCGCCACGGTGAAGAAGCCGGTGGGGTGCTCCACCTCGATGGACTGCGGATCGTCGACCTTGGCGACCTCTGCCGCCACCGAGCCCGGTGTGACGCAGGCCGTGGCGACGCTGACCGCGCCGAACACGCCGATGGCCTCATGGACGCGGTGCGGGATGAAGTTCCGCGTGCAGACCGCCCCGCCGTGCTGCGCTGGCGCGACCAGGCACATTTTGGGCACGGTCTTCTTCGCCACGTCGCCCAGGTTCATCCGCGGCCCGATCTCCAGCCGGATCGCCTCCACGCGGGCCTTCAGCTCGACGTCGGCCTCCAGGTCCTCGGGCGTCTCGTAGCCGGTCTTGCCGAAGTCGGCCGCGCGCATGACGACCACGGGCATGCCGTTGTCGATGGCAGTGACCTCGACGCCCTGGATCACGTCACGCGCGGCGCCGGTCGGCAGTAGCGCCCCGCAGGTCGAGCCGGCCACATCAAGGAAGTCGATGGGCACGGGCGAAGCCGTTCCGGGCACACCGTCGATCCGGGCCTCGCCGTCGTAGCGCACCCGCCGGCCCGGCGTTTGGATCGCGGCCACCGCCAGGCTCTTGGTGTTGAGCATGTTGATGCGGACGCTGGTGACCTCGTCCGCAGCCGGGAACAGCCCTTCCTCGATCGCGAACGGTCCCACACCGGCCAGCAGGTTGCCGCAGTTCTGGCCGGCGTCGATTCGGGCCTCGTCCACCACGGCCTGCAGGAACAGGTAGTCCACGTCCGCGTCGGGGTGGGTGGGCTCGCCCACGATGGCGATCTTGCTTGTCAGCGGATGCGCCCCGCCCAGGCCGTCGATCTGCCGCGGGTCGGGCGAACCCATCGCCGCCAGCAGCACGGCGTCCCGCGTGGCGACGTCCGTCGGCAGGTCTTGCGCGCGGAAGTACAGCCCCTTCGAAGTGCCGCCGCGCATCACCGTGCAAGGGATCGCCGTCTGGGACATCAGGGGGCCTCATCCACCCACGTCAGGCCCTTCCCGGCCAAGCGTTCACGCATCTTGTAGAGGTCGAGGCCCAGCACGCCGGCTTCGAGCTGGGCGCGCTTGTCCACCTCGTTGGCCTCGCGCTTGCGGGCCGCCTCGGTCACCGCCAGCGCCGCCTCCCGGCGCACGATGCAGACCCCGTCGTCGTCGGCCACCACGACGTCGCCCGGGTTCACCAGCTGGCCCGCGCAGACCAGCGGCAGGTTCACGTTGCCGACGGTCTCCTTCACCGTGCCTTGGGCGAAGATCGCCTTGGACCAGACGGGGAAGCCCATTTCGGTCAGCACGGCCACATCGCGGACGCCCGCGTCGATGACCAGGCCACGCACGCCCCGCGCCTTCAGCGAGGTGGCCAGCAGGTCGCCGAAGTAGCCGTCCTCGCAAGGGCTCGTCGGCGCGACGACCAGCACGTCGCCCGGTTTGCACTGCTCCACCGCCACGTGGATCATCCAGTTGTCTCCGGGCGCCACCTCGCAGGTGATCGCCGAGCCGGCGATGGCGCACGGCCGGTAGATCGGCCGCATGTAGCTGGCCAGCAGGCCCTTGCGGCCCTGAGCCTCGTGGACCGTGGCCACGCCGAACCCCGCCAGGGCGTCGATGGCGCCGGCGTCGGTGCGGCGGATGTTTCGGACGACGAGGCTCATGCGACGGACTCCCGGCTCGGCCTAATCATAAGATATCTAAGTATTTGCGCTAGAGCAGGCTCTTCTCGATCCGATCCAGGGCCTGATAGGCGGGGAAGACCTGGGCCACCGAGCCGTTGGGCTCGCGGCCTTCACGGATGGCGGCGAAGAACTCGCGGTCCTGCAGCTCGATGCCGTTCATCGACACGTCGACCTTCGACACGTCGATCGGCTGCTCCTTGCCGTCCACCAGGTCGTCGTAGCGGGCGATGTAGGTGCCATTGTCGCAGATGTAGCGGAAGAAGGTGCCGAGCGGCCCGTCATTGTTGAACGAGAGGCTGAGCGTGCAGATGGCGCCCGACGGGACCTTCATCTGGATCGACATGTCCATGGCGATGCCCAGCTCGGGATGCATCGGCCCCTGGACGGCGCGGGCCACGCTGATCTCCTCGCCGGTCTGGTAGGCGAACAGGTCGACCGTGTGGGCCGCGTGGTGCCACAGCAGATGGTCCGTCCAGCTGCGCGGCTGGCCGAGCGCGTTCAGGTTCTTCCGGCGGAAGAAATAGGTCTGAACGTCCATCTGCTGGATGTTGAGCTCGCCGGCCTGGATCCGCTTGTGGACCCATTGGTGGCTCGGGTTGAAGCGTCGGGTGTGGCCGGCCATGGCGACCTTGCCGCTGGCCTTGGCCGCCGCCAGCAGCCGCTCGGCGTCGGCCAGGCTGTCGGCCATCGGGATCTCGACCTGCACGTGCTTGCCGGCTTCCAGGCACTGGATCGCCTGGGCGGCGTGCATCTGAGTGGGCGTGGCCAGGATCGCGGCGTCGACGCCCGGGCGGGCCAGGCCCTCGCCCAGGTCCAGCGTCCAATGGGGAATGCCGAACCGTTCGGCCACCTCCCTCGTGGAGTCGGCCGAACCGCCCACGAGGCTGACCACCTCGACGTCAGGGATCTTCGCCATCGCCTCGAGATGCTTGATCCCGAACGCGCCCTGGCCGGCCATGACCACTTTCACAGATGCCGTCTCCCTGCCTCGCGCCGGTCGGCGCCGACGCGGTCAAATTATGGACGTACCAGATAGTCCATATCGAAAAGCACTCCAAGCCCCATAGTGCGCCGACGCCGTCGGGCGGGCTAGGCGGCCACGAACTTGAGGATCATTTCGGTCACCGACTCGCGGCGCGCGGCGGTGGCGGCGGGCGAGGCCATGTCGACCTTGAAGATGGTCGAGAAGGTGTGGCGGTTGGCGACGTTGAAGAAGCACAGCGCGCTGATCGACATGTGCACGTCGATCGGGTCGAGGTCCTTGCGCATCACGCCGTCGCGCTTGCCCCGCTCGAGTATGCCGCGCAGCGTCTGGATCGCGCCCATGCTTTCCTGCTGGGTCTGCGAGAGTTGGGCGATGTGTTCGCCGTGATGGATGTTTTCGACCATCACCAGGCGGATGAAGTCCTGGTTGCCCAGCTGATAGTCGAACGTGAAGCGCACGTGCTGCGCCAGCGCCTCCAGCGGAGGCTTGTTCTCGAGGTCCAGCGTGGCCTCGATCGAGCGGATACGGCGATAGCTGTCCTCGAGGACAGCGCGATACAGGCCCTCCTTGCTCTCGAAGTAGTAGTAGATCATCCGCTTGGAGGTGCGGGTGCGTTCGGCGATCTCGTCGATGCGGGCGCCCGAGAGGCCCTTCTCCGAGAACTCGTGGGTGGCGACCTCCAGGATGTTGGCCTTGGTGCGGTCGGGGTCGTTGGTCCGCGTCCGCTCCTTCGCGCGGGCCGAGGTCCGCTGCGGCGCGGCCGGTTCGTCCTTGGCCCTACGCTTCACGCTCTGCCGCGCCACCAGGCTCATCCCCCAAATCGCTTGTTCGACAAGCCGATGTATCGCGCAACCGGCGGCGCAGGAACACCGCTCTGTCAGGCGTCCGGTCGGGCGACGTCATTGAACTCCACGCGCCGCACCGGCCCAAGGATGAAAATGTACGAAAACGCGCCGATCAGCGCGACCACGGCGATGAAGCCCAGCGCGTAGAAGAACGAGCCGGTCGCGGCGACGATGAAACCCACCACCAGCGGCGTGACGATGCCGGCCAGGTTGGCGCACAGGTTGAAGACCCCGCCGGTCAGGCCGATGAGCTGCTTCGGGGCCACGTCGGTGATCAGGGTCCAGCCGAGGTTGACCATCCCCTGGCCGAAGAAGGCGACCGAAAGCACGGCGATCACCAGAGCGTTGTCGTCCAGGAAGTTGGCCGCGACGATGCACGACGCCAGCAGCAGGCCCGTGATGATCGGCAGCTTGCGGGCCAGGGTCGCATCGCCGGTGCGCCGCAGCAGGTAGTCCGAGATCTGGCCGCCGGCGACCACGCCGACGGACGCGGCGATGAACGGCAGCACGGCGAAGAAGCCCACCTTCAGCCAGGCCATGTGCCGTTCGGTGGCCAGGTAGGTCGGGAACCAGGTCAGGAAGAACACCATCGTCGAGTTGCCGGCGAACTGGCCGATCGAGGCGCCGACGATCTGGCGCTGGCTGAACAGGAACTTGACGTGCCGCCATTCGAACTTCGCCTTGGGGGCCATATGTCCCAGGCCGCCGCCCGCCTCGATGTGGTCCAGCTCGGCCCGGTTCACCAGCCTGCTACGGTCGGGCTCGCGGTAGCCGGCCAGCCACAGGAGGCCGAAGAGGATGCCGATCGCGCCCACGATCATGAACAGCGCGCGCCAGCCGAAGGCCGCGGTGATGGCGAAGAGGACCGGGCTCAGGAACGCCAGGCCGAAATACTGGCCGACGGAGTAGACGCTGGTCGCCCGCGCACGCTCGGCCTGAGGGAACCATACCGACAGGATGCGGCTGTTCGTGGGGAAGCAGGGCGCCTCGGCGATCCCCAAGCCCAGACGATAGGCCAGCAACGAGCCCAGGCCGGTGGTGAAGCCCTGCAGCACTGTGAAGGCGGACCAGATCGTGACCGAGAAGAAGTAGGTCAGCCGCGCGCCGACGCGGTCGAGGAATATGCCGCCGGGGATCTGCGCGGCCGCATAGGTCCAGGAGAAGGCCGAGAAGACCAGGCCCATGACGGCGGCGTTCAGGCCCAGCTCTCGGCTCATCGATGGGGCGGCGACGCTGATCACCGTGCGGTCCAGGTAGTTGATCATGGTGCCCAGGGTGAGCAGGGCAAGGATCATCAGCCGGACCCGCGTGGGCCGGGCGGCCTGGGCGCCGGTGGCGGTGGCGGTCATGTGGTCTCCCCGATTGTCTTTGCGTCCGGCGCTCTGGCGGCGCCTATTTCGCCGGGCCGATCACGTGGCCCAGGTGCTCCAGCGCAAGCACGTAGCCATGCACGCCCAGGCCCGCGATCACGCCGGTCGCGGCGGGCGACATGATGCTGTCGGCCCGCCAGCGGGCCTCGGTCTCGGCCCGCTTGTGGATGTTGGAGATGTGCACCTCGACCACCGGGCACTCGCACATCTTCAACGCGTCGAGCACCGGCACGGCGTTGTAGGTGAAGCCTGCGGGATTGATCACTAGGCCGGCCGACTGGCGCGCTTCCTGGATCCAGTCGACCATCTCGTATTCGCGGTTGGTCTGGCGGAATTCGAGGGAAAAGCCTCGCCGTTCGGCCACGGGCCGGCAAATGTCCTCGACGTCGGCCAGCGTCTTCGAACCGTAGAGGTGCGGCTCGCGCAGGCCGAGCAGATTGAGGTTGGGCCCGTTCAGCAGATAGACGGTCCTGGCCATCCGGCAGATCCTCCCGCTCTGTTGTCTCCCGGCGGACGGCGGTCTCCCGGCGGGTCTTGCCCTACGGATAGACGACCTTCGCGGTCATGTGAACACACCAGTCCGTACAACCGTCATAATGTGTGTGGCGGCTTGTTGACGAAAACATACCAGTTCGTACATTGCGCGCAAACAACCGTCGCGGGCGGCGGGCAGGGAGGCGCGGATGGGCGTATCGAACGAGCGGCGCCTGGCGCGCCTTCTCATGGCCTCGGCGGCGATCGCCCTGGGGGGCGCAGCCCACGCGGCGGGGCCGGGCGATTGGCCCACCTACGGTCACGACGCGGGCGGCCAGCGGTTCTCGCCGCTGAAGGATATCACCCCCGCCAACGTCGCAGGTCTCAAGCCGGCCTGGACCTATCGCATGCAGCCGCCGCCCGTCGCGGCGCAGGCCGCCGCCAGCGCCCAGGAGCAGGCCCAGCGCCAGGCGGAGGGGCTGGGCCCGCCGCCGGGCGCGCCGCCTGCCCCCCGCCGCCGGGGTCCGCGTCCCGCGACGTCGGAGGCGACGCCCCTGGTCGTCGGCGGCCTGATGTACCTGACCACCCCCTACCGCCGCGTCGTGGCGCTGGAGCCGGAAACCGGGAAGGAGGTTTGGGGCTACGACGTCGCCACGCCCGGCGCGCCGTCGCTGCGCGGCGTCGAATACTGGCCGGGCGACGGCAAGGTCGGACCGCGCATCGTCTTCGGCACGCGCGACGGGCTGCTCATCGCGCTGGACGCCCGGACCGGCAAGCCCGCCGCCGGTTTCGGCAGGGACGGCGTCGTCGACATGCGCACGCCGGAGATCCTGCAGGGCCACCCCGACGCCAACGTCGGCATGACCTCGCCGCCGATTGTCTATCGTGACCTGGTGATCACCGGCTCCGCGACGCAGGAATTCCCGGCCAAGGGCGCGGCGGGCGACGTGCGCGCGTGGGACATGCGTACGGGGAGGCTCATGTGGACGTTCCACAGCGTGCCCCGGCCGGGCGAACCCGGGCACGAGACCTGGGAGGGCGACAGCTGGAAGGGCCGCTCCGGCGTCAATGTCTGGGGCTTCCTCACGGTCGACGCCAGGCGAGGCATTGTCTACATGCCCTTCGGCGCGCCGACCTGGGACCGCTACGGCGGTGACCGCAAGGGCGCGAACCTCTTCTCCAGCTCGCTCGTGGCCGCCGATGCCAGGACGGGCAAGTATCTCTGGCACTTCCAGATCGTGCACCACGACATCTGGGACATGGACGCCGAGGCGCCGCCCACGCTGCTGGACGTGAAGCAGAGCGGCAAGACCATCCCGGCCGTCGCGGTGGTTTCCAAGTCGGGCCTGCTGTTCCTGCTGGACCGGGTCACGGGCAAGCCGATCTACGACGTCGAGGAACGGCCGGTCCCGGCCAGCGACGCGCCGGGCGAAGCGGCCTGGCCCACCCAGCCCTTCCCAACGAAGCCCGAGCCGTTCGCCCGCCAGAGCTTCGCGCTGAGCGACATCGCCACCCTGGCGCCCGAGCACGAGGCCTGGTGCCGCAGGCTCGTCGTCGACAACGACCTGCGGCTCGGCGGACCCTATCTGCCCACCGGGTTCAAGACGCCGACGGTGCAGTTCCCCGGCTACCAGGGCGGCGCCAACTGGGGCGGCGGCTCGTTCGACCCGACGCGTGGGTACTACTTCGTCAACGCCAACAATTTCGGCCAGGTCGCGCAGAACGCGATGAACGCCGACGGCACGGCCAGCACGGCGTCGAATCCCGTGTTGGGGCGCTTCCAGCAGCCCGAGACGCGTCTGCCGTGCCAGCAGCCGCCCTGGGGAACACTGACGGCGATCGACGTGAACTCCGGCAGGATCGCGTGGCAGACGCCGCTGGGCGTCAGCGACAACCTGCCCGCCGCCGTCGCGCGGACGGGGCGGCCGAACGTCGGTGGATCCATCGCCACGGCCGGCGGGGTGGTGTTCATTGGCGCCAGCGACGACAGCCGTTTCCGCGCCTTCGACGCGCGCGACGGCGCCGAGCTCTGGACCTACAGGCTGGGCGCCTCGGCCCACGCCACGCCGATCACCTATCGGGGCAAGGACGGCCGCCAATATGTGGCAGTGGTCGCCACGGGCGGCAGCTTCCTCGACAGTCCCACGACCGGCGCGGCCATCGAGGTGTTCGCGCTGCCGTAGAGGCGAGCCCTAGGGCTTGCCGAAGTACTTCACGAGGTAGTCGTAGACTTGGTCCTGCTCGGGTTCGGTCAGGCGCGCGCCGCGGTCCACCATCTTGCCGACCATCACGTCCCATTCGTCGGCGGAAAGTCGCTTGGCGACGATCTGCGTGGCCTGGTGGCAACTTGTGCAGGCGCGCACGACGAGAGCCTTGGCCGGCGCCTCGGGCAGCACGTCGTTCGGACCCGTCGCGCCCGCCGGCGCCGTCACGGCGACAATGGCCAGCACGGCCGCGGGTAGGGCGCGGAGCGGAGTCATCGACATTCTCCTCGAGCGGCCGAACGGGCTGCCATTGACGTGGGGCGCATTTTGTACGAACTAGATCGTAATGACAATTGGCGGCGACCGGGACGCCGGGCCGGACTGTCGCGGAGAGGCTGGGGAGGCCCCGGGATTTTGACGAGCTCGACGACGCCATCCGCCGCGATGCGCGCCGCGCCCGAGGCGGCCGGCGGCCTGCTGGCCGGCCTGGTCGGGCGCGGGATCCAGGGCTCGCGCAGTCCCCGCATGCACATGCAGGAGGCGGCCGCCCAGGGCTTCGGCCTCAGCTATCGCCTCTTCGACCTGGACGCTTCGCCCTGGGACGGCGCGGGCCTGGCCGATGTGATCGCCACGGCCGAGGCCGACGGCCTGGCCGGGGTCAACGTGACCTATCCCTTCAAGCAGGACGTCATCGCGCTCCTGCACGAGCTGTCGCCCGACGCGGCGCGGCTGGGCGCGGTCAACACGGTGATCTTCAAGGACGGTCGGCGGATCGGACACAACACCGACTGGTCGGGCTTCGCCGAGAGCCTGGAGCGCGGCCTGCCGGGCCGCGCCACGCGTGACGTGGTGCAACTGGGCGCCGGCGGCGCCGGCGCTGCGGTGTCGTACGCCCTGCTGCACGACGGCGCGGGACGCCTCACGGTGTTCGACGTCGATCCGGACCGCGCCCGGGCGCTCGTCGGCAAGCTGGGCGAGCTCTTCAGCCCGGATCGGGTCGCCGTGGGGACGGACCTCGCCGCGGCGCTCGCCGCCGCCGACGGCCTCGTGAACGCGACGCCCATCGGGATGGCGAAGCATCCGGGATCGCCCGCGCCGCCGTCGCTGCTGCGGCCCGGCCTGTGGGTGGCCGACATCGTCTACGTGCCCATCGAGACCGAGCTCCTCGGCGCGGCCGCTGCGCGGGGCTGCCGGGTGCTCGACGGCGGCGGCATGGCCGTGTTCCAGGCCGCCGACGCCTTCCGGCTGTTCACGGGCCGCGAGCCGGACGCCGACCGCATGCGGGCCAGCTTCCTGAAAGATGTCGGCATGGTCGCGGAGTAGGTCGCCGTCTTTCGATCTTGACATGTACCAACTGGTTAGTACCGTTCGATTCAAGTTCACGAGGGCGCAGGCAGAGGCGCCCCGCTCCGCACGGTCCCCAAGGGAAGCCGGGCCGGGGTCTTAAGGCCTGCCGAGGAAACGAAACGGACACCCAAATCAGGATGCGCGAGGCCCGGGCCGACACCCGCGCCGCGACGCATCCCAATAATGAACTAACTAGTCCTTTAGGGGGAGAACGATGCAACGAGGACCCGCGCGCGCGCCTAGTCTCAGCCAACGCCTGCTGGGCGGCGTCTCCATCACGCTGATGGCCGTCATGGCCGCCGGCCCGGCCCTGGCCGAGGCCGCCGCCGCTGGCGCGGAGCCGGCCGAGCTCACCGAGGTCATCGTCACGGGTTCCAGCATCCGCGGCGCGCCGCCGGTCGGCTCGAACCTGGTTTCCGTCGGTCAGGAGGACATCCAGAAGACCGGCGCCCAGACGGTGCAGCAGGTGCTGCGCAGCGTGCCTGCCGTCGTCGGCATGGGCGCGGTGGGCCAGGGCGCGTTCGGCAGCGCCGATGGGGCCGGCACCAACGCCCCCACGATCCACGGGCTGGGCGCCAGCGCGTCGAACTCGACCCTGATCCTGATCGACGGCCACCGCTTCCCGCTGTCTGGCATCAACCACGCCCTGGCCGATCCGAACATCCTGGCGCCGCTGGCCCTGGAGCGGGTCGAGGTGCTCGCCGACGGCGCCTCGTCGGTCTACGGCTCGGACGCCGTGGCGGGGGTCATCAACTTCATCACACGCCGGAACTTCGATGGTCTCGAGGCTCGCGCCCAGGCCGGCTACGCCGATGGCTACAATGCCTACAGCGTGGGCGCGGTCGGCGGGAAGACGTGGGATGGCGGCTGGGTGATGGTGGCCTTGGGGCTGTCGGACCGCGACGGCCTGCTCGCCGCCAAGCGCGACTTCACGGCCCGGGACCGCCGCGCGACGGGCGGCAGCAACTTGGCGTCCTTCTTCTGCGCGCCGGCGACGATCCAGGTGGGCTCAGGCAACATCATCCCGGCCCCCTACACCGGGGCCGGCGTGGCGAACGCCGCGGCCAATGCGCTGTGCGACACCTCGGGCGTCATCGACCTGATCCCCAGCGAGCGCCGCTACACCGGCATGGTGAAGGTGAGCCAGGCGGTGACCGAGGCCCTGACGCTCTCGGGCGACATGGTCTATTCCGACCGGCGCAACGTGAACCGCGACAGCCGCGGGACGGTTCAGGCGACCATCTTCGGGCCAGGCGCGGCCAACACCGCCCAGATCAATCCATTCTACGTGGCGCCGGCCGGAAGCACGGCCACGTCCGAGACGATCCGTTTCGACGCCAACCAGCTGTTGGGGCCCGGCGCCCACACCAATGCCGGCGAGGAGACGTTCTACGCCCACGCCGAGGCCGAGTATAAGTTCAACGACAACTGGCGCCTGACGGGCGGCGGCACGGTCGGCTTCAACAACTCGTTCACCCACGCCATCGGCGCCCTGTGCGCGAGCTGCGCCAACCTGGCGCTGAACGGCACGACGAACGGCGGCGGCAGCCTGACGACGCCGTCCATCCCGGGCACCGGCACCATCGTGCTGGGCACCCCGCTGACGACGGCCAACGCGCTGGACGTCTTCGGCCTCGGCGCAGCGAACCGGACCTCGGCGGCAGTGCTGGCGCGGCTGGTCGACAGCGACACCACCTTCCGCGCCCGCCAGACGATCCGCGACGTCACGCTGAAGCTGGACGGAACCGCTTTCCAGGCGCCCGCGGGCGACGTGAAGGTCGCCGTCGGGGCCGAGTATATCCGTTACACCCTCGAGCAGAACGTCACCCGGCCGAACAACACCGGGCCGGCGTCGACGGGTTCGGCGTTCCTCCACCTGGACTACGGCCGCAACGTGAAGTCGGCCTACGCCGAGGTGCTGGTCCCGCTGGTGAGCCCCGAGATGGAGCTGCCGCTGGTCCGCAGCCTGGATGTGAACGTCTCGGGCCGCTACGACGACTACAGCGACTTCGGCACGACCAAGAACCCGCGCATCGCCGCCAACTGGACGGTCGTCGACGGGCTGAAGCTGCGGGCCAACTACGCCAAGTCGTTCGTGGCCCCGGCGCTCACCAGCCGCGGCGCGGACGCCAACGGCACCACGGCCGAGACGAACGTCGCGCTGTTCGCCGGCACCCTGAACGTTCCCACCGCGGCCTATCCGAACATCATCGGCTTGCCCGGCTGCGCGGCAGGGGCCACGACCTGCACCATCGGCGGCAGCATCGCGGGCCTGCAGGTCAACGGCGGCAACGCGGCGCTGGAGCCTCAGAAGGGCGAGAGCTGGTCGGTCGGGGGCGATTGGGACGTGGGCTTCGTGCCCAACCTGCGCCTGTCGGTCACCTACTGGCACAACAAGATCAAAGGCGCGATCACCGCGCCGCAGGCCGCCTTCGCGGTCAACGCGGCCGGTCTCAACAGCCTGCTGACGATCTTCCCCGGCGGCGCGACCCCGGCCCAGATCGCCGCGATCACGGCGGGGCGGCCGCTGAACACGACGCTGCCGTCGACCACCTACTTCGTCTACAACTTCCAGCAGCGGAATGCGCTCAACCTCTGGGTCGAGGGCATCGACGTCTCGGCCAACTACCACTTCGACACCGAGGTCGGCCGCTTCGGCATCGGCGCCATCGCCTCGTACGAGACCCGCTTCGACCAGCAGGTCGGGACCGGCGGCGCGGTGTTCAGCGTCAAGAACACGACCGGCTTCAACACGACCTTCCCGTCGATCAAGCTGAACAGCAGGGTGGGCGTGAGCTGGGACTCGGACTTCGGCCTCTCGGCCAACGTCTTCTGGAACCACACCGGCTCGTACCGGAACTGGAGCGGAACCACGGTGACCCCGCTGGTCCGCAGCGCGGCCGGCGTGCCGACGGGCGGCGGCGACAAGGTCAAGGCGGGCAATTTCGTCGACCTGCACGTCGCCTACGAGTTCCAGGGCGACGACGCCTGGACCCGCGGGCTGGAGCTGTTCGCCGACGTGAACAATCTCTTCGACAAGGACCCGCCGTTCTACAATTCGAACAACGGCTACGACACGTTCAGCGGAAACCCCATCGGCCGCCTGACCACACTGGGCGTCCGCAAGAAGTGGTGACACCCACGGGCCCGGCCGCTTCCGGCCGGGCCCTTCCCGAGGTTCCCTCGACCCTGCAGCCCCGGGCCTCGCGCCCGGGGTTCCTTTGTGAGCTCAGAGCGCGGCGGGCTGTGCGGCGCGGGCCTGGGCGGCCATGCGGACCGGGGCGTTGACGGCGCCGTACTGGTCGTAGCCCCCGACCCGCTGCACCACCTCGAAGAAGAAGCGGTCGTGGAAGCTCTGGGTGTAGACGTGGAAGAACTCGCCGCCGGTTGCGTCCCGGTCGTAGAGCACGTCGTGGTCGCGCAGCCCCTCGACGAAACCGTCGTCAAGTCCCAGCCGGGCGGCGAGGTCGTCGTAGTAGTTCTCTGGGATGGGCAGCAGGCTGACGCCCCGCTGGCGCATCGACTGGACGGCCCGGAAGATGTCGCCCGTGGCGAAGGCCACCTGGTTCACCCCCGCGCCGGCAAAGGTGGTCAGCGAGCGGGCCACGACGGTGCGGCTGCTCTCGGAATAGCTGAGCGGCAGGCGGACGTTGCGCGCGCCGTCGGTCAGGGCGCGGCTCTTCACCAGTCCGTAGGGATCGGGCAGCACCCACGACTCCTCCGGCGCCAGGCCGAACACGGCGCGGTAGTAGAGCAGCCAGGTGTCGAACAGGTCGCCGGGCAGCGCCTGCCCGATGTGGTCCACGCGGGCGACGGTCTCCCCGTCCGCCTCCTCGCCGCGTTCGCGCACGAAGTCGGCGGCCGGGTCGAACCCTTCCTCGACCACGTAGATCAGGCTGCCGTCGGGCGCGCGGACGCCCGGCATCGGCGCCTCGTCGGGTCCGACCCGCTCCTCGAACCGCTGGCAGCCCAGCACCTCGGCGCGGTTCAGCAGCGCCTCGGGATCGTCGACCCGAAGGCCGATGGCGCACACCGAGACACCGTGCAGCAGATAGTAGGAGTGGGCGAACGACTCCCCTTCGGCGTTCAGCGCGATCGACAGGTCGCCCTGCCGGTAGAGCGTCACGTCCTTTGACCGGTGGACGCCCGCCTTCGCGAAGCCCAGCCCGGCCAGCCAGCGCGCCAGCTCGTCGCGCGCTGCGTGGTCGACGGCGAACTCCAGGAAGGCGACGCCCTTGATGTCGGGCGCCGGCGGCGGGTCCAGCAGGTCGACGCGCCGCCGCGCCTGGCGCAGTTCCGGCGCGGCCGGCGTCCGCCCGCGGATTTGCTCCTCCAGGAACAGCAGCGACCGCATGCCGTCCCGGGCCGTGCGCGACGGGGCGGCGGCGCGGAACTCGTCGTTGAAGATCTCCAGCGACAGCGGTCCGGAGTAGCCGGCGTCGATCGCGGTCGCGGCGAAGCCCGCCACGTCGAAGTCGCCCTGGCCGGGGAAGCAGCGGAAATGCCGGCTCCACGACAGCACGTCCATGTCGAGCCTGGGCGCGTCGGCCAGCTGCACGAAGAATATCTTCTCGCCCGGGATCTCGGCGATTCCCGCCGGATCGTCGCCCAGCGCCAGCGTATGGAAGCTGTCGAGGATGACGCCCAGGTGACTGTGCGCGGCCTCGCGCACGATCGACCACACCTTGCCGTAGGTGCGCACATGCGCGCCCCAGGCCAGGGCCTCGTAGCCCACCTTGATGCCCCGCGCGGCGGCCCGCTCGGCCAGCTCATGCAGTTGCGCAGCGGCCAGGGCGTCGTCGTCGACGGCCAGCGGCGAGACGCTGGAGCAGACCAGCACCATGTTGGCGCCCAGCTCGCCCATCAGGTCGAACTTGCGCTCGGCGCGGTCCAGGTTGCGCCGGAACTGCGCCTCGGGCACGGCCTCGAAATCGCGGAACGGCTGGAACAGCGCGATCTTCAGGCCCAGCTCGTCGGCCAGCCGGCGAACGTCCCGCGCTGCGCCGTCGAAGAACAGCAGATCGTTCTCGAAGATCTCGACCGCGTCGAACTTGGCGGCCGCCACCGCCAGCAGCTTTTCCTGGAGATTCCCGCTCAGCGAGACGGTGGCGATCGACCGGCGCACATGGACCTCCCGTGGGGCTCTTGCGGCCCGCTGGATTATTGACACGAACCAGTTCGTACATAATCTCGAATCCCGGGAAAAGCGAGCCTCGCGAGGGCGGGGCCGGGTGGAGGCGACGACCGTGGAGAGCCTTCCGCACCAGGCGGATCGACTGGGGCCGCGCGTGCTGGTCGTGGCGGGAGCGGGCCCGGCGCGACGCTGTCGCGCCACGGGCGGCCTGGAGCCTCGGGGTTACCTGGTCGATCGCGTCGCGCACCTGCCGGACCCTCTGACTCCGAACACCTTCGACGTCGTGATCCTCGCGCTCCCGGCCAGCGCGGACGGCGCCGTGGCGCGCTCGTGCGACCGGCTGCGCGAGGCCGGCGGCCCGATGATCCTGGTGCTGCAGGCCGGGCGCGACCCGGGGTTCGCCGTGCATGCTCTGGAGGCGGGCGCCGACGACTGCCTTGCCGCGCCGCATAATCCCCGCGAGGTGGTAGCGCGTGTGCGGGCCCTGCTGCGCCGGCGCTCCCGGGCCGCGCAGCGCTACGGCGGACGCCACTATGTCTTCGACGGCTGCCAGCTCGACTCGGTCAACCTCGTGGTGCGCGCCGCCGACGGCCGGGAGGTCGAGATCACGCCGGCCCAGCATCGCCTGCTCACCGTGCTCCTTGAGCGGCCGGGCGAGGTCGTCAGCCGCGAGCGGTTGCTGGACGAGGTCCTGGGCCAGGCCAGCGAGGCCTTCGACCGCGCCATAGATGTCCATGTCAGCCGCCTGAAGAAGCGCCTGGCGCGGGTCACCGACGCCGACCTCATCACCTCGTATCGCGGCGTCGGATACCGCCTCGAGGTCCAGCAGGTGCTCCAGTGACCATCCGCAACGTCGACCACATCAACATCGCCACGACCCGGCTGGAGGAGACCCGCCGCTTCTACGTGGATGCCCTGGGCCTGGAGGAGGGGCCGCGTCCGCCGTTCGAGGTCGAAGGCCATTGGCTCTACGCCGGCGATCTGCCGGTGGTGCACATGCAGCGGTCGCCCGCGCCGGTCGGCCCGTCGGCAGGCAGCGCCCTGAACCACGCGGCCTTCGGGGTGTCGGACTTCGACGGCCTGCTGGCGCGGCTCGCGCGTCACGGCGTGGACTATCGGCTCACGACCGTGCCCGGGACCGACGCGCGGCAGGCGTTCTTCCAGGACCCCAACGGCGCGCGCCTCGAACTGAACGAACAGGCCTGATCCGCCTTGCGCCTGCGTGCCGCCTCGCCGAGGCTGCGGCGATGCGCGTCCAGGTGGCGATCATTGGGGCGGGGCCGGCCGGCATGGTGCTGGGCCTGCTGCTGCAGCGGGCGGGGGTCGACGCCGTCGTGCTCGAGCAGCGCAGCCGCGACTATGTCGAGGGTCGCGTGCGCGCCGGGGTGCTGGAACACGGCACGGTCGAGACCCTGCGCGACCTCGCGGTGGGCGACCGCCTGCTGGTCGAGGGGTTGGTCCACGAAGGCGTGCGCCTGGCCTACGACGGCGACGCGATCCGCATCGACCTCGCGGCCCTGGCCGGCGGGCGCACGGTCACCGTCTACGGCCAGCAGGAGGTGATGCGCGACCTGTTCGACGCCGCCGAAGCGCGGGGCCTGCGCGTGCTGTTCGGCTGCGAGGACGTGACGTTGCAGGGGCTGGACGCGTCGACGGCGACGGTGCGCTGGCGGCGCGAGGGGGAGGCGGCCTCGCTCACCTGCGATTTCGTCGCCGGGTGCGACGGCCAGCACGGCGCCTCGCGTGCGAGCCTGCCGGCCGAGGCGCTGACGACCTACGAGCGCGAGTATCCCTTCGCCTGGCTCGGCGTGCTGGCCGAGGTGCCGCCGGCCGCGCCCGAACTGGTTTACGCCAGCCATGCCCGCGGGTTCGCCCTTGCCAGCATGCGCTCGCCGCGCCGCAGCCGCTACTATGTGCAGGCGCCGCTAGACACGCGGATCGAGGACTGGTCTGACGGGCGCTTCTGGGGCGAGCTCGAGGCGCGCCTGGGGCCGGGCCTCGCGGCGGGCGTCGAGCGCGGGCCTTCGTTCGAGAAGAGCTTGGCGCCCCTGCGCAGCGCCGTGACCGAGCCCTTGCGGTTCGGACGTCTGTTCCTGGCGGGGGACGCCGCCCACATCGTTCCGCCGACGGGCGCCAAGGGCTTGAACCTCGCCGTCGCCGACGTGCGCAGCCTGGCCCGCTGCCTGGCCGAGCACTTCAGGGACGGCGGGGAGGGACCTCTGAACGCCTACGGCCCCGCCGCCCTGCGTCGCATCTGGCAGGCCGAGCGGTTCTCCTGGTGGTTCACGCGCCTGACCCACCGTTTCCCGGACGCCGACGGGTTCGACCGCCGCCTCCAGCGGGCCGAATTCGACGAACTGAGGAACTCCCGCGCGGCCCAGGCGGAGTTCGCCGCCAACTACGTGGGCGTGGGACAGGATTGACATAAACGTACAGGTTCGTTCATTTTTCGCAGGAGTTGGAGGGAGCGGGACGATGGTGGGCAAGCATGCGGCGTGGGGGCTTGCGGCTGCCGTCCTCGCCGGCGCCGCGCAGGCGCAGACCGGCAATCCGGGCGGCGCGATCAACGACAACCTGGGGCTCATGGACTACGGCGTCTGCCGGGGGCTGGATCCCAAGTGCTTCCACGACTGGCCTCGCCCCAAGCCGGGCGCCTATCGCATCCTGCTCTTCACGCGCACGGGCGGGCCGCGCCACGTGAACCTGGGGCCGGCGCTGCCGCCCGGCATGAATCCGCCGCTCGCCGATGCCAACGTGGTCCACAAGGGCATGCTGGCGCTGGCGGCGAAGAACGGCTGGACGCTGGACTACACCGAGGATCTCCAGCTCATGTCGCAGCTCGGCGGCTACAACGCCGTGGTCTTCTTCTCGACCTCGCGCGACACCCTGGACGACGACGCCAAGACCGCCCTGCGCCAGTTCATGCGGGCCGGCGGCGGCTTCGTGGCGATCCACAACGCCTTCGGCACCATGTACAACTGGCCCTACTATGAAGGGCTGCTGGGCGGGGCCAACTTCTACGACCACGGCCCACACCGGACCGGCGACGTGGTCGTCGTCGACCGCAAGGACGCTTCGACCCGGGACCTGCCGCCGCGCTTCGGGTTCAAGGACGAGTGGTACAATCTGGTCCCGTTCCCCACCCGCGTGCGGTTCCTGGCGACGGTGGATGAGAAGTCCTGGACCGAGGTTCCGCCCGCGCCGCCATATCCGGCCAGCGCCATGCCGCGCCGTCCGCCCGGGCAGCAGCTTCCGCGTTTGGTAGGCAGCCATCCAGGCCATGGGTCGTTCCACCCGGTCGCATGGTGCCAGTACTACGACGGCGGCAAGGCGTGGGTGACCACCCTGGGGCACGACGCCGGGGTGTTCTCGACGGATGGGAGCTTCCCCGGCGCGGCCGAATTCCAGTCGATGATCACCGGGGGCATCAAGTCGGTGATGGGCGTCGAGCCGTTTTGCAGGTGAAAATGCCTGCGACAACTTGTCCGAGCGCCCAGAACATCTGAGAGAACGTGTTCTCCAAGTCGCGTCGCCTCACGGTGGCGGCCCTCGGGCGTCGCGGCCTTGTAAAGTGGTTGTGGGACAACCTCAGGGTGAATGACGAGGTTAGTGCTGTTGTGCCGGAGGCGTTAATCGGAGGGATGCGTCACCCCGCCGCATCTGAATTCTAATATTAGACTTGGGAATTTGAATTCTAGTCTGAGAAATTCGTCTACGAGTTCATAACAATCTTAGTTCGGATACCAGTGTTTACTGATATCAGAATTCCCGTCCCAGGCGATTAACCGCACAACAAGACCAAGCCCCTAGTGTCTCGGCGTCGGGGGCGATCTGTAATTGCTTAGCTGTCGCCCGAAATCGAGGGCGAATTTTGTCCGATACTTTGGATAACGTTGGTAGCGGAGCGGCGGTCGCGTTCGCGGGTCCGGCGACCATTCCGCACGTCGCGGAAGCCTGGACTCGCCTCTCGTCGGCCGTGATGGCCGGCGGCGACCTGGTGGTGGACGTGTCCGAGGTCACCAGCGCGGACCTTTCCTTCGTGCAGCTCGTCGAGTCCGCCCGCGCCTCGTGCGCCGGGCAGGGCGCGACGCTGCGCCTGGCGGCTCCGGCCGACGGCGCGCTGCGTGATGTCCTCGAGCGCGGCGGGTTCCTCGATGAGGCCGACGCCGAACGACTGCAATTCTGGACCCACGCGGGAGTGGCTTAGATGACGGCGTCCATCCTCACGGTCGATGACTCGGCCAGTATCCGGCAGGCGATCAAGATCGCCCTGACCTCGGCGGGCTATTCGGTCTCGGAGGCCGTCAACGGCTCGGAAGGCCTGGAGAAGGCCGAGGCCGGCGCCTTCGACCTCATCATCACCGACCTGAACATGCCGATCATGGACGGGCTGACGATGATCCAGCAGCTCCGCGCCCGGGGCAAGGTGGTCGGCACGCCGATCGTCTTCCTCTCCACCGAGAGCGACGGCGACATCAAGGCCCAGGCAAAGGCCGCCGGCGCCACCGGCTGGATGACCAAGCCCTTCGACCCCGAGCAACTCGTCCGCATCGCCAACAAGGTGCTGACCAAGTGAGCCTGCAGGACCCCGCCGAAATCTTCCGGCTGGAGGCCCGCGAACTGCTCGAAGCCATCGAGCAGGGCCTGCTCGACCTGGCCGATCGCCGCGACGACCGCGATCTGGTCGACGCCGTCTTCCGCAGCCTCCACACCCTGAAGGGGTCGGGCGCGATGTTCGGCATGGAGGCGCTGGCTGCCTTCACGCACCACTGCGAGACGGCCTTCGACCGCGTCCGCAAGGGCCTGGCCCCCGCGACGCCCGAACTGATCACCTGCGTCCTCGACGCGCGCGACCACATGCGCGCCCTGGTCGAAGGCACGGCCGACCCGGCCGCCGGCGACGCGCTGCTGGCCGAGCTGCATCGCGTGCTGGAAGCCGGCGACGCCGCCGCGCCCGCGCCGACCGCGGCGCCGGCCGCTCCGAAGACCTGGCGCGTCCGCTTCTCCCTGCCGCTGGACGCCATGGCCAACGGCACCAATCCGCTGGGCCTGCTGGCCGAGCTGCGCGACCTCGGCGACTGCCGGGTCGTGGCGTCGACTGAAGCGGTGCCGCCGATCGACGAACTGAACCCCACCGACTGCCACCTGGCCTGGGACGTGACCCTGTCTGGCCCGAAGGTGAGCCGTTCGGCCATCGAGGACGTCTTCCTCTTCGTCATGGACGACATGGTCCTGGCGATCGAGGAGGAGGGCGACGACGAGGCGTCTGCGGAGGCGGCCCACACCCCTGCCGCCGAACCTGCAGCCCCCGTCGAGCCGACCGCCGCCGCGAGCGCCGCTCCCCCCCAGAGCGCTCCGGCGGCGGCGGATGCCCGCAAGGCGGACGACGCCAAGAAGTCCGACAGCACCCTGCGCGTCCCGGCCGAGCGGCTGGACGAGCTGATGGATCGCGTCGGCGAACTGGTGATCGCCCAGTCCCGCCTGAAGCAGATCGCCACCCACTCCAGCGACATGGCCCTGCGCTCGGTCTCGGAGGAGGTGGAGCGCCTGGCCTCGGAACTGCGCGACACCATGATGGTCGTGCGCATGGTGCCGATCTCGACCCTGTTCGGCCGCTTCCGCCGCCTGGTCCACGACCTGCAGCGCGACACCGGCAAGACCATCGAGCTGACGACCGAGGGCGAGACCACCGAGCTCGACAAGACGATCATCGAGCGCCTGGCCGACCCGCTGATCCACGTGATCCGCAACGCCGCCGACCACGGCCTGGAAACGCCGGAACAGCGCGCCGCCGCGGGCAAGCCCGCCGCCGGCAAGCTCGTCCTGGCCGCCCGTCACTCGGGCGCCGAGGTGGTGATCACCGTCTCGGACGACGGCCGCGGCATCGACCGCGACCGCGTGCGCGCCAAGGCGGAACAGAACGGCCTGATCCAGCCCGGCGCCACGCTCACGGACGCCGACCTGCTGCAGCTGATCTTCGCCCCCGGCTTCTCCACCGCCGCCCAGGTGACCAACCTGTCGGGCCGCGGCGTGGGCATGGACGTCGTCAAGCGCACCATCGAGAGCCTGCGCGGTGCGATCGACATCACCTCGATCCCCGGCCAGGGCTCGCAGGTCTCGCTGCGCATCCCGCTGACGCTGGCCATCATCGACGGCCTGCTGGTCCGCGTCGGCAATGGCCGCTACGTGGTCCCGCTGGCCGCTGTCGAGGAATGCGTCGAGCTCAGCCACGAGCAGGACGTCCGTTCGGCGGGCCGCAGCCTGATCTCGCTGCGCGACGAGTTCGTGCCGTTCCTGCGGCTGCGCGAGCTGTTCCGAACCACGACCGAACCGGGGACGCACCAGAAGGTGGTGGTGGTCTCGACCGGCGAGGCCCGCGTGGGCCTGGTCGTCGACCAGATCATCGGCGACCACCAGACGGTCATCAAATCGCTCTCCAAGCTGCATGCCGACGTCGAGACCTTCTCGGGCGCGACGATCCTCGGCGACGGCGGCGTGGCCCTCATCCTCGACGTGCCCCACCTCGTCGAGGCCGGCCAGCGCCTTGAGAAGCAATTCCGAGCCGCGAGCTGAGCGCCATGACCGACATGCACACCGCCGCCAACGACGACGGCCTCCAGGTCCTGACCTTCGACGTCCGCGGCGAGACCTTCGCCCTGGAAGCGGGCCTGGTCCGCGAGATCCTGGACCTCCAGGCCGAGACCGAGGTGCCCGGCGCCGCGCCCTTCGTGGACGCGGTGATGAACTTCCGCGGCAAGGTGATCCCGGTCGCCGACCTGCGCCTGGCCTTCGGCCTGGGCCGGGGCGAGACCACCCAGAACAGCCGCATCGTCGTGATCGAACTCGAGATCGACGGCGACCCGATGCTGGTCGGCTTGCGCGCCGACAGCGTCCACGAAGTCACCAGCCTGCCCCAGGCCGCCATCGAGCCTCCGCCGCCGATCGGCATGCGCTGGCGCCAGGACTACGTCAGCCGGATCGCCCGTCGCGCCGGCGAACCCATCATCCTCCCGGACCTTTCCCGGATCTTCCAAGAGCGGGGCGCGCCTGTCGCCGCCTCGTCCCTGCAACCCGTTTCCTGACCCGAGACCGCCATGCGCATCACCATCAAACTCAAGCTGATCGTCGCGTTCAGCCTGCTGCTCGCCCTGATGCTGGGCGTGGCGGGCTTCGGCATCGTCCAGGTCAATCGCATGGGCGAACAGCACGACCGCATGATCGAGGGGCCCGCGGCCCAGCTCGATCGCGCACGGGCGCTGAACATCGCCCTGCTGCAGATCCTGCGGTCCGAGAAGAACCTCGTCCTGACCGACGACCTCGCCCAGAGCCGCGCTGAGATCACCAAGATCGAAGCCCAGAAGCGCGCGTTCACCGAGACGCTGAGCACCGCGCTGGAGCGCGCCTCGCCGGTGGCGCGTCCTAAGTGGGAAGCGCTCGAGGACGAGTGGAACCGCTTCCTGCCCATGGACGCCGAGATCCAGCGCCTGGGCGGCGAGAACAAGAACGCCGAGGCGACCGCCCTGATGCTGGGCCCGCAGCGCGCGGTTAACAACGCGATCTTCAAGTCCTCTGACGGCCTGGTCACACTGAACGAGCGCATGCTCAAGGAGTCCGGCCAACAGTACGACGAGGCCGCCAACACGAGCCAGGTCATGTTCATCTCGATCACCGCGATCGCGCTGCTCCTGGCGGCCGCCTCGGCGGTGTGGCTGTCGCTCACCATCAGCCGCGGCCTGAGCCGCGCCGGCACGGCCGTGCAGACGGTGGCCGAGGGCGACCTGACCAAGACGATGGAGATCACCACCAAAGACGAGATCGGCGACCTGCTGGGCAATGTGAACAGCATGATCGAGCGTCTGCGCAGCGTGGTCGGCGACGCCATCACCGCCTCGGAGCAGGTGGCCGCCGGCAGCCAGCAACTCTCGTCGGCTGCCGACCAGGTCAGCCAGGGCGCCACCGAACAGGCTGCGTCCGCCGAAGAGGCCTCGGCCTCGATGGAAGAGATGGCCTCGAACATCAAGCAGAACGCCGACAACGCCTCGCAGACCGAGCAGATCGCCCGTCAATCGGCGAAGGACGCGGAGTCGTCGGGCGTGGCGGTGAACCGCGCCGTGGAAGCCATGCAGACGATCGCCGAGAAGATCACGATCGTGCAGGAGATCGCCCGCCAGACCGACCTGCTGGCCCTGAACGCGGCCGTCGAGGCGGCCCGGGCCGGCGAGCACGGCAAGGGCTTCGCGGTCGTGGCTTCCGAGGTCCGCAAGCTGGCCGAACGCAGCCAGACGGCGGCCACCGAGATCGGCGCCGTCTCGACCGAGACGGTGAAGGCCGCCCAGTCGGCCGGCGAGATGCTGACCAAGCTGGTGCCCGACATCCGCCGCACGGCCGAGCTGGTCACCGAGATCAGCGCCGCCTGCCGCGAGCAGGACATCGGCGCAGCCCAGATCAACGAGGCGATCCAGCAGCTCGACAAGGTCACCCAGATGAACTCGGCGGCATCGGAGCAGATGTCCTCGACGTCCGAGGAGCTCGCGGCCCAGGCCGAGGAGCTGCAGACCTCGATCGCCTACTTCCGGATCAGCGGCGGCTCGGCCCGCTCGCGTCCGGCCGCGACCCCGGCCCGTCGTCCGGCCGCCTCGGCGCCTGTGCGCCCGGCGCCGGCCCGCGCCGGCGGCAAGACGGTGCAGGCCCAGCAGGCGGCGGCCAAGGGCTTCGCCCTCGACCTCGCCCAGGGCGGCCCCGACGACCAGGACGAAGCCTTCCGCGAGTACGCGTAGCCCTTGAGGTCCGCGGCGGCTCCCGCCGCCGCGGGCGTCCGTGACCCTTTGCCGGGACGCCCCGTCCCTGGAGCCCGATTATGCGTTTCACGATTAAGCTTAAACTGGCCCTGGCCTTCGCCGCGATCATCGTCCTGATGATCGGGGCGACCGTGTTCGGCATCACCAAGCTGAGCAAGATCAACTCGGATCAGACCGCGATGATCGCAGGGCCGGCCACCCGGCTCGAGAACGCCCAGTCGCTCTCCATCGCGCTGCTCCAGGTGGGCCGCGCGCAGAAGAACATGGCCCTTGCCGGCGGCGACACGAACGAGCGCGCCAGCCAGAACATGAAGGCCGACACGTACAAGAAGCGGTTCGAGGACGTCCTCACCGCCTCCGAGGCCATCGCCTCGGCGCAGGGCAAGCCGAAATGGGCCGCGCTGCGCACCGACTGGGAAAAGTTCGTCGTCCTCGACGGCCAGATCCGCCAGCACATCATGGCCGGCCGCATCGAAGACGCCACGCGCATCATGCAGACAGACCTGCGCACCGTGAACGAGAGCGTCACCAGGCAGGCCGACGAACTGGTCGAGCTGTCCAAGCAGCAACTGGCCGCCGCCGACGCCCAGGGCAACGCCGACTACACGATGGCCCGCAACACGATGATCGGCATCCTGGTGGCCTGCTTCCTGATCGCGGTGGGCGCGGCGACCTGGCTGTCGCTGACCATCAGCCGGGGGCTGAAGAAAATCTCCGACCTCACCGAGGCCGTGGCGATCGGCGACCTGAACCAGACGATCACCGTCACGACCAACGACGAGATCAAGGACCTGGTCGAGAACGTCAACAAGATGACGGCCAACCTGCGCGCCACGGCGGCGCTCGCCGACTCCGTGGCCGACGGCGACCTGACGGTCCAGCCGAAGCCGCTGTCGGACAAGGACACCCTGGGCCTCGCGCTCCAGCGGATGGTCGAGCGCCTGCGTGGCGTCGTGGCCGGCGCGCTGGAAGCCGCCGACCAGGTCTCGTCGGGCAGCCAGGAACTGTCGGCCGCCGCCGAGCAGGTGAGCCAGGGCGCCACCGAACAGGCCTCGTCGGTCGAGGAAGCCTCGGCGTCGATGGAAGAGATGGCGGCCAACATCAAGCAGAACGCCGACAACGCCTCGCAAACCGAGCAGATCGCCCGTCAGTCGGCCAAGGACGCCGAGGCGTCGGGCGTGGCGGTGAACCGTGCGGTCGAGGCCATGCAGACGATCGCCGAGAAGATCACGATCGTGCAGGAGATCGCCCGCCAGACCGACCTGCTGGCCCTGAACGCGGCCGTCGAGGCGGCCCGGGCCGGCGAGCACGGCAAGGGCTTCGCGGTCGTGGCTTCGGAAGTCCGCAAGCTGGCCGAGCGCAGCCAGACCGCCGCCGCCGAGATCGGCGCGGTGTCGGGCGAGACGGTGAAGGCCGCCCAGTCGGCCGGCGAGATGCTGACCAAGCTGGTGCCCGACATCCGCCGCACCTCGGAGCTGGTCTCCGAGATCAGCGCCGCCTGCCGAGAACAGGACATCGGCGCCAGCCAGGTCAATGAAGCGCTCCAACAGCTCGACAAGGTCACCCAGACCAACTCCAGCGCCTCGGAGCAGATGGCCTCGACGTCCGAGGAGCTCGCGGCCCAGGCCGAGGAGCTGCAGGTGTCGATCGCCTTCTTCCGCACCGACGCTTCGGGTGGCCGAGCCCGCGCCGCCCAGCCCGCGCCGGTCGCCCGCTTGCCGGCGGCCCGTCCCGCGGCCCGCAAGTCGCCCAAGACGGTGAAGGCCCAGCAGGCCGCGGCCAAGGGCTTCGCCCTCGACCTCGCCCAGGGCGGTCCCGACGACCAGGACGAAGCCTTCCGGGAGTATGCCTGACATGGCCGCGGCTGAAGGTCAGTACGTCACCCTGGGACTGGGAGCCGAGGTCTTCGCTGTGCCGGTCGGCTACGTGCGCGAGATCCTCGACTACCGCCAGCCGTTCGCGATCCCGGAGGGGCCGGCCTACCTGCTGGGCCTGACCGACGTGCGCGGCCGCGCCACGCCCACCATCGACCTGCGGCTGAAGCTGGGCCTGCCGGCGGTGCAACCCGGCCCCAGCACGCGCGTCCTGGTCCTGGACATCCCGCTGGACGACCGGCTGCTGTCGCTGGGCCTGGTGGCCGACCGCGTCATCGAAGTGGTCTCGGTGAGCGAAGGCGAGGTCGAGCCCGCGCCCGACATCGGCGTGCCCTGGCGCTCGGAATACATCGCGGGCGTCGTGCGGCGCGAGGGCGGCTTCATCGTCCTGTTCGAACTCGCCCGCCTGCTCACTTCGCAGGAGGCCGCGGCGCTGCCCGTGGCCGCCTGACCGGAACGCGCCTCGTTCTTTTCCAGAATGGAATAGTCCCTTGTCCGCCGAGCTTGCCTACGCCCTGGATTCCAACGACAGCCTGAGCCGGGCCAACTTCCAGCGGCTGGCGGAATTCATCCACGGCTACAGCGGCATCAAGATGCCGCCGACCAAGAAGACCATGCTGGAGGGCCGCCTGCGCCGGCGCCTGCGCGAGCACCGCATGGCCAGCTTCGACGAGTACTGCGACTACCTGTTCGACGGCGACGGCATCGAGGCCGAGGCGATCCACCTGATCGACGTGGTCACCACCAACAAGACCGACTTCTTCCGCGAGCCGGCCCACTTCGACTTCCTGGTCAACAAGGCGCTGCCGGGCTTCGTCAGAGAAGGCCGCAAGCAGGTCAGCATCTGGAGCTCGGCCTGCTCGATCGGCGCCGAGCCCTACACCATCGCCATGCTGCTCGACGACTTCTGCCGCGAGCAGCGGGGCATGGACTATTCGATCCTCGCCACCGACCTCTGCACCCAGGTGCTGGCCGAGGCGCTGATCGGCATCTATCCCGCCCCGCTGATCGATCCGGTGCCCATCCCGCTGCGCCAGCGCCACGTGCGCGTGGCCCGCGACAAGGGCAGCAACCTCGTCCGGATGGCGCCGCACCTGCGCTCCAAGCTGTCGTTCGCGCGCCAGAACCTGATGGACGCCAAGTACGTCGCGCCGAAGGATCTGGACATGATCTTCTGCCGCAACCTGCTGATCTACTTCGACAAGCCCACGCAGGCGGCGGTGCTCCAGCGCCTGTGCGGCCACCTGCGCAAGGGCGGCTATCTCTTCCTCGGGCACTCCGAGACCATCGTCGGCGTTGATCTGCCGGTGCGCACGGTCTCGGGCACCGTCTTCCAGAAGGTGTGACGATGCCCCGCAAGGTCCGCGTCCTGGTCGTCGACGACTCCGCCACCGTGCGCCAGACTCTGACCGCGGTCCTGGAGGAAGATCCCAACATCGAGGTGATCGGCGCCGCGTCCGATCCGTTCTCGGCGGCCCGCTACATCGCCAAGGAAGTGCCCGACGTCATCACCCTGGACGTCGAGATGCCGCGCATGGACGGCATCACCTTCCTGCGCAAGCTGATGGCCCAGCACCCCGTGCCGGTGGTCATGTGCTCGTCGCTGACCGAGGAGGGGTCCGAGACCCTGATGCAGGCGCTGGAAGCCGGCGCCGTCGACGTCATCCTGAAGCCCAAGATCGGCGTCGCCGACCACCTGAACGAGAGCCGCCAGCGCATCTGCGACGCCGTGAAGGGTGCGGCGGAAGCCCGGCTCGGCAACCGTCCGCGGCCTCAGCCCTTCGCCCGCACGGTCGAGAAGAAGCTGACCGCCGACGCCATGCTGCCGCCGCCGCGTCCCTCCACGGGCGCCATGGCGCGGACGACCGAGACGGTGATCTGCATCGGCGCCTCCACCGGCGGCACCGAGTCGCTGCGCGAGGTCCTGCAGGCGCTGCCCAGCAACACGCCCGGCATCGTCATCGTCCAGCACATGCCCGAGAAGTTCACCGCAGCCTTCGCGCGCCGGCTGAACGACATCTGCGCCGTCGAGGTGAAGGAGGCCGCCGACGGCGATGCGGTGCTGCGCGGTCGCGCGCTGATCGCGCCCGGCAACCATCACACCCTGCTGGAGCGCTCGGGCGCCCGCTACCACGTCTCGGTCAAGGGCGGCCCGCTGGTCTCGCGGCACCGGCCCTCGGTGGACGTGCTGTTCCGCTCGGCCGCGCGCTCGGCCGGCTCCAACGCCGTCGGCGTGATCATGACCGGCATGGGCGACGATGGGGCCCGCGGCCTCGACGAGATGAAGCAGGCCGGCGCCTTCACGCTCGCCCAGGACGAGGCCACCTCCATCGTTTTCGGCATGCCCAAGGAAGCCATCGCCCGCGGCGCAGCCATGAAGGTCCTGCCGCTCGGCCGCATCGCCGGTGAGATCCTCCGACTGGGCGCGATGGCGTCTTAGGTCGGGTCGAGACCCGAGACCCCAAATGCTCGTCATCCTCCGGCTTGTCCGGGGGATCCATGATCGCAGGCCTTGCGCGTTCGATCCCGGTGGCGCGCGACCTGCGGCGCGGCGGAGATCATGGGTGGCCCCGGACGAGCCGGTCATGACGAGCTTTGGATGGGCCTTAGGGCGTCAGCTCTACGCCGGCATGTACAGCGCGTGGACCTGGCGCTCGCGGGCCATGGTGTAGAGCTTGCCGATCTGGCCCATGACCTCGGTCAGGGCGGCCAGCGCGGCTGCGTCCAGTTCGTCCAGCGGCGTCGTCTCGGTCGGGCGCATGCCGTCGGCGGCGGCGGTCAGCACGCCGGTCACCTCGGCCTGGAAGTTCAGCCGGCCCGTCGCCTGCTGCAGCACCTGCACCACCGCGTCGCCCTGGGCCGCCATCTCGGCGAGCTCGGCGCCCACCTTGCTCTCGGCCTCGCGGATCGGCGCCGCGGCGGTCTCGAGCAACGCGCCTACGGCGGCCGAGCCGCCGCTCGCCTCGTCGCCGTCCTCGGCCCCGCCGCCCAGGTCGGTGAGGATGGTCTCGGCGCGGCCCGCCGTCTCGCCCAGGGCGTCGGCGTACTGGCGCAGCTCCACGGCGACGACGCTCAGCGGCCGGCCGGCGTCGCCCAGGCGCACGCACTTCAGGTGGGCGTTCAGCGCCATCGAGTGGATCGAGGTCTTGATGGTGCGGATCGAGTTGATCCGCTGGGAGAGGCCCGCGGCGGTGGTCTCGGCCGAGCGCCCGACCTCCAGCGCCGAGGCTTCGGCCGCGCCCATCTCGCGCACCAGCGACATGGCCTCTTCGAGGCTGGCGTCCAGGCGGGCCAGGTCGCCGGCCTTGTCGCTGCGCCCGCCCGAACCGCGGGCCGCCTCGCGCAGTTGCAGCAGCTTGTAGGCGTCGCTCGCCACGCCGCCCAGGCTCTGGGCCAGCTTTTCCACCTCACGGTCGAAGCTCTCGACGGTGTCGTCAAGCTGCGCGGCCAGCATGGCGCGCACGACGTCGTCGGCGGCCGGGTTCGCCTCGCCCTGGCCGCGCCGGCGCTCCAGGATCTCCAGCCCGGTCTCCACGTGCTCCACGCGCTGGCGGGCGGTGTCGCCGATCTGCAGGCTGCACAGCGCCATGCCCACCTTGCCCTGCAGGCTGCGGGCGACGGCGGCCACCTCGGCGGCGACGTCGGCGACGCGCTTATGGTGGTCGGCCAGGGTGACCGCGTCGGCGGCCAGCTGGTTCGGCACCGCCGGCAGCACCTCGGCGCAGCGGGCGTCCAGGTCGTTCTCGTGGGCGAGGGCGGCGCTGACCAGCGCGCCCAGGCCATCCAGGTCGCGGCCGAACTCGTCGAGCTGGCGGCGGCCTTCGGCGATGGCGGCGTAGATGTCCTCGACGAAGTCTTCGAACTCGACGAAGGCGCCCGGCACCGTGCCGGCCGTCACCTTGATGTTGACGGCGAAGACCCGCAGGTATCGAAGGGCCTGCAGCATGTCGGCGATGTGGGCGCCCAGCTTGCGGCTGGTGGAGGCCAGGGCGTAGCAGCGCTCGCGATGGCCGGTGCGCGACCCGGCCAGGCCGCTCAGTTCGTCGGCGGCGGCCGACAGCTTCCGCGTGGCGTCGTCGACGGTCTCGGAGTTGAACAGGCCCGCCAGCTGGTCCAGCGAGGCCACCAGGCTGCCGACCACGTCGACCGACTTCTCCAGCGTCACGCCCAGGTCCAGGAACTTGCCCTCGATCACGCTGCGCGCGCCGGCCAGGCGCATGGCCAGGCCCGTGGCGTGGAGGGGCGCCGATGCGCGGGTCTCGGGTTCGGCGAACTGAACGGCTGGGGACACGGCGACCGCTTCTCTTATGGGTGTGGAAGCTTAGGATTGCAGGTCGAAATCTTCGGTGAACGGCCTTGGTTTACAGGGTCTGAAGTGAGTGTTCGCCTCAGCAAAACCGGGCCGAACCGCATCGATTTTCTTGGCTACGCTACCCAATTTGAGATTTCGGCGTTCGGGCTGAGATATCGTCGTGTGGCGAGACGTCGCAGGCGCAAGTCTTTCCCGGAAAATTTCACAGCCGGCAGCGCGTTGCGCGCGGCGCAATTGCCCTTGCGATCATTGCGTTCGACGCCGCCCTGAGGGCCCGGCGATAAGCCGCCCCGCGAGACGGCGGGGGACGGCATGCGCAGGCGTTTGTTGATGGCGGCGGGGCTGGCGGCGATGGCTCAGCCGGCCTGGGGGGCGGAGGCCGAGAGCGGCGTCGTCGAACTGGTCGTGGTGGGCAGCCGGGGCGCGCCGCGCCTGGCCACCGAGACCGCCGCGCCCGTCGATGTGCTGTCGGGCGCCGAGGTAGCGGCCCGCGGCCAGAACGAGCTCACCAAGGTGCTGGAGTTCCTGTCGCCGTCGTTCAACTACCCGCGCACCTCGTCCGGCCCGTCGGTGGCCGGCGCCCGGCCGGCGACGCTCAGGGGCCTCAGCCCCGACCAGGTGCTGGTGCTGGTGAATGGCAAGCGCCGCCACGCCAGCTCGATCATCACCTTCAACAACGGACCGTTCCGCGGCTCGGTGCCGGTCGACTACAACACGATCCCGATCACCGCGATCGGCCAGGTCGAGATCCTGCGCGACGGCGCCGCGGCCCAGTACGGCTCGGACGCCATCGCCGGGGTGATCAGCGTGGTGCTGCGCGGCGACGCCGACGGCGGCCAGGCCTCGGTCCAGGTCGGCGAGACCGAGCGTGGCCAGGGCGAGACCACCATCGTCACCGCGCGGCAGGGCTTCCGGCTGGGCGGCGACGGCGGCTTCCTGACGCTCACCGGCGAGGTGCGCGACCGGGGCGACACCAACGCCGCGGAGGTCGACCCGCGGTTCGGCCGCGTCACCTCCACCCTGGGCGACCCGCAGTCGACCGACATCGACGCCACGGCCAACGCCGAGCTGCCGCTGGCCGGCGGCGCCAAGCTGTACGGCTTCGCCACCTACGCCCGGCGCGACACCGAGATGAGCCCGTTGTTCCGGGCGCCCACGGTCTTCCCGGCCTTCTACCCGAACGGCTTCCTGCCGATCGTGAACCTGGACCTGCGCGACATCGGCGCGGACGCGGGCGTGACCGGGACATGGGCCGGCTGGACCTGGGACCTGTCGGACACCTATGGCTATTCAAAGGGCGACTACCGCGTCGCCAACACGGTCAACACCTCGCTGGGCACGGCCAGTCCGAGGAAGTTCTACGGCGGCGGCGCGCGCTATTCCCAAAACCTGGTCAACCTCACCGTCGACCGCGACCTGGCGGTCGCCGCGGGCGGCCACATCGCCTTCGGCGTCGAGCACCGGCGCGAGACGTACAAGCTCGTCTCCGGCGAACCGGCCTCGTACCAGCTGGCGGGCGCGCAGGGCTTCCCGGGCTTCAATCCGCCGACGCCGGTGGACGTGAGCCGCCACGCCTTCAGCGCCTTCGCCGACGGCGAGGTGAGCCTGATGGAGGGCCTCGACCTGGGCCTCGCGGCGCGCTGGGAGGACTATTCCGACTTCGGCCGGGAGACGACGGGCAAGGCCTCGCTGTTCTGGCGGCCGATGGACCTGGTGGCGTTCCGGGCGACCGCGTCCAGCGGCCTCCGCGCGCCCTCGCTGCAGCAGCAGTACTTCTCCACGGTCACCAGCCAGAACAACGCCGGCGTGCTCCAGAACGTCGGCACCTTCGCGGTGAACGATCCGATCTCGATCGCGCTGGGCTCCAGCCCGCTCAAGGCCGAGGCCTCCACCAGCCTGGCCGGCGGCGTGGTGCTGACGCCGGGCCACGGCCTGACCCTCAGCCTCGACCTCTTCCGCATCGACATCGACGACCGGATCGCCCTCAGCGAGAACCTCCAGGGCGCGCAGGTGGCGGCCATCCTGCGCGCCAACGGCGTGACCAACGCCGCGGTCGCCCGCTTCTTCACCAACGCCGCCGACACCCGCACCGAGGGCTGGGAGGCGACGCTGCGCTGGGACACGGCGATCGGCGACGAGGCGCGGCTGGCCGTCACCCTGGGCTACGCCGCCTTCGACACCGACGTGCTGCGCCAGGGGACCAATCCGGTGCTGCCGGCCAGCCCGCTGCTGGGCGCCGGCTCCATCGACCTGATGACCGACGCCCAGCCACGCAACAAGGTCACGCTGAACACCGAGCTCCGCTGGCGCGGCCTGCGCCTGGTGGCCGACGTCACCGACTTCGGCGCCTACCGCACCACCGCCGCGTCGGGCCTGACCAACATCACCGTCCGGGGCAAGTCCTCGGTGGACCTGTCGGCGGCCTGGACCTTCCGCGAGCGCTACACGGTCCAGGCCGGGATGCTGAACGCCTTCGACGCCTACCCCGCGCGCATCCCGGGCGAGGGGACCGGCCGGCCGTTCAGCGAGGTCGACCCGCTGGGCTTCGGCGGCCGCGAATACTACCTGCGTCTTTCGGCGGAGTTCTGAGCATGCTGCGCGCCGTCCTGGCCGCTATCCTGGCCCTCGCCGTGGCCAGCCCCGCCGCCGCCTGGACGCGGCCCGGCCACATGGTCACGGCGGCCATCGCCTACGACGAGATCGCCCGCCTGCGGCCCGATCTGCTGCCGGTGCTGGAGAAACTGCTGGACGCCCACCCCGACCGCGGCCCCTTCCAGGTGGCCGTGGACCGCACCACCGGCGGCGAGCGGGCGCGGCGCATGTTCCTCGAATGCGCCCGCTGGTCCGACGACGTGCGGCAGACGCCGTACGATCGGCCCGGCTGGCACGTGACGCTGAAGCCGGTCGTCGCGGCCGACGCGCCGGCCGAGACCAGGGCCCGGCTCGCGCGACGCGGCGCGGCGGCGGCGGCCGGCGAGGCCCTGCCGGGGCTGGTGCTGAACTACGCCACCTTGTCGGACGGGCGCGCGTCGGCGGGCGAGCGTGCGACGGCCCTTTGCTGGGTGCTGCACGTGACCGGCGACATCCACCAGCCGCTCCACACGGCCGAGCTGTTCTCCGCGGCCTGGCCGGACGGCGACGGCGGTGGATCGAAGGAGTACGTCCGCGATCCGCTCGGCCCGGACCCCATCGTGCTGCATTGGCTTTGGGACGACAGCATCAGCCGCTCGGGCCAGGCCGCCGACGCCGACCGGCGCGCCCGCGAGATCGAGGCGGCCCACCCGCGGGCCTCGCTCCGAGAGCTGAAGCCCGGGTCGCCCGACTTCGTCGCCTGGGCGCAGGAGGAGAGCTATGCGCTGGCAGTCTCCTTCGCGTACGGCGCCAATCCGCCGTCTAGTCCCCGGCCCGAAACGGCGCCTCCTGTCCCCCAGAGCTATTGGACCCAGCTCAAGGCCCACGCTGAGACGCGCGTGGCGCTGGCCGGCTATCGCATCGCCGACGCGGTGATCGTGGCGCTGGACGCGGCGGCGCGCTGAGGTTCGGACGACGACAGGCGCGCGCGCCGCTCCGACCGCCCCTCGTCCGCCAGCCAGCGCCACATCGCGGCCACGGCCGGCGTGCGCATGCGACTGGCGCGGCCGACCAGGCGGTAGCCGGCCGGATACTGCGCCGACGGCAATCCGAGGCTGACCAGCCGGCCCGACTTCAGGTGGCCGGCGACCGTGGCGCTCATGCCGGGCGCGAGGCCCCAGCCTGAGGCGGCGGCCTCGTAGAGGGCATAGGCCATGTCGAAGGTCTGGGCGTCACGCTCGGGCCGCCAGTCCACACCCACCGCGCCGGCCCACCACGACCAGATGTCCGGCGCGTGGATCGGCGCGAACAGGCGCTGACCGCTCAGGTCGCCGCAGAAGCTGCGGGCCACCTCGGGGGCCGCCATCGGCTCGATGTGGATGTCCAGCAGGTGCTCGGTGTGCAGGCCTTCCGCGTCCACGCTCTGGGCGCAGACCCCCAGGTCGGCGTCGCCCGCCCGCACCGCCTCGGCCGTGCGCTCGGTGTGGATCGCCACGTCCAGGCCGGGGTGGGCCTCGTGCAGCCGGTCGAGGCGCGGGAACAGCCACGCCACCGCCAGCGAGTGCGGGCACGACAGCGTCACCTTCTCGGCCACGCGGCGCGCGCCCAGCTCCAGCGCGGCCTGGGTCATGGCGCGGTAGATCGGCTCCAGCGCGTCGAGGCACTCCTGGCCGGCCTCGGTCAGCCGCATGCCGCCCGGCGCGCGGTCGAACACCTCGCGGCCCACGAACTGCCGGAACGCCTGGATCCGTCGCGAGAAGGCCGCCGGCGACAGGGCGCACCGTTCGGCGGCGATCCGGAAGCTGGGCGCGCGCGCCGCCTCGATGAAGGCCTCGATCACTTCCAGCCGGGGAATTCGTCGGGTCATGGCGCACGTCGTGTGTTCGGGGAGGCGGGGACGCTACCGGAACTGCACGCGGGGTTTTGTGACGGTCGGGTTACTCCAGGATCGCCACCGCCCGGATCCAGCCCGCCGAGGCTCCGGCGATCTTCACCGGGAAGCACGAGAGGGTGAAGCCGCTGGCCGGCAGGCTCTCCAGGTTCGTCAGCTTCTCGATCTGGTAGTACTCGCGCAGCCGCCCGGCCTTGTGGCCCTCCCAGATGATCCTGGGGTCGTGCGTCTCGGCCCACTTCTTCGCGGTGTGGGAGAACGGCGCGTCCCACGACCAGGCGTCGGTGCCCACCACCTTCACGCCGCGCTCGGTGAGGTAGAGTGTCGCCTCCTCGCCCATGCCGCAGCCCTTGTGGATGTAGTTCGGGTCGCCGTAGGCCGCGCCCGCGGCGGTGTTCACCAGCACGATGTCCAGCGGCTTCAGCTCGTGGCCGATGCGGTCCAGCTCGGCCTCCACGTCGGCGGCGGTGGCGACGTAGCCGTCGGCGAAGCCGCGGAAATCCAGCTTCACGCCGGGCTGCAGGAAATACTCCAGCGGCCCCTCGTCGATGGTCGGCGCCGGCCGACCGCCCTCGGCCTGGTCGGTGGTCGAGTGGAAGTGCCAGGGCGCGTCCATGTGGGTGCCGTTGTGGGTGGAGAGCTTCACCTGCTCCACGGCCCAGCCCTCGCCGTCGGGCAGGTCCTCGGCCTTCAGCCCCGGGAAGAACGAGGCGATCTGGCCCACGGTCTCCTTGTGCCGGGCGTAGGTCACCTGCGGACGCATCACGTCGGGGTCCGAGACGATGTCGTTGGTGATCGGGATCGACAGGTCGACCAGCCTGCGCGCCATGGGCTTCCTCCACGCCTCTTCTGACGCTCGCGACCTTAGGCCGGTGGCAGGCGAGGGGAAGTCCTACCGTTCGTTGTGCGTTGCAGCACTTTTTCGCCCACCGCTGCGTTTTGGCGGGAACCCGGGCCCCGGCCCGCCGGTTGAGCGGACTGTCGGGTGGGGTACGGAGCTGGGCTGGCTTATGACCGTCATCGCGCCGATCGCGGAGGCGCCGCACGAGACCTATGCGGCGACCGATCCGGCCCATGCCGCGACCAGCCGGCGCAAGCGGGCCTTCGACGTCGCGGCCGCCGGCCTGGCGCTGCTGGCCTTCCTGCCGTTGCTGATGGTGATCGGCATGGCGATCTGGATGGAGAGCGAGGGCCCCATCCTGTTCCGCCAGCAGCGCACCGGCCTGAACGGCAAGCCGTTCCGCATCTTCAAGTTCCGCACCATGCGCGTCGTCGAGGATGGCGCCGACATCCGCCAGGCCGTGCGGGGCGATGCGCGGGTGACGCCGCTGGGCGGCCTGCTGCGCAAGCTCAGCCTGGACGAGCTGCCCCAGCTGCTGAACGTCCTCCGCGGCGAGATGTCGATCGTGGGGCCGCGGCCGCACGCCCTGGCGCACGACCTGATCTGGTCGGCGCGCGTCCCGGGGTACGCCGGCCGCTTCCGCGTCCGCCCCGGCCTCACCGGCGCGGCGCAGGTCAACGGCTACCGCGGCGAGGTCGCCAACGACGAGGGCCTGTTCGCCCGCATCGACGCAGACAACGCCTACATCGACGACTGGAGCTTCGGCGAGGACCTGGCGCTGGTAGCCCGGACCGTCCCGTTGCTATTCGGCGACGCGAAGGCCTTCTAGAACACCGCCAGCGCGGCCGAGATCGCCAGCGCCAGCAGCACCAGCGACGACAGCATGAACACCGCCCAGCGCAGCATGATCACGTTGGTGGTGGCCTGCACCAGACTGTGCAGGACGCGCAGGCCGACGTAGCCCCAGGCCAGCAAGCCGTTCAGCCCCTCGCCCTGTCCCGCGACCGCCAGCCCAAGCGCGACGGCGTAGAACAGCGTCGGCTGCTCCATCAGGTGGTTGTAGTTGTCGGCCTTCCATCGCACATGCGGCGGCAGGCGCGCGCCCAGTTCGGCGGCGGTCAGGTTCGGGTCCAGCGCCACCTTGGCCTTCTGCATCGCCGGGATGCGGGTGGCGTAGAGCCACGCCCACATCACCATCGACCACAGCACCAGCACGACGACCGGCTGCAGGATCGGGCTCGCCATCTCTCATCTCCCCCCGGAGTGTTGTCTGCGCGCATGGAGCCCCGCGCCGCGCCGTCCGTAAAGGCCAGAAGCCTTGACGAATCCGGCCACGCGGCCGCCGATGGCCGCCTGGGAGGGGCTCCTGGATCCCGTCGTCTTCCTTGCCGTCCTGGCCGCCGCGGTGATGCACGCGAGCTGGAACGCGGTCGTGCGCGTCGGCCTCGACCGGTTCAACTCGATCCTCCTGCTGTCGATGACGCAGAGCGGTCTGGCGCTCGCGCTGCTGCCGTTCGTGCCCCTGCCGGCGGCCTCGGCCTGGCCCTGGGTCGCCGGCGCGGCGGTGCTGCACACGGGGTACAAGCTGTTCCTGATCCGCGCCTACCAGCACGGCGACCTGTCCCAGGTCTATCCGCTGGCCCGCGGCGCGGCTCCGCCGATGGTGGCCCTGGGCGGGATCGTGCTGCTGGGCGAGCAGCTGTCGCCGGCCGGCTGGGCCGCCATCGCCCTGATCGCCGCCGGGGTCGCCCTGATGGCGTTCCGGGGCGGCGCCGGCCTTGGGCGGCTCTCGGGCCAGGCGCTGGCCTACGCCCTGGGCACGGCCGTCTTCGTGGCCAGTTACACCCTGGCCGACGGGCAGGGCGCGCGGCTGGCGGGCTCGGCCACCGGCTTCGCCATGTGGATGTTCGTCGGCGATGGCCTGGTCATGCTGACCTATGCCGTGGCGACCCGCGGACCACGCGCGCCGGTGGCGGTCTTCGCCTCGTGGCGCACCGGCCTGCCGGCGGGGGCGCTGTCGCTGGGCTCGTATTGGATCGCGCTCTGGGCCTTCACCCGTGCGCCCGTCGCCCTGGTCGCGGCGCTGCGCGAAACCAGCGTGCTCTTCGCCATGCTGATCGGCGTCGTGCTGCTCAAGGAACAGGCCGGGCGTTGGCGCTGGGCGGCCGCTCTGGCGATCGGCGCCGGGGTCGTCGTCATGCGGCTCTAGCCCGACGGACCGGCCACCCGGCGGCAAGTGGGCGTTGACCGCGGGGGCGACCTCCCCCTTAAGACGCGCGTGTCTCCGCCGTCCGCCCTTCCGCCCGCCAACCAGGTCGTCCTGGGCATCGCCTTCCGCGTGACGGCAATGGCCTGCATGGCCTGCCTGTCGGCGATCGTGAAGTGGACGGGCTCGCGCGGAATCCCGGTCTTCGAGATCATCCTCTTCCGCAACCTGTTCGCCTTCGTGCCGCTGGGCCTCTACATCGCCCGGACCACCGGCTGGGAGGTGCTGAAGACCAAGCGCCCCTTCGGCCACCTGGCCCGCGCCACGGTGGGGCTGACCGGAATGGTCTGCGGGTTCTCGGCGGTCCAGTACCTGCCGCTCACCGAGGCCACGGCGCTGCAGTTCACCTCGCCGCTCTTCATGACCGCGCTTTCAGCGCTGCTGCTGTCGGAGAAGGTGGGCCGCCATCGCTGGGCGGCGGTCGTCGTCGGGTTCATCGGCGTGCTGATCATGGCCCGTCCGCTGCCGGGGCACATGAACCTGACGGGCGTGACCCTCGGCATCCTGGCCGCGCTGGGCGCCGCCGGGGCCATGGTCGCCATCCGCCAGATCGCCGACACCGAGCGCGGCCCCACCATCGTCTTCTACTTCACCCTCGGCGGCGTCGTCCTGGGGTTGGCCGGCTCGCTGTTCCATTGGGTGACCCCGGATCCGCTCACGCTGGGCATGCTGATCGTGGCGGGCCTGATCGGCGGCGTGGGCCAGCTCTTCCTGACCGAGGCGCTGCGGCAGGCGCCGATCGGCGTGATCGCGCCGTTCGACTACACGCAGCTCGTCTGGGCCGCGCTGCTGGGCCTCGTGATCTGGGGCGAGCTCCCGCACCCGCTGACGCTCATCGGCGCCGTGATCGTGGCGGCGAGTGGCGTCTACATCCTGCACCGCGAGCTGATCCGCTTCCGCGCGACCGGGTGACGCCACGAGTGTCCCGATTCCGAAGTTCGGCTGCGCTGTGGCGGGCTCCGACGAACTTCGGAAGCGAGAAGGACACTAGCGAGTCTATGTTTCGAGTGTGCGGCTTGGATTTGAAGTTCGCTCCGGCGCACGACCCTGAATGAGCCGAACTTCAAATCCAGCACGCTAGCCTGAATTGACACAACGGCGTTACAGGCGGACGCTTCCGGCAGCTGTCAGGCTCCGGAGCGATCCCCGATGCTCAAGACCTCCCATTTTCTCGCCCTCGCCGCCGGCGCGGGCGTCCTCGCGCTTGCCGGCGCGTCTCAGGCCGCGGTGACCGTCCTGGGCGGCGGCATGGCCCGCCAGTGCTCGGAGGCCGCCCTCGGCGGCGAGGCGAACGCCAAGTATGACGACATCTGCACCCAGGCGCTCGAGACTGAGCTGCTGAACCTGCGCGACCGGGCCGGCACGTTCGTGAACCGCGGCGTGCTGAAGCTCCGGCGCAAGGACTTCAGCGGGGCCAAGTACGACTTCAACATGGCGATCCAGACCAAGCCCGACCTGGGCGAGGCCTACGTCAACCGCGGCGCGGCCGCGGTCGGCGACCGCCGGTATGCCGAAGGGCTCGCCGACATCAACAAGGCGCTCTCGCTGGGCGTCGAGGAGCCGGAAAAGGCCTACTACAACCGCGCCCTGGCGTTCGAAGGCCTCGACGACATGAAGTCGGCGTATTTCGACTATCAGAAGGCCGTGGAGCTGAAGCCCGACTGGGATCAGCCCAAGAAGGAATTGACCCGCTTCACGGTGGAACGCCGCTAGGGGTGAAGCCGTTGGGCGCCCATATGGTGTCGCATGCGTAAGTTCCTCGCCCTCGGCGGCCTAGCCCTGGCCCTCGCCACTCCGGCGGCGGCCCAACCCAATCCGCTCCAGATCGACCAGCTGCAGATGCAGCAGCAGGCGGCAGAGCGACGATCGATCGACCAGGCGAACCAGCTCCAGGCCCAGGATGCGCGCCTGCGCGCCGACCAGGCGGTGGCCGACCTGTCGGCGCCGCGGCCGCGCGCACCGCTGTTGCCCTACGGCGACCCCACGGTCGCGCCGAAGACTGAGGCCCCGGCGCCCAAGTACCCCTCGACGCCCGACGCGGTGCTGGCCGACTCCAACAAGCGCGTCCAGGACGCGGCTCGGAAACACCGCTGACATGCGCTGGCAGGGGGGCGAAGGCGGCGGCAACATCGAGGATCGGCGGGGCATGGGCCCGGTCGGCGTCGGCGGTATGGGCGTGGGCGGCGTGGTGCTGGCCCTCGTCGGCTACTTTTTCTTCGGGATCGATCCGTCGACGACCATGGGCGTCGTGAACGGCGCGGCGCCCCAGGCCCAGCAGCAGGAAGGCGTCCGTGGCACGCCGCAGGACGAGGCCGGCCGCTTCGTCGACGTCGTCGGCCACAACGTCGACCAGGTCTGGGAGGCCCGGATGCGCGGCTACCGGCCGCCCGACGCCATCGTCCTGTACGACCAGTCCACGGGCACCGGCTGCGGCCTGGGCCAGTCGGCCATGGGTCCGTTCTATTGCCCGGCCGACCGCAAGGTCTATCTGGACCTGTCGTTCTGGCAGGAGCTGGAGACCAAATTCAGCGCCGGCGGCGAGGCGGCTCGCGCCTATGTCATCGCCCATGAGATCGGCCACCACGTCCAGAACCTGACCGGCGCCAGCGACCAGGCCCGCCGGATGGGCGCGCAGGGCGCCGAAAGCGGCTCGGTGCGCCTGGAGCTGCAGGCCGATTGCTACGCCGGCGTCTGGGCGGCCCATGCGGCCGAGGTCTCGAACGGCCAGGTCTCGCTGGACCCGCGCGACATCGAGGACGGCCTGCGCGCCGCCGCGGCGGTCGGCGACGACACCCTGCAGAAGAAGGCCCAGGGGCGCGTCATGCCTGACGCCTTCACCCACGGCACGTCCGAGCAGCGCATGCGCTGGTTCCGCAAGGGCTCGCAAAGCGGCGACCCCGAGGCCTGCGACACCTTCGGGGCCGGCCGGCTCTGACCTTTCCCTCCCCTTCATGGGGAGGGTGGCGAGCGAAGCGACACGGGTGGGGAAGTCATGACCGGACGCGGAGCTTGGACGTGAGATCCCCACCCGTCTGCTCGCGTTACTCGCATCCACCCTCCCCATGAAGGGGAGGGAAAAAATCAGGCCGGCACGTGGGGCAGGGGCTCCCAGCGCAGGCACACCGCGACGCAGCGGCGGGCCAGGAGGTCGCCGGGATCGATGAGGTCGAGCTTCACGTCCTCTTCGTCCAGCACCAGCGGCACCTCGGTGCAGCCGGCGATCAGGACCTCAGCGCCCAGCTTGCGCAGTTCCTCGGCATGGCCCTGCATCTCGCGCTTCACGTCGTCGCCCAGGTCGCCGGCCTTGATCCGGTAGAGGGTGACCATGAACGCCTCCTGCCGCTCGGGCGGCAGGCTGATCAGGCTCATGGCGTGCGCCGCCAGGTATTCGCGGTAGAGCTTCAGCGCGCCCTTGGTGCCCAGCACGCCCGCTCGCATCGCGCCTTCCTCGGCGGCCGCCGAAGCGCCCACGTCGATCAGGTCGATGAGCGGCAGGCCCGAGGCCCGCTGGATGACGTCGGCGTGGGCGTGGGCCGTGTTGCACGGCATGGCCAGCACCTGGGCCCCCGCGCCGCCCAGCGCGCCCGCCATCTCGGCCAGGACGGCGCCCGCGCCAGAGCCGGGCGTGTTGCGGTCGGGGACGCGCGGATTGATGTCGGCGATGACCCGGATGTGGTCCTGGTCCTTCTCGGCCGGGGTATAGGCCTGGAGCTTGGCCAGGAACTCGACCGTCGCCGCCGGCCCCATGCCGCCCAGCACGCCGAGGGTCAGGGGCTCAGTGGTCATTACAGCTTGCCTTCCAGTTCGCCCTGGTAGCCGAACAGGCCCTGGGCGCCGCCGGTGTGCAGGAACACCACCGTCTCGCCGTCGAACGCGCCCTTGGCCGAGAGCGCCAGCAGGCCCTTCATCGCCTTGCCGGTGTAGACCGGGTCCAGGAGGATCGCATCGGTGCGCGCAATGGTCTTCAGGGCGCCGATCACCGCGTCGTCGACCAGGCCGTAGCCCGCGCCCACGTAGTCGCAGTCGGCCACGACCATGTCGCGGGTCACCCGGTCCTCATGGCCCAAGAGGGCGGCGGTCTGGCGGGCCAGGTTGTAGACATTGGTCTCCTGGGCTTCCTTCGGCGCACGCACGCCGATGCCCAGCACCGGGATGTCGGCGCCCATCACCGCCAGGCCGGCCACCAGGCCCGCGTGGGTCCCGGCGCTGCCCGTGGCTGTGACGATGCGGTCGATCTCCAGGCCCATCTCGTTGGCCTGGGCCACCAGTTCGAAGGCGCACTCGACATAGCCCAGCGCGCCGATGCTGTTCGAGCCGCCGCCGGGGATGACGTACGGCCGGCCGCCGGCGTCGGCGACTTCGGCGGCCACCTCGGCCAGCTTCTGGTTCATGTCGGTCCCGCCCGGCACGTTGCGGATCTTCGCGCCCAGCAGCTGGTCCAGCAGGACGTTGCCCGAGCGGGTGTAGTCCACCGCCTTCGAGCCGGTCCGCTCTTCCAGGATGATCTCGCACTTCATGCCGAACTTGGCCGCCGCGGCCGCGGTCTGGCGCACGTGGTTCGACTGGACCGCGCCCTGGGTCACCAGGGTGTCGGCGTCGTTGGCCAGGGCGTCGCCCAGCAGGTACTCGAGCTTGCGGGTCTTGTTGCCGCCGCCGGCCAGGCCGGTGCAGTCGTCCCGCTTGATCCACAGCGCCGGCCCGCCGCCTCCCGGCCGCGCCAGATGCTCGGTCAGGCCGGGCAGCGGCTCGAACGGCGTGGGGAGATGGGCGAAGCGGACGGGGTTGAAACGCGCGAGGTTCATGCCCGCCTGCTAGACCCGAACTGTTACGGCTTCAATCCTCTCGGCAACGCCTTCGTCTCTTCCGGCGTCAGCTTCACGATCGAGGCGACGTCGCAGAGGCCGCTGCGGGCCGTCAGCACCATGTCTTTCGCCGCGCAGATGGTCCCGCCGCCGACCTGGCGAAGACTGATCGGGTCCGACGAGATGGCGCTGCGCAGGCAGCCGTTGCGCATCGTCACGCGATAGACGCCCGAGCTCTTGCCGCTGGCGTCCCAGAGCATCGTGTTCTGGTCGACGACCGCGTGGTTGCCCAGGTCGTGGCCCAGGATGCACTGGCCCTTCGGCAGCGCCGCGCCCTCCGGTGGCGGCGGGCCCAGCGGCGAGGGCGTCGAGGCGGCCAGCGCCAGGGTTCCCGCGGCGGCCACGCCGACGGCCAGGGCGAGGGTTAGGAGCTTCATCCGGAGCCTCCCGCGCCCTAGGGCTTCACCTTCTTCGGCAGGCTGGCGACTTCCTCGGGGCTCATCTTGACGATGGAATCGACGATGCAGTGGGTGGCGAAGCCGTTGCGCGAGATCGCGATGTCCATGTCGATCGGCTTGCAGATGATCTGCGAGCCCGGCGGGCTGCGGGTGATGATCGGGTCCGACGACATGGCGCCGGCCAGGCAGGCGCCGTTCATCGTGACGCGATAGGTGTCCTTGCCGTTCACCGCGAGCAGCAGCGTGTTCTTGTCGGCGAAGGTGTGGTTGCGGATGTCCATGCTGCGGAAGCACTGCCCGCTGGGCAGGCCCGTCCCTCGCGGCGGCGCGGGCGTCGTCAGGGGCGAGGGTTTGGCTGCGATGGCCGTGGTGGCGAGGGTGGCGGTTCCGAGGGCGGCGGCGCTTGCGGCCAGAACGATGATCGCCAGTCTCATGACGGTGCTCCTTCGACGTCCCCCGGGGAATGATACGCGCGAGCTTGGCCGACGTCTTCGCATTTGAAGCTGGCAGGCGTCCGACAACAGGCTTACTTTGGCGCCATCCTCGGGGGGCCGCGCGCAAGCGGCTGAGAGGTGGGTGAGCCCACGACCCGTCGAACCTGATCCGGGTCATGCCGGCGAAGGGAAGGGCCAATCACCCCGAACGACGCCCGTGATCCGTCCCGAGCCTTTAGGACGCACGCGATGAACAAGCCGACCGGCAAGCTGAACGCCGCCACCATCCCCACCGGCGAACGCCCGGGGTCGAAGAAGGTCTACCAGCCCGGCGTGCTCTGGCCCGACATCCGCGTACCGTTCCGCGAGGTGGCCGTGCACCCCAGCGCCAACGAACCCGCGCTGACGCTCTACGACCCCTCGGGCCCGTACACCGACCCCACCGTCAGCATCGACATCGAGAAGGGCCTGCCCAAGACGCGCGAGCCCTGGGTCGTCAGCCGCGGCGACGTCGAGATCGTCGAGAACCCCCGCGCCGTGAAGCCTGAGGACAACGGCTTCGCCAAGGGCGCGCACCTGGCGCCCGAGTTCACCGCGCCCCGCCGCGTCTACCGGGCGAAGGCCGGCGGCAACGTCACCCAGCTCGAATACGCCCGCCGCGGGATCATCACCCCTGAAATGGAATACGTCGCCATCCGCGAGAACCTGCGCCGCCAGCAGGGCGACGCCTTCATCCGCGACGGCGAGGACTTCGGCGCCGAGATCCCCGACTTCTGCACGCCCGAGTTCGTGCGCGATGAGATCGCCCGCGGCCGCGCCATCATCCCGGCGAACATCAATCACACCGAGCTCGAGCCGATGATCATCGGCCGCAACTTCCTGGTGAAGATCAACGCCAACATCGGCAACTCGGCCGTCCTCAGCCACGTCTCGGACGAGGTGGACAAGATGGTCTGGTCGATCCGCTGCGGCGCCGACACGGTCATGGACCTCTCCACCGGCCGCAACATCCACAACATCCGCGACTGGATCGTCCGCAACAGCCCCGCGCCGATCGGCACCGTGCCGATCTACCAGGCGCTGGAGAAGGTGAACGGCGTCGCCGAGGACCTGACCTGGGACGTCTTCCGCGACACCCTGATCGAGCAGGCCGAGCAGGGGGTGGACTACTTCACCATCCACGCCGGCGTGCGCCTGGCCTACGTCCCGCTCACGGCCAGCCGCGTCACCGGCATCGTCAGCCGCGGCGGCTCGATCATGGCCAAGTGGTGCCTGGCGCACCACAAGGAGAACTTCCTCTACGAGCACTTCGAGGACATCTGCGAGATCATGAAGGCGTACGACGTCTCGTTCTCGCTGGGCGACGGCCTGCGTCCCGGCTCCATCGCCGACGCCAACGACGCGGCCCAGTTCGGCGAGCTGGAGACCCTGGGCGAGCTCACCCAGATCGCCTGGAAGCACAATGTCCAGGTGATGATCGAAGGCCCCGGCCACGTGCCGATGCACAAGATCAAGGCCAACATGGACAAGCAGCTCGCCACCTGCGGCGAGGCGCCGTTCTACACGCTCGGCCCGCTCACCACCGACGTGGCGCCCGGCTACGACCACATCACCTCGGCCATCGGCGCGGCCATGATCGGCTGGTTCGGCACGGCGATGCTCTGCTACGTGACGCCCAAGGAGCACCTGGGCCTGCCGAACCGCGAGGACGTGAAGGTCGGCGTGATGACCTACAAGCTGGCGGCCCACGCGGCCGACCTGGCCAAGGGCCACCCGGCCGCCCGCGCCTGGGACGACGCCATCAGCCGCGCCCGCTTCGAGTTCCGCTGGGAGGATCAGTTCAACCTGGGCATCGACCCCGAGACGGCGCGCGAGTACCACGACGAGAGCCTGCCGAAGGAGGCGTTCAAGACCGCCCACTTCTGCTCGATGTGCGGCCCGAAGTTCTGCTCGATGAAGATCAGCCAGGACATCCGCGACGCCGCCAGGGGCCAGAACGACATCGACACCGGCATGGCCGAGATGTCGAAGAAGTTCCGTGAAGGCGGCAGCGAGATCCTGGTGCCGGTGGCGCCCGCGGAATAGCCGAAGGCGCCCGGCGCGCGGGTCGTCCGGCCCGCGCGCCGCGCTGAGGCTTCGTGTCAAACTTTATTTAAATCAAATCTCTAACTGCATGTACGTCCGATTCTGACGTAGCCAGGCGGTACATTGGGTCTGTCCAAAACGGATTGGGAGACCCTATGCAGAAACTGAAACTCTTCGTCGCCGCGGTGGTCGCCGCCTTCTTCTCCGGCGCCGTCGCGCAGGCCGCGCCGGTGCTCGACCAACAGGCCCTGCCGTTCGGCGGCAGCTTGCTCGAAAGCCTCGAATGGCAGCAGCAGGTGACCGCCGGCGTCACCGGCCAGCTCACCGGCGTCACGCTCTACGGCGCCGGTACGGACCTGACCGTCCGCGTCAATCCGGGCTCGGCCTTCCAGTCGGGGCCGTTCGCCTTCGTCGGCACGGCGCATCTCGCGCCGGGCGGGACGTTCATCGACCTGTCGTCGGCCAACATCCAGCTGACCGCGGGCCAGACGTTCGTGATCGACACGATCGCCGGCTCGAACGGCAACATCAGCCTGGCCGCGGCGCCGTACGCGGGGGGGCATCTGTTCGGGAATTTCGGCGTGCCCGTGGACTACACGGCGTGCTGCGGCGCCACCCTGGCGTTCCAGACGTTCATGGAGACCGGGGCGGCGGTGCCCGAGCCGGGCGCTTGGGCCCTGATGATCGTGGGCTTCGGCGGCGCCGGGGCCATGCTCCGGCGCAAGGTCGCGCTCGCGAGCTGATCGCTGTCTGATTGAAGGAGGCGCCCTCTCCGGCCGTCGGGGAGGGCGTCTTCGTATCTAGTCCTCGGCCGACGCTTGCACCTTGGTCGGCCAGACGCGGACGGCGACCGCCACGGTCACCGAACCCAGCACGGCGGCGATGGCGCCGGACCACTGGATCGCGTTCATGCCGATGGCGGCGTAGTGGCCGGTCATGGCGCCCGACAGGAACACGAGGCTGGCCGAGCTCCAGTCGATCAGGTCCTTTTTCGTGATGTCGAGGGTCATGGGGGTACTCCGGCCAGCGCTCTTGGGATGTCACGCCAACATCGCCGGGCGTGGATGCCAAAACCTTACCCGGGACGCGATGCGACAATGTTCCGCAGGCCCGCTGCTCAGGCCCTGCGCAGCCGGTGGACGACCTGCCCATAGACCACGCCGATCCGCTCCTCGCCGCTGAGCCCGGCGGCGGCGCAGAGCCCCAGGAAGTAGCCCTCGTCGAGGTCGATCCGATTCTCGGCCCCCACCCAGGTCTCGCCTGCCGGCACGTCGACATGCACCGAGATCAGCGCCTGGCCGCCCGGCTTCAGCACGCGCGCGATCTGGCGCAGGTAGTGGATGGCGTCACGCTCCAGCAGGTGCGTGAACAGCGAGCTGCAAACCACCATGTCCACCGAGCCGTCGGCGGCGGGCAGGGCGTAATCGGTGACGGCGATCGTCCCCTCGGGGTTGTAGATCTCGGAGTGGCCGTCGAAATGCTCGAAGCGGAACCGCTCGCCCGCGCCCGCGAACGCGCGGCGGCACCACAGGACGCCGGGCAGGAAGATGTCGACGCCGATGTAGCTCAGCCGCGGGTTCAGGTGCAGGAAGCGGGCGAGCTTGCCGCAGCCCGACCCCAGGTCCAGCACCACCGGATCGTCCGGCAGGAAGCGGGTGACCATCTGGGCCCAGGCCTCGCCGATCCCCAGGAACCAGGCCAGGTGGCCGGTGCCCGCCTCGGTGCGCAGGGCATAGCTCGGCACGGCGATTCCGTAGGGCTGCAGCGGCAGCTCGGGCTCGTCGAAATGGTGCAGGGTGTCGCGCGGGAAGTCGCGCCAGTCCGGCTCCGTCGTGCGCCTGGGCGCGCCCCGGAGCCGCCGCAACACTCTGCCGATCATGGCCGCCCTCACGCAACGCAAGGGCGATCCATAGCCGGAGCCGGCCGGCGGGTCACTCGCTCCTGAGCGCGGGAGCCGGTCGTTTCGACAGGGCCTGGAAGGCCGCCAGCAGGCCGCCGGCCCCGGCCACCGCCGAGGCGCCCGCCAAGAGGGCGGCCACGCCGGCCCAGTCCACGCTCCAGTGCGCCTCGAACACCTTCACCACCACCGGCCAGGCCGCCGCGTAGCCCAGGCCCACGCCTGCGGCCCCTGCGATCAGTCCGACGAGGCCGTACTCGATCACATAGGCGCTGAGCACCTGGGCGCGGCTCGCGCCCAGCACCTTCAGCGTCGCCGCCTCGCGCGTCCGCTCCTGGGCCCGCGCCGCGATCGCGCCCGCAAGCACCAGCAGGGCGGCCATCAGCGCCACCGCGGCGGCGCCCCGCACGGCCATGGCCACCCGATCGAACATCTCGGTGGCCGCCTCCAGCTGCTCGCGCACCGAGATGATGTTCACCTCCGGGAAGTCGCGGCCCAGGGCGCGGACGATCCGTTGTTCCTCGGCCCGGCTGGCCTTGGCGATGGCGACCTGCCGCGGTGTCGCCCCCTCCAGCGCGTTCGGCGTCAGGACGATGGGAAAGCCCGCACCGAAGCTGCCGAAGTCCACCCGGCGGATGGCGGCGACCCTGGCGTCGATCTCGGCGCCCAGCACCGACAGCTTGATCATGTCGCCGATCTTGAGCTGCCCGCCCTCCGCCGGGTCGCGCGACACGGCCACCAGCGGCGGGCCGGCATAGTTCGCGGGCCACCAGCGGCCCTGGAACACGCCGGAGTTCGGCGGCTCGGGCCCCAGGGCCGACAGGCTGACGTCGTTGTCGTAGACCCACCGCGCGCCCGGCGGCACCTTCTTGATATCCACGGGCACGCCGCGCACCGACACGATCCGGCCCGTGAAGAACGGCGCCCGCAGATAGGTGTCCCGGTTCGGCGCGCGGCCATAGGCGCGGGCGATCTCGGCGTCGAAGGCGGCGATCCGGTCGCCGGGGATCTCGGTGAAGACCAGGGCCGGCGCGGTCTGCGGCGCCACCACCGAAATCTGCCGCAGCAGGCTGGACTGGATCAGCACGACCGCGGCCAGCAAGGCCACCCCCAGGCCGATGGCGGGGGCCGCCGTCCGCGCCGCCGAGCGTGGCCCGGCCAGGTTGGCGAGCGCGATCCGCACCGCCCCCCGCGCGCCGCCGCGCAGCCGCCCGGCCAGCTTCGCCGCACCCCAGCCGAAGGCCCACAGCGCCACGAACGCGCCCGCGACGCCGGCGATCATGATGCTGGCCGCCAGGGGCGTTGGCGCTGTGACGATGGCGAGGGCCGCGAGACCGCCCGCCGCCAGGATCGCGCCCACCAGCTCGGGGCCGAACCGCAGCCGGCCCGACAGGTCGCTGCGGAACAGGCTGGCGGGCGGCGTGCTGCGCGCCCGGGCCAGCGGCGCCAGAGAGAAGGCCGCCGCCGACAGCAGGCCGAACGCCGCCGCCCGCGCCAGCGGCCACGGATAGACCGCGAACAGCGCCGGGACCGGCAGGTCCTTGGCGAACACCGAGCCCAGGATCAGCGGCGTCACGGCGCCCACCGCCAGGCCGATGGTGATCCCTGCCAGCGCCAGCAGTCCGATCTGGGCCAGGTAGACGTTGCGGATCAGCCCGCTCTCGGCGCCCAGCGCCTTCAGGGTCGCGATGGCCGGCTTGCGGCCGTCCACATAGGCGCTGACCGCCCCGAACACGCCCAGCCCGCCGGCCACCAGCGAGGCCAGGCCGATGAAGCCCAGGAAGTATTCCAGCTGGTCGATCATCCGGCTGACGCCCGGCGCCGCGTCGTTGCGGTCTCGGATGCGGACGCGGCCCTTCACATTCTTCGGGACGTCGGCCTTGGCCTGCGCCAGCGGCAGGTCGGGCCGCAGCGCGACGCGCACCGTCTCGCCGAACGGCAGGCCGGGCGATAGAAACCCGCCCTGCTCCAGCGCGCCGGTCCGGGTCAGCACGCGCGGCCCCAGCGCGAAGCCGCGGGACAGCCGGTCGGGTTCCTCCTCGAGGATCGCGTTCGCCCGCATGGGCACGTTGCCGGCCAGGAAGCGGTCGCCCAGCTTCAGGTTCAGCCGCTCCAGCAGCGCCTTCTCCACCGCCGCGCCCCAGACGCCGTCGCGCATCTCCAGCGCCTGGGCCAGCGAGGCCGCGCCGCTCAGCGTGACCTTGCCGGCCAGCGGGTAAGCGCCATCGACGCCGCGCAGTTCGATCAGCCGCCGCTCGCCGCCAGGCGCCTCGGCCATGGCCTGGGAAGCGGTCGCATAGGTGGTCCGGCCGAGCTTGTTCAGCCACGCGCGCTCGGCGGGCGAGAACCGCCGCTGGCCGGCAGAGACCGCCATGTCGCCGCCCAGGATCTCGCTCGCCTGCGTGGCCAGCCCCTGACGGAACGCCTCGGCCGTTGAGCTCGCCGCCGCGATGGCCGCCACGCCCAGCGCCAGGCAGGCCAGGAAGATGCGGAACCCCTTGACCCCGCTCCGGAGTTCGCGCGCCGCGAACCGCAGCCAGAGCGGCGTCATGCGGGCTCGACCGGACGGCCGTCGCGCAGGGTCACGACCCGCTGCGCCCGCGCCGCCAGCTCGGGATCGTGCGTCACCATCAGCAGCGCCGCGCCGGCGTCCTCCACCAGCTGGAACAGCTGGTCGGCCACGTGGTGGGCGTTGTTCGAATCCAGGTTGCCCGTCGGCTCGTCGGCGAACAGCAGGGCCGGGCGCGGCGCCAGCGCGCGGGCCAGCGCGACGCGCTGCTGCTCGCCGCCCGAGAGCTGGTGCGGATAGTGCCGCGCCCGCGCCGCCAGTCCCACGCGCTCCAGCCAGGCGCGCGCCTCGGCCATGGCGTTCGGCCGTCGTGCGATCTCCAGCGGCGCGGCTACGTTCTCCTCGGCGGTCATGTTGGGCAGCAGGTGGAACGACTGGAAGACCAGGCTCACCCGGCCCCGTCGCAGCTTCGCGCGCCCGTCCTCGTCCAGCTTGCCCAGGTCCTGGCCGAACAGCCGAACCGTCCCCGTGCTGGGCCGCTCCAGCCCGGCGGCCACCGCGATCAACGACGACTTGCCCGATCCCGAGGGGCCCACCAGCGCCACACGTTCGCCGTCGGCCAGTGTCAGGGAGAGGCTCCGCAGGATTTCCACCGGCCCTGCGGCGGACGGCAGCGTCAGGCCCACGTCCTCAAGGACCAGCGGCGGCGTATCGTTCAAGCAGATCCCCTACGGTTGAGCGTTCAGCGCTCTCCCTTACATAGGACGTTCATGGCCGAGCCAAGACATACCCGCCGTGCGCTTCTTGCATTGCCGCTTCTGGCCGCCGCTGGGCCGGCGCTGGCGGCCCGCGCCAAGGTCGTGACTGTGCTGGGCGATTCCATCACCGCCGGCTACGGCCTGCCAGTCGCCCAGGCGCTGCCGGCCCAGCTCCACCTGGCGCTGGCGAAACTGGGCGCGGCCAACGTCGTGCGCGCCGCGGGCGTGAGCGGCGACACCACCGCCGGCGGCCTGGCCCGCGTGGACTTCAGTGTGAAGAAGGACACCGACGTCGCCGTCGTGGCGCTGGGCGCCAACGATCTGCTCCAGGGCCAGGACCCCAAGCGCACCCGCGCCAACCTGGACGGCATCATCCGGAAGCTGAAGGCGCGGAACATCGGCGTGGTCCTGACCGGCGTCGCGGCTCCGGTGGAGATCGGCGGCGGCTACGCCCGCGACTTCAACGCCGTCTTCCCGGCGCTGGCCCGCGCGCACGGCGTGCCGCTCTACGCCAACCTGCTGGACGGGGTGGCCCGCAACCCGGCCCTGAACCAGGGCGACGGCATCCACCCCAACGCCCGCGGCGCCCAGATCATCGCCGGCAAGCTCGCGCCCGTTGTCGCCAAGGCCTTGGCCGGCCGCCCCTGAAGTTCCTCCCCCGCAGGGGGAGGGGGACCCCGAAGGGGTGGAGGGGGCCTCCTCAACGTCCTGAGCGGAAGCCCCCTCCGTCGGCTTCGCCCCCACCTCCCCCTGCGGGGAAGGAACAGCTAGGGTCGGGCAAAACGGGAGGAAGACATGCTCAAGTGGCGCATCGGCGACGTGACGGTCACGCGCATCGTCGAGATGGAGACCTCGGGCGGCACCCGCTTCCTGCTGCCCCAGGCCACCTACGAGGCGGTCCGCGAGATCCCCTGGCTCATGCCGCATTTCGCCGAGGAGAGCGGCAAGCTGAAGATGAGCATCCACGCCCTGGTCGTGGAGGCTCCCGGTCGCCGGATCATCGTCGACACCTGCATCGGCAACGACAAGCAGCGCGAGATGGGGCCCTGGAGCAACCTCCAGACCACTTTCCTGACCGACCTCGAGGCGGCCGGTTTCGCCCGCGACAGCATCGACACCGTGCTCTGCACCCACCTCCACGTGGACCATGTGGGCTGGAACACCATGCGGGTGGACGGCGCCTGGGTCCCGACCTTCCCCAAGGCCCGCTACCTGATCGGCCGGACGGAATACGAGCATTGGCGCGCCGAGGAGGAGGGCGTCCAGGACGTCTCGGTCTCCTACTTCCACGACAGCGTGAAGCCGGTATGGGACGCCGGCCTCGTCGACCTCGTGGAGACAAACCACCAAGTCTGCCCTGAAGTCTCGCTGGAGCCGACCTTGGGCCACACCCCGGGCCACGTCTCGATCCGCATCCGCTCGAAGGGCGCCGACGCGCTGATCACCGGCGACTTCACCCACCATCCCTGCCAGCTCGCCCATCCCGAGTGGGCGGCCGAGGTCGATTTCGACAAGGCGGCTTCCACCGCCACCCGGCGGCGGATGTACGCCGAGCTGGCGGGTTCGAAGACGCTGGTGATCGGCACCCACTTCGCCGCCCCCTGCGCCGGCCATGTGGCGGCGGACGGCGAGGCCTGGAGGCTCGAGGTCTAGGTCGGCACGGCGCTCCGCACCGTGCGGCTGAGGTCGTCGATGCTCACCGGCTTGCGCAGCACCACCGCGTCCTTGATCGCGTCCAGCGCCAGCGAGTCCGCATAGCCGCTGCAGAACACGATCGGCAGGTGCGGATGGCGCGCACGCATCCGGTGCGCCACCTCCGCGCCCGTCATCCCCGGCATGGCGTAGTCCAGCACCACGGCGTCGGGCGGGCTCGCGTCCACCATGGCCAGGCCCGAGGCGCCGTTGGCGGCGCTGCGCACCGAGAAGCCCTCGCTGTAGAGCCCGTCGCACAGGATCTGGCGCACCTGGTCGTCGTCGTCGATCACCACCACGCTCAGGCTGCGCGCGGGCGCCTCGGCCGGCTGCGGCGCCGCCGCGGGCGGCTCGGCGGCCGGAGGCTCGGTGCGGGGCAGGGTGAGGCGCACGGTGGTGCCGCGCCCGACCGCGCTGTCGATCTCGCAGGTCCCGCCGCATTGACGGGCGAACGCGGCCACCTGCGCCAGGCCCAGGCCCGAGCCCTGGTGGGTCTTGGTGGTGAAGAACGGCTCGGTGGCCCGCGCCAGCACCTCGGGCTTCATCCCCACGCCCTGGTCTCGCACCTCCAGCGTCACCGCGTCGCCGTCGGCCCGGGTTCGCAGCGTGATCGGTCCGCCCTTCGGCAGGGCGTCGCGCGCATTGACCAGCAGGTTGAGCGCCGCGAGCTCCAGCTGCGTGGCGTCGGTCCGGGACCAGGCGCCGCCGGCGCCCAGGTCGACCTCCAGCTGCACCTCGGCGCCCAGGGCGTGGCGCAGCAGGCCGTCGCTCTTGGCCAGCACCTCGTCCACGTCCACCGGCCGCAGCATCAGCCGCTGGGTGCGCGAGAAGGCCAGCAGGTGGGCCACCACCTTCGCCCCGCGGTGCGCGGCGTCCAGCGCGGTGTCGACGAACCGCCGCTGCGTGCCGCCGTCCTCCATGGTCCGTTGCAACAGCTCCAGGTAGCCGATGATCGGCGTCAGCAGGTTGTTGAAGTCGTGGGCCACCCCGCCGGTCAGCCGGCCGATCGCCTCGATCTTCTGCGCCTGCATCAACGCCTGCTCGGCCCGCACCCGCTCGGCGGCCTGGCGGTCCACCTCCTCCAGCGCCTGTTCCAGTTCGGCGGTCCGCGCCCGCAGGCCCTTTTCCAGCCGCGCGTTCTCCCGCCGCAGGTCGCGCACGGTCAGCGCCCGCGAAATCACCGGCAGCAGGGTCGAGAGCTTCAGCGGCTTCAGCACATAGTCCAGCGCGCCGTCCCGCATCGCCTCCACCGCCGAGGCGATGCTGCCCTCGCCGGTCATGATGACGACGGCCAGATCGGGGTCGCGCGCCCTGAGCTCGTGCATCAGCGTCAGACCGCCGATGCCGGGCATGACGAGGTCGGTGAGCAGCAGGTCGAAGGCGTCCGGCCTGAACGCCGCCAGCGCCGAGGTCGGGTCGGCGAACCCGGTCACCTCGTAGCCCTGCCCGCCCAAGGTCGCCTCCAGCGCCTGCAGGTTGGCGCGCTCGTCGTCGACGATCAGCACCCGCGGCGGGCCGTCGTCCATCCCCGTCGAGCCGCCGCTCACGCCGCGACCTTCCGCGAGAGCTTGGCCAGGGCCGCGCGCACCTCGCGCAGCTTGGGCGGCTTGCTCAGCACCAGGTCGATGTTGGGGATGCCCTCGACCCCCGACAGCATCCCCTGGCCCCAGCCGGTCAGCAGGATCACCGGCGTCTCGGACGACAGCGACTTGATCGCCGCCGCCACCTGCCGGCCGTTGATGTAGGGCATGCCGAGGTCGGTGATCACCGCGTCGAACGGCTGGCCGTCCTGCCCGGCCTCGAAGGCGTCGATGCCGGCCTGGCCGTCGTTGGCGGGCGTGATCAGGTGGCCGTCGTTGCCCAGCGCGTCGGACAGCGCCTTCAGCAGCACCGGGTCGTCGTCCACCAGCAGCAGGCGCATGCGCAGCGGCGTCTCCAGCTCGGCCGCCCGCGTCGCCTCGCGCGTCGCCGCCGGGAAGATCAGCGAGAACGTCGTGCCTTCGCCCGGAGTCGACTGGACGTCCACCTCGGCGCCATGCCGCTGGGCCACACCGTAGACCATGGCCAGGCCCAGCCCCGTGCCGCGCTCGCCCTTGGTGGTGAAGAACGGCTCCATGCAGCGCCGCCGCGCCTCGGCGTCCATGCCGACACCGGTGTCGGTGACGTCGAGCCGCACCCAGCCCGGCTCGTCGGCCGGCGTCGTGCGCACGGTCAGCACGCCGCCGTCCGGCATGGCGTCGACGGCGTTGAAGACAAGGTTGGTCAGCGCCTCGCGGATCTCGCTCTCCATGCCGATCACCAGCGGCAGGTCGGCCGCCAGGTCGGTCCGCGCCTCGATCACCGTTCCCCGCTCGGCTGTCAGCACCGACCAGCGCATCCGTGTCAGGTCCAGCACATGCTTCGCCAGTTCGTTGAGCTGCACGGGCGCGCCGGCCAGTTGCGGCTCGCGCTGGCGATAGAACTCGCGCATCCGCCCGATGGTGTGGCTGACGTCCTCCACCGCGCGGCGGATGATCTCCAGCTGGTTGCGCGCCTGCGGGCTCAGGCCTTTCTCGGTCTCCAGCATCGCCTCGGTGTAGAGCGCCACGGGCGACAGGGCGTTGTTGATGTCGTGGGCGATGCCGCTGGCCATCTGGCCAAGCGCCCGCAGCCGCTCCTGCTGCATCACCGTCTGCTGCGACTGGCGCAAGTCGTCATAGGCGCTCTGCAGGGCGGTGTAGAGCTGGGTCTGGTGGGCGGCCAGGGCGACATGCTCGCTGAGCTGGCGCAGGAACTCGCAGTCGGGGCTGTTGAACGCGCCGGCCTGGCGCCGGGCGACGACGAAGCAGCCGAAGGTCTTGCTCTCGACCCTGAGCGGCGTGGCGACGAACGACTGCAGCCCCGCCAGCGCCATCTGGGCCTGCAGCGGGAATTCCATCCCCGAGATGTCGGGTTCGTAGACCACCTCGCCCAGCACTACGTGCGCCAGGCCGTTCTCGTCCGCGGAGAACGTCATCGGCTCCGGGGCCGCCAGCGACAGGCTGAGCTCGCGCGAGTTCGCCCCCACGGCCGACACCGTCAGCACGCGCGTCTTGTCGTCGAACTCGAACAGGCAGGCGAAGTCGACCGGCATCTGCTGCTCAACGCTGCGGACGGCCACCTGGTAGATGCTGTCCAGGTCCTGGCGGTCGCCGATGGCGCGGGTGATCTGGTGCAGCAGGCTCAGGCGTTCGAGTTGCGCCATGGCCTTCGCGTCGGCCAGCCGCCGGCCCTCGGCCTCCCGGCCCAGGATTTCCTGCGCCGCGGCCAGCTCCCCCGCGCGCGCCTGCACCTCTCCGGCCAGCGCCGCTTCTGCAGCGAAGCGTTCGCGCATGTCGCGGGCGGTCGTCTTGATCACCCACAGCAGCACGACCAGGTAGCCGGCGATCTTGCCCAGGTGGGCGATCATGGCCTCGCTGTCTGCCGGCGCGCGCGAGTACAGCATCGCGACATGGCCGATCGCCAGGGTCGCGGCCGCCCACGAGACGGGCCCCGCCATCCGGTGCCTGTGGTGCAGCCGCCAGGCCCACACGGCCACTGCGATCCACAGGACCGGCACGGCGAAGAGCGTCGGCCGCGTGAAGCCCAGCAGCGAGGGGTCGGCGTAGGGCGGCAACTGCTGGTAGAAGGCGAACAGGATCGCGCCGGCCGCCGCGCCCACGCCGACGAACGCCCAGAGGCTGCCGTCGCCCCGCTGCAGCCGCCACAGCGCGCCCAGCGTGGCCAGCGGCAGGAGATAGGCCGAGGGCGACCAGGTGGCGGGCCGCAGCCTCCCGCGCGCGGCGGTCATCCAGGCCAGCGGCCCGCTCCAGTCGATGCTGACCACCACGTGGAACAGCTCCAGCCCGAAGGTCAGGCCGAACGCGACGGACAGCCAGGTGACGAACGGGCTCGCCGTATGCTTGCCCATGTCCCACAGCAGGAGAGCCAGGATGCCGGACAGCGCGGCCACGCTGGTGTCGAGCACCGTGTGGAGCTCTGCGAACTCGCTGCGTCGTGCGGCAAGGACCAGCCCTGCCATCAGGAAGGCCAGGAGGACGGCTCCAGCCGCCCGCGGCAACCCCCTCGCGCCGTCTAAGGCGGCCATGTCCGACCCTCGATACCCCACCTGGCGGCCGCTGGCGGCCGCCTCTGCCGACACAATCTGGCAGTGAGTGAATTCTCTAGCGCAACTTTTACGGGGCGCAAGCGCGCCCTGGTTGAGAACTCGACGCCGATGTCATCGTTCCGTCAAGCAACCCGGAAGCGTACCGGCATCGCCTTGGGCCCCGAGATGAAGTTCGAGGGCAGCCATTCAACCGGCGCCGTAAGCTCGAAGTTCCGCATCCGCGTCAGCACTTCGCGCAGCATGGCGTCGATCTCGATCCGCGCGATGTGCTGGCCCAGGCAGCCGTGGGGACCGGTGCCGAAGGCGATGTGCGGGTTCTCGGGCCGCGACAGGTCCAGCACGTCGGGCCGCTCGAACACCGCCGGGTCGCGGTTCGCGGCGCCGAAGTACATCACCACCTTGTCGCCCTCGCGGATCGTCTCACCCGCCAGTTCGGCGTCGCGCTTGGCGGTGCGGCGCATGTAGATCACCGGACTGGTCCAGCGCAGCAGCTCCTCTCGCGCCGTGCCCAGCCGCCCCTCCGGGTCGGCCATCAGCCACGCATACTGTTCGGGGTGCTCCATCAGGGCCAGCAGCCCGCCGGACAGCAGGTTCCGCGTCGTGTCCCCGCCGGCGTCCACCAGCAGCAGGAAGAACAGCAGGAACTCCATGTCCTCCAGCTTGCGGCCGTCCACCTCGCAGGCCAGCAGCTTGGACGCCAGGTCGTCGCCCGGCCGCGCCCGCTTCTCGGCGATGACCTTCGAGCCATACTCGAACATCTTCATCACCGCCTGGCCGCCGGCGCCGGGCGGCAGCGCCTCGGGCGCGGTGTGGATGGTCTCGGTCAGCTTGTAGAGCTCGCGCCCGTCGTCCAGCGGCAGGCCCATCAGCTCGGCGATGACGAAGCTGGGCATCTCGCCCGCCACCTCGGCCACGAAATCGCACTCGCCTTTGTCGATCACGGCGTCGACGATCTGTTTGGCCAGCTCCTGGATCCGCGCCTGCCGCAGCCGCGCCGACGGCTCGGTGAACTCCGAGCGGATGAGCTTGCGGAACGCCGTGTGCTCCGGCGGGTCCATCATCAGCATCATCTTGTACGGCCCGAACCCGCCGGCCTCGGCCAGCGGATCGGTGATCATGATGGTGGGTTCGGACGAATAGGTCTGGAAGTCGCGGTCCACGGCCCAGACGTCGGCGTGCCGCGTCACCGCCCAGAAGCCCTTCCCATCGGGCTCCTCGTGCCAGCGCACCGGCGCATTGGCGCGCAGCCAGTCGTACTGCCCGTGCGGTTGGCCGCCGTCGAAGCTGGTCGGTGACAGGAGGTCGATCTTCATGGGCCGCGTCCTTTCCCGTTTTCAGGAAGAGGACGCGCTTTCCCGCGGGTCAGGCAAGAGGCGCGTCCCAGCAGGCGTCCAGGCTCACCTGCAGGGCGTCCAGGAACACGCGCGTCTTCGGCGGCATGTGCCGGTTGGTCGGGGTCAGGGCGTAGACCGGCGTCAGCGCGCTGCGCCAAGCGGGCAGCACCCGCTCCAGCCGCCCCGTCTTGATCTCGCTGCACACGTCGATCAGCGACTTCATCATGATGCCGGCCCCGGCCAGGCCCCAGTCGCGCACGCAGTCGCCGCTGTCGGCCCGCAGCCGCGGCCGCGCCTCCACCTCCACGACCGCGCCGCCCGGGCCTTCCAGGCGCCAGGGGTTCACGGGGTCGTCGAAGCGCAGCAGGTCGTGGGCGGCCAGGTCCTCGGGCGTCTGCGGTCGCCCCCGCCGGTCGAGGTAGGACGGCGCGGCCACCACTACGCGGTAGTTCTCGGCCAGCTTGCGCATGATGCAGCTCGAGTCCTGCGGCTGGCCGATGCGCACCGCCACGTCGATCCGCTGGTCGATCATGTCCAGCAGCTGGTCGCCCAGCCGAAGCTCGATATCCAGGCCGGGATGCTCCCCCGCCAGGCGCGCGCACAGCGGCGCGATGTGGATCCGCCCGAACGAGATCGGCGCCGCGACCCGCAGCAGCCCCTGCGGCGCCTCATGCCCGCCGGCCAGCCGCGCCTCGGCGGCGTCCAGCGCCTCCAGCACCTGCTCGACGTGCTCGCGCAGCGCCAGGCCCTCCTCGGTCAGCGAAAGCCGCCGCGTCGTGCGGTGCACCAGCCGCTGGCCGGCCCGCCGCTCCAGCGCCGTCAGCCGTTTGCTGACCACCGCCGGCCCCACGCCCAGGTCCCGCGCCGCCGCCGACAGGCTGCCCCGCGCGGCGATCCGCTGGAACGTGCGCAACTCGTTGAGATCGTCCAGCATTCACAACCCGCGTTCAGGAATGGCCTGCAACTCGGGATGTATTCTCTCCGTCGGGGAAAGGGAACTGCGGCGCGCTTCAGAACACCTCGGTCCAACTGTCCGAACCGTCGTAGGGGCCGGCGTTGCCGTAGCAGAACAGGCCCGGCCGCTCGGCGGTCTCCTGGCCCTTCTTCAGCTCCCACCGGAGCTGTTTGCATTGCCAGCCGCGCACCGGCTCCTCGCTGACGACGGTGATCACGCCGTTCGACTTCGAGCCCCTCCAGGTGATCGTCTCGCCCACCGCCAGGCCGCCGACCTTCTTCTCCCAGGCCTTGTGCGAGCCATCCAGGCTGATGAAGTGGCGCACCCACGCATCGTAGTCATAGCCGCCCTCGCAGTCGCTGCAGCTCACCTTGCTGAACTCGACGAAGGCCTTCTTCTGCGCCTCCAGCTCGGGCGAGAAGTCGAGGTCCGACGGGTACTTCACGGTGCGCGCGCCCACGTTTGCGGGCCAGGGCGCTGGGCCCGAGCTCGCGGCCGTCTGTTCGGCGGCGGCGTATTTCTGAGGCTGCTCGGCCTGGCCGCCGTCCTCTGCCGCGGAGGCGGGGGCGGCCTGCGCCTGCGGCTGGGCCGCGTTCTGGATCGCGGCTGCGGCGGCCTGGCGGGCCAGGTTCTTCAGGAAGCCGTTCTGCGCGGCGGTGGGGCTGGCCAGGGCCAGCGACACGCCACAGGCGACGGCCGCGGCGGAAACGAACTTCGACATGCACACTCCTGATGGGCCGGCGCGTCCGGCCTCGAACTTCACGTCATCGGGGCGGCCGTGTCCCACGCGCGCGCGCACGCCGTAAATCCGCGCTTCCGCGGGGCGGGGCCGCAAGAATGCAGGTTCGGTCGGCGACCCGTTGCCGGTCATGGCCTGCGGCGAGGGCTAGGCGGCGCCGTCGCCGCCCGCGCGCGGTCTTCGGCGAAGCCCGCCCCGGATGCGACCGAACGCGCCGCGATCGCACGCGAAGCCCCGCGCCATCGCTGGCGCGGGGTCGCTGTCGGTTAGGTGTCGATGGGGTTCGGGGTCAGTACTGGCGCACCGGGCCGCGACGCTGGATGCGGACGCTCTCGGTCAGGTCGTCCAGCTTGGCCTGGATCATCATCTCGTCGCGCGGCCGCAGTTCGCCGCCCCGGGTGCGCAGGTCGCGTTCCTGCCGGCCGATCGAGGCCAGCGTGCGGAGCGCGCGATCACCTTCCCGGCGGGTCAGGTTGCCTTCGTTGAGGTCGCGGTGGATGCGCTCGTCCAGCCAGATCTGGCGATTGCTGATGTCGTCGGGGCCCCCGCGCTCGGCGCGCCGGTCGCCCACTGCCTCGACCCTGACCCAGCGGCCGTTCGTGTCGTAGTAGCCGCTGACCGGACCGGGCCGCCACTGGCCCTGCTCGTAATAGCCGGGCTGGACGTCGGTGATGCGGGTCGGTCGGCCGGCGATCCAGCGTCCGCGCTCGTCGTAGCGCCCGGTGGTCGGACCGGCGATCCAGCGGCCCCGCGTATCGTAGTGCCCGCTGGCGGCGCCGGCCACCCAGCTGCCATCGGCCGCGTAATAGCCGTTGGCCGAGACCGGGACCCAGCGCCCGCGGGTGTCGTAGTAGCCGGCGGCGGCGGCCGTCTCGGCGGTCCGCACCCAGCGGCCGTCGCTGGCGTAGTGGCCGTTCGGGGCGCCTTCGACCCAGCCGCCTTCACGGTCGTAATAGCCGCGCGCGTCCTGGCGGCTGACGTTGCTGGCGTGCCACGCGCCCGAGTTGTCGTAATAGCCATAGGCGCGCGAGCAGTCCGCGCCGGATTTCGACAGCTGGTTGCCGATCACGCCCCCGCCCAGTCCGCCGACGACGGCCCCTGCGGTGCGGTCGCCGCGGCCCGCCACCGCGCTGCCGAGCAGCGCGCCGATCCCGGCGCCGGCGATCGTCCCGACGGCCTGCTGGGAGCGCCGCTGCTCGCAGCTTTGCTGCGCCATGGCGAACGAGGGGATCAGGGCCGCGACGGCGACGCCGGCGGCCAGATTGCGAATTCTCATGAAGTGGACTCCTGGAGAAGGGGAACCCTTCCCATTCAATCGAAGTGGGGTCCGCGGCCAAGAATTACAATGTCATCTGAGCAATTATTCAAATAATATTCAATACTATTGGAGTTATATATTATACGTTTTCTGGAACTTTTTGCGCCTACATCAAATATCTACGCCGCGTGCCTGTGGGTGACGCTCGTCGACACGCCAGGATGGCGATCTTCCACCAACGGCTGGGCGTGCAGCTGGCGGGACAGCGCTTCGACGATGCTCGTTCCCAGGCCGCCGGCGGCCTTGCCGGTTGCGGGCAGGCCCACGCCGTCGTCGGTGACAGACAGCGTCCAGTCGCCGTGCTCCGAGTGGTAGGCCACGACGATCGCGCCCTTCCGGTCGTTGGGGAACGCATACTTCAAGGCGTTGATGACCAGTTCGGTGACGATGAGGCCGAGGCTGATCGAGACGTCCGAATCCACCACGGTGTCGTCCGCGTCCACCCTCAGCGAGACGCGGTCAGGGTCGCCGATCATGGACGCCCCGATGCTCTCGCAGAGATGCGTCAGGTAAGGCCCGAGCGGCACGCCCTCCAGGCTGGAGGCGGCGAGCTGGTGCTGCAGGGCGGCCACCGACATCACGCGCTGGTGGGCCTCGTGGAGGTGCCCGCGGGATTCCGCCGAGCTCACGCGCCGGGCGTTCTGCAGCAGCACGCTGGCGATGATCTGCAGGCTGTTGGCCACCCGGTGGCGCACCTCCTGCAGCAGCATGGCCTTCTGTCTGAGCTGGTCGTCCTTCTCGCGCAGGGCGGCGGCGTGGCGGGCCTCGTCGCGCCGGGCCTGGGTCACGTCGGTGATGGTCAGGAGGACCCGTGGCGCGTCGTCGACGCCATAGTCGAGGCCATGGGCGTTCAGCACGAGCTTGAGCAGGCCGCGGCTGGGGCTTCGCAGGTCCATCTCGTAGGCGTCGATCTCGGGCGCGCCCGACAGGGTCGCCTGCAGCAGCGAGCGCAGTTGCGGCGCGCCCCATTCGCCATCGCCCAGCGAGAAGATGGGCTGGCCGGGGAGCCGTTCGGGATTCATCCCGAACGCTTCGCAGAACGACGCGCTGGCGGCGATCACGCGGAAGGCGCCGTCGAGCAGGAGCAGAGGCGCCCGCGACGAGGCGACGACTGCGGCTCCCAGGGTTTCCGCGATGTCGCGGGAGCCGGGCGGAGTGGGGTGGGCGGCCATGGCTAGCCCTTTCGCGGGGGCGGAGACCGCGGGGCGCGAGTCGTATCGGGCGCTGGGTTCAGCTTCTCGGACTCACAAGCGGGGTCGTGGCACGGCGATGCGGCGCACCACCAAGGCGTCCGTCGCACGGCGGCGGCGCTCCAGTTCGCTGAGCAGATCGGCGTAGAGCCGCGGCGGGGCCAATCGGGCGGACGGGGTCAGGCGCGAGGGGATGGGCGGCGGTCGGATCACGACTTTAACTCCTTCGAAAGTGCGAGATTATTGAAGATCGAATACATATCAGAATTTGGTGCAATTTGGTTCGATAAAATCATATCGAGGATCAACTGGAATATTTATTGGGAATTATATCTAGGGGAAACTCTCGGGTAATTCTCGAATTCGCCGAATTGTTCGATGGAATATTCACGCGCATCTTGGCTTCCGCTGCTGGCGCGCCAAAATGCGTCGCGGGCTGCGGTCCGCGCGCGGATCGGCGAAAGGTTCTGCTGACGGTCGCCTGATCGCGCCGTAAGGTGCCTCCTCGAGAGCGAGGGGGGCGCATGAACGCCATCGTCTGGATCGTCGTCGCCGTGGCGGTCGCCGGGCTCTACGTGTGGTACGCCACCATCGTGAAGCGCCGGAACCGCGTGGCCGAGGCGTTGAGCGGCATCGACGTCCAGCTCTCCCAGCGCCACGAGCTGATCCCCAACATCCTGGCCATCGCCAAGCGCTACCTGGCCCACGAGCAGGCCCTGCTGGCCGACATCGCCCGCCTGCGCACGACGGGCCAGGAGCGGCTGGGCAGCACCGATCCGAAGGCGATCGCCGAGAAGTTCGCCGCGGAAAACCAGTTGAGCGCCGGTCTTGGCCGCCTCTTCGCCGTGGCCGAGGGCTATCCCGACCTCAAGAGCGACGACCTGATGGTCCGCGCCCAGGCGACCTACCAGGAGGTCGAGACCAACGTCGCGGCCGCTCGGCGCTTCTACAACGCCTCGGTCACGGGCCTGCGCAACGCCTGCCAGATCTTTCCGGGCCAGCTGGTCGCGGCGCTCGCGGGCGTCGGCCCGTTGCCGCCCTTCTTCGAGGCGCCCGCCGAGCACCGCGGCCCGGTGAACGCCGCCGACCACCTGTGAGCGAACGGCCGGCGCGGTCCGGCGCGGCGACCGCGCTCCTCGCCGCCCTCGCCCTGGCGCTGGTCGTCTGGGCCGCGATCCTCTGGTCGTCGGTGCGCCAGGACCCTGGGCCCGGCGGTTGGCTGACGGGCCTGTTCGGCGGCGGCCTCGCAGCCCTGATGCTGGCGGGGGCAGGGGCGTGGGCGGTGATGCTCTTCGTGCTGCGTCCCGCCCGCCGCATCGTCGAGCGGGAAGACGCGGTCTACGAGGCCGACGACGACCTGGGCCGCATCCTGGGCGAACTGGAGATCGCGCGCCTCGACACCCAGCGCCGCATCAACGCCTCGGCCGCCTGGCGCATCCCGCTCTGCCTGCTGGCCGCCGTCGGCCTCTGGGTGGTCAGCCAGGCGACCGACGATCCTGCGGATTCCGGGGACCTGCTGGCCTTCCTGGCGATGGGCGCCGTCGGCGGCTACCTGTGGGCCTCCTGGTCGCTTGGCGAGGCCTATCGCAAGACCTTCAAGGCGCGCGTGCTGCCCAAGCTGGCCGCCGGCTTCGGTCCGCTGGCCTGGCGCCCGGCCGAGCCGCCGCTCGACGACATTCGCCGCCTCTTCCCGGCCTTCGACAGCTGCGAGGCGGAGGACGAGATCCACGGCGACTACCGCGGCCTGCCGCTGTCGATCGTCGAGTTGAAGCTGACCCGGCGGCGGGGCAAGAACACCGTCACCGTCTTCCGCGGCCTGACCGCCGCCGTCACCCTGCCCCGCGGCCTGGCCGGGACCACGGTAGTGGTCCCCGACCGGGGCCCGTTCGGCAACCTCGCGCGCAGCTTGCGGGAAGGGGCCTTGCAGCCCGTGCGGCTCGAGGACCCGGCCTTCGAGAAGGCCTACGAGGTCTATGGCGCCGACCAGATCGCGGCCCGCGCCCTGCTGACTCCCGCCTTCATGGAACGCTTCATGGCCATGGCCGGCTCGGGCCGCTTCGGCGCGCCGGTCGCCCTAGTCCGGGACAACCGTCTCCTGATGGCGCTGGAGACGCTCGGCGACCGCAACCTCTTCGAGCCGCCCAGCTACCGCAAACCCGCCGCCGGACGCGCCGCCCTGACCCAGATGCGCGAGGACATCGCCGCCGTCCTGAAGGCCGCCGACGCCGTCATCGACCTCGACCAGGCGGCCCGGCTCCAGCCGCCGCCATAGGGCCTGCGACATTCTGGTCGCCTCTACCCAAAATGGGGCCGCCCTTCCCGTTTTTTACCGAAAGTTTCGAACTTCCGGCCATCCAGATGGGAGGTTTCCCAACTCTGGGAATCAAGCCGAGAGCCAGAGCGCCCGCGTCGATGAGCCTTGCCGACCCCGCCCTCGCGAACCTTGGCTCACGCATCGACCTGCGCAAGGCCACGATCCTGCTCGTTGAGCCCAACAACCAGGCCATGGACGTGCTCGCGTCCATCTTCCTGGGCTTCGGCGCCACGCACACGCTCAAGGCCACCTCGTTCGAGGAAGCTCAGCAGCTCACCCACCAGAATCCGCTGGACCTCATCGCCTGCGAGGCGACGCTGCAGCCCGAGGGCCTCGACGGCTACGAGTTCGTGAGCTGGCTGCGCCGCTCCGGTCTCGACCCCAACGCCTACGCGCCGGTGCTGCTGCTGTCGTCGCACACCAGCAGCCGCAACGTGGCCCGCGCCCGCGACTGCGGCGCCCACTTCATGGTCTCCAAGCCCCTGGCCCCGGCGACCCTGCTCCAGCGCATCCTCTGGATCGCCCAGCACAACCGCACCTTCGTGCAGTGCGACGCCTATACCGGCCCCGATCGCCGCTTCCAGAACCTGGGCCCGCCCGACGGCGTCGGCCGCCGCCACAACGACCTCTCCGCCGAGGTCAGCTCGGTCGCCGGCTCCAACATGGGCCAGGACGAAATCGACTCCCTGCTCACTCCGAAGAAGGCCGCCCGATGAGTTCGGTCAGCTACATCCGCCGGCCCAACAGGCTCGGCAAGCTCATCTCCACCCCCGGCGGGCGCAAGCTCGGTGAGGCCGTGGCCACCGCCCAGGCCAACCTTGAGACCCTGCGTCCGGGGATGATGCACGAGGTCGACGAGGCCCTGGAGCATCTGCGCGCCGCCGCCGCGCGCCCCGACGCCGCCGCCCGCGCCGAGGTCTACAAGTGCGCCAACGCCATCGTCAGCTTCGCCGGCCTGTGCGGCATGAAGCGGCTGGGCGATGTGGCCTACAACCTCTGCGAACTGTCGGACCGCTACATCGAATCCGGTCGCTGGAACGAGGCGGCCATCGGCGCCCACATCCAGACCATGGGCGTCCTGCGCATGGCCAACCTGCCCGAGGACTCGCCCGAGGCCGAGGCGGTGATGGAAGGCCTCAAGACCCTGGTGAAGAAGGCCGAGGAAAAGGCCGCCGCGGAAGCCGCCGCCCAAGCCGCTTCTCAATAGGCCGCGTCCCAATAAGGAGACGGCCCCGATCCTTTCGGACCGGGACCGTCATGACGCGCTGGCAAAATACGCAAGCCTGCGCGCCTCCGCCGATGTAGGCGTCCAGGCCGGAAAACAAGCCTGGCCGTGAGGGCTAGAGCCCCTTGTTCGGATTGATCAGGTACTTCTCGCCCGTCGTCTTCCTGTTGTAGGCGACGATGACGTCCGGCTGCAGCGTCTCGGCCAGCGAGATCTCCGAGGTGTAGTGGCTGGCGAAGGTGGTCTTCAACTCGTCGACCACGCGCTGGCGCAGGCGCTGGGTCCCCTCGGCGCCCAGCTTCATCAGGAACGGCGTCAGGAGCCAGCCGCCCACCGACCACGACAGGCCGAAGTTGCGGGCCAGCTCGGACGGCCGCGTGTCGAGCGAGCCGTAGATGTAGACCTGTTTGAAGACGCTGGAGCCGTAGCGGCTGTAGGCGCCGCCCTTCGCATTGGCCGCGGCCTCCATGCCCGACAGGATCTGGCTGGCCAGCTTGCCGCCGCCGATGGCGTCGAAGGCGATGGTGGCGTTCGTGGCGATCAGCGCGGCCGTCAGCTCCTCCTGGAAGTTCGGCGAGGTGGAGTCGACGACGTACTTCGCCCCGATGTCCGTCAGGATCTTCGCCTGCTCGGCGCTGCGGACGATGTTCACCAGGTCGATGCCGTCCTTCAGGCAGATCTTGTTCAGCATCTGCCCCAGGTTCGACGCCGCCGCGGTGTGGACCAGCGCGGTGTGGCCCTCGGCGCGCATCGTCTCGGTCATGCCCAGCGCGGTCAGCGGGTTGACGAAGCACGAGGCCCCGTCCGCGGCGCTCGCGCCCGCCGGCAGCGGCAGCACGTCGCCCGCCTTCACCGTCCGGTACTGGGCGTACATGGCCCCGCCCAGCAGCGCGACGGTCTTGCCGACCAGGGCCTGGGCGGCCGGGTCGGAGCCGGCGGCGATCACCACGCCGGCGCCCTCGTTGCCTACCGGCATCGACTCGTCGAGCCGCGCCTTCATGGCCTTCAGGAACTGTTCCGGCACCTTGGCGGTGGTCTTGCCGCCTGCGGCCTTCAGCGTCGACAGGTCGGCCGGACCCAGCAGCAGGCCCAGGTCCGACGGGTTCAGGGGCGAGGCCTCCACCCGCACCAGCACCTCGTCGCCGGCCGGCGGCGCGATCGCCACCTCGGCCAGGCTGAGTTCCAGCTCGCCGCTGCTCTTGATGATCGACCGCAGTTGCAGCCCGCTCGCCGGAATATCGGCCACCTTCGCCTCCCTTGGCTTTACATTGTCAGGGGAGGCACATGGCCGTTCGGCGCCGCTTCGCCAAGGCCCAAAAGCAAGAAGGCGACCCTTTCGGGTCGCCTCTGCCGCTTCTTGTGATCCGCACGAGACCCGAAAGTCCCGGAAGCGCCGCGGGGGCCCCACGCCCCAGCGACCGGTAGACCGGCCGCCGTTGCCGAGCGTCTTCCTCCGAAGCGACGCGCGCGGCAAGCCCCGCCGAACGCCGCGCGGCATTTCGCCGTCCGCCTGTGGCCGACCCGACACGCCCCGAAATGGCCCCAATCCGGACCTTCGGCGGACACAGGCCACCCGTTTATTCGTATGCGTCGGCTGGCCCGCATCCGGTCCGGATCCTGAACAGCCCCCCCAGCCCCCCTGACCGGGAGCCTGGTCAGCCGACGACCCTCCCACATCGCGAACCGCGTCCGCTCAGCGGACGGCCATGACCTCGACCTCGGCGTCGCCGACCCGGGCGGTGTCGCCCACGCCCTTTCCCAGCAGCGCGCGGGCCAGCGGGGCGACATAGCTGATGCTGCCCTTGGCCGGATCGGCCTCGTCCTCGCCCACGATGCGGAAGGTCTGCTGGCGGCCGTCGTCGCGCTCGATCTCCACGGTCCGGCCGAACTGCACCGTGTCGGCGTCGCCGTCGGGCTCGGTGAGCTGGGCGCTGGCCCGCCGCGCCGACCAATAGCGCAGGTCGCGCGTCGCCCGCGCCATCGCCGTGCGGTCGGCGGCGACGCCGCCCTCGGCCTGGGCGGCGGAATAGGCCGCCCGCGCCGCCGCCAGCTCGGCCTCGATCGCCGCCAGCCCGCTGGCCGTGACCAGGTTCGGATGCGCCGAGATCGGCCGGTCCGGCAGGTCGGCCGCCTGGGCCTCGTAGTCTTCTTCCCGGGTGAACGCGACAGCCATCCCGCCAACCTAGCAAATCTGGCGGCCGCTGCATCCAATGGCGACCGGCGGCGCCTCTCTCTCTGGGGACGACGCGCGAGGGGGAGTCTATGCGCACGACGATCAAGGCGCTGGCGGCGCTCGCGGTCCTGGCTTGGGCGTCGGCCGCCCACGCCGCCCCTGAAATCCGCTTCTGTCCCGGCAAGGCGGTCTGGGCCCATACCGAGGAGGACGCCCGGCGCGTCCGCTCCCTGCTGCTCCACGGGATCACCATCGCCAACCCCACCGGCCCTGCCATCCGGGTGCGCTCGGTGGAGATCGCCCTGATGGACGGCGAGATCGTCCGCGACACCCGCGTCCTCGACGAGCGCCAGTTGGCCAACAATGCCGAGGCCGGCCCGACGCTCCAGGGCCTCAGCGCCGTGCTGCCCGGGCAGTTCTGCAACGGCGCATCCTTCGGCGGCCACACGCTCACCTCCACCCTCGATGTCGCCGCCGGCCAGGCGCTCCAGATCCACCAGCAGAGCTTCGGCTGGAACGGCGCGCGCGACGGCGTCCGGGTCACCGCCCGCGGCGAGACGGCCGGCAAGCCGGTCGAGGTCTCCGCGCGCATCCCGATCCGCACGGGCGCCGCCCGGACCGCCATGCTCTTCCCGCTGGCCGGGGGCTGGTACGTCGGCGCGGCCGGGACGGCGCACTCCCATCACCGCTGGGCGCTCTTCGAGGAGTTCGCCCTGGACATCGTCCGCCTCGGCGACGGCGGCCTCAGCTATCGCGGGTCGGGCGAGCAGTTCGCCGACTACTTCGCCTACGGCCAGCCGGTGCTCGCCGTGGCCGACGGGACCGTCGTGGCCGCCGGCGACGGCGTGAAGGAAGACGCGGGGCTCATGCGACGCCCCGGTGAGAGCCAGTCCGACTACGCAAAGCGGGTCAGGGCCGGACAGGATGCGCTGCTGGCCGGCGGCGCCGCGACACTGCTCGGCAATTACGTCGTCATCGATCACGGCCAGGACGAGTACTCGGTCTACGCCCACCTCAAGCCTGGCGGCGTTCGCGTGGCCCGCGGCCAGGCCGTGAAGGCCGGCGAGGCCGTGGGCGCGGTCGGCTCGTCGGGCAACTCCACCGAGCCGCACCTGCATTTCCAGATCTGCGACTCGCCCGATCCCGTGGCCTGCGGCGGCGTCCCGCCCCGCTTCACCAATGTCGAGATCCCGTGGGAGCTCGGGCCGCGCCCGCTCCAGTCCGGCGACATCGTCGTCACGCGCTAGCTGCCGACAGCAAAAGGCCCCCGGCGTCGCCGCCGAGGGCCCGATGCGTCTCGCCTGTCGAAGAAGCCTAGGCGGCCAGCGCGCTGCGCCGGCGGCGCATGAGGGCGCCCGTGCCGCCGAAGCCCAGGATCATCAGCGCCCAGGCGCTGGGTTCCGGGACCGCCGCCGTCTCGAACGTCGCCGTGCCGCTGAACACCGCCTGCGGACCGCCCGTGCCGAACACGGTCAGGATCTGCGGGCCGCCGGCCACCACGGGCAGGGGGCCGCTGGCCGCCATCACCACATTGCCGCCGTTGCCGTCGGGCGTGTTGGTCACGTTGATGGTCGTGCCGTTCCAGCTGAAGCTCGTCACGATCAGCGAGCTGTTGGTCAGGAAGCCGATCGAGCTCAGCGTGAAGCCCACCACGCCGTCGGGCAGGTTGAAGGCGAAGTTGTCGGTGAAGACCTGGCTGCCCGGATCGTAGCTGTGGGTGGTGATGGACTCGCCCGGAACGCTCTCGGCGCCGTCGACGCCCAGCCCGTTGTCGCCGAACACGACCGAGATTCCGCCGCTCGGAGTCGTCGTCCACGGATCCACATATGTCGCCGCCGAAGCTTGACCTGCCGCTACGGCCAAGCTGATGGCGAGCACAGACGCCGCGCAGAACTTAACATTTGCTGTCATTTACAGCCCCTTTACAGTCCAAGAAGCACGCCGAAAGCTCAAATCCGACATGCGGCCCGGATCGAAAACTAAGGTCGGGGCTGCGGGTTCCGCGTCCGATGAAAAAATGTGGCGGCGATGTGGCGGAATTGGACGGAGAGTCAAAAAGCCCCCGGTCCACGGGGGACCGGGGGCTCTCGGGACGCTCGCGACCGCAAGGTCGTGCAAACCACTCAGGCGATGCGGCCGCGATCGCCCTAACGCGTTACTTCGACGGGCTGGTGTCCGGCGTGTTGGCCGTGGTGGCGCCGCCGTCGGCGTTGCCGGCCTGCTGTTCCACGGCGTCGGCCTTGGCGTTCAGCGCCTTCTCCTGGCTTTCGTTCGGCGTGGCCGCGGCCTGGGATTCCAGCGAGTCGGCCTTGGCCTCGGCGGCCTTGTCCTGCGGGCTGTTGCAGGCGGCCAGGGTCACGGCGGCGACGCCGGCGAGGGCGAGGGTCATCAGGCGCATGGGTTCTCTCTCCGTTGGGTTCTTCCCCGGGCCAGCTTCAGCGCACGGCGGCCGATTTGGTTGCGGTCAAGCCTGCGCCGTGACCTTCCAGCAGGCCGAGGTGAACCGCGCCGCGCCATCGCGCACGAACGGCGCGAAGGCCTCTCGTAGCGCGCCCGTCACCTTCGCCTTCAGCGCCGAGTCGGCGTCGCGCAGCACCAGCCCCACCGGTCCCAGCCGCGTGACGTAGGCCATCAGGTCGGCCTCGGCGACCGCGTTGGGCAGGTCCAGCGGCGCCACCTCGATCCCCGACCACCCGGCCGCATCCAGGATCGTTCGCACGCGCTCGCCGTCGGCGAAGGCGAACTGCCCGGGGGCGTCCGGCGCGGGCTGGGGCAGAGGTAGCAGGAACGGCGCGGCGGCCCGGGCGGCGGTGGTCATGAACGGGTTCTCAGTCGGGCTGCGCCAGGCCACGAAGGCCAGCCGGCCGCCGCGGCGCGTGGCCCGGCGCAGATTGGCGAACGCGCCCACGGGGTCGTCGAAGAACATCACCCCGAACCGCGAGATCACCGCGTCGAACGCCTCGGGGTCGAAGGCGTGCGTCTGGGCGTCGGCCTGGATGAAGCCGGCCGAGCTCACGCCCTCGGCTTGGGCGCGTTCGCGCGCGGCGGCGACCAGCGGGCCCGAGATGTCGACGCCCAGGGTGAGGCCGTCCGGCCCCAGCCGCCGGGCCATGGCCAGCGTCGTGGCGCCCGCCCCGCAGCCCACGTCCAGCACGGCGCCGCCCGCGCCGGGGAAGGCCGCCGCGACCACCGGGTCCACGAACGGCTCCAGCAGGCGGTCCAGCACCGCCTGCATCTCCACCCAGGTCCGGCCGCCTGCCTCGTTCCAGAGGGCGGCCTGGTCGCGGTTGGCGGGGGTCGTTTCGGCGGGGGCGGTCATGGGAGGTCCTTGCGTTGGGGGAGCGTCGGCCGCACTCTGCAAGTTCAAGTCAACTTGAGGTCAAGCGGTGAAATTGCCCGACATCGCCGACGTCGCCCGCCGCTCGGGCGTGCCGGCCTCCACGCTGCGCTTCTACGAGGAGAAGGGCCTGATCGCCTCGGTGGGCCGCCGCGGCGCGCGCCGCCTGTTCGACCCGGCGGTGCACGAGCGCCTGGCCCTGATCGCGCTGGGCCGCGCCGCCGGATTCAGCCTGGACGAGATCGGCGAGATGTTCGCCCCCGACGGCCGTCCTCGCATCGACCGCGAGCGCCTGACCGCCAAGGCCGACGATCTCGACGCCCGTATCCGCCGCCTCGCGGTCATGCGCGACGGCCTGCGCCACGCCGCGGCCTGTCCGGCGCCCAGCCCGATGGAATGCCCGCACTTCCTGCGCATCGTGAAGCTGGCCGGGACCGGCCGGCTCGAGGCCGCGCCCCGCCGCGCGTTCGTGGCTGAGGAGGTCTGACCCTGGCGCACGCGGCGTTTGCCGCTACCCTGGCGGCGAACGGAGACTCCCCATGGCCGGCCTCAAGGACAAACGTGGCTTCATCGACAAGGACCGGCTCGACCTCTCCGAGCGCAAGGCGGTCGAGTACTGGATGAAGCGCTGGGGCGTGACCAAGGACCAGCTCACCGCCGCCCACCGCAAGGTCGGCCGCCTGACCAAGGACATCGCCGCCGAGCTGGGCAAGAAGCGCTGACAGGCGCCGGGCGACGTCGTACCAACGTCATCGCTTCTCGATTCAGCCCGGATATTCCATGCGCGTCCCGACCGCCCCGTTCGCAGCCCTGGCGCTGGCCGCCCTGACGCTCTCGGCCTGCGCGACGCCCGCGCCGCCGCCGGCCGCGCCGATCAAATACACCGGCACGCCGCAGGAGCAGTGGGAGCAGGGGCAGAAGGCGTACGAGGCCTGGTCCAGGGCCCGTCCCGGCTGGATCGTCACCGCCTCTGGCCTCCAGGCGCATCGCCTGAAGAAGGCCAAGGGCTCGGCCCCGCGCCCCGCGCCCACCGACACCGTCACCATCCACTACACGGGCCGCTTCATCGACGGCCGCGTCTTCGACAGCTCCAGGGACCGGGGCGAACCCGCCACCTTCCCGCTGCCGCGCCTGATCAAGGGCTGGCAGGAGGGCGTGCCGATGATGCGGGTGGGCGAGACCTGGGAGTTCGTGATCCCCGGCGACATCGCCTACGGCTCCCGCTACCGCGACCCCATCCCGCCCAACAGCACCCTGCTGTTCGAGATCGAGCTGATCGGCATCGGCGAGAACTGATCGGTGGCGCCGGACCGCTGGACACTGATCCTGGTCTGCGCGCTCGCGGTCATGGCCGGCTGTTCGCGCCCCGCCCCAGCGCCGACGGGTCCGGCCGGCGCCACCGGGGTCTGCCTCCGGCGTCTACAGTGGTGGGAGGGCGAGGTCGCCCACAGCCGCTCGGACGCGCTCGTCGTCAGGTCGTCCGGCGACGCCGCGGCCGACATGCGCCGCCTTCAGGCGGCGGAAGCAGCCGCGGCCCGCCAGCCGGACCTCGTGGCCAATGTCTGGCACGCCGGCTGGCTGACCGATCGGGAGCTGAACTTCGTGGACGGTCCGAGCTGCGAACAGCTGCCGGCCAGTCCGGGCGCCCGCTGAGCCCCAGGATTCGGCGGCCAGTTTGGGCGGCGGGGTCGCCGGATCAGAGACGTGAGCGGGTTCCCTAGCGGGCGCCTGTCCGCCTTTCGTCGCGCGTACAAAGCGACGGCCTGCCCTTGCCGATGAAGAGCGCGATCTCGGGGCCGGAACGGCTCGACGCGACACTGACCCATCGTGTCCCGGACATGGCCAGGAGTTCCGTGCTGCCGGTGTCGATCGGCCCGTTCACGGGATCAGGGATGCAGACCCGCCGCGAGACCAGCGCCCAGCGGCCGCCCGGCGCCACGCGCAGGCGCGAGTAGCTGACCACCTCTTGCGTCGCGGGCAGGGCCTTCACCCGCGCCGCCGGGCCGGGATCGGGCATCGTTCCGGCGGATCGGAAGTCCGGCGCGCAGTCGAGCGGGGACGCGCCCGCCTCGCCCATGGCGGTCCACCAGAGGCGAGCCCGCGTCCAGATCGTCTCGCCCCGCCGCCTGGGCCAGGGGGAGGGCGCCCCGGCCAGGACGGGGTCGACGTAGTGGGAAAAGGCGCGCCCCGGAAGTTCCCGCCGCATGCCCTCGCGATAGGCCTGCCACTGTTCGGCGTCGAACTGCGCGATGATGCTGCACTCTGTGACGGCCGGCTGAGCCGTCGAGACGCCGGCGCAGGACAGGAGCGTGATCGCGCCGAGACACGCGAGAGGCCTGGCAAGCTTCATCGCGCCACTAGACACCACGAACCTTGCGCGAAGATGGCCGCGCTTCCCGTACCTAGAACGCCGCCGTGAGCGGGTTGGGCCCGATCCGGCCGCCGGCGTCGTCGAGCGCCGCCAGCTTGCCGAGGTCCTCGGCGTCCAGCTTGAAGTCGAACACCGCCACGTTCTCGCGGATCCGCGAGGGCGTCACCGACTTCGGGATCACGATCAGGCCGTTGTCCAGGTGCCAGCGGATGATCACCTGGGCCGCGGTCTTCCCGTGCTTGGTCGCGATGGCTGTGACCACCGGATCGGTCAGAAGTTGCCCCTGGCCCAGCGGGCTCCAGGACTCGGTGGCGATCCCCAGCCGCTGGTGGACCTCGCGCAGCGCCCGCTGCTGGAAGCGGGGGTGCAGCTCCACCTGGTTCACCGCTGGGGTGACGCCCGTCTCGCCGATGATCCGCTCCAGGTGCTCGGGCTGGAAGTTCGACACGCCGATCGACTTGGCGCGGCCCTCTTCCTTCAGCCGCACCAGCGCCTTCCAGCTGTCGACGTAGAGGTTCCGGTGCGGCGACGGCCAGTGGATCAGGTAGAGGTCCAGCGTCGGCCGGCCCAGGCGGCCCAGGCTCTTCTCGAACGCCTCCAGCGTCGCATCGTAGCCCTGGTTGTCGTTCCACAGCTTCGTGGTGACGAAGACGTCCGCGCCGCCCGCCGCCTTCAGCCCCTCGCCGACGCCCTTCTCGTTGCGATAGGCGGCCGCCGTGTCCACGGCCAGGTAGCCGGCCTCGATGGCGGTCTTCACCACCTCGGCGGCGCCCTCGGGCGGCGTCTGCCAGACCCCCAGGCCCAATTGCGGCATCTGCGCGCCATCGTTCAGCGCCACGGTCGGCTGGTCGGTCATGGGAATTCCTGTCGGTCAAGGCTGGGCGCGCGGCCGGGCTGCCCCGGCGTCGCTTGCTCCGCCCTCCAGATTTGGGCGGCGGGCCGCCGGGCGCAAGCCCTCAGGCCCGCCCTTCCGCCGTTACCGCGAAACCCTCGTAGCCGTTGGCCGCCACCTCGTCGCACTTGGCCACATAGGCCGGGAAGCCGCCGATGTAGGGCATGAACACCCGGGGCTTCCCCGGCACGTTCGCCCCCAGGTACCAGGAGTTGGCCTGCGGATAGACGGTGACCTCGGCCACCTCGTTCACGTGCGCCACCCAGGCCTCCTGCGCCGCCTCGGTCGCCTCGATGGCGCCCGCCTGCCGCCGGCTCATCCAGGCGATGCAGTCGCTGATCCACTCCACGTGCTGCTCGATGGAGACCGCCATGTTCGACAGCACCGAGGGGCTGCCCGGCCCGGTGACGATGAACAGGTTCGGGAAGCCGGCCACCATCAGGCCCAGGTAGCTCTTCGGCCCTTCCGCCCAGGCGTCCTGCAGCGCCGCGCCGCCCTTGCCGCGGATGTCGATCCTGCCCAACGCTCCGGTCATGGCGTCGAAGCCGATCGCATAGACGATGGCGTCGACCGGCTCCTCGCCGGCCGTTGTCCGCACGCCCGCCGGCGCGATCGCCGTGATCGGCGTCTCGGTGAGGTCGACCAGGCTCACGTTCGGCCGGTTGAAGGTGGCGTAGTAGCCGGTGTCCACGCAGATGCGCTTCGAGCCGATGGGATAGGTCTTGGGCGTCAGCTTCTCGGCCGTGGCCGGGTCGTTCACGATCCCGCGGATCTTGTCGGCCACGAACTGCACCGCCGTGTCGTTGGCCTCCTTCGAGAAGATCAGGTCGCCGTAGGCGCCTAGCAGGCTGAAGCCGCCGCGGGCCCAGCGCGCCTCGAACGCCGCGGTCCGGTCGGCGGGCGAGGCCTCCAGCGCCAGGTCCTCGCGCTGTTCCACGGCGCGGATGGCGAAGCCGGCCTCGCGGGCCTCGCGCCGGTACTGCGCCCGGTTGGCGGCCCAGTCGGCGGCCACATCGGGATCGGTCGGTCCGTTGTGCGCCGGCACGCTGAAGTTTGGCGTCCGCTGGTAGACGGTGACGTGGTCGGCCTGGGCCGCGATCTGCGGGATCGCCTGGATGGCCGACGAGCCGGTGCCGATCACCGCCACGCGCTTGCCGGTGAAGTCCACGCCGCCCTCGGGCCAGCGATGGGTGTGGTAGCTGTCGCCCTGGAAGCTCTCCACGCCCGGCATGTCGGGCTCCTTGGCCACCGACAGGCAGCCGGTCGCCATCACCACGTGCCGCGCCGTGACCCGCTCGCCCCGGTCGGTGGTCACGGTCCAGCGGCGTGTGGCCTCGTCGTAGTGTGCTGCGGTCACCCGCGTCTCGAGCTGGATGTCGGGCCGCAGGTCGAAGCGGTCGGCCACGTGGTTCAGGTAGCGCAGCAGTTCCGGCTGGGCGGCGTAGCGCTCGGTCCACGTCCACTCGGCGTCCAGTTCGGCCGAGAACGAGTAGCAGTACTCCTGGCTCTCGATGTCGACCCGCGCGCCGGGATAGCGGTTCCAGTACCAGGTGCCGCCCACGCTGGCGCCGGCCTCATAGACCCGCGCCGAGAGCCCCAACCCCCGCAGCCGGTGCAGCATGTAGAGCCCGGAGAACCCCGCGCCCACGATCGCCACGTCGAACGACGAGCCGCCAACGCCGTCGGCCATCGCATTCCTCCCGCTGTCGTCTTCTTTTGCGAACGACGATAGCCGACTTCCGTCCGGTCAGGGGCAATGAAAAAGGGCGCAGGCCCCGCGGCCTGCGCCCTTCGTCCAACGGAAGGTCTGTCCGCCGTTAGTTGGTCGGCGGCGTCGTGGTCGGGGCCTCCGTCTTCGGCGGCTCGGTCGCGGGTTGCGGTTCCGGCGTCAGGGTCGGCGGCGTCTGCGGGATCGCCTGGGCCGGCTCGGCCGGGGCCTCGCTGCTGGGCGGCAGGGTCACCGTGGGCGGGTTCACCTGGGTCGGCGCCGTGCCCGGGCTCACGCTCGAATAGGGCTGCGGGCCGTCCGGCAGCGCCGCGGTGGTGCTGGCGTTGGCGCCGGCCGCCGCCGCGCTGGGGGCCGCCGCGGCAGGACGCGCGCGCGCCGTGCGCGGGGCGCTACGGGCCGGCTCGGCTGCGCGCGGAGGCTCGACCGGGGCCGCCGCCGGGGGCGGGGCCGCCGTGTTGGCCGCCACCTCGGTCGGCGGCGTGGCGGGCGTCACGGGCGCGCCCGCGACCTCGCTCGTCGTCGAACCGGGCGCCAGTTCCGGCACGCCGGTGTCGCGGCTCATGTACCAGCCGGTCGCGCCGATCGCGCCCAGGGCCACCACGCCCGCGGCGATCGCGGCGGGAGCCACGCCGCTGGACTTCACGGTCCGGGTCGAGCGCGTCGCGCCGCGGCTGACGCCGATCGGGGCCACGAGGCCGGCGTCGGCCTCGCTCTCGGCCGCCAGGGTCGAGTTCGTCGGCGAGCCCGCGTTCATCGCGGCGTATTCGGTGCGCGGATAGACCGGCGTGCCGCCGATCGGCGCATCGACCGGGCGGTCGACGGGCGTGTCCAGCGCCATCGGCTCCTCATAGTCGCGCTCGGCTGCGAAGCTGCGGGGCTCGGGGGCCACCGGGGCGGCGGCGGCGCTCTTGCCGCGTCCGAAGCCCTTCTTCTTGCGGTTCCGCTCCCAGATCGGCTGGGCGGCGAACATCACGCCTTCCTGGTCGGTGATCGGTTTGTCGGACTCGCGTCCATCGAAGTTCATCGACATGTGTCCCTCCAAGGATGTGTCGAAGGGAACAAACGGGAATATTCAGCTCAGGTTCCCATATAGAGCTTCACCGTCTCGAATCGTGATGCAGTTAAGCTTGTGGATACATGGATTCACCTGACGAATTCTGTGCGTATTCCCGCCGCACCATCGCCACATTTGGACTGTCAGGAAAATCTTGACGTCCCTCATGTCAGGGATATCCTGACGCCATGACCTGCTACTGCTCCTTCTGCCTGAAGTCCCAGCACGAGGTCGAAAAGCTCGTGGCGGGCGGCGGCGCGGTCTACATCTGCGACGGCTGCGTCGGCCTCTGCGCCGAGTACATGGCTGGGCGCACGCCCGACCTCAGCGCCTACGAGGCGCCCGAGAAACTGCCCACCGAACGGCTCCTGACCCAGCTCCCCGCCGTGGAGGGCACGGTCCGTGGCAAGCAGACCCAGCTCCAGTGGGTGGTCGATCTGCTCCGGTCGCGGAAAGTGAGCTGGCAGAAGATCGGCGAGGCGCTGGGCGTGTCGCGCCAGGCGGCGTGGGAGCGCTTCTCCTGAAGACTGTTGCCCGGCGGCGCTTGACCGCCCCCCACGGCGCTCGCCAAGGTCGGATCCGCGACTGGAGGTGCGGATGCGGCTCAATGCCAGGCTCAAACGCGACTGGCGGTTCTGGAAAGGGCTGAACAGGACCCTGAAGCGGGTCAAATCCATCGCTCGGGATTCCGAAAACCTGATCTGCGACGACCTGCAGGCGGCGGTCGACGCGCATCGCAACAGCCCGGCCATGACCTTCGAGGGCCGTACGCTGACCTATGGCGAGCTCGACGCCATGGCCAACCGCTACGCCCACTGGGCCAAGGGGTTGAACCTGCGCCGCGGCCAGACGGTCGCGCTCTTCATGCCCAACCGGATGGAGTACTTCGCCGTCTGGTACGGCCTCTCCAAGGTCGGCGTGGTCACCGCGCTCATCAACAACCAGCTCGCCGGCCTGCCGCTCGCGCACTGCCTCAACATCTCGGGCGCCAACCACGTGGTCGTCGACGCCGAGACCTCGCCGGTCTTCGAACAGGCCCGCCCGCTGCTGGAACGCCAGATGCAGCAGTGGATCCTGGGCTCCGCCCACGGCGACCAGCGCGACCTGGTCCAGGCGCTGAAGAGCTGCAGCCAGCTGCCGCCCGACCGCGTGGTGCGCGAGGACATGACCGCCGCCGACACGGCGCTGCTGATCTACACCTCCGGCACCACCGGCCTGCCCAAGGCCGCCCGCATCACCCACATGCGCGCCCAGCTCTACATGCGCGGCTTCGCGGGCTCGACCGGCGCCACCGCCAAGGACCGCATCTACGTCACCCTGCCGCTCTACCACGCCACCGGCGGCCTCTGCGCCCTGGGCGCGGCCTTCCTGAACGGCGGCTCGGTGGTCCTGCGCCGCAAGTTCTCGGCCAGCCACTTCTGGCCCGAGATCGTCGAGCAGGGCTGCACCATGTTCGTCTATATCGGCGAGCTCTGCCGCTACCTCGTCAACCACGACCCCGACGAGGACGAGACCCGCCATAAGATCCGCATGGCCTTCGGCAACGGCCTGCGCCCCGACATCTGGCCCACGATGAAGCAGCGCTTCCGGATCCCCGAGATCTTGGAGTTCTACGGCTCCACCGAGGGCAACGTCTCGATGTTCAACTTCGACGGCCGGGAAGGGGCGATCGGGCGCATCCCGAAGTGGCTGCGCAAGCGCTTCAACGCCCGGCTGATCCAGTACGACGTCGAGACCGAGGACGTGGTGCGCGGCCTGGACGGCCTGTGCATCGAGTGCGGCCCGGGCCAGGTGGGCCAGTGCATCGGCCTGATCGCCGCCGGCGACGCCCGGTCCGAGTTCTCGGGCTACCTCGACAAGGCGGCTTCCGAGAAGAAGATCATCCAGAACGTCTTTGAACGCGGCGACGCCTGGTTCGCCACCGGCGACCTGATGAAACAGGACGCCGACGGGTACTTCTATTTCGTCGACCGCATCGGCGACACCTTCCGCTGGAAGGGCGAGAACGTCTCCACCAACGAGGTGGCCGAGCGGCTGCAGGCTTTCCCCGGCATCGACCAGGCCAATGTCTACGGCGTCGCGGTCGAGGGCGCCGACGGCCGCGCCGGCATGGCGGCCCTGGTCGTGGACGGCGCCTTCGACGCCAAGGCCTTCGGCGAGTACGTGGCCCGCGAGCTGCCGCCCTATGCCCAGCCGCTGTTCGTCCGCCTCCTGCCGCAGCTGGACACCACCGGCACGTTCAAGATCCGCAAGATCGACCTCGTCGCCGACGGCTACGACCCGGCCAGGATCAAGGGCCCGCTGTTCTTCCACGACCCCAAGAAGGGCTATGTGAAGATCACCAAGACGGTGTGGGACAAGCTGTCGACGGGGGCGTTCAAGCTTTAGGGCGCGAACCCTACCGGCCGCTCGCCCGCCGCTCGCCGCCGCACAGGGCGGCCTGCCGGTCGGCGGCGCCGGCGATGGCGTGGAAGCGCGCCTCCAGGTCGTTGACGACCGTGTCGTCGGTGCTCCGCGCCAGGATCTCCTTGTTCAGCAGCCGCGAGCCCAGCGTATAGTTCAGGCTTCCGAACCAGGCCGAGCGGTGGCCGTTGCGGTCGATCAGCACGAACTTGGCGTGCATCGGCAGGCTGTCGGGCGTGCAATAGCGGCGCACGGTGGCGCCGGCCTCTTCCAGCGACCGCACCACGCCGTTCGGCACCCGCCGGGTCGTGTCGTGGACCACGAGCTCGACGTCCACGCCGCGCCGCGCCGCCGCGGCGACCTGGCGGGCGAACGGCCCGTCGTCCATGTGCGAGATGGCGCCCTGCAGGCTGTCGCCGGGCCCGAGCTGCGCAACGCGCCGCTCCACCACGTCGGGCCGCAGGCGCGGGAAGTAGTAGAGCCGCACCGACTCCAGGTTCACCGCCCGGTTTTCGCGCCGGCTGAAGCGGCCGGACTTGCCCAGCCACAGCCGCTCGGCCTGGCGGCGCAGCGCGGCGGCGGCGCGGGGGTCGCGGAACGCCACCAGCAGGTTCTCGCCGCGGTCCTGGTCGCCGATGTCGGCGATCAGCGCCGGGTCCGGATCGTCGGCGTCGCCCGAGGGGTTGAATGAGCCGATCAGCACTTCGGGCTGCGGTCCGGAGAAGGCGTAGACCTTGGCGTGCAGGTGTCCGTCCCATGGCCACGACCGCTTGGCGCGCAGGCCGTCGCCCAGCCCGGCCCGCAGTGTCTCGATCACGGTGTCGTTCGCCGCCCCGCGCCGGGGCTTGCCCTCGACCCGCACCCGCACGCGCACGCCGCGCCGCTGGGCCGCCACCAGGCTCTCGGCCAACTGCTGGTCTCGGAAATAGTAGGTGGCCCAGATGATCTCGCTGCCTGGCGGGGCGGCGTCCACCTTGGCCTTCAGGAGGTCGCGCAGCGCCCCGGGCGGCTGGTCGGGGCCGCCATAGTGGATCTCGGTCGCCGTGGCGGCGGCGGGCGGTGGTTCGACCTGGGCTGGCGGCGTATCGGGCGTCATGGGCGTTCGGCCCGTGCAGGCGCCGTGCCACGCGGGCTCGCGAAGGCAAATGCGGCGGCGCGCGCGAGCCCGCGGGCGGCGGCCGGCTTCGCGGCAGGGGCCCGCCGCCGCGCCACGTGGTCGGCGATCGCGTCGGCGGCGCGCGCCGAGGCGGGCGTCTGGCCGGTGGCGAAGGTGTCGTCGAAGCCTCGGATCTGCGCCTCCAGGTATCGCCAGTGCCCCGCCACCGCATGGTCGATGGTCTCGATCAGCAGGCCCGGCGCGCGCACCACCGGCCCGAAACGCCAGTGGGCGTAGTTCTCGTCTCCTCGCCGATCTACGCCCTGGGCGTCCAGGAAGACGCAGGGCCGCGGCGTCCGCAGGAACTCGTAGACCTGGCTGCTCACGTCGCCCACGTAGACGTCGGCGAGCGTCGTGTAGGTCATGTCGATGCAGCGGTCGCCGCCGGCGTCGAAATGGATGTTCGTCCGGTCCGCATAGGCCGCGGTCGCGGCGCGCCAGCGGGCGCGTCCGGCCTTGCCGTCCAGCATCCGCACGTGAGGCGCGACGATCAGGTTGTAGCGGTCTTGGGCGGCGAAGGCGCGCAGCAGCGGCTCGCCGAAGGCGTCCCACGAGCCCAGTTCCGAGAAGTGGGGGTTGTACAGCACCGTCGGCCGGCCGTCCGTGAACGGCCGCCAGTCCGGATCCCGGACCGCGTCGGCCGCCTCGAACTTGGGATACCCCACGACCGCATGGCGGCCCGCATGGATCAGCCCCTCGCGCGCCATCCGTTTCAGATGCTTATCGCCGGCCATCAGCGCAACGTCGAAATTGCGGATCCGCGGATCGAATCCGGCCGCCCGGTCGCCGGCGCCATGGTCCAGGTGCACATAGAGCGGCGCGTCGGCCCCCAGCCGCTTGAGCAGGATCGACGTCCGCTCGGGCACGGCGATGGCGTCGAAGCTGTTTAGCCGCCGCGCGAGCAACCCCAGGCTCAGCACCTTCGGCGGCACGGACGCCCCCGTCAGGCGGCACAGCAGGCGCAGCGCCGCCAGCCCGACGCTGGACCAGGCGATGGGCGCCCCGCCCAGCCGCTCGGCCGCCTTCTGCGCATAGGCGATGTGCGCCTCGCTGGGCGACCAGACGTGGACTTCGAAGCCCGGTCGGCGGGCCAGCTCGACCGCGGTCGATATCCCGTGCAGCAGCTGGTGGCGCTGGGCGTTGAAGAAGAAGCAGACGCGGAACGGGCGCCCGTTCGCCGCCGCCTTGGCGTCCTGGTCGATCTCGGTCATCTGGCGCCGCCTCGCAAGTTGCGGCGGCACGCTGGCGCCCGCGCCTCTCGCCAAGGCGCCGTGAACATTTGCTCGCGGCCATGATCCGTCCGCCGATGAAACGGATCGCCACAAAGCACTTTACATCGCAAAGTCCTTTGCCTAGAACCTGCTCAACGAGGAGCGGCTCCATGACCGACCAGAACCAGTCCCTGCGCGAAGACATCGCCTTCCTGCGCGCCATGGCCGAGGCCGGACGCGACCGGCCGATGGTGGGCGGCTCGATCCTGCTGGCCGCCGGCCTGATCTTCGGCGCGGCCAGCCTGATCGTCTGGTGGTTCGCCGCCGTCCAGGGCGTCCGCGGCTGGATGTACAACGCCGTCTGGGGCTCGGCCTTCGTGCTCTACATGGCGGTGCTGTTCTGGCTGCTGCGCACCCTGCCGAAGGCGGCGGGGAACCTGCAGGCCGCCACCGGCGTCGCCTGGTCGGCGGTCGGCTGGGCGATCTTCTTCATCGGCTTCAGCCTGGGGCTGATGTCGTGGCGGCTGCACATGCCGAACCTGCTGCTGGCCTTCCCGAGCGTCCTGCTGGCGCTCTACGGCGCCGCCTGGATGGTCGGCGGCATCCTGCTGCGAACCCCCTGGATGCGGCTGGTCGCGTTCGCAGCCTTCTTCATGGCCCTGGTCAACGCGTGGTTCGCCGGCGGCCAGGTGATCTGGCTGATCTACGGCCTCAGCCTGCTCGCCCTGTTGGCGGCGCCCAGCTTCGTGCTGATGCGCCAGAGCCGCAAGGCCGCCTGACATGGCCGACGACTTCGACATCGAGCGGATCGACGAAGTCATCCACGGCCGCCTGAGGCTGGGCGTCATGGCCTACCTCTCCAGCGGCGGGACGGCCGACTTCGGCGAGCTCAAGGCCCGGCTGCAGGCCACCGACGGCAACCTTTCGGTCCACCTGCGCAAACTGGAGGAGGCCGGCTACGTCGCCATCGACAAGACCTTCGTGGGCAAGAAGCCGCTCACGCGGGTCGCCCTCACCGCGAAGGGCCGCGAGGCCTTCGTGACCTACCTGGACGCCATGGCGCGTCTCGTGAATCCCAAGCCCTAGGAACCATTCGAATGCTGAAGTTCGTCGCCGGCCTGGCCGTCGCCCTGGCCGTTGCCGTCCCTGCCGTGGCCGCGCCAGCCGCCGCCCCTGGCAAGGACCCCAACAAGCTGTTCGTGGACTCCAAGATCGTGGTCCGCGACCGCTTCTCGGATGAGATCGTCGGCAAGGGGCCCGACCTCGTCTTCATCCCGGGCCTCGCCTCGTCGCGCGCCACATGGAAGGCCACGGCCGAACGCCTGCGCGGCAAGTACCGGCTGCACCTGATCCAGGTTGCGGGCTTCGCGGGCGAGCCGGCCCGCGCCAACGCCGAGGGCGAGGTGGTCGTCCCCACCGCCGAGGCGATCGACGCCTATCTGGTGGAGGCGAAACTGGCGCCCGCCACGGTGATCGGCCACTCGCTGGGCGGCACCACGCTGCTCTACCTGGCCCAGAAGCATCCCGACCATCTGAAGAAGGTGCTGATCGTCGACGCCCTGCCGTTCCTGGGCGGCATGCGCTCGCCCGACGCCACGTCAGAGAGCGTCCGCCCGCAGGCCGAGAAGATGCGCGACGCCATGCTGAAGGCGTCCGGCCAGGTGACCGCCGCCCAGCTCGAGCCCCAGATGGCTGGCATGTCGAAGGATCCCGCCTCGCGCCATATGATCGCCGAGTGGGGCGCCATCAGCGACCGCACGGTCGTCGCCCGCGCGATGTTCGAGGACACGCTGCTCGACCTGCGCCCGGGCCTGCCCCAGATCCGCACGCCGATCGTCCTCGTCCATCCCGACAACGTCCCGGTCGGCGCGCCGGCGGGGATGATGGAGAAGGTCTACGGCGGCCTCTACGCCAAGGCCTCCACGGTGAAGCTCCAGGTCGTCCCGGACTCCCAGCACTTCGTCATGCTGGACCAGCCCGAGGCCTTCGCGAACGCCCTCGACGCCTTCCTGGCGCAGAAGTAGCGCGGCCTATCCCTCCAGCGGCAGGCCCAGGCGGCACACTAGGCCGCCGGGCGCGAAGTCCAGGTGGGCTTCGCCGCCCAACTGGCCCTGCAGGCTGCGCTCGATCAGCCGCGAGCCGAAGCCGCGGCGGGTGGGGGGGCTCACCAGCGGCCCGTCGCGCTCGGCCCAGGTCAGCGCCAGTCGCCCGTCCTCGCGCGTCCAGCTCACGTCGACCCGGCCGTCGGGCGTCGAGAGCGCGCCGTACTTGGCGGCGTTCGTCGCCAGCTCGTGGAACACCAGGCCGCAGGCCACCGCCTCGGCCGGGGAGAGGCCCACGTCCGGCCCGTCCGTCGTGTAGCGGTCGGCGCCGAACGGGCGCAGCTCCACCAACAGCACGTCGCATAGGTCGGCGGCGCGCCAGCCGGCCGCGGTCAGCAGGTCGTGCGTCGCCGACAGCGCCAGCAGCCGCGACTCGAACGCCTCGCGGAAGGCCTCCGGGCTCGTGGTGGTCCGCAGCGTCTGGTGGGCGATGGCCTGGACGATGGCCAGCGTGTTCTTCACCCGGTGGTTCAGCTCGTCCACCAGCAGCGTCTGCTGCCGTTCCGCCAGCACGCGGGCGGTGACGTCGCTGCCCTCCACGAACACGCCCGAGACCTTGTCGTCCGGGCCGATGATCGGCTGGTAGATGAAGTCGACGAAGCGTTCCTCCAGCGGCGCGCCCGGCGAGCGGCGTAGGTGCACGCTGAGGGCTTCCCCAATGTACGGCTCGCGCCGCTCCATGACGCGGTGAAGCAACTCGATGAAGCCCTGGCCGCTCACCTCGGGCAGCGCCTCCTCGACGGTGCGGCCGATGACTTGCCGGTGGCCGATGAGCTGCTGGTAGGCGTTGTTCACGAGGGTGAAGCGCAGCTCGCGGTCCGCGAGCACCGCCATGAAGCCCGGCGCCTGCATGAACAGGTCGCGCAGGCCCTGGCTCTCCTGGAGCAGGCCGCGGTTCACCGCCTCCGCTTCACGCGCGCGCTGCAGGACGTCCTTCTCGCCCGGCGCGGGGGCGCCGTCGGCGCCGAACGCCATGGCCTTCAGCTGCTGCAGCTCGGTGACGTCGACCGTGTTCTGCACGATGAACGCCACGCGCCCGTCCGCATCGAACAGCGGCACGTGCGCCGCCGACCAGTACCGCATCTCCAGGCCGCCGCCCCGGCTGGCCGGACGTTCGATTGCATAGGGGATGAGCGGCAGGGCGTCGGGCTCGCCCGTCGCAAGCACCCGTTCGAACGACGCCCGCAGCCGCCGCCCGCTCTCGCCGGTGTCCGGAAACGCGTCGAACAGGTTGCGGCCGATCAGGTCTTCCCGCCGCCGCTCCAGCACGGCGCAGTAGGCTTCGTTGACCTCCACGTACACGAAGTCGCGGTCGAGGATCATGTAGGGGCTGGGCAGCAGGCGGAACAGCGACGCGAAATCCGGCGCTGCGCCGGCCTCCGCGGGCGCGTGCTCGACCTCGATGTTGCCCATGGCGTTCATGTTCCCCAGGCCGCGTAACGCATTACGGCCAAGCCTGTTCCGCGCGCCGATCCGCCGCCCCTGCCGGAGCCGTCGGACTCGCCTATATTCACGCCATGCTCGAAGCTCCCCCGTCCTCCACAAATGAGGCTCCCGCCCTGAAAGGCGCGGCGCTCATCAAGGACGAGGTCAAACGGTTGCCCGACAGGCCCGGCGTCTACCGCATGATCGGCGAAGACGGCGAAGTCCTCTATGTGGGCAAAGCGCGCAGCCTGAAGAAGCGCGTGGTCCAGTACGCACAGGGCCGCTTCCACACCCAGCGCATCGCCCACATGGTCGACGCCACGCGGTCCATGGAGTTCGTCACCACCCGCACCGAGACGGATGCGCTGCTGCTCGAGATCAACCTGATCAAGCAGCTGAAACCGCGCTTCAACGTCCTGCTGCGCGACGACAAGTCCTTCCCCGAGATCGTCATCCGGCGCGAACACCCGGCGGCCCAGCTTCGCAAGCACCGCGGCGCCCACACCATCAAGGGCGACTACTTCGGCCCCTTCGCCAGCGCCTATTCGGTCAACAAGACGCTGAACACCCTGCAGAAGGCGTTCCTGCTGCGCTCGTGCTCGGACAGCGTCTACGAGAGCCGCACGCGCCCCTGCATGCTGCACCAGATCAAGCGCTGCGCTGCGCCCTGCACCGGCCTGATCTCGATCGAGGACTACGGCGGCCTGGTCGAGCAGGCCGAGGCGTTCCTGCGCGGCAAGTCGCGGGCTGTCATGGGCAGGATGGCGTCCGAGATGCAGGCTGCGTCCGACGACATGGAATTCGAACGCGCCGCGCGCCTGCGCGACCGCATCCGCGCCCTGGCCTCGGTGGCCCAGGAGACCCAGATCAATCCCGAGACCCTGGAGGAGGCCGACGTCTTCGCCCTACATGCCGAGGGCGGCCAGGCCTGCGTCCAGGTGTTCTTCTTCCGCGCCGGCCAGAACTGGGGCAACCGCGCCTACTTCCCGCGGGTCGACAAGACCGACGAGGACGCCGACGTCATGGGCGCCTTCCTGGGGCAGTTCTACGACGACAAGCCGATGCCCAAGCTGATCCTGGTCAACGTCGAGCCGGCCGAACGCGAGCTGCTCGCCGAGGCCTTCCAGCAGAAGTCGGGCCGCAAGGTCGAGATCGGCAAGCCCCAGCGCGGCGAGAAGAAGCAGCTCGTCGAGCACGCCTTCACCAACGCCCGCGAGGCGCTGGGCCGGAAGATGTCGGAGAGCTCGGCCCAGACCAAGCTGCTGGCCGGCGTCTGCGAGGCCTTCGGCCTGGAGGCCATGCCCGAGCGGATCGAGGTCTACGACAACAGCCACATCATGGGCACGAACGCCGTCGGCGGCATGATCGTCGCCGGCCCCGAGGGTTTCCAGAAGAGCCAGTACCGCAAGTTCAACATCCGCTCGACCGACATCACCCCCGGCGACGACTTCGGGATGATGAAGGAGGTGCTGCGCCGCCGCTTCGGCCGCCTCGTGAAGGAAGAGGAGGAGGGCGTCGCCGACGTCGTCCGCCCCGACCTGGTGCTCATCGACGGCGGCATGGGCCAGGTGGGCGCGGTCATGGAGATCATGGCCGACCTGGGCGTGGACGACATCCCGGTGGTGGGCGTCGCCAAGGGCCCCGACCGCGACGCCGGGCTGGAGCGCTTCTACATCCCGGGCAAGCCGTACTTCATGCTCGAGCCCAAGAGCCCGGTCCTCTACTACCTCCAGCGCCTGCGCGACGAGGCGCACCGCTTCGCCATCGGCACCCACCGCACCAAGCGGGCGATGGACCTCAAGAAGAACCCGCTGGACGAGATCGACGGCGTCGGCCCCGGCCGCAAGCGCGCCCTCCTGCACGCCTTCGGCTCGGCCCGCGGCGTCGGCCGCGCCAGCGTCGAGGACCTCGCCAAGGTCGAGGGCGTCAGCCAGCAGCTCGCCGAACGCATCTACGGCTTCTTCCGCAAGTAGTCGTCGGGACCGGCCGCGCCGGGGCGGCTATTTCGCCTTCGGCTCGGCGTCGGCCTTTCGCATCTTCTCGGCGCAGGTCTGGTGCATCTTCTCCATCTCGGCGGCCGTGAGCGGCTGGCCGTTCGGCCACGTGATGGCGCCCGTCTTGTCCCGGCCGTGATCGTGCACGGGCTTTCCGTCCATCTTCCGGCCCATCACCGACTTGCACATCTCGTGGGTCGGCGCGGGTTCGCTCTCGGCGGCGTCGGTGGCGGCGCCGGCGGCGGGGTGGTGCGCGGCATGGTCCTGCTGGGCGAAGGTCGGGCCTGCGAGGACCACGGCGGCGGCGAAGGCGAGGGCGGGGATGACTTGGCGCATGGCGGGCTTCTCCTGAAGGATGGCCGATCACACCGCGGCCGCGTCGGGGGCGCCTTGCGATGGATCAAGGGCGGCCGGACCCGCCACGGCTAATCGAGGGTTCTCTTCGCGCCGCGCGTAACGACAGCAAGGCGCAGCGATCGCCGCCCGAGGAACCGTTGGCATGCCGCAGGATCCCGTCAGGCCTTCCCTACCCCCTCACGCTCACGCTCACGCTCACGCGCCGGCGAGCGCCGAAGCGAGCGACCGGCGCGGCCAGCCGGCGTCCGACGTTCCGGCGGGCGTGATCTACACCTGCCCAATGCACCCGCAGATTCGCCGGCCGGGCCCCGGCGTCTGCCCCATCTGCGGCATGACGCTCGAACCGGAATTGGCGGCGGTCGACGGCGGGCCGAACCCCGAGCTCAGGGACATGACCCGGAGGTTCTGGGGCGGCCTCGTCCTCGCCCTTCCGGTCTTCGCGCTCGAGATGGGCGGGCACCTGACCGGACTGATGATGCTGATGGACGGCCGGACCTCGGCCTGGATCCAGTTCGCGCTGGCGACGCCGGTGGTGCTCTGGTCCGGCTGGCCGTTCTTCGATCGCGGCGCCCGCTCGCTGGTCAACCGCAGCCTCAACATGTTCACGCTCATCGCCATGGGCGTCGGCGTGGCCTGGCTCTACAGCTTGGTCGCCACCGTCGCGCCGTGGGTCTTTCCGCCGGCGTTCCGCGAGGCGGACGGTTCCGTCGCCGTCTATTTCGAGGCCGCCGCCGTCATCACCGTGCTGGTCCTGCTGGGACAGGTGCTGGAGCTGCGCGCCCGCGAACAGACCTCGGGCGCGATCCGGGCGCTGCTGGACCTGGCGCCCAAGACCGCCCGCCGCGTGCGCGAGGACGGCTCCGACGAGGAAGTCACGCTCGACCGGATCGCGGTCGGTGACCGTCTGCGCGTCCGGCCGGGCGAGAAGGCGCCGGTCGACGGCGAGGTGCTGGAAGGCCGGGTCTCGATCGACGAGTCCATGGTCACGGGCGAGTCCATGCCGGTGACCAAGGAGCCGGGGGACAAGGTGGTCGGCGGTTCGATCAACAAGACCGGCTCCTTCGTCATGCGGGCGGAGAAGGTCGGGGCCGACACCCTGCTCGCCCAGATCGTGCAGATGGTGGCGCAGGCCCAGCGCAGCCGCGCGCCCATCCAGCGGATGGCCGACCAGGTGTCCGGCTGGTTCGTCCCGGCCGTGATCGGCGTGGCGGCGGCCGCCTTTGCCGTCTGGGCCGTGGTCGGGCCCGACCCGCGCTTCGCCTTCGGGCTGGTGGCCGCCGTGTCCGTGCTGATCATCGCCTGTCCCTGCGCCCTGGGCCTGGCGACGCCGATCTCGATCATGGTGGGGGTCGGCCGCGGCGCCCGCGCCGGCGTGCTGATCAAGAACGCCGAAGCGCTCGAACGCTTCGAGAAGATCGACACGCTGGTCGTCGACAAGACCGGCACCCTCACCGAGGGGCGGCCGGCGGTGATCGGCATCCGGCCGGCGGCGGTCGTTGGCGAGGCCGAGGTCCTGCGCCTGGCCGCAAGCCTGGAGCGCGGCAGCGAGCATCCGCTCGCCGACGCCATCGTCAGGGCCGCCACCGACCGCGGACTTGCCCTGTCGCAGCCGGCGGCGTTCGACTCTCCGGTGGGTAAGGGGGTCCTGGGCGTGGTCGACGGCCGGCGCCTGGCGCTGGGGTCAGGCCCTTTCCTGAAGGAGCAGGGCGTCGACGTCACCGCCCTGGAGCCCGAAGCCGACGCTCTGCGGGCCGACGGCGCGACGGCCATCTTCATGGCCGTGGACGGCCAGGCCGCGGCGATCTTCGCCATCGCCGATCCGGTCAAGGCCACGACGCCCCAGGCCGTCCAGGCGCTCAAGGCCGACGGCGTGCGCCTCGTCATGATGACCGGCGACAACCGCGTCACGGCCCTGGCGGTCGCCCGCAGGCTGGGGATCGACGAGGTGGAGGCCGATGTGCTGCCGCAGGACAAGGCCGCCGTCGTCAGGAAACTCCACGCCGAGGGGCGCAGGGTCGCGATGGCGGGCGACGGCGTGAACGACGCCCCGGCCCTCGCCGCGGCCGAGGTCGGCATCGCCATGGGGGCCGGCGCCGACGTCGCCATCGAGAGCGCGGGCGTGACCCTGCTCAAGGGCGACCTGCAGGGGATCGTGAAGGCGCGCAAACTGTCGCGCGCGGTGATGCGCAACATCCGCGAGAACCTGTTCTTCGCCTTCGCCTACAACGTGGCGGGCGTTCCGATCGCGGCCGGCGTGCTCTACCCGGTCTTCGGCTGGCTCCTCTCGCCGGCGATCGCCGCCGCGGCCATGGCGCTGTCGAGCGTCAGCGTCGTGAGCAATTCCCTCCGGCTGCGCGGCGTCAGGCTCTGAGCGCGCGCGCCGGCACGCCTTCGTCCGGGAGCCGCCGTCAGCCGTCCTCGAGGAGGCGGAAGAGGCTGGCATGCTCCGAGGCGGGGGCGGTCAACGGCGGATGAGCGCCACATGAGGACCTTCGGTTCGCTGCGGATGGCCGGCGCTCCGCAAGCGTCTCCATGCGCCAAAAAATGTTCCGAGGGGGTCTTGAAGGCCCGGGCAGGGCTTCTATCTCACCGCTCGCTGGATGCCGAAAGGGTCCAGGTCAGGGAGCGTGTGGCCTTCCCGACGCTCCCGATTCCAACTTGCTCTGACGAGGAGATGGACATGAGAGCAGCCTATGATTTTTCCCCGCTTTACCGCTCGATGATCGGCGCGGACCACATGGCGGGGCTGATCGAGAACGCCCTCAACGGCGCCGGCGGACGCGACTACCCGCCGTACGACATCGAGAAGACGGGCGAACAGACCTACCGGATCACCTTGGCCACGGCCGGCTTCCGGAAGGATGAGCTCGAAATCACCGCCGAACCCAACCTGCTGGTGGTGCGCGGCCGCAAGGCGGCCGAGGAAGCGGCCGGCGACTATCTGCACCGCGGCCTGGCCCAGCGCGCCTTCGAGCAGCGTTTCGAACTGGCGGACCATGTCGTCGTGCGGGACGCTGCGTACGCGGACGGCCTGCTCACCATCGAACTTGAACGTGAAGTGCCCGAGGCGCTGAAGCCGCGGACGATCGAAATCGGTCGCCCTGCAGGCGGCGCGCTTTCGCGCCTGATCGATCCCAAGCGCCGGACGGCGAAAGCCGCCTGACGCAGGGTCCGGCCGGGTCGGCGAAAGCCCGGCCACGGGGAAGGGCGGCGGGTGGGGAGCCCGCCGCCCGCATCGTTCAAGGAGGAAAATGGAGACGAGCCATGTTGCTGGCGACCACAGAGCAACAGATTTACCAGCATGGCCTGCGAGACGCCCTCGAGCGCTGCCTGCGCCCGGCGGTGGGCTTCAGCCATCCACGCGACGTCCTGAAGGACCCCGATCTCGACAGGTCGGAGAAGCGCGCCGTGCTGGCGTCCTGGGCCTCCGACGCCTCGGCCGTCCAGGATCAGCCGACGCTTCGGTGGCTGCTGGGAACCCCGGAGCCGGTCGCGCTGGCGGACGTCAGAGATGCGCTGGAGCGGCTGGATCGGTGGGATGGAGCGCTCGCATGAAGGCGCCGGATCTCTGGGTCCTGTCCGTGGAAGCCTTGCCGTTCGGGTGGGCGGTACGGACGGAAGGGACGGCCGGGGAGATGCTGTTCCCGACCGGCGCCGCTGCCGAGTCTGCGGTGCGGCGTCTTGCCGAACGGCTGGCCTCCACGGGAGTCCCCGCAAAACTGACGGTGCGGCTTCGCGACGGGTCGGTGGCCGGGCGCTTCATCTTCCCGCCCGCGGCGGCGTCGGATGCGACGCCCGCCTGGCTCAGGGCGGCCTGACCTGATCGAGCAACTCGGGAGGTGAGGCGGGTATGAGCCCCTACGCTGATCACGACGCGCTGGCCCGGGCGCGATTGAGCGTCCTGGGCCAGGAGCTCGAAACCCTTGAGCGGGGCATCGGCCTGGCCGTCGCGGGCGCCGCGCTACCCTGGCCGCTGGCGGAAGTGTTCATACGGCTGGCGGCAGCGGCGGAGGTCTGTGAACGCCTGATCGCCGATCATGCGTCGGGTTCCGCAAGTCTTTCCCTGAAGACCGTTGGCGAGGTCGCCGAGACGCTCCGTCTGGTGCGCGAGATCAACACGTCGCTGGTTGGCCTCGCATTGGCTGCGCCTAAGCCGCGACCGATCTGACAGCGCCAGTTTCCGACCGCAGGCCCCGACACTCCAGGTTCGCAACGCGCCACCACCGGTAACCACCCCAATCCCCACAAAATCTCCCCACCCATGTCGCAATCCCGCCCGGCCGAACGTCCTAGACGCAGAAGCCCCGCCCAGCGCGACAGGAGAGACCGATGGCGACCGCGGACCCCGAGATCATCGAAGGCGCCTTCCGGGTCGTCGCCACGACGAACCTGCCCGCCCGGCCGTCGCGCCCATCCCCCAACAGCCGCCGCGCGGCGGCGCGGATCGTGGTGTGGAACGTGGTCGGCATGGCCGCGGTGGTGGCGCTGCCGCTGCTGTTCTGAAGCGGTCTCGCGGGCGCGGCCCGCGAGCGGTCCTTTGCCCGGCGCTATCCGTGCAGATCGGTGAGGTCCGTGCTTCCAAGCGGCCGCGCCTGCGGCGCGCCGCGAGCCGGATCGCGGAGCGCGACCCGCCGCCCCGCGTCACCTTCTCCCGCAAGGGGAGGAGGGCTCATGTTCTTCTTTTGTTCTTGACTTCCATCCCTTCCGGCCCCATACTCCCCGATGGAGGCCCGTGACCTGCGCGCCCGCGCAGCACCTCACCCCGGCCCAACCGCGCCTGCCACCAAGGCCCGCCCACCGGGCCATCCCGACCGGCCACCCCAAACCGGCCCTCGTCCCCGCGGCGTCCGCCCCCGGGCCGCCGACGGCCGCCCGCTCCCCAAGGACCCCCTCCATGTCGCACGACGAGGCGGGCGCGGCGTCCACGCGCCCCTACATCCGCTATTCCGCCAACCTGGCCCGGGCCATCTGCGTGCGGGTCGCCGCCGGCGAGACCCTTGGCGCGATCTGCGCCGATCCCGACCTGCCGGCCGCCAGCACCGTCACCCGCTGGGCGCGCGAGCACCCGCGTTTCGCCGGGATCTACCACCGCGCCAAGGCGCTGGCCCGCCGCGAGGGCCTGGGCCCCACCACCACCTACTGCGAGCTCACCGCCCACGAGATCTGCGCCCGCCTGGCCGAGGGCGAGAGCCTGACCGCCATCTCGGACGACCCGGCCATGCCCGCGATGTACACGATCCTGCACTGGCAGCGGCGCAGCCCGGCCTTCGCCGAGGCCGTGGCGCTGGCCCGCCACGCCCAGGCCGAGCGGCTGGCCGACCGGGGCTGGGAGATGGCGCTGGCCGCCACCCCCGAGACCGCCTACCTGACCCGCGTCCAGCTCGGCCACCTGCGCTGGACGGCGGCGATCAAGTCGCCCCGCACCCACGGGAAGATCCGGGCCGCCCCGCCGCCGGACCCGCCGCCCCCGCCGCCCGAACCGATCCTCCTCAAGCATTTCGTGGTGGAGCCCCATCCGCAGACCGGCCAGCGCCGTGTGGTCACCTACCTGCCCGACCCCGCCCTCAACCGCCCGGTTCGCGTCAAGGAAGGCCCGTGGTGCGACCCGGTCGACCCCTTCGCCAAGCTGGCCGCCCTCGGCCGCCCCGCCGCCGACCGGGAGCAGGACGAGCCAAGTTAGCTTGGAAGCCCTGCGCGGGGGGCCTTTCCACGTTATGCTCGAGCGATCCAGAGGAGCGGATGGAGCCAAATCGTCGCGCGCACAGAAACAATCGTGAGGCCCACGCGTAAGGCGGGGACTGGATTTTCTCCCCTTCCGCTCTAAAGGTCAGTCAATGGCTATCTTCGCAGTCCTCCCCTACTGGTCCGGCAGCGCGCCCAAGCTCGCGGAGGCAGTGACCCGGACCTATCCTGGGAAGTTCTACAAAGTTTCCGATCAAATCTGGTTGGTGGCGGACGCTGGAGGCGCGAAAGACGTATCCGACCGGCTCGGCGTGACGAGCAAGGAACCTGAAAAGATTGACTCAGTGCTCGTGATCGAAGCGGCCACATACTACGGACGCTCAAGTCCGGCCGTTTGGAGCTGGATCAAGGAGAACTGGGAGGCCACCGCAAGTGGCTAAGACGCCGTCCCGTCCCCGCGATGCGTCGGCGCCGCCGACGGACTTTGCCCAGGTGCCGCCGCGCGATCTTCATCCCGTGGCAGACATTCGTTTCGTGATGATTGAGTTGGGCAAACTCACCGCGAACGTCGATCGCCTCATCGAGGACATGAAAGCCCACGGGGAGGGGCTGGAGCGACGGTCCAAAGAGAACGCGATAGAAATTACGAAGGTATGCGACCGCATTGGGCCGGTCGAGAGCGGCCTTCAAACATTGGTCGACGCGAGCAAAGCGCCTTGGTGGAAGAAGATTGATCCCGCCAACGCGATGCTCGCGGCTATCGGTATTGTGACGCTGCTTCTTACGCTGGTGCTTGGAAACGGCCGCTTTGAAGACATGGGCAAGCGCATAGACCAAGCCGACAAGCGCGCAGAACAGGTCGAGCAACGGTCCAACCGAACCGAAGACCGCATCAGTGCTAAGCTAGATCAAATCCAAGCGGACCTAGCGACGATCAAGGCCGAGCGCGCCGCCGCCAGCGGAGCAAAATAGCTGGAGGCTTTCCCGACTCCCCGCCCGATCCGCGATCGACGGCGCACGAGCGTGGCTGTGCCGACGCGCCGAAGCAGCTAGACTTGGAACGAAGCCCCAGTTCCGGACGCTCGTTTGCGCATGAAGTCCCTGCCCAACATCCTGACCGGCTCGCGCCTCGTCATGGCGCTCTTCATGTTCGTGGCGTTCGCCGCGGCCGCGGGCGCCGTGCCGTACTTCTCCGACCGGCTGGAGCCCGAGACGCAGTTCGCCCTGCAGCGGTGGGCGGTCTACGCCTTCATACTGGCGGCGGTGACCGACTTCTTCGACGGCTGGCTTGCGCGCAAGCTGCACGCCGAGAGCGTCTGGGGCGCCATCCTCGATCCGATCGGCGACAAGGTGCTCGTCTGCGGCGCCATCCTGGGCCTGCTGTCGCTCGGCCCCCAGCCCATGGTCGTGCTGCCCGCCGGCCTGATCCTATTCCGCGAGTTCACCGTCAGCGCGCTGCGGGAAGTGGGCGCCGGCAAGGGCGTGAAGCTGCCGGTCACCCTGCTCGCCAAGTGGAAGACGACGCTGCAGCTCACGGCGCTGGCGATGGAGCTGATCGTCGCCGCGTGGGGCGCGTTCAGCCTGCCGCAGGACGGCGAGGTGCGGCCGGGCTTCGAGCTGGCCGCCCACAGCCTGTTCTGGATCGCCACCCTCGTCACCCTGATCACCGGCGCCCAGTACTGGACCCAGACCCGCAAGGCCCTGGCGGGGTAAGATTCCTCCATTCCTCCCCGCTGGGGGAGCAACTTGAGGCTGCTACCCCACCGCCCCGTACACATCCCGCTGGAAGTCCTTGTGCACGAGCGGCATGTCGGGGCCGTCGAACACGCGCTGGGTCATCAGCACCGCGGTCAGCCCCCTGGCCGGGTCGTTGACCCACGAGGTGCCGAAGCCGCCGTCCCAGCCGTAGGCGCCGGGCTGCACGCCCCACGGATTGGCCGCCACCCACACGCCAAGCCCCAGGCCGAAGCCGCGGCCAGGCCCCAGGATCAGCTCGCCGTCCTTGATCTGCGCGGGGGTGAGCCGGTTGGTCGTCATGGCCTTCAGGGTCTCGGACTTGATCAACCGGCGGCCGTCGGGCGCCAGGCCCGTGAACATGAACTTCGCGAACGTCCCGAAGTCTTCCGCCGTCGAGACCAGGCCCGAGTCCCCCGCCGGGAATGACGGCGCCTTCAGGAACATGTCGTTGTAGGGCTCGAAGAGAGCCAGCTTGCCGCTGTCGTTGACGTAGCCGGTGATCAGCCGGCCCGCCTTCTCGGGCGGGCAGTGGAAGGCGGTGTCCTTCATGCCCAGTGGCCCCAGAATCCGCTCCTGGAACACCACGTCCAGCGGCTTGCCGGCCGCCCGCGCGATCAGCACGCCCAGCAGGTTGGCGCCGGTGGTGTAGAGCCAGCGCTCGCCGGGCTGGGCCTGCAGGGGCAGGGCGCCCATGGCCTTCATCCAGGTGTCGGGGGTGTAGGGCGCCGAGGGGGTGGGCATGCCGAAGCCGGGCAGGTCGCCCACGGCCTTCACGAACGGCGCCTCGGCGTTGAAGTCGATGCCCCAGCCCAGCCGGAAGCTCAGCACGTCCTCCAGCGTGATCGCGCGGTGGGCCGGGACCGTGTCGTCCAGCGGGCCGTCGGGCCGCTTCAGCACGCGCCGGCCGGCCAGTTCGGGCGCCAGCCGCTCGATCGGCTCGTCCAGCGCCAGCTTGCCCTCCTCGACCAGCATCATGGCCGCGACGGCGGTGATCGGCTTGGTCATCGAGGCGATGCGGAAGATCGCGTCTCGGGGCACGGCGGCTCCGCCCAGCGTCATCGCGCCCAGCGGCCAGACATGCGTCTGCTCGCCCCGCGCCGCCAAGGCCACGAGGCCCGGCGGCTGCTGCTGCGCCACGTGGCCCTTGAGGTCGGCCTCGACCTTCGCCAGCCCGGCTTCCGTGAACGCCATCATCCTGCTCCCTGGGTTCGGCCGGCAGGCCGCGAGGGCCAGGGCTGCGCCCACCATGGCGTGGCGTCGGCTCATCCAGGCGAACTCGGACATGTCGGTGCTCCTAAACGTTGCTACCGACCCAGGACGAATGGCATCCTGGGGCCCCGACAAAAAAGGTCAGCACTCCGCCAGATTCACCGCGAGGCCCCCAAGGGAAGTCTCCTTGTAGATCGCGCTCATGTCCTCGCCGGTCCGCTTCATGGTGGCGATGACCTTGTCCAGGCTCACCGAATGCTGGCCGTCGCCCAGCATCGCCAGCCGGGCGGCGTCGATGGCCTTCACGGCGCCCATGGCGTTGCGCTCGATGCAGGGGATCTGGACCAGCCCGCCGATCGGGTCGCAGGTGAGGCCCAGGTTGTGTTCCATGGCGATTTCCGCCGCGTTCTCGATCTGGGCGTTGGAGGCGCCCAGCGCCGCCGCCAGCCCCGCCGCCGCCATCGAGCAGGCCACGCCGACCTCGCCCTGGCAGCCCACCTCGGCGCCCGAGATCGACGCGTTCCGCTTGTACAGCGCCCCGATCGCCGCCGCCGTCAGCAGAAAGGTATGCCGCCCCGCCGAAGTGCCCTGATGGAACCGGTCATAGTAGCGCAGCACCGCCGGCAGCAGCCCCGCCGCTCCGTTGGTCGGCGCGGTCACGACCCGGCCGCCGGCCGCGTTCTCCTCGTTCACGGCCAGCGCCCAGAGGTTGACCCAGTCCAGCGCCGCCAGCGGATCGGCGATCCGCTTGTCGGCGTCCTCGACCAGGCTGCGCCAGATGCCGTGCGCGCGCCGCTGGACCTTCAGCGACCCCGGCAACACGCCCTCGGTCTTCATGCCACGGTCGATGCAGCCGTACATGGCGCCGGTGATCTCATCGAGCCCGGCCACGATCTCGGCCTCGGACCGCACGGTCAGCTCGTTGGCGATCATCAGGCCCGCGATGGTGAGGCCCGCCGCGTCGGCCTGGGCCAGCAGCTCGGCGCCGCTATTGAACGGGTAGGGCGTCGGCAGCGACCGCTCGGGCGCCGTGTTGACCCCGATCTCGTCCTCGTCGCGCACGAAGCCGCCGCCGATGGAGAAGTAGGTGCGCTCGGCCAGGAGCCTGCCCTGGGCATCGAAGGCTTCGAACTTCAGGGCGTTCGGATGCTGCGGCAGCCGCGTGCGGCCCTCCCACAGGAGGTCGGCCGCCTCGTCGAAGGCGATCTCGTGGCGGCCGCCCAGCTTCATCCGCTTGGCCGAGCGCACGGCCTCGATCACCAGGTCGGCGGCGTCGGGATCCAGCGTCCGCGGCGCGAACCCCGCCAGCCCCAGGACCACCGCCCGGTCGGTGGCGTGGCCGCGGCCGGTGAGCGCCAGCGAGGCGTAGAGCGTAGTCTGCACCCGCGCCGTCCCCGCCAGGTCCGGGCCCAGCCGTTCCAGGAACCGGCCGGCGGCCGTCATGGGGCCCATGGTGTGGGAGCTGGACGGGCCGACCCCCAGCTTGAAGAGGTCGAAGACGCTGACGTTCATCGGCGGGACGTAGCGCGCCCGGCTGCGCCGCTCAACGCGTCAGGTGTGGATCACGGCGGGATCGGGCGCCGTGCCGTCGAAGAATTCCTTCGGGAACTTCGTCTGCAGCGCGATGTTGACCGCCGACTGCGCGGCTGCCTCGTCGGAACCGTCGACGCCCAGCTTGCCCAGGGCCGTGCGGGTCTTCGGCCCGATCTGGCCGTCGATGTTGCCGATCTGCTCGCCCAGCCGGACCAGGCCAGCCTGGATGTTGGCCATCTTCTGGTTGTCGCCGAAACGGTCGACCTTGATCCCGATCGCCAGGATCGCGCTGGCGGCGGCGGCCTTGTAGGGATCGTCGAAGTTCACGCCCTTACCGGCCTTGTAGTAGTCGTAGACCAGCTGGTGGCTGCCCCGGCATTCGAAGTGCCAAGCCTCGCTCGCCTTCGGGTCGGGCGTCGATATGATCGGAACCAGCCCTTGCGCCTTGGCCAGCGGCCAGAGGTCGCCGAGCTTGATCTTGATCCGTCCCAGGTCGAGGTCGAACGCGCGGCCGGCCTCGTGGAAGCTGCCGCCGGGCGGTGGGCTGAAGGCCTTCTTACGCTTGCTCACGAAGTCCATGTGCGCCTGCAGTTGCATGTCATAGCTGCGGAACAGGTCCGAGAGGATCAGCTCGCCGCCGGCCTCCTTCAGCGACTTCGCCAGGCCCGCGATGGCCGCCTTCATGTCTGCGGTCGCCCAGGCCATGCGCGCGGGCAGCGGCGCCAGCCGGCCACCCACCATGTACGGCGACATGATCGACACCGTGAACAGCTTCGCGGACATGGCGCTCTCCCAGAGCGGAAAACGCTGATATCCCGCCCTGCGCGAGTCAAGCTGGGCTGTAACCAGAAGTCGTCAACTCATGGGATTGGCGGCCGGCGGCGGCTCGGGCAGGGGGATGAACTCGTCATGGTCGGCGTCGGGGAGCTTCATGCGGCCGGCCCGCCAATCGGCCTTGGCCTGCTCGATCCGGTCCTTGGATGAGGAGACGAAGTTCCATTCGATGAACCGCGGTCCAACCGGCTCGCCGCCCAGCAGCATGACGATCGCGTCGGTGGTGGCGGTGAACAGCACCGGCTGGCCCGGTTCGAACACGACCATCTGGCCGGCGCGGAATTCGCGGCCTTCGATGTCGACCACGCCTTGCGCCACATAGGCCGCGCGCTCGGGATATTCGGCCGGCAGCTGCGCCTTCGCCCCCGCCCGTAGTTTCCAGTGGACGTAGAACATCGGCGAATGGGTCTTCACCTTCGCCTCGGCGCCGAACGCCTTGCCGGCGATCAGCCGCGCCCACAGCCCGTCGGCGCTCTCGTAGGTGGGAAGGTCGTCGGGCCTGTGGTTGGCGAAGCTGGGGGCCGTCTCCTCCAGTTCGGTCGGCAGCGCCACCCAGGCCTGGATGCCGTGCATCTTGCCGCCATTGGTCCGCAGGGTCTCGAAGCGCTCGGAGTGGGTGATGCCGCTGCCGGCGGTCATCCAGTTCACCTCACCGGGGTGGATCTCCTGGATCGCGCCCACGCTGTCGCGGTGGGTGATGTGGCCGTCGAACAGGTAAGTGACGGTCGACAGGCCGATGTGCGGGTGCGGGCGCACGTCCACCTCGCGGCCGAAGCCGGCCTGGAACTCCACCGGCCCCATGTGGTCGAAGAACACGAAGGGTCCGACCATCCGCCGCTTGGCGAACGGCAGGACGCGGCCCACCTCGAACCCGCCGAGGTCCTTGCGGCGCTGGTCGATGACGAGTTCGATCATGAAGGCCTCCTGACTTGAGGCCGTCAGGGATGCGCCGGGACTTTGACGAGCGCAACCGTCGCCGCCCTGGGATCGGCCGCGTTGCGCGTTCCCTCGGCGGTCCAGCCCGCCCACTGGCTGTTGGCGATCACGCCCAGGCCGTCCGGGCCGATAGCGGCCAGCGCCACGTCGGCCAGCGGCCCGCCGCGGATCAGGGTCTCCACCTTCTCCAGCCGCCGGCAATCGGCGCTGATCGTCAGGCGCAGCAGGCGGTGCGGGACATCGCCGTTATAGGTGGCCAGCACCTCGACCTTGTCGTGGCGACCATGGCGTCGATGCCGGCCACCTTCATCTCGCCGGTCACCGGCGTGCTGGAGCCGTCGCTCAGTTCCATACGGTGGAGCCCGGTCGCGTAGTCGGACACGACCATGACGTCGAGCGGGCACAGCACCATGCCCTGGGCCGAGGTCGCGCCCTTCGGCTGGCCCAGGTTGCGGGGCGTCGCGTCGCCCGGCGGGAGGATCCAGATAGCGCCCGTCGAGCCGTCCGAGGCGTAGACCGCGCCGGCCGGGTCCACGACCACGTCGCCGAACATCGTCGCACCCTGGGCGGGATAGCGGCCCAGCACGCGGCCGTCGGCCAGCGAGACCTTCAGCAGGCCGGTGCGATTCGCGCCCGAGCCGCCGGGGAGATTCTTGCCCCAGGCCTCGGCGGCCCAGAGCAGGCCGCGCGGGGCGTCGACGGCCAGGCCGAAGATCGCGCCGGTCTCGCCGTATGGCCGCAGGAACGGGACCAGCCGGCCGTCCTGCACGCGCAGGATCGTGCGGCCGGCGATGGCGCCGACGAACCAGCGGCCGGCGTCGAATGCGATGCCCTCGATGAGCAGGTCACGCCGATCGTCGGTCGCCAGGGTCGAGACGGCTGGCTCGGCCGCCCGCGCCGGGGCGGCCAGCAGCGCCAGCGCCAGGAGGGCTGCGCTAGCTCTGCGCACTCACGTAGGGGCTGACGAGGCCCAGCGGCGCGGCGGTGGTGTTCTTCACCGAACGGATCACGATGCGGCTCTCGATGTTCGAGACCAGGCCCAGCGAGAGGATCTTGTCACGGAGGAAGTCGTCGAAAGCATGCATGTCGCGCGTCACGATCCGCAGCTCATAGTCGGCCGCGCCGGTCACGGTGGCGCACTGCACCACCTCGGCCAGCTTGCCGATGGCGGTCTCGAAGGCGTCAAGGTTGTCCTTGGTCGGCAGCGACAGCTTCACGGTGCAATACACCTCGAAGCCCAGGCCCAGCTTGTCGCGGTCCAGGATGGTCACGCGGCGCTGGATGACGCCCGCGTCCTCCAGCCGCTTGATCCGCCGCCAGCAGGGGCTCGACGACAAGCCGACGCGGTCCGCGATCTCGGCGACGGACAATCCGGCGTCGTGCTGGATCAGATCCAGGATCTTGGCATCGACGGCGTCGAGGGCCTCGGACAACTTTTCCTCCTGTTTTTGACACGAGAGCATATTGTTCTTGCCCCGGAACCACCGACCGGGGGCATGCTTTTGGCAAGCAATTGCGGCGCTCTTATATGATCTTGCGATCCGTTAGGGGAGGCCCGAAAGGAAAAAAATTGCGATGCGCCACCAAGAAGTGACGCTCGACGACAAGTTTCTGCTCACGGATGGCCGGGTGTTCATCACCGGCGTCCAGACGCTGCTCCGGGTGCTGATGGATCAGCATCGCCTGGATCGCGCGCAGGGCCTCAACACCGCCGGGTTCGTCTCCGGCTACCGCGGCTCGCCCCTGGGCGGGCTGGACCAGCAGGCCGCGCGTGCGGGCAAGCACCTGAAGGCCGCCGAGGTGGTGTTCAAGGAAGGCCTGAACGAGGACCTGGCCGCCACCGCCGTCTGGGGCAGCCAGCAGGCCAACCTGTTCCCGGGCGCCCGCTACGATGGGGTGTTCGGCATGTGGTACGGCAAGGCGCCCGGCGTGGACCGCACCGGCGACGTCTTCAAGCACGCCAATTTCGCGGGTGTGCACCCCAAGGGCGGCGTGCTGGCCGTGGCCGGTGACGACCACACCTGCAAGTCCTCCACCCTGCCGTCGCAGTCGGAGTACGCCTTCCAGGACTTCGAGATGCCGGTGCTGTCGCCGGCCGACGTCCAGGAGGTGCTGGACTACGGCCTGATGGGCATCGCCATGTCGCGCTTCTCGGGCCTATGGGTCGGGATGATCGCGCTGGCCGACACCATGGACTCCGGCGCGACCATCGACGTCTCGCTGTCGCGCCACCAGTTCCACGCGCCCGAGAACTTCCGCATTCCCGCGGGCGGGCTCGGAATCCGCCTGAAGGACCAGCCGCTCGACAAGGAGCGGCGCCTGCGCACCCAGAAGATCCCGGCCGCGCTGGCCTTCGCCCGCGCCAACCACATCGACCGGATCATGCTGGGGACGTCGCGCCCGCGCCTGGGCATCGTCTGCCAGGGCCAGGCGTACAAGGACGTGATCGAGGCCTTCGCCGCCATGGGCATCACCCAGGCCGAGGCCGCGTCGCTGGGCGTCGCCATCTACAAGGTCGGCATGCCCTGGCCGCTGGAGCCGACCGGCATCCGCGCCTTCGCCGCCGGCCTCGAGACCCTGATGGTGATCGAGCACAAGCGGCCGCTGATCGAGACCCAGGCCCGCGCCGCGCTCTACGACCTGCCGGCCCACGCCCGCCCGGTGATCATCGGCAAGACCGACGAGAAGGGCGCGCCGCTGCTCTCGGAACTGACGTCGCTGTCGGTGGCGGAAATCGCGCTGGCCATCGCCGACCGCCTGCCGGCCGGCGGGCACATGGACCGTGTCTACGACTACCTGAACCGCGTGTCGGCCGCCTCCATGGCCGCGGTCACGCTCTCGGCCGACCAGCAGCGCAAGCCGTTCTTCTGCTCGGGCTGCCCGCACAACTCCTCGACCCGCCTGCCGGAAGGCTCCCGGGCCCTGGCCGGCATCGGCTGCCACTACATGGCCAGCTTCAACGACCCGTCGACCGACCTGAACAGCCACATGGGCGGCGAGGGTCTCTCCTGGGTCGGCGCTTCGCCCTTCACCGACGAGAAGCACGTCTTCGTCAATCTGGGTGACGGCACCTACAACCACTCCGGCTCGCTGGCGATCCGGGCCGCCGTCGCGGCCGGCGCCAACATGACCTACAAGCTGCTCTTTAACGACGCCGTCGCCATGACCGGCGGCCAGGCGGCCGAGAGCGGTTTCACCGTTCCGCAGATCACCCGCCAGCTCGCCTCGGAAGGCGTGAAGAAGGTGGTGGTCGTGGCGGCCGAGCCCGAGCGCTACCAGACCGTCACCGACCTCGCCCCCGGCGTGGAGGTGCGCCCGCGCATCGAGCTGATGAAGGTCCAGCGCCAACTGCGCGACACCCCCGGCGTCACCGTGCTGATCTACGACCAGGTCTGCGCCACCGAGAAGCGCCGCCGACGCAAGCGCGGCAAGATGGCCGCCGCGCCCATGCGGGTGATGATCAACCCGCTGGTCTGCGAAGGCTGCGGCGACTGCTCCAAGGCCTCGAACTGCGTCTCGGTCGAGCCGCTGAACACCGAGTTCGGCCGCAAGCGGAAGATCAACCAGTCGAGCTGCAACCAGGACTATTCTTGCCTGGACGGCTTCTGCCCGTCGTTCATCACCCTGGAGGGCGCCGAGAACGCCCACCACGAGGCGATGCCGGCGCTGACCGCCGACGCCACCCCGCTCCCGACGTTCCAGGAGCTGAAGGGCGTCCAGAACATCGTCTTCACCGGCGTGGGCGGCACGGGCGTCACGACCGTCGCCTCGATCCTGGCCATGGCCGCCCACGTCGACGGCCGCTCGGCCTCGGTGGTCGACATGACCGGCCTGGCACAGAAGGGCGGCGCCGTGTTCAGCCACGTGCGCATCGGCGAGACCGAGACCACGGTGATCGGCGGCCGCGTGCCCGCCGCGAGCGCCAACGTCCTGATCGCCTGCGACTTGCTCTCGGCCGCCGGCGCCGACGCCCTGGCCCTCTACGCCAAGGACCGCACGGTCGCGGTCGGCAACGCCGACTTCGCCCCCACCGCCGACTTCGTGACGGACCGCGACGTCCGCTTCGACGCCGACGAGCAAGGCAAACGCATCGCCGCGGCGACCAAGAGCTACGACGCCGCCCCGGCCAGCCACCTGGCCGAGACCAGCCTGGGCGACGCGATCTACGCCAACATGATCATGCTGGGCTTCGCCTGGCAGAAGGGCGTGATCCCGGTCTCCAGCCGCGCGCTCTACCGGGCGATCCGCCTGAACGGCGTCGAGGCCGAGGCCAACCTCCAGGCCTTCGAACTGGGCCGTAAGGCCGCCGCAGACCCGACGGCGCGGGGCAAGCGCGAGGACGACGTCCCCACGCCCGAGACCATGCCGCTGGACGAGCTGATCGCCCATCGCGCGCGTGAGCTGACGGCCTACCAGAACAAGGCCTACGCCGACCGCTACCTGGCCAGGGTCGAGAAGGTCCGCGCGGCCGAGGCGGCCCTGGGCTCCACCGACCTGACCCGCGCCGCGGCGGTCAGCCTCTACAAGCTGATGGCCTACAAGGACGAGTACGAGGTCGCCCGCCTCTACACGGACGGCCGCTTCGCCAAGTACCGGTCCGAGACCTTCAAGGGCGGCAAGGCCAAGGTGTGGCTGAGCCCTCCGCTGCTCGCCCCCAAGGGCCCGGACGGCAAGCCCGTGAAGATGGCCTTCTCGCCCTGGATGCTGGACCTGGCCTTCCCGGCGCTCGCGAAGTTCAAGGGCCTGCGCGGCGGCCCGCTGGACGTCTTCGGCATGACCGCCGAGCGCCGGATGGAGCGCGGCCTGATCACCGACTTCGAAGCCGACCTCGACCGCCTGGTCTCAGGCCTCGACAAGGACCGCCACCACCTCGCCGTCCAGCTCGCCCAGGTCCCGCAACAGATCCGCGGGTTCGGGCACGTGAAGGACGCGTCGGTGGGCCCGGCCAAGGCCGAGGCCAAGCGGCTGTGGAAGCAGTGGGACGAGGTGAAGGCGCCGGTGGCGGCCTAGTGGGTCTGCGACAGCGTCACCGTCCGCGAGAAGTCGCCCGCCAAGGCGTCCTTCTCGCGGATGAAGACATAGAGCCGCCCGCCGTCGCCCCAATTCATCTTGAGCGCCGGGTCGGAGTCGATCTGCAGGAGCAGGCGCCACTGCTTAGCGGCGCGCTCTATGGCGGGCGTGATCTCTGTTCCCTCATATTCCGACGGCAGTCCGCGCCGCATCAGCTCGCAGGAAATCGACATCCGCTCATCCTGGATCTCGGAGGGATAGCCGCCGATGCGATGTTGGATTTCGTCTCCGAACGGGGCATCCGGCGCCTGGGAGAGTTCATCCAACTCTGCCTCCGTCAGATTGACTTCGGCCAGATCGACCCCGAGCCATTCCAGGCTAGGAGTCGAGATATAGGCCTCGAACGCTACGCGTCGCTCGGCGAAGGCCTTCGCGAGTGTTGGGCCCCTAGCCGGCGGGCCGGGCGGGGCATCGGTGAAGAGTAGTTCCACCAGATCGGAGAACCCGTAGCGCGCCTCGCTGACAAACGCGTAGAGCCGACCCTGCGGCGGCAACCACTCCGGCCCTCCGTGCGCTCGGAGTGCCTCCAGGTCGATCTGGGCGACGAAGGCCCGCGCCCCTCCGCCATCTTTCGGCCAAGCCGTGTCCGACGGCAGCTCGGGATCGCCGCCCAGCTTTGAGAAGCCAGGCTCCTTCGCCGGTGTGAGGAGTAGCGTCGATTGCGCGCCGCGCGTCATGCGCCCGCGAATCCGTCCAAAGTCCGACGGGCCTGACTGCTTGCGGCGACCGCTACGCCCTTTGACCGCATCGCCCAGTAGCATCAGCGGAACAACGACTGCCGATACTGCCAGGAACACCAAAATAGTGCCCCCGACAGCGATCCCGACTTCCTTCAAAATGCTGAGGACCCAGCTCAACGCTTCTTGCGCTCCATCGCAGAGTCGATTGCGGTGGCCGCACCGGTCGGACCCCAGACGTGCGCCCGCTTCGCCCAATCCGGGGCGCCTCGCCAGTATCGCTCAACCTGCCCGTACTGCGGCTGCCCCTTATAGGGACCGTGTATGCGGCCGTGGACCTCCCGACTTGGCATTGCGGTGATGTTCCATGGCTGGTTCTTGATGCTCTCGGGGATGTATTTCCCGACACCGCCACGCGGAATGATGCCGTGGTGACCGTGTTGGCCCGCCTCCAGCACGCCGTTCTTGCCCATCCACTTCCGCGTGGCGTTCCAGGTGTGCGACCCTCCGGCTTTAATGAGCCCCTTCGCTCCGGTTTTGAGCGCGTATCCGCCCGGCGCGAGGTCAGATAGCGCAAGTCCTGTGTTTACAACGGCGCCGATCACGTCGCCCTCATAGGCGTCCGCCACCGCCTCCCTCGCAGAGCCCCAGACAGGTGCGAGAGACTCAAGGGCGCCGGGATGCTTTCGCCACCATTCTTCATCCTGTTTGGCGTTGTAAGCTTTCTGCTTCTCCACCATCGCGGCGTAAGCAGGGCCGTCAGGGTCAGGAACCGAGCGCGGTTGATCGCCTCGGGCGTAGGAGCCAGAGCCAGCCAAAACTTCTCTCCATGTTTTGCTTGTGGCGGCTCGGTCACCCTTCGAGCCACTTGAGCACAATGGCACAGCTTGCTTTCAGCGTCAAGAACAAAAGAAGAACACTTTGCGCTCAGCCGATAGTCTGCGCTCCCACCTCCACCGTCACCTTCCCGTCCGCCCCTTCCATCACCTTCAGCTCAGACCGCGGATCGATCTCCCCCAGGTCGACGTCTTCGTGCGGGGTGACCACCCACGTCCGGCGGCCGGCCACGGCCAGGACCAGCTTGCCCTTGCCCCAGTGCTCGATCGCGAAGGCCTTCAGGGCCGCGTGCATCGGGTTGCGGCGCCAGGCCTGGGGGTTGGCGGCGTCGCAGCGGGCGATGAGCCAGACGCCTTCGGGGTCCTGGTCGAGGACGACCTTGGTCTGGTCGGGCCGGAAGCGGTAGGGCATCTCCGGGTCCATCAGCCAGACGCATTCGAAGGTGCGGCAGCTGTGCGGGCGGGTCTCGTAGATCCCGCAGCCGGCGCCGGGCCTGGCGTGGGCGCAGAGCCTGCCCATGGGCTTTTGCAGCTCCTCGACCGCCAGCACGCGGCAGCACATCGTGCAGGGGCCGCAGGTTTTGGGCCTTGTGGTCACCGCGTTTCCAACCCGCTCATCCCCGCGCATGCGAGGACCCAGACTTCATTTCGACAGCGGCGTTCAGGAGCAAGCCTGGGTCCCCGCATGCGCGGGGATGAGCGGAGGTTGAAGGTCACCGCGAGACGCCCACCCAGATCACGTGCCGCGGGCCCTTGCCGGAGGGGCTGGCGCCGACCTTGTGCTCGTCGACCTTGAAGCCCGCGTTGGCGAAGCGCCGCGCGAAGGCGGGGTCAGGCCCCGCCGACCATACCGCGACCACGCCGCCCGGCCGCACGGCGCGCTTCAGGTTGGCCAGGCCGCGCATGCCGTAGAGCGCGTCGTTGGCGTCGCGGTTCAGGCCGTCGGGGCCGTTGTCCACGTCCATCAGGATGGCGTCGTACGGCGGCTTGGCTTCGGCTAGCCGGTCGGCCACGTCGCCCTGGACGATCTTGCCGCGCGGGTCGGCCAGGCTGTCGCCGTAGAGCGGCGCCAGGTGGCCGCTCGCCCAGGCGATCACTTCCGGCACCAGTTCGGCCACCACCACCCGGGCGTCCTTCGGCAGCTCGGCCAGAGCCGCGCGCAGGGTGAAGCCCATGCCCAGGCCGCCGATCAGGATGCGAGGCGCCTTCGACCCCGCCAGCTTGGCCCAGGCCAGTTTGAAGAGGGCGACCTCGGAGCCGTAGAGCCGGCTGTTCATCAGCTCGATGCGGCCGGACATGATCGAATAGTCCTGGCCGCGCTGCATGAGCTTGAGCTCGCCGCCGCCGGGAATCTGGGCCGTGTCGAGGTGGATCCAGGGGTTCATTGCCCCTGCATACAGCCTTACGCCGGCGTGGGCGCGGCTTCGCGTTCGGCCGGCTTCGGCGGCAGCGGACCGCGGATGGCGATCGGCCCCAGCGGTACGCGACCCGCGAGGAAGCAGCGCTCGTTCACGACCCGGGCGCGGGCCAGGAAGCAGCGGCGGTCGACGGCGGCGATGGAGGGCATGAGCAAGCGGGGGGGCGGCGTTGGGGAACGGCGGCCCGTATCGCCGAGCCGCCCGCTTCGCTCCAGTTAAGCTTGCGTAAGATTGTCGCGAACCTTCGGGCTTCTCTGCCGCCGCGTCATCGCGGCTATGCCTCGGTTGATTGCATGCCCGCGAGCCGTAAGCTGGCGGAAACAGGAGGAGTTCCCATGGCCGACTTCGGCGGCGACACCGACCTCGACGGCTTCCGCGCCGAGGCCCGCAGCTGGCTGGAGGCCAACTTCCCGGCCTCGCTGAAGGGCAAGGGATCGCTGGCGACCAGCGAGGTCCGCTCGAACGAGCCCGACCTGGTGAAGTGGCGCACGGCGATGGGCGAGAAGGGCTGGGGCACGCCCACCTGGCCGAATGAATACGGCGGCGGCGGGCTCTCGCCGCAGCAGGCCCGCGTGCTGCTGCAGGAGATGACCAAGATCGGCGCGTTCAACCCGCTGATGTTCGGGATGGGGGTCACCATGATCGGCCCGACGATCATGGACTACGGCACCGAGGAGCAGAAGAAGAAGCACCTGCCGCCGATCGTGCGCGGCGAGGTGCAATGGTGCGTCGGCTATTCCGAGCCCAATGCCGGCTCCGACCTGGCCAGCCTGCAGATGAAGGCGGTCGACAACGGCGACGGCTGGACGGTGACGGGCAGCAAGATCTGGACGAGCGGCGCCCAGTACTCCGACTGGTGCGGCGCCCTGGTGCGGACCGATCCCTCGGCGAAGAAGCACGAGGGCATCAGCTTCATGCTGGTCGACATGCACCAGAAGGAAATCGAGGTCCGGCCGATCCCGCTGATCGCCGGCGCCTCGCCGTTCTGCGAGACGTTCTTCACCGAGGCCAAGGTGCCGCGCGACGGGCTGCTGGGGCAGCTCAACGTGGGCTGGACGGTGGGCAAGCGGCTGCTGCAGCACGAGCGGGCCAGCCAGACGGGCGCCTCGACGGGCGCCAAGCCGCCGCCGCCGCTGTCGGTCATCGCCAAGAAGTACCTCGAGCTCGACGGCCAGGGCCGCATCGCCGACACCGACCTGCGCTCGCGCCTGACCAAGCATGAGATGGACGCCAAGGTGCACGGCCTGACCCTGGCCAGGGCGATGGCCGAGGCCAAGGGCAACAACAGCCCCGGCAACGCCGCCTCGGTGCTGAAGAACTCGGCCACGACGGTCGCCCAGACCCGCGCCGAGCTGACGCTGGAGATCATGGGCGCCCAGGGCCTGGGCTGGGAGGGCGACGCCTTCAGGCCCGAGGAGATCGAGACGGTGCGCAGCTGGCTGTTCGGCAAGGCGATGTCGATCTATGGCGGCTCGGCCGAGATCCAGAACAACATCATCTCCAAACGCATCCTGGGCCTGCCCGACACGACCCAGTCGACCTGACCGTTCAGGCGGCGGGCTTGCGTAGGCCTTCCAGGAAGGCCCGCAGGTCCGCCGCCGACTTGTCGGGCAGCTGTTCCATCGGGACGTGGCCGCCTTCGGGATAGACCACCAGCCTGGCGCCTGGGATCGCGCCGGCCAGCTTGCGGGAGTTGTCGGCCGGGATCACCTGGTCCTTCTCGCCCACCATCACCAGCGTCGGGACCGCGATCGCCCTGAAGGTGTCGGGCGTGACCGTTCGCGCCGGCTGGCCGCCGCGGCCGCCGGTCAGGATCGACCGATGGCCCGGCGCGCGGGCGAGTTCGGTGTAGCGGGTGACCAGGGCCGGCGTGACGAGGGCTGGGTCCTCGTAGGCCTTCACCAGGCCGCCCTTGGCCATCAGGCCGGGGTCGGCGTTGCGCAGCATCCAGCGGCCCACCGGATTGCCCAGCAGCTTGAACACCACGGGTTGGCCCTTGGGCCGCTCGGACGAGGGCCAGCCGCCGGCGTCCACGAGCACCAGGCCGTCCAGCTTCTGCGGGTGCGCCAGCGCGTAGTTCCAGGACACGCCGCCGCCCATCGAATTGCCGCCCAGCACGAACCGCTGGACGCCCAGCTTGGTCACGAGCTCGTCCACCACGGCGACGCTGCGGTCGGTGGAGGGGACGTAGTCGTCGGGCGCGCGCGTCAGGCCATGGCCGGGCAGGTCGAGGCTGATCACGCGGTAGTCCGGCAGCCGCCGCACCCACGGCTCCCAAGCGTGCAGCGAAGCCGAGAAGCCATGGACCAGCACAATCACCGGCGCGTCGCGCGGGCCCTGGTCGCGGTAGTGGACGTGCAGGCCGCCGGGCAGGTCCATGTATTGGGAGGCCGGGCTGGCGTACTTCGCCTCCAGCTTCGGATAGGGGATGTCGCGGGCGCAGGCGCTCAGGCACGCGGCGGCCAGGCAGACGGCGAGGAGGCGCAGGATCGGCGGCATCGTCAGGTCTCGCTGAGGGCCTTGCAGGCGAAGGCCATGCGCACGGCGCCCACCGACTCCCGCGCCGGCGCAGCCCAGGGCGTGGCCTGGAACTTGGGCGAGCGCCACGACTTGCCCTTCAGGCCCGGCTGGTCGTGGAAGATCTCGTCGACGACGCGCGAGACGCCGCGGCGGCAGTCGAACTCGCCCAGGCTTTCCACCGACCGGAAGGCGAAGCCGTCGCGCTCGAGCGGCTTTTCGGAATCGTAGGCCGTCCAGGCCTGGCGCAGGCCGCCCCCGCCATTGGCGTGGTGCCGCATGAACACCCAGGTGTCGTCGCTGGCGGTGATCAGGGTCCAGCCGGCGCGCTCCAGGCCGAACGGCGCGGCCGCCGCCGGCGCGGCGACGAGGATCGACAGGAGGAGGGCGGCGGCGCGCATGACCGCACAACGCCTCGAACAACGCCGCCTGTCCAGCCGGACCCGGCGTCAACTACCGCTCGTCGCAGAAATGAACGCGTTCAACGACCCGGAAATATCGCGGCACAAAGGCCATGCTAGCCCGAGGGGACGCCCCCGAGTCGAGTAGCTTGAACGTGATCAGTTCCGAGGACCTGCAGCTTCGCCGCCTGGTGGAGGCCATGGAGCCGGGAGACTTCCGGACCCTGGTGCAGAGCGCCCTGCAGCTCGAGGCTCAGGGCGACCGGCGCGCGGCGGCGGCCACCTATCGGACCGCGCTCCAGCGGCTGCCCCGCTTCATGTCGCCGTCGCTGAAGCCGGTGCTGGACCACGCCAAGGCGCGGAGCGAGGCCAATGACGCCGAGCTGGAGAGCTTCCTGGCCGAGCGGCTGTCGGCCCTGCGCGCCCGGCACCACAACGCCCGCCTGGACCGCGTGGACAAGGGGCTGGACATCCTGCTGCGTAAGCGGCGGGTCTACCGCCCGCAGCCCAGCTTCATGTACCTGCCGCAGCTTCCGGCCATCGAGTTCTACGACCGCGACCTGTTCCCCTGGCTCGACGCCCTGGAGGCCGCCACGGCCGACATCCGCGCCGAGCTGCTGCAGGTGCTGGCCGACGGACCGCAGGCGCTGGAGCCCTACGTCACTGTCGAGGGCGCGCCGCAGGCGCGATGGGCCCAACTCGCCAACTCCCGCCGCTGGGGCGTCTTCTACCTCTGGAAGGCTGGCGAGCCCGTGGCCGAGAACCTGGCCCGCTGCCCGAAGACCGCCAAGGCGCTGGAGGGCTGGCCCCAGTGCCGCCTCGAAGGCACCGGCCCCTCGGCCGTGTTCTCGATCCTGGAACCGCACACCCGCATCCCGCCGCACGTGGGGGTGAACAACGCCCGCCTGATCGCGCACATCCCGCTGGTGGTCCCGGCCGGCTGCGGCTTCCGGGTCGGCGCCGAGACCCGCGAGTGGGAGCCCGGCAAGGCCCTCGTCTTCGACGACACCATCGAGCACGAAGCCTGGAACGACAGCGACCAGCCGCGCGCCGTGCTGATCGTCGATTGCTGGAACCCCTACCTCAGCGAGGCCGAGCGCGAGATGGTCACCGAGATGACCGCGGGCGTCAGCGAATACTACGGCGACCTGCCGGCCTACGCCCGCGGGGCCGAAGGCTGAGACGATCCTGAACCGAACCTAAACGCGGGCCTCAGGAATTCCTCAACGGTATCAGTGCAAGGATGGCGTCAATCCGCGCAGGACGCGCAGGCAAAGACGCAAGGTGACTGATATGGCGATCTCTCACGCCATCGACTGGGTTCTTCTCGATCACGCCGCGGCCCATCCGGTCGCCGTCGGCGACGTGGTCTCGGCCGAGCCCGGCGGGATGCCGATCTACAAGGTAATGGCCGTCGCCGGCCGCGAAGTGCAGCTGGCCAACGAGCGCGACGCCCCGGTGGGCGCCCTGCCGCTGGACCGCTTCCGCTGGCGCGGTTCGGAGCACTAGGCCCGCAGGAAAGCCGCCACGGCTTCGGCCGTGGCCTCGGGATGCTCTTCCGGAAAGAAGTGGCCGCCTTTCACCGGGCCGCCTGAGACCTCGCTTGCCCAGCGCCGCCAGAGGGTGAGCGGGCCGCCTTCGTCCGCATACCAGGCGTCCAGGCCGCCGGGCTGGCTCCAGAGCGCCAGCACGGAGCAGCCGATCGTGCGGCCCGTGGCGAGATCGGTCCGGTCATGCTCGCGGTCGAGGCCGGCCGCCGCCCGATACTCCTCGCAGATCGCGTGCGGATGGCCGGGCGCCCGGAGCGCCGCCGCATAGGCCTCGCGGATCGCGGCCGGGAACGCCGCCCCATCGGACCCCCACTGGCTCAGCGCGCTGGCGACGATCGCGTCGGCGCAGGTCGCGAGCACCGTCTCGGGCAAGTCCGGCGGCTGGGAGAGCAGCGACCACGGCCAGAAGGCCAGGGCGAGCCGGTCGTCGGCGCGGCTCCACGCGTCCTCGGTCGGCACGACGTCCAGCACCACCAGGGCCGTGACCCGCTGGGGATGATCTAGCGCCAGGCGATAGGCGACGCGGCCGCCGCGGTCATGGCCCACCACGGCGAAACGATCGTGGCCGAGGCGCTGCATCACCGCCACCATGTCGCGCCCCATGGCGCGCTTGGCGTAGGGCGCGTGATTGTCATCCGACGCGGGGCAGCCGCTCCGGCCGTACCCTCGCAGATCCGCGCAGACCACCGAGTGGCGTCGGGCCAGGATCGGCGCCACGCCGCGCCACATCAGATGGGTTTCGGGAAACCCGTGCAGCAGTAGGACCGGCGGGCCCGATCCGCCGGTCGCTGCGAAGATCGTCGTCTCGCCGGTATCGATCTCGGCATCGCGGAAACCGTCCATGCGGACGGTAACGCGCCGATCCCCTTGAAGGTCAGTTCGTCGCCTTCGCCGCCGCCCGCGCGGCGTTCAGGAACGCGTTCCGCGCCATCGACAGCTCGCGGCCCGTCGCGGTGGGCCAAGCGGCGTTGGTGACGATGATGATGCGGTCGTCGCGGAACACGGTGATCGACTGGCCGAAGATGCCGCGCGCCTCGAAGGCGCCGTTGTCGGGCATCCACCAGAAGTAGCCGTAGCCGCGCTCGCGCGTGCCGTTCTTGATCTGAGGCGTCGTCGCCTCGTCCACCCAGCCCGGCGGCAGGATCTGCTTCCCGCCCGCCTTGCCGCCGTCGAGGATGAACTGGCCGATGCGGGCGTAGTCCTTCAGCGTCACCGAAAGGCAGCAGCCGCCGCGCTCGTGGCCGGCGGGGTCGACCATCCAGATGGCGTCCCGCTCCATGCCATACGGTTTCCAGATCTTCTCCGAGGCGTACTGCGACAGAGGCTTGCCGACCGCGTTCGAGACCAGGATGCCGACCAGGTCGGTCTCGCCGGTGCTGTAGTTGAACTGCGTGCCCGGCTCGTGCGCGCGGGGCAGCTTGCTCATGTAGGTCACGAGCGGGTTCTTGCCGGGCTCCAGCGGCAGCGTGGTCGACTGCGCGACGTCCGACTTCGGGTCGACGTAGTCCTCGTTCCACTTCACGCCCGAGCTCATCATCAGGAGCTGGCGGACGGTGACGCCGTCGTAGGCGGAGCCTTTCAGCTCGGGGATGTAGTCGGTGACCGGCGCGCCCAGGCCCTTGATCTTGCCGTCCTGGATCGCCGCGCCGACCAGGGTCGAGGTCACCGACTTGGCCACCGAGAAAGAGGTCCAGCGATCCTCGGGCTTGCGGTCCAGGCCGTAGCGCTCGAGCACGATCTTGCCGTCCTTCACGACGACCACGCCCGAGACGTTGTAGGCCTTCATGTAGTCGTCGACGGTCCAGGTCTTGCCGCCGTATTCGAAGCTGAAGTCGATCTGCTTGTCGGCCTTCGGCAGTGGATGGACCTTGTCGCCGCGCTTCACCGTCTCGACGCGGAAGACGCTCTCGATGTTGCGGTACCAATCGGACTGCTGCTTGGGCGTCCAGACGAGGATCGAGGGCAGTTTCGGGTCGAGGGGGACCTGGGCGTGGGCCACGCCTCCCGCCAGCGCCGCCGCCAAAGCCAGACCGAGAACCTTACGCATGCCGAACGCCTCCCCGATTTTGGCGGGGAGGCTAAGGGCGTTGGGGCGACTGAACAACGCCAACCTTGGCCTAGGCCGCGAGAGCAGGCGCCTTGGGCGTCGTGAACGGCTGGGCCGCGTCGCGTTCGGCCAGCAGGGCGCGGTAGAGGCTGTCCTCGCCGGCCAGGCGGGCGGCCGAGATCAGGGTCAGGTCCAGCACGTCGCGCTGAGCGTGGCTGCCGCCGAAGCGGTGGTGCTTGCTGCGCACGCCGCGCAGCAGCTCGGCGGCCTTGGCGTAGCGGCCCTGGCCGAAGGCCTGCAGCGCCTGGATCGCCGGCTGTCCGACCTCGCGGACGAAGTAGGCGTTGTCGCCCGGCCCCTGCAGCGCGGCGGCCTGGGCCTCGAGCAGCGCCTTGGCCTCGGCTTCGCGGCCGGCGGCCACGTAGGCCATCATCGCGTGGGTGTCGACGAAGGCGCTCATGCCTCTGGGCTCGGCGGCGAAATTGTCGGCCAGGCCCTGCCAGCGGTCGCCGACGTCCACGCCCATCAGGTTCAGCCGCCACAGCACCGCGGCCGCGTCGACCATGTCGAAGCTGAAGGTGGTGGCCGCGCCGTAGATCGGCCCGTCGAACAGCGTCAGCACCTCGTCGGTCTCGCCCAGGCCCAGGTGGAAGAGGGCGGTGTGCCACCAGTTGTGGACGCCCAGCATCGCCTCGGGCTGCCAGGCCTCGTTCTCGTGGCGCATCCAGCGCACGCCCTCGGCGTGGCGGCCCTGCATGAGCAGGACGTGGGCGACGCCGTGCTGGGCCCAGTTGTTGCGCGGCTGGAGCGAGATCGCCTCCCGGCCGCTAGCCTCGGCGCGGGCGTAGTCGCCGGTCTCCTCGTAGCCGAACGACAGCAGCCCCTGGATCGCGTGCCAGTCGGGCATGTCGCGCGACCAGACGGGCAGGGCGCGGGTGATGCGGTCGCGCAGCATCCGCGCGTCGCCCAGCAGGAAGTCCATGGTCTGGCCGACGTGCAGCGCCAGCACGTCGCGCGGATGCGCCAGGCTCACATCCTCCAGGATGCGGGCGGCGCTGCGCACCTCGCCCGCCAGGAGGCTGCCGATGGCGGCCAGGTGGCCCTGCTCGCGGCCGTCTGCGCAGGTGAGATCCTTGGCGGTCTCGAACGCCTGCACGCCCATTGACGCCACCTCGGCGTTGGCGCCCACCAGGGTCATCCACGCCTTCAGCACATAGGCCATGACGAAGCGCGGGCTGTCGGTCAGCGCGGCTTCCAGCGGGGTCATCGCGTCGCCCGCATAGCAATGGTAGGCGTCGAGCGCCTTCTGATATAGTTCGGCCGCCGCCGGGCTCGCGCCGGTCATCTCCAGGCCGTGGTGGTCCTTCACCGTCATCGGGGGGTTCCTTTTCTCGGGGCGGCGAGAGGTACGGCCTGGGACCCCGCGGCTCTAGCGGGCGCGCGGTCGGTTTGGTGAGCGTGCCGGTTTCCGGTGTGTTTTGAAAGCCTTGCTATGGTTTCGAAGGGAGCTTCTGGGACGATGCCGGCGCAGGCCCCGGAAAAAACTGTACCCGAGGTGCAGTCAGAGGCGCGCACCAAGGGCGAGCGCACGCGCGAACGCATCCTGGACCTGACCTACGAGGCAGTGATCCGGAAGGGTTTCGCCTCCACCTCCATCGAGGAGCTGGTCGAGGCGGCGGGCATCACCAAGAGCGGCTTCTTCTACCACTTCAAGGACAAGACCGACCTCGCCCGCCAGCTGATCGAGACCTACACCGGCCGCAACATCGAGTTCCTCGACGTGCTGGCCCAGCGCGCCCGCGAGCTGTCCGACGACCCGCTGCACAGCTTCCTGATCTTCCTCAAGCTCTATGCCGAGGAAATGGAGGACAAGCCCGTCGAGCACCCCGGCTGCATGGTCGCCACCGTGACCTTCCAGGACCACGCCTGGGACCAGGGCGTGCGCCAGCTGCTGATCGACCAGGTGGTGAACTGGCGCAGCCGCTTCGTGGTCTGGCTCGAGGAGATCGCGGCCGTCTATCCGCCCAAGGGCAACGCGCGCACCGAGGACCTGGCCGAAGCGATCCTGGCCTTCACCTACGGCGGCATGACGATCGCGCGCGCCTTGTCCGATCCCAGCACCATCAGCCGCCAGACCATGATGTTCCGCGAGACCGTGCGGCTGCACTTCCTGGGCGCCTGAATCCCGCTCCAGAAAATCTGACGCGGCGTTTGATGACGGGCATCATTATATGATGCTCATCATCTGATGAATTGCGCGAGGCGCCCCATGCAGCAGGCCGTGATCGCGGGCTATGTCCGCACCCCCTTCCACTTCGCCCGCAAGGGCGCCCTGGCCGGCGTGCGGCCCGACGACTTGGCGGCGATCGCCATCAAGGGCCTGGTCGAGCGCACCGGCGTCGATCCCGCGACGCTCGAGGACGTGCTGCTGGGCTGCGCCTATCCCGAGGCCGCCCAGGGCAACAACATCGCCCGCATCGCCAGCCTGCTCGCCGGCCTGCCGATCGAGGTGAGCGGCATGACCGTCAACCGGTTCTGCGGCTCGTCCATGTCGGCCATCCATATCGCCGCGGGCCAGATCGCCATCGGCGCGGGCGACGCGTTCATCGCCGGCGGGGTCGAGTCGATGACCCAGGTGCCGCAGGGCGGTTTCAACTTCTCGCCCAATCCGTCGCTGATGGAGGCCTACATCTCGATGGGCGAGACCGCGGAGAACGTGGCGGCGCAGTTCGGCGTCTCGCGCGCCGAGCAGGAGGAACTGGCCTTCGCCTCGCAGCAGAAGGCGGCCGCGGCCCAGGCGGCAGGGCGGCTGCAGGGCGAGATCGTGGGCGTAATGACCGACGCTGGGCTGGTGGACGCCGACGGCTGCCTTCGCCCGCAGACGACCCTGGAGGGCTTGGCGGCGCTGAAGCCCGCCTTCCGTGAGGACGGAACCGTGACGGCCGGCACGTCGTCGCCGCTGACGGACGGGGCGTCGGCCACGCTGATCACGTCCGAGGAATACGCGGCCGCCCATGGCCTGGAGCCGCTCGCTTTCATCCGGGCGGTGGCGACGGCCGGCTGCCCGCCGGAGATCATGGGCATGGGTCCGGTCCCGGCGACCCGCAAGGCGCTGGCGCGTGCAGGCCTGACCGTCGACGAGATCGACGTGGTCGAGATCAACGAGGCGTTCGGCAGCCAGGCGGTGGCCTGTATCCGCGAACTCGGTATCCCGCTGGAGAAGGTCAATATCGACGGCGGCGGCATCTCCATCGGCCACCCGCTGGGGGCCACCGGCGCGCGGATCACGGGCAAGGCGGCCCAGATCATGAAGCGCGAAGGCAAGCGCTTCGGCCTTTCGACCCAGTGCATCGGCGGCGGCCAAGGCGTGGCGACCATCCTGGAATTGGCCTGACCAGTTTCCTCGGCCGGCGTTCTGCGCTAGGCGGGGGCCATGGCCGAGTTCGATTTCGACGCAGTGGTGGTGGGCGCAGGCGCCGTGGGCCTGGCGTGCGGAATGGCGCTCAGCAAGCGCGGGCTGGTGGTCGCCGTCCTCGAGCAGGACGTGGCCATCGGCCAGGGCGTTTCCTCCCGCAACTCCGAGGTCATCCACGGCGGGCTCTACTATCCGACCGGCTCGCTGAAGGCGCGGCTGTGCGTCGAGGGCCGTCGGCTGCTCTACGCCTTCTGCGACGCCCACCACGTCGAGTACGACAAGTGCGGCAAGCTGGTGGTGGCCGAGACGACGGGCGACCTGGAACGGCTCGACTCCATCATGGCCCAGGCGCTGGAGAACGACGTCGAGGGCATGGCCGTGCTCAGCAAGGCCCAGGCCGTGGCCCTGGAGCCCGAACTGGCGTGCGAGGGCGCGCTGCTGTCGCCCGAGAGCGGGGTGTTCGAGAGCCACGCCTACATGTTGGCCATGCAGGGCGAGATCGAGGCCACGGGCGGGGCGGTGGTGCTGGCCACGCCGTTCGAGGGCGCGACGCCGCTGGAGGGCGGCGGCTTCGAGGTGCGGGCCGGCGGCGCCGAGCCCACGGTGCTGACCTGCCGCTACCTCGTGACCGCGCCCGGCCTGTCGGCCCAGCATGTGGCGGGCGAGATCGAAGGCTTCCCGAAAGCGGTGATCCCCGAGGCCCACTTCGGCAAGGGCATCTACTTCCGCCTGGCGGGCAAGGCGCCGTTCGCGCGGCTGATCTACCCGCCGCCGATCCCGGGTGCGCTGGGCACCCACTACCGCCGCGACCTGGGCGGCCAGGGCGTGTTCGGCCCGGACCTGAACTATGTCGACGAGCCGGATTACACGGTCGATCCCTCAGCCGCGCCGGGCTTCTACAGCTATATCCGCAAGTTCTGGCCGGGCCTGCCCGATGGCGCGCTCAGCCCCGACTATGCCGGCGTACGGCCCAAGATCCACGGGCCGGGCGAGAAGCAGCCGGACTTCCGGCTCGACGCCTCGGACGTCCACGGACTGCCGGGCCTGGTGACGCTGTTCGGGATCGAGAGCCCTGGGCTCACCTCGTCGCTGGCGATCGGCGAAGAAGTGGCCAAGCGGCTGGGGCTCTAAACGGGCGTTTGAAATCTCCTGCGGAACGGCGATAGTCGCGGCCCAGGGAGAAAGCCATGAAGAACCGCATCACCGACCTGCTCGGCGTGAAGTATCCGATCGTGCAGGCGCCGATGGGCTGGATCGCCCGCTCGCAGCTGGCCAGCGCCGTGTCGAACGCCGGCGCGTTCGGGATCATCGAGACCTCGTCCGGCCGCCTCGACGAGGTGCGCGAGGAGGTGGCCAAGATGAAGACCCTCACGGACAAGCCGTGGGGAATCAATGTGGCCCAGGCCTTCGTGCGCGATCCCGACATCGTCAGCTTCGTGGCCGACCAGGGCGTGAAGTTCGTCACCACCTCGGCGGGCGACCCGAACAAGTACTGCGAGGCGCTGAAGAGCAAGGGCCTCACCGTCTTCCACGTGGTCCCGTCGCTGGCGGCGGCCGAGAAGGCGATCGCGGCGGGTGTCGATGGTCTGGTCGTCGAGGGCGGCGAGGGCGGCGGCTTCAAGAACAGCCGCGAGGTGGCGACCATGGTGCTGCTGCCGCTGGTCTGCTCGAAGACCGACCTGCCGGTGATCGCGGCGGGCGGCATCACCGACGGCCGCTCGATGGCCGCGGCCTTCGCCCTGGGAGCCGAGGGCGTGCAGATGGGCACCCGCATGGTCTCGGCCGCCGAGAGTCCGGTGCACCAGAACTGGAAGGACATGATCGTGGGCGCCAAGGAGACGGACACCGTCTTCCTGAACCGCCACGGCCCAGGCCCGGCGCTGCGGGCGCTGCGCACCGACAAGACGACGCGTTTCGAGCTGGAGCCGCCGCCCAACATCATGGCCGAGATGGCCAACGCCCTGGCGCTCTACTTCGGCGGCGACATGGAGGCGGCCATCGCCCTGTCGGGCCAGGTGGCGGGCCGGATCGACAGCGTGAAGCCGGTGGCCGAGATCATCGGCGAGACGATCGCCGAGTTCGAGACGGTGATGACGGCGCTGGGCCGCCGGTACGGCAAGGTCTCCGAGCCGGCCTAAGCCCCCTCCGTCGGCTTTGCCGACAGCTCCCCCCGGCGGGGGAGCGACTACTTCGGCAGGCTGGCCAGCCAGGTCAGGATCTCGGTCTCCAGCCGGATGCGGGCGGTGTTCCAGCCGTGGTCGGTCTTGGCGTGGACGATTGCTACGCGGCCGCCGCGCGCCTTCACGTCCATGAACAGCTTCTCAGCCACGGGCGCGAGGCCGTCGTCCGATGTCAGGACCAGCAGCCTCTTCTTCGCCAGCCCCGGCGCGGCGGCCGCGAAGCTGTAGGGAGCCAGCGTCCCCATCTGGTCGGCCATGCTGTCGGCGGTGACGCCGGCCAGGGCTTCCATGTTGTCGGCGGCGATGGCGACGCGCTGGGCTTTCGGCGCGGCTGCGGTCGCGCCCATGTCGGCGGCGGAGATCAGGGCCGCGCCCAGGAGGCCGTCGTCGGCGGCCGCAACCTGCGAGGTCACCCAGCCGCCCATGCTGTGGCCCATGATCACCATCCGCTTCGGGTCGATCCGCAGCTTCGCGGCGTTGGCCGGGTCGCGGAGGTAGGCCAGCACGGCTTTCGCGTCGTCGAGGTTGCCGGCGAAGCTGAACGTCCCCGGGCTGCCCCATGAGCCGCGATAGTTGAAGGTGACGGCGTTCCAGCCCGCGCGGCGGACCGCCTGGGCCAGGTCCAGGTTCTTCTCGTTGCCCGGCAGGCCGTGGAGGACGACCGCCGTCGGGTGCGGTCCCGCGCCGGCGGCGAGGTAGGCCAGGCCGTTGATCTGCACCCCGCCCGACGGGATGTGCAGCACCTGTGAGCTGGCCGGGTTGGCCGCGTCGGCGGGCGGGTCGGTGAAGATGGCGGCGGGCGGTCGGACCTGCTGGGCCTCCGCCGCCGAACCGATCGCAAGCGCGGCGCAGGCCGCCAGCAGCAGAGACTTCATCGCCGACCCCGGAATTCGAACTGGCGTGAGCCTAGCCGGTGATCGCGGCCAGCGCATCCCGTGGCGACGCGCCTTCCAGATGGATCAGCGACCAGACGCCGAAGAACAGCCAAGGCCACAGCCCGCCCTCGGCCGGCGGCCCGCCTAGGCGGCGCACGGCCTCGACCTTCGCGAGCCCCGCGCGGACGTCGGGGGCGCGCGGGGCGATCCAGGCCTCGACCGGCACGGTGAAGCCCTGCTTCTTCGCCCAGGGCTGGGCGGCGGGGCAGGCCCGCTCCAGCCATTGGCGCAGCAGCCACTTGCCGTAGCCGCCCCGCACCTTGGCGCGGTCGGGCAGGCTCCAGGCGAAGGCGGCCACCTCGGGGTCGAGGAACGGCGTGCGGCCCTCCAGCCCGTGGGCCATCAGGCAGCGATCGAGCTTCAGCAACAGGTCGTTGGGCAGCCAGGTCACCAGGTCGGCCCACTGTGCCGCCTGCAGCGGCGAGAGGCCCCGCGGCGCCCGCGCCTGCTCGCGCCAGGCGGCCAGCACCTCCGGGCGCGCGCCGCGGGGTTCGGCGGGGCGTCCGCCCAGCAACCGGGGCCGAAGCGCGCGGCGATAGCGGCCGTAGCCGCCGAACAGCTCGTCGCCGCCTTCGCCGGTCAGCACGACGGTCAGCGTGCCCTTCGCGGCCTCGGCCAGCTTGTAGGTCGGGAGGGTCGCGTAATCGGCGGTCGGGTCGTCCAGCGCCCAGGCGACCTCAGGCAAGATCCGCCAGAAGTCCTCCTCGCCGAAGCGGGTCTCGCGCCAGTCCAGGCCCAGCGCGCGGGCCACCGTCTCGGCCTGCGCCCGCTCGTCCTTGGCGCCCGGCGCGTCGAAGCCGCAGGTGAAGGCGGTGACCGGCCGTCCGTTCAGGCGGGACATCAGCGTCGCGATCGCCGCCGAGTCGATGCCGCCGGAGAGGAACAGGCCATAGGGCACGTCGGAGCGCTGGTGCACCCGGACGCTGTCTTCCAGCACGGCGTCGAGGCGCTGAAGCAAATGTTTCTCACCCGCGACAGCGGGGGAGGGGGACCACGAAGTGGTGGAGGGCGCGTCGGATCGTCCACCACGCTCCGGCAGCGCCCCCTCCGTCGGCTTCGCCGCCACCTCCCCCGCCTTGCGGGGGAGGAACGACATGCGTTTTCCCGAGACGATCCGGCCGTCGCGGACCTCGGCCACCTCGCCGGGGGCCAGGCGGCGCAAGCCCTGGAACGGGGTGCGTTCGGCCAGCACGTAGTTGAGGTCGAGCAGCTCGCGGGCCGCGCCTTCGTCGAGGGCCTTCTGCATCAAGCCGGCCGCGAAGAAGGCCCGCGGCTCGGAGGCGAAGGCCAGGCCGCCCGCGTGCTCCATGATGTAGAGCGGCTTGATGCCGAAGGGGTCGCGGGCCAGCCAGGCGCGGCCGTCCGATCCGATCAGGCACAGCGCGTACATGCCCCGCAGCCGCCGGAACGCCGCCTCGCCTTCGCGGGCGTAGAGGTGCAGCAGGGGCTCGAAGTCGGAGCCGGTCACCGTCTGCAGGCCGAACTGGGCGGCCAGCTCGACGTAGTTGTAGATTTCGCCGTTGCCGATGACCGTGCCGCCGGCGGCGTGCAACGGCTGCCAGCCCCCCTCCAGGTCGATGATCGACAGCCGAGCGTGGGCCAGCGTCGCGCCCGCCGCCTGCTCGACGCGGATGCCGTCGGGCCCGCGGTGGGCCAGCGCATGGATCATCCGGTCGGCCGAGACGTGGTCCGTCCCGCCGAGCTGGCCCGCGATGCCGCACATCAGGCGGCTCCGAAGTCGGCGAAGAGCGCCTTCCACTGGCCGACCACCGCGGCCTCGGAGAACTCGGCCTCGACCCGCGATCCGCCCGCCGCGGCCAGGCCGGCGCGCAGCATGGGGTCGCCCAGCATCCGCCGGACGGCCGCGGCCAGGGCGCCGGCGTCGTCCACGGGGACCAGCAGGCCGTCGTCGCCGTCGCGGATCAGCGCCTTCGGACCCTGGCTCTCGGCGGCGATTACCGGCAGGCCGTGCGCCCAGCTCTGGATCACCACATTGCCCAGCGGCTCGTAGCGCGAGGGGAACACGCAGACGTCTGCCGTGCGATAGAGCGCCGAGGCGTCGGTGCGCCAGCCCAGGAAGCGCACGCGGCTCGCCACGCCCAACGCCTCGGCCATGCCCTTGAGCTTGGCCTCCAGCGGACCGACGCCAGCGATCCAGAGGAAGGCGTCCGGCAGTTCGGCCAGCGCCTGCAGCGCCACGTCATGGGCCTTGTTCTCGTGCAGCCGCCCCATGGCCAGCAGCAGCGGCGCGTCCTCGGGCGTCTGCAGGCTGGCGCGGTCCACCGGGCCGGCGTCGGGCGGCGCGGCGGCGAAGTTGGGGATGCAGGTCACCCGGCCCGCCGGCCAGCCTTGGCTCACCACCCACTCGGCGATGTCCTCGGTGTTGGCGACCAGGTAGTCGAAGCCCTTGTAGTACTTGAGGCTGTAGTAGCCGCCGAGCCGCCCGATCCGCGCCCAGGGGCCGCGCGGCGTGTGCCGGGCCGCCCGGTTCATCCAGGCCACCGCCACCTTGGTCCGCTGCAAGGCCGCGAAGCCGGCCGCTGCAGGACGGGTCAGCATGTCGATGGGGCCGCCGAAGCGCAGCACCTTGAAGGGCACGCCGGCCTTCTTCAGCCGGGCCTCGCGCCCGGCGTTCCGGCGGATGGCCGCCGCCTCGGGCACGCCCGCGCGCTTCAGCGCCTGCACGAGGTCGACGAAATAGGTCTCCGCGCCGCCTTCGCCGGCCGTTCCCAGGAGGTGCAGGACGCTCATCGCGGGTGCGACCCTAACGGCAGATCGTCCTTTGCCCAAGCGCTTGAAGCCGAGCCGCTCTGCCCCTATAACCCCCGCCTCGCGCGGCGAGCGCCCTGGCTTGGCTGGGTAGCTCAGCTGGTTAGAGCGGTGGATTCATAACCCACAGGTCGGCGGTTCGAGCCCGCCCCCCGCCACCAGGGCGTCGCCGCGCGATCATCCCCTCATTCGTCCAGCATCTCGCCCAGGCGGCGGATGGTGTTCCACGTACGGATCGTGCCGATGCCCGCCCGCTCGCGCGACAGCATCGCGACCAGCCGCGACTTGCCCGGCGGCTCGGGCGCGTAGAGCCAGAGGTCGCCGCCCACGATCGCGACCTTCTCCCGCGGACTGGCTCGCCCGGCGAATCGCGAGAGGTCGGTCTCGGCGAGCGGCCGGCGCATCACCCGCACGGCGACGTGCGCCGGATCCTCGGCGGTCTCGGCGGGGAACGGGTTGGCGGCGACCAGCGCCCGGAACGCGGCGGCCGTGCGCACGATGTGGTCCACCCGGCGGCCGAAGGCGGCCTCGTAGGCGCCCTCCAGGCGTTTCTCCAGGGCGGGAACCGAGAGCCGCCCGGCCTGGAAGACGACGTTGCCCGTCGAGAACAGGGTGCGGGGCCCCTCCAGACCGAGGCCTTCGAGCACTGGGATCCACTCGGCGGTCCGCAGCCGCCGGCCGTCGCCCAGGCCGATCGAATAGAGCAGGGCGACATAGGCGGGCACTACGCGGCGTCGCGGTCGGCGGCGGCCTCCGGCTCGGGCGGGGTGTTGATGGTCAGCATCGCGTCGTAGCCCTGGACCTCGGCCTTGCGGGCGGCGTTGCTGGCGGCGGTCACGGCCGCGTCCAGGGTGGAGTAGGGCCCGAAGTGCTTGCCGTTCAGGCCCACCTTCCAGACGCCCTCGATCAGGTCGACCGTGTAGTTCACCAGGGCCATGACGCGTCCCCTCGCCGATTGATTGCGGAATCGAATCCGATTCGCGCGCGGAAGGCGAGTGTTCGGCGAACATCGAAGCGCAGCCGAATTCCCACAGCAGCGTTCTGCGTCTGGCACGCCGTTTGTTGCGTAACGCGTTAGGCGAGCCAAAACGGCACGCTGGCCCCGAGTGGAGACCTACCGATGGTGTCTTCCGTTGTCGTGGCCCGGACCAAGTCGGACGGGCTTGAGTACCTCGCTGAAGCTGCGCCGGTCGCGTGGACCGCCGCTTCTGAATCCGCCCAGCATTTCCAGAGCGTCCGCGACGCGACCCGTGCGGCCATGCGCCTGCCGAGCCGCTTCCGCGCCTTCGCCCTGCCCGTGACGGACCTCGCCAACTAAGGCGTCGCTTCGCCCCATTCGTTCCACCCCGCGAAGCGCGGGGTTCCGGGCACGTACATGCTGTCCTGCCGCCGCACGGTGAAGCCGGCGGCCTGGATGGCCGACGTGACCGGGCGCGTGAGATGGCAGCCGCCGGCGATGCGCTTCCACACCGGCTCGATCCGCCGTTGCCACTTGGCGACTCCGGGTTCGGGCGAGAGGCCGTGCTCGCAGTAAAGGAACCGTCCGCCGGGCTTCAGCACCCGGCGCGCCTCGGCGAGCGCCGCGGCCGGCGTATGCACCGAGCAGAGCGTGAAGGTGCAGACCACGCAGTCGAAGGCGCCGTCCGCGAAGGGCAGGGCCTCGGCCGTCCCGTCCTCCACCCGCACTGCCAGCCGAGGATCGCGCGGCGCGGCCTCGGCGATGGCCCGCAGCTCGGGCGCCGGATCGACGCCGGTGACGCTCTCGACCTTGTCGGCGTCGTAGAAGCCGAGGTTCAGGCCCATGCCAATGCCCAGCTCCAGCACATGGCCGGACGCCTCGGGCACGACCTTGGCCCGCTGTTTCATCATGGGCTTCGCCGAACACGCGCACTTCAGCAGTTTCGGCAGGACGAACCGGTCGTAGAGCGAGGCCATGCGGCCAGCATGGCTCAGCTAGTTGGGTTCGTACACCTTGGGCGCGGGCGCGATCGCCACTGGCCCCAGAGTTGTCTGGCCGGCCTCGAAGTTGAGGGTGGCGCGGGCCACGTCGCCATCCTGGCGGGCCTGGGCGACAGCCGCGGCGGCGTCGGCCCGGTCCTGCGGGATGGTCCCGGTCGAGCCCATGGCGTCCAGCGCGCGCGGCGCCTGGCGCAGCGAGACGTCCAGCACGCCGACAGCGCGGCCGTCCGTCCCGACCCGCAGCGTCCCGGAGTTCACGCCGATCAGGGCGTCGCCGGCGGTGAGGCCGCCGCGCTTGACGCTCATCTGCCCGCCGGCCGCGGTCCAGTTGCGCACGGCGCTGGACCAGTCATTGCCGTGGAAGGCGCTGATCTTCGACATGCGGCCGTCCCACTCGATGGAGATCGGCTTCTCGCCGGCGATGCGGCCCAGCAGGCCCGACAGCCGCGCCTTGCCGTCCTTGACCGTCAGCCAGACGCCGCCCTCGTCGCCCACCTCGCTGGGCGCTTGGCGCAGGTGGAACTCCACGCGCTCGGCGGCCTGCAGGCCGAAGGGCTGGGCGCCTGCGGCGGGCTGGAAGCTGAGCCCCACGCCCTCGAACGAGAGATTGGGCGGCGTGTTGGTCAGATGGCTCAGGCTGGCGCGGATCAGCTTGCCGGTCACCTTCACCGGCCCGCCGACCGGGCGCACGAAGGTCAGGCCCTGCGGCGCGGCGATCAGCCAGGTGGTGGGGGCGTGCATGAACGCCTGGCCCTCCAGCTCGGGCGTCTCCAGCGCCCAGCCCGAACGGTCGCGGATGCGTGCGTCGGTCAGGGTGACGTTCAGGCGGAACGGATAGCCGCCGATCGCGCGGTCCTTCCACGAGACCTCGTAGCCTGCGCCGCGCAGCGCCTCGGCGCCGGCGTCCAGGCGGGCCTTGGCCTCGCCGCGCGCCCAGATCCAGACCGCCGTCCAGGCGATGACTGCGGCGAAGGCGATCCCGAACGCGATGTAGATGCGGAGCGGGCTGAGTTTGCGGGGCGCGGACGGATCGGGCACAGACAACCGGAAAGGGTTCGAGGGGCGTATGGCGTCGGAACGGTGGGTCTTCGGCTATGGTTCGCTGATGTGGCGGCCGGGATTCCCGTTCGCAGATCGGCGAGGCGCTACTTTACACGGCCGACGCCGGGCGTTCTGCATCTATTCGGTCCACCATCGCGGCACCTATGAGCGGCCGGGGTTGGTGCTGGGCCTGGCGCCGGGCGGCGCGTGCCGGGGCGCGGCCTACCGCATCGACGAGAAGGACTGGGCCGAGGTCTACGCCTACCTCCTGGAACGCGAGCAGCCGACCGAGACCTACATTGAGGCCCGCCGCTTCGTGCGTCTCGACGACGGCCGGCGTGTCGAGGCGCTGTGCTTCCTGTCCGACGTGCATCATCCGCAGTGGGCCGGCGCGCTCAGCTTCGAGCGCCAGGCCGAACTGATCGCGGGTGCGGCCGGTCTTTCCGGCCGGAACGTCGACTATCTGCGCGACCTCGTGGAGCACCTGCGGGAGATGCGGGTCCGCGACGTGGGCATGGAGCGGCTGCTGGGCATGGTCGAGGCCCGCGAACTCGCGGCCTAAGGGGTGCCCCTATCGGTCGGCAAGGCCCGCTTCGGGCCACGAGGCCGACTTCCACGATCGACCCATCTCCGACATTCAGTCCCACTTCTCCCAATTTTGCTCGTCATCCCCGGGCCTGTCCTGGGGATCCATGGTTCCGCCGCCGCGAGTCCCTGCAGCGGGGCGCGCAGCGCGGTCCGCTCCCCCGGCCTTGCCGCCGTGGGATGGATCCCCAGGACAGGCCCGGGGATGACGAGCAGGGGGGGATTGGGAGTCCTCTCCCCATCCCTCGCTGACGTTCGGGCGGTCCGCTGTCGCGCGGGCCGCGCCAATGTCGTCTTGTGGCCGGGGCGCCAACTTCCACCATCGACCCATTGCGGAGCTCCGCCTCGAGCAAAGGAATGTCCGCCGTACAATGCGAACGTCAGCGCCCAGGCGGAGAGCGACCTTTCGCGGCGAGCCGCTCTACAAGTCTTCCGTTCTCTCTCCTGACCGACCGCAAGCCGTCACCGCGAAGAGCGCGGCTAATCAGGAGGCGGGTCTAAACGCGAGCCCGTCAACGCGCCAGCGGCTGCCGTCGGCATGCATCCAAACTGTGAAGGCCTGCCGTCCGCGCGAATTGGACGCGACGACGACCACATGACCTTGCTTCCGTTCCGAACCTAGACGCGGTGGATCGCCGCCACCGCTCTCTCCGTTGCGCTGGCACGCCGCCAGCACTTCGCCGTGCCCACGACCGGCTGAGAGGTCAATAAGGTATGACCGGGTCACAACGGCTGGCCCATAAGGTCCATCTCGGCGAATTGTCCGGACGGCTTCGCCCAATTGCTCCAGGGAGGTTTCCGTCTTGGCCGTCGTGGACATGGTGGCATGGGCGCCTTCCACGTCGCTACCGATCATGCGCAGCACAAAGCCAAGCGCGGCCTGCTCGATGACTTGTCGGTCTCGAGGTGGAATTTCATCGTCCTCCTCGCAGTGGGCGACGAGCGGGCTGACATAGAGACTGAGAACGTCTGGACGCAACTTCGCGACTATCGCTGTGATACCGACGGCCAAGACTACGGCGATGAAGCCTGCCTTGCCCAGCTTGGTCGCCAACCCGCGCAAAATACCGCCCCCAAAGAACTCAACTGAACTCCTGCACCTAGAGATAGCTTCGCAACGCCTCAAGATGTCTATTTGGCTGGTGATGCCATCAGTCCAAGCGGTTCGAGCGCCAGTTAAAGGGCTTCGCCCGCGTCAGGCGGTCAACTCGCCCCACAACAGACATTCACGACGGGCATCACCAATATCAGCAATCCACCCCTGGCTGACGTTCGGAATGTCCGTTTGCCAGCGGTCGGGACCGGTTATGAGTATGGACCCTAGTTCCCCAGCAGCTCCCGGGACTTCGTCTCGATCCGCTCTTCCAGGAGCCGCATGAACTCGGCCCGCTTAAGGCCGGGCGGGATGGGCTCCAGGTATTCGTAGACGATCAGGCCGGGCTTCAGCTTCAGGCCCTTGGCCGACCAATGCTCGCCCGCATTGGTGGCCACCGGGCAGACCGGCACGTCCAGCTCGCGATAGAGCGCCGCGATGCCGGGCTTGTAGTCCGGCGGCGCGCCGATGAGCTGGCGGGTGCCTTCCGGGAAGATCACGAGCTGGGCGCCCCAGGCGAAGCGCTCCTTGCCCTCGCGGATCAGCTGCCGCATGGCCTTGGCGGCGGCGCCCCGGTCGATGACGATCGCGCCGGCCTTCTTCCCGTACCAGCCGAACCACGGAATCCAGGCCAGCTCCTTCTTCATGACGAAGGCGTTGGCGGGCAGCCAGGTGAACTGGGCGAAGACGTCCAGCATGCACTGGTGCTTGGGCGCCACCAGAGCCGCGCCCTTGGGGATGAACTCGCGCCCGCGCACCTCGACGCGAACGCCCACCAGCGCCAGCAGGCCGACGACACCGTGGCCCCAGACGTTGAACATGGCATGGCACCAGCGCCGCGGGCCGAACAGGATCGGCGTGCAGCCGACAGCAACGACGGCCGTCCAGAGGCTGAACAGGATCAGGTAGACGAACGAGCGGATGGCGTTCACGAGCCGGCCTTCTGCTGCGCCGCGGGGCGTTCGCGGGGGCCGAGCCCCAGCACCGCCTCGCGGCCGAGGATCGCCAGATACTTGCAATACTCCACCACCATCAACCGCGCGGCGCGCGGATTGCGCCACCAGCGGCGCGCCTTCAGCGCGGGCGTGGGTACGGCGTAGGTCTGGGCGGTGATGCCCGTGCCGCGCAGGGCGGCATTCAGCTCCAGCATGGCGCGCGGCATGTGGTAGTCGGCGGTGACGACGATCAGGCTGCGGTAGCGCATGGCCTGGGCCCAGGCGAGCGTCTCGCGGGCGTTGCCCACGGTGTCGGCGGCAGTGAAGCCCAGGTCGACGCAGCAGTCGTAGAGGCGTCGCACGGCGCGCGAGACGTTGCGGATGTCCTCGCGGCTGGCCTTGCGGTTGACGCCCGAGACGAGGACGCGCCGGCCGTAGTCGTCCTCCAGCAGGCTCATGGCGGCGGCCAGCCGCTCGTTCGAGCCGGCGCCGGTCAGCACCACGATCCCTTGGGCGGGCGTGGGCGCGCGGGCGGGTGTCTGGTGCTGCACCCGGCTTGCATAGGCCAGCAGGCCGGAGAACCAGACGAGCGCCACGACCAGGAAGGCGGCGATCGACTTCATCAGAGTTTCTGTATCAGCCGCCGCGCGGTGACCCGCGCGGCGACCGCCGCGACCAGGGCCGCCAGCAGCGGGCAGGGCAGGACGGCCAACAGGTCGATCCAGGCGATCGGCAGGGCGGGCGTGATCCCCTGGCCGCCGCCGATCAGCCGCAGGACGGCGCCCAGCAGTGCTGCGGCGGCGGCTCCGGCCGCCCCGGCGACGGCGGCGACGCGGGCGAACCGCAGCTCGAACAGGTTGGCGATCTGGGCGTCCTCGGCGCCGGTCAGGTGCAGCACCTCGACCACGTCGCGCCGGGCGGCGAGGCCGGCGCGGGTCGCGTAGGCGACCACGGCCGCGGCCGCCCCGGCGATCAGCAGCAGCAGGGTCGCGGCGGTCCAGCTCACGATGCCGGCGGCGCGGCGGATGTCCTTGATCCAGACGCTGTGGTCGTCGACGACGGCGTCCAGGCCGTGGCTCTTCAGCGCCGCGCCCAGCGTCGCGGCGGTGGCAGGCTTCTTGTCGTCCAGGCCCACGGCGACCAGGCGCGGGACCGGCAGGTCGTCGAGGTCGGCCACGTCGCCCAGCCAAGGCTTGATCAGGGCGTAGGCCTTCTCCTTCTCCAGCGCGCGGGCCTCGGTGACGCCCGGCACCGCGGCCAGGGCCTCGGCGGCGCGGGCGGCGGCGGCGTCGGGCGTCTCGCCGCCGCGCGCGCGGACGATCACGGTGGCCTCGCCGGTAAGCTGGCTGGCCCAGCCGTTGGCGGCGCGCGTGCCGGCGATCACGCCCAGCCCGGTCAGGCAGGCGAGGAAACACAGCACCGCCACCACGAACAGCAGCGCGGGATCGCGCGCGTCCTCGTCGGGCAGGAACGACGCCGGCCGCCAGCGCGAGGGATCGAACGGCTCGCTCATTCGCCCGGCTCCGCGAGCGGGCCTTGCGGCGGCATGGGGCGCAGGCGGCCCTTGTCGAGGTGCAGCACCGGGCGGGCCGAGCGGGCGACCAGGTCCTGGTCGTGGGTGGCGATGATGACGGTGGTGCCCAGCCGGTTCAGCTCCACGAACAGGCGGTAGATGCGCAGCGCCATCTCGTGGTCGACGTTGCCGGTGGGCTCGTCGGCCAGCAGGATCTCGGGCCGGTTCACGACGGCGCGCGCGATGGCCAGCCGCTGCTTCTCGCCGCCGGCGAGCGTGGGCGGCAGGGCGTTCATCCGCTGGCCCAGGCCCACCCAGGTCAGCAGCTCAGCCACGTCGTTGCGGTACTCGGCCGGCTTGTGCCCGGCGATGCGCAGCGGCAGGGCGGTGTTGTCGAAGGCCGAGAGGTGGTCCAGCAGCAAGAGGTCCTGGAACACCACGCCGATCCGGCGGCGGATGCGTGGCAGGTCGCGCGCGGCCATGGCGTCGATGTCCTCGCCGAACAGCCGCACCTGGCCCGACGACGGCCGCGCGGCGAGATAGATCAGCTTCAGGAGCGAGCTCTTGCCGGCGCCGGACGGGCCCGTGACGAAGTGGAACGAACCGCGCGGCAGGGACAGCGAGACGTCGCTGAGGACCTCGGGGCCGCGCCCGTATCGCATGGACACGCCGGCGAAACGGAGGATCTCGTCGGCCGATGGTTCAACCGGCGGCGTCATGGGCGTTTCTGGACATGGAGGCCGAAATCGGCGACCTCGGAGTGAGGGTGCTGGAGCGTCCGATTCGACCTCATGATACTGACCTGTCCAGAGTGCGCCACCAGCTATTTCGTCGACGACCTGCGCATCCCGCGGGGCGGGCGGATGGTCAAGTGCACGACGTGCGGCAACCGCTGGCGCGCCTTCCAGGACCGGTCGCTTCCTGAACGGGAAGAGCCCGAGGAAGAGATGCTGGTCGAGGGGCCGCGCACGCCGCCGCCCGAGGACGACCTGGAGTTCGTGGCCGCGCCGGTCACGCCCGTCCGCAAGTCCGAGCCCGCGAAGAAGAAGTCCTCGCCCGCCCTGGTCGCGACCATGGGTGTCGTCGCCGCGCTGGCCGTGGCCGCGGGCGCCGCGGTGATCTTCCGCCAGCAGGTGGTGGGCTTGATCCCCGCGTCGGCGCCGGTGTTCGCCGCCATCGGCCTGCCCGTGAACACCCTGGGCCTGGTGATGGACGCCAAGCTCCAGGCCGGCTTCCAGGCGGGCAAGCCGGTGCTGTCGGTCACCGGCAGCATCCGCAACGTCAACAAGGTCCCGACCGAGGCGCCGCCCATCCGCATCGGCCTGCTGGATCGCAACGGCAAGGTGCTGGCGGGCATGCTGGCCCAGCCGCTCAACGCGAAGATCCCGCCTGGGGCGATCCGCTATTTCGCCATCAGCCTGCCCGACCCGCCCTCCGGCGCGCACGACGTCGACATCGCCTTCGAGCCGCAGGCCAAGGGCAAGGCGGCGGCCGGCAAGGGCCACGCCGCGCCCGCCGAAGCGCACGCCGCGCCGGCCGAGCACGCGCCGCCGCCGGTCGAGGCCCAGCCGCTTCCCGCAGATTCCCCGGACGCCCTGAAGAAACATGAGCAGCACTGAGACGCCGACCGTCCTGATCTCCGAGGCCGAGATCGCGAGCCGGATCGAGGCGCTGGCCGCCCAGATCGCGCCCCGGATCGACGACGAGACGGTGGTGGTCTGCCTGCTCACCGGTGGGATCTGGTTCGCCGCCGATATCACCCGCGCCCTGGCGCGCCAGGGTCGCGTGGTCCGCTTCGACGCGCTGTGGCTGGCCTCCTACAAGGACGAGCGCCAGTCCAGCGGGCGCTGCGAGGTGCGGGCCGACCTGCAGCGGCCGATCTCCGGCCGCAAGGCGCTGGTGGTGGACGACGTGTTCGACACCGGCCTGTCCCTGTCCGAGGCCGCGCGGCTGGTGAAGGATTCGGGCGCGTCCGAAGTGCTGACTGCCGTCTTCGCCCGCAAACCCTGGCCGACCCCACGCGCCATGGAGCCCGACTTCGTGGCGTGGGAGGCTCCCGGCCGGTTCCTCGTGGGCTATGGCCTCGACGTCGCCGGCACGATGCGCGGCCTGCCCTACATCGGCGCAATGGACTGACATCTTGCCAAGCTGCCATGCGTCTCTCATATGAGACGAATGGACAATGTAGTAGACGATCCCTCGGCGCGGCTCGCGCGCCGCATCCAGCTGGAGCGCGAGGCGCGGGCCTGGTCCCTGGCCCACCTCTCTGAACGGTCGGGTGTCTCGAAGGCCGCCATCAGCAAGATCGAGCGGGCCGAGGTCAGCCCGACGGCCGTCATCCTCGTCCGCCTCGCGACCGCATTCGACCTGACGCTGGCGGGCCTGCTGCTGCGGGCCGAGGGCGACCTGGGCCGCGTGACGCGCGCCGCTGACCAGCCGGTCTGGCGCGACCCCGACACCGGCTACATGCGCCGCCAGATCTACAACCGCCCCGACCACCCGCTGGAGATGGTCACCGTCGAGCTGCCGCCCGGCCGGCAGGTCGAGTTCCCGGCCTCGGCCTATGCCCGCATCCGCCAGGCCATCTGGGTCACCGCGGGCGAGCTGGTCGTCCACGAGGGTTCGGAGCGGCACGTGCTGCACACCGGCGACTGCCTGGGCTTCGGCCCGCCGGCCCCCGTCGTCATCGCCAACCAGAGCACCCTGCCGTGCTCGTACCTCGTCGCGCTCGTGAGGAACTGACCATGGACACCGCCGTCGCCCCTCTCGTCGTGCGCGAGGACGACCTTTCCAGCGGCCAGACCCAGGACCTGCTGCGCCTGCACCTCGCCGGCATGCGTGACAGTTCCCCGCCCGGCCACTCGTTCGCCCTGGACCTCTCGGGCCTGAAGGCGCCCGGCGTCACGGTCTGGAGCGCCTGGCGCGGCGGTTCGATCGCCGGCATTGGGGCGCTGAAGGAGCTGGGCGGCGGGGTGGCCGAGATCAAGTCGATGCGAACCCATCCCGACCACCTGCGGCAGGGTGTGGGCGCGGCGATCCTGGAGCGGATCATCGAGACGGCGAAGGCGCGGGGCCTGACGCGGCTTAGCCTGGAGACCGGCAGTGGCGAAGCGTTCGAAGCGGCGCTTTCCATGTACCGCGTGCGCGGCTTCAAGTCGGGCGGCGCGTTCTCGGACTACGTCGCCAGCGAATTCAACCAGTTCATGCACCTGGACCTGTAGGCGGCCCTCAGGTCTCGTAAGCCGTCGCCAGCATCAGCAGCAGGCGGCTCAGCGCCTTCTCTGCGTAGAGCCGCGCCTTCGGCCGGCCTTCGGCCTCGTAGCACTGGATGCCCACGACGGTGTCGAGGGCGGGCATCACCACGATGTAGCGCCCACCGTTGCCCGCGGCGGTGTAGCAGCCTGGCGGCAGGCCGCTGGCCGCGGGATCGGCGTCGATCCACCAGAGATAGCCGTAGCCCGACATGATCCCCGTATCGCCGGTGCGGGAGATGGCGCGCGTGCTCTCGGCCACCCAGGACGCGGGGACGAGTTCGCGGCCCTGCCACTGGCCTTTCTGCAGGTAGAGCTGGCCGAACTTCGCCATGTCGCGGGCCGATAGCCACAGGTTGTAAGCCGGGAACCGCGGCTGCTCGGCGTCGTAGCCCCAGCGGGCGTGTTTCAGCGGATCGAAGTCCTGGAAGTCCAGCGGCCGGGCGATCTGGTGCTCGAACGCCGTGAACAGCGGGACGCCCGTCAGCCGCTGATAGGCCTCGCCCAGGGCGTTGAAGTCCCAATTGTTGTAGTACCAGAACGCCCCGGGGGCGTGGCTGCCCCGCGCCGGCCGCGCCGCCTTCATCGCCGGGGTCTCGGCCGAGGAGGGGATGTAGACGCCCGAACGGGCCTCCAGCAACTGGCGGATCGTGGCGCCGCGCTCGACCGAGGTCAGCGGCGTGTAGTCGTCGATGCCCACCTGGGCCAGCGTCTGGTCCAGGTCGATCTTCTGGTCGCGCGCCGCGATCCCGTAGAGCGCCGACAGGAACGACTTGCGCACCGAGGCGATGCGGTCGGCCGCCGAGACGTCGCCGTCCGACACCAGCGGGCGCCCGCCGTGCAGGACCACCAGACCTTTCACCTCCAAGGCCTTCGCCTCGGCGCGGAAGGCGTCCAGCTTCGGCTGCGACCAGCGCCCCTTGGCGTGCGCCGGCGCGGCGAGGGCGGCGGCGCCGGTCGCGAGCACGGCGCGGCGGTCGATCACGCCAGCCACGGCGCCGAGCGCTCCCGCTCCAGCATGTCCTCGTAGGTCGGCCTGGGCCGCACGACGGCGAACTGGTCGCCCCTCACCAGCACCTCGGGGACCAGCAAGCGCGAGTTGTACTCGCTGGCCATGGCCGCGCCGTAGGCCCCGGCGCTCATGAAGGCCACCAGGTCACCCGTCTCCAGCGGCGGCAGGATACGGTCGCGGGTGAAGGTGTCGCCGGTCTCGCAGACCGGACCGACCACGTCGTAGGTCTTCTTCTCGCCCTCGCGCGGCCGGACCGGGCGGATGTCGTGGTAGGCGTCGTACATGGCCGGGCGCAGCAGGTCGTTCATGGCCGCGTCCAGCACCAGGAACTTCCGCCCCTCGGGTCGCTCGTGGACGTGGTTCACGCGCGCCAGCAGCACGCCGGCGTTGGCGGCGATCATCCGGCCGGGCTCGAAGGCCAGCTGCACACCCAGGCCCTTGGTCACGCGCCCGATCATGGCGGCGTACTCGGACGGCGCCGGCGGCTCGGGCTGGTTGAAGTAGGGCACGCCCAGGCCGCCGCCCAGGTCGAGGCGCTCGACCGAGAGGCCCTCGGCCTTCAGCCGCTCGACCAGGCCGCGCATCTTCGTGAAGGCCGCCTCCATGGGCGCCAGGTCGGTGATCTGGCTGCCGATGTGGCAGGCCACGCCCGCGGGCCGCACGCCGGCCATGTTGGAGGCGTTGGCGTACAGCCGCTCGGCCTCGGAGAAGCTGACGCCGAACTTGTTGTCGGCCTTGCCCGTGGCGATCTTGGCGTGGCCGCCGGCGGCGACATCTGGGTTCACCCGGATCGCCACCGTGGCGCGCTTGCCCATCTGCTGGGCGACGCGGTTGACCAAGTGCAGCTCGGGCTCGGACTCGACGTTGATTTCGGCCACGCCCGCGTCGACGGCGAACGCGATCTCGCCCTCGGTCTTGCCGACGCCGGAGAAGACGATCCGCTGGGGCGGCACGCCGGCGGCCAGGGCGCGGCGCACCTCGCCCTCGGAGACCACGTCGGCGCCCGCGCCCAGGTTGGCGAGGGTGCGCAGGACCGCGACGTTCGAGTTGGCCTTCACCGCGAAAGCGATCAGCGGATCGACGATCCCCGCACCGGTCAGGGCGTCGCGCAGGACGGTGAAGTGCCGCTCCAGCGTGGCCGACGAATAGACGTAGACCGGCGTCCCCACCGCCTCGGCGATTCGGGACAGCGGAACGCCTTCACACGCGAGCTCGCCCTCGGAAAGCTCGAAATGGTTCATCGCGGATTGGAATAGGGGTCGGGAAGGGCGCTCTGCGGGGCGACGGCGCCGGGGCCGCGGCTGGTGCCGGGGATCGGCAGGGTGCGCGGCGGCGCGGGATCGGTGGAGCGGTCGCGCGGGTCGACGGTGTCGACCGGCCGGGTCGGATCCTGCTGGCGCTGGGCGTCGTCGGCGTCGCGGGTGCGGTTGCGTTCGGCGCCGAACAGCGGACCGGGCCGCTCGAGCTGGCCGACCTTGCCGCAGCCGGCGAGCGTGGTCGCCAGGATCAAACCGCTCAAGAGAGCGAGGGCTCGACGGCTCATGCCAGGGCTTCCTTCCAACGCTTGATCTGCGCACGGACCTGGTCCGGCGCGGTTCCACCATAGCTCTTCCGGCTGGCGACCGAGGCCTCCGGCGTGAGCACATCGTAGATGGCCGGCGTGATCCGTCCATCCAAGGCCTGAAGTTCGGAAAGCGGCAGCTCGGGCAGGCCCACGTCCAGCTCCTCGGCCTTCTTTACCGCGGCGCCCGTCACGTGGTGGGCGTCGCGGAACGGCAGGTTCAGTTCGCGCACCAGCCAGTCGGCCAGGTCGGTGGCGGTGGAGAAGCCCGCGCCGGCCGCGGCGGCCATCGTCGGGCGCACCGGCTCCAGGTCGGCGACCATCCCGGCCATGGCGCGCAGGCTGAGCTCCAGGGCGTCGAAGGCCTCGAAGGTGGGGACCTTGTCCTCCTGCATATCCTTCGAATAGGTCAGCGGCAGACCCTTCATGACCACGCTGAGCTGGGTGAACGAGCCCAGCAGGCGGCCGACCTTCGCCCGGATCAGCTCGGCGGCGTCTGGGTTCTTCTTCTGCGGCATGATCGAGCTGCCGGTGGTGAAGGCGTCGGAGAGCCTGATGAAGCCGAACTGCGGCGTCATCCAGATCACGATCTCCTCGGCCAGCCGCGACAGGTGCGTGGCGCAGATCGTGGCGGCGGCCAGGCTCTCCAGCGCGAAGTCCCGGTCGGCGACGCTGTCCAGAGAGTTGGCGGTGGGCCGGTCGAAGCCCAAGGCCTTGGCCGTCATGTGGCGGTCGATGGGGAACGGTGATCCAGCCAGCGCGGCAGCGCCCAGCGGGCTCTCGTTCATCCGCGCGCGGGCGTCGGCGAAGCGGGCGGCGTCGCGGCCGAACATCTCCACGTAGGCCATCAGATGGTGGCCGAAGGTCACCGGCTGGGCCGGCTGCAGATGGGTGAAGCCCGGCATCACCGCGTCGGCATGCTGCTCGGCCTTGCTGAGCAGCGCCTTCTGGAGCGCCTGGATCTGGCCGGCCGTACGGTCGCAGGCGTCGCGGACCCACATGCGGAAGTCGAGCGCCACCTGGTCGTTGCGCGAGCGGGCCGTGTGCAGGCGGCCGGCCGCCGGGCCGATCAACTCGCGCAGACGGGCCTCCACGTTCATGTGGATGTCTTCGTACTCGTCGCGGAACGCGAAGGTCCCGGCCTCGATCTCGGCCTCGATGGTCGCGAGGCCGCCCTGGATCGCCGCCTCGTCCTCGCTTGTAATCACGCCCGCGGTGCGCAACATCGCGGCGTGCGCGCGGGACCCCGCGAGGTCCTGCGCCGCGAGCCGCTTGTCGAAGCCGATGGAGACGTTGATCGCCTGCATCAGCTCGGCGGGCTTGTCGGAGAACCTGCCGCCCCACATGGCCTGTCCCGCCGAGGACGGGCGAGCGGGCGGGGCGGAGGAAGAGTCGGTCATATGAGTGAAGGTCCGGACGGCGAGAAGGTGGCGGGCAAGCCCAAGAGCCTGTTGACGTGGGGCCTGTGGGGCGCCGCCCTCGTGGGCGTCGCGGCGGTTCTCTACATCATCGCTTCCGCTTCCACCACGCCGAGTCCGGCCACCGGACCCAAGACCGGCGCGCCCGCGCCCGTCGCCTCGCTGGCCAGCAAGGTGACGACGCCCGCGCAGCCGACGCCGGCGCCCGACTACACGTTCTACGACGAGAGCGGGAAGGCGATGAAGATCGCCGACCTGAAGGGCAAGGTGGTGGTGATGAACATCTGGGCCACCTGGTGCGGCCCGTGCGTCACTGAGATGCCGACCCTGGCCAAGCTGCAGGCGGCCTACGCCGGCCAGCCGGTCGAGGTGGTGACCGTCAGCATCGATTCCGAGAGCTCAGCGGCCAAGGCGCGGCTGTTCATCGCCCAGCATGCGCCGCTGAAGTTCTACCACGACCGCGAGATGAAGCTGCCGTTCAAGCTCTCGCCGCCGGCGCCGGGGGCGCCGACGACGGTGATCTACGGCAAGGACGGCCTGGAGGTCGCCCGCGTGGCGGGCGAGGCCGACTGGTCCAGCAAGGACGCCCGCGCCCTGGTCGACAAGGCGCTGGGGGCCTGACCGTCTAGACTGGAACCCGCTCGCGGCTCTCGCTGGCGGCCTCGGCCTGCTGCGCGGTGAGCGTGCGGACCAGGTTCACCAGCGAGCTGCGGACCTCGGGCGCCAGGCGCTCGTAGGCCGACAGCAGCTCCAGGGCCCCCGGCGTGCGCATGCGCGTCAGCAGGTCGAGATCCTCGGCGGTCTCCTTGTCGGCGCCGTCGAAGACGTCCATCAGGTCGGTGACCCGGCACCGTAGCGCCCGGGCGATCTGCACCAGGCGCGAGAACGAGATGCGGTTCGCGCCGTTCTCGTATTTCTGGATCTGCTGGAAGCTGACCCCGCATTGTTCGGCAAGCGCTTCCTGCGACATCCCGATCGTCCGGCGCCTGATGCGCACCGCGGCCCCGAGCGCGATGTCCATCGGATCCGGAGCCTTGGTCGAAACCTCGGCCATTTTCCTAAAGTCCTTCCCTTACGCGGTGTCCCCGTCCGACACCGCAAGCCCTAGTTGCGACTAAAATCCTTTGTCTCGGAACTGCAAAGCTTTTTCAGCCCTCAGGAGAGTCCCTTGCAACCGGCGCCGCGCGCGACGGGAACCGGGCAATCAAGGTCTTGGTAACCGAAGCACCGCGGAACTGCGGCCGGTAGGAGTAGTGATTCACCCAGGCCATGCGCGTCATTCAGCTGCATCCCCCGTTTGACCACGGCGCCGCGCTCCGGGTTCCCCCGGCGCACGACAAAAAGAACTGGTCGGTCCTTTGGCAGTGGCTGGGCGAGGACGCCCAGTCGGTGGCCGAGGCGTCCGCGGTTCAGGTCCGCACCCCCGAAGGCCCGGTCGTCGCCCACTGCGGCGACTGGATCGTGCTGTCGCACTCGGGCTCGTTCCACGTCGCGCATACGATGCGCCCGCTGGATGCGTGATCTTCCGGGCGGTGATGCTTTGAAGAGCGGCTAGGGCCGCCAGGAGATCCGCACGCCCATCTTGCGCGGACGGACTTCCACCGAGGGGCTGGGCCGGTAGGCCGCCACGACGGTCGGGCTCCACGAGAGCTGATAGCGGACCAGGTAGCCGTCATGGTCGGACAGGGCCCGCTTGGGGTCCTTGGTCGGGAACATCGTCTCGCTGCGGATTGGCTGCACGCGTACGGCGCCCTGGCCGAACGCCTGGAGATCCTGACTGCGCAGCCACGGCTCTGTGGTGGCGTCCGAGGCGCCCTCGCCGCAACCCGAGTCGGGCTGGCTGCAGAACTCGCCGACCACCGTGTAGGGCCGCTCCATAGCCTCGTAGTAGTAGCGCGCGGGCGAGTTGCGGACGTTGAAGTCGCCGCCCAGCAGCAGCGGATTACCCGACTCGCGGTTGGCTTCCAGGAAGGCCGAGAGCTCGCGGACCTGGCCATTGTGCGCGGGCAGGGTGCGCGAACGCGGGGCCATCGAGGCCTTGCGGGAGTTCATGTGGGTGTTGACCACGTCGATGGTGGTCGGCACGCCGGCCGGCGCCAGGCGCACCAGCATGGCGCCCTTGTTGGCCAGGCAGTCGAAGCCGGCGCAGTTGTTGTAGGCCGCGCTGCGGACGTCGAGGATTGGGGCGTCGCTGAATACGTGCAGCCCGCCACCCATCAGCTTGCCGACCCCTTCGCCGCGGAAGACGTCGCGTGCGGCCAGCACGCCGCCGTCGAACCGCGTGCGGTCCGAGCGGCTGGGGCCCTGGGCCCAGTAGCGGTAGCCGCTGGCCTCGAAGAGCCCGGCGACCTCGTCGCGGAAGCCCTCCTGGATCAGCACCACGTCGGGCTGCCGGCCCTCTCGGCGCATCGCGGCCAGCTCGCGCCCGATCGCCTTCAGCGCCGCGCCGCGCCCGAAGGCGATGGGCCAGGGCAGGCCGCGGACGTTGTAGGTGAGGACGCTGATCTCGGCGGTTTGGGTGGCTGACGTAGCCGACACCGGCAATCGCGGCGCAGTCGCAGCGGCGGTGTTCGAAGCTGATTCAGCGGCCGGAGCGGCATAGGCCGCCGGCGGGGTGACGGGTTCCAAGTACATCTCTCGCCGCTCCAGGACATGCCGCCCCGTTGCTTGCGGAAATCCCCCGATTCCACGGCAACGACGCGCGCGTTGTTCGAGTACGGCCCGATGTCTTTTCGCTCTTGTCCGGGCGAGCGTGGAAATGACCTGAATCGTTTACCGGCATGTGACAGTTGGAACGTCGTTTCGCGACATGGCCGATAGCTGTCCGCGACCGGGTGACGCGGTGTCAGGCGCTATCCGGCCCATAGTGCTCCCGAAGAATCCGGGAGGACCCCCATGAGCGACATCCTGACGGTCGAGGACATCGAGGGCGGGGCCCAGCGCCTAACCTTGAACCGGCCCGACCGGCTGAACGCCATCAACCAGCCGATGGCCGAGGCTCTGCTGGCCTATTTCGAGGGCCTGCGCCGCAACCGCGACGTCCGCGTGGTGGTCGTACGCGGGGCCGGCCGGGCGTTCAGCGCCGGGGCCGACCTGAAGGCCATGGGCACGCCCGAGGCGCTGCAGGACGGCCCGCGCGGCGACTGGGTGCTGCGCGACCTGATGCGGGCCATGCGGGTCTGCCCCCAGCCCCTGGTGGCCACCGTGCGCGGGGCGGCGGCGGGCGGCGGCATGGCCATCGCACTGGCCTGCGACATCATCCTGGCCAGCGAGAGCGCGGCGTTCCACTCGGCCTTCACGGCGATCGGCCTGTCGGGCACCGAGCTGGGCGTGAGCTGGCGCCTGCAGCGGATGATCGGGCTCTCCAAGGCCCGCGAGGTGCTGATGGCCGGCCGCCCGCTGCCCGCCCAGGCGGCGCTGGACGCGGGCCTGCTGTCGGCGGTGACCTCGGAGGAGGGACTCGACGAGGCGGGCCTCGCCATGGCCCGCGACATGCTGAAGGCCGCGCCTGACGCCCTGCGCCTCTCCAAGCGCTCGATGGACGCCTCGCTGGAGCAGCCCAGCTTCGACGCGGCCGTCGAGGCTGAGGAACGCAGCCAGATGCTGATGATCGTGCGGCGCGGACGGGAGTAGCGTCCCTCCGGCCGGGCGGGCTATCACCTCGTCCTGTCGTCGAACGGCTGGGGGATCCGGATGGGCGCCGCGCTGCTGCAACCGTTCGGTCCCGGGATCTGGCTGGCCGCCGGGCCGCAGGCTGACGTGGCGGGCTTCAAGTACCCCACGCGGATGGCGGTCATCCAACTCAAGGGCGGCGTTCTGCTCGCCTGGTCCCCGGTGGCGCTTTCCGAGGGGATGGCTGGTGAACTGGCGGCGATCGGACCGGTCCGCCACATCGTCGCACCGAACTCGCTGCACCACCTGTTCCTCGGCGAATGGAAGGCGGCCTACCCGCAGGCGCGGCTCTACGCGGCGCCTGGCCTGCGCCCGCGCCGCCCGGACCTCGCCTTCGACGCCGATCTCGCCGACGCGCCGCCGGCGGAATGGGCCGCCGACCTCGACCTCGTCCCCGTGCCGGGCAACCGGATCACCACCGAGGTGGTCTTCTTCCACCGGCCCAGCGCCACGGTGCTGTTCACCGACCTGATCCAGCAGTTCCCGCCGGGCTGGTTCCAGGGCTGGCGGGCGCTGGTCGCGCGGCTGGACCTGATGATCGAGCCCGAGCCTGCCGTGCCCCGCAAGTTCCGCGTCGCCTTCACCGATCGGCCGGCGGCGCGGGCGGCGCTGCGGCGCATCCTGGACTGGCCGGCCGAGACCGTGGTCATGGCCCACGGCCGCCCGGTGGAGCGCGACGGCCGGGCCTTCCTCGCCCGCACCTTCGGCTGGCTTAGGGTCTAGCGGGCGGCCCGGCGGAAGAGCCAGCCGGCGAACAGCCACAGGCCGGCGAAGCCGCCGGTCAGGATCAGCGCGTCGGGCGACCAGGGCGACTTGCCGAACCCCGACCAGACCAGCGAAGCAGCCGGCGGGACGAGCGCCATCGCGACGGCGGCGGCGACCATCGCCCGCGCCATCCCCGCCGGGCGGAAGCGGACCGCGAAGGCGCCGGCCAGCGCCACGAGGATCGGTCCGAGGTAGAGCAGGTTCGCCCGTTCCGCCTCGCCGCCGATGACGCCGACGGCGGCGTTGATCCAGACGACCAGGAAACTGGTGATCAGCGCCACGGACGCCCCGGCGCGGTAGCTGAGACTGCCGCTCATGCGGACCGCCAGCTCGACGCCCAGGCACACGCCGCCCAGCAGCGCGCCCATGAACGCGAAGTCGCCCGGGTCCCACTTCACCTCGTCGGTGAACCGCATCGCCACGGCCGGCGTCAGCAGGAGCAGGCCCGCGATGGCCCACACGAAGAGCGTCCAGCGGGCGCCGCGGCGAGGGGCGTCGAGGGTTCCGGCCATGGCGTCCTCCGGGGTCGGGAGCCTCGCTTGTCCCACCACCCTGCGCACAGGTGATCCGGCGGCGGAGGAGAAGCGGTGCAGGCGAGCGATATCAGCCCTTCACCCGCAGCACCGTCCGGAAGCCCACGTGGTCCGAGCCCGTGTCGGTGGGGCCCGCCTCGCGCGCCGGGGGCCGGTAGCGGAAGCAGAAGTTGTCGGCGCAGAGGAACGAGCCGCCCTTGATCACGTGGCGCTTCTCGTCGGGCGTGGAGGGCAGGTAGGCGTCGCGCTCGGTCGGGCCGACGGGATCGACGACCTGGCTGGGGTCGAGGTTCGGGGCGTACCAGTCCTTGGTCCACTCCCAGACGTTGCCGGCCATGTCGACCAGACCGTAGCCGTTGGCCGGGAAGCATCCCACCGGCGCGGTCTCGGCTTTGTAGCCGTCCGTTCCGGCGTCGGCCTGGGGGAACGGGCCCTGCCAGACGTTGGCCTGCGGCTTCTTCATGTCCAGCGGCTGGTCGCCCCAGGTGTAGGCCGCGTCCTTGAGGCCTCCGCGCGCAGCGTACTCCCACTCGGCCTCGGTCGGCAGGTCGCGGCCCAGCCAGCGCGCGTAGGCCAGGGCGTCGTCGTAGGCGATCTGGACGACCGGATGGTTCTCCTTGCCCGCGATCGTGCTGCCCGGGCCCTCGGGATGACGCCAGTCCGCGCCCTGGATCACCTGCCACCACTGGCCGGGGCCGTCGTTCGGGTTCTTCGCGCCCACGAAGACGATCGCCGAAGGCTTGAGCTGCTCGCCGGAGAGGCCGGGATAGGCCTTCGGGTCCAGCGGCTTCTCGGCCAGGGTGACGTAGCCGGTCGCCGCCGCGAAGCGGGCGAAGTCGGCGTTGGTGACCTCGGTCCGGTCGATCCAGAAGGCGCCGACCTTCGTGGCGCGCGGCGGGCCTTCCTCGCCCCGCGCGGGCTTGGCGCCCTGCAGGAACTCGCCAGCCTTCACGAGGACCATCCCGTCGGTGGCGGGCGCCTTGGACGGCGTCGGCTGGGGGGCCAGGCACGACACCTTCGGCGCGGCGGCGACGGCCTTCTGGGTGTCGGCCGGGCGGTCGCAGGCGGAAAGCGAAGCCAGCGCCAGCAGCGCGGCGGCGGTACGCGGAACTCTAGGCATGGGCGCGGGCGGGCTCGTCTTCGGGGATCACGTCCACCTCGACCTTCAGGGTCTGGACGCCGGAGGCCAGGATGACGCCATCGATGGGCGCCACGTCGGCGTAGTCGCGGCCGATGGCCAGGACCAGGTGGTCGTTGCCGGCCAGGATGGCGTTGGTGGGGTCGAAGCCCACCCAGCCCAGCGTCTCGCCGCACCAGACCGCGACCCAGGCGTGGGTGGCGTCGGCGCCCTCCAGGCGGGGCTGGCCCGGCGGTGGGATGGTGCGCAGGTAGCCGGACACATACTTGGCGGGCAGGCCCAGGCCGCGCAGGCCTACGATCATGATCTGGGCGAAGTCCTGGCAGACGCCGTGGCGGGCGTCGAACGCCTGGCCCACGGGCGTCGAAACCTCGGTGGCGCCGGGGTCGTACTTGAACTCGGCGAAGATGCGCTTCGTCAGCTCCAGGGCCCCCGCTACGATCGGTCGGCCGGCTGAGAAGCTCTGGTGCGCATAGTCGGTGATGGCGGGCGTGATCGGCGTGCGCGGCGTGGGGAACAGGTAGGCCGCCGGGCTCTCGGGCCCGAGGTCGGCGACGGTCAGGGCGCGAGCGCGGACCGCCTCCCACGCGGGGCTCGCCTCGGGATCGCCGGGCGGCGGCACATGGACGTCGATACGCGAGTTGGCCTCGATGACCAGGGCGGTGTGCGGCTTGTCGACGGTGACGGTCAGGATGTCGGCGCCGAACGGCCCGATCCGTTCCAGCCGCGCCGAGGGCTCCGGCGTGACCGTGACCGCGCTCTCCAGCACCGTCTGGGTCGCCGACGAGCGGGGTGTCAGGCGCAGCACGCAGCGGGCAAAGGACACCGCCTCCTGGTAGCTGTAGGTGGTGCGGTGCCGCAGCTTGTAGTTCACGCCAGCCCCACGAGCTTCACCGTGGGCACGGCGTTGGCGCCCTGCAGGAAGAAGCGGTCGGCCACGGCGTTGGAGAGCCGCATCAGCGCCCGCTCGTAGCCCAGCACCCTGTCGGCGTGCAGTCCGGCCGCATCGGCGGTCTCCAGCTCGGCGGCTAGCGGCAGCAGGATCTTGGACGGCTCCTCCAGGATTCCGTCCTCCTGCAGCGTCGGCAGGACCGCGAGGTGGTCCTTCAGCGCCGCCACCTGGAACGCGACCGAACGCGTGTTGAACGGGTCGAGCATGACGAGGTCACGCACGGCGGTCAGCGCCAGGCCCACGAGGTAGCGGGCGCGGTAGGTGATCTGGCTGTCGTTGAGGTCGAGGAGCAGGTCCAGGTCGTCGATGGTGGCCGCGTCGTGCGCCAGGGTGCGGGCGAGCTGGCAGGTCGCCGCCCCGCGCTCGATGCGCCGGCCCATGTCCAGGAAGCGCCAGCCGGCGACCCGGTTCATGTTCTCCTGGGTCAGCCCGGCCAGGCCGGCGATGTGGCGGAGCGCGTTCTCCACCTGCTCCAGCGCCTGGGCCTCGGAATTGATCTCGTGCGCGCCGCCGGCGAGGTCGCCCTCCAGGTCCACCAAGAGGCCCCAGAAGTCGGCTGAAAGCCGTTCGCGCATGCCCGACGCGGTGCGCTTGGCCGAGCGGACGAGGTAGGTGACCGACCCCCAGGCGTTCGCGTCGTGCAGGGCGTCGCGGGCGGAATCCAGCGCCCGGGCGGGGCGGACCTCGCCGTTCAGCGCGCCCCAGTCCACCAGCACCTTGCGCAGCGACTCGAACGTCTGGCCACGGCCGTGCAGCGAGGACTCGGAGTCCATCAGGCTGGAGCACAGGGCGCGGACCATCCGCAGCGTCGCCTCGGTGCGTTCGATGTAGCGGCCCAGCCAAAACAGGTTGTCGGCCGCGCGGCTGGGCAGGTGGCCCAGGATGCGGCGCACCTTCACCTCGTCGGCGCTGGCGATCAGGGTCAGCCGTTCGACGGGCTTGTCGTCGATCACCCAGACGTCGGCCGTGCGGGCGCCTTCGCCCATGGAGATCACCCGGGTGTCGGGCCGGTCCGACGTGCGGCAGAAACCACCGGGCATGATCTTGAAGCCCTCGGGCGTCATGGCCGCGAAGACCCGCAGCGTGAACGGCGCCGGCTGGAGCTGGCCATCGCGCAGGACCGGCATCGTCGAGAGCTGGGCGATCTCCTGGCCGACGAAGTCGCCGGGTCGTTCCGACATCCGCTGGCGCAGCAGGGCCTTGTCGGCGGGCGACAGGTCCGCGGCGAGCCGCGGGCCGGGGAACAGGCCGGCGTTCTGGAAGGCCGGCCCGATGGCGAGCTGGTCCAGCCGCTCCTCCACCAACGCCTGCTCGGCCGCCTGGCCGCACCACCAGGTGGCGATGTTAGGCAGCTTCAGCGGCTCGCCCAGCAGCCGCTCGCTCAGCGACGGCATGAAGCTCATCAGCGCCCGCGACTCCACCAGCCCGGAGCCCGGCATATTCAGCACCGTGACCCCGCCGGCGCGGATGGCCTCCAGCATCCCGGGCGTGCCCAGGCGCGAGGCGGCGTTGAGCTCCAGCGGGTCGAGGAAGTCGGCGTCGACCCGGCGCAGGATCACGTCGGCGCGCTTCAGGCCGGCGATGGTGCGCACCCACACCTTGCCGTCGCGGGCCACCAGGTCGTCGCCCTCCACCAGCAGGAAGCCGAGGTAGCGGGCGAGGTGGGCTTGTTCGAAATAGGTCTGGCTGAACGGGCCGGGGGTCAGCAGGCAGATGCGCGGCTCGGCTCGGTCGGCCGTGGCCGCCAGCCCGCGGCGCAGCCCGTCGAAGAAGGGCGCCAGGCGATGCGCGTTCAGGCCGTTGTAGAGATTGGGATAGGCCCGGCTGACCACCAGCCGGTTCTCCAGGGCGTAGCCCGCGCCCGACGGCGCCTGGGCGCGGTCCTCCAGCACCCACCAGCGCCCGTCCGGCCCGCGGCCCAGGTCGGCGGCGTACATCTGCAGATAGCGGCCGGCCGGGGGCGCTACGCCGCGCATGGCGCGCAGGAAGTCGGGGCTGCCGGTGACCACGGCGGCGGGCAAGGCGCCCTCGCTGACCAGCCGGCCCTCGCCATAGAGGTCGCGGAGGATGGCCTCCATCAGCTCGGCGCGCTGGGCCACGCCCGCGGCGATCTGGTCCCACTCGGCCTGCGGGATGATCAGAGGCAGCGGGTCCAGCGGCCAGCTGCGCTCGGTCTCCTCGCCGTAGATGCGGTAGGACGCTCCGGAGTCGCGGATATGCCGGGCGGCCATGCCGAACCGGCCATCGGACTCGGCGTCGGGATAGCCCGCGAACTCGCGCAGGAAGCCCAGCCAGTGGGCCCGCGGGCGGCCGTCGGCGCCGAACAGCTCGTCGGGCGCGCCGGGCAGGCGGCGGTAGCCAGCCAGCCAGGCGTCGAGCCGGCCGCCGGTCGCGCTGCGTTCCGCCGTGGAGGTGTCTGCCGCCACCGTCTCGTTTCCCCCTGCCCGTGGTTCCGGACGTTGCGGGGGACCGTAGCACAGACGCTTCGTCGGTCACCCGACCTCGCGGCTATGGCTTGGTTCCGATCTGTCTAATATGGCCGCGCTCAGCGCCGGGGGATTCGATGCTTCGCCTGTTCCTGTCGGTCGACATGGTGGGTTCGACCGAGTTCAAGGCCCGCTTCACCGGCCAGGGGTCGGAGGGCTGGCTCGGCATCTTCCAGACCTTCTTCACCAGCTTCCCGTTGATGGCCGCCGGCCAGATCGGCATCGAGTTCCTGGACGACGACGCCACGCCGGCGATCGACGTCTGGAAGGTCATGGGCGACGAGGTGGTGTTCGTCGCCCAGCCCGGCGGCCCGGAGGAGCTGACCTCGATCCTGCTGGCCCTGCTGCGCACAATGCAGATGTACGAGGAGCGGCATTTCCAGCAGCTGCCCCTGCGGCTCAAGGGTACGGCGTGGCTGGCCGACTTCGACGGCCACAACATCGAGATCGAGATCCCCGAGCTCTCCAGCGGAACGGGCGCCCACCTCGACTACATCGGCCCCGACATCGACCTGGGCTTCCGGATCAGCAAGTTCGCCAAGCCGGGCAGCTTGGTGATCTCGCTGGACGTGCTCGAGGTGGTGCTGGGAGCCCGCAACGCCGGTAAGGCGGCGCTCTACCTGATGGGCAAGGAGCCGCTGAAGGGGGTGATGTTCGGTCGGCCCTATCCGATCGTCTGGATGCTGGCCGCCGACAGCCGCTTCGCCTTTCTGCCCTGGGAGATCGAGCAGGATGCGCTGATGGCCCAGGCGCTGAAGACCGAGCCCGCGCCCGCCGCCGACCTGCGCCGCGTCATCGACGACATGCGCCACTTCCTGCGCAAAATGCACGGCCGCGACCGGCCGCCGGTCAAGCTGGGCTAGGCAGGAGCGCGTCAGCCCGCGCCCTCGTACCGCACCACCAGGATGGCGATGTCGTCCGACTGCGGGGTCGCGCCCACGAACACGCGCACGTCCTCGGCCAGTCCCTCGGCCAGATGGCGCGCATCGGGTTCGGCGCGGGCCGTGGCGAGCGCCGTCTCGATGCGGGCGATGCTGAACAGGTCGTCGTCGGCATTGGCGGCCTCGGACACGCCGTCGGTGAACAGCACCAGGGCGTCGCCGGGCTTCAGCGTGAAGGAGGCGGTCTGGTAGGGAATGTCCTCCATGACTCCCAGCGCCATGCCCTTCAGCTTGGGAAGGCGTTCGACCTTGCCGTCGGCGTGGCGCACGAACGGCGCCTCATGGCCGCCGTCGGAATATTCGACCACGCCGGTGCGCAGGTCGAGAATGCCGCTGAAGGCGGTGACGAACATCTCCTGGGCGTTGTCGCGGGCCAGCTCGTTGTTCACGCGGGCCATCAGTTCGCCGGTGGACTCGGCCGACAGGGCTGTCGCCTTGAAGAGCGTGGTGGTCATGGCCATGAACAGGGCCGCCGGCACGCCCTTGCCGGAGACGTCGCCCACCACGAAGAACAGCCGGTCGCGGTCGAGCAGCGCGTAGTCGTAGAGGTCGCCGCCCACGTGCTTGGCCGACTCGAGCAGGGCGAAGACGTCGATATCGCGCCGCTCGGGGAAGGGTGGGAAGACGCGGGGCAGCATGCCGACCTGGATGTCGCGCGCGGCCGAGAGCTCGCCTTCGACCCGCTCGCGGGCGGCGGTCGCCTGCTGCATCTCCAGCAGGTAGCGCTGGAGCCGGGCGATCATGGCGGTCATGGCCTCGGCCAGGCTGCCCACCTCGTCGGGTCGCCGGTGGCTGATGGCGTTCATGGCCGCCAACTCGCGTTCGTCGGGCTGGAAGTTGCGCTGGCCCATGTTGCGGGTGAACTCGGTGAGCCGGAGCAGCGGGCCGACGATGCGGTCGACCAGCAGCCAGCCCAGGGCCATCGAGAGGGCGAACATCGCCGCGCCCACGCCCACGGACAGCTCCATGGCGTCGGTCAGGCGCTTGCGCACCATGGCCAGGTCAACGTCGGCGCCGACCACATAGACCCGCTCGTCCACGCCACGCACCGGCAGGTAGATCGAGCGGAAGCGCCCGAAGCTGTCGCGGTACTCGTCGTATCGGACCTGCTGGTCCTCGAAGCTCTTCCTCAGGGTCTCGGGCGCGGTGTCGTAGAGCGCGAAGAACTTCGTCTGGCTGCGGGTCTCGATCTCGCGCGGCGTGGCGCTGGTGGAGACGGTGCGGATCTGACCGTCGAACCGCATGTAGGTGTAGACGTAGACAAGGTCAGACCGGGCCGCGAAGCGCGAGAGCCGGTACTGCAGTCGGTCGTACTCGTCCTTCGGAATCGAATCCGCGCCGATGATCCGGGCGTGGTACTCGTCCGGCACGATCTCGTTCACCGCCAGCACGGCCGTCAGCAGCCGGCCGTCGATGCCGGCCATGATCTCCTTACGGTCGATGTTGTAGAGCACCGCCGAATAGGCGGTGGCCGAGATGAGGCTGAGGGCGAACAGCAGCAGCAGGAGCTGCGTCTTGAGCCCGAACCGCCGGCGGCGCGCGGCCATGTCTTCGGCGGGCTCGGTCATCTTGCGGCGGCGCCTGTGGGTAAGGGTTCGGGGAATCCAAGCTAGTCTATAGAAAATTAGGACGCGGTCGTTAACGCGATGCGAGCGGCCGGGCCGCTTCGGGAGTGAGTGTGCAGGTCCTGTTGAACCGCCTGTTCCGGATCGAGCGCGGCGAATGGCCGAAGCTCTTGCAGTTCGGCCTGTTCGGCCTGCTGCTGCAGACCGGCATGGGGATCGGGTTCGCGGCCGGCGACGCGGCGTTCCTGACCCACGTCGGCCCCGACAAGCTCCCAGTGATCTTCCTGCTCACGCCCGCGGTGATGCTCGTCTACACCGCGATCTTCTCGTACCTTTTGGTCCGTTTCTCCATCGACCACGTGGTCGATGTGACGCTGGCGGCGCTGATCGGGGGTGGGGCGATCCTCTGGGGCCTGATCCAGCTAGGCCTGCCCGAGCCGTTCGGGACCGGGCTCTACTACGTCCTGAAGCTGTACCTGGCGATGTGGTACATCGCGCTCTACTCGCTGTTCTGGAACTTCACGGACGCCTATTTCGACATCCAGGACGCCAAGCGGCTGTTCCCGCTGTTCGCCGCCTTCTGCGCCCTGGGGACCACGGTTGGCGCCCTGATCGTCAGCCTGTTCTCGGCGACCATCCCGATGCACGGCTTCCTGCTTGTCTGGGCCGGCGTGGCGCTGGCCACCGCGCCGGTCGCCGTCATGCTGCGCAAGCGCTGGCTGCGGATCGCCGACAGCGACACCGACCTCGACGGCGAGAGCACAGGCGTGCTGAACCAGCTGTCGCAGGTGGGCCGTGCCTTCCGCACCTCGGGCTACGCGGTAGCCCTGGTGCTGACCCTCTTCGTCACACTCCTGATGACCAACCTGGCCGAGTATCAGTACTCGACGGTGCTGCAGAAGGGCCGCTCCGAGGCCGATCTCGCCAAGCTGTTCGGCGAGCTCTACGCCGGGGCCAGTGTCTTCAACCTGATCGTCTGCCTGTTCGTCTTCAACCGGCTGGTGACACGGATCGGGGTACGCAACGTGGCGCTGGTGCTGCCGCTGACCTACTTCGCCGCCTTCGCCTATTTCTTCCTGGCGGGCGGGACGCTGGCGGCGCTGGCGGCCTTCTTCGCCTATCACGGCGTCCTGACGTCGATCGAGTACAACAACCAGAACCTGCTCTTCAACGCGACGCCGTCGCAGGTGAAGAGGCCGTTCCGCACGGTCGTGGAAGGGCTGGCCGAGCCTCTGGCCAGCCTGCTGTCGGGCGCTTTCCTGCTGCTGGCCGCCAGGAACGCCGACATGCGTGAGCTGTCGGGCATCGGCGTGCTGCTGGGTGCGGGCCTGATCGCCGTGGTGATGGCGCTGCGCCATCTCTACCCGGGCGCGATGGAGGCCAACATGCGCCGGGGCTGGCTGAACTTCGGCGACCCCGACCTGCACGCGCCTCGCTTCGATCCGGCGGCCGAGGGCCTGCTGCGCGAGACGCCCGCCGAGGGTTTGCTGCGCGTCCAGGAGACCAACGGCCCGTCGGACGACAGCGCGGACGCCGGGGGCTCGAAAGCCGCGGAGACGTTCGCCGCCCGTCTGGACGATCCGTCGCCCGCCGCGCGCCGCGACGCCCTGGCAGCGCTGGCCGGGCAGGTTGGGCCGGGCGACATCGGCCTGATCGAGCCGCTGGTCCGACACCTGCCGACGCTGGACCGCGCCAGCCGCGCGACGGTGCTGGAGCTACTGGGCGCGATCGGCGACGTGGAGGCGATCCCGCAGATCCTCGCGGCCGCCGCCCGGCTGAGCCCGCGCGAGCTGCGCGCCGTCGAGGGACTGCTGGCCAGTCTGGGCGACGCGGCGATCCCGCGGCTGATGCAGGCGCTGGTGAGCTACCAGATGCCGTACCGCGCCAGGGCCGTGGCCGCGCGCGCGCTCAGCACGCTGTCGCACGCCCAGTTCGTCTCGCAGCTCGACAAGCTGGTGCTCGAGGAACTGGACGCCACCGGCCTGCGCCTGGCGGTGGCCGAGCGCTTCGCCCGTGAGGCCGATCGCTCGCCGGCGCTCGCGCTGTTGGCCGACGCCTATCGCCAGCGCATCGGGGAGTCGGTGGACTTCACCCTGGAGCTGTTGGCCCTGGGCGGCCTGCTGCCGGACTTCGACCTCTTGATCGTTTCGCTGCACTCGGCGAACCCCAAGGTGCGCGGCAACGCCGTGGAGACCATCGCCACCGGCGTGGGCCACGCCACCTGGCGGCGGCTGGAGCCGCTGATCAGGGGCGGCGCCGGCGTCGCGGCCGCCGAGGGCGACCTCGCCGGCCTCCTGAAGTCCGCGGTCGAGACCGGGCAGGGCTTCGAGGCCGCCGCCGCCGCGCAGGCCCTGCGCGACCTGCTTCCAGCCGACGAGCTGGCGGCCGCTCTGCGGGCCGGGCTGAAGCCGGGCCTGGCGCCCATCTTCCGCGACAGCTTCGCGAACCTGCTGGCTCTGGAGCCCGGCGCGCCCACGGTGGTGGACCTGGTCGCCGCCGTGCGCGCCGCGCCCGACCTCGCCGCGGCCTCGATCGACGCGCAAGTGGCGCTGGCCGAGCGAGCGACGCCCCGGGCCGCCGCCCGCGCCGTCGAACTGCCCCTGGCCGGCCGCTCGTTCTGGTTGACGCGAGAGGACATCGACGAGGTGGCCGCCCGCTACGCCGACCTCGCGCTCACCATGCTAAAGGCCAGGGACGAGCGGTCGTATGCCGTCTGACGGAACACCCATCAAAACCCTGCTGTGGCGGACGTTCACCCCCGCCATCCTGGTGCTGGCCATTGCCCTGGGCGCACTGGTCTACAACCGGCTGTATGACACCATCTTGGACGGCTTCTCGCGCAAGCTGATCACCACCAGCGCGCTGACCGGCGCCCTGATCGACCCAGCCGACCACGACTTCCTGATCCGCGCCGCGCAGGTGAAGGCGCCGCCGCAGAACGTCGAGGAGATGGCGCAGTACCGGCGCAACGTGGAGCCGATGCGGCGCATCCGGCGTGAGCTGGGCCTGACCTACCTCTACACCCAGGTGCTCGGCGGCCTGAAGGACGTGATCTACGTACTGGACTCCACTGAAGGCGACGAGCACTCGCTGATCGGCTCGGAGGACGAGCTGACGGCCGAGACCCGCACGGGCCTGCGCCGCACGGTGGGCGGCGGGCCGATCTACATCTCGCCCATCGAGTTCCAGGAACAGTGGGGTCTGCTGAAGACCGCCGCCGCGCCGGTCTGGAGCCGGCAGGGCAAGATCGTCGCCACGGCGGGCGCCGACGTGAACATCTCGGTGATCGAGGTGGCGACCCAGAACGCCCTGTTCGCCAGCGCCCTGATCGGCGTCGCTTCGCTGGCGGCCTCGGCCCTGGTCACGTTCCTGATCGTGCGCTGGGTCGCCCTGCCGATCGAGGGGCTGAAGGCCGACGCCCTGCGCATCGCCGCGGGCGACCGCGCCCCGCCGGCCAGGCGCCGCGGGCCACGCGAGGTCTCCCGGCTGCGCGAAGCCTTGGCGGACCTGGCGACCCACCTGATCGCGGGCATGCGTCAGGCGTGGGTCGATACCCTCGTCCTCGACGGGCAGCGCAACGCCGACCTGCTGGCCGAAGGGCTGCCGCCGGCCGCCCGGGTGGCCCTGGCAGACGGCGTGACCTGGGTCCCGCGGGACGACAGCCTCGACGCGCGCCTTGAACACCGCGCTATGGCTGATCTGGCGCGCCGGTTCGCCGCTGATCCGAAACTGGCGAAGGCGTGGCGTGAGCTGGCCCTGCCGGAGCACGGCGAGCTGGCGGAGGCACGCGCATGATCGGGGCTGACGTCGTCCAGCGCATGCTCGCCCTTCGCGCCGTGGGCCCGTTCCAGCGGCTGGAGGACGCCGAGCTGCTGCTCATCGCCCGCCACGCGCGCCTGCGCAGCTACGCACCGGGCAAGCTGGTGATGCCGGCGGGCGCGGTGGCCGACCTGCTGTTCGTGACGGTGGCCGGCGGCGCCGAGACCGCAGGCGTGGGCGCCCCGCCGGTGTTCGATGCGCCCGGCCTGCTGTTCGGCCTGGCCGCCCGCGCCGACCACGTCGCCGGCCCGGATGGGCTGGAGGCCCTGGTGATCGCCAAGCCGCACGTCTTCACCATCGCCCGCGAATGCCCCGAGTTCGTCGTCGGCCTGCGCGACCTGGCGGGGGCGGCATGAGCATCCGGCGCACCTTCCTCCTGCTGATCGCGCCCCTGTTCCTGCTGCTGGCCGGGGTGAACGGCGCGCTGCTCTACCTCTGGGAGCGGGCCGAGGCCGAGCGGGGACTGGCGAACCAGGCTATCGCAGCAGCGGTCACCGTCGCGGCCTTCGCCGACGCCTCTGACGACCTGGCCGCCGCACTCGCCGATCCGCAGCGCGCCGCGGGCCTGCGCGACGCAGGGCGCCGCATCGCGGGCCTGCACGGCCTCTACATCATCACGCCCGACGGCGAGACACTTCAGATCGCAGGCCGTCCCTCGGCCTACTGGCCGGGCAGGTTCGACGCGCCGCCGGCGCCGCTGGCTGCGCCGATCCGTTCCGACCCGTCTGGCCGGCACATGGCCACCGGCCTCGCGCCCGTAAAGGGCGGCGGGTACGTCATCGCCCAGATCGACGCCGAGCCGCTGTTCGCCCAGGTGAAGGGCCTGCAGCGCTTGGTGATCGGCCTGGTGGCGGCGGCCGGGCTCATCGGCCTCGTCATGGCCCTGGTGATTTCGCGGGTCATCGTCCGCGAGCTCGGCCGCAACAGCGCCACCATCGCCGCCATCCGCACCGACGCCTCGGCCGCCGACGATGACCGCTTCGCCATCCGTGAGACGCACGACCTCGCCAAGGCCGTCGGCCTGATGCGCACCAGCGTCACCGGCCGCCTGGCGCGCAGCCGGCGCGAGCTCGCCCGCCGCGATCGGGCCCGGGACGAGACGACCAGCGCCGTCGCCTGGCGCGAGACCGCCTTCGCGCCGCTCGAGACCGAGGCCGCCGGGGCCTCCGTCGCCGCCCGCGTGCTGGGCGATGCGCCTGCCGGGGCGTTCTTCGCCCTCTCCATCGAAGGTGGTCGCGCCGCGGTGGCCGTCGGCGAATGCGAAGGCGAGAGCCCGTCGGCGACGCTCGCCTCGGCGCTCGCCGCCCGCAGGTATCTTGAGGCCCGCCTCGCGGCCGAGGGGGAGGGCGCCATCGTCCGCGCCGCGGCGGCGTTCGCGATCGCCCGGATCGCCTGGTGTGCGTGGCAGGTCGCCGCGCCGACGCCCTGCGTGGCGGCGATCCTGGACGACGGTAAGGACGAGCAGGCCGAAGCCTATGTGGCCCGTTCTGGCGCGCTCCCACCCGCGGCCGTCATCGACGACCTCGCGGCCCTGCTGCGGCCTGTCGGCGTGCTGGCGGTGGTGAAGCCTCTCTCAGGCCAGTCCGGCCAGGGCTGAATCCACGTCCGCCTCGATGGCGAAGATGCTGGAGAAGCCCGAGATGTCGAACACCTCGCGCACCGAGTCCGAGAGGCCGGTCAGCACCAGCTTGTGGCCCTTGCCGCGCGCGGCCTTCGCGCCGATCAGCAGCACGCGCAGGCCGGCGGAGGAAACGTAAGGCGTCTGGGACAGGTCCAGCACCACCCTCTCCGTCGTCTGGACGCGGCCGGGCAGCACGGCCTCCAGCTCGCCGGCGGACCCGGAGTCCAGCCGGCCGGCGACCGACAGCAGGAGCACGCCGCCGCGGGTCTGTTCCGTGATCTGCATCTGGGCCTCGAGATCGGCCGGCGGCGGCCGTTGAGATAATTCGCGGGCCGACTAGACTGGCAACCGTGAGTCCCCGCAAGGCCCCGGAGCCGGCGAGCGCCATGGAACCCGACTTCGCCCATACTCTGCCGGCAGGGGGCGAGGGGCTCCCAGCCTTGCTCGACGCCCTCGAAGAGGAACTGGCCGGCCGCGGCGTGCCGATGGCCGTGGCCAGCTCGGTGCTGATCGCCGCAGACGAGGTGATCAGCAACATCCTGAATCATGGCGGGGCCCACGCGGCGGTCGAGGTGGCGGGCCGGGTCTCCGCCGGCCGGATCACGGTCAGCATCATCGACGACGGGGTCGCCTTCGATCCGCTGGCCGCGGCCGCCCCCGACACGACGCTGGACGTGGAAGAGCGCGAGATCGGCGGCCTCGGCATCCACCTTGTGCGCAAGCTGATGGACCGGGTCGACTACGAGCGGCGGGGCAACCATAACCGTTTGCAGTTTTCCAAGAGCTACGCGCCAACGTCGCCTTCTCGACACGCTGCTGACGGTACATCCTAGGTCGACATGCCAGCATCGAACGAATCCCAGGCCCCCGGCGCGCCGGACGAGGCCCTCGAAGTCTGCGACACGGACTCGGAATACGGCCTTGGCGTGCGCACGTTGGTCGCCCGCCGCAAGGGCGAGGTGATCCACCGCTTCACCGGCGTGATCACGCCCGAGCTGAAGCAGCACACCCTGCAGGTCAGCCCCGGGCTGCACATCTCCGAGACCAAGGTCATCGGCTTCCTGTCGCATAGCTGCGAGCCCGACTGCCGGCTGGACATGGCGAAGTCCGAACTCGTGGCCCTGCGCGACATCCGCGCCGGCGACCTGCTGACCATCGACTATGCCGAGACCGAGGACGTGCTCTACCGCCAGTTCGCCTGCCACTGCGGCGCGGCGGCCTGCCGGCGCTGGATCACCGGCCGCTCCGAGGGGGAGAACGCCGATGGCCAGGCCTACCTCGCCCGGCTGCCCCGGTGAGCGTCGCCCCGGCCCCGACGACCGAGTCCCGCTTCTGGTGGACTCGCGACGACCTGCGCTTCGAGAACGGCCGGCTGTGCCTGGCGGGCCGCGACCTGCAGGCCCTGGCCGAAGGCATCGAGGGCCCGCTGCACGTGCTCAGCGAAGCCCGCGTGCACGCCAACCTGGGCCGGTTGCGCGAGGCGCTGGACGCCACCGGTTGTCCGTCGCGCGCCTACTACGCCATGAAGGCCAACCGCTTCGAGCCGCTGCTGCGCTCGATCGCGAAGACGGGCCGCTGGGGCGTCGATATCTGCTCGCCCAACGAACTCGACCGGGCGCTGGACTGCGGCTTCGCGCCGGCCGACGTCAGTTTCACGGGCACGGGCGTGTCGAACCGCGACCTGGAGCGGCTGCTGGCCGAGCCGACGCTGACCGTCAACTGCGACTCGGTCGGCATGATCCGCCGCATCGGGGAACGAGCACCCGGCCGCGCGATCGGCATCCGCGTGAACCCTGAGCGGGGCGTGGGCTACGCCGGCGGCGAGAAGTTGACCTATGCGGGCGAGCGGGTGACCAAGTTCGGCATCTACCGCGACCAGTGGCCCGACGCCCTGGCCATGGCTCGCCAGCATGGCCTGGCGATCACCAGCCTGCACTTCCACGTGGGCTGCGGCTACCTGACCCGCGAGCTCGAGATGTGGGAAGCGGCGGTGGCGGCCGGTGCGGCGTTCCTGCAGGCCTGCCCGGAGGTGCGGACGGTGAACGTCGGCGGCGGCCTGGGCGTGCCGCACCACGACGGCGACGCGCGCCTCGACCTCGCGGCCTGGAGCGCCGTCCTGCGCCGCCAGTTCGCAGGCCGCGGCGTCACCGTGGCGACCGAGCCGGGCGAATATGTCGTCAAGGACGCCGGCGCGCTGCTGCTGCAGGTGGTCGACGTGGAGCGGAAGAAGGACGTGACGTTCGCCAGCGTGGACGGCGGCTTCAACCTGGCGCCCGAACCCGCCTACTACGACCTGCCGTGCGAGCCGGTGCCCTGCGCGCCGCGCAGCCTGGATATGGCCTCCTGGCGGCCGGTGACGCTGGCCGGCAACATCAACGAGGCGCTCGATGTCTGGGCGCACGCCAAGCCGATGCCGGAACTGCGCGAGGGCGACCGTATCGCCTTCATCAACGCGGGCGCGTACGGCGCCTCGATGAGTTCGAACCACTGCATGCGCGGCGACTTCGCCGAGATCCTGATCCCGGCGTGACCCGCCAAGTCCCTGTTAAGTGAATCGCGTGCTGATAGGCCTCCGGCTTCGCAAGGACACGGTATGACCCTTCGCAAGACACCCTTCGTGCTCGCCGCGCTGGCGACCCTGGTGCTCGCCGCGCCGGCCATGGCCGAGGACGCTCCCCAGTTCAGCTTCAACGTGGGCGCGGCCAGTGACTACGTCTTCCGGGGCGTGAGCCAGACCGACGAGCACGCCCAGGTGTTCGGCGGCGCCGACGTTTCCATGGGCCAGTTCTACGCCGGGACCTGGGTCTCGAACGTCGACTTCAACGACTCCACCGATGCCGAATTCGACCTCTACGCGGGTTTCAAGCCGACCGTTGGCCTGTTCTCGCTGGACCTGGGCGTCCTCTACTACGGCTACGTCGACCAACCGCCGGGCGCCGACCTCGACTACTTCGAGTTCAAGGCCGCCGCCGCCGTGCCGCTGGGCCCGGCCACCCTCGGCGCCCAGGCCTATTGGTCGCCCGACTACTACGCGGGCAGGGACCACGGCTTCTATTATGAGGTGAACGGCTCGATCTCGCCGACCGAGAAGATCTCGTTCAGCGCCGCCCTCGGCCGCCAGGAGCAGACCGGCTCGGGCGACTTCACCACCTGGAATGTGGGCGTCGGCTATGCGCTGACCGATCACCTGGGCGTCGATCTGCGCTATCACGACACCGACAAGCACAGCCTCGGCGACATCTACGGCAGCCGTGTCGTCGTCAGCCTGAAGGCCAGCTTCTAGAGCTGCACTGGGACCCCGCCATGACCGAGACCCTTGCCCAGATCGTCGCCGAGGTGGGCAAGCAGATCGCCGACGCGCACCGCGGCGAGGGCAAGGTCGCCGACTACATTCCCGCCTTGGCGCGCGTGGACGCCAACCGCTTCGGCCTGGCGGTGATCACTTGCGACGGCGAGATGGCCGAGTACGGCGACGCCTGGATGCCGTTCTCGATCCAGAGCATCTCCAAGGTCTTCACCCTGACCATGGCGCTGCAGCGGCTGGGCGAAACGCTGTGGGCGCGGGTGGGCCGCGAACCGTCGGGGTCGCGCTTCAACTCCATCGTCCAGCTCGAAGCCGAGAAGGGCGTGCCGCGGAACCCGTTCATCAACGCCGGCGCGATCGTGGTCACCGACGCGGTGCTGGCCGGCCGCACGCCCGATGTGGCGGTCGCGGATATCCGCGACACCCTGCGCCAGCTCTCCGACAACGAGACCATCGACGTCGACAAGGAGGTGGCCACCTCCGAGGCCGCCACCGGCTTCCGCAACTATAGCCTCGCCAACTTCATGAAGGGGTTCGAGAACCTCCACAGCCCGGTCGAGGACGTGTTGCAGACCTATTTCCACCAGTGCTCGCTGCGCATCACCTGCCGGCAGCTGGCGCGGGCGGGCCTGTTCCTGGCCAACGAGGGGACGGATCCCCTGACCGGCGAGCACGTGATCAGCCCCGAGCACGCGCGGCGGATCAACGCCATCATGATGACCTGCGGCCACTACGACGCCTCGGGCGAGTTCGCGTTCCAGGTGGGACTGCCCGGCAAGAGCGGCGTGGGCGGCGGCATCCTCACCGTCGTGCCGGGCGTGGGTTCGGTCGCCGTCTGGTCGCCCGGCCTCAACGAGGTCGGCAACTCCCAGGTCGGCACCCTGGCCCTGGAGCGTCTCGCGGCGCGGATGGGCTGGTCGGTGTTCTAGCGCCCCACGAACACCGGCTCGCGCTTCTCCACGAAGGCCTTGGCCGCTTCCTTATGGTCCGCCGTCTGGCCACAGTGGACGTGGTGGGTGGCCTCCAGGTCCAGGCAGTCGTCCCAGTCGCCGGCCATGGCGCGGTTCAGGTTCTCCTTCATGTAGCGGTAGGCGATGGTCGGGCCGCTCGCGAGGCGCAGGGCGACATCGCGGGTTTTCGCCTGCAGCTCGTCGAACTCGCAGACCCAGTTGGCCAGGCCCAGCCGCAGGGCCTCGTCGGCGCCGATCCGATCCGAAAGGAAGTACATCTCCCGCGCCTTCGCCGAGCCCACGAGCTGGGTCAGGAAATAGGTGCCGCCGTAGTCGCCCGAGAAGCCGACCTTGGCGAAGGCGGTGGTCATGATCGCGCTGGAGGCCATGATCCTGAGGTCGCAGGCCAACGCCAGGCCGAGCCCCGCACCCGCCGCCGCGCCGGGCAGGGCGGCCAGGGTCGGCTTGGGCATCTTGAACAGTTTGCCCGCGGTGGCCCGCTGGTTGATCCGTTGGCGGTGGATGGCCGCGTCGATGCCTTCGCCCGCGCCGCCACCTTCGTTGCGGCTGTTCATGCCCTTCACGTCGCCGCCGGCGCAGAAGCCCTTGCCTGCGCCGGTCAGCACCACGACCTTCACCTGCGGCTCCAGCTCGGCCCAGGCCAGCGTCTTGCCGAGCGCATCGTTCATCTCGCCCGACATGGCGTTGCGCGCCTCGGCGCGGTTCATGGTCAGCGTCAGGACGCCGGCGTCCAGATTGGCCAGCAGGTCGTTCGTGCCGGTGTCGATGTCGGCCATGGGGCTCCCTCCTCGTTTGTTGGCGCCACGATAGGCCGCCGCCGCTTGACCGTCATCCGGCCGCCTCCTCTAGTTTGCGGCAAAAGAGACGGGAGGAAGACGATGCGCCTTCGACAGATCGCCCTGGTGGGCGCCGACCTGGAAGCGGCCCGGGCCGAGATCACCGACGTGCTGGGCCTGGGCGGCGCCTACGCCGATCCGGGCGTTGGCAAGTACGGCCTGCACAACGCCGTCTGGCCGGTGGGCGACACCTTCCTCGAAGTGGTCTCGCCGACCCAGGACGGCACGACGGCGGGCCGCCTGCTGGAAAAGCGCGCGGGCGACGGAGGCTACATGGTCATCCTGCAGACCGACGACCTGGCCGGCGCGCGGGCCCGCGTGGCCCAGCAGGGCGTACGGGTGGCCGACCAGTTCGACGGCGACGGCGTCGCCTTCACTCACCTGCATCCCAAGGACGTGGGCGGCGCGATCGTCTCGGTGGACTGGATGGAGCCGCGCGAGCGCTGGCAGTGGGGCGGCCCCGACTGGCAGAAGAACGTGAAGACCGACACCTCGCTGGAGATCGTCGGCGCCGAGGTCCAGGCCGACGATCCGCCGGCGATGGCGAAGCGCTGGGGCGAGGTGCTGGGCCTTCCGCTGCGGGCCGACAGGACCAGCCTGCCGCTGGACGGCGGCGAGATCCGCTTCGTGAAGGCCGCCGACGGCCGCGGCGACGGGCTGCGGGCCTTCGACGTGAAGGTGCGCGATCCGGCCGGCGTGAAGGCGCGGGCTCGGAAGCGCGGCGCGCTGAACGCCGCGGGCGAGGTCACCCTCTGCGGCACGCAAGTACGGCTGGTGCAGGCCTAAGGGGTTCCACTTTCTCTCGTTCCTCGAATATGTAGAATTCTAAGTAATAACGAGGAGGGGACGCCATGGAGAGCCTTCGGGCGCGACCGCTTTGTGTGGTCGACATCCGGCTGGAGGCCGACGCGCCCCTGGCGTTGGGCAAGTCGCCATGGCGCAACCGCCGGGTCAGCTACATCGCGGGCGGGACCGTCGAGGGTGAGCGCCTGCGCGGCGAGGTCATGCCCGGCGGCGGCGACTGGTCCGAGCTGGGACAGGGCGCCGACGGCGCGGCGCTCACCCTGGTGGACGTCCGCTCGCTCTGGAAGACCCATGACGGCGCGATCGTCGACGTGCGCTATTCCGGCCGCCTTGTGATCCCGCTGGTGGTGCTGGGGGACTTCCGCGACCCGGCGAAGGTCGAGGGCCTCGGCGACGACGACTACTACTTCCGCATCCAGCCGATCTTCGAGACCGCCGACGCCCGCTACGAGTGGCTGAACGCCCTGGTGGCCGTGGGCTACGGCAAGCGCACCGCCGCCGGCGTCCGCTATCGGGTCTTCGGTCTTGAGTAGCGGTGACCGCCCCGGGGGCCGCTCGGGCGCCTACGCCTGGTACGTCGTCGCGGTCCTGCTGCTTGCCTACACGCTCTCGTTCATCGACCGGATGATCCTGAGCCTGCTGGTCGGGCCGATCCGCGCCGACCTGGGGATCAGCGACACCCAGATGAGCCTGCTCATGGGGTTCGCCTTCGCGATCTTCTACAGCGTGCTCGGCATCCCGCTAGGGTGGCTGGCCGACCGCGGCAGCCGGCGCGGGCTTATGGTGGCGGGCGTCGCCGCCTGGAGCGTGATGACCGCCGTCTGCGGCCTGGCCAAGGGCTACGTCGGCCTGTTCCTGGCGCGGATCGGCGTGGGCGTGGGCGAGGCCACCCTGTCGCCCGCCGCCTACTCGCTGCTGGGCGACTACTTTCCGCGAGAGAAGCTGGGCCGGGCCATGGCCGTCTACTCCATCGGCGTGCCGCTGGGCTCGGGGATCGCGCTGGTCGCCGGCGCGCTGGTGGTGAGGGCCGTGACCGAGGGCGGGCCGGTCGTCGTGCCGCTGCTGGGGGCCATGGAGCCCTGGCGGCTGGCCTTCGTGGTGATCGGCCTACCCGGGCTGCTGGTGGCGGCCCTGATCGCGCTGACCGTCCGCGAGCCGCCGCGCACCGGCGTGAAGGCCGGCGTCGAGAAGGGGGAGTTCACCGCCTTCCTGAAGGCCCATCCCGCCGCCATCGCCGCGCACTTCGGCGGCATGTCGATGATCACCCTGGTGATGTACGGCGCCATGGCCTGGATCCCGCAGTTCCTGCACCGCACCTACGCCATGCCCGTGCCGGAGGCGGGACTCTGGTTCGGCGGGGCCACGGCGCTGTGCGGGGCCGCGGGCCTGCTGGTCGGCGGCTGGATGGCCGACCGGATGTACGACCGCGGCCGCAAGGACGCGCACCTGCGGGTGATCCGGCTGAACGCCCTGCTGCTCCTGCCGCTGCTGGGCGGCATGGCGCTGGCGCCGACGGCGGGGATCGCGCTGACGCTGATGACCCTCACCATGCTGATGGGCACGATCCACGGCGGCGTCGCGGGCGCGGCGTTGCAGCTCATCACGCCCAACCGGCTGCGGGCGCGGATGGTGGCCCTCTACTTCCTGGTGGCCAACCTGATCGGCCTGGGCTGCGGGCCCACCGCCATGGCGCTGATCACCGACCGGGTGTTCGGCGACGATTCGGCCCTGCGCTACGCCATCGCCCTCGTGACCGTAGTCGCCATGCCCATCTCGGCGGCAATCGTGACCTGGGGGATGAAGCCCTTCGCCCACGCCGTCGAGGCGGCGGAGGACGCGGCGACATAAATCCTTAGCATTCTATCTAATTTGCTGTAGCGTCGCCGGAAAGGCTTCGCCTAGAGACGAGGCCGTTTCGAAGGGGAGTACGCGATGCTGAGGGCGCTTGCGCAGGGCGTTTCGTTGTTGGCGCTTGGGGCGGTCACGCTGGGGGCCGGATCGGCCGCCGCCCAGCAGAAGGATGCCGAGGTCTCCGAACTGGTGGTCACCGCCCAGCGGGTCGAGGAGAACATCCAGCAGGTCCCGATCGCGGTCAGCGCCTACTCGGCCGCGGCCCTCGAACGCCAGTCCATCGAGACCGTCCAGGACATCGCGATCCGCACCCCCGGCTTCAGCGCCGGGGCGGTCGACCCGATCCAGACCAACTTCGCCATCCGCGGCATCGGCTCGCCGTTCGGGATCAGCCAGAACGCCGGCGGCGACGCCTCGGTGGTGGTCTTCGTGGACGGAGTCTACGCCGGCCGCGGCGGCACGCCCGACATCGACGCCCTGAACCTGGAACGGGTGGAAGTGCTGCGCGGGCCGCAGGGCACGCTGTTCGGCAAGAACGCCGTCGGCGGCCTCGTCCAGTTCGTCAGCAAGAAGCCATCGGCCGAGCCCTCGTTCCGCGTCGAGGGCCAGTACGGCAACTACGACCGCCGCCAGATCAACGCCCGCGGCAACGTGCCGATCAACGACAGGCTGTTCCTGGCGCTGGGCGGCTCGATCAAGTTGCGAGACGGCTACGAGTTCAACGAGACGACGGGCCACGACGTCAACGACCAGGACCTCAGGACGGCGACGGTGGCCCTGCGCTATCTGCCCAGCGACGACCTCGATATCGTGCTGGCCGCCGACTTCACCGACCAGGACCAGCGGGGCAATCCGCGCGACAACATGTGCGACCGCACCTTCCAGGCGGGCGTCCACTGCGTGGGCGTCAACCCGGACCCGCGGGTCACCAACGCCTACATCGACGGCTACCTGCGCCGCTGGCTGCAGACCTACCGCGGCGAGGTGAACTACACGACGCCGTTCGGGACCCTGACCTCGATCACCGCCTACCGCGCCTCGACGCTGAACTTCCGCACGGTGTTCTTCGCCAACCCGGTGAACCCGCCGGCCCAGATCGAGTCCACCGAGACCGACCACGAGAAGAACAAGCAGTTCAGCCAGGAGGTGCGCCTGGCCTTCGACGGCATGGACAAGCGCCTGAAGGGCCAGGTGGGCGTCTACTACCTGAACGAGGACAACAGCCGGATCGAGGACCTGCGCCAGGACTTCCCGGCGGCCGCCCAGACCGGCGTCGGCACCTTCCCGCAGGACGTGAAGGGCCGCAGCTTCGCGATCTTTGGCCAAGCCAGCTTCGCCATCACCGACACGCTCACCGCCACCGCAGGCCTGCGGCAGACGTGGGAGCGCAAGAGCGGCCATTTCATCGGGCTGAAGGTTTCGGGCCCCGGCCTGCCGCCGCCCCTGGCCGCCAACTACGACGTGCGCGGCAAGAAGAAGTGGGACGCGCTGACGCCCCGCTTCGCCCTCGACTGGCAGGCGACGCCGGACGTGCTGGTCTATGCCTCGGCCACCCGCGGCTTCAAGAGCGGCGGCTTCCAGGGCGTGGCGGGCTCGGGCGTCAGCCAGTCGACGCCGTACGACCCCGAATACGCCTGGAGCTATGAGGGCGGCGCCAAGACCCAGTGGCTGGACCGCAAGCTGCTGCTGAACGTCTCGGTGTTCCAGACGGACTACAAGGACCTGCAGATCTCGCAGCTCATCCCGCTGTGCTGTGTCGTGGTCGGCAACGCCGCGACGGCCGACATCAAGGGCGTCGAGTTCGAGGTGGTGGCCAAGCCGCTGCCGGGCCTGCAGATCGACGGCAGCTACGGCTACCTGGACGCCAAGTTCCAGAGCTTCGCCAACGGCGCTACGGCCAACTACACGGGCAACTACCTGCCGCGCTCGCCGAAGGACAAGCTGCACCTGGGCGCCCAGTACAGCCTCGACGTCGAGGGCTGGGAGCTGCTGGGCCGCGTGGACTACACCAACCAGTCGAAGATGTACTTCGAGGCCTCGAACATCCCGACCCAGAAGCAGGAAGGCTACATCAACGTCGACGCCCGCGTGGCGCTGACGTCGCCCGACAAGCGCTGGGAAGTCGCCGTCTGGGGCAAGAACCTGACCGACGAACTGGTGGCGACCTACGTCACCGCGTTCGCGCCGTACCGTCAGGTTCTGGTGCCTTACGCGCCGCCGAAGACCTACGGCGTGACGCTGGTCTGGAAGATGTAGGAGGGCCTGCGAGCTCGTCGGCCGGCCGGCCGGCGGGCTCGCGCTTTTGCTTGAGATCCGCCGGTCAGCTGACGGGCGGCTCCAGCTTTTCGGCAAGTTCGATCACCCGCGCCGCCAGGCCGCCCAGGAGCTGCGCGGGCAGGGCCTCTTTCAGCGCCCAGTTCTCGTCGAAGGCGCCGTGGGCGAAGGGCACCAGCACCTGCTCGGTCGCCACCACCGTCTGGATGGTGCCCAGGATCTGGCGCATGTGGGTGATGCCGCGCAGGCCGCCGAACGGGCTGATCGAGGCGGCCATCAGGCCAGCCACCTTGCCCCGGAAGCCGCTCAGCGCCACCAGGCTCTCGCCGTCGGTCGGCCGGGAGACCCAGTCGACGGCGTTCTTCAGCACGCCGCTGATCCCGCCGTTGTACTCGGGGCTGGCGATCAGGAAGCCGTGGTGGGCGCGGAACAGGGCCTTCAGGTCGCGCGCCGCCTGCGGGAAGTCGCCCGCCTCGATGTCCCCGTCGTAGAGCGGCAGGGGAAAGTCCTTCAGACGGATGGCCGTCACCTCGGCGCCGCGGTCGCGCGCCTCCTTCACCGCCAGGTCGAGCAGGGCCTGGTTCAGCGATCCGTTGCGGGTGCTGCCGGCAAGGGCGAGGAGTTTGACGGTCATCGGGGTCCTTGAAACGCTACACGGCGGAATCCGTGGGGGTGTCCTCGCCCACGTCGGCGGCCAGGTTGCGGCCCACCATCGTCAGAGCCTTGCGCAGGGTGTCGATCTCGGCGGGCGTCAGGCCGGCCAGCGCCACGTCGTTCACCTCGGCCACCGCGGGCAGCAGCACGGCCTCCAGCGTCCGGGCCTGGGGCGTGAGGAAGACGTGCACCTTGCGACGGTCTTCCTCGCTCTTCTTGCGGGTGACGAAGCCCGATCTTTCGAGGCTTTTCAGCGCGATCACCGTTGTGGGCTCGCGCATGCCCACCCGCCGGGACAGCTCGCGCTGGGTGATTCCGTCCTCGCGCCACAGCACGCGCAGGAACCGCCACTGACCGCTCGACACGCCGTGCGGGGTGGTTCTCACCTCTAGCGCGCGGGAGAAGGCCCGGAACGCGATGCGCGTCAGGTAGCCGATGCTGTTGGTCGGGTCGGCGTAGAATTGTGTGTCGCTCATCCCCCGACCATTCCACCACAACGAAAGCGTCGCAATTGGCTCGCCTCCAGATTGGCGCCGCGAATGGCCGCGCCCCTGGGGCGGCCTTCCGAAGCCCCGCGCCGTTGACAGTCCCGCGAGCTCTACCTACGAAATAGATAGAATACTAATCTTTTCTAGGACCCCGCTTCGATGCTGCTTCCCGGCCTGCCGCTGCTGCCCACGACGATCGTCGGCAGCTACCCCCAGCCGGACTGGCTGATCGACCGCGAGGGGCTGAAGAGCCGCCTGCCGCCGCGCGTCCGCGCCCAGGAGCTGTGGCGCATCAAGGACCCGAAGGAGCTGGCCGACGCCCAGGAGGCCGCGACCCTGGTGGCGATCAGCGACCAGAAGCTGGCGGGCATCGACATCGTGGGCGACGGCGAGATGCGCCGCGAGAGTTATTCGAACCGCCTCGCCACGGCGCTGGCCGGCATCGAGACCGACCCGCCCGGCATGGCCATGGACCGCACGGGCGCCATGAACCCCGTGCCCCGCGTCGCCGGCCCCATCCGCCGCGCGGGCCCGATCGAAGCCCAGGACGCGGCCTTCCTGAAGCAGCGCGTCGGCGGCCCGGTGAAGATCACCATCCCCGGCCCCTTCACGATGACCCAGCAGGCGCAGAACGACTACTACCCCGACGGCCGCGCGCTGGCCCTGGACTACGCCGACGCGGTCAACGCCGAGATGCGCGACCTGTTCGCCGCCGGCTGCGACATCGTCCAGCTGGACGAGCCCTACCTGCAGGCCAAGGCCGACGAGGCCCGCAGCTTCGCCATCGAGGCCATCAACCGCGCCTGCAAGGGCGTGGGCGGAATCACGGCGCTGCACATCTGCTTCGGCTACGCCCACGTCCACAAGGGCGCCTCCAAGCCCGGCGGTTACGCCTTCCTGGAGGAGCTGGAGGCCTCGGACGTCGACATCATCTCCATCGAGGCGGCCCAACCCAACCTGGATCCGGTGATCCTCAAGGAGCTGCCGACCAAGACGATTATGTACGGCGTCATCGACCTCAATGACCCGAACGTGGAGACGCCCGAGACCGTGGCCGCCCGCATCCGCAAGGCGCTGCCCTACATCGACGCCGAGCGCCTGATCATCGCCCCCGACTGCGGGATGAAGTACCAGAGCCGCGAGGTGGCCTTCGGCAAGCTGAAGGCCATGGCCGACGGCGCGGCGATCGTGCGGCGCGAGCTGGCGGGGTAGGGCCGGGGCCCACCCCGCCGCCCACGGGGCTCAGGCCTGGCGCGCCTGCCGGGCGGCGGCGACCATGTTCTCCAGCGCCGCGCGGGTCTCAGGCCACTTGCGGGTCTTCAGCCCGCAGTCCGGGTTCACCCAGAGCTGGCCGGGCGACAGCCGCTGCCGTGCCGCCGTGAGCAGCGCGGCCATCTCCTCGGTGGTCGGCACGCGCGGCGAGTGGATGTCATAGACGCCCGGACCGATCTCCGCCGGATAGGCGTGATCGGCGAACGCCTCCAGCAGCTCCATCTTCGAGCGCGCGGTCTCGATGGAGATCACGTCGGCGTCCATCGCCCCGATGGCGGTGATGATGTCGTTGAACTCCGAATAGCACATGTGGGTATGGATCTGGGTCTGGTCGGCCACGCCCGAGGCGGTCAGCCGGAAGCACTCCACCGCCCAGGCCAGGTAGGCGTCCCAGTCCCGCCGGCGCAGGGGCAGGCCCTCGCGCAACGCGGCCTCGTCGATCTGGATGATCCGGGCGCCGGCCGCCTCCAGGTCGGCCACCTCGTCGCGGATCGCCAGCGCCACCTGGCGGCAGGCGACGTTACGGGGCAGGTCGTCGCGGACGAACGACCAGTTCAGGATCGTCACGGGCCCGGTCAGCATCCCCTTCATCGGCCGGTCGGTGAGGCGCTGGGCGTAGCGCCACCATTCCACCGTCATCGGCGCCGGCCGCGAGACGTCGCCGTAGAGGATCGGCGGCCGCACGCAGCGCGAGCCATAGGACTGCACCCAGCCGTGCTTGGTGAACGCGAAGCCCGCCAGCTGTTCGCCGAAGTACTGGACCATGTCGTTGCGCTCGAATTCGCCGTGCACCAGGACGTCCAGCCCGACCTCCTCCTGCCAGCGGACGGCGGCCTCGGTCTCCTTGCGGAGGAACCGCTCGTACTCGCCGTCGGTCACCCGGCCCTTGTCGTGGTCGGCGCGCACCTTGCGCACCGCCTCGGTCTGCGGGAACGAGCCGATGGTCGTGGTGGGGAAGGCCGGCAGGTCGAGGCGGGCGATCTGCAGCGCCTGGCGGCGGCCGAACGGCGAGGCGCGCCGACTCATGGCTGGCGTGATCGCGGCCAGGCGGGCGGTCACGGCGGGGTCATGGATCTTGGGAGAGGCGCGCCGGGCGCGGGCCGCCTCCCGCGACGTCGTGAGCGCGTCGGCCGCCGCGGCGCGACCGCGGTTCATCGCCGTGGCCAGCGCCGCCAGCTCCTCGATCTTCTGCACCGCGAAGGCGAGCCAGGACCGCACGTCGGGATCCAGCCCGGTCTCGAGGCCGAGGTCGATCGGCGTGTGCAGCAGCGAGCAGGACGGCGCCAGCACGATGGACCGGTCCAGCGCCAGCAAGGGCTCGATCCGCGAGAGGATGCGTTCGAGGTCGGCGCGCCACACGTTGCGGCCGTCGATGACGCCCAGCGAGAGCGTCAGCTCCGGCGGCGCGTTGGCGACCAGGCGGCCGAGCTGCTCGGGTGCGCGGACCAGATCCACGTGCAGGCCCGCCACCGGAAGCGCCAGCGCGGTGTCGAGGTTGTCGCCCAGCCCGCCGAAATAGGTTGTGAGCATCAGCTTCACGCCCGGCGCGGTGCGCGACAGCAGCCGGTAGGCCTCGTGGAGAGCGGCGCGGTCGGCGTCGTCCAGGTCGAGCACCAGGCAGGGCTCGTCGATCTGCACCCAGTCGGCGCCGGCGAGCTCCAGCTGGTTCAGCGCCGTGGCGTAGACATCCGCCAGGGGCTCGACGAGGCTCAGCGGGTCGAAGCCTTCAGCCTTGCTCTTGGCGAGCTTCAGGAACGTCACCGGGCCCAGCAGGACGGGACGCGTCACGACGCCCAGGGCCTTCGCCTCGATGAATTCGTCGATGACCTTGCGCGACGCCAACGTGAACGCCTGGCCGCGCGACAGCTCAGGGACCAGATAGTGGTAGTTGGTGTCGAACCACTTGGTCATCTCGGCGGCGGGCACGCCGGCGTCGTGGCGGCAGCCGTGTCCGCAGTCAGCGTGATCGGCCTCGCCCTCCGCGCCGCGCGCCATGGCGAAATAGGTGTCGAGGTCCACCGGCCCGCCGCCCCAGCCGTAGACGGCCGGGATCGCGCCCACCATGGCGCTGGTGTCCAGCACATGGTCGTAGAGCGAGAAGTCGTTCGACGGCACGTGGTCGACGCCCAGGTCGCGCTGGAGCGTCCAGGCCCTGGCGCGGAGTTCGGCGGCGGTGAGGAGCAGCGCCTCGCGGTCGATCCTGCCGGACCAATAGCGCTCGAGCGCGGTCTTCAGCTCGCGCTTCGGGCCGATGCGGGGGAAGCCGAGGGTGGCGACGGTGACGGTCATGGCGCCTTCAGTTCTGTTGATGGCGAGGAGATCGGGCGCGAGCAGGCGCGCGCCGGCGCATGCCGGCTCGGCCTGACTAGCGGCCTGACCGGACACCCCGCCGGTGGACGTTATCTGTCGGGGCAGGTCTCCTGGCTCGCGGGTCAGCGCCTTGGTCCAGGCCTTCCCGATCCGCCGCCTTCGAAGCTCAGCGGATCAGTGGCGCGAAACGGACCTCGGCTCGCCGCTCACAGTTGCGGGGGCAGCTCCGGCATCGGTTCGCCCCTGGAGGGGCTGGCCTCACCGGATTCCCATCTTAGCCCCAGGACGCGAACGCCCCAGGGAACCACGACGCCGACACCATCGTCGCCCTGCGACGGAGTGTCAATAAGGATATAAAGAAGTCTTTATGTCATTTAGGCGAGCGTAGGTCCCGCGCCATGGGGATGGCTGTCGCGCCGTAACCCTGAAGAGGGCGGCCCTCGCTGGCGACAGGCCGATAGCCAAGCCGGCGCCAGAACCGGTCCGCGCCGCCGACGGCGACCAGTTCCGACCCGGACAGCGAAAGCTTCGCCGCGGCCGCGGCCCCGGCCTCGAACAGCCGCGCCGCCAGCGTCGCGCCGCGGTGATCAGGCGACACCGCCAGGTCCTGGATGAACCAGCAGTCGAGCGGCCCGTCGACGGGCGGCAGGGCCGCGTCGAACGGCGGCGGCGAGCCGCTCCGCCAGGGATGGCTGAGGAGGTAGGCCGCGACGCCGCCCGCCCCCTCGGCGACCAGGTTCGTAGTCGGCGAGGCCGCCATCCGGCTCTCGAATGCCACGGGACCCTCGCGCAGGTCGGGCGGATAGCAGGCGGCCTGCACGGCGAGGACCTGGGACAGGTCGGCGAGGGTCATCGGTCGAATGGAGAAGGCGCGCGGCACGCGGCGCAGTTAGGCCGCGATCGTCGCGTCCGTCACCTGCCCGTCACCCGTGGGGTGGATCGCAAGACGCTCCCATCAATTGTTCTTGCCGTAAAAACAAGCTAAGCGTGTGTAAGCTGCAGGGCGAAGCTTGCGCCTCCCGCGAGCCCTTCCGTCACGCCAGGCGCTGTCTGAGTTCCGCGTTCGCCTCGAACCTCCTGGAGCCGCGCCATGGACACGACCCTCGAAGCCCCGCCGAAAGCCCGCCGTCTGGAAGGCGAGGGGAGCGGGCTGCTGACGCTGGACAACGCCGGGCCGATCCAGATGGGCTTCTGGGTCCCGAACCGCGTCTGGGCGACGACCGAGTATCTCGTGCCGCTGCGCCGGCACGTCGAGGCCAAGAAGGCGGCCGGGACGCTGGCGCCGATGCAGCCGGCGATCGTGGCGTTCAAGGACTGGGTGACCACGAACAGCATCTATCGCATGTGGGTCTGCTCGATGATCGATCAGTCCAACGCGTTCGTGCAGAGCCTGAGCCCGGCGGTCCGGGAGAAGATCAAGGACGAGGACGGCGACGTCCTGTGGATCAAGGATTTCGACAGCCTGTTCGAGATCCTGAACGAGATCATCACCACCTCGTCCTCCTTCAACGCCACCGCCCAGGTGGGCACGCCGATGAATGGGCTGCTGGCGGTCTCGATGGCCACCGAGGCCGGGCTCGCCCTGTTCCACGACGCCACGTTCAACGCCCAGTTCAAGAAGGTCCTGGACGCCTGGAACGCCTTCCTGAAGAGCCCGGCTTCGTTGGACAAGCTCGACATCGCCGATCCCGAGAAGCCCGGCTCCTGGATCTCCAAGGCCGCCTGGGCCGCGAGCGTCTGGGACCAGATGGAATACGACGCCACGAAGCCCGGCTACGGCTTCGCCTCGTGGAACGACTTCTTCATCCGCAAATTCGCGCCCGGCGCCCGGCCGTTCCAGGGCGACCCCGCCACGACCGTGAACATCGGCTGCGAGACCACGCCGTGGCAGTACGAGGACGGCCTCGCGTTCGAGACCGGCTTCTGGGTCAAGGACGTCAACTACTCGCTGCTCGACCTGTTCGGCGGCCAGGCCGAATGGGCGAAGCTGTTCGAGGGCGGGCAGCTCTACCAGGGCTTCCTGTCGGCCACCCACTACCACCGCTGGAACGCGCCGCTGGACGGCGAGCTGGTCCGCTCGTGGGTGCAGCCGGGCGCCTACTTCGCCCAGCGGCCCGCCCAGGGCGAGGACCCGGGCACCTGGGAGGGCACACAGTCGCAGCCCTATCTCGGCCACGTGGCCGCCCGCGCCGTGTTCGTCTTCAAGCACCCGGCCTGCGGCTACGTGGCCCTGATCTGCATCGGCATGGTCGAGGTCTCGACCTGCGTGATCCATCCGGGGTTCGTGGTGGACCAGGGGGCGTCGCCGCTCCCGATCCAGCGCGGTGTCGAGATCGGGCACTTCGAGTTCGGCGGCTCGACCCACATGATGCTGTTCCAGAAGGACAAGGTGCAGCTGGCGGATTGGGCGATCCAAGCCGTGGACCACCAGAACGACCCCAAGCCCACGCCGATGGGCAGCGTCGTCGCCACCGCGCTCTGATCGTCGCGGTCGAAGGCTAGGCGAACGGCGCCGGTTGTCGCTAGGGTCGCGTGTCATGCGTGCGACCATCAAGGACGTCTCAGAAGCCGCCGGCGTGTCGATGAAGACCGTCTCGCGGGTGCTGAACAAGGAAAAGTACGTCTCGGCCAAGACCAAGGCCCGGGTCGACAAGGCCGTCGCCGATCTCAATTTCCAGCCCAGCGTCGCGGCGCGCATCCTGGCTGGCAAGCGCAGCCACCAGATCGCGCTGATCTACGACAACCACAGCCCGCACTACATCCACCAGATCCAGACCGGCGTCTGGGCTCGCTGCATCGAGGAGGGCGTGCGGCTGCTGGCCCAGCCGTCGGACGCCGCCTCGCCCGACCTGGCTCGCGAGATCGGCGGCCTGATCGACCAGACGCGCGTGGACGGCGTGATCCTGTCGTCGCCCGTCACCGACGCCCATGTGGCGCTCGAGGAGCTGGAGCGGCGGGGCGTGCCCTACGTCCGCATCTCGCCCGGCACCGAACACGACCGCAGCTCATCGGTCTCGATGGACGACGTCCAGGCGGCCGACGACATGACCAGCCACCTGATCGCCCTGGGCCATCGGCGGATCGGCTTCATCGTCGGCCACACCAACCACGCGGCCAGCGACCTGCGCCTGTTCGGATACCGCCGCGCGCTGGACCGGGCCGGCGTGCCGTTCGAGCCGAAGTATGTGCGCCCCGGCCTGTTCGACTTCGCATCGGGTGAGGCGGCGGGCGACATCCTGCTGGACCTGCCCCAGCGGCCCACCGCGATCTTCGCCAGCAACGACGACATGGCCGCCGGCGTCCTGACCGTGGCCCACCGGCGCGGGCTGTCGGTGCCGGGCGACCTGTCGGTGGCGGGGTTCGACGACACCGCACTGGCCAGCCAGCTCTGGCCGCCGCTGACCACGGTGCGCCAGCCCACGCGCGAGCTGGCCTTCGCGGCGGCCAGCCTGCTGTTCGGGGCCGAGGACGCGGTGGTCCATCGCCGCCTGCCGCACGAGTTGGTGATCCGCGGCTCGACGGCCGCGCCGCGCAATCTCTAGCGGAGCAGGAAGGCGGCGGCTGCGGTCGCGAGCGCCAGGGCCACCAGCGTCGCCGCCACGATCGCCAGCATAGGCTTCAGCCCCTCGTTCGTCAGGGCCTGCATGTTCGACCGCACGCCCGTGGCCGTTACCGCGCAGGCGAGTAGGGCGGTGCTGGCCTTCACTGAGACGTCGGTGACTGGCGCGGGGATCCAGCCCAGCGAGTTGATCCCCGCCATGCCGAAGAAGCCGACCACGAACCACGGCAGGACGTAGCTCGAGATCTTCGCGCCGGGCTCGCGCGGGATGAACACCGCTACCGCCATCATAGCCGGCGCCAGCAGCGCGACGCGGGCCAGCTTCACGATCGTGGCGGTCTCGCCGGCGGTGGGCGAGAAGGCGTAGCCGGCGCCGACGGTCTGGGCCACGTCGTGGATCGAGGCGCCCAGCATGAAGCCGGCCTGCAGGTCACCGAACGCCAGGTGGTGACCCAGCACGGGATAGAGCGTCATCGCCAGCGCGCTCATCGCCGAGATGCCGACCAGGACGAGGGTGAGCTGGGCCTGGCTGATCCGCCGCTCGCCCAGCAGGCTCGCGAAGGCCATGGCCGCCGAGGCGCCGCAGATGGCCACCGCCCCGCCGCAGAGCGCGCCGAACGCGGCGGTGAAGCCCAGCGCCCGCGCCACCACGACGCCGGACACGAGCGTCACGGCCACGATAGCCATCACCGCCAGCAGCGCCACGGGGCCGAGGTCGGCGATCTGGGTCAGGGTCACCCGCGCCGCCACGAAGACGATCCCCCAGCGCAGCAGGGTGCGTGAGGCGAAGGCCAGCCCCGGCGCCAGCCGCGCGTCGGTCCCCAGGAAGTTCATCGCGAGGCCGAACAGCAGGCACATCAGCGTCAGCGGCGCGCCGTAGTGGTCCGAGACATAGGCCGCAGCCAGGGTCGCCAGCACGGTCACGGCCAGGCCGGGGATATGCGCGCGCACGTTCCCACCCGGCGAATTCACGCTCTCGCTCACGAAACGGCCCCTTTGCACGCAGGCCCGCTTGCCAAGCCCACATCCGCTCTCCTATCAATATGACAACGCTATCATATGGCGGCGCCGGGGCAATAAGCCCGGTTCGAGGAGCGGTTTTCCGCGCTTCGGGCCAGCCGGACGCCGTCGCAGTACGGGGCGGCGACGCAAGACCACATGACAGTCCTTCCGGCGCCGCCGACCAGCCGTCCGCTCCACGCGGGCGGGCCGCAGGTCTCCTCCATCGCCTGGGGCATGTGGCGCTTCGCTGGCGACGATGTGGCCGCCGCTGAAGCGCGGGTGCAGGCGGCGCTGGACGCTGGCGTCACGCTCTTCGACACCGCCGACATCTATGGCCCCGACAATGGCGAGCCCTTCGGCGCGGCCGAGGCCCTGCTGGGCCGGGTGTTCGCCGCCAACTCCGCGCTGAAGGCGCGGATGGTGATCGCCACCAAGGGCGGCATCTCCATGGGCGTGCCCTACGATTCGAGCGCTGCATACCTGACCCAGGCCATCGACGATTCGCTGCGCCGCATGGGCGTCGACCATGTGGCGCTGTGGCAAATCCACCGCCCCGACCTGCTGACCCACCCGGCCGAGATCGGCGAGGCGCTGGCCGCCGCGCACAAGGCCGGCAAGATCGGCGCGGTCGGCGTCTCCAATTTCACGCCGTGGCAGACCGAGGCCCTGGCCGCCCACCTGCCGCTGCCGGTGGTGGCGACCCAGCCAGAGTTCTCGCCGCTGGCCGTCGCCCCGCTGCGCGACGGCGTCCTGGATCAGGCCATCGCCCGCGGCCTGACCGTGCTGGCTTGGTCGCCGCTGGGGGGTGGCCGTCTCGCCGCGCCGACCACCGACCAGGCTCGCGCCGTGGCCCAGACCCTCGACGCCAAGGCCGCCGAGACCGGTGTCAGCCGCGCAGCCGCCGCCTACAGCTGGATCATGGCCCACCCGGCCAGGCCGATCCCCATCGTCGGCACGCAGTCGCCGGCGCGGATCGCCGAGATTCCCGACGCCTTCAAACCAAGATGGACCCGTGCCGACTGGTACCAGGTCCTCGTCGCCGCCCAGGGAGAACCGCTGCCATGACCCAAGCCCTGCCTCCCTGCGAGGTCTCCTGGTTCTCGGCGCTGTGCGACGACGACTACGAGTTCCTGGGCGTGCCCGACCCGATGCTGAAGTCCAGTTGGGAGCACTGCCGCGATATCGTCACCCAGTGCGAAGCCGGCGGGTTCGACAACATCCTGCTGCCGTCGGGCTACGAGCTGGGCATCGACACCACGGCCTTCGCGGCCGGCATCGCGCCGATGCTGAAGCGCATGCGCCTCCTCATGGCCGTGCGCATCGGCGAGATGTGGCCGCCGCAACTGGCCCGCCAGATCGCCACCATCGACCGCATGCTGGGCGGCCGCCTGACCGTCAACATCATCTCGTCCGACATGCCGGGCGAGAAGCTGGCCTCGGCCCCGCGCTACGCCCGGACCGTCGAGGCGATGAGCATCCTGAAGACGATGCTGAACGGCGAGAGCCTCGACCATGACGGCGAGTTCTGGAAGCTGAAGCTGGACCCGCCGCGGGTCGCGACCGTCTCGGGCAAAGCGCCGCTGCTCTATTTCGGTGGCTTGTCCGAGGACGCGCGCGAGGCGGCGGCCAAGGGCTGCGACGTCTTCCTGATGTGGCCGGACCGTAAGGAGGTGGTCGCCGAGATCATCGCCGACATGACCGCCCGCGCCGCCAAGTACGGTCGCAGGCTGCGCTTCGGCTACCGCGCCCACGTCATCGTCCGCGACACCGAGGCCGAGGCGCGCACGGCGGCCGACCGACTGCTGTCCAAGCTGGACGCCGCCCAGGGCGCCGCCATTCGCGCCAAGTCGCTGGACTCGACCTCCGTGGGCGTGGCGGCCCAGGCGGCGCTGCGCGAGAGCGCCTCGGACGACGGCTACGCCGAGCCCAACCTGTGGACCGGCGTCGGCCGCGCCCGCTCGGGCTGCGGCGCGGCCGTCGTCGGCGATCCCGACCAGGTGCTGGCCAAGCTGAACGATTACCGCGCCATGGGCATCGAGGCCTTCATCCTGTCGGGCTATCCCCACGCCGCGGAGGCCGACCTCTTCGCCCGCCACGTGCTGCCGAAGCTCGAGCACGGGCCGCTGGTCTGAGGATGGCGGATCGCCGTCCCCAGGTGGTCGGCGTCGGCGGGACCACGGTCTCGCCGTCCTCCACCGAGCGTGCGCTGGAGATCGCGCTCAGGGCCTGCGCCGCGCGCGGCTGCGAGGTGAAGCTGTTCGGCGGCGAGTTCCTCTCGCGCCTGCCGCTGTATGTGCCCAAGGCCCATGCGCGGACGTCCGAGGAGGCGCTGTTCGTCGAGGCGGTGCGCAACGCCGACGGCCTGCTGATCGCCTCGCCCGGCTACCACGGCAGCATCTCGGGCCTGGTGAAGAACGCCCTCGACCTGCTGGAGGAGACCGCCGGCGACGCCCGCGTCTATCTGAGCGGCGTGCCCGTCGGCCTGATCGCCACGGCCTATGGCTGGCAGGCCACCGGCGGGACCATCGCCGCGCTCAGGGCCATCACCCATTCCCTGCGCGGCTGGCCGACGCCGCTGGCGGCCGCGGTCAACAGCGCCGTCTCCCGCTTCGCCGACGACGGGGCCTGCGCCGACCCGGCTGTGATGCAGCAGCTCGCCCTGGTGGGTGGCCAGGTGGTGGACTTCCTGGAGCGTCCGGCGCGGGCCTAGTGAGCCAGCACCTCGCCGCGCTCGCTCTCGTCCACCAGCCGGATCTTCGGGAGCATGAGCTGGATCCAACCCAGCGCCAGCAGGTACGAGACAGCCGCAAACAGGAAGAGCGGCAGGTAGCCGAGCCCCGCGGCCAACACCATGCCGGCGATCTTCAGGATCGCCATGCCGCCGATGTTGCCGCTGAAGACGCCAAAACTGGTCATGCGGCCGATTTTCGACTTTGGCGTCACGTCGGTGATCAGGGCGAAGAGGTTCGTGGAGAACCCCTGGTGCGCGGCCAGCACGACCGCGAGGACGCCGGCCGCGGCGAAGGGTGAGGTCGCCTGCAGCGCCAGCGGCATGGGCAGCACCAGCACGCCCGATACCAGCATGAAGCCCTTGCGGACCCGGTCCACCGGAACGCCCCGCTTGAGGAACCAGGTGGCGAGCGTGCCGCTGGTCAGCGAGCCGACAGCCGCGCCGGCGTAGGCCAGGGCGAGGGGCGCGGCGATGGCCGGGCCGGAGAGGCCGAACTGGCGGTTCAGGAAGTCGGGCATCCAGAACAGCAGGAGCCACCAGGTCGAATCGCTCAGCATCTTCGCGCCCGCCACGGCCCACGGCGCGCGGTCGCGGAAGAAAGCGAAGCGGGGGAGGGGGCTCCCGTTCGGGGAGACGGGCGGGGCGTCGTTGAAGCTGACCTTCCGCGTGATCAGCACCCAGCCGATCGCCCACGCCAACCCGGCCGCGCCGGCCAGCAGGAAGGCGCCGCGCCAGCCGAACGGGATGGCGATCAAGGGGATGATGAAGGGCGCGGTGATGGCCCCGAAGCTGGCGATGGCGTTCTGCAAGCCCACGCCGGTCGAGCGCAGGTGCGGCGGGAAGATGGTGGCGATGGTCTTGAGCGCCGTGGGCGTCACTGCCGCTTCGGTCGCGCCCAGGCCGATGCGGCAGAGTGTGAACTGCGCCAGCGAGTGCGCCCAGGTATGGGCCGTCGCCGCGACGCTCCAGCTGAAGACGGCAATGGGGTTGGCGCGCTTGACGCCCAGCCGGTCGACCAGCGGGCCTGCGGCCAGCAGCGCCACCGCGGTCGCGCCCTGGAACCACGCGCCCAGGGTGCCATAGTCGTCGTCGGTCCAGCCCAGTTCGCCGGCCATCTCGGGCTTCAGCACCGAGATGATCTGGCGGTCGACGAGGGCCAGGATCCCCGAGATCGCCAGGAAGACGAACAGGATCCAGCGCGCGCGGTTGGACAGGTCGTCGCCCGGGCGCGCCGCGTCGCTCGTCGTTCCGGTCGTCACGCTGGACCTCCCCCGCAAATCCTCGGGCCCGCCGCTGTCTGCGCAACTTTTGGGCTTGCTCCGCCGAGCGTCATGGGAGAATGCTCACAATAAGTCAGCGCTGTCATAATGATTTTGGGGAGGGGCTTTTGCCCGAGGTGGTCCGCTACGGCCTGGTCGGCACGGGCATGATGGGTGTCGAGCACCTGAACAACCTCGCCGTCACGCCAGGCGCGGTGGTGACGGCCCTCGCCGATCCCGTCGAGACCTCGCTGGGATGGGCCCGCGGCGCCCTGGGCGACAAGGCCGACAAGGCCGCCGCCTTCGCGGACTCGGCGGCCTTGGCGAAGAGCGGCGTGGTCGACGCGGTCATCGTCGCCAGCCCCAACAACACCCACCGCGACGTGCTGGAGCCGCTGTTCGACGCCGGCCTGCCGATCCTCTGCGAGAAGCCGCTGGCCACCACGCTCGACGACGCCCGCTGGATCGTGGAGCGCGCGGCCAGGAGCCCGGCGCCGTTCTGGACGGCGATGGAATACCGCTACATGCCGCCGGCCGCCGAGTTCATCTCGGAAGTGCACGGCGGCCGCATCGGGGAGCTGCGGATGCTGTCCATCCGCGAGCACCGCTTCCCGTTCCTGAAGAAGGTCGGAGACTGGAACCGCTTCTCGGCCAACACGGGCGGGACGATGGTCGAAAAGTGCTGTCATTTCTTTGACTTGATGCGACTGATCACCCGGTCCGAGGCGGTGCGGGTCTACTGCTCGGGGGCCATGGACGTGAACCACCTGGACGAGCGCTACGACGGCCGGAAGCCCGACATCATCGACAACAGCTATACCACCGTCGACTTCGCCAATGGCACGCGCGCGATGCTGGACCTCTGCATGTTCGCGGAGGGCGCCGAGAACCAGGAAGAGATCACCGCCGTCGGCGACAAGGGTCGATTGGATGTTTTAATTCCTAGTGGTTTGATCGTATATTCGCCGCGGGTCGGGTTCCGCAATCCGAAGCAGGTCGAATCCCGCGTCGTGGACGTGGACGCGACCGCGCTGAAGGTGGGCACCCACCACGGCTCGACCTTCTACGAGCACCAGCGGTTCAACGCCGCGGTGCGCGGACAGGGCGCGGTCGAGGTGACGGCGAAGGACGGGCTGATGGCGGTCGCCATCGGGACCGCCGCCGAGATCAGCGCGCGGGAGAAGCGCGTGGTGGAGATGTCTGAACTGGGATTCTGAGAGCAAGCCGGCGGGCCGGCGACGACAAGCAACCGGCCTGGATATGACAGCGCCGGACATTGAAAACGAAGAGATCCGGGGGAACACTATGCAACGGACAATCCTGATCACCGGCGCCGCCGTAGCCGCGCTCCTCGCCGCCCAGCCGGCGATGGCCCAGACCGGAGGCGGCGACGAGGCCGTCAGCCTGGGCGAGATCGTCGTCACCGCCCAGAAGCGGGAAGAGAAGCTGCAGGACGTGCCGGCGGCCGTCTCGGTGCTGTCGGGCGACGCCATCGCCGCGCGCGGCTCGGTCAGCCTGGAGAGCGCGCAGTACCTCGTGCCGACGCTGAACTTCCGCAAGTCGGGCACGACCATCAACCAGACGCTGTTCCTCCGCGGTGTCGGCACCTCCACCTTCTCGATCGCCGGCGAGCCCTCGATCTCGACCGTCGTCGACGGCGTGGTCTTCAGCCGCTCGGGCGAGGCGTTCAGCGACCTGATCGACGTGGAGCGCATCGAGGTGCTCCGCGGGCCGCAGGGCACGCTGTTCGGCAAGAACACCTCGGCCGGCGTGATCAACATCGTGACCAAGCGGCCGGGCGACGAGCTGCGCGGCTACGTCGAAGGCGCCGCTTTCAGCAACGGGGGCGAGTACAAGATCCGCGCTGGCGTGGACGTGCCGTTCAGCGAGACCGTGAAGGGCCGCTTCACTGCCTTCTACGGGACCTACGGCGGCAACATCCGCAACGTGACCCGCGACGCCCGCGTCAACGGGTACGAGCACTGGGGCGTCCGCGGCGTGGTCGTCGCCGACCCGAGCGAGAACCTGAAGCTCACCGTCATCGCCGACTATCGCGAGAGCGACGACGACTGCTGCGCCGAGCTGATCGGCACCGTGCCGACCAACCTGACCGCCACGGTCCTGCCGACGCCCAAGGGCGACAAGACCCGCCGCGTCGCCCAGGACCTGATCACCCGCACCACCGAGAAGAGCGGCGGCGTCTCGCTGCAGGCGGACTACACCCTCGGCGACTACGTGGTGACCTACATCGGCTCGTACCGCGAATACGACAACACCGAGATCCGCGACGGCGACTGGCTGCCCGCCGCCTACGTCGGCTTCAACCAGCTCCACGACCGGGGTCCGCAGACCAGCAACACCCTGACCCAGGAACTGCGCCTGACCTCGCCGGCCGACCAGTTCTTCTCGTACGTGGTGGGCGCCTATTACTCGCGCGCCGAGACTGAGCGGGTGTTCACCCGCAACGACGTGGTCTGCACCCTGACGCCGGCGCCGACAGTGCTGACCGCCTGTAGCACGTCTGGCGCTGTGATCACTCGGCCGACCGGCACGGCCGACTTCGGCTCAGTGTTCAAGAACTACGCCCTGTTCGGCCAGGGCACGGCGCACCTGACCGACCGGCTGAGCCTGATCGCAGGCCTGCGCTACACGTCGGACAAGCTGTCGGTGTTCCACCAGCGCGTGACGACCCTGGCCGGTCCGGGCATCCAGCCCAGCTTCGGTCCGTTCAACGACTCGACGACGAACGACAACCTGTCGGGCAAGGCGGGCGTGCAGTACGACCTAGCCGACACCTCGACGGCCTATGCGACCTACTCGCGGGGCTACAAGGGCCCAGCCTACAACGTCTTCTACAACCTGACCGCCACGGGCACGAACGTGATCGAGGCCGAGACGGCCGACAGCTACGAGGTCGGACTGAAGAACACGCTGATGGGCGGCCGGCTGATCCTGAACCTCGCCGCCTACTACGCGAAATACCACAACTTCCAGGCCAACAATCCGGACGTGGTGGCCGGCGTCCTGGTCACCCGCTTCACCAACGCGGGCACGATCTCGACCCGCGGCGCCGAGATGGACTTCCTGTTCCGGCCGATGAGCGACCTGAACATCTCGGGCGGCCTGGCCTACACCGACGCCAAGGTCGACAAGTTCAAGATCCCGACCAACGGCGTGGTCACCGGCGTGGTCCCGTCCGGCACCCAGCTGGGCTACGCGCCCAAGTGGAAGGGCTCGCTGGCCATCGACTACCGCATCCGCGACGTCGGTCCGGTGGACGTGGTCCTGGGCGCCCAGGGCTCGTTCCAGTCGAAGCAGATCGCCCAGTTCGACGCCTCGGCGATCATCCGCAACGCCACCACGATCGACGGCTACGGCCTGGTCGACCTGTCGGCCGGCATCGCCGACAAGGACGATCGCTACCGCGTGCTGCTGCAGGTGAAGAACCTGTTCGACACCAGCTTCGCCTCCGCCATCACCAGCGGCGGTCCGGGCGGCAGCTATCGCTACCTCATCCCGCGCGAGGCCGACCGCTACTACGGCGTCACGGCCCGCGTGAACTTCTAAGGCGGGTGGGGCGGGGCGACCCGCCCCTACCGTTTCAGGTTCGGGTCGAAGGGCAGCTGGTAGCCGGTGAGCCGGGTCCGCAGCAGCTTCTTGTCGATCTTGCCGGTGGGTCCCAGTGGGATCTCGTCCACGAAGAGGACGTCGTCGGGCATCCACCAGCGGGCGATCTTGCCGTCCAGGTAGTCCAGGAACTCCTGCTTCTCGGCGGCGTGGCCGGGCTCGAGCTGCACCAGCAGCACCGGCCGTTCGTCCCACTTGGGATGCACCACGCCGAGCACGGCGCACAGCGCCGCCTTCGGATGGCCGACGGCGATGTTCTCCACGTCGATGGAGCTGATCCATTCGCCGCCCGACTTGATGACGTCTTTCGCCCGGTCGGTGATCTGCATGTAGCCGTCGTCGTCCAGGGTCGAGACGTCGCCGGTGTCGAAGTAGCCTTCGTCGTCCACGGCGCTGTTGTGCGGCTGGCCGTAGTATGCCGAGGCGATGGTCGGGCCCTTGATCATCAGCCGGCCGAAGGTCTTGCCGTCGTGCGGCAGGCGCCGGCCCGCGTCATCGACCAGCTTGAGGTCCAGGTTGCAGATCAGCCGGCCCTGCTTGAGCTTGTACGGCAACTGCTGCTCGAACGGCAGGCTGGCCAGCTTGGGCGACGGCAGCGAGATAGTGGCCAGCGGCGAGGTCTCGGTCATGCCCCAGCCCTGGATCACGTCCACCCCGTAGTCGTCGCGCAGGGTGCGGATCAGGCTCTCGGGACAGGCCGCGCCCCCGACCGTCACCCGCTGCAACGTCGTGAGCTTGCCGTTCGTCTCCTTCAGGTGGGCCAGCAACATCTGCCAAATGGTGGGCACGCCGGCGGAGTAGGTGACGCCCTCGGTCTCCATCAGCTCGTGCAGCGAGGCGCCGTCCAGCTTCTGGCCCGGCAGCACCAGCTTCGCGCCGACCATGGGGGCCGAGTACATCACGCCCCAGGCGTTGGCGTGGTACATCGGCACGATCAGCAGCACCGTATCGCGCGTCGATAGGTTCAGCGCGTCGGGCTGCAGGGTCATCATGGCGTGCAGGTAGTTCGACCGGTGGCCGTAGAGCACGCCCTTCGGGTTGCCGGTCGTGCCGGACGTGTAGCAGAGGCCCGCCGCCAGGTTCTCGTCGAAGCCGCCCCAGGCCGCGTCCGCCGGGCGGCCCGCCAGCCACGGCTCGTAGGCCTCGGCCGAGAAGGGCGTGTCGGGCGTCTCTTCGCTCATGAAGATCACCCGCTTGATCGTCGGGCACTGAGGCAGCAATTCGGCCAGCAGCGGCGCGCACGCTGGATCGGCGAACAGCACCGTGTCGGCGGCGTGGTTGGCGATGTAGACGATCTGCTCGGGGAACAGCCGCGGGTTCAGGGTGTGCAGCACCGCGCCGATGCCGATGGTCCCGTACCAGACCTCCAGGTGGCGGTCGGAGTTCCAGCCCATGGTGGCGACCCGGTCGCCCGGCCGGATGCCCATTTCGAGGAGACCGTGGCTGACCTGCTTGGCGCGCCCGTGCAGGGTGGCGTAGTCGCTGCGGGTGATCGGGCCCTCGACCGAGCGGGTCACCACCGGGCGGTCGCCGTGCCAGCGGGCGGCATGGTCGAAGATCTTGTCGAGGGTCAGCGACCAGTCCTGCATCAACGCCTGCATGGGCGGCCTTACTCCGGTTGTCTCTGGATCGGGGATAATGATTAGATTACGAAGTATCTCATGAGCCGCCAAGCGGCCGGATCAAATAGCCAGACCTGACGGTAGGGGAGAGAACGGGTGATCATCGACGACAGCGACCTGCTCGCGAAGCTGGACCGGGAGTTCATCGGGGTCACGTCGCCGACGGCGCCGCGGATCATGGCGGGCGGGCACCCGTGCCAGGGCATCTACACGACGCCGAAGGGCCAGCGGCCGAAGGTCGCCTTCATCGCCACCCACTACAACGTCGACTTCTCCGAGCACTACGTCGCCCCCTACATCGCCTCGCGCGGGTTCGGCTTCCTGGGCTGGAACACCCGCTACCGAGGCGCCGAGGACCAGTTCCTGCTGGAGCACGCGGTGATCGACATCGGCGTCGGCGTGCGCTGGCTGCGCGAGACGGCCGGTGTCGAGACCGTGGTGATCCTGGGCAATTCGGGCGGCGGCTCGCTGATGGGCGCCTACCAGGCCGAGGCGATCCAGCCGACCCTGGGCGACCTGGTGAGCGGCGTCGGGCTGGACGCGCTGAACACCCTGCCCAAGGGCGACCTCTACATCTCGTTCAACGCCCACCAGGGCCGGCCCGAGGTGCTGACCGACTGGATGGACGCCTCTGTCGTGGACGAGTTCGATCCCGTCGCCACGGACGAGAGCCTGAACCCCTTCAACCCCGACAACGGCCCGCCCTACTCGGAAGAATTCATCACCCGCTACCGGGCCGCGCAGAAGGCGCGGAACCAGCGGATCACCGACTGGGCCAAGGCGGAGCTGAAGCGCCTGAACGACGCCGGGATTCCGGACCGCCTGTTCCCGCTGTTCCGTTGCTGGGGCGACCTGCGGATGATGGACGGCTCGATCGACCCGTCCGAGCGCCAGACGCCGATGTGCTACCGCGGCCACCCGGAGATCGCCAACCGCTCGCCCTCCATCGGCCGGGCCAACAACCTGAAGACCTGGCTCTCCATGTGGAGCCTGGAGACCTCCAAGTGCCGCGGCGCCGACCAGCTGGCCAAGATCACCCAGCCGGCGCTGGTGGTGCAGGGCCTGGCCGACACCGGCGTCTTCCCGAGCGACGCGAGGATCATCTTCGACAACTTGGGGACCGCGGACAAAGGCCTGCAGCTCATCAAGGGCGAGCACTATTTCGAGGACAACCGCCAGGTCCGGGAAGCCGCCGCGAACCTGCTCTGCGACTGGGTGGAATCGAAGCGCTGAAGCGGGCGCGGGCGGGCAATCTGCCGCAGGCGGCTCCACCGGTGGTTAAGGTGCTAAGCCTGTAGTGCGCGGATGTCCGACCCGTCGCGCAGTCCGTCCCAAGCCGCGCTGGCCCTGGAGTACTTCTACGGCCGCACGTACCAGGCGCAGTACGTCCTGCGCATTGGCACGGTCGCGGCTGTCTCCATGGCATGCGTCTTCCTCGGGGTGTTCGGCCCCGTGGCCGGCGCGGTGTGGGTCGCGGCGTTCCTGCTGTCCGAGGTCTGGATCTTCTGCTGGTGGCGTCGCGTGTCGCGGGAGCTGGCCGAGATGGACGACGCGGCGGCCGAGCATCGCCAGAACCAGATGATCGGCTTCGCGGCGCTGTCGACGACGGCCGCGGCGGCCCCGTTCCTCTTCAGCGCCCACCCCGATACGGCGGGCGCTGCCGTCAGCCTCATGTTCGTAGCCGGGATCATCATGGTCATCGCGACGCAGCAGAGCATGCGCGACACCATGTTCCTCTGGACCGCGCCCGTCCCGGCGCTGGCCCTCGTCCGGAACATGGCGATGACCGCCGATGGGATCGGCGGCTGGATCATGGTCGGCCTGGCGCTGTGCTTCGTCGGCAATGCACGTCAGCTGCAGGCGTCCAACGCCGCCGCTGAGGCGAAGATGGTGAAGGGGCGGCTGGACGCGCAGCGCGCCAACGAGGCCAAGCGCGAGTTCCTCGCCACCGTGAGCCACGAGATCCGGACCCCGCTGAACGGGGTGATCGGCATGGCCGACGCGATGTCCTTCGACGAACTCAGCCCAGCGCAGCGCGAGCGCCTGGATGTCGTGCGGCGGTCGGGACAGGCCCTGCAGTCGCTGCTCAACGACGTGCTCGACTGGTCGAAGATCGAGGCGGGCAAGATCGATCTGGAATGCCGCGAGTTCGACCTCGCCGACACCCTGCACTCCGCCGCCGATGCGTTTCTGGCGACCGCGGAAGGCAAGGGCGTGCGGCTGCTGCTCGACGTGGCGGGCGTCCAGGGCCTTTTCCGCGGCGATCCCAACCGCGTCCGGCAGGTGGCGGCCAATCTCATCTCGAACGCGGTGAAGTTCACCTCGGCAGGGCAGGTGCTCGTCAAGGGCCGAAGGACCGAGGACGGGGTCGTCCTGACCGTCAGCGACACCGGCATGGGCATGACGCCGGACGAAGTGCGGCGGATCTTCGATCGGTTCGTGCAGGCCGACGCCTCGACGGCGCGCCAATTCGGGGGCACCGGCCTGGGCCTCGCGATCTGTCGCGAGCTCACCAACCTGATGGGCGGAACGATCACGGCCTCCAGCCGCAAGGGCCGCGGCTCGACGTTCACGGTAAAGCTGCCGCTTGCATTTGCCGGCGCCGCGCCGGCGGACGTCCGTCCGGAGGCGAGCGAGAGCCGCGACGCGGTCGATCGTCTCAGCATCCTCGTCGCGGAAGACAACGCCACCAACCAACTCGTCCTGCGGCACCTGCTGGCGAGCTTCGGGGACATGCGGATCGAGATGGTCGCCGACGGCGCTGCCGCCGTGGCCGCGTTCCAGGACGCGCCGTGGGACGTCGTGCTCATGGACATCAACATGCCGGTCAAGGACGGTATGACCGCGACGCTGGAGATCCGCGGGCTGGAGCGATCGCGGAAGGGCCGCCGAACCCCGATCCTCGCCCTGACCGCGAACGCCATGACCCACCAGGTCGAGGAATACGTGCGAGGGGGCTTCGACGGTGTCGTCGCCAAGCCGATCGTGGCGGCGGACCTGTTGCGCGCCCTCGACCGGGCGCTCGCCGCCGAGGGCGCCCAGGCGGAGGCGTCAGTTGCCTAGCGGTGACCTTTCGCGCGGTTCGCCACACTGTCTGCCCCAAGTGGGGCCGAGGGGCTGGGGTTGCCGCCGAGGATCGCGTAGCGTCGCGGCATCGCCCTCTGGAGCTCCGCAGATGCCACGCCTGATCGCGCTCGTCCTCGCCCTCGCGGCGCTGGCGGGTCCCGCCTTCGCCGAAAGCTTCGCGTTCCCGAGCGGGTTCGCGACCCGCGAGATCGCGTCCAACGGCACGACGATCCATGTGCGCGTCGGCGGCAAGGGGCCGGCGGTGCTGCTGCTCCACGGCTATGGCGAGACCGGCGACATGTGGGTTCCGATGGCCGCCGAGCTCGCCAAGGACCACACGGTGGTCGTCCCCGACCTGCGCGGCATGGGCCTCTCGGCCAAGCCCGCCACCGGCTACACCAAGGTGATCGAGGCGGCCGACATGGCCGGCGTGCTGGACACGCTGAAGATCGGCAGCGCCGACGTGGTGGCGCACGACATCGGCAACATGGTCGCCTACGCCCTCGCCGCCCGCTATCCCGGCCGGGTCACCAAGCTGGTGCTGATCGACGCGCCGGTGCCTGGCATCGGGCCGTGGGAAGAGGTGCTGAAGAACCCGCTGCTGTGGCACTTCCGGTTCGGCGGCCCCGACATGGAGCGGCTGGTGGCCGGGCGCGAGCGCATCTACCTCGACCGCTTCTGGAACGAGTTCTCGGCGACGCCGGCCCGGTTCACCGAGGCGGCGCGGGTCCACTACGCAAAGCTCTATGCCCAGCCCGGCGCTATGCACGCGGGCTTCTCCCAGTTCGCCGCGTTCGACCAGGACGCCGTCGACAACCGCGCTTGGCTGGCGGGGCATGGCCTGCTGCCTATGCCGGTCCTCGCGCTGGGCGGCGAGAAGTCGTTCGGGCCGATGATGGCCACCGTGATGCGCGCCGGCGCGAGCAACGTCACCGAAGGGATCGTCCCCGACTCCGGCCACTGGATCATGGAGGAGAACCCGGCCGCGACGGTGAAGCTGGTGCGCGGCTTCTTGGACGCGAAGTCCTAGTCGTCCTTCACGTCCTCGGCCGTGAAGGTCATGGCCGGGCCCCAATCCTCGTTCAGCAGGTGGGCGGCCTTGAGGAAGTTGGCCTTGCCCAGGCGGCGGCCCAATTCCTCGCCCATCAGGATCATTGAGTGCTGGGCGTCGATGCGCATGGTCTCGCCCATCTTGGTGGGGGCGATAATCTTGACCCGGCCGTTGGAGGGGTCGTCGACCAGCTCGACGATGCCCAGTTCGACCATCTGGTTGATGGTGGCGTGGATGGCCTGGCGGCTGACGCCCATGTTGCGGGCGATGTCTGAGGGGCGGCGGACGCCCAGCACCAGGTTGGCCATCACCATCGACTGGGGACGGGTGACCACCGGCCAGCCGCGCGCCTGCAGGTAGTTCTGCAGCCCCTCGTCGAACCAGTAGAAGCCACGCAGCAGCGACAGCAGTACGTGCCTGACATCGTCCTCGGCCGTCACGCCCCAAACGCCTCCGGATACCTCACCGCTTTCCAGTGAGGCGCTTCCGGCGGATTGTCAAAGAGATGGACGGTCCGGGGGCAAGCTACGCCGTGCGGCGGCGCGCCGAGTTCCGCCCGCAAGTATCACGAAAGACGAAAGGTCGCGACGGAGCCGCGCGCGGCATCACCCGTAGCTCGTCAGAGTGTTCATCATTTGTTCTTGACAAGCCTGCTGGGGCCAAGCTAGAGTGGAGCTTGGCTGAGTAGATGCGATCCTGGGCGAACAAGGCCGCTGCTGCGGTCCTCGCTTTCCGCGCACTTAGCTCTGCAATCATCAAAAACAGGGGATGCGCATGGCCATGAGCCTGCAGGAGCAATTGCGCGCCAAACGCGCGGAAGCCGAGCGCTGGATTCGCGAGCGGGAGGCGGAAGTGCGCCGCACCGCGGCTCAAGCCGAAGCGAAGGGACGCCAAATCTACGCGCAGGCGGTCAAGACCGGCCAGCAGGTGGCTGCGCGAACGCCATCCGAACTGCGTCAGCTTGGCGTCGCCGCGGTGCAGGGCCGTTTGCCCGGAGCCATTAGCGGCGTAATCGCGAGGAGCGTCACGCCGGGCACGAAGAAGCCAGCCCCAGCACCGCGGTCGGTAGGGGAAGCGAACGCTCGACGGCTTGGACCGTACTCGTCCAAACCAGCAGCTGAGTCCAATCTCAAGGCCGCGCTCTTGCAGCAAACTCGCGCCGCACTCAGCGGCGCTGTGGATGAAGCTTCGTTTGGGCTGGCGGACCGGGTGTCAGCGGCGACGCAATCTGTGCTGAACGGTACGGACTACGAAGCAGAGCTCGCGGAAGAGCGGAAGCAGGATGCGTACGACGCCGAAAACTACGCGTTGGCGCGTGGCGGCGGCCAAGCTGCCGGGTTTGTCGGGAGCTTGTTCGCGTCCGGGGGCGCCGGCGCGGGCATCAAGCTTGGCGCGAAAGCGCTCGGGGGAGCCAAATTTCTTGCGAAGGCGGCGAAAGCTGCAAATTCCGCCCGGAGGATCGAGGCGATGACCCCTGGCGGCCTCAATACCATTGCGGCCGTTGGTGGCGGGACTGGTGGGATCGTCGGCCAGGCCGTTTCGGACGCTATGCGAGGTGAAGTGAGTGATGTCCGGGACTATGCCGCGTCGGCCTTGGGCGGCGCCGCCGGCGGCATGATGGCGCGGATCCCGCGCCTAGGGACAGGCAAGTTCGCCGATGGAGTGCATAGGGTTCTGGCCAGACCCACACTGGTTGGCGCCACCGAGGGAGCCGTGACATCGGCGCTTCAAGACGGCTTTGCGGGCCGGCAGATGGATTTGCGAGGAGCGGCGGAGGCCGCGCGGGGCGGAGCCGTCGGCGCCCAGGTCGGTGATGTTCTGGGGAAGTATGGGATGAACGCAGCACCTCGCAAAGCCAAGGAATGGGCGGGCGAGAATCTATCGATTATCAAATCCATCGCAGGCGGCGATGGCTCGCCATGGGCTAAACCGATCGAGAACTTTGACGAAGTGCTGCCTGAGGCGATCGCCTACGGCGAAACGCCCAAGGGTGTGGGGAAGCAACGCCATCTAGATCTCGGGCGCGGCCGTCGGACACGTGCCGACCACATCACACACAAGGGTTTGGCCGTCGAAGCGAAGATGGGCGCGTATGCCGACCTCACGAAAGCCCAGAGACGAGCACGCGATCTGCTTATGCCGCTAGGTCGCTATCGGATCGACCACTGGCTGCCTTCTGACGTCGGCCGCGCGACACGCGTCCCGATCGCCGGGTTCAGCAGTCATTCCTATGGCGATGAACGTCCGTGGGAAGAGGAGTGGGGATAACCTAGGTCGTCCCTACTACATACCCTTGGGTTAAGGTCTCCGGACGTTGAGTCAGGCGCGGAAGCCGCCCCGACTGCGACGTTCACCGGTCCGTTATTCCGCCGCCTGGGCCGGGGCGTTGCGGGTGGTGAAGGCGCGCCAGTCCGACGTCTTGGGGACGACGCCCTCGAAGGAGGCGAGGTCGACAGGGCGCGAGGCGCTGATGGTCCCAAGGGCGGGCTCGCCCGCGGCGCAGGCCTTGGCGGCCGCGACCATCTGGCGGCGGAACTGGATGATGGCGATGTCAGACGAGCCCAGGTGGTCCTCGCTGCGGTCGGCGATGGGGCCCATGCTCTCCCACATGGCCATGTCCTGGGCCGGGATGCCCTCGATGCCGGTGAAGTCGCCGGCCTTCATGGCCGCGCGGTCCTGGCGGAAGTTGTTCTGCAGGTTGCGGACCTTGGTCCAGTCCGCGTTCAGGTCCACGCCCGGCGTGGCCACGCAGAACTTCCGCCAGGCGTCCTGGCCGATGCCCTTCGTCGGGTGCCAGGCGATCCAGTAGAACATGCAGTTCACGTCGTCGGTGGGCACCAGCATCTGGGCCAGGTTGTACTGGTCGTTCGGCGGGATCAGCACCGTGAAAGGGGCGATGAACACCGTCGTGCGGACGTAGGCGTGGGTCTCGGGATCGCGGATCGGGCGACGGATCGCGGCGTAGTGGAAGCCGTAGTCGGTGGCCTCGACCTCGAGCCGCGGCGCCTTGTCGTTGGAGGGCCGCAGCCAGGCGGTGTCGGTGGCGGTCGAGCCCTCGACCTCGGCGGTCGGCATGTTGGTGGAGTGCAGGCTGGAGGAGTGGGCGCTGTCGATCGAGCCCTCCAGCACCTGGGCCCAGTTGCAGGCCGCGTGCATCTTCACGATGGAGATCTTGGTTGTCTCTGTGGGCGCCCAGGCGGGCGTCTCGAAGGGGCGGACCTGTTCGGCGTCGCCCATCCAGACCCAGACGAAGCCGCCCGCCTCGGCCACGGGATAGGCGCGGGCCTTGAGGTTGCGCATCCGGCTGTCGGCTGGCTCGGACGACATCTCCTGGATGGCGCCGTCCACCCCGAACTTCCAGCCGTGGTAGAGGCAGCGCAGGCCGCAGTCCTCGTTGCGGCCGAACGCGAGGGAAGCGCCACGGTGCGGGCACTTCTCGTCCAGCACGCCGACGCGGCCCTTACTGTCGCGGAAGACGACGAGGTCGACGCCCAGCAGCCGCGCGCGCACCGGCGTCCCGTCGGCATCCGCCACCTCCTCGCTCATGCAGGCCGGCAGCCAGTGCTGGCGCATCACCTGGCCCATCGGGGTCTCGCCCTCGACGCGGCAGAGCGTTTGGTTGTCGGCGGGTCTCATGCGGCGTCCCGTGGCAAGTGGGTCGGGTTGTAAAACTTAGATATCGAAGTATTCTACGCATCAAGGCCGCGATGTCCAGCGGCCGGCGGGTGAGGGACAACAGGCCTTATGGCAGACCAGGGGGTCGACCGCGTGTTGCGCCTGGGCGTCGTGGGCCTGAGCCGGGGGTTCGACCTGACGCGGCCGACATTGGCCGCAGATCCGCGTGTGCAACTGGCAGCCGCCGCGGATCCGCGGGACGAGGCGCGGGCAGCGTTCCAGGCCGAGTTCGGTGCGCCGGCATTCGCGGGCGCCGGCGAGCTGTTGGCCGATCCGCGTGTCGAGGTGGTCTACATCGCCACGCCGCACCCGACGCACCGCGAGCTGGCCATCGCCGCGGCGCGGGCCGGCAAGCACGTGCTGGTCGAGAAGCCGATGGCGCTCAGCCTGGAAGACTGCCGGGCCATGACGCGGGCGGCCGAGGGCGCGGGCGTGCGCCTGCTGGTGGGGCCCAGCCACGGGTTCGATGCGCCGGTCGCCTGGGCCGCCGATCTGATCGCCTCGGGCGCCGTTGGCGCGGCGCGGATGGTGACGGCCACGACCTTCACCGATTTCCTCTACCGGCCCCGGCGGCCGGAGGAGCTGGACACCGCGCGGGGCGGCGGCGTGGTCTTCAGCCAAGCGGCGCACCAGGTCGACGTGGTCCGGCGGCTGGTCGGCGCAAAGCCGGCGAGCGTGCGGGCGACGACGGGCGCCTGGGATATCACCCGGCCGACTGAAGGCGCCTACCAGGCCTTCCTGACCTTCGAAGGCGGGGCCTCGGCGGCGCTGACCTATTCCGGCTATGGCCGCTACGACACCGACGCCCTGATGGGCTGGGTGGGCGAGACGGGCGGGCCCAAGGACCCGCAGGCCTATGGCGCGGCCCGGCGCCGGCTGGCGGGCGCGCCCGAGGCCGAGCTGAAGGCGCAGCGGGCCTATGGCGTCGCAGGCTCGCCACCGCCCCCGGTGGGCCACGAACATTTCGGCTTCGTGCTGGCCGCCTGCGAGCGGGCCGACCTGCGGCTGACCGCAACCGGGGTGGAGGTCCACGGAGCCGACGCGCGCCGGGCGGTCGACCTGCCGGTGGGCGCCGCCACCCGCCACGGCGTCATCGACGAGCTGTGGCGCGCGATCGTGGAGGGGATCGACCCCGTCCACGACGGCGCCTGGGGAACCGAGAACCTGGCCGTCTGCCTGGCCATCCTGCGCTCCGCCGCCCTGGGCCGCGAGGTCGCCATTTCCGAGATCGAGGCATCCGCATGAGCAAGCTGCGCCTGACCCTGGCGTGCTGGGACTACGACCGCACCCGCGCGCTGGCCGACGGCCGCGTCCGGCCGGAGGGGATCGACCTCAACTTCCTGCCGCTGCACGTGGAGGAAACGTTCTTCCGCATGCTGCGCAACCGTGAGTTCGACGTGGCCGAGATGTCGCTGTCGTCGTACTGCGTGTCGCTGATGCGGGACGATCCGGCCTTCATCGCGATCCCGGTGTTCCCGTCGCGGTTCTTCCGCCACTCCTGCATCTTCGTCTCGGCGAAGAGCGGCATCCGCGAGCCGCAGGACCTGGTGGGCAAGCGGTTCGGTGTGCCGGAATACCAGATGACCGCGCCGGTCTGGATCCGCGGCATCCTCGCCGACGAGTACGGCGTGACACCCACGTCCGCGAAGTATTTCACCGGCGGCGAGGAGGAGCCGGGGCGCGACGAGAAGCTGAAGCTGAACCTGCCGCCCGACTTCAGCGTGACGCCGATCGGGCCGACCCAGACGCTGGCGCAGATGCTGGCCGACGGCGAGATCGACGCCCTCCACACGGCCCGCACGCCGTCCACGTTCTACTCGCGGCCGAACGACGTGAAGCGGCTGTTCCCCGATTTCGTGGCGGTGGAGAAGGACTACTTCCGGCGCACGGGGATATTCCCGATCATGCATGTCGTGGCGATCCGCCGGGCCGTCTACGAGGCCGACCGCTGGATCGCCCAATCGCTGTTCAAGGCCTTCCAGGCGGCGCAGCAGCTCACCTACGACAACCTGGCGGTCACCTCGGCGATGACGACCATGCTGCCGTGGCAGGTGGCGGCCGTGGAGGAGGCGAAGGCGGAGCTCGGCGACGACTGGTGGCCCTACGGCTTCGCGAAGAACCGCGCCGTGCTGGACACCTTCCTGCGCTACCACCACGAACAGGGGCTGTCGCGACGACGGCTGACGCCGGAGGAGCTGTTCGCGGCCGAGACCTTCGAGGCGTTCAAGATATGAGCGGCGACCTCGATCCGGTCCTCGACCTGGAGCCTGGCCGCAGCCTGGGCTTCCAGGTCCGCCGCTGCCACCGCGCCTTCGACCGGGTGCTGAACGGGCATCTCGCGCCCGCCGGGATCACCAGCGGCTTCTGGTATTTCCTGCGCGCGCTCTGGCAGGAGGACGGCGCCACGCAGAAGCGGCTGGCCCAGCTCAACAACGTCACCGAGCCCACGGCGGTGGCGGTGCTGGCGGCCATGGAGCGGCTGGGCGTGATCCGCCGCGAGCGCAATCCGGTGGACCGCCGCAAGGTCAATGTGCGCCTGACCGAGCGCGGCCAGGCGATGAGAGGCGAGCTGATGCCCACGGCGCACCGGATCAACGAGATCGCGGGGCAGGGGATTTCCCCGGCCGAGCTCGAGACCTGCCTCTCGGTGCTGGCCCGCATGTCCGAGAACCTGACCGCCGAGGCCCAGCGCCTGGCCACGGAGACCCCTGCATGATCACCCTCTACGGCGGCCCGACGCCGAACGCACGCAAGGTGGCCATCGCGCTGGAGGAGATGGACCTGCCCTGGCGGCTGGAGCTCATCGACATCCTGGCCGGCGACCAGTTCCGGCCGGACTTCCTGAAGCTGAACCCCAACAACAAGGCCCCGGTGCTCGTCGACGACCAGCCGGCCGACGGCGGGGCGCCGGTGGTGATGTCGGAGTCGGGGGCGATCCTCTGGTACTTGGCCGAGAAGACCGGCCGGTTCGTGCCGAGCGAGCCGCGCGCGCGGGCGGTCTGTCACCAGTGGCTGATGTTCCAGATGTCGGGGGTGGGGCCAATGTTCGGCCAGAACGCGCACTTCTCGTTCTACGCCAAGGACAAGCACCCCTATTCCATCGAGCGCTACGCCAACGAGGTGACGCGGCTGCTGCGCGTGCTGGATGGGCGGCTGGCCGAGGTCCCGTACCTGGCGGGCGACGACTACACGATCGCCGACATGGCCACGTGGCCCTACACGCTGCGGCAGGTGGAGCTCAGGGCCGCCGAGTTCCCGAACCTGAAGCGCTGGTTCGACGTGGTGGCGGCGCGGCCGGCGGTGCAGCGCGGCGTCGAGGTGGGACGCGAGACCCTGCGCAAGGAGACCATCGAGGGCGGGCTTTCGGGCCTGTCCGACGAGCAGCGCTCGATCCTGTTCGGGGAGAGGCAGTACGCGGCGCGGTAGCGGCTCACCCGATCGCGTACATGTAGTGGTTGATGCCCGTGCTGGTGCGTTCGCCGCAGCCGACGGCCAGGACGCCGTTCAGCCAGGCGTAGCGGGGATCGGCGGTCTCGAAGACCGGGGCGATGCGGATCAGGTAGCGGCCGGGGTCGACGTGCGGTTGGGCCGGGTCGCGGAAGGCGGCGGAGACGTCGGGCGGGATCACGCTGCGGCCGGAATAGGTGACGTAGATCACCGCGCCGTCGTCGGTCTCCCAGACGGTGCGGGCATCGAACGTGCCCACCGCCGCGCCGTCGGGACCCGCGCCGCTCTCGGACCAGTTGCCGCCGCCCGGCAGGATGTCGCCCTTCAGGCCCGGCCCCTCGAAGCGGCCGCCGGTGACGTAGCCGACCCGGCGGTTGCGCCAGGGGGACTGGCCCAGGGCCATGATCTCGCCCGCCACCTCGAACGACGCCATGCACAGGGGGCGGCTCTTCAGCGCGCGGTCGCCGAACTCGAAGGCGGACATGCGGGGCTCTCCATTTGCTTAGAGAGCTAAGCTATCGGCGATGGCGTCGGCCGGTCAACATCGACAGGCGTGCCGCATCGGCGGCAAGGTGCGGCCCGCGAGCGTGAGGGAGACGGCATGGGCGAGCGGGACGGGATGGCCATCGACCGGCGCACGCTGGGGCTCGCGTTCCTGCAGCTCGCCGCGACGCTGGCCATGCCGCAGCCGGCCGCCGCAGCCGCCGCGCCGGGGCCGCACGAGGTGGTCGTCCGGGCCGATGTGATGGTGGCCATGCGGGACGGCGTGCGGCTGGCCACCGACCTCTACCTGCCGGCGAAGGGCGGGGAGCCACTGGCGGGGCGCTTCCCGGTGATCCTGGAGCGGACGCCCTACGGCAAGTCGCAGGCGACGACGCGGCACGCCAGCGCCGAGATCGCCCGGCTGTTCGCCAGCCATGGCTACGTCGTCGTCTATCAGGACGTGCGCGGTCGCGGCGGTTCGGAGGGCCACTACGTCAAGTACCTCAGTGACGGGAACGACGGCTTCGACTGCTGCACCTGGATCGTGGGCCAGCCGTGGTGCGACGGGAAGATCGGAGCGCACGGGCTGTCGTATGGGGCGCACACGACGACGGCGCTGGCCTGCGCGGGCGCGCCCGGCGTGGCGGCGCTGTTCATCAACTCGGGCGGTTTCTCCAACGCCTACCAGGGCGGGATCCGCCAGGGCGGGGCGTTCGAGATGAAGCAGGTGACCTGGGCGCTGAACCAGGCCGCCGAGTCGCCCGAAGCCAAAGCCAACCCCGCGCTGGCGGCGACTCTGGCGGCCGTCGACATCAAGGCATGGCTGGCGAAGCTGCCCTGGACGCGCGGCGCCTCGCCGCTGAGCGCCGTGCCCGAGTACGAGGACTATGTCTTCGACCAGTGGGAGGCCGGGACCTTCGACGGCTTCTGGAAACAGCTCGGCATCTATGCCGAAGGGTTCTACGGCCCCTTCGTCGACGCGCCGACGATCTGGATGTCGTCGTGGTACGACCCCTATCCCCGCACGGCGACCGACAACTATGTGGCGCTCACGAAGACGAAGCGCGGGCCGCAGCGGCTGATCCTCGGACCTTGGACCCACGGCAACAACCACCAGACCTTCGCCGGCGACGTCGACTTCGGCCCGCAGGCCCGGCTGGCGGGCAACGTCGCGCCCGACCTGACCGTGCTGCGCAAGCGCTGGTTCGACCGGCACCTGAAGGACGAGGCGAACGGCGTCGACGACGAGCCGGCGGTGCGGGTCTTCGTGATGGGCGGGGGCTCGGGACGCCGGAACGCCGAGGGGCGGATGGACCACGGCGGCCGCTGGCGGGCCGAGGCGGCCTGGCCGCTGCCGGCCGCCAAGCCGGTGCGCTACTACCTGCGGCCTGACGGCGGGCTGTCGGACGGGACGCCGGGCATGGCGGACCGGCGGACGTACCGCTACGACCCGAAGCATCCGGTCCCCAGCATCGGCGGCACGATCACCTCGGGCGAGCCGGTGATGGTGGGCGGCGCCTTCGACCAGCGCGAAGGCGCGGCGTTCTATGGCTCGGAGCAGTTCGGCCGCGCGCTGTCGGACCGGCCTGACGTGCTGTCGTTCCAGACGGCGGTGCTGGTTGAGGACCTGGAGGTCACCGGGCCGATCGAGGCCGAGCTGTGGGTGGCGACTGACGGACCGGACACCGACTTCACCGTCAAGCTGGTCGACGTCCATCCCCCGAACGAGGACTACCCCCAGGGGTACGCCATGAACCTGACCGACGGCATCCTGCGCGGCCGCTACCGGGACTCGTGGGAGCGGCCGTCGCCGATGGCGCCGGGGCGGGCGTACCGCATCCGGGTGCAGGCCTTCCCGACGTCGAACCTGTTCAAGGCCGGCCACCGCATCCGGCTGGACGTGTCGTCCAGCAACTACCCGCACTTCGACCTGAACCCGAACACCGGCGAGCCCGAGGGGCGGTGGACGCGTTCGCGCGTGGCGACCAACACGGTGTTCCTGGGCGGCGCGCGGGCGTCGGCGGTGATCCTGCCGGTGGTGCGGCGGGGGTAGGATCTTCCTACCCCTTTTTCAGCTCGTCATCGCCCGGCTTGTCCGGGCGACCCATGATCTCCGCAGTGGGTGGTCGGCGGAAGCTGCGCCGCTGCGCCCAATCTCTAAGTCCTGCGAACATGGGTGGCCCGGACAAGCCGGGCCATGACGATCAAAGGAGGCGGTGGAGATCCCGCTCCACCGCCGCCAGCACGCTGTCCCAGTCCCCCGGCGCCGGCTGGCGGTAGAGGCGGAGCGAGGGATACCAGGGGCTGTCGGTGCGGTCGCGGAGCCAGCGCCAGTCGGTCTTGAGGGCCGGCAGCAGCACCCAGCACGGCTTGCCCATGGCGCCGGCCAGGTGGGCGACCGAGGTGTCGACGGTGATCACCAGGTCGAGGGCCTCCACGATGGCGGCGGTGTCGGCGAAGTCGCGGGCGCCGCTCTTGGCCGGGTCCAGTTCGACCAGCGTGGCGGGCAGGGCGCGCAGCCGCGCGGCAGCCGCGGGGTGCAGCGAGCGGTTGGCGTCGTTGGCGTGCTGGGGGTTGCCGGTGGCGACCACGCCGACACGGGGGCCCGGCGGCAGGTCGGGCGCCGGGCCGGCGGCGCGCAGGTAGGGGGCGTTGGGCAGGGTCTGGAGGGTCACGCCCATGCGGCCGGCCAGCGACGGGCCCATGACCCAATAGTCCGGGTCGGGGAAGTCAACGGCGCCGGCCGCGGCGCGCACGTCGATCCCGTCCAGCGATTGCACGAACAGCCGCTCAAGGCCCGGCCGGCAGAGCAGGGTCACCTCGGCGCCTTGCCCCTTCAGGACGGGTGCGAAACGGGCGAACTGGATCTGGTCGCCGAAGCCCTGCTCGGGCCAGATCAGCAGCCGGCGGCCGGCGAGCGGCTCGCCCTGCCACTCCGGGAACGGCAGCTTGGGCTTGGCGAGGCGCGGCTCGCCGTGGCGGGCCTCGAAGTGGCGGAAGCCCTCGGGCAGGTTCCCCAGGCTGAGCAGCAGGGCGCCCAGGCGCGCCTCGGTGGCGTACTGGTCGGGCGCGAGCCGCAGGGCCTCGCGAAAGGCGACCTCAGCCTCGGCGAGCCGGCCCTGGTCCTCGAACACGACGCCGCGGTTGTGGAGTGCGATGGCCTTTTGCGCGGCGGTCATGGCCGAACCGCCCGCGGGCGGGGTAGGAAGGTCGCCAGACCTGAATCCGGACCGGCCGTGAGCTCCAAGACGCCTTCCCTCATCCTCGCCACCCCCTGCTACGGCGGGATGATCCACCTGATCTATATGCAATCGCTGCTGGCGCTCCAATCGGCGTGCGAGGCGCGGGGCGTGGCGCTGCAGTCCGACCTGGGCGGCGGCGAGGCGCTGATCAGCCGGGCGCGGGGCGGGATGATGGCCCGGTTCCTGGCCTCGGACGCCAGCCACCTGCTGTTCGCCGACGCCGACGTGGGCTTCACGCCGGACGATGTCTTCCGGCTGCTGGACGCGGGCCGCGACGTGGTGGGCGGCTTCTATCCGAAGAAGCGGGTGGACGGCGAGGCGCTGAACCGGGGCGAGCCGCTGGCCGGCGCGGTAACGCTGGAGGCCCGGCCGTTGGCGCAGGGCTACGCCGCGGAGGGGCTGCATCGGGTGGCCGCGCTCGGGACGGGGTTCCTGCTGATCTCGCGGGCGGCGGCGCAGCGGATGACGGAGAGCTACGCGCAGCTCAGGGCGGGCCTTGGCGACGTGGCGGGCTCGTCGGTCAAGGAGGCCGTCATGGTCTTCGACTCGTTCATCGAGCCCGAGACCGGCCGCTACCTTCCCGACTACGAGGCCTTCTGCCGCCGCTGGCGCGATATCGGCGGCGAGGTCTGGGCTGACCCGGCGGTGCGCGTGCGCCACCTGGCCGAGATCGCGGTGCGGGGGTAGGGGCAGCTTCCGTCCGAGATTGAAATTCAGGTGTCATCCCCGGCGCAGCGAAGCGGAGACCCGGGACCCAGAGCAATCGCCCTGCGGAACCCTGGGTCCCGGCTCGGCGGCCCGCGAGTGGGCCTTGGCCGGTTCTTCAGCGCAGGTTGGATCGAGCCCTAGATCTCCACCTGCCCGTCGATCCAGGTCGCGACGGCCTGGCCCTCGCTGTCCAGGAGCACGAGGTCGGCCTTCTGTCCCGGGGAGATGCGGCCGCGCAGGTGGTCTAGGCCGAGGAACTGGGCCGGGTGGAGGCTAGCCATCCGGAGCGCCGTGACGGGATCGAGGCCCAGCAGGTCGACCGAGTTGCGGACCGCGGCGGCCATGTCGAGGTCGGAGCCGGCAAGGGTGCCGTCGGGGGCGACGCAGACGCCGTCCTGAACGGTGATGGTCTGGCCCTGGAGCTGGAAGGTCTTGTCGGCCAGCCCCACGCTGGGCATGGCGTCGGTCACCAGCATGAAGCGGTCAAGCGGCTTGGCGCGCAGGGCCAGCGTCAGCGCCGCCGGATGGACATGGCGGCCGTCGACGATGATGCCGCAGTAGCCGCGGTCGTCGATCAGCGCCGCCCCCACCACGCCCGGTGCGCGCGTGGTCAGCGGCGACATGGCGTTGAAGAGGTGGGTGAAGCCCGTAACGCCAGCGTCGAGGGCCGCGCGCATCTCCTCGTACGTGGCGTCGGTGTGGCCGGCGGCGACGATCACGCCGGCCGAGGTCAGGTCCGCGATCATGCCGGCGTCGGTGAGCTCGGGGGCCAGGGTGACCAGCGTCTTGCCTACGCGCAGCGAGCAGAGGAGATCGCGGGCGCGGGCGTCCAGCAGGCGGAACTTGGCTTTGTCGTGGATGCCGGCGCGCGCGGCGCTGAGGAACGGGCCCTCGATGTGCACGCCCAGCACGCCGGGCACGCCGGCGTCGATGGCCTGTTCCACTGCGCGCATGGCCCGGTCGATGGCGTCGAGGTCGTCGCTGATGAGGGTTGGCAAGAAGCCCGTCGTCCCGAAGCGGCGGTGGGCCGCGCCGATGGCGGCGACGGCGTCGGCGGTCAGATCGTCGTTGAACAGCACGCCGCCGCCGCCGTTGACCTGGGTGTCGATGAAGCCCGGGACCAGCCGGCCGCCGGCGAGGTCGTGGCGGGCGTCGGCGCGGGCAAGGGCTTCGGCCTCGGGCAGCACGGCCGTGATGCGGTCGCCCTCGACGACGACGCCCAGGCCGCGCACGAAGCCCTGGCCGTTGAGGATCTCGCCGCCTGTCAGCGCCGTGGCCATCAGAGCGTCCTCGTCACCTTCCTGAGGCCCGGCGGGCTGTCGGGATCGAACCCCCGGGCGCGCGCCAGTGGCTCCACCATGCCGTAGAACGCCTGGACCAGCAGGATCGGCTGCAGCAGGGCGTGGGCGTCGATGCTCGGCAGGGCGGTCGCGCCGGGAACCGAGGCGCCGACGATCAGGACGCGGGCGCCCGCGGCGACCAGGTCGGCGGCCAGGGTCTCGACGCCTTCGCGGGCCGCGTCGTCCTGGGCCAGCAGCAGCACCGGGAAGCCGTCGCGGGCGAGCGCCATCGGGCCGTGGCGGACCTCGGCGGCGCTGAAGGCCTCGGCGTGCAGGCCGCAGGTCTCCTTGAATTTGAGCGCCATCTCCTGGGCGGCGGCGTAGCCGGGCCCGCGGCCGACGACGTAGAGGTTGCGGGCGTCGGTGAGGGTCTCCAGCGCTGGGGTCCAGTCCAGGGCCAGGGCTTGTTCCATCTGCCCGGGCAGGCGGGCCAGGGCGGCGTCCAGGGCGGCGTCCTCGGTCCACGCCGCGACCAGCTGGGCGAGGGCGGCGAGGGCGGCCAAGTACGACTTCGTCGCGGCGACGCTGAGCTCGGGACCCGCCCAGAGCGGCAGCTCCACCTCCGCCAGGGCGGCCAGGGGCGAGCCCGGCGCGTTGACCAGGGCGACCAGCAGGGCGCCAGCGTCGCGGTAGGCCTTGGCCGTCGACAGCAGGTCGGGGCTGGCGCCCGACTGCGAGATCGCCAGGCAGAGGACGTCGGCGGCCTGGGGCGCGGTCTCGTAGACCGAGCTGACCGACGGCGCGGCCGAGGCGGTGATCAGGCCGGTTCGGGTCTCGACCAGGTACTTGGCGTAGGTGGCCGCGTGGTCCGACGAGCCGCGGGCGCAGGTGAGCACCGAGCGCGGCGGCCGGGCCCGCAGCCGGGCGGCCAGCTCGGCGACGCCCGGGGCATTGCGCTCCAGCAGGTCGCGGACGGCGCGCGGGGCCTCGGCGGTCTCCTCGGCCATGCGGGTGCGCGGCAGGGGCGGGCGTCCGTTGTGGCCAGGGGTCACGGGGGTCAACTCCACGCCTGGGGTCTCACGCGGACAGCGTATTGAGCTCGGCCACGAAGTCGTAGGCGTCACCGCGATAATACGACTGCGTGAACTCCACGACCCGGCCGTCCTTCAGGAAGCCCCGCCGCTCGATGAGCAGGCCGGGGGCGCCGGGGCGGACGTTGAGCAGGCCCGCCTGCTCGGCGGTGAACAGGACGGCGCGCAGGCGCTGGAGCGCGCGGACCGGCCGGGTGCCGGCGGCGGCCAGGGCGTCGTAGAGCGAGGCGTCGACCGCGCCGACCGACGGCAGGCAAAAGCCGGCGATGGTGGAGTACTCCAGCGCCATCGGCTCGTTGTCGGCGAATCGGATGCGGTGGAAGCGGTAGACGGTCGAACCGGGGCTCAGGCCCAGCACCATCGATTCCTCGGGCGTCACCGCGGCCTCGGCGCGGTTCAGCCACTCGCTGCGCGGCGTGCGGCCGCGGGAGGTCATGTCCTCACTGAACGACGACAGCTTGGAGAAGTTCTTCTCGACGCGGGAAGCGACGAAGGTGCCGGCGCCCTGGCGACGCGTCAGCAGTCCTTCGGCGACCAGGCCGTCCAGCGCCTTGCGGACGGTGATACGCGAGACGCCGAACTCCTCGGCCATGTAGCGCTCGGGCGGCAGCGCCTCGTCCGGCGCGAGGACGCGATTCTGGATCGCCTCCCGCAACGCCTGCTGGAGCTTCTGGTAGAGGGGCCCCCGCCCACGATCGTCCAACGACCCGATGAGTTGCGAAAAGGCTGGCGCCATATCCCCGACCGTCTGAAGGGCTCCTACCATAACGAAAGCTATAGGGGAGCTCTCGGACCAATTCCATACCAATTTTGCTTTCGGGATAAATTGGTCACAAATTCTTCTTGCGGTTTTCCCGGAATGCGGCACTCCTAACGTCGAACCCTGAGTGTGCGCAGGGTGTTGCCCGATGCAGGACGGTTTTATTGGCCTGCGATTGGTCATGTGGGAGCTGCCGCCGCTGAGCCGGCGGCGAAGGGGAGAAGTCACCAATGAGCATTCGTAGAGCGCTGCTGGCCGCCTCGACGGCCGTCGCTGCCGCGCTGGTGAGCCAGGGCGCGGCCCAGGCGCAGACCGGCGGGCCCGAGGTCCAGGAGCTGGTGGTCACCGGCATCCGCGCCTCGCAGGCCGCCTCGATCGACACCAAGCGCAACGCAGACGCGGTCGTCGACGTGCTGACCGCCGTGGACGTGGGCAAGTTCCCCGACAAGAACGTGGCCGAGGCGCTGCAGCGCATCCCGGGCATCGTGCTGAACCGCGAATACGGCGAAGGCGAGCGGGTCTCGATCCGCGGCACGGCGCCGAACCTCAGCCGCACGCTGTTCAACGGCCACGCCCTGGCCACCGCCGACTGGTTCATCCTGGACCAGCAGGCCGCCACCCGCAGCTTCAACTTCCTGATGCTGCCGTCCGAGATCATCGGCCAGACGCAGGTGTTCAAGAGCCCGACCGCGGCCATCGAGGAAGGTGGCATCGGCGGCACCATCGACATCATCACCCGCAAGCCGCTGGACCTGCCGTCCATGCACTTCGTGGGTTCGGTGCAGGGCGCCTACACTGAAAACTCCGAGAAGTTCGACCCGCAGGTCTCGGGCCTGTTCAGCTGGAAGAACCCGGACTCGACCTTTGGCGTGATGGTGGCCGGCATCTACCAGGAGCGGCAGATCCGCCGCGACGGCGTCGAGGTGCTGGGCTACATCGACGGCCCCGGCGGCGTGGACGTCCCCGGCCTGATCGGCTCGGCGCTGTTCGAGCAGAAGCGGGTGCGCAAGGGCGGCAACTTCGCCATCCAGTACCGCCCGGACGAGACGTTCGAGGCCAACGTGACCGGCCTGTGGTCGCGGTTCGGCGCCAACAACTTCAACCAGAACTACCTGGCCTGGGCGACCAACGCCCTAGGGGGCGGCGGCACGCTGACCAACGCGGTGATCCAGGACGGCACCGCCGTGGCCGGCCGCGTCACCAAGCCCAGCGCCAACGCGCGCGGCGCGGTGTTCGACGCCATCAGCCGCTTCGCCAACGCCGAGACCCGCAACATCGACCTCGACCTGACCTATCGCCCGAACGAGGCGTGGGAGTTCAAGGGTCGCGTCGGCTACACCGACGCCGAGGGCAACACCTCGAACCAGCCGTTCTTCGAGGCGGCGGCCAGCACCGGCTTCGACTACGACCTGCGCGGCGGCGTCCCCCGGGTGACGTTCCTGGACATCGACCCGACGAAGCCCGGCGACATGCTGTTCGACTTCGGCTCGCTCCACCAGATCACCAACGACGACAAGGAAAAGTACGCCTACGTCGACGGGACCCACTTCGTGGAATGGGGACCGCTGCACGCCATCCAGTTCGGCGTGAAGCTGACCGACCACGACCGCAAGACCGACTTCCAGGCGACGACCTTCGGTTCGTTCTTCAGCCCGCTGCAGGCCACCGGCTGCAGTGGCCCCTGCTCGCCGGGCAACTTCGCCACGGGCGGCCTGACGCCCAGCGACTTCCTGAACGACATCGCGGTCAACGGCACCCTGACCCGCTACTGGCAGGTCGATCGGAAGAAGCTGAACAGCATCTACTTCGGCATGCCGGCCAGCGCCCGGGCGCGCATCCCGCTATATTCCGAGATCTTCGACGTGGGCGAGAAGACCTACGGCGGCTATCTCGTGGGCGAGTTCAAGGGCGAGGGCTGGCGCGGCAACGTGGGCGTCCGCGTCGCGAAGACCGACCAGGACGCCGGCGGCTACGTCGTCGACCTGGCGCCGGGCAACAACCCCGGCAAGGAAGTGTCCAACGCCTTCGGCGCCTTCGAGCGGGTCGACACCAGCCGCAGCTACACCGACGTGCTGCCCAGTGCGAACTTCAGCTTCGACCTGTCGGACCAGATCGTCCTGCGCGTCGCCGCGGCCCGCACGGTCGCCCGTCCGGATTTCACGGACGTGGCCCCGCGGGTGGCGCTGAACGCCGGCGCCCTGACCGGCTCGGGCGGCAACCCGGACATCGACCCGTACCGCGCCAACCAGTTCGACCTGTCGCTGGAATGGTACCCGACCCAGGGTTCCATCGTGGCGGCGGCGCTGTTCTACAAGGACATCCAGTCGTTCATCACCGACGTGCCGACGACCGAGGTCTTCGCCATCGAGACCAAGACGCCGAACCTCACGCGCTGCACCAAGGCGCCGGGGGCCAACGTCGACCTCTACAACTGCCAGTTCAGCATCAACCGGCGCACCAACGGCGGCGGTGGCCGGATCCAGGGTGCAGAGTTCAACGTCCAGGTGCCGATCAAGTACGGCTTCGGCATCCAGACGAACTTCACCTACTCGGATGCCAAGGCGAACAGCGGCGACCCGATCCCGGGCAACTCGAAGTACACGCTGAACCTGGTGGGCTTCTACGAGAACGACCGGCTGAGCGCCCGGCTGGCCTACACCCGCCGCTCGAAGTTCTTCATCACCTTCGACCGCGCCGCGCCGCTGAACCAGTCGGCCCTGGAGGCCCTGGACGCGTCGCTGAGCTACAAGGTGACCGAGAACATCTCGCTACAGTTGGATGCGGTGAACCTGACCGACGAGAAGATCGTCCAGTACTCGGGCACGAAGGACCGTCCGCGGGCCGTCTACGATAACGGCCGGCAGTTCTACGCGGGCGTGCGGTTCCAGTTCTAGGGCGCGTCGGGCGAGCGTGGACTCCGGTTTCGCCCGAAGAACGCGCTCTGGATCAAAGAGAACGAGCCTGCTTGTCGAGGTCAGATGGTCCCATCTGAGCTCGACAGGCTCCAACGCGCGCGCGTCTCCTCCCCTCAACTTCGGGCGCGGCTCGCTTTTTTCCGCGCCCGGCTTCTTTCTGTAGGCAGCGTAGCGGCGGAGACGGGCATGCAGGGTTGGTGGAGCGGGTTGCGGCGTGACCTGGCGCAGACGGCGTTGGCCGTCCTCGCAGTGCTGGTCGCCGGCCCCGCCCTGGCCGACAGTCTTCCACTCACCCCGGCCCCGGCCCGGGTCGAGCTGCTCCAGGGCAGCCTGGAGGTGCGCCCGGGCGCGCCGGTCGCGGTCCCCACCGGTGACGCGGCCGCCCGGCGCACGGCGCAGATCCTGGCCGACCTGACGGCGAAGGTCGGCGGCCCGAAGCTGGCGGTCGGCGCCAAGGGCAAGGGCGGCGTGCGGCTGGTCCGCGGGCCGGCGCCGATGGCGGGCGAAGAGGCCTATGGCCTCACGGTCGATGGAGAGGGCGTGGTGGTCACCGCGCCGACCGACGCAGGCCTGTTCCGCGGCGCGATGAGCGCGGTCGAACTGCTGACCGTTCCCGGCGCCGAGGGCCACGTCCCGTACACGAAGATCGCCGACGCCCCGCGCTTCGGCTGGCGCGGCCTCTTGCTGGACAGCGCGCGCCACTACCAGTCGCCGGCGTTCATCCGCTCGCTGATCGACGCCATGGCGCTGGCCAAGCTGAACGTCCTGCACTGGCACCTGACCGACGACCAGGCGTGGCGCATCGAGATCAAGCGCTATCCGAAGCTGACTGAGGTGGGCGGCTGGCGCGTGCCGGCCGGGCAGGGGGCCACCGCCGACATCGACCCCGCCACCCGCAAGCCGCGTCTCTACGGCGGGATCTACACCCAGGCCGAGGTGAAGGCGCTGGTCGCCTATGCCGCCGTCCGCCACATCACGGTCGTCCCCGAGATCGACGTGCCCGGCCACGCCTCGGCGGCCATCGCGGCGTATCCGGAACTGGCTGCGGGGCCGAACCCGTCGCGGACCGTGCCCGCCGACTGGGGCGTCTATCCCAACCTGTTCGCCACCGACGACGCCACCTTCACGTTCCTCGAGAACGTGCTGGACGAGGTGATGGCGCTGTTCCCGTCCACCTACATCCACCTGGGCGGCGACGAGGCGGTGAAGGACCAGTGGAAGGCCTCGCCCAAGGTCCAGGCCCAGATCAAGGCGCTGGGGCTGAAGGACGAGGCGGCGCTGCAGGGCTGGTTCGTTCAGCGGCTGGAGAAGCATCTGGCGGCCAAGGGGCGCCGGCTGATCGGGTGGGACGAGATTCTGGAGGGCGAGCTGCCGGCCAACGCCACCATCATGTCCTGGCGCGGGCTGGACGGCGGGCTGGCCGCGGCGCGCGCCGGCCACGACGCGGTGCTGTCGCCCGCGCCGCTGCTCTATTTCGACAACCGCCAGTCGCGCAGCCTGCAGGAGCCGCCGGGTCGCGGCTGGGTGGTCCGCCTGCAGGACGTCTATGCGTTCGACCCGGCTCCGCCGCAGCTGAAGCCTGAGGAGCAGCGCCACATCCTGGGCCTGCAGGGCAACCTCTGGACCGAGCATGTGCGCACCGAGGCGCGGTTCGCGCACATGGCCTTCCCGCGCGCGCTGGCGGTGGCCGAACTGGGCTGGTCGCCGGCCGGGCGCAAGGACTGGCCCGACTTCTCGAAGCGCGCCCAGGCCGTCGTGGCGCGGCTGAACCGGATGGGCTTCCCGGCCGCCGACAGCTCGTGGAGGACCGACCCGCCGCCCAACCCACTGCGCCGCGAGAGCCGCGAGCTCGCCACCTGCGCCAACGGCCTGACGCTCGCGCTGGAGGACGACGCGCCGGTACGCCGCGAGCGCGCGATCTTCCTCACCGACATCATGAACCCCTGCTGGAGTTGGCCGGCGGCCGACCTCACGGGCGTGACCGCGCTGAAAGTGGCGGTGGGCGCCGTGCCGTTCAACTTCCAGATCGGCGCCGACGTGAAGAAGATCCCGCTGCAGACGCCGAAGTCGGCCGTCGGCGACCTGGAGGTCCGGTTGGACGGCTGCAAGGGCGAGCCGATCGCGATCCTGCCGCTGGACGCCGCGGCGAAGAACCCGGAGCTCACGACCCTGACCGTGCCGGTAAGCGCCGCCGGCGTCCACGACTTGTGCCTGAGCTTCGCCCGCGCCAGCGTGGACCCGATCTGGGCGGTGGGAGCTGTGGAACTGGTGACGGGCGAGTCGAAGGGGCCTGGGCGATGAAGGCGGCTTCGGTCTCGGCCGCGGCCGACGAGCTGCTGGCGCTGGAGGCGCCGATCGCCGGCTGGGCCGCGCCCCTGGACGAGGTCCCCGACCCGGTGTTCGGCGAGCGCATGCTGGGCGACGGCCTGGCCATCGAGCCGCTGGACGAGCGGCTGTGCGCGCCCTGCGACGGGGTGGTGATCGCCTTGCCGGCCAGCCGCCACGCCGTGACCATCCGCGCGGCCAACGGCGCCGAGATTCTTATGCACCTGGGCCTGGAGACCGTGGCGCTGGCGGGCGACGGGTTCACGGCCCACGTGGCCGAGGGCCAGGCCGTGCGGCGCGGCGACCTGCTGCTCAGCTTCGACATGGACGCGGTGGCGCGCCGGGCGAAGAGCCTGATCACGCCCATCGTGGTGACGACCGGCGAGGCGTTCGAGATCGTCAGCCGCGTGACCGGCCGCGAGGTGGCGCCCGGCGATCCGTTGATGGAGCTGCGGCCGCTGGCGCGCGCGACGGTGGTGCGCGAGGCCGCCGGAGCGGTCGCCGAGGGCGAGGTCGCGGTGGCCCTGCCGCACGGCCTGCACGCCCGGCCAGCCGCCCGGCTGGCGGCGGCGCTGAAGCCGTTCGACGCGCGGGTGGAACTGCGGCTCGACGGCGGCCGCGCCGACCTGAGGAGCGCCGTGGCGGTGATGGCCCTGGGGGCGACCGCAGGCCGGGTGCTGACCGTGCGGGCCGAGGGTCGCGAGGCCGTGGCGGCGCTGGAGGCCGTGCGCACGACGCTCGCCGAACTGGCGCGCGACGAGGCCGCCCATCCCGACCCGGCGCCCGAAACCGCGCCGGTCTCGCGACCCGTTCTGGCTGACACTCCGCCTGGCGCGCTGCGGGGCGTCCGCGCCGCGCCGGGGCTGGCCATCGGGGTGCTGATGAAGCTGCACGCCGCCGAGCCGGTGGTGAAGGTCGAGGCCGAGGGCCCCGACATCGAGCGCCGCCGGCTGGCCGAGGCGCTGCGGCAGGTGGAGGGCGCCGTGCGCGCCCAGGCGGCCAGGGGCGAGGCGCACCGGCGCGGCATCCTGGCGGCGCACGAAGCCTTCCTGGCCGATCCCGAGCTGCGCGGTGCGGCCGAGAAGGCCATCGCGGCCGGGCGTAGCGCCGGCGTCGCCTGGCGCGAGGCGGTGGAGGTCCAGGTGGCCGTGCTGCGCGGCCTGGCCGACGCCCGCCTGGCCCAGCGCGCCGACGACCTCGTCGACCTGGAGCGGCAGGTGCTCTTGGCCCTGTCCGGCGAGACGGTTGCCACGCCCATGCTGCCGCACGGCGCCATCGTGGTGACCGACGAACTGCTGCCGTCGCAGCTGCTGGCGCTGGAGGGGACCGAGCTGGGCGGCATCTGCACCGCCCGCGGCGGGGCGACCTCGCACGTGGCGATCCTGGCGGCGGCCATGGGCGTGCCGGCGCTGTGCGCCATGGGCCCCGCGCTGCTGGAGACCCGGCGCGGGGTGACCGCCATCCTCGACGCCGACGCCGGCCTCTTGCATATCTCGCCCGGCCCCGAGGCCCTGGCCCAGGCGCAGGGCGACCTGGCCCGCCGGGCCGAACACCGCCGCCGCGAGCACGAGGCGGCACAGGACCTGGCGCGGCTGGCGGACGGGACCCGGATCGAGGTGTTCGCCAACCTGGGCGCGGCCGCCGAGGCGCTGGGCGCCGCGGCCCTGGGCGCCGAGGGCTGCGGCCTCTTCCGCACCGAGTTCCTCTATCTCGACCGCACGACGGCCCCGACCGCCGAGGAGCAGCAGGCGACCTATCAGGCGGCCGCCGACGGGCTGGGCGAGCGGCCGCTGACCATCCGCACCCTGGACGCGGGCGGCGACAAGCCGCTGGCCTTCGCGCCCGCGCCTCACGAACCGAACCCGGCGCTGGGCCTGCGCGGCCTGCGCGCCAGCCTGCGCCGGCCCGAGCTTTTCCGCGCCCAGATCGCGGCGATCCTGCGTGTCGCGGGACCCAGCGAACGGCGCATCCTGCTGCCCATGGTCACCGACCTCGCCGACCTGCGCGCCGCGCGCGGCCTCCTGGCCGAGGTCGCGCGGGAGGCGGGCGTGCCGCCGGCGAAGCTGGGCGTGATGATCGAGACCCCGGCCTCGGCGCTGATGGCGGACCAGCTGGCCCGCGAGGCCGACTTCCTGTCGGTGGGCACCAACGACCTGACCCAGTACGTGCTGGCCATGGACCGCGAACATCCCGAGCTGGCGGGCCGTCTCGACGGCCTGCACCCGGCGGTGCTGCGGCTGGTTGAGATCGCCGCGCGCGCCGCGGCCGAGGCCGGCAAACCGATCAGCGTGTGCGGCGGCTTGGCGTCGGACCCGCTGGCGGCGCCCGTGCTCGTCGGCCTCGGTGTGGGGTGCCTGTCGGCCGCGCCGGCCGCCGTGCCCGGCCTGAAGCGCCGCCTGCGCGAGCTCACCCTCGGCCAGTGCCGTGCGGCGGTGGCTACGTCTCTGACCTTGGCTTCGGCCGAGGAGGTCCGCGCGATGCTGCTGGAGCTCCTGCCCGCCGGAGACCTGCCATGAAGCTGTCCCTGGGATCGCTACAGCAGCTGGGCCGTGCGCTGATGCTGCCCATCGCGGTGCTGCCGGTCGCGGCGCTGATGCTGCGGCTTGGGCAGCCCGACCTGCTGGGCGCGCCGGCCCTGGCCGGGATCGCCGGGGGGGCGTTCGGCGTGCTGGCCCAGGTGTTCGCCGCGGCGGGCGGGGCGGTCTTCGGCCATCTCGGCCTGATCTTCGCGGTCGGCGTCGCCGTCGGCCTGGCGCGTGAGAACCACGGCGCTGCGGGGCTCGCGGGCGTCGTCTGCTACCTCGTCGCCACCGAGGGCGCGAAGGCGCTGCTGCAGGTCCCACCCGACGTGGCCGCCAAGGCCGCCGAGGGGGCGAAGGACCTCGCGGCGAACGCGTGGCGCGAGAAGGAGATCGGCAAGCTGGGCATCCCGGCCGGCATCCTGTCGGGCGTGATCTCGGGCGTTGCCTACAACCGCTATTCGGACATCCGCCTGCCGGAGTACCTGGCCTTCTTCGGCGGCCGCCGCTTCGTGCCCATCGTCTGCGGGCTGGCCGGCGTGGCGCTGGCGCTGGTGTTCGGCCTGGCGTGGCCGGGGCTGGAGCGGGGCATGGACGGCGTCAGCGCCGGCATCCTGGGCCTGGGGCCCGTGGGCCTCTTCCTCTACGGGGCGCTGAACCGGCTGCTGATCGTCACCGGCCTGCACCACATCCTGAACAACCTGGCCTGGTTCCTGGTGGGCGACTTCAATGGCGTCACTGGCGACCTGAACCGCTTCGCCGCGGGCGACCCCGCGGCTGGGGCGTTCATGAGCGGCTTCTTCCCGGTGATGATGTTCGGCCTGCCGGCCGCGTGCCTGGCCATGTACCACACCGCCCGGCCCGAGCGGCGCAAGGCGGTGGGCGGGATGCTGGTCTCGCTGGCCCTGACCTCGTTCCTGACCGGCGTCACCGAGCCCATCGAGTTCAGCTTCATGTTCCTGGCGCCTGTGCTGTACGCCATCCACGCGGCGTTGACCGGCGTCGCCATGGCGCTGATGGACCTGCTGCACGTGCGCCTGGGCTTCGGCTTCTCGGCTGGGCTGTTCGACTATGTGCTGAACTTCAACAAGGCGACCCGGCCCTGGCTGCTGCTGCCGATCGGACTGGCATATGCGGCGGTCTATTATGCGGTCTTCCGGTTCGCCATCGTGCGGTTCGACCTGAAGACACCGGGCCGCGAGGCGGACGGGGGGCTGGCGGCGGTCCGGGCTGCTCCGGTCGCCGCCGGCGCGCGAGGGCCGGCCTTCGCCCGCGCCCTGGGCGGGGCGGCGAACCTGCTCAAGGTGGACGCCTGCACCACGCGGCTGCGGCTCGAAGTGCGCGACCAGGCGGCCGTGGACGAGGCGGCGCTCCGGGCGCTGGGCGCGCGGGGGCTGGTGCGGCCCAGCGCCAACGCGCTGCAGGTGGTGCTGGGGCCGCACGCCGACCAGGTGGCCGGCGAGGTGCGCGCGGCGCTGCAGGCCGGGGAGGGCGGCGGCGATGGCGGCGGGCTGGCGGCTCTGCTCGGCGGGTTGCGGCCGCGCGCGCTGGAGCTGCGCGGCCAGCGCCTGCTGCTGACCATCGGCGAGACCGTGGCCGTGGACGTCGACGCCCTAAGACAGGGCGGCGCGCGGGGCGTCTGGCGCAGCGGCGTGCATCTGCACGTGCTCTGCGGGCCGCAGGCGCAGGCCGTGGCGCGATCACTGGCGGCCGACTTGGGCCTGCCGCGGATCTAGTTCCTGAAGAGGCCCTTCAGCGCGTGGCCCAGGCGGTCCGCAAGCCCCGCGTCGCCCGACTCGACCGCCGCGGCGCGCGCCTCGGCATGGGTGCCGAACGGGCCCACAGCGTGTCCATCGGGTTTGCGGGAATAGTACCAGCCTGGCGGCGTGAACCCGTGCCCGAGATCCTCGGCCACTTTGAAGACCTGGCGGCCCGTCCCGCCCGCTTCACTGAACGTCGCGATCCTACTCATGTCGACACCCCCCGCGTTAACCATAAGCTCTGCCATGCCGGGTTCAAGAACGGGCGTCGGGGACTCGACGAAAAAAGGCGGTCGGCCGCACCCTCGGGTGGGTTGGGGCGAGGGGGTCTGCAACCTGGGCGCGGGTCGCCTCCCAGTGAAACAAGCCCCTTGATCAACTCATAGCTCTACGGTTATACGTTGACTCATAGCCAGGGAGTTATCTGTCCCAGATGTCGACGGCTCAAGACATGCTCTTCCGGACGCTCGCCGATCCCACCCGCAGGGCGATCTTCGAGCGCCTGTGCCGGCAGGGCGAGCAGACGGTGGGGGCGCTGACGGCCCAGGCCGGCGTCTCGCAGCCTGCGGTCTCCAAGCACCTCGGGGTGCTGAAGCAGGCCGGCCTGGTGCGCGACCGGCACGAGGGCCGCCAGACGCACTATTCGGCCCAGCTCGCCGCCCTGGCGCCGCTGGCCGACTGGACGCGCGAGATGGCCGGCTTCTGGGAGAAGAAGTTCGACGACCTGGGGGAGTTGCTGACGAGGATGGATCAATGACCGACGCTTCCACTGAAACCCGCTCCGTCGTCGTCGAGCGCGAGTTCCCGCACCCGCCGGACCGCCTCTGGCGCGCGCTGACCCAGCCGCACCTGATGGCCGAGTGGCTGATGAAGAACGACTTCGCCCCGCAGGTGGGCCACCGCTTCAACCTGACGGGCGAGTGGGGTGGGGTGCTGGACTGCGAGGTTCTGACGGTCGAGCCGAACCGGACGCTGGCCTATACCTGGGACTTCTCGAACGACAACCCAGACTTCGCGCTGAAGAGCACGGTGACCTTCACCCTGACGCCCACCGGCGCCGGCACGCACCTGCGCATGGAGCAGGAGGGCTTCCGGCCCACGCAGAAGCAGGCCTACGGCGGCGCCCACGCCGGCTGGAAGCAGTTCCTCAACAATCTGGAACAGCTCCTGGACCGCGCGGACTGAAACCCCTTGAGGAGGAAACCCGAATGAACGCCCTGATCCGGCAGACCCATCGCTCGGTGTCCATCGCCTTCGTGGCCGTGGTCGTCGCCATTTTCGTCACGCTGGGGACCGGCAACCAGCCGCAGCAGTGGGTCTACTACGTGCCGCTGGCGCCGCTGGCCTTCCTGGCGCTGACGGGCCTCTACATGTTCGTGCTGCCCTACCTGGGCCGGCGGCGGGGCTAGGGCGGTGGCCAAGGCGCCCGCGCTGCTCTCCGGTGGCAATCCGCAGATCGCCAAGGGCTACGGCGAGGGGCCGGTGCAGGCCTATATCGCCGCGACGCCGGGCTGGAAGCAGGACGTGTGCCGCAGGCTGGACGCCCTCATCACCGCCGCGATTCCGGAGGTCTGCAAGGCGGTGAAGTGGAATTCGCCGTTCTACGGCGTGGAGCGCGACGTCTGGTTCACCAGCCTCCACGGCTTCGACCGCTACGTGAAGGTGACCTTCTTCCGCGGCGCGCAGCTGGACCCGATCCCGCCCGTGCCGTCGAAGGTGAAGGACACCCGCTACTTCCATGTCCACGAGGACGACGCGCTCGACGAGGCCCGGTTCACCAACTGGGTGCGACAGGCCAGCCGGCTGCCCGGCGAGCGCATGTGAACGACGAGAAGGCTTGAAACCATGATCAAGGACGACGGGCTCAACACCGACAGCGGCCGCTCGGCCTCCGAGCTGATCGACGCCCGGATCGAAAACCTGGGCGACTGGCGTGGCGAGACGCTGGCGCGCGTCCGCGCGCTCATCCAGGCCGCCGATCCCGAGGTGGTCGAGGAATGGAAGTGGCGGGGCGTGCCGGTGTGGTCGCACGCCGGCATCCTCTGCACAGGCGAGACCTACAAGGAGGTCGTGAAGCTGACCTTCGCCAAGGGCGCCTCGCTGCCGGACCCGAAGGGCCTGTTCAACTCCAGCCTGGACGGCAACACCCGCCGCGCCATCGACATCCGCCAGGGCGAGACGATCGACGAGGCGGCGCTGAAGGCCCTGATCCGCGCGGCGGTCGAGCTGAACACGATCAAGAAGCCCGCGCGGCGGAAGGCGTAGGCCCTACCGGAACGAGAGCCCCTCGAACTCGCCCGAGGTCCGCCACGCGTCGATGTAGCGGAAGTAGGCCGACGGGCCCGCCGGATAGCCGACGTTGAGCTTCGCGGCCGGGCCGGGGTCCTGGCCCTCGTTGTTGTAGTAGCCGGGCGTGCAGTCGGCCGCGCCCATCATCATGCGGCCGGGGCCCTTCAGCAGCAGCTCGACCCAGGCGTCCTGCGCCGCCTGGGTGACCTCGACCTCCTTCGCGCCGGTGTCGAGCGCGTGCTTGACGACCGCGGCGATGGTCTTGCCGCCCTCGGTCAGGTTGTGCGGCACGTTGGAGATCAGGTTCGCGCCCTGGGTGGGCTGGACGAAGAACAGGTTGGGGGAAGCCGTGCACGTGGATGCCTGCTTGGTCTTCATGCCCTCGGCCCAGGCGTCGGAGAGCTTCAGCCCGTCGCGGCCCGAGACGTCGAAGCCGGCGCGGCGCTTGTACTCGGTGCCGACCTCGAAGCCCGAGGCGTAGATGATACAGTCGACCTCGTACTCGACGCCGCCGACCACCAGGCCCTTTTCGGTGATCCGCTCCACGCCCTGGCCGTCGGTGTCGACCAGCCTGACGTTCGGATTGTTGAAGGCTTGCAGATAGGTGTCGTGGAAGCACGGGCGCTTGCAGAGCTGGCGGTACCAGGCCTTGAGGCTCTGGGCCGTGGCCTCGTCCTTCACGACGGTGTCCACGCGGGCGCGGATCTCCTCCATCTTCTCGAAGTCGGACGTCTCGAAGGCGGCCAGCATGCCCAGCGGGTTGCGCTGTTCGGGCGGCAGGTTGGCGATCTTGGCGCGGATGCGGCGCGATAGGTCGGTCCACCCGTCCTGCACCAGGTCCTCGGTAGCGGCGCCCATGGCCTGGTTGTCGGTGAAGTTCTCGAGCCAGCGCTGCTGCCAGCCCTCGGTGGCGATGCCCGAGAACCAGTCGGGGTCGATGGGAGCGTTGGCGCGCACGTCGATCGACGACGGCGTCCGCTGGAAGACCAGCAGCTGCCTCGCGGTCTTGGCCAGGTGCGGCACGGCCTGCACCGAGGTGGCGCCGGTGCCGATGATCGCCACTCGCTTGTCGGCCAGCTTGTCCATCAGGCCGCCGGCCGGGTCGCCGCCCGTGTAGGCGTAGTCCCAGCGGCTGGTGTGGAAGCTGTGGCCCTGGAAGTCCTCGATGCCGGGGATGCCCGGCAGCTTCGGCACGTGCAGCGGGCCGGTGCCCAGGCCGATGAAGCTGGCCGTGAAGCGGTCGCCGCGGTTCGTCGAGATCACCCAGCGCTGGCCGACCTCGTCCCAGCCGAGGTCGGTGACCTCGGTGTGGAACAGGGCGTTGTCGTAGAGGCCGAACTGGCGGCCGATGCGCTGGCATTGGGCCAGGATCTCGGGCGCATGCGCGTACTTCTCGCTGGGCATGTGCCCGGTCTCTTCCAGCAGCGGCATGTAGACCATCGAGGCCGTGTCGCACTGGGCGCCAGGGTAGCGGTTCCAGTACCAGGTGCCGCCGAAGTCGCCGCCCTTCTCGACGATCCGCACGTCGGTGACGCCCGCCTCGGCCAGGCGCGCGCCGGTCACCAGGCCCGCGAAGCCGCCGCCCACGAAGGCGAAGGTGACGTGGTCGGTCTTGGGCTCGCGCTCCACGAAGGGCGTGTAGGGGTCGTCGAGGTAGTGGGCGAGGTGGCTGCCCTTGAGCTCCAGGTACTGGGCGTTGCCGTCGGCCCGCAGGCGCTTGTCGCGCTCGGCGCGGTACTTGGCGAGCAGGGCGTCCTTGTCGATGACCCGCGCGGCCTGGGGCTGGTTTCCGTCCATGTCGTCGCAAATCCGGATGCTGGAGACTGTCGAGGCTGACTGTACCGGTCCTTCGAAACCGGCGCCAGCGCGAGAGATCGCGTACCTGCTATTCGGTTTTGCATGCCGGGCGACCGCTTGCCCATGCGGCATCATCGTACCGCAGGCTCAAAATCGGGCTAGGCGGCCGACCCCGGCACGCCGCGGCCCAGGCGCGGCTCGGTCCCGGCCAGGATGCGCTGGACGTTGGTGCGGTGGCGCGCGATCACATAGAGGCCGCCGGCGATAACCAGTAGCCGGCAGGGCAAGGGCTGGTCCAGGACACAGACGAGTCCGATGGCGGTCAAGGCCGCCAGGATGGAGCCCAGCGAGACCATCCGGAAGATCGCCACCGCGACGGCGAAGACGGCCAGGCCGCCCGCGCCCACCGGCCAGGCCATGGCCAGGAGCACGCCCAGCCCCGCCGCCACCGACTTGCCGCCGCCGAAGCCCAGCCAGATCGAGCGGCTGTGCCCGACGATGGCGGCGAGGCCCGCCAGGCCGACAGCCCAGGGGGTCCAGGCCGTCAGGTCCGGCCCCGCCGGCGGAGCGGTCCAGGGCAGGCCGTAGAACCAGGGAAAGAACCACAGCGCGAAGAGGACGGCGGCGGCGCCCTTCAGCACGTCGATCAGCAGCACCATGAGCGCCGGCCACGGACCCAGCGTGCGCAGCACGTTGGTGGCCCCGGTTGAGCCGGAGCCTTCCTTCCGCAGGTCGACGCCCCTCAGCAGCCGCCCCGAGAGGTAGCCGGTGGGGGTCGCGCCGAGGAGATAGGCGACCGTCAGGACGACGGCGTTCGCGATCCAGAAAGTCATGGGAGTCACCTCGACGCTCGGCGCAATGGAGCGTCGCGGCGGCGGTGGGTCAATCGCCGGCGGTTCAGGAGACGCGGCGCCGGCGTCCGCCGCCGCCCGCGGCCATCTCCTGCACCATGGTCTTGGGCAGGGTCGCCAGCTCCAGGTAGCCGGCCTTGGCGCGGTCCAGCCAGTCGAAACGCTGATTGGCGCGACGCTGGAAGTCGGCCGGGCCGATGCGGCCCCCGATGGTGAGGCCGGCCGCCGCCACGGGCTGTGGCTCGCGCAGCAGGTTGTAGGGCGCGGCGCCGGCGAGGCTCTGGGCGCCGCCGGGACCGCCAGGGCTGCCTCCGGGCGGACGGCGCCGTCCGCCGCCGCCAGGCGGGCCATCCATGCTGCCCATGCCACCCATCCCGCCGCCGCCCATCTGGTACTTGGCCGGGATCAAGGGCGTCTCCGCCGCGCCCATCCGCGCCCCGTGCAGGATCTCGGGCGCCAGGACGTTCTCGTAGTAGCGCACCTCGGGGCCGTCGATCTGGCCGTCCTGATTACGGTCTAGCACCTTGAAGAAGCGCATGGCGTCGGCCACGAACTCGGTCCGGTCGACGCGGCCGTCATGGTTGGCGTCGGCCTGTGCGAACCAGTCCGCGACGGGATAGGGTGCGCCCGGCCGCCCGCGGAACGGCTCGCCCGCCGGGCTGATGAACAGAGCCGCCGGCCCCGCGCCGGGCGGGCCGCCTCCGGGAGGCCCGCCATGGGGCCCGTCCGGCGGACCACCCTGAAAGCGGCCGCCATGTCCGGGCGAAGGCCCCTCGGGCTCGGACGCGCAGGCGCTCACGGCGAGCAGGAGCGCCAGCGGCAGCAGGCGGTGGATCGGGCGCATGGCATGGGTCCGGAGCTGGCGTGGCGCGCGCCGATCGCAGCGCTCTCCCGCTCCTGAATGGCCGCCCGCGATGTTGGATTTGCGGCCCTTCCCGTCGCGTTCGTTTCACCAAGGTTTCAGCCGGCGGAAGTGTTGCAGGTGGGCGGGCTCGGCTGACACCCAGCTGAAATCAAGGCGTCCGAACTACAGTTATTATAAGACGTATAAGAAATAGTCTCATCGAAGGTGCGGCCCCTGCTCACCGTCTGCCTCCTGAACATCGCCCAATGGCATCAGGCCCTGCACGTGCTGCCCATCGCGGCGGCCCTCGCCCGCCGGGGTGACGTCGACGTCCACGTGGCCGTGGCGCGGCCGTCCTCCATCGCCCCGGCCCGGGCGCTGTGCGAGGCGCTGGGGGCGACGGGCGTCCGCTTCCGGGCCCTTTGGCCGAAGCCCTTCGAGGCCCTGGTCGCGCCCGCCGAGCATCCGCCGAAGCGGCTGATGCTGGCCGCCGCCGCGCCGTTCCTGGCCCGCTGCGACGCGCTGGTGGCGCCCGAGCGGACGTCGCTCTTCCTGAAGCGCATCGGCGTGCGGCGGCCGCTGATGATCCACTCGGACCACGGCGCCGGCGACCGCGCGGTGGGCTACGAGCCGCGCATCGCCCAGTTCGATTTCGCACTCCTGGCCGGCGCCAAGCAGGAGGCGCGCATGCTGCGCGAACGCCTGATCCAGCCCGGCCGCTACCGGATCGTCGGTTATCCGAAGTTCGAGGCCGCCCACGCGAGCCGCGACGGCGAGGGCCGGCTGTTCCCGGTCGGGCGGCCGACCGTGCTCTACAACCCCCATTTCGACCCCGAGTTGGGCTCCTGGGATCGGCGCGGGCTGGAGGTGATGCAGGCCTTCGCCGGCCAGAGCCGGTTCAACCTGATCTTCGCACCACACCTGCGGCTGGCTCAGCGGGTGCGCGGCCTGGCGGAACAGGTCGCGCCGTTCGCCGCCCTGCCGCACGTCCACGTCGACCTCGGCGGTCCGCGGAGCTGCGACATGACCTACACGCACGCCGCCGACGTCTACCTGGGCGACGTCAGCAGCCAGGTCTACGAGTTCATCGCCCGGCCCCGACCCTGCGCCTTCCTCGACGCCGGCGGGGTGCTGGACCCGCACGATCCGAATACGGCGCACGCGCGCCTCGGCCCCATCGGGTTCGAGGGCGACGACGTCCTGGCGCTGGTGGACGAGGCGGTCCAGACCTTCGGCGCCTACCACGCCCCCCAGCTCGCGGCGTTCGGGCACACCTTCGACCTCGCCGAACGCTCGTGCTCGGAACGCGCGGCCGAGGCGGTGGTCGACGCCGTCGCCCAGGCCCGGCGCCTGCGCCGCCCTTCGCCGCTCCGCCGGCCCGTGCTCGCCACCGCGCTGCCGCGGGAGCCCGCGCCCTGAAGCCGCCCGCCTATCCGCCCTGGGCGCGGGACGTGCTGAAGGGCCTGCTCGGCGTGCGGCTGAACGGCGACGTGCCCGAGCGGATGTGCGACCTGGGCCTACGGCCGACCCTCGGCCCGCGACGCCAGCGGCGGCTGGAGCTGTTCCGGGGCCATCGGCTGCTGTTCATCCACGTGCCGAAGACGGCGGGCATGGCGGTCAGCCAGGCGGTCTACGGCGAGCAGGTGCATCACGCCTCGATCCGCTACTACCGCGCCGTCGCGCCGGAGCTAGCGGCGGCGTGCCAGACGTTCGCCGTCGTGCGCGACCCGATCGACCGCTTCCGTTCGGCCTTCGCCTATGCGCAGGGCGACGGGAGCTGCGACAACGACGTGTCCGAACCGTTCCGGACGCCTTACCGCTCGTTCCGCGACGTGGACGACGCGCTCGACCACCTGGAGACCGTGTCCTGGCCCTATGGCGTGGACCACATCTTCCGGCCGCAGTCATGGTACCTCACCGACCGCGACGGCGCGATCGCGGTCGACCACCTGGTCACGATGCCGAACCTGGCCCAGGCGTTGACCGCGCTCGCGCCCTGGGCGCCGCCGCTGCTGCAGGTCAACCGCTCGACGGTCAAGAAGCCGCGCCTGACCTCGCGCCAGGAATGGCGGCTGCGCTACCTCTACGCCTCCGACCTCCCGCTGGCCCACCTGGCGCACGCCTCGACGGCGGCGATCCTCGCGCGGTGGCGGCTGGACGGCTGATCGTCAGGTCAGGAAGTCGATCAGAGACGTCTGCTTGAAGGACTGGAAGACATAGGCCGCGGCCTGGACAGAGAGCTGGGCCTGCTCCAGATCGGCGGAGGCCTGCGCCAGGTCGGCGTCGGTGATGCCGCCGATCATGCCTGTGATCGAGGTTTGGCGTGCTTCGAGGTCGGTGCTGACCGTGTCGAGGCGGGCCTGGTTCGTGCCGTTGCGGGCGACGTTGAGGTTCAGGTCCTGGCCGATCTGGCTCCAGCTCGACAGCTGGCTTTCGAGGAACGACTGCTGGGCGGGCGTGAGCTCGCCGGTGAAGGGGCCGTTCGGGCCCTCGTTGAACGCCTGGAAGGCCTTGAGCGCCGTCATCATCCCGGTCCCGACGTCGTCGGCGCGGAAGCCGGTCGTCAGGGTGGTGGCGTCGTCGACCTTCGAGGTCGCGGCATAGTCGTCGTTCTTGAAGAAGTCGGAGATCGTCGTGCCGCCCGCCGTCAGGTCCGACAGGCTGGTCGCTGTCACGGGACGGGTGTTCACCTGGCCGCCGGCGAACAGGTACTTGCCGTCGTACTGGGCGTTGAGGCCGGCCACGGCGGTGCTCATCTGGCCCTGGATGTCCGAGACCAGCGTGTCGGCCCGGCCGCTTGCCAGCGCCTCGGTCATCAGCTGACGGATCTGGGCGGCGGCCCCCGAGACGCGGCTGAGGCTGGTGTCCTGGGCGTCCAGCTTGGCTGACAGGGCCTGGCTCTTGTCCTGGTAGGTGGCGACCTGGCTCTGCAGCGACCGCGCGGCGGTCAGGAACTCGGCGTTGTTCGCATAGTCCTTGAGGTCCTGGCCGTTGCGCTGGGTGGACAGCTTCTGGCCCGCCGCGGCCTGAGCCGCCTGGGCGGTCTTCAGGTTGGCGAGCATGCTGGCGTAGGAGCCGGCGGTGGTGACGCGGGTGACCATGGTGCGGCTCCTCAGACGATCTTGAACAGGTCGTCGAACATTTCGCTGATCGCCTGGATCAGCTTCGCCGAGGCGGCGTAGGCCTGCTGGTAGGTGGTGAGGTTCACCAACTCCTCGTCCAGGTTCACGCCCTCGGCCGACTGGCGGCGCGCGTTGGCCTGCGAGGCGACGGCCTCGGACGAATTCGCCCGGCTCTCGGCGGTGGCGGCCGCGCGGCCGACGGCGCCGCCGAACTGGGCGGCGTAGTCGGAGAGGGTCGTGCTCAGGGCGCCCAGGTCGCCGGCGGCGGGGAAGTCGATCTTCACCTGGCCGGCCGCGGCCAGGGCCTGCGCGCCGCTGCCGTCGCCCGGCGCCACCGAGATCGCGCCGACCGCGGCCGAGGCGTCCACCTTACCGGCTGCGAGCTGCTTGGGATCGGCGGCGATGTCGGCGCGCACCGTGTAGCCGCCTGCCCCATCGGACACGACGAGATCGTTCAGCCCGAACGAATGCGAGAAGCCGCGGCCGTCCTTGGCCGACGTGCCCTCGTCGACGGCCACGCCCGCGCCGCCGGTCGCGTTCAGGCTCAGCTTGCCGTCGGTGAAGCTCGCCGAACCGGCCGAACCCAGCGCCGTATTGAGCTGATCGAGGAAGTCGGCCGGGGTGAAGGCCACGCCCGCGGCGCCGTCCACCGAGATGGTCCCGGCGTCGAAGTCGATATCGATCGTCCGCGTCGTGGTGTTGGCCGTGCGGTCCACGAGCACGACGCTGGCCGAGCCGGTGAAGCCGGTGACGGCGGTCGGCAGGTCCACGCCCACATCGCGCCCCGTCAGGGTGGCGGGGGGCGGCGCCGCGGTGGAATCGTTGTGGGCGGCGTTGAGCTGGTCGGCCGCGCGGGCGGTGAAGGCGTCGAGCTGGTCGACCAGCCCCGGCAGGTCGTCGTCGCGCAGGTCGATCAGGCCCCGCAGCACGCCGCTCGCCACCTGCATCGGCTGCGAGGTGGGCGAGCCGTCCGGCTGGACGCTCACATGGTCGGTGGCGTTGGCGTCATAGGTCAGCTTGGCGGCGCCGTCGCCGGCCAGCAGGACACCCGCGCCCGATCGGACGTCGACCCCGCCCGATGCGCGGGCGGAGAGCTTCACGTCCATCAGGCCGGCGAGCTCGTCGATCAGCTGGCTCTGCAGGTTCTCCGAGCCGGTGGTGTCGGCGCCCGAGGCCTTGGCCCGGCCGATGTCGCCGTTCAGGCCAGCGATCTGGTCGAGCAGCGAATTGGCGCGGTCCACCGTCGCCGAGGCCTGGCTGTCGACTGACCGCTGCATGCCGGCGAGCTGGTCGCCGATGCGGTCGGCGGCGGTGAAGAAGTCCTGGATCTCGGAGATCGCCTGGCTGCGCAGCAGCGACGAGCTGGGGTCGTCGGCCAGGCTCTGGAAAGCGCCGAAGATGCCGTCCAGGCCGCTGAAGAAGCCGGTGTCGGAAGAGGGATCGCCGAACAGGCCCTGGGCGCTGTCCAGCTGGTCCGAGACCGTTGACCACCGCTCGGCGTCGGCGCTGGCGGTCAGCGAGGCCGACTGCAGGTACTGGTCCGCGGCGCGCTTGATGCCGGTGATCTCGACGCCCGCGCCGGCGCCGCCCAGCACGAGCTGCTGCTGGCTGACGAGCTTCCGGACGTACCCGGCCGTGTTTACGTTTGCGATGTTGTCGGAGACCACGCCGACCGCCGTCTGGGCGGCCTGCAGGCCCGAGCTGGCGCTGCGCAGGGCGGCGGTGAGCGACACGATTCAGCCCTCCGCCCGGCAAGAATTGACCGGCGACCCGGCGAAAATTGCCGGGTGGAAGGCGCGCGAAGGCGGCGTCGACACAGGGGGCCGCGACGAGAACATGCAGGGGCGCTCCGCAGAGGCGTGGACTTCGGTCCCGGGGTCGCAAGAGCTGCGCCATATGCGGCCCAGGAGCGAACACGCAGCGCCTGGGCGGCAAAATGCGCCGTTAATTTATATGGTTAATCCGAGGAATATCTAAAAATAGTTCAGTTAAAACTGTTGTCGGGTGAAGCGCGCGTGGCTTGGTTGCGGCGGGAGAGGACGATGCCGACGAGGCGCCCTGGATCCGAGGCCGGCGCGGGCGGCCCGACGTCGGAGGCTGCAGATTTTTCCCGGGCCGCCCGCCGCGTCGGGCATTGAGGGATCGTGCGCCTGGCGCGTCGGAAGCTGCAGCGCCCGGGGTCGATCCGGCGAATACAGGGGCGCGGGGAGAGGAGACTTGCGGGTTCACCGCGCGGGCGCGACGGCGGCGCTCTGCATCACCCTGATCGCGCTGGCGGGTGGGCCGGCGGCCGCGGCCTGCCGCGGCGCCGAAGGCCACGCGGCGGACTTCGGCGGGCGGCGCGTCTTCCTGTGGTCGCCGCTGGCGCTGGCGGGGGCCAAGGCCGGCGGCGCGGGCGCGGCGCGGCGGGCGATCCTGGCGCGGGCCGACGCGGCGCTGGTCGGGCCGGACTACACGGTGACCAGCAAGACCCGCACCCCGCCCTCGGGCGACAAGCACGACTACATGAGCATGGGCCCGTACTGGTGGCCCGATCCCGCCCGGCCGGGGGGCGAGCCCTACATCCGCCGCGACGGCGAGGTGAACCCCGAGCGCGACGGCGCGGCCTTCGACGTCACCGCCATGGACCGGATGAGCGCGGCGGTCGAGGCGCTGGCCCTGGCCCACTATCTCACCGACGATCCACGCTATGCCGCCCGCGCCGCGAAGCTGGTGCGGACCTGGTTCCTGGATCCAGCCACGCGGATGAACCCCAACACCGACTACGCCCAGGGCGTGCCCGGCCGCACGCCCGGTCGGCAAGAGGGCGTGCTCGACACCTACCGGCTGGTCCGGGTGCTCGAAGGCGTGGGCCTGATCCAGCCGGCGGGCGCGCTGTCGGCCCAGGAGATGGCCGGGCTGAGGGCGTGGTTCTCGGCCTACGTAGACTGGATGGCCACGAGCCCGAACGGGCGCGGAGAAGCGGCGGCGCGCAACAACCACGCGCTCTGGTACGACCTGCAGCGGGCGCACTTCGCCCTGTTCGCGGACCGTGCGGACGTGGCTCGCGAGATCGCCGCGAAGTTTGGGCCGACGCGGCTGGCGGTCCAGGTCGCGTCCGACGGCTCGCTGCCGGAGGAGCTGACCCGCACGCGCGCGCTGCACTACACGGCCTTCGCCCTGCAGGCGGCCACGGGCGTGGCCGACCTCGGCGCGTGCGTCGGCGTCGACGTTTGGCGCTATGCGACGCCGGACGGGCGTGGCCTGAAGCGCGCGATGGGCTTCCTGGCGGGCTACGCGGGGCGGGAAGGGGACTTCCCCTATCCGGAACTGAAGCCGGGCCCCAGCGACGAGATGCTGGAGGCGCTGGCGCGCGCGGCCTCGGCCTACCGCGACCCGGCCCTGGCCAAGGCCGCCGCGGGCGTCGCGGCTCGTCGCCCGGCCAGCGACCTGCAGCTCACGGTGGTCCGCGATGCGCGGTGAGCCCGCCCCGCTTGCCGCTGCCGGGCGGCGCGGCCATCCTTCCATCGGAGTAGGGGCATGAGGCCGCACTTGGCGCCGCAGGAGGACAGCCGGGAGACGTTCCTGCGTGAGCTGTCGGCCCGCTACCGACAGCCCCTGATCGCCTATTTCCAGCGCCGCGTCCGCTCGCGCGAGGAGGCCGAGGACCTGACACAGGAGGTCTTCCTGCGGCTCTCGAGGCGGCTGGATGTGGAGCAGGTGGACAACGCCGAGGCGTTCCTCTTCCGCACCGCCGTGAACCTGCTGCGCGACCGCGCGCGGCGGGGAAAGACCGCGGCCAGCCACATGGACGAACTGGTCCATCGCGCGGGGGTTGAGGAACTGTCCCCCGAGCGCGTCGTAGAAGGCAGACAGTCGCTGGCGAGCGTCCTGCGCGCCCTCGACGAACTCGACGAACGCACCCGTGACGCCTTCATCCTCCATCGCCTGGAGGGGATGCGCCACGCCGAGATCGCCGGCCTGTTCGGCGTTTCAGTGAGCTCGGTCGAGAAGTACATCATCAAGGCCATCGCGCATCTGGCGAAGCGCACGGCCGCCCATCGAGCCTGACCGTGTCCGAACCCGACGACAGCCTGTACGAGGAAGCCGCGGCCTGGGTGCTGCGGGCGCCCGACGTGCGCGACGACCCGGCGTTGCGGGCGGCCTTCGAGGCCTGGCGGGCGCAGAGCCCGGCGCATGCCGAGGCCTATGCCGACGCCGCGGGCGTCTGGGACTTCGTCGCCGACCAGGCCGCCGCGCCCGAACTGCTGCAGCGCCGCCGCGACGCGCTGGACCGCGCTCGCGCGGCCGGCCGACGGCGCTGGGGCCGGGCGCAGCCGGACCGCCGGATGATCGCCGCCGGCGTGGCCGCGGCCGTGGCCGCGCCGCTGGCGGTGCTGGGCTGGACTCGCTTCCGGGCGCCGGAGGCCCAGGCCTACGCCACGGGCCACGGCGAGCAGCGCACCCTGCTGCTCGCCGACGGCTCGCGGCTGTCGCTGGACGCGCTGACCCGCGTGGAGGTGACGCTGGCGCGCACCGAGCGGCGGATCGAGCTGGTTTCGGGGCGGATGAACATAGAGGTGGCCAAGGACCCTGAGCGGCCGCTGCGAGTGCGGGCGGCCGGCTCCACGGTCACCGCGATCGGCACCGTCTTCACCGTCGAGCGCGGCGCGCAAGCGGTTGTGGTGACCCTTGTCGAGGGACGCGTGGCGGTGCGCCGCGCCCAGGGCGGGCCGGTGGAGATGCGGCCGGGGCAGGAACTGACCCTGGCGCCGAACGGCGAGGCCAGCCTGCGTGAGCGGGTGGACACCGAGCAGGCCCTGGCCTGGCGCGAGGGCAAGCTGATCTTCGACGACGAGCCGCTAGGGGCGGCGGCGACCCGGATGAACAACTACGGCGCGCGCCGGATCGTGGTGGAGGGCGCGGCCCAGGACCTGCGGATCAGCGGCGTCTTCCGCGCCGGTGACGTCGAGGCCTTCGTCGGCGCCGTGGAGAGCTATTTCGCGGTGGACGCGACCTGGGACGCGACCACGGTGGTGCTGCGGGCCAAGACGCCCGCGGTGACCCGCGCGCCGGCCTGACGCCGGGCGCGAACGAGAAAAGACGGCGAAAACGCCGGGGGAGGACGGATGAGGGCCGATCGCGGGGCGAGACGCCGCCACGCGTGGATCGCAAGCGCCGCGTTCGCGGCCGCCCTCGCTTGCATGGTCGCACCGGCGGGAAGCTTCGCGGCCGAGGCGCCGGCCCGGACCTTCAACATCCCCGCCCGCGACCTGGCCGACGCGCTGCGGGCGTTCGGCGACGCCTCCGACACCCAGATCCTGTTCTCCAAGCGCCTGGTGGCCGGCCGTCGCAGCCCCCCCGTCCAGGGTCGGTTCTCGGAAGATGAGGCGTTGCGCCGGCTGCTCGCCGACACCGGCCTCACCTGGCGGCGCACGGCGGCCAACGTGATCCTGGTGACCGAGGCCAAGACCGCTGCGGCGCCGCGCGTGCAGCGCGTGCGGCTGGCGCAGGCAGGCGAGGGCTCATCCGGCGTGGTCGCCGCGCCGCTCGCGCCCGCCCTGGTCGAGGAGGTGATCGTCACCTCGGGCAAGCGGCCCGAGCGGGTGCAGGACGTGCCGGCGTCGGTGCTGGTGGTGACGGCTGCGACCATGGAGCGGTCCAACGTCCGCGACTTCGACGACCTGGTGAAGATCACGCCCTCGGTGACGATCACCAAGACCAGCCAGCCGGCCAACAACTCGATCAACATCCGCGGGATCGGCACCTACGCCTTCTCGATCGCCACCGAGCCCAGCGTGGCGGTGGTGATCGACGACATCCCGCAGGCGTTCCAGGCGGCGGCCTTCGCGGCCCTGGTGGACGTCCAGCGGGTCGAGGTGCTGCGCGGGCCGCAGAACACCCTGTTCGGCAAGGCCGCCTCGGCCGGGGTGGTGAGCGTCACGACCCAGCCGGCCACCGACACCTTCACCGCGCGGATGGACGCGCTGGCCACCGAGGATCACGAATACCGGCTGGCCGGCACCGTCTCGGGCCCGATCACGCCGACGCTGAAGTTCCGGCTGGCGGCCAACTACAGCGACTATCGCGGCAACATCTACAACCTCACCACCCGCGAGTGGCTGAACGGCAATTCCGACACCACCCTGCGCGGCAAGCTGGTTTGGGAGCCGTCGGCCGACTGGTCGGTGACGCTCTCGCCCTACATCATCCGCACTCTGGCCTCGTGCTGCGTGGGCGCCCAGTCGGTGCTCACACCCGGCGTCACGCTGGGCCGCAACAACGTTCCGCAGTCGACGGCGCTGGCGGGGATCACCGTCGGTCCCGACAACCATCGCACCCGGATGGACGTGAACGCCCGCGGCAACGCGCTGGATTACGGAACGGGCCTGAAGGTCACCCGCCGCATCGGCGACCACACGCTGGATTCCATCTCGTCGTACGATCGCTACGACCTCTACGACCGGCAGGATACCGACTCGACCGACATCGACTTCAGCCAGTTCGCGCCGACGGCGCCGCGGGGCGGCTCGGCCAACGGCGGCTACTTCAAGATCAACTCGGTCACCCAGGAGCTGCGTCTGACCTCGCCCGCCGACGGGCGGCTGACCTGGGTGGGCGGGCTCTACTATTCCGAGACCAATTCCGAGCGGTACTTCGTGCGCGGCTCGAACACGCTGGGCAACTTCAACGGCCTGGCCTCGCTGCCCACCACCAACGGCACGGCCTATTCGGCCTATCTCTCGCGCGCCGAGGCGGTGAACTACGCCGCCTTCGGCCAGGGCGCGTTCGCGGTGACCGACGCCCTCGACGTCCTGGCCGGCGTGCGGGTGAACCGCGAGAAGATCCGCTACACCTTCCTCGACCTGGGCAACCGCGTGACCTACGGCAGCCCGGAGTGCTCGACCGCCAGCCCGACGCTGCCGGTCCAGACCTGCAACAGCGATACATCGGTCACCGGCCGGGTGGGCCTGCGCTACCGGTTCGGCCCGAATGTCATGGCCTTCGCCACCTATTCGCGCGGCTACAAGGGCCTGGCCTACGACCTCACCAGCACGCTGACGACGCGCACGCTGCTGACTACCGGGCCCCTGCGCGGTGTGCCCGTGGCCGACGCCGTGGCCGCCCGCCAGCCGGTGCCGCCGGAGACGGTCGACAACTACGAGGTCGGGTTCAAGGCCAGCTTCTTCGGCCGCCGGCTGACCTGGAACGTCACCGCCTTCGACATGATCTTCGAGGGCTTCCAGGCCCAGAGCCGCGACCTGATCACCAACCAGAACATCCTGAACAGTATCGGCAAGGTCACGTCCTGGGGCGTCGAGACCGAGCTGGCGGCGGTGGTCGGCGAGCACCTGACGCTCAACGCCAGCGGCGCCTACAACAAGGCGACGCTCAAGGATTTCCCGAACGCCAACTGCTACGGCTTCCAGACCGCCGCCGAGGGCTGCGTCGGCGGCCTGCAGGACCTGTCGGGCAAGCCGCTGCCGAACGCGCCGCGCTGGAACGTCAACGTCGGCGGCCAGTACGAGGTTCCGCTGGCCGGCGGCGAGCTGCGCGGCTTCGTCCAGGCCACAGCGCGCTGGCAGTCGAAGGTGATCTTCAACCTCCTGCAGGACCCGGACTCCGTACAGAAGGCCTACGGCACGGTGAACGTCGCGGCCGGCGTGCGCGGCGACCGCTGGAAGGCCGGCGTCTTCGTCAACAACCTCTTCGACGAACGCTTCGCGCTCACCAAGGGCCGCGACGCCCAGTGGAACATCAGCCAGACCGCCAACCCGCCCACCGACGCCGTCACGTGGAAGCCCGCGCGCGACAGCTTCCGCTACGGCGGCGTCCGGCTCTCGGTCAGCTACTGAGATGAGCCCTCAAGTGCCCCCCATGTTTTCCCGCAACGTGCTCCGCGCGAGCCTCCCCGCCCTGGCCCTCGCGCTCGCGGGGCCGGCCGTGGCCCAGGCGCCGGCGCCGCTTGCACCTTACGAGACGACCGTCCGCGAGCGCATCCGGCCGGGCGTCGAGCGGCTGCTGGACCAGTTGGCGCGCGACGGGCGCGGCATGGCGATCGACGGCGTCCCGGTCTTCAACGGCGACGACAAGTTCCTGCCCGGCAAGATCGCGCTGGGGCTAGCCGACTCCATCGAGGGCCTGCCCGCCGACGACCCCAAAGTCGCCCGCCGACTGGCCGACTTCCGCCGGATCGCCCGCCTGACGGTCGACGACGCCAACGACAGCTGGGGCATCTACTACTACCTGTCGGCGCTGGCCGCCCTGCAGGCGCGCGGCGAGCTCGGCCAGGCGCTGGACCCGCTGACGCTGGCGAAGCTGAAGGTGCGGCTGGACTGGCGCACGTTCGTGGAAACCCAGGCGTTCACGCTCATCGACCATCCCAACAACTACTACTGCGTGGCCTTCGGCATCGCCCGCCTGCGCCACCAGTTGGGCTGGGAGGATGCCTCAGGCTCGGAGCGGCTGCTGGCGGCGATGCTGCAGCACTACCGCGAGTATTCCGGCCCCTACGGCTTCGCCGACGAGACCGACGGAGAGGGGCGCTTCGACCGCTACAGCGTGCTGCTGGCGGGCGAGATCTCGCAGCGCTTCCTGGAGACCGGCGGCGAGCCGCCCGCCGAGGTGAAGGGCTGGCTGCGCAAGTCGGCTGACGTGATGCTGATGCGGCTGAACGCCGACGGCCGCGGCTTCGAGTACGGGCGCAGCCTGGGGCCGTACAGCGAGACCTCGATCATCGAGGTGCTGACCGCCGCGGCGAACCTGGGCCTGCTGACCCCCGCCGAGAAGGACCTGGCCTATGCCTACGCGGCGCGGGCGGCGCAGCGCTACGCCCAGGTCTGGCTCGATCCGGCGACGGGCTCGGTGAACCTCTGGGACGGCGGGCGGCGGACGGACGCCTATCGCGGCAAATTCCGGATCCTGGGCGAAAACCTGTCGCTGGCCCACCAGTACGCCTACACCGCCGCCGCCTGGCGCCGGCTGGGCTATGGCGACAAGGCCCCGTCGGCCGACTGGGCCCGCGGTCTCGGCGCCCTGCCGAAGCGCGCCGTGACTTGGTTCGCCAAGGGGGAGCATGACCGACTGCTCGTCACCCTGCGCGATCGCGGCCGGGTGATCGGCCTGCCGCTGATCAGCGGCGGCGAGGGCCAGCACATGAACAGCCCGTACGCGCCGATCCCCTATTCGGCGGGCATGCTGGAAGGCGTGGCCGACGAGGTGGCGCCGTTGCTGGTCCCGCACTTCACCCTGGCCGACGGCGCGGTGCTGGCGCCGCTGGCCTACATCGCCGACGTCCGGATCGCGGAGGGCGCGAGCACGACCGGCGTCACCTACCGCCTGACCGCCATGGACCGGCTGGGCGAGCGCAGGCCGCGGCCCGACGCGCGGATGAGGGCCGAGACCCGCTACGAATTCGCGCCCGGCCGGATCACCCGCATCGACACCTATCGGCCAGCCGGTCCGCTGGCTCTGTCGGGCGTCACCCTGCAGTTCGCGGCCTTCGACGCGACGCCGAGCGGGGTCGGCCCGAGCTTCCGCTACGCCGGCCCGGGCGTCCGGACCTTCGCCGCCAAGGGCTTCGAGCGCTGCGAGGCCAAGGCCGCCGACGGTGACCCGGCCTTCCGTGCGCCTGAGCAGGCGATGCGCAGCGTGGTCACCTGCCGGATCGGCGCGCGGACGCTGAGCGCGCCGCTCGAACTCAGCTGGACCCTTACCTATGACTAGGCTGGCCAAGCGGGCGACCATCCACGACGTGGCGCGCCATGCGGGCGTCTCCAGCCGCGCCGTCACGCGCGTGACACGCGGCCTGTTCGCCGAGGTGAACGCCGACGTGCGGCGGCGCATCGAGGCGGCCATCGCCGACCTGCGCTACGAGCCGACGCCGGACGCCCAGACGCTGAGCCTGGGCCGCTCGCGCCGGGTGGCGCTGCTGATCGACAACCCGAACCCCGAGTATGTGATGCGGGTGCAGGAGGGGGTGCTGGCCGGCCTCAGCGGTTCGGGCCACACGCTGCTGGTCCACGCCTGCCCGGCGCATGCGCCCGACCTCCTGGAGCGGCTGCGGGACTTGGTGGAGCGGCTCAAGCTGTTCGGGGTGATCCTGATCCCGCCGTTCTCGGACGACCCGAGGCTGCCGGCGCGGCTGGAGGCGCTGGGTTGCGACTACGTGCGCCTCGCGGCGACGCCGTCGTCGCGGCCGGAGCAGACCGTGCGCAACGAGGACCGGCTGGGCGCGCGGCTGGCCGGCAGACGGCTTCTGGCGCTGGGCCACCGGCGGCTGGCGATGATCTGCGGGCCCGACAGCTTCGCCTCCAGCCGCGAGCGCCGCGCCGGCTTCGAGGACGCGCTGACGGAGTATGGGCTTGCGCCTACCGCCGCCCTCTTCACGGCGGGCGGCTACACCTTCGCGTCGGGCCGGTTGGCGGCGGAGTCACTGCTGTCGCTGGACGAACCGCCCACGGGGATCTTCGCCAGCAACGACGAGATGGCCGCGGGCTTCCTGCACGCCGCCCTCCAGCGCGGCCGGGCCGCGCCGCGCGACTTCAGCCTGATCGGCTTCGACGACCTCACGATCTCGCGGCTGACCCACCCGCCGCTCAGCACGGTGAGCATGCCGATCTACGAGGCCGCCGCCCTGGCCGCCCGCCGCCTGGTCGCCCCTCCAGGCGAGGTGGTCGAGGCGCCGCTCCGCGCGCCCGAGCTGATCGTCCGCAGCTCCTGCGCCCCGCTCGGCTGACCGCCGGACACCTCATTTTCCGCCGCCGTTGAGGGAGCGCCGTCCTGGCGCGTCGGAAGCTTCAGCGCTCGGGCCGGCTCGCCGCCGATCCAACGACAAGGGCGTGTCGAATGGGGGAGACGACAGTTGCGTGCCGACCGCACGACGGCGCCTTGCGCCGGCCTGACCACGCGAGCCGCCGGGCGTCCCCATCGCCCGGCCGCGGCCGCGTCGCACGACGACCACCACACGACCTAGCGCGCACCACGGCCCGCCGCGCGCGGACCGTCAAGAAATGACACCGGTCCCAAAGCGGATCGGAAGGAACGGGAGGGAACCGAATGAACCGCAAGATTTCGCTGCTGACGGGCGTGGCCATGCTGTGCCTCGCGGGGACCCAGGCCTCGGCCCAGACGGCCGCGCCGAGGGCCGACGAGGTCGACGAGGTCATCGTTACGGGCCTGCGCGCCTCGCTGCAGAAGGCGGCCGAGCTAAAGCGCGATGCGCCTCAAGTCATCGACGTCATCACCGCGGAGGACGTCGGCAAGCTGCCCGACGCCAACGTGGCCGAGGCGCTGCAGCGCGTGACCGGGGTGCAGATCACCCGCGTGTTCGGCGAGGGCCAGTCGGTCTCGGTCCGCGGCCTGCAGCAGGTGCGCGTCGAGGTGGACGGCCGGACCCTGCTGGGCTTCTCGGCGCGCCTGTCGCCGCCCGAGAACGAGCAGCTGGGACGCTCGTCGGGCCTGGACTCGGTGCCGTCGAGCCTGTTCGGCCGGCTGGAGGTGCGCAAGACGCCGCTGTCCAGCGACGCCGAGGGCGGCTTGGGCGGGACGGTCAACCTGGTGACGCCCAAACCCTTCGACTTCAAGGACACCACGGTCTCGCTGCGCGGCACCGCCACCTATTCCGACGTGTCCGACAAGCTCGAGCCGGGCTTCGCCGGCCTGGTCTCGAAGAAATTCATGGACGGCCGGCTGGGCGTCCTGATCGCGGCCGAGTACCAGAAGCGGACCTCGACCGTTCAGGCGTTCGAGCGGAACAACTTCCTCAACCGCAACTACACGGTCGGCGGCCAGACGATGGTCCAGCAGACGCCGGTGCTGCTGCAGTACGAGAACTTCGTCGTCGACCGCTCGCGCCGGGGCGTGAACGGCGCGGTGCAATTCGAGGCGACGCCGAACTTCACGGTGACGGCCGAGGCGCTCTATTCGAAGCTGGTCACCGGCCGCCACCAGGACTTCCTGTCCTGGCGCCTGCCGACGACGGCCAACCCGGTCACCAACGCCGTCGTCGAGAACGGCTTCGTCGTCGCCGGGACCGCCAACGGCACGCTGAACACCGCCGGCCAGATCCGCAACGAACCCACCGAGAGCTTCCTCTATGCGCTCAACGGGAAGTACGACAACGGCAAGCTGAAGGTCGTCGCCGACGGCTACTACAGCAAGGGCACGATCGATCAGACGATCCAGATCATCACGCTGCAGGGCGCGGCCGCGGTCCCAGGCTCGTTCGACTTCCGTAACAACACCATCCCGAGCCTCAGCCTGGGCACGGCCGCCGCGCCCTATGACCTCACCAACCCGGCCAACTACAACCTCGCCACCAACGGCGTGCGCAGCAACCGGCTCATCGGCAAGCTCGACGAGTGGACCGGCAAGGTCGACATCTCGTACGACTTCGACAACGGGTTCACCCTGAGCGGCGGCGTCCGCTACACCGACCTCGGCGCGCGTTCGAACGCCTATCGCAGCCAGGTCACCCGGCCGCGGGCCGAGATCTTCCCGACCTACGTCGGCCAGACCTCGGCGTCGTTCAACGGCGACATCCCGGGCGCCTTCCCGCGGACGTTCCTCACGACGCTGTCGACCTTCGACTACGTCTTCACCACGGCCCAGGCGGCCCAGCCGAATCCCGACGCCAGCGCGCGCTCGACGCTGCTGCCGAACGTGCAGCGCGACTACGACTTCGACGAGAAGGCGCTGGCCGGCTACGTCATGCTGTCGGCCGAAGGCGAGTTCATGGGCGTGCCGGCCAAGGCCAACGCCGGCGTCCGCGTGGTCCGCACCCGCCTGAGCGTCGATAGCTTCCAGCAGACGACGGTGGGCACGGTCACGACCTTCACGCCGGCCAACGACAAGAACAGCTTCACCAACGTCCTGCCCAGCGCCAACGTCGTGTTCAACGTGACCGACGAATTCCTGGTGCGGGTCTCGGCGTCGCAGACCATGCAGCGGGCGGGTATTGCCGACCTCGCGCCATCGACCTTCTTCAACCAGACCAACCTGACCGTCTCGGGCGGCAACGCTGACCTCAAGCCGCCGATCTCGACCCAGGGCGACGTCTCGTTCGAGTACTACACGGGCCGCAGCTCGCTGATCTCGGGGGCGGTGTTCTACAAGTCGGTGAAGGACTTCATCGCTACGGCGACGGTGCAGGAGGTGTTCCCCGGCGGCCCCGACTTCCCGATCCCGACGACCCGGCCGTTCAACATCGCCAAGGCCAAGATCAAGGGCTTCGAGCTGGGCGTTCAGCAGTTCCTGGACTTCCTGCCAGCACCGCTGGACGGGTTCGGCTTCATCGCCAACTACACCTACTCGGACTCCGAGGATAACTTGGGCTTCCCGCTCGTGGCGGTTTCCAAGAACAGCTACAACCTCGTCGGCCTCTACGAGAAGGGCCCGTTCTCGGCCCGTATCGCCTACAACTATCGCGACAAGGCGCTGTTCGAATTCTCGGAAGGCCGCCCCAGCTTCATCGGCTCGCGCTCGCAGCTCGACGCCCAGTTCGGCTTCGACGTGAACGAGCGCGTGGCGGTGCAATTCCAGGCGCAGAACCTGTTCCCGAAGGACTCGGCGACCGTGGAATACAGCGGCTCGAACTCGACCGCGCTCAATAGCTATGCCCTGTCCGAGCGCCGCTACACCTTCGCGGTGCGGGTGAAGATGTAGGCCCTGGCCGCGGCCCCGCGATGGCCACATCGTCGGGCTTTGGCGGCTGTTCGACCGTTTGAGGCTCGCAATACGTCGCTTGAGCGATGCTGCGACGACACGGCCTGGGCCGCCGCCTAGGTTCGCCGCACGATCGCGAACCGGCGGAACATCCTGGCGGGACTGGGCCTGGCGACGGCGGGGCTGGCCGGGTGCGCGCCGAAGGCCGACGGGCCGGTGCTGAAGGTCGGCAGCCAGAAGGGCGGGGCCAAGTCGCTGATGCTGGCGGCCGGGCTCCTGCAGGGGATCGAGTTCGCCGCCGCCCAGCCGCTGCTGGAGGCCATCGGCGCCGGCGCGGTCGACCTGGGGGCGGTGGGCGACGCGCCGTTCCTGTTCGCCTTCGCCAGTGGCGGCAAGGTGCGGGCCGTCCGCGCCTCGCGCACCCGCTTGGCCGAGCTGATGAGGACGGCCATGCTGGACCTGCAGGCCGACGCCGCGGGCGAGGACGTCGGACGTGCTGATCGAAGGGTGTCTGGCGCCGGCAAGGCGGCCGTCGTCGCGGCGATCTCGGGTCGCCTGCGGGCGCGAGACGGGCTTTAGCGCCCAGCCACGCTGCCGGCGATCGAACCCGCCACCTCCGAGGCCATCTTGATCTGGGCCGCCCGGTCACGGATTTCGTACCGGTCGGCGATCCAGCCGAAGTCGGTGTAGGCGACCCAGACCTTCCCGGCCGCGTCCTGGGTCACCAGGATGCGGACCGGCCAGTCGAGGCCGGCGTAGGGGTTGGACGTCAGGAACTGGGCGCCCAGCGGCGGGTTGCCGAAGACCAGCAGCTTGGAGGGCCGCAGCGGGATGTCGGCGCCTTTGGCGAGCTCGGCCTGGTCGATCTCGGTGAAGAAGCGGATGCCCTTGCCGGCGATGTCGGCCTTGATGCGCGCGACGGTGTCGTCGAAGGCGTAGGCGCTCGGGACGCGGACGACGCCCTGGGCCGTCTCGGCCGCGACGGCCGGCTCGGCGACCGCAGCCACGGCCACGGCGGCCAGGCTGAGGCTCAGGCCCATGGCGACGGCGCGGAGCGAATGGCGGGTGAAGTGGGTCATTGGAAGGATCCTTGGTCGTTGGCGGGGGATGTCGCATCCGTCATGCGCCCCGCCTCGGCCTCGTGGAGGATGATGCCCTCCATGGGATCGACGCAGGTGGTCCAGGGAGCCTGGGCCAGCACACGGGCGGTGTGGGCGTAGCCGGCCTCCCAGCGGGCCTTGATGCCGGGGGGCGAGAAGTCGATGTCCTTGGCGTGGTCCTCGCCGGCCAGCGGTGGCGAGAGCAGCCGGATCACGTGCATCTGGGTGGGGCACCCATAGGCGGCCAGCTCGCGCGCCTCGTTGGTGGCGCGGACCTCGGGCGGCAGCTTGTCGGCCAGCATGGCGATGACGTGGCGCAGCTTGTGGATCTGCTTCTGCCGCGCGATGTGGGTGATCGCGCGGCTGGAGTACTGCAGGTCCTTCTGGCGCGAGAGCACGCTCCAGATGCTGTCGGGCTCGGGCCCGTTGGGCGCCCACATGTGCACGGCGAAGACCACGCCTGAGCGGCGCGGCTTGTCGTCGAAGACCGCCTCCACCGGCGTGTTCGAGAGGATGCCGCCGTCCCAGTAGAGTTCGCCGTCGATGCGGACGGCCGGGAACGCGGGGGGCAGGGCGCCCGAGGCCATGACATGGCGCGCGGTCAGAACGTCGTCGCGGCTGTCGAAGTAGCGCATCTGGCCGGTCTGGACGTTGGCGGCGCCGACCGTCAGGCGCGGGCGCCCTGCGTTCAGCAACTGGGCGTCGAGCAGTTCGCCCAGGGTCTTTTCCAGTGGGTCGGTCGAATAGTAGCCGGCGAGTTCCGAGCCCAGCGGCGTCTGCATGCCGAGGAACGCCCAGGGGTTGGGGCGGAAGAAAGCCTCCAGCCCGTTCGCCACGGTCATGGCGTTGGCCATCAGGGCGCCGACGCCCGGCAGCATGCCGGCGAACTGGACGGCGCGGGAGTGGGTCATGCGCGTCCAGAACTCGCGCATCCGCTCGAGCCGGCGGCCGGGCTCGTTGCCGGCGATCAGGGCGGCATTGATGGCGCCGATCGAGGTGCCGATCACCCAGTCGGGCTCGACGCCGGCCTCCTGCAGCGCCTGGTAGACGCCGGCCTGGTACGCGCCCAGCGCGCCGCCGCCCTGGAATACCAGGACGACCTGGCCGAGCTTGGCCTTGTCGAGGGCGGGGGAGGTCTTGGCGGCGGTCTTCATGTCGCCCTTGTCCCAGGCGCGCAGGTCCAGCGGAAATGTCGGCTGGCTAATCACACCATGCGCGGACCGCATCGGCCGCCTGGTCTCGCGCGCGCGAAGGATTCAACAGTATTGGTGCGGGAACGCGCCGCGCATGGCGGCGATAACTTAAAGCGAATTCAGCGCGTGACGGCGGGCTTCTAGCTTCCGGGCCATCGGACAACCCGAAGAGAGAAGACGATGAAAGCCCCCCTGATCCTCGCGGCGACGGCCTCGCTGGCCGCCGCCCTGTTCGTTTCCGGCGCCGCTGCCGCCGGCGAATGCCCCGCCGCCCAGATGCGCACCGACGCCCGCACGGCGGGCGAGACCATGCCCGCCAAGGTCACCGACACCGAGCTCGCCTTCGTGGGCCTGGGCGACCAGATCGGCGGCCTCGACAACCGCCGCCTGCGCCTGCGCCGGCTCGTGGTCCAGCCGGGCGGCGTCGTGCCGTGGCACAGCCACACCGACCGGCCCGCCCTGATCATGACGGTCTCGGGCCAGATCACCGAGTACGCCTCGAACTGCGCCGTGGGCATCGACCACAAGGCCGGCGACGTGGCCCGCGAGGTCAAGGGCGTCAGCCACTGGTGGAAGAACAACGGCAAGGTCCCCGCCGTGCTGATCGCCGCCGACATCAAGAACGACGCCGACACCACGGCCGCCGCCGACCACATGTGAGCAACGCCCGCGGCGCCGCTATCCCCCGCCCGGCGCGCCGCGGGTCCCAGAGAGCCTGCACTCCCCCAAGTCCCAGGCCTCTCGAAGGCGTGCGGAGTCTCCCGGTCTGTCCGGGGACCCCGCACGCCTTTTTCGCGCCCGGAGCCCTCGAATGACCCCTGATCCCAACGCCCCTGCCCGTCGCGCCGTCATCGGCCTGATCGGCTTCCTCACCCTCGTCGACCTGTTCGCGGCCCAGGCCATCCTGCCGACGCTGGCCAGGATGTACGCCGTGCCGCGCTCGGCCATGGGCGTGGCGGTCAACGCCTCCACGATCGGCATGGCCGCCGCCGGCCTGGTCGTCGCCCTGGTCAGCCATCGGCTGCCGCGTCGGGGCGGGATCTGGGTCAGCCTCGCGCTGCTGGCGATCCCGACCACGCTCCTGGCGCACGCCCCCGACCTGGCGACCTTCACGGCGCTGCGGATCGCCCAGGGCGTGTTCATGTCGGCCGCCTTCACGCTCACCATGGCCTACCTGTCGGAGCAGAACACCGGGGCGGCCACGGCCGGCGCGCTGGCGGCCTACATCACGGGCAACGTCGCCTCGAACCTCGTGGGGCGGCTGATCTCGTCGGCGGTGGCCTCGGCGGCCGGCGTGGCGTTCAACTTCTATGTCTTCGCCCTCCTGAACCTGGCAGGCGCGGCGCTGGTCTGGTTCACCCTGCAGAGCGCGCCGGCCATGGGCGTCTCGGATGGCCAGATGCGGCGGCCGGCGCTCGCGCGGATCGCGGCCCACTTCGGCAACCGCTGCCTGGTGGCCAGCTTCGGGATCGGCTTCTGCGTGCTGTTCGCCTTCCTGGGCGTCTTCACCTACGTGAACTTCGTGCTGGCCGAGGCGCCGCTGCGGCTCACGCCCATGGCGCTGGGGCTGGTCTATTTCGTCTTCCTGCCGTCGATGATCACCACGCCCTTGGCCGGCCGCGCGGCCAGCCGCTTCGGGCCCCGGCCGACGTTCTTCGCCTCGCTGGGGCTCGCGGTGGCCGGCTTGCCGCTACTGCTCGCCGGCACGGTCGCCCCGGTCATCACGGGGCTCACGATGGTGGGCGTGGGGACGTTCTTCGCCCAGGCGACGGCGACGGGCTTCGTGGGCCGCGCGGCGCGCGACGACCGTGCGGCCGCCAGCGGGATCTATCTGGCCAGCTACTACCTGGGCGGACTGGCGGGTGCAGCGGTGATCGGCCAGGTCTACGACCGGTCGGGCTGGCCCGCGGCGGTGGTCGTGGTGGGCGGCTCGCTCGTGGCGGCCGCGGCGCTGGCCGCGACGCTCCGGCCGGCGACGGCCGGAGCGCGCGAGGCGGCGGCGCAGCCGATCTAGTCGGCCGCCGCCAGCTCGCAGCCGTCGGGATCGTAGGGCGCGGGTTCGAGCGCGCCCGGCGGCCATTTGAACGCGCGGGCCTGCTGCACGAAGGCGCCGACGGCGGGGGAGTGCGGACGGCCGCGCACGGTCACCAGCATGATCGTGCGCGTGAACTCGGGGTCGATCAGCCGCCGGGTGACCAGGGCCGGATCGGTGACGCTGAGCTCGGGGAAGAAGCCGATGCCGAGGCCGGCCTTGATCATCCCCTGGACCCAGTCGTCCCGCTCGGACGAGAACACCTTCTTCCAGAGCACGCCGGCGGCGCGCAGCTCGCGGCGGGCGTAGTCGAAGATCTCGCAATCGGCGCGGCTGACGTAGGGCTGCTCGTGGGTGTCGCGGCAGGTGACGACGTTCTGCGCGGCCAGCGGGTGGCCCGGCGGCAGGGCGATCACGAAGCGCTCGCTGTAGAGTGGCAGGCCGTGGAAACGGACATCCAGCGCCTCTGGCAGGCCGAAGAGCGCCAGGTTGAGTTCCCCTTTGGACAGCATCTCCTGCAGCTCGGCCGAGCCTTCCTCGATGACCTCGAGGTCGACGTTGGGATGCGCCATCCGGAACTTGACGATCAGGTCGGCGACCATCTGCGGCCCGATCGTGCACATGACGCCGATGCGCAGGGTGATGTTGTCGAGCTTCTTGCTGGCGCGGGCCTGGGCCTTGGCGGCCTCGGTCTGGGCGTGGATCTGCTCCAGGTAGGGCAGCATCATCTTGCCCAGTTCGGAGAGGTGCGTGTTCTGCCGTTCGCGGTGGAACAGCGGTCCGCCCAGCTCGTGCTCGAGCTGCTGGATGGCGCGGGTCAGCGCGGGCTGGCTGACGTTCGACTGCTCGGCCGCACGCGTGAAATTGAGCGTCCTCGCGAGCGCGAGGAAGTAGCGGACCTGCTGCATTTCCATGGCGGTTTCCCCCGGGTCTTGCCAGGATGCGGCGGCTAGGAAGCGATACGCGCCTCCGCCGCCGGTGAAGCTACACGGATTGCCGGTTCGCGCCCACGCGTCACGGCCTCGAAGACCAGCCGCGCGCCGCGCTCGAACGTCAGGTACGACCAGATCCAGTCCAGCACGACCTGCAGCCGGTTGCGGAAGCCGATCAGGAACCAGACGTGGGCGGCGCACCAGAACAGCCAGGCCGGGAAGCCCGTGAGCTTGATGCGCCCGAGGTCGGCGACCGCCGCCTGCCGCCCGATGGTGGCCAGGCTGCCGAGGTTGCGATAGCGGAACGGGCCCGGCGCGGGGCGGCCGGTCATGCGCGCGGCAATGACCGCGGCGGCATAGGCACCGGCCTGCTTGGCGGCGGGGGCGACGCCGGGGACCGGTGTGCCGGTGGCGTCGCGGACGCTGGCGCAGTCGCCGATCAGGAACACCTCTGGGCGGCCGGGCAGGGTCAGATCCTTCTCGACGAAGACGCGGCCGGCGCGGTCGGTCTCTGCGCCCAGCCAGCGGCCGGCGGGCGAGGCCTGGACGCCGGCGGCCCAGATGACGTTGGCGGCGTCGACGCGATCCTCGCCGATCGTCACGCCGCCCGGGTCGCAATGGCCGACCGGCTGACCCAGCATCAGTTCGACGCCCAGCTTCTCCAGAGCGGCCTTCGCATAGGCCGAGAGCGAAGGGCAGAATGTCGCCAGCACGCGCGGGCCGCCGTCGATCAGCAGGATGCGGGCGCGTTGGCCGCGGATGCGGCGGAAGTCGCAGGCCAGGGCTCGGCGGGTCAACTCCGCGATGGCGCCGGCCAGCTCGACGCCGGTCGGACCGCCGCCCACGACCACGAAGGTGAGCAGCCGCCGACGCGCCTCGGGGCCCATGTCGAGTTCGGCGGACTCCAGCGCGAGCAGCACGCGGCGGCGGAGCGCCAGCGCGTCCTCCAGCGACTTCAGCCCTGGCGCGTAGGTCGCCCAGTCGTCGCGGCCGAAATAGGCGTGGGTGGCGCCGGTAGCCAGGATCAGCTGATCGTAGGCGATCCGCCGGTGGCCCAGGCGCACTTCCCGGGCGTCGAGCTCGACGCCGTCCACCTCGTCCAACTCGATGTGCAGGTTGCGCAGCCGGCGCAGGATCATCCGGATCGGACTGGCGATCTGGGTGGGTGCGAGGCCGGCGGTGGCCACCTGGTAGAGTAGCGGCTGGAAGAGGTGGTGGTTACGGCGGTCGATCAGGGTGACGTCGGCGTCCGTCCTGGCCAGCGCGTGCGCGGCCGCGAGGCCGCCGAAGCCGGCGCCGACGATGACGATCCTCGGGCGGGCGGCGGCCATGTCAGTGCGCGGTCCAGCCGCCGTCGACGCTGAGCGCCGCGCCGGTGATCGATGCCCCGTGCTCGCCGCACAGGAAGGCGGTCAGGGCGCCGATCTCCTCCACAGAGGCGAACTTGCGGTTGGGCTGGGCGGTGAGCAGGACGTCTGTGATCACCTGCTCGGCGGTCATCATGTGCGCGCGGGCCTGGTCGGCGATCTGCTTCTCGACCAGCGGCGTCCAGACGTAGCCCGGGCAGATCGCGTTGCAGGTGACGCCCATGCGGGCGGTCTCCAGCGCGACCGTCTTGGTCAGGCCGACGACGCCGTGCTTGGCCGCGACATAGGCCGACTTGAATGGCGACGCGACCAGCCCGTGCGCCGAGGCGATGTTGACGATCCGGCCGAAGCCCCGCTCCAGCATCTCGGGCAGCACGGCCTTCGTAGCGTAGAAGGCCGACGACAGGTTCACCGCCAGGATGGCTTCCCACTTGGCGTTGGGGAACTCGGTCACCGGCGCGACGTGCTGGATGCCGGCGTTGTTCACCAGGATGTCGATGGGCCCCAGCACGTCGCGGGCGAAGGCGACCATCTCGCAGATCTTCTCGGGCATGGAGAGGTCGGCCGGCGAGTAGATGACTTCAACGCCGTGCAGGGTCGAGAGGGTCTCGCGGGTGCGCTCGATCTCCTGCGGGTCGCCGAAGCCGTTCAGCACGATGCGCGCGCCTTGCTCGGCCAGGCTCTCGGCGATCCCCAGGCCGATGCCGCTGGTGGAGCCGGTGACGATAGCGACGCGGCCGTCCAGCGGACGGGCGACGATGGAGGCGGTCTGGGCGGCGGTGAGCGTCATGGTTGGATCCCGTGTCCTGAACAGGCCTTCAGCGTGGGCCGGGCGCGCGGGCGGCTGAAATGCCCGGAGCGCATGGGCTCAAGCCGCGTGGCGCATGAAGAGCGGCCGCCAGAGGCCGGTCATCCCGACCTCGCCCGACAGGTCGATGACGCCCCGGCGATAGAGGTCGAACAGGTGGGCCAGCACCGAGTGGCAGGCCGCCGGATGCAGGCGCCTGTCGGTGTCGGCGTAGAGCTTGGCGACCAACTGGCGCACCGTGGCGGGGCCCCCGGTCTCCAGCGCCACCAGGATCTGCTTCTCGCGCTGGCGCCGGTGGACGATGTAGGCCGCCAGGAAGCTGTCGACGCGCCGGATCGGCGGACCGTGGGCCGGGAAGAGGGTGTCGTAGCGGCGGGCGCGGATCCGCTCCAGGCTGCGCATGTAGAGGCCCATGTCGCCGTCGGGCGGGCTGACCACGCTGGTCGACCAGCCCATCACGCAGTCGCCGGGGAAGAGCGCGTTCTCCTCCAGCAGGGCGAAGGCGTAGTGGTTCGACGTGTGGCCGGGCGTGGCCACTGCCTCGATGGTCCAGCCCGGGCCGTGGAAGTACTGGCCGTCGGTCAGCGCCACGTCGGGGCGGAAGGCCAGATCGTCGCCCGCCTCCAGCCGGTCGCCGCCGCCCGAGGGCCGGCAATGCGTCGCGCCGGCATGGATCACCGCGCCCGTCCGCTCGGCCAGCGGCCGGGCCGCCGGCGAGTGGTCCAGGTGGTTATGGGTGACGAAGATGTGCGTGATCCGTTCGTCCTTCGTGGCCTTCAGGATCGCCTCGATCTGGCGCGGATCGTCCGGGCCAGGATCGATCACCGCCACCTCGCCGTGGCCGACGATGTGTGCGCCGGTGCCGGTGAAGGTGAAGGGGCCAGGGTTCTCGGCCACCACGCGGCGGATCAGCGGGCTCACGCGGTCTGCGCGGCCGTACTTGAACGCGAACTCACGCACGAAGGGGATCATGGCGCAGGCTCCGTGACGAGCGCCCGCAGCGCGCGGCCCAGGCGGGCGACGGCGGCGAGCTTCTGGAAGAAGGGCAGGGCGATGGGCGGGCCCATGTCGGTCTTGTTGACGTCGACGACGTAGAGCCGGCCGCTGGCGCGATCGCGCAGGATGTCGAGGCCGCCCCAGTCCAGCTGCATGGCGCGGCAGAAGGCGCCCAGCTTCTCGATCTCGTCGTCCGAGAACACGTCGCGCGGGCGGGCCATGCCGACGCTGCAATTGTGGTTGGCGAAGCGGTCCTCGACGCGGCGGCGCTTCAGGAACACCACCACGGGCCGGCCGCCGACGAACGGGGTGCGCAGGTCTAGCGCCAGGCCGTCCTCGATGTTGTCGATCAGGCGCTGGTACGCCCGGCCAGGTCGGCCCTGCGTGGGCAGCCAGACCAGGCGGCCGTCGTGGACGCCGTTGGCCTCGCCCTTCTCCACGGCCAGGCCGACGCTGGTCTCAGGAACCAGCGCCAGGGGATAGCCGAACACCTCGGCGAACACCTCGGCCACCCGGCTCTTGGTGATGTCGGCACAGCCGTAGTTGAAGGCGCGCGAATGCCAGCGGGCCGGCGGCGCTCCGACCGCAGAGTCCTCGAAGTAGAACGACGCCTGCGCCTCGTCCGGCGAGCGGGCGATCCGTACGCCGTTCCAGGCCGCCGCCGCCCACACCAGGTACCAGGGCCGAGGGCGATCGGGCGCGAACCAGATCGCCGGGCCGGGCGGCAGCAGGCGGTTCAGCAGCATCTTGCCGCGGATGGCCAGGTAGAGGGCGAACCAGGTCGCCGCCTCTGAGGCCAGCGCCCGGTCCAGCGGGATCACCGCGCCGGTCTTCTTCACCTGCACGGTCCGTCCGCGGACAGCGAAGTCGGAGGTCCATAGGGTCTCGCTCATGGCCGGGCGGCCGCGGGCTTGAGGGGCGCGAAGATCGCGGCCACGCGGCCCAGGAACACGCCGAACTCGCGCCGCCGGAACAGGCCCAGCAGCAGCACCGCGCAGACCAGGTTCACGCATGCCGCGGCGAACAGCCCGCCGCCGTCGTTGTTGGGATCCACGCCCAGCGGCGTGAACAGGTGGAAGCTGACGGCTCCGGCCATGACCAGCAGGCCCGCCAGCGCGCCGGCCGCCTGCAGATGGCGCAGGCGCGGCAGGATGCCGACGACCAGCAGGCCGGAGGCCAGCAGCTCGATTGAGCCGATCACGTACTGGCTGAAGAGACCGGTGTGGGCGAACAGGCCGGGCAGACCCAGCTCGCTCGTCCAGCCGTCGAGCCGGCCGAAGATCACCTGGGTCTTCGGATGGTCGGTGAACTTGTAGCGGAGGCTGTCCAGGAAGACCGCCGCCATGAAGAGCGCCAGGCCGTGCGGGGCCAGGCCTGTGAGGCGATGGCGCAGGCTCATTTCAGCACCTGCGGCCAGTTCTTGTCGCCCTTGGCGATGTTGCCGGGGATGTCCTTGGCCCAGCGCTTCTGAACGTTCTGATCATAGTTCAGGTAGAGCCTGCCGTTCACGACCTTCCAGGCCAGCGGGTCGCCCTTGGCGGTGTAGCCGCCTGCCACGGCCCAGGCGCAGTAGCCGCCGTACTGAGGCGCGTAGGCCGCCGGGTTGGCTTTGAACTTCGCCAGGTTGGCGGCGTTCGCGAACCGGAACTCCGCGCCCTTCCAGGTCGTGGCGAACTTCGCGTCGCCCTTGACCGGCGCGCCGGCGAAGTAGCTGACGGCGTCGTAGCCGCCGATGGCGACTTGCGAGAAGGCGGGCGTGTAGATCTCGGGGGTGGCGGCCATCACGGGCCCGGCCGGCAACGCCGAGGCCAGAGCGACGGCGGCCGCCGCAGCGGCGATGGCCTTCATGTCGAAGGGTCTTGTTCTCATTGGGCGTCCTCCACTACCGCCGCCGCTGCGGCGCGACCGAACGTCGGTCGATGCGGAGGGGTACCGGGGCCGCCGCCCTGGCGCTCATGCCGAAAGGTTATGGAATGGCGGGCCCGCTCAGGCGTGGCGCGCGAAGATCCGCGTGCGCCCGCTTCGATCGAGCAGCAGCAGGGTGTCGTAGGGTTCGCGATCGCCCCGCGGCGTCTCCATGCCCGGTGATCCGAGCGGCATGCCGGGGACGACAAGACCCAGCGCCTGGGGCTTTTCTTTCAGCAGGCGCCGGATGTCGCCCGGCGGGACGTGCCCCTCCGCCACGTAGCCGCCCACGACGCCGGTGTGGCAGGACGACAGCGGGAAGGGGACGCCGTGGCGCGTCCGGATCGGCGCGAGGTCCTCGACCTCGACGACGCGCGGCTGGAAGCCGGCCCGCGTGAGATGGGCGACCCAGCCGCCGCAGCAGCCGCACCACGGGGTCTTGTAGACGACCATGGACACCGGGGCGGCCTGGGCGCAGCCCCCCGCGGGGAGCAGGGCGGACAAGCCGGCGAGGAAGGCGCGGCGGGCGAGGGGGCGGGACGCGATCGTCATCACCGGGTTTACGCACGCCACGGCGCCGCCCCTCGGATGAGGGCTCGGCCGATGCTATGCGTATATCCGGCAATTGGATTCATCCGAGGCGACTGCGTGGATAACCGGCTCGACAGGGCGCTGGCCAGCCTGAAGGCGGAACCGCTCGACCGGCGGCTTGATCAGCTAGAGCCCGAGGTCTGGGCCCGGATCGGCGCTGCCGGGGACGGGCGCGACGGCATGTGGCTGTTCCTGCCCGTCCGCGTGGCGGGCGTCGCGGTGGCGCTGGTCTTCGGCCTCGCCCTGGGCGGCGTCGGGGCCAGCGAGGCCCGCGCGCAGCGCCAGGAGGTGGCGGCGTTCTCGCTCGACAGCCGCCTCGCCCCCTCGACCCTGCTCGAAGGCCGCTGATGCGCGTCTTCGGCCGTGGGCTGGTGCTCACCCTCGTCCTCGCCGTACTGGCGGGCGCGCTCGGCAGCTGGATCGGCTCGCGCTACTTTGGACGGCCGCCGGCGCCGCCTTCGCTGCACGTCTTCGTCCACGAGGAGCTGGAGCTCTCCCCCGTGCAGGAGGAGCGGCTGGACGCTCTTGAGGCCGACTTCGCGATACGGCGGCGCGCCCGGGAGGCGCAGCTCCGCGCCGCCAACGCCGAACTGGCGGCCGCCATCCAGGCGCGCCACGAATATTCGCCGGAGGTCCAGGCGGCCGTCGAGCGCTTCCACCAGGCGATGGGCGAGCTCCAGAAGGAGACGATCCTGCATGTGCTGAACATGCGGAAGGTCCTGACCCCCGAGCAGGCGGCCAAGTTCGATCGACGTATCGCCGAGGCGCTCACCGAAGAGACCCCGTGACCCCGGACGGCGACGACGGCGACGCCGAGCTCGTCCGGCGCGCGCTGGGCGGCGACGAGCGCGCCTTCACTCTGCTGATGCGCCGGCATAAGGAGGGCCTCTACCGGTTCGTGCGCCGCTACGTCGGCGACGCCGACGGCGCGGTGGAGGTCGTGCAGGAGAGTTTCGTGGCGGCCTGGCGGGCCCTGGGCCGCTTCGATGGCCGCCGGCCGTTCCCCGTCTGGCTGCGGGCCATCGCGCTCAACAAGTGCCGCGACCGCGGGCGGCGGCAGCTGGTGCGCCGGCTGGCGTTCGGCGACAAGGACGCAGAGTCGCCCGAGGCTCAGCGCCAGGCCGATCCGACACCAGACGGCGAGGCGCAGCTGCTGGAGAAGCAGCGCCGGGCGGCGCTCGACCGGGCCCTTGCTCGCCTGCCCGGCAAGCTCAAGGAGCCGCTGCTGCTCACCTATTTCGAGGACCTGTCGCAGCAGGAGGCGGCCGACCTCCTGGGCGTCAGCGTCAAGACGATCGAGACCCGCGTCTACCGCGCGCGCCAGCGGCTGGCTGAGCTCATCCGCGGCGAGGAATAAAACGCGGATCGGCTGAGGGGCGCGCGCGGCGGCCGCGTATGCCCCTTGCGGGCCGCCCATTGACCCGTCACCCGACGGCGCGTCTCAACTGGCGCCGCGACGCTTCCGACTTGGACTCTCCATGCGCTCCCCTTCGTCACCGCCCGATCGACGGCAACTTCTACAGGGCGCGCTCGCGCTGGGCGCGGCGTCCCTGCTGCCGGGCTGGGCCCACAGCGCCACGCCCGCGCTCGCGACCCTGTCGGGCGACGATATCCGCCTGACCATCGACCACGCGACCGTGAAGATCGACGGCCGCGTGGGCCACGCCGTGACGATGAACGGTACGGTTCCCGGACCGCTGATCCGGCTGAAGCAGGGCCGCACGGTCCGATTGCACGTCACCAACAACCTCGCCGAGGACACCTCGATCCACTGGCACGGCCTGCTGGTGCCGTTCCAGATGGACGGCGTGCCGGGGGTCAGCTTCCCCGGGATCAAGCCGGGCGAGACCTTCGTCTACGAGTTCCCGGTGATCCAGAGCGGCACCTACTGGTGCCACAGCCACTCGGGCTTGCAGGAGCAGGGGGGCCACTACGCCCCGATCATCATCGACCCGGCGGGCGAGGACCCGATCGCCTATGACCGCGAGCATGTCTTGATGCTGTCGGACTACAGCTTCATGCACCCGCACACGATCTTCCAGCGGCTGAAGGGCCAGGGCGGGGTCTTCAACTTCCAGAAGCAGACGGTGGGCGGCCTCCTGGCAGGCAAGGACCAGACCCTGGCCGAGCGGCGCGAGTGGGCCGCGATGCGGATGGACCCCACGGACATCTCGGACGTGACCGGGGCCGCGTACAGGTTCCTGGTCAACGGCCATGGTTTTGACGACAACTGGACCGGCCTCTTCACGCCGGGCGAGCGCGTGCGGCTGCGGTTCGTCAACGCCGCGGCCCAGACGATCTTCAACGTCCGCATCCCGGGCCTCAAGCTGACGGTGGTGGCTTCCGACGGCCAGGCCGTGCGCCCGGTGGAGGTGGACGAGTTCCAGATCGGGAACGCCGAGACCTACGACGTCATCGTCCAGCCGACGGCGGACCAGGCCTACACCCTCGTGGCGGAGGCGGTGGACCGCTCGGGGATGGGGCGCGCGACGCTGGCGCCGCGTCCCGGCATGAGCGCCGCGGTCCCGTCACTGCGCGCGCGGCCGCTGACGACAATGAAGGACATGGGCATGGACCATTCCGCCATGGGCGGGATGGCGGGGATGGATCACGCGGCCATGGGCCATGCGGCGCCCGTCGCCGCGCCCGGCATGGGATCGCCGCGGGCGCGCGGCTCGGACGTCATGGCCGCCGGCATGGAGATGAACATGCTGGATCGGCGGAACGCGCCGCAGGTCCCGCTGGGCCCCGGCGTGCAGATGATCGCCCCCATGCCGACCGACCGCACGGGGGATCCCGGCCAGGGGCTGGAGAGCGTCGGCCACAGGGTGCTGGTCTACAAGGACCTGATCGCGCTGGAGCCAAACCCCGACACCCGGCCGCCGTCCCGCGAGATGGAGATCCGCCTGACCGGCAACATGGAACGGTTCATGTGGGGCTTCGACGGCAAGAAGTTCAGCGAGCGGCCCGCGCCCTACACGCTGCGGACCGGCGAGCGCGTGCGGGTGACCCTGGTCAACGACACCATGATGACCCACCCGATCCACCTGCACGGCCACTTCTTCGAGCTGGTCCACGGGCCGGTGGGGCATATGCCGCGCAAGCACACGGTCAATGTGGCGCCGGGCGGCAAGGTGACGTTCGACGTCACAGGGGAGGCCGGCGACTGGGCCTTCCACTGCCACATGCTCTACCACATGCACGCCGGCATGTTTCAGGTGTTCTCGGTGCGGGGCGCCGCATGAGCCGCCTGGTCCTGATCAGCGTGCTTCCGGCGCTGCTGGCCACCGCGGCCCAGGCGCAGGCGCCCGACCCGCGCGCCGGTCATCACATGCCGGCCGCCGCGGCCCAGGCCCCGCCCGCCGCTGATCCGCATGCGGGCCACCAGATGGCGCCGGCGGCTCCGGCGCCTGCCGATCCGCACGCTGGACATCACATGCCGACGGCGGCTCCGCCGGATCCCCACGCCGGCCACGTCATGGCGGCCCCGGCAACGACGACGGGCGCTCAGCTCCCGGTCGGCGACGCGCCGGCGCCGACGCCGCCCACCGATCATCTCGCGGACAAGGTCTACGATCCCGCGCAGATGGAGGCCGCCCGAGGCGTCCTGCGCGAGGAGCACGGCGGCATGCCGCTCTCCCGCACCATGATCGACTTCGCCGAGGTCCGGCCGGACAAGGGCGCCGATGTCTACGCCTGGGAGGGCGAGTTCCGGTACGGCGGCGACATCGACCGCCTGGTCGTGAAGTCGGAAGGCGAGGGGGCCTTCGGCCACGGCTTGGAGAAGGCCGAGGTCCAGGCGCTGTGGTCCCGCGCGATCGGGCCGTACTTCGACCTGCAGGCCGGCGTGCGCCAGGATTTCCAGCCCCGTCCGCGGCGCACCTACGCCACCGTCGGCTTCGAGGGCCTGGCGCCCTACTGGTTCGACGTGGAGGGCGCAGTCTTCCTGTCGGACAAGGGCGACCTGTCCGCCCGCTTCGAAGGCTCGTACGACCTGCGCCTGACCCAGCGGCTGATCCTGCAGCCGCGCGCCGAGGCCAACCTGGCTGCGCAGGACGTTCCTAAACTGGGCGTCGGCGCCGGCCTGACCGACGTCGAGCTGGGCCTGCGCCTTCGCTACGAGCTGCGCCGCGAGTTCGCGCCGTTCGTGGGCGTCCACTACGAGCGCAAGTTCGGCGACACCGCCGACCTCGCCCGCGCCGCCGGCGAGGGCCGTGACGACCTGCGCGTCGTGGCCGGCCTGCGCGCCTGGTTCTGAGTTTCAATCGAGGAGTTGGTCATGAAGTTTGTTCTCGGGTCGCTGGCGGCCCTTGCGCTGTCGAGCGCCGCCGTCGCCCAGGATCACGCCGGGCACGGCCAGCCGGCCGCGGCGACCGCGCCGGTCACCGGCACGGGGGTCGTCAAGAAGATCGACGCAAAGGCCGGGACGGTCACCATCGACCACGGCCCGATCAAGGCGCTGAACTGGGGCGCCATGACCATGCCGTTCAAGGTGGCCGACGCTGGCTTGCTCACCGGTCTGAAGGTGGGCGCCAAGGTGAGCTTCCAACTCAAGGACCAGAAGATCGTCGCCATCAAGGCGATGTAGCGCGAGGCGTCACATCCCCGGCGCCAGCAACCCGAACAGCGCTACCAGGGCCAGGACCCCCGCCCCGCAGACGGTCTCCACGAAGAGGCTGGCGCGGAGCGGGGTCAGCGCCGGCCCACTGTCGCCGGCGGTGGCGCGCAAGGCCGCCGTCAACCGGAAGCGGTTCAGCGCGGCGCAGGCCAGCATGACCGCGAATAGCCCCAGCTTGGCCGCCAGCAGTGCGCCGTAGGCGGTCTGCAGCAGGTTGGGCAGCTTGGCCGGCGTCACGAGGATCCAGCCATTGACGAGCCCGGTGGCGAGCAGCGCCGCCACGAGGGCCGAGCCGATACCCGAGAAGCCTTCCAAGGCCGCCGTCAGCGCCGCCCGCCCGGGCGCGGTCCCGAACTCGGCCGAGGCAGCGGCGAGGCTCAGTCCCGCCAGCGCCCCGAGCCAGAGGCCCGCCGCCAGCAGGTGGACGACGTCGGCGACCAACTGGACCGCTCCGACCGGGCCCTCGCCGGCGGCGCCATGCCCGCTCCAGGCGAAGCTCGCCATGGCCGCGCCGGCCACCACCGCCACGGACCGCCAGACGGCGCCCGAACGTCCCGCCCACAGCAGTATGGCGAGGCAGGCGAGCCCAGCCGCGACACGGAAGCCCAACGCGTGACCCACTTGCGTGGCCGTCGCGACATCCCACCAGGCCGACGGATCGGTGGCGGCCGCCGGGTCGCCGGTCATGCCCGCAGCCTGGCGCGAGAGGGCCAGCAGCGCGCCCAACGGCAGCGCCGTCGCCGCGCCGGCCAGGAGCCCGCGCTCGGCCGCACGCGTGGCCGTAGACAGGCCATAGAGGCGAAAGGCGGGCAGGCCGAAAAGGATGGCCGCCGCGGCGTACTGCACGAGCCGCGCGGCGACGAGGATCGGGTCGGCCACGCCGTCAGCGCACCGTGAAGGCGTAGGCGCCCTCCATCCGGTGGCCGTCCCTGGCGACGGCATGCCACTTCGCCTTGTAGACGCCCGGGGCCATCGCCTTGGCGGGGCTGGCGACGAGCGTCTTGCCGTCCTTCGACGGCACGACGCTCAGCTTGATCTCTCCGCCCTTCGGATCGCTGAGCGTCAGGCCGGAGAACTTCGCCTCCAGCGCCTCACTGAACGTCAGGCTGACCGTGCGCGGCGCGGGCACGGTCGCGTCCGCGGCGGGATTGGACGCCGTGAGATGCGCGTGGGCCGAGGCGGCCGTCGCGACGAGGCTCAGCAGGGCGGCGCCGGCGAGGGCGAGCATAGGGTGGTGGGTGCGGTTGGACATGAGGCGCTCCGGCGAAAGGTGTCACCCGGAGTACGCCGCGGCGGGCGCAATCCCTCGTGGCGCGTGGGCCTGCCGCGAAGCCGAAAAGAATGTGTCGCAAAACTGAGGGCTCGCCCCGCCCGGCGCGTATCTGCCTTCGAAGGGCAAGATTCGCGGAGCAATACGCGCACCCCCAGCCCCATGATGATCGCCTTTGCGGTGAAGCATTGGTGAGCCGATATTTGTGCAATTGCGCGAAAAAAATCAGCATTGCTCCGATAGCAGAGCCGATATTTCGGTATATGTTTGCCTAGAACATGCTTCGTTCAGCGAAGAAGACGAATCTTGACTCGAAATTCGTGCGACGGGAACTTCTACAGAGATCGCCTATGGATTGTTCATCGGTCGTCATGTCGACGAATTCGCGTCTAGACAGAAAATAGCGCCAAAATACTTCATAGATGCGGCGTCAGTGGGATATCATGCCCAAAAATTGCGTACAGTATGCCTCTCATCGCGACATGAGCGTGAGATATGGGTGAATCTTACCTCGGCTCGATCCGCATTATGTATATACATGACTTGACGCATCGCCCCCGGTGACGGGATCAAGCCGCCGCATTTCCGCTCGCAACGAGCAGGTCGGTCTGCGCCCCGGCGCGGGAAGAGGGGGTATCTGATGAACCAGATTTCGAAGCGGCGCCTGTTCGCCGGCGCCTGCGCCGTCCTGGCGCTCACGGCCACGGCGGCGCAGGCCGCGGGCGAGGCCGCTGACGTGGGCGAGGTGGTGGTCACCGGAAGCCGCATCAAGCGCGCCGACATCACCGGCGTCGGCCCGGCGACCGTCGTGACCGAGGAGGCCATCGCGCGGACGGGCGTCGCCAATGTCGAGACGCTGCTCCAGCGCCTGCCGGCGTCGGCGGGCAACGCGGGCGGCCAGACCAACGCCTACTGGACCGGCAACGGCTATGGCACCGCCCAGGTGAACCTGCGCGGTATGGGCATCAACCGCACCCTCGTCCTGCTGAACGGCCGCCGCGTCGTCTACGGCGGCACGGGCGCCAACAGCGCGGTCGACCTCAACACCATCCCGGCCGCCCTGATCGGCCGCATCGACGTGCTCAAGGACGGCGCCTCGGCGATCTACGGCGCCGACGCGGTGGCGGGCGTGGTCAACATCATCACCCGCAATGACTTCGAGGGCGTCCAGGTCACCGGCAAGTACGGCGTGACCGACGAGGGCGACGGCGAGGAGTTCACCGGCGACCTATTGTGGGGCCTGCGCGGCGAGCGGGGCGGCTTCACCGCGGCGGTCAACTACCAGAAGACCAAGCCGGTCAACATGGCCGACCGCGAGCCGTGCGGCCTGGGCGAGGTTGGCGGCCAGCTGGTTTGCGTGGGCAGCGCCTCGACCATCGGCGGGCGCGCCGTGCTGCCGAACGGCCAGCAGATCAACTTCAACCAGACGCCGGGCGGCAACGGCAACTTCTTCGAGCCCTATAGCGCCGCGAAGCACAACTTCAACTCCAACCCGTTCCTGAACGCGGTGAGCGCGCTGGAGCGGATCAGCGTCGGCGTGTTCGGCGACTACGACCTCACCGACGACGTCGAGATGTTCGGCGAGTTCATGTTCACCAACCGGCAGAGCGACCAGATCGCCACGCCCGGCACCCTGCGCAACCTGGTGATCCCGGCGGCCAACCGGACCAACCCGACCGGCCAGCAGATCACCCTGATCCAGCGCCGCCTCGCCGAGCCCGGCCCGCGCCAGTTCTTCCAGGAGACCGACACCTGGCGGATCGTCGGCGGCCTGCGCGGCAAGTTCGGCGGGGACTGGACCTGGGAGGCCGCGGCCAACTGGGGCAAGACCACCGGTGTCGACGGCTCGACCAACGTCGCCAACCTGCAACGCGTCGCCGAAACGCTGGCGGCGTGTCTGCCCGGCGCGACCGGCTCGGCGCCCTGCGGCGACTACCTGGGCGCGGGCGACCTGACGCCCCAGGTGCTGAACTACATCCTGGCCACCACCCGCGACACGGGCGGCAACGAGCAGAAGAGCGCCACGGCCGACGTGACCGGCACGCTGTTCCAGCTTCCGGCCGGCCCGCTGGCTGTCGCGGCCGGCGCCGTCTATCGCGAGGAAGTGGGCTACCGGAACCCAGACGCCCTGACCGTGCTGGGCGTCGCCAACACCAACCAGCAGCAGCCGATCCGCGGGCGGGTGAAGACCAAGGAGGCCTACGCCGAGCTCTCGGCGCCGCTGCTGGCCGCCATGCCGATGGTGGAGCGGCTCGAGCTGAACGGGGCGGTCCGCTACTCGGACTACAACCTCTTCGGCGACAACTGGACCTATAAGCTGGGCCTGGACTGGACGGTGATCGACGGCCTGCGGCTGCGGGCGACCTACGGCACAGGGTTCCGCATCCCCAGCGTGCCCGAGCTGTTCGGCGGGGTGTCGGAAGGCAACCTGACGACCACCGATCCGTGCTCGCGCTACTCGACCAGCACCAACGCCACGCTCGTCGCCAACTGCCGCGCCTCGGGCGTGCCGGCCGGCTACGTCCAGCTGGGCAACACCGTGCTGACGACGGTGGGTGGCAACCAGAACCTGAAGCCTGAGAAATCCGAGAACCTGACCCTGGGCGTCGTCTTCCAGCCCACGTTCGTTCCCGGCCTGTCCGTCACGGTCGACTACTTCGACATCCAGATCGACGACGCGATCCGCAACATCCCGGGCTCGACGAAGCTCGCGGTCTGCTACGCGAGCGCCAACCTCTCGCACCCGTTCTGCTCGCCCACCCAGTTCCGCCGCAGCGCGCTGACCGGCGAGGTCAACTTCCTGTCGTCCCAGCCGACCAACGCCGGCAAGGAGACCATGAAGGGCATCGACTTCGGCGTGCGCTACGGCTTCGACGTGCGCGGGCTGCGGGCCGATCTCGACTGGAACACGACCTATCTCGGCAAGTACGAGGTGATCCCGTTCGAGGGCGCCGCGCCGATCGTCTTTGATGGCCGCATCGGCGGCGGCAACGGCGGCTATCCGCACTGGCGCTCGAACGCGGCCCTGACCGTGTCGGATACCAACTGGAACGTCACCTGGTCGGTGCAGATGATCGGCAAGGCCAAGGACTTCAACGCCGCGCCGACCGCCATCGGTTCGCGCACGCCGAACGTCTTCTATCACTTCGCCCAGGCGTCCTACCGGATCAACGAGAAGGCCAGCGTGGCCGTCGGGGTCGACAACGTCTTCGACAAGGACGCGCCGTTCATCCAGAGCTGGACCGACGCCAACACCGACACCATGACCTACGACCTGCTGGGTCGTCGGGGCTACGTGCGCCTGCAGTACACGTTCTAGGCGCACAGCGCGGACGCCGGCCGGCTCCCCACAGCAAGCCGGCGTCCGCGTACAACCTTCGAGAGGATCCGATGCGCTGGCCCGCCCTTGCGCGCTCGACACACAAATGGCTCGCCCTGGTCGTGGCGGTCCAGGCCGTCTTCTGGACCCTGAGCGGGCTCTACATGACGGTCGTCCACATCGACATCATCCACGGCGATCGCCTGGTGAAGGCGCCGGTCGTCCAGCCGCTGCCGCTCGCCGGCCTAATGGAGCCGGCGCATTTGGCGCACCTGGCGCCAGGCCTGAGGTCGGCGCGGCTGGAGAGCCAGCTCGGCCGGCCCGTCTATGTGGTCGACGCCGAGGGCGGCAAGGCGCTGTTCGACGCGCGCACCGGCGAGAAGCTGTCACCGCTGGGCGAGGCGGCGGCGCGCGCGCGGGCCAAGGCCCTGTTCGCCGAGGCCGGCGAGGTGGTGAGCGCCGAACTGCTGACCAAGGCGCCGCTCGAGGTGCAGACCCGGCCGATGCCGCTGTGGCGGGTGGAGTTCGAGGGCGCCTGGCGGCCCACGTTCTACATCTCGCCGCTCACCGGCGAGCTCGTCGCGCGCCGGCATGACCTGTGGCGCACATTCGACTTCGTCTGGATGTTCCACATCATGGACTACGACGACCGCCAGGACGTGAACAATCCGCTGATCCGGGTCTTCACCTGGATGGCCCTGGCCGCCGCAGCCACGGGCGGTTGGCTCCTCGTCTACAGCTTCCGCCGCAAGCGCCGCGTGCGCAAAGCCGCCGCCTGAGGCCCCGCATGTTCCTGATCCGCTGGCTCCACAAATGGTTCGGCCTGGTGCTTGGCCTGCAGTTCCTGCTCTGGGCCGGGAGCGGGGTGGTCATGGCCCTGCTCGACCACCACGAGGTCTCGGGCGAGCACGCGGTGCTGGCGGTGGCGCGGCCGGTCGACGAACCGCGTCCCCTGCCGCTGGCCGAGGTGGCGGCGCGGGTGGAGGCGCCGATCGTCAAGCTGCAGCTGAAGCCGCTGTTCGACACCTGGGCCTACGAGGCGACCACGCCGCTGGGCGTGCAGCTGCTCGACGCGGCCACCGGCGCGCCCATCGTCGTCGACGCAGCCCGCGCAAAGGCCCTGGCCGTGGCCCGCTACGCCGGCGCTGCGCCGGTGGGCTCGGTCACGCACGTGACCCAGACGACCCTCGAGACCCGCGACGTGGCCCTGCCGGTCTGGCGGGTCGAGTTCGCCGACGAGGACCACACGACCCTCCTGGTCGCGGAGAAGACCGGCGACCTCCTGGGGGTGAAGACCGACGCCTGGCGGCTGTGGGACGTGGCCTGGATGCTGCACATCATGGACTACCGCGAGCGCCAGAGCTTCAACCACCCGCTGATCATCACGATGGCGACTGGCGCGGCCTGGCTGGCGCTGAGCGGCCTGATCCTGCTGTTCCGCGCCTTTCGCCGCGCGGACGTGGCCTGGCTGCTCGACCCCGTCGATGCGATCTCGGAGCGGCGCAGGGCAAAGAAGGCGCCGTAGCCGCGCGCCGGAGCGCAGGCGGCGACCGCGGGGCAGGGCGGCCTCGTATGCCGAGTGGAGAGTGGCGAGCGACCCGACCGCCCGTGAGGGGCGGTCGGGCGCCGCTTTGGGCTAGTAGCTGTAGCGCAGGGTCACGCCGTAGGTGCGCGGCTGACCCAGGAAGGCGTCGTACGAGCCCGTCTGCAGGACGGCGTTGAAGCCGACCTGATAGTAGGTGTCGTCGAACAGGTTCTGGGCGAACGCCTCGACGGCCCAGCGCTTGTCTTCCGACTGAACGCCGACGCGGGCGTTCACCAGGGTGTAGCCCGGCTGGTTCTTCACCGGGTCGAGGTCCGAGCCGGTGTTGAACGACGACACGCTCTTGGCGTTGATCGCGAAGCGGCCGACCAGGTTCTCGGCGATAGGGCGCTCGTAGGTCACGCCCAGCGAGCCCGACCACAGCGGCGCCAGCGACAGGCGGGCGCCCGGCAGGTTGGCGCCGAGGAACAGCGGGTTGCTCTTGGGGTAGTAGGTCTCGGAGTAGGTGACGCCGCCGTTCAGGGTCAGGCCGTGGACCGGCGTGAACCACAGGAAGTCGGCGTCGATCCCCTTCGAGATCACCTTCGGCACCGAGGCCACCGAGAAGACCAGGCCGTTGAAGGCGTTGAGCTGGAAGTCGTTGTACTTCTGGTAGAAGCCCGTGACGTTCAGCAGCAGGGTCCGGTCGAGCAGGGTGTTCTTGAACCCGATCTCGTACGAGTCGACCGTCTCAGGCGCGAAGCTGGTGTCCAGCACCGGCGCCGTCGGCTGGCCCGCCACCGTCTGGTTGGTGGTGGCGATCCGGTCGAGGTTGAAGCCGCCCGCCTTGTAGCCGCGCGCGTACGACGCATAGGCCAGGACTTCGGGGTTGAAGCGGTAGGCCAGCTTCGCCGTCCCGGTCAGCTTCTCTTCGCTGAGGTGCTGCTCGTTCGTGCCGACGCGGCCGAAGGCCGGGCTGTTCGAAGCGGCGCAGAGCACCTGGTAGGGGCCGGAGGCGAGCGTGCCGTCGGCGCGGATCAGCGAGGTCGGCACCAGGCCGCGCAGGGCCGAGGCCCGGGCCAGCGCCAGCGAACAGCCGGAGCCGCCGTCGGTGTTGTTCCAGGAGGTGTCGAGGTCCTTGTCTTCCCAGGTGTAGCGCAGGCCCACCGTCAGCTCGAGCTTCTCGGTGAACTGGTAGCTGTTGTTGGTGAAGAGCGAGAAGCCCTCTTCCTTCTGGTTGTAGAGGTCGTTCTGGCCCTGGCCGGTGACGAAGGTCGTCCCCAGCGGGCGGCCGGTGAACACGCTGGAGAGCGTGCCGCTGAACAGGGCGTTGACGTACTGCTCGTACTGCGTGCCGTAGGTCACGGTGCGCACGTGCAGGCCCAGGTCCTCACGCGTGTAGAAGGCGCCGATCAGCCAGTTGAGCTTGTCGGTCGAGCCGGCGAGCCGCACTTCCTGGCTGAAGGTCTTGAACTTGGTCGAGCCCGGGTTCGGGTCGTTCTTGAGAGTCGGCGCGTAGAGGATGTCGGCGCTGGTCCAGTCGACGTCGCTGCCGCCGGTCTGCTTCCAGTGGCGCAGGGCCGTGATCGAGGTGAGCTTGGCGCCGCCCAGCCAGGGCGTCTCCCAGTTGGCCTCGACCGCGCCGCCCTCGTCGACCACGGTCTTCAGGAAGCTGCGGTTGCTGTAGTCGCGGAAGGCGTCGATATCGACCGGGTTGGCGATGCCTCCGGGCGCCAGCGCCTGGATGATCGCGGCGGTCGCGCCGTTCCGGATCTGCACCGCGCCGCAGCAGCGCTCGTCGCGCTTGGTGTAGTCCAGCGAGACGTTCACATCGAGCGTGTCGCTGGGCGTGAACAGCACCTGGGCGCGGCCGGTATAGAACTTCTGGTCGTTGTTGTCGGGGCCGGCGGTCTTGTAATAGCCGTCGCGCTCGCGGGCGGCGACGTAGACGCGGGCGGCCACCTTGTCGTCGACGACCGGGCCGTTGAGCGAGATCGAGCCGCCGAAGCCGTCGAAGTTGCTGAAGGTCGCCTCGGACGTGGCGCTCAGGTTGAACGACGGCCGCTTGGTCATGATGTTGATCACGCCGGCGGTGGTGTTCTTGCCGAACAGGGTGCCCTGCGGGCCCTTCAGGATCTCGATCCGATCGGTCTCGCCCAGGTCGCTGAAGGCGACGCCGTTGCGCGGGCGGTAGACGCCGTCGATCACGACGCCGACCGAGCTTTCCAGCCCGGGGTTGTCGCCGACGGTGCCGATGCCGCGGATGCGGGCGGTGGTGACGGCCGAGCTGGACGTCGAAGTGACCGTCAGGCCGGGGGCCACGATGGTCAGGTCCTTGATGTCGCGGACGCCGGCGTCCTGGATCTGCTGGGCGTTGACGGACGTGACCACGATCGGCACGTCCTGCAGACTCTGCTCACGCTTCTGGGCGGTGACGACGATCTCGTCGACGGTCCGCTGGGCGTCATCGCCCTGGGCGAAGGCCGTGGCGGGCGAAAGCAGGCACATGGCGCCGACAACGGCGGAGCCAGCACAAAACAACTCAACTCTTCTCACTGATTTTACCTCCCCTCGACGCCTCTGGGAGCGGGCGTCTGAATGCACGTGACGATAGCGGACGAACCGTGCGCGCGGGCAAATCGTGCGGGCAGCTGTGCAATTTTCCCGAAGCGCGGCGCCACAGCAACACCAAGCTGCGTAAGGGATTGCGGCGAAGGAGCGACGGTTTCGTTGCAGCTTTGACCGCCGAAGGCCTGTAGGTCTCTCTTAACAGGCGCGCTATAGGGTCCGGTGTGGTGGGAAAGTTGCTGAACAGCCTGCGCATTTCGGCCGTCGCGGCGGCGGCGACGCTGCTCGTGGCGCCCGCGGCCCAGGCGCGGATTTTCTACATCACGCAATCCGGGCGCGACGCATGGACGGTGATGGACGCCGGCGGCATCGAGATCACGCCCGGCTCGACGGTGCGCAAGGCTTGGGCCGTGCGGGTCCAGCGTAACATCCTGAGCGGCGACCCGCCCCAGCCGGGGTATGTGCGCACGCTCACCGAATACGACTGCAGCGCCGGCCGCACGCGCTGGCGCGAGTTCTCGGCGTTCTCGCGTTCGGGCGGCCTGCTGGTCAGCAAGGTCAATCCGCAGCCAGAATGGGGCCCGGCCACCGAGGCGCCCGACACCTATGCGGCCTATCGCGTGGTCTGCGAGGGCGTCGGCGGCGGATCGGTCGTGGCGGCCGAGAGCGTGGCCAAGGTGGTCATCAACTTGATGGGCTCGTGGGATCCGCCGCCCGAGGCGTTCGTGCCGATCACGCCGACGGGCGGGCCTGCCGCGGCGAGCCTGCCGGCCAAGGGCGCGGCGACGCCGGCCACGAAGGCTCCGGCGACAAAGGCCCCCGCAGCCAAGACGCCGCCCGCCAAGGCGGCGCCGGCCGCGAAGCCCGCGCCGAAGACCTGAGGCCTACTTCGAGAGCTGGCCGCGGATCGCGCCGCCGGGGAACTCGGCGTTGTGGACGTTCACATAGTAGCCGCCCGGATTGGCCAGGATGTCCTTGACGACGTCCGCGCCGACCGTGGCGCAGCCCGAGCTCTTGCCGTTGGCGTCCGGCTTGGTGAGCGGCACGGCCACGGGGCCCGAGGCGCCCGCCGCGCCCTTATGGATGTGGGCCATGGTGGCGGCCTGGATCTTCTCGACCATCAGGTCGTAGCAGACCTCGTTCTTCGCGGTGTCGATCTTGAAGGTGGCGTGGCCCGCGCCGTCGGTGTCGGGCGAGCCCGCGCCGCCCAGATGGGCCGAGAGCGTGTCGGCGGCCAGCGCTGGTGCGGCGGCCAGGCCGGCCGCGGCCAGGGCGGCGATGAAGGTGGTCCGGATCATATGCGTTTCCTCCCAAGCCCCCCGGCTTGCCGGGGCGCAGAGGAAACCCGGCGGGACCGGCCGTCAACCGGTCCGCCGTGGGTCGGCGATCAGTTCCGGGTCGGGATGATCACCGGCAGGGATTCATAGCCCTTCACGAACGACGAGAAGACGCGCTTCGGCGGGCCCGTCACCTCGATCCGCGGGAAGCGGGCGAGGATCTCCTCCCAGATGATCTTGAGCTGCAGCTCGGCCAGACGGTTGCCCACGCAGCGGTGGATGCCGAAGCCGAATGACAGGTGCTGGCGCACGCGCGGGCGCTCGATCCAGTAGTCGTTCGGGCGCTCGATGACCTCTTCGTCGCGGTTGCCCGAGACGTACCACATGGCGACCTTGTCGCCCTGCTTGATGGTCTTGCCGCCCAGCTCGAAGTCCTGCAGCGCCGTGCGGCGCATGTAGGCCAGCGGCGTCTGCCAACGGATGGTCTCGGAGACCATGTTGGGGATCATCGTCGCCGGGTCGGCGCGCAGGATGCGGTCCTGGTCGGGGTTCTGGTTCAACGCCAGCACCGAGCCGGTGATGGTGTTCCGCGTGGTGTCGTTGCCGCCCACGATCAGCAGGATCAGGTTCCCCAGGTACTCCATGCGGTCCATGTTCCGCGTGGACTCGCCGTGGGCCAGCATCGAGATCAGGTCGGGCTTGGGCGGGGCGTTCACGCGCTCGTTCCAGAGCCGCATGAAGTAGTCCACGCACTCGAACAGCTCCTGGCGGCGCTCCTGCTCGGCGATCTCGGGATCGGTGGAGCTGAAGAGGCCCGAGTCGGGCGAGGCGGTGGCGACGTCGGACCAGCGGGTGAGCTTGCGGCGGTCTTCCCAGGGGAAGTCGAACAGCGTCGCCAGCGTCATGGTGGTCAGTTCGATGGACACCTTGTCCACCCAGTCGAATTCCTCGCCGATCGGCAGGCTGTCGAGGATGGCGGCCGCGCGCTCGCGGATCACCGGCTCCATCTTGGCCAGGTTCGGCCCGGCGACGATGGGGCTGACCGTCTTGCGCTGCACGTCGTGCTTCGGCTGGTCCATGGCGATGAACATGGGCAGCGTGAAGTCTTCGGCCGGGTCGGGCAGCACGATGGTGGGCTCCGACGAGAACACCTGGTGGTTCGTGTCGACCGCCATGATGTCGTTGTACTTGGTCACCGACCAGTAGCCGCCGATGTCCTCGTAGCCGGACTCGGCGGTGTAGTGGACCGGGTCTTCCTTCCGCAGGCGCTCGAAGTAGGGCCACATGGTGTCGGTGCGGAACAGCTCCGGATCGGCCGGATTGATCTGTTCCAGCGGCATCGAATAGGCGGCGTCTCGGGCCGCGCGCTTCACGTCGATCGAGGCGTCGTCCATGGGTGACCTCCTGGGGCGCGGGTCTGCAGCCCGCATTCGCTCAGCGGGGACGATGACCCCGGGTGATCTTGCTGTCAAGAAACGTGACGCTGGCGTCAACTTTTCAAACCTGAAAAAACGCCTGCGCTGGCGCAGGGAGGAAGCATGAGTGGACTCGAGGGCGGATGTGCGTGCGGGGCGGTGCGCTACCGCCTGACGTCGGGGCCGATGTTCGTCCACTGCTGCCACTGCAGCGACTGCCAGCGGCAGGTCGGCAGCGCCTTCGTGGTCAACGCCCTGATCGAGACCGATCGGATCGAGATGCTGTCGGGCGAGCTCGCGCCCACCGCCATGCCCACCGACAGCGGCCGGCCGCACATCGTCTATCGCTGCCCAGACTGCGGCACGACGATCAAGTCGGACTACGGCGACCGCAAAGTGCTGAGCTTCCTGCGCGCCACGACGCTTGACGACCGCGCCGCGCTGGAGCCGGACGTGCACATCTTCACCCGGTCCAAGCTGCCGTGGGTGCGGTTCCCCGAGGGGGCCCGCGTCTTCGACATCTACTACGACATAGCGAAGGAATGGCCGGCCGAGAGCCTGGCCCGACGCGAGGCTCTGCTGGGCCCCGGTCGCTGACGCGGGATCAGCCGCCCCGATAAGGCGCTTCAGCTTTTCTCACTGGCGCATCGTGTTCCAGTGGCTAAACATCTGTTTGAATCTTCGCCGCAGGGGGACCCATGGCGTCCGACGTTCTCTTCACGCCCTTCACCTTCAAGGGCCTCACCCTTCCGAACCGCATCGTCATGGCGCCGATGACGCGCTCGTTCTCGCCGGGCGGCGTGGCGACCGACAAGGTGGCGGCCTACTACCGCCGCCGCGCCGAGAACCAGGTGGGCCTGATCGTCACCGAGGGGACGGGCGTGGACCGGCCGGCCTCGCTGAACGACCCGAACATCCCGCGCTTCCACGGCGACAAGGAACTCGCCGCCTGGGGCAACGTCGTCTCCGAGGTCCACAAGGCCAAGGGCCTGATCGCGCCCCAGCTCTGGCACGTCGGCGCCGTGAAGAGCCGCAGCGAGGACTGGAGCCCGCCCGGTCCGTACGACAGCCCCTCGGGACTCTCGCGCCCCGAGAAGAAGTTCGGCGAGCCGATGACCGACGCCGAGGTCGCCGACGCGATCCGCGCCTTCGCCGAGGCCGCCGGCGAGGCCAAGCGCCTGGGCTTCGACGCCATCGAGCTGCACGGCGCCCACGGCTACCTGATCGACCAGTTCTTCTGGGGCGGCACGAACGTGCGCGAGGACGCCTACGGCTCGAAGGACCTGCCGGGCCGCGCCCGCTTCGCAGCCGACATCCTGCGCGCTGTGCGCAAGGCGGTCGGGCCGGACTATCCGGTGATCATCCGCGTCAGCCAGTGGAAGCAGCAGGACTACGAGGTGAAGCTGGCCCAGGACCCGAAGGCGCTGGAGGCCTGGCTGGGCGCCCTGGTCGAGGCTGGCGCCGACGTCATCCATTGCTCGCAGCGCCGCTTCTGGGAGCCGGAGTTCGAGGGCAGCGACCTGAACTTCGCGGGCTGGGCCAAGAAGGTCACCGGCGTGCCGACGATCACGGTGGGTTCGGTCGGCCTGTCGGGCGAGTTCATCGCCGCGTTCGCGGGCGAGGGTTCGCAACCGGCGTCGATCGAGAAGCTGGAGCGCATGCTGGACCGCGGCGACTTCGACATGGTCGCCGTCGGCCGCGCGCTGCTGCAGGACCCGGAGTGGGTGGTGAAGATCCGCGAAGGCCGTCACGGCGAGCTGTCGGCCTTCGACCGCAGCGCCATGGCGAAGCTGTACTGATCTTTTCCCTCCCCTTCATGGGGAGGGTGGCGACCCCGGACTTGATCCGGGGGAGACGGGTGGGGAAGTCGCGACCGGGCGCAGGGCTTGAGTATGGGCTCCCCACCCGGCTCCTCGCTTCGCTCGCATCCACCCAGCGCGTAGAGGGGAGGGAAAGCCTCAGGCGTTGAAGTTCAGCTTCAGCCCCGGCCGCGGCCACTTGGCCTTGTAGAGCTTGCCGGTGGCCGAGGCGGTGACCCAGGCGGTGGTCATGTCCGGGCCGCCGAAGCAGATGTTGGTCACCACGAGGTCCGGGAACGGATAGTGCTCGGTGCTCCCGTCCGGGCTGAAGGCGGTGATGCCGCCGTTGATGATGGTCGCCACGCAGACCTTGCCGTCGGCCTCCACCGCCAGGCTGTCCAGCAGCTGGTAGCCCGGAAGGTTGCAGACGATGTTCCCCGGCGCGAAACCGTTCGGCGGCGCCAGCACGCCGGTCTCGGCCACCGGGAACGCCCACAGGCGGCCCAGCATGGTGTCGGCCAGATAGACCGTCTTCTCGTCGGGCGAGAGGCCCACGCCGTTCGGCGAGATCAGGTGGCCGCGCTGCTGGGTGATGTGGCTGCCGTCCGTCCTGGCGTAGTGCAGCGCGCCGTTCTTGCGGCCGTCAGGCGTGGAGCAGCCGTGGTCCGAGAACCAGAAGCCGCCCTGCTTGTCGAAGACGATGTCGTTGGGGCCGACCAGCCGCTTGCCGTCGCAGCTGTCGTAGATCGTCTCCAGCTTGCCGCTCTTCAGGTCGTAGCGCTGGATGTAGCCGCCGGTGTGGCTGGGCGGCGTGGGGCCGGGAATGGTCAGGCCGCCCTGGTCCAGCCACTCGAAGCTGCCGCCGTTGTTGGTGATCCAGATGGCGCCGTCGGGGCCGATGGCCGCGCCGTTCGGGCCGCCGCCGGTCCGGACCACGGTCTCCTTGGAGCCGTCCGGCTTCACACGGGTCAGCCGCTGCCCCTTGATCTCGGTCAGGATCACCGAGCCGTCGGCCATGGCGATCGGCCCTTCCGGAAACTCCAGCCCGTCGCAGACTTCCTCGATCTCCATGGCGCTCACTCTCCCGGCTTGTGGTTTTGCCCGACTATAGGAGGCGGCCGTTGCGGAAGGTGAGGGGGAATCGCGCCGACGCGGGCCGCGCCAATATTCGCCGCGTCCGGCCCCGCGGCGCTTCCCTCACGTAAGAGTTCGTGTGGTTTCCGCCACGGACAGGGCCCTCGGATACTTGCCCTATCAGTTCCGCTAGCTTGTTCGCATCCCGCGAACTGCACAGTTATCGGCCCCTCGATCGCGGCGCTGCTTGCGCCTCGGCCGCACAACAGCCCGCGGGACAACGCTCCGCGGGCGCGAGGCCGCGCGTCCATTGAAGGCGGCGGCCCACGGAGGGATACCAATGCTTCACGCCCATGCCCGGCGTCGCCTTCTCGCGGCCGGCGCTTCCGCCGCCCTGCTGACCGGCGCGCCCGCCCTGGCCCAGACGGCCCCGGCCCAGGCGCCTCAGGCCGAGCCGGCCACCGTCGACGCCATCGTCGTCACCGCGCAGCGGCGCGAGGAGAGCGCCAACGCCGTGGCCATGGGCATCCAGGCGGTGCGTGGCGAGGTCCTGCAGCAATTGCACGTCACCGACGCCAAGGACCTGTCGGCCTTCGCGCCGTCGTTCACGGTCTCGCAGAGCTACCAGGGTGTGCCGACCTACACGCTGCGCGGCATCGGCTTCAACACGATCAACCTGTCGGCCACCTCGACGGTCGGCACCTACACGGACGAGGTCGCCTACGCCTATCCGTTCATGAACACCGGCCCGATCTTCGATCTGGAGCGCGTCGAGGTGCTCAAGGGTCCGCAGGGCACGCTGTACGGCCGCAACACCACCGCCGGCCTGATCGACTTCGTGACCAACAAGCCGACAGACGAGTTCAAGGCCCAGGTCACCGCCGAGGCCGGCAACTACAGGACCTGGAACCTCGACGGCTTCGTCAACGGCCGGATCGCGCCGGGCCTGGATGGCCGCTTCGCCTTCCGGATGGAGAACAGCGACAAGGGCTGGCAGGTCTCCAACAGCCGCGGCGAGCGCCAGGGCGAGGTCGACCGCTGGGGCGTGCGCGGCGCCATCCGCTTCGCGCCGAACGACAAGCTCACCGTCGACGCCTCGGTCAGCTACTGGAAGAACCAGTCCGACACCGTGGCCGCCCAGGGCATCGGCTTCACGCCGGCCACCGCCAACAGCCCCTTCCTGGCCCCGGGCCTGAAGGCCTACATCGCCGCCAACGCGCCCACCAAGGCCAGCCAGGCCGACTGGGCGCCGCGCGCCGCCCGCAGCGCCGACGTCGGCATCGGTGCGGGCCTGGCTGGCCCGCTGCGTGAGGATAACGACTTCGTCGGGCTGAAGCTGCGGGTCGCCTACGACGTCAGCGACGACATGCGGATCGTCTCGCTCACCGGCTACCAGGACCTCACGCGCCGGGCGCTCTTCGACTGGAGCGGCGCGCCCTACGAGATCCTGCTGCAGAAGGCGCGCGGCGACATCGAGTCGATCTCGGAGGAGCTGCGGATCGAGGGCTCGACCGAAAAGTCCAACTGGCTGGTCGGCGGCTATGTCGCCCGCGACGAGATCCTGGACTCGAACCGCACCCTCCTGGGCCAGAACTCGAACGTGGGCCTGATCCGCGCCGCCGGCGCCGGCCTGCTCGCCACCCCGTTCAACACCGGCGGCTACACCGCCGCCCAGATGGCGCAGGCCTTCCGCACCTACGTCGACCGCGGCGACATCGAGACCAAGACCTGGAGCCTGTTCGCCAACGCCGACTACAAGATCACCGAGACCCTGAAGGTGACCGGCGGCGTCCGCTATACCGAGGACCGCCAGGACTATGTCGGCTGCTCCAGCGACTACCAGGGCAGCATGCTGCCCAACGTCAACGTCGTGAACCGGGCGCTGTTCTTCCAGGCCTACGGCGCGCTGGTCGCCCCGATCGTCCAGGGCGGTTGCGTGACGTTCGACCCGGCGACCAAGACGTTCGGCCCGGTGGCCTCCAAGCTCAACGAGCACAACGTCGCCTGGCGCGTGGCGCTGGACTGGACGCCGGTCGACGACGTCCTGCTGTTCGGCTCGATCTCGCGCGGGGCAAAGGCGGGCGCCACGCCGATCAACGCGGCCAACATCTCCACCCAGAACGCCCCGGCCAAGCAAGAGCTGCTGACGGCCTACGAGGTGGGCCTGAAGGCGGGGCTGCTGGACCGGCGGATGCAGCTGAACGTCAGCGGCTTCTACTACGACTACAAGGACAAGCAGCTCAGCGTCTATTTCGCCGACCCGATCTACACGGCCCTGTCGCGCCTGCAGAACGTGCCCGACAGCGAAGCCTACGGCGTCGACGGCGAGGTCACCTGGCGGCTCACCCAGGAGCTCACGGTGATCGCTTCGGCCACCCTGCTGCACACCGAGGTGCAGGGCTATGTCGGCATCAACTCGGCCGGCCAGCCGCAGAACTTCGACGGCGCGCCGTTCCTCTACAGCCCCAAGCGATCGGGGGCGGTCACCGCGCTCTACAGCCGTGACCTCACGGGCGACCTCGGCCTGCAGGTGGCGCTGAACGCCCGCTGGCAGGACGACAGCCACGCCGACCTGGAGGGCGACCCGAAGTTCACGATCAAGGACTATGGCCTGGTCAACGCCAGCGTCGGCGTCCACGCCCTGGACGACCGGTGGAGCGCCCAGCTCTGGGTCCGCAACCTCACCGACACCTACTACTGGACCGCGGTCAGCTCGAACGCGAACGTCGTCGTCCGCTTCCCCGGCCAGCCCCGCACCTATGGCGCTTCCCTGACCTTCGCCTTCTGACCGAGGCGGAGGTGGTTCCTCCTGGCCCGGGGCGCACGCCGTCCCGGGCCACCTTCTTCAGCGCCGCTCCAGCACCCGGACGGTGAAGGGATATTCGTCCACGTCCGAGGCATCGTGCCGCTCGGAGCGGACCTCGGTCCACTGGCTCTCGTCGATGGGGCTGAGCACCGCGTCGCCCTCGACCTCAGCGTCCACGTCGGTGAGGTAGATGCGGCGCGCCTTGGTCAGGGCCAGCTCGAACAGCGAGGCGCCGCCGATCACGCAGACCTCGCGCGCGCCGTCCTCCTCGGCCTGTTCCCGGGCGATCGAGATGGCCTCCGAGAAGTCCTCGCAGACCACCGCGCCTTTCGGCTCGAACGAGCCGTCCCGGCTCAGCACGATGTTCGTGCGGCCCACCAGCGGCTTCTTCGGCAGGCTGTCCCAGGTCTTGCGGCCCATGATCACTGGCTTGCCCATGGTGATGGCCCGGAAGATCGCCAGGTCCGACTTCAGCCGCCAGGGCAGGGTCCCGTCGCGGCCGATGACGCCGTTGCGGGCGCGGGCGATGGGGCCAGCGGCGAGGATGATCTGGGACATGCCGACTCTCTAGCTCGCGCCGGGGGCTGTCACCAAACGCCGGCTGGGCCGTTCAGGCGGAATGGCGGGAGATTCCAAGCTGGCGATCTACGCCGCGGCGGCCGGCAATCTGGCGATCGCGGTCAGCAAGTTCGTGGCCTTCGTGTTCACCGGCAGCTCGGCCATGCTGACCGAGGCCGTCCACTCGCTGGTCGACACCGGCAACCAGGGCCTGCTGCTGCTGGGCCTCAAGCGCGCCAGCCGCCCGCCGGACGAGGGCCACCCGTTCGGCCACGGGATGGAGCTCTACTTCTGGTCCTTCGTGGTGGCGCTGCTGGTCTTCGCCCTGGGCGGCGCCTTCTCGATCTACGAGGGCTTCCTGCGCGTCGCCGAACCCGAGCCGCTGGAGAGCGCCTGGATCAACTTCCTGGTCCTGGGCCTGGCGATCGGGTTCGAGGGCGGCTCGTTCCTCGTGGCCTTCCGCGAGCACCGCCGCCGCCATGGCGGACGCGGGCGCTTCCTGAGCTCCATCAAGTCCAGCAAGGACCCCAGCCTGTTCGCGGTGCTGCTGGAGGACGCCGGCGCCTTGATCGGCCTCGTCATGGCCCTGGCGGGCGTCGCGGCGTCCAGTCTTCTCGGCCTCCACTGGGCCGACGGCGTGGCTTCGATCGGCATCGGCGTGCTCCTGACCCTGATCGCCATCTTCATGGCCAACGAGACCCGCAGCCTGCTGACTGGCGAGGCCGCCTCGCCCGAGATCGTCCGGGAGGTTCGGGCGATCCTGGAGGCCGACCCGCGCGTGGTGCAGGTGATCGAGGTGCTGAGCCTGCACCTGGGTCCGGAGGAGATCCTGGTCGGCGTCACCATCGACTTCGACGACGACCTGCCGGGCGGCGCGGTCGAGGATGCGGCCAGCGAGCTCAGCGCCCGCATCCAGGACGCCCAGCCCGCCATCACCCGACTGTTCCTGCGTCCCGGCGAGACGGCCGGGGAGGGGCGTCCCAAGGTGGCTCCCCACCCCGCGCTGGCGCGCTAAGGTGAAGCCCTGCGGCCCGACAAGAGGCCGCCCGGGAGCACGCCAGGATGATCGCCTACACCACCGTCGGGGTGAACGACATGGACCGCGCGGTCCGCTTCTACGACGCGGTGTTCGCGCCGCTCGGCGCGCTACGCACCACCACCAGCTCCACCTGGACCGGCTATGCCCGCGAGGGCGACCCCGTGCCGTTCTTCCTGACCCGGCCCTTCGATCGCGGCGACGCCACCGGCGGCAACGGCATGATGCTGGCCTTCCGCGCCCGCGACCGCGCCGCGGTCGACGCCTTCCACGCCGCGGCCCTGGCCCACGGCGGGACATGCGAAGGTCCGCCCGGCGTGCGCGAGGGCATGGATCCGGTGTTCTACGCCGCCTACGTCCGCGACCCGGACGGCGCCAAGCTGTGCGCCTTCGTCAGGAAATAGGGCCTACGCCGCCGGCTCCAGCCAGGTGAGCCACTTGCGGCGCACGGCGGCGTCGGGGTCGATGCCGAAGCGGCGGCAATAGAGCAGCACCTGGCACAGCAGGTCGGCCGCCTCGTCGGCGCGATCGTGTTCGTTGGCCTCGCCGCGGCCGCGGCACGACAGCCGCAGGTGCGCCTGGGCCAGCTCGCCCAGCTCCTCCTGCAGCTTCAGGAGATACCAATCGTCGTCGCGGGCCACGCCGAACTTGCCGGCGTAGATGTCCGAGATCTGAGCCGCCGATTCCGAAACCTCTCTCAGGGTCAGGGGGGGCTTCATAGGTGACTAGACCGCGATGGGGGCTGCGATGGAGGGGTGCGCGCTGTAGCCCTCGAGGGCGAAGTCCTCGTACTCGAACGCGAACAGGTCGCTCTTGTCGGCGATGCGCATGGTCGGAAGAGGACGCGGGTCACGTGACAGTTGTAACCGCGCCTGGTCGAGGTGGTTCAGGTACAGATGGGCATCGCCCAGGGTGTGGACGAACTCGCCGGGCTGCAGGCCGCAGACCTTGGCCATCATCATCGTGAGCAGCGCATAGCTGGCGATGTTGAACGGCACGCCCAGGAAGACGTCGGCCGAGCGCTGGTAGAGCTGGCAGCTGAGTTTCCCGTCCGCGACGAAGAACTGGAACAAGCAGTGGCAGGGCGGCAGCGCCATGTCCTCCACCTCGGCCGGGTTCCAGGCCGAGACGATGTGGCGGCGGCTGTTGGGGTTGGTCTTGAGGGCCTCGACCACCGAGGCGATCTGGTCGATCACCCGGCCGTCGGGCGCCGTCCACGAGCGCCACTGCTTGCCGTAGACGGGGCCCAGCTCGCCCTCGGCGTCGGCCCACTCGTCCCAGATGCTGACCCCGCGCTCCTGCAGCCAGCGGACGTTGGTCTCGCCCCGCAGGAACCACAGCAGTTCGACGATAATCGACTTCCGGTGCAGCTTCTTGGTGGTCAGCAGCGGGAAGCCCTTGGAGAGGTCGAACCGCATCTGCCGGCCGAAGACGCCCAGCGTGCCCGTACCCGTGCGGTCGCCGCGCTCCACCCCGTTGGCCAGGATGTCTTCCAGCAGGGCGAGGTATTGCCGCTCGGGGTGGTCCGGATCGGCGTCGTAGGCGGTGATGGCGACGTGGGCGTTCATCGGCGGCCAAGGTCACCCGAGGCGGGTGATTCGCAAATCGACGATGTCGTGAATCGCGGCCTCATCCACAGGCGCCTGCCCGTCACAGTGTGACCGTTCGTCGATTCCCGGCTTGGCCGCTCCGTTAACGGCCGTTAAGAGCTCGCCCTACAGTTTTTATGTAGGATGACACCCGTATGCTGATTTCCGCTGTCGCCGCGCTGGCCCTGTTCGCTGCGCCCGAGACGACGCAAGCCGGCGACGCCGTCGCGGCCGAAAAGCCCGCGAAGTCCGCCAAGGCCGAGGACAAGGGCCCGGCCAAGACCTGCTACACCGCCACGCCCAGCGGCTCGCGCATGCCGCGCAAGGTCTGCGTCACCAAGGCGGCCGAGACCTCCAAGGACAACGCCAAGGCCGAGGCCTCCAAGCCCGAATAAGGGCCGTCAGCCCGCGAAGCCGCCCTCGTCGAGGAACTCCTGTTCCTCGGCGGTGGTCGTGCGCCCCAGCGCCGCGTTGCGGTGGGGGAAGCGTCCGAACCGGACGATGATGTCGCGGTGGATCACCGCCCACTTCAGCATCTCGGCGTCGTCCAGCTCCTCGGCGAGGGTCAGGCACAGGTCCTGATCGGCGATGTCCTCCGAATGCTCGAAGGGCAGGACCATGAACTGCCTCAGCTCGGGCGCGAGCTGCAGGTGCCAGCCCTTCTCGGTGGCGGCGCGGGCGATCGCGCGCGCCTTCGGGTCGGTCGCGAACGCGTGGCCCGACTTGCGGTAGAGGTTGCGCGGGAACTGGTCGAGCAGCAGCAGCAGCGCCAGCGCCCCCTCGGGCGTCTCCGCCCAGTGGTCGTATTCGCCGCGCGCCGCGGCGTGATGGACGGGCTCGAACTTCAGCCGGATCGCCTCGTCGAAGGCCGGCTTGGCCGCGTACCATTGCTTGGGGCCGGCGTGGGTCCAGAATCCCAGGATGTCGTTGGGCGTTGCGACCACGTCGGGCGTCCTCCTCGTCGAGGCCCTTGATCTCGCGCGGCTGACGGCGCCGTTCAACCCTGGTTCAGCCTGTCGGTCCGATCCTTGTGTACAAGGGACTATCGGGCCGCCGTGCGCGGTCCAGGATTGGATTGAAGCGATGAAGATGGCGATGGCGGCCCTGGCCGCCGTGCTGATGGCCCAGGCGGCGCCCGCGATGGCGCAGGAGCCGGGCGAACGCGGTGACCGGGGCGACCGGGGCGGCGCCCGGCAGGAGCGCCTGGAACGGCGCGACCAGGCCCAGGGTGACCGCTGGAACGGCGGCGGCCGTCCGCAGGGACAATGGGCCGGCCGCGGCGTCCGTGCGCCGGAGGCTGCCCAGGCCCCGCAGGCGCCGGCGGCGCAACCCGCGCCCCAGGCCGACCGGCCGCGCTTCCGCGGCGACGGCCGCTATGGCCAGCCCAACGACCGTGGGTTCAACGAGCGCGGAGGCGACGAGCGTCGCGGCGACGGCCAGTGTGGGGACGGCCAGCGTGGGGATGGCCAGCGTGGGGATGGCCGTCGGGACTGGAACGGCCGCGGGGATGGCGATCGCCGGGACTGGAACGGCCGTGGCGACAACGATCGCCGGGATTGGGATCGCCGCGGCGACGGCCGCCGCGACTGGGACCGGCGGGGCGACAACGATCGCCGCGACTGGAACGACCGTCGCGACGACCACCGCCGGTGGGAGCGCGGCCGCTATCCGTCGTCCTATTTCAGCTCGCACCGCTACCGCTATGCGTGGCGGCCACCCAGCGGCTTCTACCTGCGGACCTGGAGCTTCGGGGAGTTCTTCCCGCGCAGCTGGTTCGGCCCTGGCTACTGGATCGGCGACCCGTGGCAATACGACCTGCCGCTGCCGCCCCCCGGCTACGAGTGGGTCCGCTCCGGCCCCGACGCCCTGCTGATCGACGAGTTCAGCGGCCGCATCGTCCAGATCGTCCGCGACGTCTTCTGGTACTGACGGCCAAAGGCCGGGAGCGCTGCCTCAGTGCTCCCGGCAGCCGGCGCAGAGGCCGCGGGCCTCGAGCGTGACCTGGCGCACCTCGTAGCCGGCGGCCTTGGCGGCGCTCACCGTCGGGGCGAAGTCGGGCTCGAACTCGGCCGCCTCGCCGCAGCAGTCGCAGATCAGGAACGCCGCCATGTGCCCGCCCTCGATGCGGCAGGGCACATAGGCGTTCAGGCTCTCGATCCGGTGCGCAAATCCCAGGCGTTCCAGGAATTCCAGCGCCCGATAGACCGTCGGCGGCTTGGCTGGCTCGCCCGCTTCGCCGTATGCCGCGATCAGGTCATAGGCCTTCAGCGGCGCGTCCGACGCCAGCAGCAGCTCCAGCACGCGGCGGCGCGGGGCGGTCAGCCGCTCCTGGGTGTCGCTGCAGCGGACCTCGGCGGCCTCGAGCGCGCGGCCCAGCGCGACGCCGTGCAGGCCGTGATGATCGTGCTCGTCGTGGTGATGGCAGGCGCCGGTCATGCCCTTCACGTAACCCGGTTGGACGTCGTGCGGCAACGCGCTTGACGAGTGGTTATGTTATTTCATAACAGTGACGCCGTCATTCAAGCCTGACCTCCCCGAAAAGGCGTCCGTATGTCCCGCGTCTCCCTCTTTGCCGCCGCCGGCGCGCTTGCGCTGCTCGCTCCCCCCGCCTTCGCGGCCGACGCCGCCGGCGGTGGCAAGGACCTCGAGGAGGTGGTCGTCACGGCCGCGCCCTACGTGGTCTCCATCGACTCCACGACCACCAGCGTGAACGTGGTGAAGCGCGAGGAACTCGACCTCGCGCCGTCCGCTGGCCTCGGCGACGTATTGGCCAACCTTCCGGGCGTCCGCTCGTCGTTCTTCGGCCCGGGCGCCAGCCGCCCGGTGATCCGCGGCCTCTCGGGCCCGCGGGTGCAGGTGCTCACCAACGGCGTCGGCATGATCGACGCCTCGGGCCTGTCGCCCGACCACCAGGTGGCCAGCGACCCGCAGGAGGCCGAGCGGATCGAGGTGCTGCGCGGGCCCTCGGCGCTCGCCTACGGCGGCTCGGCCATCGGCGGCATCGTCAACATCATCGACAACCGCATCCCCTCGAAATACGTCGACGGCATCCACGGCCGGGTGCTGGGCTCGTACAATACGGGCGACGAGGGCAAGGCCGTGTCGGGCGCCGTCTCGGCCGGCCTGGGCAACGGCTTCACCGTCACCGCCGACGGCACGCACCGCCGCAGCGACGACTATGAGATCCCGGTCGATCCGATGTCGAAGGCGCTGGCCGACGAGCTGGGCCTGCCGGCGCCGTCGCGGTCCCGCACCAAGGTGCCGAACACCTTCGTCGACCTGGACGCCTATGGCGCGGGCCTGTCGTACGCCGGCGCCGAGGGCTGGGGCGGGGTGGCGATCAAGCACACCGACAGCAGCTACGGCAGCGCCGCCGAAGAGGACGTCCACATCGACCTGAAGCAGACGCGGGTCGACACGCGGGGCGGCCTGAACATGGCCATCGGCCCGTTCGAGAGCCTCAAGTTCGCCGGCGGCTACTCCGACTACAAGCACACCGAGTTCGAGGGCGACGAGCCGGGCACGACGTTCCTGTCCAAGGGCTACGAGGGCCGCGTCGAGCTGGTCCAGCCCAACCGCGACGGCTGGCAGGGCGCGGTGGGCTTCCAGGGCCTGCACCGCACCTTCGACGCCATCGGCGACGAGGCGCTGATCCCGGCGACGAAGATCGACGAACTGGGCGTCTTCACCCTGCAGCGCCTGGACAAGGACAGCTGGGGGATCGAGGGCGGGGTCCGCATCGACACCCGCTCGGTGAAGAACATCCGCGCCGACCGCGACTTCACCAACATCTCGGGGTCGGTCGGCGTCTTCGTCCGGCCGATCGAGGGCTGGTTCTTCGGCGCCTCGGTGTCGCGCACCAGCCGCGCCCTGACCGAGGAGGAGTTGTCGTCGTTCGGCGCCCACCCGGCCACCGGCGCCTTCGAGGTCGGCGACCCGAACCTCGACAAGGAGGTTTCCTACTCGCTGGACACCACGGCCCACTATTCGAGCGCGACCTGGACGCTCGACCTGCACGGCTTCTACGTCGACTACGACAACTTCATCGACCTGGCGCCGACGGCCACGATCGACCCGGACTCCGGCTTCCGCATCTACCGGTTCGTGCAGGGCGGGGCGAAGTTCTACGGCAGCGAGGCCGAGATCGGCTACACGACCTGGCGCTCTGGCGAGAAGAGCTTCCGCCTCGAGGCCAGCGGCGACTACGTCCACGGCGAGACCGACGCCGGCCCGGCCGCCCGCATCCCGCCGTGGTCCCTGACCGGAAAGGGCGTCTACGAGGGCGGCTGGTGGAGCGGCACGCTCGAGGTCCACACCGTGGGCAAGCAGGACCGCGTGGCCGACTTCGAGCTGCCCACCGGCGGCTACACCATGTTGAACGCCTCGCTTGTCCTGCGCCCGTTCGAGAACGAGCCCGACCTGAAGGTCTTCCTCGACGGCCGCAACCTGACCAACGTCGAGGCCCGTGAGCACGCCTCGTTCCTCAAGGACGTCGCCCCGCTGCCGGGCCGCAGCTTCCGCCTGGGCGTGGGCTATCGGTTCTGACCGCGCCCTCCTAGACTGCCGGCGCGCAGTCTGGGGAGTTCGCATGCGTAAGGGTTGGGGCAGGGCGCTGGCGGGCGCCGTGGCGGCGCTGGTTTCGTTCGGAGGCGCGCTGGCCGCGCCCGAACCGGCGGCGCACGACTACGTCATCAGGGATTTCAAGTTCCGCTCGGGCGAGAGCCTGCCGGAGCTGAAGGTCCACTACTACACGCTGGGGACGCCGAAGACCGACGCCGCCGGCAAGGTGACCAACGCCGTCCTGATCCTGCACGGCACGGGCGGCACGGGCCGGCAGTTCCTCAGCCCGCAGTTCGCCGACGTGTTGTTCGCGCCGGGCGGCCTGCTCGATCCGGCCACGCATTTCATCATCCTGCCCGACGGCATCGGCCACGGCGGCTCGTCCAAGCCGTCCGACGGCCTCAGGATGAAGTTCCCGAAGTACGATTACGCCGACATGATCGAGGCCCAGCACACGCTGGTGACCCAGGGCCTCAAGGTCGACCGGCTACGCCTGCTGATGGGCACGTCCATGGGCTGCATGCACGGCTTCATGTGGGCCGAGGCCTGGCCGCAGTCGTCCAGGGCCTTCATGCCGCTGGCCTGCCTGCCGGTGGAGATCGCCGGGCGTAACCGCCTGTGGCGCAAGATGGCCATCGACGCGATCCAGGCCGACCCGGCCTGGAACGGCGGCGACTACGCGAGCCCGCCGGTCCAGGGCCTGCGGACCGCTCAGGACCTGCTGATCCTGGTCGGCGCCTCGCCGCTGCCGATGCAGAACCAGCTGCCGACCCGAAAGGCGGTGGACGACTGGATCGGGCCCGAGCTCGCGCGCCGCATGGCGCCGGCCGACGCCAACGACCTGATCTACCAGCTCGACGCCTCGCGGACCTACGACCCGTCCAAGGACCTGGAGAAGATCACCGCGCCCATCACCTGGGTGAACTCGGCCGACGACTTCATCAACCCGCCCGAGCTGGGGATCGCCGAGCGCGAGGCCAGGCGGCTGAAGACCACGAAGTTCGTGCTGATCCCCGCCAGCGCCAAGACCCACGGTCACGGCACCCACACCTGGGCCGCGCTGTGGCAGGACGAGCTGGCGGCCCTGCTGAAGCGGTCAGAATGAGAGCCCTAACCATCCCGCCCTTCAGGGGAGGGGAAGACGGCGCAGCGGCCAGGGCGGGGAAGTAAGGGCCGGAATGGGGCGTGGGCGCTTGATCCACACTTCCCCACCCGTCTCTCGTTCGCTCGACACCCTCCCCTGAAGGGGAGGGATGGTCGTTCTACTCCTCCGACTCCGCCGGAGCCGGGGCGCCTTCGCCGCCTTCGAAGCTGCGCGGGGCGCGGCGGCGGCGGGGGGCCTTGGGCTTGTCCTCGGCGGCGGCCTCGACCACCTTCACGGGGCGGGTGGGGCGCAGGAACGCCGGGACGTTGCTGTGCTCGCCGGCGTCGTCACGCAGCGACGGGACCGGCGCAGGGGCCTCGGGCTGCGGCGCGTCGCCCTGCGGCTGCACCACGGCCAGCGGGTCGCGCTCGGGCCGGTCGTCACGGTCGCGGTTGCGCTCGAAGCGCGGACGGTCCTCGCGGGGCGGCCGGTCTTCGCGAGGCGGGCGGTCGTCGCGAGGGCGGTCCTCGCCTTCCCCGCGCGGACGGTCGTCACGTGGACGGTCGTCGCGGTTGCGGTTGCGGTCACGATCCCGATCGCGCGGGCGGTCGTCGCGGTCGCGCCAGCGGTCGCGGTTGCCGTCGCCGCGGTCGCGCTCCCGATCGCGGGGACGGTCGTCGCGGTCGCGACCCTGCCATTCGCCGCGGTCGCGGTCGCGGTCGCGATTGCGATTCTGGTCGCGATCACGGTTCTGGCCCTGGTCGCGGCCTTCGCTGTCCTCGCGGACCTCGTTGTTCTCGGCGGCTTCGTCGGCGGCCATGGCCTGCTGCAGGCCGCTCTCGTCCTCGAAGTCGATGTCGTAGCCCGAGGCGAACTGGTCGCGGCCGATGATCTCGCTGGCCGGGCGGTTGGGCTGGGTCGCGCGGATCAGCCGGAAATAGTGCTCTGCGTGCTGCAGGTAGTTCTCGGCGAGCACCCGGTCGCCGGCCGACGTCGCGTCCCGGGCGAGCTGCTGGTACTTCTCGAAGACGTGCTGCGCATTGCCGCGCACCTTCACGCCGTCGGGGCCGTTCGAGTCGAATGCCCGGTTGGCGTTGTGCTGCTGAGGCTTGCCGCCGCCGCCGCCGCCGCCGCCCCGGTTGCGCCCACGTTGGCGCTTCATACCCTTGAAATCTCTCATTTTTTAAGAAACCGCTTGGTTCTTCCTTAGCGCCTGTTCGGCGACTTGGCCTTCAGCTAGGTCGGGCCCCCGCCCGCTCTGTCATGTTGAAGACGTGTGTTTTCCCCGTCTTCCGCCCGGAAGCTCGTCAGCGAGAGGCCTCTGATGAAGAAAGCGTCGCGCCTGTCGGGTTCGGCGGGCGCCCTGCATAGGGACGCATCTACCTGCAGCACCGACGAATTTGGGTGGAGACAGGCACTGATGTAGCGAGTCAGTCCGCCGTTTCCAAGGGCTTTTTCTCACCCACGACGACGCGGTCGTGGTCGGCGAGGTCCTTGATGGTGTCGACGAACACCGCGCCGGCCTCCTTGAAGAGGGCTTCCACGGCCGCCTTCTGGTCGTAGCCGATCTCGACAGCGAAGCGGCCGCCGGGCTTCAGCACCCGCAGGATCTCCGGCGCGAGGACGCGATAGTGGTCCAGGCCGTCGGCGCCGCCCTCCAGGGCCAGGCGCGGGTCGTAGTCGCGCACCTCGGGCTCCAGTGTCTCGATGACGTCGCTCGCGATGTAGGGCGGGTTCGAGACCACCAGGTCGAACGCGTCGCCGTCCAGCCCGGCCGTCCAGTCGCCGCGCAGCAGCGCCACGCGGTTGGCCAGGCCCAGCGAGGCGGCGTTGTCGCGCGCCACGGCCAGCGCCTCCTCCGATACGTCGACGCCCAGCCCCTTGGCCGCCGGCCGCTCGGCCAGCAGCGCCAGCAGGATCGCGCCCGAGCCCACGCCCAGGTCCAGGATCCGCCAGGCCGCCCGCTCCGGGAAGTCGCGCAGGGAATATTCCACCACCGTCTCGGTGTCAGGGCGTGGCGTGAGGACGTCCTTGTTGACGCCCAGCATGATCTTCCAGAAGCCCTTGCGGCCCAGGATGTGGCTCACCGGCTCGCGCTTCTCGCGACGGCTCAGATAATCCTCGAGCCGGGCCTCCTGCTCGGGCGTCAGGGGCCGGTGCGGGTCGGTGACGATGTCCACCCGGCTGGCGTCGGCGGCGGCCTCTACCAGCAGGCGCGCGTCGATGACGGGGCCGGAAATACCCGCCCCCTCCAGGCGCGTCTTCGCGCCCTTCCAGGCCTGGACGAGATTGAGGCTCATTGCGGCGCCGTCGCCGCGTCGCCCAGGCCCACGCGGCCGGAGGAGGTCATCTGGATGTAGATCCCGCAGAACATGTGGCCGTAATTGTCGAACAGCGCCTTCACCAGGTCCAGGTCGCGCACCGCCGTGGTCGGGTCCACCTCGGTCGCGGCGCAGCGCACGATGGGCTTGAACACCTTGGCCCGCGCCCAGCCGACCATCAACTCACGGCCGCCCCATTCGTTCTCGACCCAGGCGGGCCAGCCCTCGACATAGAGGTTGCCGCGGAAGCGCAGGGGATCCAGTTCAACGCCCATCTTATCGGAAAGGTCGCGGACGCTGGCGAGGTTGATCACCGAGACCTGGCCCAGCGGATGGTCGGTGAAGCGGAACGGCCCGCGCGCATCCACCACCTTCAGGGGCCCGCGGATATCGTCGGCAGGCAGCATGGCGCCCAGCCATTCGGCGAAACGCTCGCGGCCTTCCGCGTCGGCCAACCGGCCGCTGTAGGCCGGCGCGCCGGGGGCCTCGGCCGTCAGCACCCCGGTTTCCTCGTCGTAGCAGGTCCGCGCGGCGGCCACCTTCGGGATCGCCGCCAGCACCGTGAACTTCTGCTTCGGCGTGAAGGTCGGCGCCTCGGGGTCGTAGCCCGACGGGCCGTTCTCCACCGCCCAGATCCGGTCGTGCGGAAAGCCCTCGCCAGCGGCGAGGTCCACATGGCTGAGGCGTTCGGGCGTGAAGCCCTTCACGGGATGGCGATAGATCGCCGCGACATGGCCGCTCATGGCCGGGCTTCTGACGGAAAGCGGGGCCGCGCTCAAGCGCCGTGCCCACCCGCGGGAACGCGAGGCCACGCTGCGGGTTAGCCGAAGCGCCGCCAGGGAAGCGTTAGAGTGACCGCTGTCCATCCATCGCATCAGCATCGCCGGCCCGCCCCGTCGGTGGCCAGCCTCGCGCCGTGGGCGCTGACGGCGGCGCTGGCGGCCGCCTGGTGGAACGCCAGCCGCGCCCGGCCGGTCCCGCAACCGCTCCGCATCGAACCCAAGCCGCAGCCCGGCCTCAGCCGCCAGACCGTCGCCGAGCCGGCCCACTTCGAGGCCCAGGAGCCCGGTCGCGGCCGGGTCGCCGAGCGCCCGCTACACATCCCCTGGCGTGGCTGGAAGGACATCCTGTGGCGCACCTGGCGCGAGATCAGCCAGGACCGGCTGACCGTCGTGGCCGGCAGCGTCACCTACTACACCCTGCTGGCGATCTTCCCGGCGCTGGGCGTCTTCGTCTCGCTCTACGGCCTGATCGCCGACGTGCGCCTGGTGGAGGAACAGCTCGTCCAGCTCTCCACCATCTTCCCGCCCGAGGCCGTGCGCCTGCTGGGCGAACAGATGCTGCGGCTGGCCAACGGTAAGGCGGCCGGCCTGTCGCTGGCGTTCATCGTCAGCCTGCTGCTCTCGATCTGGAGCGCCAGCGCCGGGATGAAGTCGCTCTTCGACGGCCTGAACATCGCCTACGACGAGACCGAGAAGCGCAACTACCTGGTCCGCACCGGCCTAACCTACGGCTTCACCTTCGCGCTGCTGCTGTTCCTCACCCTGGTCAGCGGCATCCTGGTGGCGGCCCCCATCGCGCTGGAGACGCTGCGCCTGCGCGAGGACTGGCTGATCGCCGCCCGCTGGCCGCTGCTCTACCTGGTGGCCGCCGCGGCCTTCTGCGTCGCCTACCGCTATGGCCCGAGCCGGCGCCTTGCCCGCTGGCGTTGGCTGGTCCCGGGCGGGGCGGTGGCGGCGTTCCTCTGGATGGCCGGCTCGGCGGGCTTCTCCTGGTACCTCAACAACGTGGCCCGCCTGGACGCCACCTACGGCTCGCTGGGCACGGTGATCGGCTTCATGCTGTGGGTGTGGTTCTCGGTGATGGTGGTGCTGATGGGCGCCGAGCTCAACGCCGAGATCGAGCACCAGACGGCCATCGACTCCACCACCGGGCCGCCCAAGCCGATGGGCGAGCGCGGCGCGGCCATGGCCGACACCGTGGGCCTGCGCTTCATGGGCGTGCGCAAGGGGACCAGCCAGCTCCTGGACATCGTCCGCCGCCAGCTCCGCAACCTGCGCCGCAAGCCGCCGCCCATTGCTCCCCCGTTGGGCGAGCTGTCGGCGAAGCCGGCTGAGGGGGGCCGTTCAGATCGCGGATGAGCCCCTCCGGCGGCTTCGCCGCCACCTCCCCCAACGGGGAGGATTTCGCTACACCGGCCGGGCCGTCTGGCTGTGTTCCATGTAACGGGCGGTCGCCGCGGCGGTCTCGGGCCCGAAGTAGCGGCCCACCACGTGCAGCGCGAGGTCGATGCCCGAGGTCAGCCCGCCGGCTGAAGCGATGCGGCCTTCGTCGACGAACCGCGGCGTTCGCTCCAGCTTCACCTTCGGGAATTCCCGGGCGAAGTCGTCGTAGAACTCGTGGTGGGTCGTGGCGCGCAGACCGTCCAGCAGCCCCACGCGGGCCAGTTGGAACGCCCCGGTGCAGACGCTCATGGTCACGTCGGCCTTCTCGGAGGCGGCCTTCAGCCAGCCGCGCGAGGCCTCGGTCGACTTCTGGGCCGGCACCACGATCACGTGCGGCTGGGGCGCATTGTCGATGCTGTAGTGAGGCTTTACCAGCAGGCCGCCGGTCATCCGCACCGGCTCCAGCGTGGGCGCGACGGTGAAGGGCGCGAATGGGTGGCCCATCTTGCCGTCGATCGTCGGCATGGCGTCCTGGAAGGTCTCCCAGGGGCCGGCGGTGTCGATCACGTTGGCGCCTTCGCCCAGCATGAACGCCACCAGGATCATCTTGCGCTGGGGCAGGGGCGCGGCGCGGGCGAGCGCGGGCGCAGCAGCGGTGGCGAGGCTCGCGGCGAGGAGCTGGCGACGATCCATGGGCGTGATCTCCGAGGCTGCGGCCACCCTAGGCGTGCTGAGGGCTTGGCGAGAAGGACGCGCTCCGGTCAAATTGCGCCATGCCCACCGACCACCCCCACCACGTCGCCGTCCTGGCCTTCCCCGACGCCCAGGTGCTGGACGTCGTGGGGCCGCTGGAGGTGTTCGCCCGCACCGACCGCTGGCTGCGCGACACCTGGAAGACGCCGGGGGGCTACCGCACCGAGCTACTGGGGCTGGCGGCCGGACCCTTGCGCACTTCGGGCGGCCTGGAGCTCACGGCAGCGCGGGCTTTCCGGGACGTCGAGGCCTGCGACACCCTGCTGGTGGCGGGCGGCATCGGTTGGCAGACGGTGGCGGAGGATCCCGAGGCGCTGGGCTGGCTGCGTGTCATGGCGCCCCGCGTGCGCCGCCTGGGCTCGATCTGCACGGGCTCGCTGGTGCTGGCGGCTGCCGGCCTGCTGGACGGGCGGCGCGCGACCACCCACTGGGCCTATTGCGAGCGGCTGGCGGCCATGGCCCCCGGCTGCCGGATCGACCCCGACGCCATCTACGTCCAGGACGGGCCGCTGTTCACCTCGGCGGGCGTCACCACCGGCATGGACATGGCGCTTGAAATGGTCGAGCAGGACCACGGCAAGGCCACCGCCGTGGCGGTCGCGCAGGAGCTGGTGATCTACCGCAAGCGGCCGGGAGGCCAGGCCCAGTTCAGCCGCTTCCTCGAGGCCGAGCGGCGCGAGGACCGGCTGGGCGCCCTGCAGCTCTGGATCCTGGACCACCTGGGCGAGGACCTGGCCCTGCCGCGCCTGGCCGGGGCGGCGGGCATGAGCGAGCGGCACCTGTCGCGCCGCTTCCGCGAAGAGGTCGGCGTGACGCCGGCGGCCTACGTGGCCCGGGTGCGGCTGGAGGAGGCGCGCCGCCGCCTGGAGGCCGGGGCCCACAGCCTGAAGGACGTGGCCCGCGCCTGCGGCTTCGCCGACGAACAGAACCTGCGCCGCGCCTTCCGCCGCCACGTCGGCGTCCCGCCCAGCGCGTACCGCGAGCGTTTCGGGTAGGCCCGGTGGCTCCCTGGCAGGGGGGAGCTGTCGGCGAATGCCGACTGAGGGGGCCTCGATAGCCGTGGAGGAAGCCCCCTCCGTCGCCTGCGGCGACACCTCCCCCTGCGGGGGAGGAACGTGGCTAGCCGAACTCGTCTTCCAGCGCCGCCAGCCGCGCCGCCTGGTCCTCGGCGATCAGCGGGTTGATCACGTCGTCGAGGGCCTCGCCCTCCATGACCTTGGGCAGGTTGTAGAGGGTCAGGTTGATCCGGTGGTCGGTCACCCGCCCCTGCGGGAAGTTGTAGGTGCGGATGCGTTCCGACCGGTCGCCCGAGCCCACCTGGCTCTTGCGGCTCTCGGAGCGGGCGCTGTCGATGGCCTCGCGCTGCATGTCGTACAGCTTGACCTTCAGCGCCTTCATGGCGCGCGCCCGGTTCTGGTGCTGCGACTTCTCCGAGCTGGTCACCACGATGCCGGTGGGCAGGTGGGTGATGCGCACGGCCGAGTCGGTCTTGTTCACGTGCTGGCCGCCCGCGCCCGACGAGCGGTAGGTGTCGATCCGCAGGTCCTGGTCGCGGATATCGATCTCCACCTCTTCCGGCTCGGGCAGGATGGCGACGGTGGCGGCCGAGGTGTGGATGCGGCCCTGCGCCTCGGTGGCCGGCACGCGCTGCACCCGGTGGACGCCGCTCTCGAACTTCAGCCGGCCGAACACGCCGTCGCCGGTGATCGAGGCGACGATTTCCTTGTAGCCGCCCATTTCGCCCTCGGTCAGCGAGTCGATCTCGACCCGCCAGCCCTGGCCCTGGGCGTAGCGCTGGTACATGCGGAACAGGTCGCCCGCGAACAGCGCCGCTTCGTCGCCGCCGGTGCCGGCGCGCACTTCGATGATCGCCGAGGCGTTCTCGTCCTTGTCCTTCGGCGCGAGCAGCAGCGCGACCTCGTGCTCCAGGGCCGGCAGGCGTTCCTTGAGCGACTCCAGCTCGTCGCGCGCCATCTCGGCCATCTCGGCGTCGCCGGACGCCAGCATCTCTTCCAGCTCGGGCCCCTCGGCCTTGGCCTTCTCCAGCGCGCTGACCGCATCGGCCACCGGCTTCAGCTCGGCGTGCTCCTTGGACAGCCGCACGATCTCGGCGCCGTCGGTGGCCGCGCCCATGCGCGCCTCGATCTCACGGAAGCGGTCGAGCACCTGGTCGAGCCTGGCCTGGGGAAGTCGCAACGGTTCAGTCCTTCGAAGGGCGCTGTCTGTAGCCGAGGCCGGGCGCGGCGCCAAATCCGCGCTATGTTCCACGCAGGAGGACCGCCATGTACCACGAGGGCAACCGGGCGCTGCAGGACGCCTTCGGCAGCCGCGCGCTGGCCGACCGGCTGGTCGAGAAGCTGCGCCACGACCGCTTCACCGAGGCCGACGCCGGCTTCATCGCCGCCCAGAGCTTCTTCTTCCTGGCCACCGCCGACGACGAGGGGCGGCCGGACTGCTCGTTCAAGGGCGGGCCGCCGGGGTTCGCGCGCGTGGTCGCGCCCGACCTGCTGGTCTTCCCCGACTACGACGGCAACGGGATGTTCAAGAGCCTGGGCAACATCGCAGCCAACCCGCACGTCGGCCTCTTGTTCATCGCCATGGGCGAGCGGGCGGGGCGGATTCGCGTCAACGGCCGCGCCGAGGTGGTCGCGGATGACCCGATGATGGCCGAAATCCCCGGCGCCCAGCTCCTGGTCAAGGTGACGCCCACCGACATCTTCCCCAACTGCCCGCGCTACATCCCGAAGGTCACCATCGAGGAGGCCTCGCCCTATGCGCCGGCCGCCGACGCCGCGCCGCTGGAGCCGAAGTGGAAAGCCTTCCCGGACTTCGCCGATGTGGTCCCGCCCCGCAGGCGGTAGGCGGAACGCTCCGCGCGCCCGGGGGTTTTGAGGCCCGGTGACACACGGAGAACGATGACATGGCGACCGAACGCGTAACCGAACGCAACGACGGCATGATGCGCGAGCGCGTGGTCGAGCGCGACGCCGGCACGACCTATGTGGACGCGGGCGGCGGCTCGGGCCTGGGCGGGGTCCTGATCGGCCTGGCCGTCCTGGCGATGGTGGCGATCGTGGCCTTCTTCCTGCTGCAGTCGAACCGCAACGACGCGATCCGCACCGATGCGGTGACCAGCGCCGCCTCCAGCGTCGCCGACAGCGCCTCGAACGCGGCCGAGGGCGTCAGCTCGGCGGCCAACAAGGCGGCCGACGCGGTGACGGTCCCGGCGCCGGCGCAGAAGTAGCGCCGCCGGTCCGGATACGAAGAAGGGGTCGCGCAGCCATCGCCGCGCGACCCCTCATCGTCTCGCCGACACCTTCCCCCGAAAGAGGGAAGGATGCGAACCCTAGGCGCGCTCGCCGGTCAGGGCGGCGTTGCCGAACATGCCCAGCTTGCAGTTGCCGGTCATCTTGTCGCCTTCGACCTTGGCGGTGAACTCGAGCTTCATCGGCATCGGGTTCGTGATATCGGTGCTCCAGGTCAGGGTGTCGCCGTCGACCTTACCGGTCACTTCCTGCGCGCCCATTTCCGAGTCCACCTTGCCGGTGAAGGTGTCGCCGCTGGTGGTGATGGCGACCGCCATCGTGCGGGCGCCCATCGGCGTGTTGATCGTGACTTTCCAGTTGCCGTCCGCGGACATGTCGTCCCTCCCAAGAATTGGACGCGCACCTAAGCGCGTCATGCGGTCGCACGCAAGAGTGACGCGGGCGTCATTTTTGTTGTCGGCACGCTTGCCGCGCCGGCGTGTCCAATTCGCCGCGAACTATTCCGCGGCGGCAGGAACGGCGGCCTTCGCCGCCTCGAGTTCCTTGGCCTTGGCTTCCACGAGCGACACGATGTGGTCGACCATGCCCTCGTTGTCCTGCTTGTGGTCGGGCTTGCCGGCCACATAGACCATGCCCGCGCCCTTGCCGCCGCCGGTGAAGCCCAGGTCGGTCATCAGGGCCTCGCCGGGGCCGTTCACGACGCAGCCGATGATCGAGAGGCTCATGGGCGTGGCGATGTGGGCCAGCCGCTGCTCCAGCGCCTCGACGGTCTGGATCACGTTGAAGCCCTGCCGCGCACAGGACGGGCAGGCGATGATGTTCACGCCGCGATGGCGCAGGCCCAGGCTCTTCAGGATGTCGAAGCCGACCTTCACCTCTTCCACCGGATCGGCCGCCAGGCTGACGCGGATGGTGTCGCCGATGCCGGCCCAGAGCAGCGAGCCGATGCCGATCGAGCTCTTCACCGTGCCGGTGCGCGTGGCTCCGGCCTCCGTCACGCCAAGGTGCAGCGGGCAGTCGATGGCCTCGGCCAGCTGCTGGTAGGCGGCCACCGTCATGAAAGGGTCGGAGGCCTTCACGCTGATCTTGAACTCGTGGAAGTCGTGGTCCTGCAGGATGCGGGCATGGTTCAGCGCGCTCTCGACCATCGCGTCGGGGCAGGGTTCGCCGTACTTTTCCAAGAGGTCGCGCTCCAGCGAGCCGGCGTTGACGCCGATGCGCATGGAACAGCCGTGGTCGCGGGCGGCCTGGATGACCTCCCTCACCCGCGAGGCGTTGCCGATGTTGCCCGGGTTGATCCGCAGGCAGGCCGCGCCAGCCTGCGCCGCCTCGATGCCGCGGCGGTAGTGGAAGTGGATGTCGGCCACCAGCGGGACCTTGGCCGCCCGCGCGATCTCCTTGAACGCCGCGGTGGAGTCCTCGTCGGGGCACGAGACGCGCACGATGTCGGCGCCGGCCTCCTCGAGCTGGCGGATCTGTTCGATCGTGGCCTTGGCGTCGGCCGTGACCGTGTTGGTCATCGATTGGACGGTGATCGGCGCGTCGCCGCCGACCTCCACGTCGCCCACGCGGATCTTGCGGCTCTTGCGCCGGTCGATGGCCCGCCAGGGGCGGACGGCGGTGTGGGCTTCGGTCGTCATGGCGGGCGGAAAATAGTCTGTCCGGAGAGGAAACCCAACTACCGCGGCGCGGGTGCGGCCTTCGGCGCGGGCTTGGCGGCCGGCGGCGGCGGCTGGATCAGGGGCGGGGCGGCGGCGGCCGGGCGGGGCGCGCTGACCGCCGGCGTCGGCGTGGCGGGCGTGGCGAGCTTCGAGGCCAGCACCTGTTGGGCCGGCAGCACGCCCTTGGACTGGCCGGCCACGAACACCTGGAAGTCGTGCGGCGCCGAGACGTCCAGGGTCAGGCCCGCGAGCTGCGGCACACGGTAGGCCTCGCCCTTGGCCAGCTGGCGGGCGAAATAGACCGAGCCGTCGGGCCCGCGCACGATCAGGGCGCCGGCCTTGATCGCCTGGACCGTCACCACGGACGTGAGCTGCGGATTGCCGGAATCGTAGACCTTGCCCTGGGGCGTGAAGATCGTCGGCAACGACGCCAGGTTCACGGGCGGCGGCTCGCCCACACGAGTCGGAGAGGGGGCGGGCGTCGCCGGCGCGTTCGGGTCGGTGATCCCCATGGCGGCGGCCAGGCCCGGCGTCTCGTAGGGCGGTGGCGTGGTGGACTCGACCGGCGCAGGCAGCGGCGAGCCCAGGTCGACCGTGCCGGTCTTGATCCCGCCCAGGGCCTTGGCGGTCTCGACCGGCGGGGCCAGCGGCGGCGGCGGGGCGGCGGCCATCATGGCGCGCTGGGCCACGTTCCACAGCACGATGGCGATGATGATGATGAGGGCGCCGACCAGGAAGGCCGCGACGCGCGGGTCCTTCTCGTCCAGCACGCCCACGGGCGCGCGCAGCGGCTCGTCCAGCACCGGCTCGTCGCTCTTGAAGCGCTCGGTGGCGAGGTCGGGGTCGACGCCCAGGGCGGTGGCGTAGGCGCGGATATAGCCGATGGTGAAGGGCCGCGAGGGCAGGGCGTCCAGCCGCATCTCCTCGATGGCCTCGAGGTAGGCCCGGCGCACCCGTGTCCGCTCGGCCAGCTCGGGCAGCGTCAGGCCCTTTTCCTGGCGGATCGCCTTCAGCGCCTCGCCCAGGGTCTCGTGCTGGAACAGCGGGTCGACCGGTGGCGGCGGACCCGCGTCCGGCGCGGGCGCCCCGGTCGTCGCATCGCCCTCCGCGCCGAGCTTCATCGCCGCGCGCATCCGTCCGCGGGCGGTGTCGGCCTTCTTCGATGGGCGTTTGCGTAGCACGCGGGTTCCTGGACGCTCCTGGCCGCCGGACAGTGTCGCCGGATTCGGGCGAGGATCAGACGGCGAGGTAGAGTTTGCGCGCCAGGGTTTCAATCTCGTTCCGCACGGATCCGGCGGAGGATTTCAGCAGGGCCGAGACGCCGCGCCGCGCGGCCTCGCGGTCGCAGCTCAGCACCATCTGCTTCACCGGCCCGATCCCGGCCGGCGACATCGACAGCCGCTCGAAGCCCAGGGCCACCAGCGTGAAGGCCTCCAGGGGCCGGCTGGCCAGCTCGCCGCAGACGCTGACCGGCGTGCCGGTCTCGGCGCAGGCCCGCTGGATCTCCTGCAAAGCGCGCAGGGCGGGCGGCGAGAGGATGTCGTAGCGCTCGGCCACCCGCGGGTTCCCCCGGTCGGCGGCGAACAGGTACTGCATCAGGTCATTGGTCCCGATGCTGACGAAGTCGGTCATCGGCAGCAGCGCGTCCAGGTGCCAGATTACCGCCGGCGCCTCGATCATCGCGCCGACGTCCAGCCGCGACGGCGGCGGCCGTCCGCGCCGCTGCGACCAGGCCACCTCGGCGTCGACCCAGGCGCGCGCCGTACGGAACTCGTCCACGCTGGCGATCAGCGGGAACATGATGCGCAGCGGCCGCCCGCGCGCTGCGGCGATCAGGGCGCGTAGCTGCAGGCGCAGCAGGGCCGGGCGGTCCAGGCCCATGCGGATCGCCCGCCAGCCCAGCGCCGGGTTCTCCTCGCGCTCGGCCTCCATGTACGGCACGACCTTGTCGCCGCCGAGGTCGAGGGTGCGGAAGGTCACCGGCAGGTCGCCCGCCGCGTCCATCACCCGCGAATAGAGCGCCGTCTGGGCGTTGAAGCGCGGGATCGCCTCCGAGACCATGAACTGGAACTCGGTGCGGAACAGGCCGATGCCTTCGGCGCCGGTCTCGGCCAGGCTCTCCAGGTCCACGTCCAGGCCGGCGTTCATCAGCAGCGTGATCTTCACCCCGTCGCGGGTGAAGGCCGGCGTGTCCTTCAGCTTGGCGAATTCGGCCTGCCGCTGGCGACGCACGTCCATGCGCGCCTTTATGGCGTTGGCCACGTCGGGGCGCGGGCGCAGGAAGGCTTCGCCCGTCTCGGCGTCGACGATGACCGGGTCGCCCTCCGACACCTTGTCCCGCAGCCCGGGCAGGCGGCCCACGCAGGGGATGTCCAGGGCTCGCGCCACGATCGCGGCGTGGCTGGCCGGCGAGCCCTCCTCCAGCAGGAGGCCGGCCAGCTTGGTGCGGTCGTATTCCAGCAGGTCGGCGGGGCCCAGGTTCCGGGCGATCAGGATCGCGTTCTCGGGCAGGTCGCGCGCCACGCTACCGTCGCCGGACAGGTGCCGCAGCAGCCGGTCGTTCAGGTCTTCCAGGTCGTGCAGCCGCTCGCGCAGGTAGGGGTCGCGCGCCTGCCCCAGGCGGGCGCGATGCTCGGAGCGCACGCGCTCGACCGCCGCCTCGGCCGTCAGGCCGTTCTTCACCGCGTCCTCGAGGCTGCGGTTCCAGCCCCGGTCGTGGGCGAACATGCGGTAGGTCTCGAGCACCTCGTACGAGGCGTCGACCAGGCCGTGCTGGCCCTCGAGCATCTGGTCGATCTGGTTCTTCAGGCCCTCCAGCGCCGCGTTCAGACGCGCCTCCTCGGCCACGACGTCGTCGGACAGGAGCTGCGAGGAGGCCACCGGCGGCTCGTGCAGGACCGCCAGCCCGAACGCCAGGCCGTCGGCGAACTTCGAGCCCTTGATCCGTTCCGGCCGTCGGGGCGCGAGTTCCACGCCCTCCAGCTCGCCGACGCTGATCAGCTCGCCCGAGGCGACCATCTCGGCCACCACCATGGCGACGATCTGGATGTCCTCGACCTCGTCCTCGGAATAGACGCGCTCGGTGCGGTTCTGGACGACCAGCACGCCGATGGCGCGGCCGCCGCGCAGCAAGGGCACGCCCAGGAACGCGTGGTAGGGGTCTTCGCCGGTTTCCGGGCGGTACGAGAAGGCCGGGTGCTCAGGGGCGTCGGCCAGGTTCAGCGGCCGGCCCAGGCGCATGATCTCGCCGACCAGGCCCTCGCCCGGCTTCATTCGCGTCACGTGGACGGCGCTGACGTCCAGGCCCTCGGTGGCGAACAGCTCCATCTCGCCGTTGGCGCGCCGCAGGTAGATCGAGCACACCTCGGCCACCATGGAGAGCGCGATGATGCGCACCACCATGTCCAGGCGCTGCTGGGCCGGACCGCCGCCCGCGAGCGCCTCGCGGATCTGCCGAAGCAGGCTTCGCTGTCCGCGTATGGCCACTGGCGCCGCCATCGTGAGCCGATTTCCTCCCGTCCCTTTTCCGGGTCCCTAACAGTTATATCTTTCAGAACCGAGACCCAAAGCCCTGCTACCGCTCGGAAAGCTGCGAATGCCTTCCGCCCGGGCATGGCGGTCTCCCGTCCTGGGGACCCGCTTAGATAGGTGGTCCTGGGCGCACTTCCCAAGACCCTGGAGCGTCGCGCTCCTACCCCTTCGGCGTCAGCTTCAGGATGGCCCCCGCCGGCCCGTCCTTGAGCACATAGACCGCCCCGTCCGGCCCCTGGCGGATGTCGCGCAGGTTCACCGGGCCGCCGGGGATGTCGATCCGCTCCTCGCCGGCCACCTTCTCGCCCTTCCAGGTCAGGCGGGTGATGAAGCCGCCCGGCAGGCCCTGGGGCTGCTTGCCGGCGATCAGCATGCTGCCCTTCCACTTCGGGAACAGCTTGCCGGTGTAGAAGATCATGCCCGACGGCGCGATCACCGGGTCCCAGTAGTAGAGCGGCTGCTCCATGCCCGGCCGCTGGGTCTCCCCGTTGGTGATCGGCGTCTTCGCCGGGCCGTAGTTCACGCCGTAGGTGATGGTCGGCCAACCATAGTCGTGGCCTTTGCGGATGAGATTGACCTCGTCGCCGCCCTGCGGGCCGAACTCGACCTCCCACAGCTCACCGGTGGTGGGGTGCAGCGCCGCGGCCTGGACGTTGCGGTTGCCGTAGCTCCAGATCTCTGGCCGCGCGCCGGCCTTGCCGACGAAGGGGTTGTCCTTCGGGATCGAACCGTCGGGATTGATCCGCACGATCTTGCCCAGGCCGCTCGACAGGTCCTGCGCCTGCCGCTGGCCCTCCAGGATCGAGCGCTCGCCCTGGGTCACGAACAGCGTGCCGTCGCGGGCGAACACTAGCCGCGAGCCGAAGTGCAGCGGCGAGGCCAGCGACGGGCCCTGGTGGTAGATCACCGTGAGGCCGTCCAGCTTCGGGGTCGGCCCGTCCACCAGCCTGCCGCGCGCCACGGCGGTGTTGTTGGTCTTCCCGTCGGCCTGGGGCTCGGCATAGCTGATGTAGACCAGCCGGTTGGTCTTGAAGCCCGGGTCCAGCGCCACGTCCAGCAGGCCGCCCTGGCCGCCGGAGAACACCGCGGGCACGCCCTCGACGGCCGCCTCGGTCAGCTTGCCGTCCTTGTCGACGATCCGCAGCTTGCCGGCCCGCCGCTCGGTCACCAGCATCCGCCCATCCGGCAGGAAGGCCAGCGCCCAGGGGTACTGCAGCCCCGGGGTCACGGTCGTGACCTCGTAGCCGACGCCCAGCTTTTCCTGCGGCGCGCGGGTCTGGCCGGCGAAGGCGGGCTTGTACGAGGTGATCGGCGGACGGCTCTCCACCGGCCCGGCCGGCTCGGCGCAGGCGGTGGTGGCGAAGGCGAGGACGGAGGCCGCGGCGGCCCAGTTTACGCGCATGGGAATCGACCTCTGCTGGCGCCGGCGCCCCATTGGCGCCGCCGTTCCGTTCGTTATGTAGACCGCCTGCCTAGAGCCTCGCCAAGGGCCGGGAAAGGGCGATTGCTGCAATTGGGGTGTCCGGAATGCGGGTGAGATCGCTGGCCGCCATGGCGACATTGTTGGCCACAGTCGCGGCGAGCGCCCCTTCGCTGGGGCAGCCGGCCGCGCCCGCCCAGCGCGGCGAGACGATCTTCGCCGAGCGCTGCAAGGAGTGCCACGAGTCCGGCGACGACCGCGTGCCCCAGCGCGCGGCGCTGGCCGCCAAGCCCGCGGCCGAGATCGTCGCGGCTCTGACCACTGGCCCCATGGCGCCGATGGCCGAAGGCCTGACGTCCGAGGAGAAACAGGCCGTCGCGGCGTTCCTGACGGCGCACTAGATGCCGAAGCTCTTTTCCTACGGCATGCTGCAGCAGGAGAACGTGCAACTCGAGACGTTCGGCCGCCGGCTCGAGGGCCGCCCCGACGCGCTGCCGGGCTTCCGCCGCGAGATGGTGCGGATCACCGACCCGGCGGTCATCGCTACGAGCGGCGCCGACCATCATCCCATCGTGAGGGAAAGCGGCGACCCCGCCGACGCCGTGGCGGGCACGGTGTTCGACGTCACGGAGGCCGAAATCGCCGCCGCCGACACCTATGAGGTCGCCGACTACAAGCGTGTCGCCGTCACCCTGCGCTCGCGCGTCGAGGTCTGGGTCTATGTGAAGGCCTAGTGGACCGGGCCGCCGTCGCGCGGCGGTCGGGCCTCTTCGCGAAGCAACTCGCCCATGATCTTGGCGCGCGCCGCGGCGTTCGGAGCGGCGGCGAGGTTCCTGGCGCTGAGGAAGTTCGAGTAGCCGACCGCCAGCTGCAGCGAATAGTCCATCGACTGGCGGCCCGCGTCGAACGGCGCGCCCGACGGCAGGTTCTGGAACCAGCGGCTCGGATCGTTCCCCGTCATCTGGCCCATCGGCGTCTCGGCGGTGGCGTGGCACGACAGGCACGACGAGCTGGGATTGTCGACCGGGCCGTTGAGGCGGCCCTGGTAACCGACGTGCGGCATGCGCACCGCCGGATTGAGCCAGGTCTGGGTGAGCGGCGCCCCGCTGAAGTTGCCGGGGTCGTTGCCCCACATCACCCCCACGGGCGCGACGTTGGTCCAGCCTGAGCCCGCGGGCCCGCCAGGCCCGCCGCCGTAGACGAAGGTGCCGAAGACCCAGCCGGTCGTGCTCGCGACCCTGGAGTCCTTCACCGCGATGTCGATCTGCAGAAGCCGCACGTCCATCGCCGCGCGCGGGCTGTTCTTGTTGGGCGACGGGTCGTTAGGGTTGGCGAAAACGTAGACCTTCCAGGCCGGGGCGCCGGCCAGGTAGGGGACCTGGGAGACCGGCGCGGTGGTGAACAGCAGCTTCGCCGCCACCGTGCCCTCGGGCAGGTTCCCGGCCATGGCCGGATTGGGCTGCACGTGGTTCTGCCACATCTTGCCGATCAGGGCGCCGCCGGGGGCGTTGTAGAAGCCGATGGCGTAGTTGTTCCACGACTTGGTCTGCTGCGCCGCCAACTCGCCCGGCCGCGAGACGCGTTCCCGGGTCAGCCCGTGGGCGGGTTCGCGTCCGTTGAGCCCGCTGTCCTGCCAGGGTGCGTTGTACCAGCCCCGCGCGGTGTTGAGCGTCGGATCGAAGCTGGCCTCGACCGTGGACTGGATGTTGCCCTGGTAGAAATAGGCCAGCACGGCCTTGATGTAGGCGTCGGGCTGGGTGACGGGATTGAACGCCAGCCAGGGCTGGGCGTCGCTCGGCGCCGTCGCGGGATAGTTTTGCGCCAGTTTGAAGACCCGGCCGGTCCAGCCCGCCGGCAGCGGGACCTGGGAGTTGCAGAACGGCGCGCCCGCGCCGTTGCAGGCGGGCGCCGGCTGGGCAGACGCCAGGCGCCCGCTGGAGCCCGGCGCCGCGATCGCCAGGGCCACCGTGGCGGCCCCGACGCTCAGTCCTCGCAGAGTCATGATCCGATCCCCTGTTCCCGGGATCAGATAACGACGGTCTTGATGATTTTGCAATCAGGAGATGTGAATCTTCCTCATGCAGTCCTGCGCGCGTGAAAGCGCCCTAGGCCGCCGCGGCCGTCTCGTCGGCCGCCTGGATCAGCAGGTCCTCGAAGAACGCGCCGATGGGCCGCGTCGGGTGGGCGATCTGGATCTCCAGGATCCACAGGCCCGAGACCGGCACGCCCTCGAAGTCGCCCAGCTTGCCGCCCTTGTGGATCGCGTGCGGGAAGTCCGAGACCCGGTGGCCCTTCACCTCCCAGTTCAGCCTCCAGCCCTTGGCCTCGGTAAGCTGCTTGGCGAAGCGATAGAGCGCGTCGCCCGACACGCCGTGGTCGCGCCATTGCGCCGCCACCTCGGCCCAGATGTCGCGCGCCGCCTGGGCGCAGGCGTGCATCTCGGCGTCGTCGCCCACCACGAAGGTGTCGCCCGCGTCGCCCTCGTGGCCGTCCCACACCGCGCCCAGGTCGACGTAGAAGATGTCGTTCGACTGCAGCACATAGTCGGGCGTGAAGTCGCCGAAGAAGGTCTCCAGCGTGCCGGGGCCGAAGCGGACGACGTTCTTGTGCCACAGGCGCTCCATGCCCAGGGCCTCCAGCACCTCCTGGGCGATCTCGCCGCCGCGGCCCTCGGTGACGCCCGGCTTGATCTCGGCGGCGATCCGCCGGACCGCCTCGAACGTCAGGTCGCGGGCCCGCACCATCGCCGGCAGCGAGAACCTGTCGCCCACCGCCTCGCGGTTCGGATGATGATCAGCGGACATGCGACCTCCTGAAGATGATATAAAGATATCCTTATATGATCTTTCCGCAGACCGCCATACCTCCCCGCCAGTTCTCCCCTCGGTGTCATCCCCGTCTTCGCCTGGCGGCGAACCGGGATGACACCGGAAGGTGAAGCGCTTGAGCTTTCCCCGATCCAGCCCCATCGTCCCGTCCAACGATAAGGACGGGGGGAGATGTGATGCGGAAGTGGCTCGCGTTCGCGCTGGCCTGGGCGCTGATCCTGGGCGGTTCGTTCCTCGCGCACCAGGTGCAGACCTCGGGCGGCGCGGTGAAGGTCTCCGAGGTGCGCATCCCGGCGGAGGAGGGTGTCACCGTCTCCGGCCTGCTCTACACCCCCGCCGCCGCCACGGCGGCCAGGCCGGCGCCGGCCGTCCTCGTCAGCCATGGCTACATCAACACCCGCGAGATGCAGAGCCCGTTCGCCATCGAGCTCAGCCGCCGCGGCTTCGTGGTGCTGGCGATGGACATGACCGGCCACGGCTACTCGGGCGGCATCGTCGGCACGGCCGGCTTCGGCGGCCCGGCGGCGTTGCGCTACCTCAAGGGCCTGCCTTTCGTCGACAAGGCTCATATCAGCCTCGAAGGCCACTCCATGGGCGGCGGCCCGGTCCTGGCCGCGGCGGCCGAGGACCCCGACGGCTATCGGTCCATCGTGCTGGAGGGCTCCACCCCCGGCCTGCTGGGCGCCAAGGCCCCGGCCAACCCGCGGAACCTCGCGGTCGTCTTCGGCCAGTACGACGAGTTCGCCGGCCTGATGTGGGGCGTGCCCAAGGGCTCGCAGGTGGCCAACTCCAAGAAGCTGCAGGGGATCTTCGGCGCGACCGGCCCCGTGCAGGAAGGCCGCCTCTACGGCTCCATCGCCGACGGCACGGGCCGCATCCTCGCCAACCCGCCCGTCACCCACCCATGGGAGCACTTCTCCAGCGCCGGCGTCGGCGACGCCGTCGACTGGCTGCAGCGCACCTTGCCCGCGCCGGTCGCGAAGCCGCCCCACGACCAAGTGTGGCTGTGGAAGGAGATCGGCACGCTGGTCGCCTTCATCGGCATGGTGGGGCTGATCCTGACCACCTTCGACCTGCTGCTGGGCATGCCGGCGTTCGTCCGGCTGGCCCAGCCGGCCGAGCCAGCCGGCGAGCGCCGCGACGGCCGCTGGTGGCTGTCGCTGGCGATCACCGCGGCCCTGCCGGCGCTCACCTACTTCCCGCTGATGAAGGCGGGTCAGCTGTTCTTCCCGATGCCGGTCTTCCCGCAGTGGATCCAGAACCAGCTCCTGGTCTGGGCCCTGGGCACGGCGGCGTTGAGCCTGCTGGTCGGCCTCGTCGTCCGCCGGCCGGCCAAGTTCGAGAACCGCTGGGGGCTCTCCATCGCCGTGGCGGTGGTGACCATGCTGGTGGCCTACGGCTCGCTGGTCCTCGTCGACGCCGCGTTCAAGACCGACTACCGCTTCTGGGTGCTGGGCCTGAAGCCGCTGGACGCCGCGCGCTCGATGCAGCTTCCCGGCTACCTGATCCTATGGAGCGTGTTCTTTCTGATCTCGCTGCGCAGCTTCTGCGCCAGCATCCCGGTGAAGGGCGAGGGGCTCTTCGCGGCCATCTCCTGGGGCAAGGTGGCCATGGCCCTGGGCTTCGGCGTGCTGGCGGTCTGGGAGTACGCGACCCTCTTCGCCACCGGCCTGCTGGCCACGCCCGCCGAGCCGCTGAACGTCATCGTGGCGATCCAGTTCGTGCCGCTGCTGGGCGTGATCGGCATCGTCGCCGCCTGGACCTACCGGCGCACGAACTCCTACGTCCCCGGCGCCCTGATCTGCGCGATCCTGATCAGCTGGTACGTCACCTCCGGCACCGCCAACCACTGGCAGCCGGGGTTCAGCCCACGGCTTCCGGGGGCGGCGGCGCCGTCAGGCAAAGTGGGAACCGGTTCGCCGCCCGGACGGCGCGTCAACTAAAGATGGCCAAGTGCAGCCGTCGGCTGCACTTGGGGCGAAGAAGTGATCCGGTACGCACACCGCCGCGCGCCGGCCAGCATGTGGTCGGTGCGCTCTATGCTCACTTCGTCGCCCAGCACCTGGCGGAAGACCGCCAGTTCGGCGCGGCAGAATCCCTGGCAGGCGGCCGCCGCCGCGCAGATCGGGCAGTGGTTCTCCACGAGGAGGAAGCCGCCGCCAGGGTCGGGCGACCAGTCGGCCATGTAGCCTTCCGCCGTCCGAATTTCCGCCAGGCGGGCGACGCGGGCCTGCAGGCTCCGCGCGTCGGCCATCGCCCGGGCATAGCTCTTCGCCGTCGCAGCCTCGCGCCGGGCGATCATGCGTTCGACACCGGCCTCGCCGAACTCGGCGCGCAAGGCGTCCAGCATCTCCAGCGTGAGCTGGGCATGGGTGTCGGGGAACCGCGCCTGGGCCGCGGGCGTCAGCGACCAGATCCGCCGCGGCCGGCCCACGCCGCGCCGCTCGTCCATGTGGTCGACCAACCCCTCGGCGACCAGCCGCTCCAGGTGCTGCAACACGGCCTGCCGGCTGATATCCAACGCAGCCGCGAGCCCCAGGGTCTCGGCCGGGCCCCGGGTCTTGAGCTGGAAGAGGATGCGATCGGCGGGCGTGCGCATTTGACAATCAAACCATTGCAAAATTGCACCGGCCCGTCTACTCGAATTTGACATGACCGAGGTTGCTAAAATCGACGAGGCCCGGCTCAACACCTGGGGCGACCTGCTGGCCGAGGGCCGGCTGCCGCGGTTCGCGCTGATCTGCCTGGGCGTCTGGCTGAACGCGGCCGACAGCCTCGTCACCGCCACCATCCTGCCCAGCGTCGGCGCCGACCTCGGCGGCTACGCCTATTTCTCCTGGGCGACCGCCGGCTTCTTCGTGGGCGCGATCCTGGCCGGCGCCAGCTCGGGCCGGCTCTCCGAGATCTTCGGCCTGCGCTCGGCCACCGCGCTGGCGGGCGTGGTGATGGTGCTGGGCTGCGTGATGAGCGCCGCGGCGCCCGACGTCTTCACCTTCCTGGCCGGCCGCCTGGTCCAGGGCCTGGGCAGCGGCTGGATCTCGGGCTTCGCCATGGTGGCGATCGCCATGCTGTTCCCCGAGCGCCACCTGGCTCGCGTCTTCGCCGCGGTGACCTTCATCTGGGGCATCGCCACGGTGCTCGGCCCGCTGTTCGGCGGCGTGGTGGTCGAGGCCGGCCACTGGCGCGACGTCTTCTGGCTGTTCGCGGCCCAGGCCGGCGTCTTCAGCCTGGCCTCGCTGTGGCTGCTGGGCGGATCGTCCAAGGCGCCCGGCGGTCCGGGCATCCCCTGGATGCAGCTCGGCGTGCTGGGCCTGGCGGTCGCCGCCATCGCCGTCGCCGACCTCGCGGGCTCGGCCGCCGGCTCGATCGGCCTCGTGGTGCTGGGCCTGGCGATCCTCGTGTTCCTGGTCTGGCTGGATGGGCGGGCCCGCGTACGCCTGCTGCCGCATCGCGCCGGCGACCTCACCACCGTCTGCGGCTCGGGTTATCTCGCCATGTTCGCCCTGACCGCCGCCTCCATGGGCTTCGCCATCTACGGCCCGCCGATCCTGCAGCACCTGCGCGGCTACTCGCCCCTCGTGGCCGGCTACGCCATCGGCGCGGAGTCCATGGCCTGGACGGTGGCCGCCATGGCCGTGGCCGGGGCGACCGGAATCTGGGACAGCCGCTGGACCCGCTTCGGCGTCGTCCTGCTGCTGCTGAGCCTGGTGATCCTCGCGCTGACCATGGCCGACGGGCACATCGCCTGGGTGCTGCTTGGCGGCTCGCTCCTGGGCGCGGCCTTCGGCCTCTCCTGGGCGTTCATGAGCCGCCGCCTGCTGGGCGCGCTCAGCGACGAGGACCGGGCCATCGGTTCGTCGGCGATCATGGCCGTGCGCCAGACCGGCGGCGCCGTGGGCGCAGCGATCTCGGGCGTGGCCGCCAATCTGGTCGGCTTCTCGGCCGGCCTCACCGACGCCAGCGCGCGCGGCGCCGGCTTCTGGGTGTTCGCCGCGGTGGTCCCGCTGGCGCTGGTCGGCGCCTGGGCGACGTTCCGCATGACCGGCTCGGCGACAGCTGTCGCTTCAGAGGCGTCTTAAGGTCGCGCCAGGATTGCGTTCCGGCCGCGAGGCGGGTTTGATCCGCTCCCGTGAGTCGGGTGGCAGGCCAAGTCGTCGAATCGTTGACCCGGAAGGACCGGGTGCTGGCGGCCCTGTCCTTCGGCTTCCTGCTGGACGAGATGGCCACCGGCATCGGCGGGCTGGAGCCACTGGACGCCCTGCTGGTCCTGGCGATCAACCAGGCCAACATCGCCCCGCTCACCCGCGACCACGGGGCCCGCGCCCGCTACGGCGCCATTGAGGCCCCCGCGCCCGACGACGAGCGCCGCCCGGTCAGTATCAACGCCGTCGCCGCCTCCCTGGGCCTGCCGTTCGAGACGGTGCGCCGGCGCATCCGCCGCCTGGCCGCGGCCCAGGTCTGCAACGTGACCGCCGAGGGCGTGGTCGTGCCGGCGGCCTTCCTGAGCTCGCCGGGCTACGTCCAGTCGGTGATCGTGGGCCACCAGCGGTTGCGCGCCTTCTATCTCGAGCTCAAGGCGGCCGACCTGCTGGAGGCCCTGCCGTCGCCCGCCTATGAGACCGACAGCATCCCGATCCGCGCCGCCGCCCGCCTGCTCGCCGACTACGTCCTGCGCGCGTCCGAGGGCCTGTCGCGCGAGGCCGGCAATGTCATCTCGGTCCTGACCCTGGTCGCCCTGCTGGCGCCCGCCCTGGCCGACGACGGCCGCGCGCCCGGATCGCGGGCGGTGTCGGTGCGCGGGATCGCCATGCGGCTGAAGCTCTCGGCCGAGACGGTCCGCCGCCACGCCGCCGAGCTCACGGAGGAGGGGATCTGCCTGCGCGCGCCGGCCGGCCTCGTCATCGCCGAGGAGACCCTCGGCCAGCCCGGCATGCGCCTGCTGCTCGCCGAGAACGCCGCCAATGTCCAGCGCCTCATGGCGGGCCTCGCCGAACGCGGGGTGATCCAGGCCTGGGACGCCGCGGGGTAGGGGCTAGAGCTGGTCCAGCCCGTACGCCGCGTGCAGCGCGCGCACGGCGAGCTCGGTGTAGGCGGCGTCGATCAGCACGCTGATCTTGATCTCGGACGTCGAGATCACCTGGATGTTCACGCCCTTGGACGCCAGAGCCTCGAACATCGACTTCGCCACGCCCGTGTGGCTGCGCATGCCGACGCCGATCACCGAGACCTTGGCCACGTCCTCGTTGACCTGCACGTCCTCGAAGCCGACCTCGCCCTGCACGCCGCGCACGATCTCGACCGCCCGCTGGGCGTCGCGCTTGCCGACGGTGAACTCCATGTTGGCCGTGTCGGCGACGCGGGCGTGGCTCTGGACGATCATGTCCACGTTCACGTTCGCATCGGCCAGCGCGCCGAAGATGGTGGACGACACGCCCGGATGGTCGGGCAGGCCGAAGAGGCTGATCTTCGCCTCGTCGCGGCTGTAGGCCACGCCGCTCACGATCCGCTTCTCCACGATCTCCTCCTCGTCGCACACGATGGTGCCCTGGCCGGGCGCTTCGCCGGGCTCGACAAAACTGGAAAGCACCCGGACGGGCACGTTGTAGGCCATGGCCAGCTCGACCGAACGGGTCTGCAGCACCTTGGCGCCCAGCGACGCCATTTCCAGCATCTCCTCGTAGGAGATCTTGGCCAGCTTCTTCGCCTTGGATTCGATCCGCGGGTCGGTCGTGTAGACGCCGTCCACGTCGGTGTAGATGTCGCATGCCGCGCCCACCGCCGCGGCGATCGCCACGGCAGAGGTGTCCGAGCCGCCCCGGCCCAGGGTGGCGATGCGGCCGTCGCGGGTCACGCCCTGGAAGCCCGCGATCACGGCCACCTCGCCGGCGTCCATCGCCGCGGCCAGCTTCTCGGGCGGGATGTCGTCGATGCGGGCCTTGCCGTGCGCGTCGTCGGCGATGATCGGGATCTGCCAGCCCATCCACGACCGCGCGTTCAGGCCCATGTTGCGCAGCGTCATGGCCAGGAGGCCGGCGGTCACCTGCTCGCCCGAGGCCACGACCACGTCGTACTCGTCGTCGGACGGCGTGAGGCCCTGCGCCGCAGCGCCCGCGCCGTCGGTCCAGGCCACCAGCTCGTTGGTCTTGCCCGCCATGGCCGAGACGACCACCGCCACCTGGTGGCCGGCCTGCACCTCGGCGTTCACCAGCCGCGCCACGCGCCGGATGCGCTCCAGGTCGGCCACGGACGTGCCGCCGAACTTCATAACCAGGCGTGACATGGATCTAGATCGGGAACCCGTTGCTGCGCCGCCGAAGGGCTGCGCCTTCTAGCGACGCTGAGCCCGCCCCGCAACGCCCAGAATGTGCCCTTTTGCTGCAACTTCGCCGCAGGTTCGGGGTAAACCGTGCCTCGCAGGCGCTTCCCAGGCGTCCCGCTTCGCAAGATTCCACCGCGAGCAACGCCTGCGGCGCAGGCGTCTTCCGCCCCCGCCCTCGATCATTGGTCGATCAAATGGGCCCCTGCGACGCCCCAGGGGTTGGGCCGGCGGTCGATCCGACCTAGAACGCGCCCATGGACGCCGCCCGCTCCTCCATCGACCCCGCCGAGGTCGAACGCTTTTCGCGGATCGCCGCCGAGTGGTGGGACCCGCGCGGCAAGTTCGCCCCGCTCCACAAGTTCAATCCCGTCCGACTGGCCTTCATCAGGGACCAGGCGCTCTACCGCTTCCGGCGCGACCCCAAGGCCCGGCGGCCGTTCGAGGGCCTGCGCCTGCTCGACATCGGCTGCGGCGGCGGCCTCCTGTCCGAGCCCATGACGCGACTGGGCTTCCAGGTCGTGGGCGTCGACGCCTCCGAGCGCAACATCGGCACCGCCTCGGCCCATGCGGCGGAGCAAGGCCTTCAGATCGACTACCGCGCCTCCACCGCCGAGGCGCTGGTCGCCGCCGGCGAGCCGTTGTTCGACGTGATCCTCAACATGGAGGTGATCGAGCACGTGGCCGATCCGGGCGACTACCTGCGCTCCTGCGCCAGCCTGCTGAAGCCGGGCGGCCTGATGATCGTGGCCACCATGAACCGCACGCTGAAGGCCTTCGCGCTCGCCAAGGTCGGCGCCGAATACGTCCTGCGCTGGCTGCCGGCCGGCACGCACGACTGGTCCAAGTTCCTGAAGCCCAGCGAAATCCGCGACTTCCTGTCCACCCAACCGGTCGTTGTGGACGGGCCCTTCGGCGTCGTATTCAACCCGCTGACCGGCCGATGGACGGAATCGGCCGACACCGACGTGAACTACATGATGACAGTGGTCCGCGACGCGGCGTGATGGGGGCGCCGCCCGCGGTTTGGGGCGACCAAGGAGTATCGATGCCATCGCTACGCGTGCTGGGGCACGCCTTCCGCGCCTGGCGGCGGAACAAGACGTGGGCCAAGCATGAGCCCGAGACCCCGTACCTCGCCGACCTCCTGTCCGGCGCGCCGGTCTGCCTGCACGTGGGCGCCAGCGACGGCCGCCATTCGTATGTGATGACCCAGGTGGCGCCCAAGGCGCGCATCTACGCCTTCGAGCCGTCGGCCTTCGCCTTCGAGGTGCTCAAGGTCGGCATCGCCTGGCACCGCATCGGCAAGCAGGTGACCGCCGTCCACGCCGCCGTGGCCGACAAGCCGGGCGAGCTCCTGCTGGTCACGCCCAAGAAGACCTCGGGCCGCATGGGCCGCGCCTACGCCTATGTCGCCGAGACGCGGCCTAACGGCCCCGCGCGGCCCGACCTGGAAGACACCGGCATGGACGTCCAGCCGACTCCGGTGGTCACCCTGGACGCCTATTGCGCGGAGCATGGCGTCGACCGCGTCGACTTCATCCGCATGGACATCGAGGGCGCCGAGCTGAAGGCGCTGATGGGCGCGCTGAAGATCCTCGACCGCGACCTGCCGCACGTCCTGCTCGAGATCCACCCCGACATGCTCCAGGCCCGCTTCGGCGCCTCGGGCGAGGCAGTGCTCGACCTCTTCCGCGACCGCGGCTACCGCATGTTCGCCCTCAACGGCGACCGCCTGGAGGAGCGCACCACCCTCGTCGAGGGGGTCCCCTGGAAGGACTACTTCTTCATCCACCCCAACCGCGCCGCCCGCCTCCCGGACGGCGTCTTCAAGGCCCGGATGGCGGCGTGAGCGGTGAGGGCGTCCTCGACGGCCTCTGGCTTTTCGACGGCGTCTGCAACTTCTGCTCGGGCTCGGTGCAGTTCGCGCTGAAGGCCGACCGCGCGGGAACGCTGCGCTTCACGCCGCTGCAGTCGCCTTTCGGCCAGGCCATCGCGGCGAAGTACGGCCTCGAACTTCGGAACCCCGACAGCTTCCTCTACTTCGACCGCGGCCGCCCGCTCGAGGCGTCCGACGCGGTGCTGGCGCTGGCGCGCCGCCTCGGTCCGCCCTGGTCGTTCGCCGCGGCGCTACACGTCGTCCCCAAGGCCTGGCGCGACGCCGCCTACCTCCTGCTCGCCCGCAACCGCTACCGCTTGATGGGCAAGAAGGACGCCTGCATGGTCCCGACGCCCGAGCAGCGGGCGCGGTTCATTCTCGATCCGCCGCCGGGCTGGGCGTGAACCGTATCCTGCTCGTGGGCGCGACCGGCGCGTTCGGGACCCGCCTGGCGCACCGGCTGGCGGCCTGGGATGTGGAGCTGGTCCTTGCGGCGCGCCGCCTCGATCCGCTGAGGGCGCTGGCGGCGGGGCTCGACGGCCCCGCACGGGTCTCGGTCGCGACTGTCGACCGCCGGACGCCCGACCTCGGCGACCTGCGCCCCTGGGCCGTCGTCGACGCCGCGGGGCCGTTCCAGGGCGGCGACTTCGCCCTGGCCCGCGCCGCCATCGCCGTCGGCGCGCACTACGTCGACATCGCCGACGCGCGGGACTTCGTGGCCGCGTTCCCGGCCGCGCTGGACGCCGCCGCCCGGGCCGCGGGCGTCCTGGCGGTCAGCGGCGCGAGCTCGACGCCGGCCTTGTCGAGCGCCGTCCTCGATCGCCTGACCGCCGGGTGGACGGGCGTCGACGCCGTGCGCGTGGCCATCTCGCCCGGGGCCCGTGCGCCGCGCGGCCGCTCGGTGGTGGAGGCCATCCTGTCCTACGTCGGGCGGCCCGTGCGGATCTTCGCGGGCGGCGCCTGGCGCCTGCGGGCGGGCTGGAGCGGGCCGCGACGGGTCTACATCCCCGGGCTGGGCCGGCGGTGGGTCTCCCTCTGCGAGACGCCGGACCTCGACGTGATTCCCGAGCGCTACGCCGTGCGCCGCGAGGGCCTGTTCCTGGCCGGCCTGGAGCAGGGCTGGACCCACCTCGGCCTCTGGCTGCTGGGCGGCCTGGTCCGCCTGGGCCTCGTCCGCAGCCTCGTCCCGCTGGCCGAACCGCTGCGCCGTCTCGCGGGCGTGGCGGCCGCGCTGGGGACAGACCGGGGCGGGATGGTCGTGGAGGTGGAGGGGCAGGGCGCCGATGGCGAACCCCGCCGGGCGCGCTGGTCGCTGGTCGCCGAGGCCGGCAGCGGGCCGAACGTGCCGGTCGCGGCGGCCGCCGCCGTCCTGCGTGGCCTGGCGGACGGCCATGTCGTCGCCCGCGGCGCCCAGGCCTGCGTCGGCCTCCTCGATCTCGACGCCATCGTCGGCGAACTGGACGGATTGCCGATCCGCACCGAAGCGCTGGGCGTCGCCGACGCCGAACCCGTCCTCTTCCGCCGGGTGCTCGGGGACCGGTTCGAGCGCCTGCCGCCGGAAGTTCGGCGCATCCACGGGCAGTCCGGTCCCCAGCGCCTCGTTGGCCGCGGCCGCGCGCGGGGCGCCCGCAACCTCGTCGCCCGCCTGGGCCGCGCCGTCCTGCGCCTGCCCAGCCCTGGCGCCTATCCGGACCTCTCGGTAGCCGTCGCGCCCGGGGGCGATGGCGAGGCCTGGACCCGTGCGTTCGGCGCAGGCGCCTTCACCTCGCACCTGCGCCCCGGCCGCGAGCTCGGCCAGTTCGACGAGCGCTTCGGTCCCCTGCGCTTCACCTTCGAGACCGAGCCCTACGCCGCCGGCTTCCGCTGGCGCTTCGCCGGCGCCCGCCTCGGCCCGATCCCGCTGCCGCGCGCGCTTTGCCCCCGCATCCGCGCCCGCGCTTTCGAAGCGGACGGGGTCTATCGTTTCAGCGTCGCCGTGGCCGTGCCGGTCGCCGGCCTGCTCTTCGCCTACGCCGGCCGTCTGCGCTGAAGGAACCACCGCCCGCCACAGCTCGTCATCCCCGGGCTCGACCCGGGGATCCATTCCAGGGCGCCGGCCAGGTCCGCGCCCCATCCGGAACCGCCGGCTGGATGGCCGGCTCAAGGCCGGCCATGACGAGCAGGAGGGCGGAGAAGGCGCGAAGCGCAAGAAAAACACCAAGACCACGAAGACCACCAAGGGTCCTCGGACCAGGCGACCTCTCTTGGCGTCCTTGGCGTCTTGGCGGTGCTCTTCGCCTTCTTCCCCCTCTTCGTGGTCTTCGCGCCCTTCGTGGTCTTGGTGTCGAAATTTCTTTTCCCGATCCCCGCCCTGTACGTCCGCTTCTGACGCAACAGCGTGTTCCACTCCCGGACATGTCCGATGCGACGCCCATGCTGACGCCCGATGAGGCGAAGCTGGCGCGGCTGGCCGAGTTCGACCTCGCCGCCGTGGAGCGGGCCCATGGCCGCTACATGACCGCCCCCGACGGCCCGGAAGCGAGCGCCGCGGCCCGCGATTACCAGCGCATGGCCCGGTCGCTCCGGCAGTCCATCGCGCTGAAGCACAAGATCGCCCAGGACGCGGCGAAGCTGGAGCGCGAGGTCGCCCACCGCGCCCGCATCAAGGAAATCATGCATCCCGGCGGCGAAGACCGTCCGCCGCCCAAGCGCCTGTTCCCGAAGGACATCCCCGCCGCCAACGCCCGCGCGGGCGAGATCCGCACCGGCATGCAGCGCCTGCTCTGGTCTGAGGGCTTCGAGAAGAGCGACTACGACTGCGAACAGGAGCTCGAAGGCCACTTCTTCCGCTGCCTGGAGGACTTCCTGGCCGAAGACCGCCTCAACGACGACTTCACCACCCGCGACCTCGACGAGCAGATCGCCGAGTACGCCCACGCCTTCGGCCTCAACCCCGACAACGCCGCCCGCTGGCGCGACCTCCCGGACCCCGACCCCGACGACGTCGAAGCCTTCCTCGCCGACGATTCAGACGATGGCGAAACGCCTAAGTGGCGAAAGTCGGATTCGAGCTGAGCCTTCCCCCAACTGTCATCCCGGACGGCCGGCAGGCCGATCCGGGACCCAGAAGGCCACCGCACTGCATCCCCCCTGGGTCCCGGCCCTTCGGCCGGATGACAGCGGTGGGGCATGTCCCGCGCGTTCGCATCCATCGCCGATACGGTTCCGTATCTAGCGCCGTGCCGACAGTTCGGCTAAGCAGCCGCCGCCCGATGCGGTAGCGTTCGGCCAACGATGGAATAGGAGGACCCCCCGCCCATGCTCGCCCTGATGATGGACCGCCCGCTCACGCTGCCCTCGATCCTGGAGCACGCGGCGCTCTACCACGGCGACCGCGAGGTGGTGACGCGCACCGTCGAGGGGCCGATCCACCGCTATGGCTATCGCGACGCGCTCAGCCGGGCGAAGAAGATGGCCAAGGCGCTGCTCGCGCTGGGCGTGAAGCCCGGCGACCGGGTGGCGACCCTGGCCTGGAGCACACATCGGCACTTCGAGCTCTACTTCGCCGTCACCGGCATCGGCGCCGTGCTGCACACCATCAACCCGCGCCTGCACCCCGACCAGGTGGTCTGGGTCGCCGACCACGCCGAGGACAGCGTGCTGCTGTTCGACATCACCTTCTCGGACCTGGTGGCCGAGATCGGCCCGAAGATGGCCACCGTGAAGACCTTCGTCGCCATGAGCGATGCTGCCCACTCTCCGCCGGGCGTCCTGGTCTACGAGGACCTGCTGGCCGCCCAGGACGACGACTTCGCCTGGCCCGAGGTGGACGAGCGGCAGGCCTCGGGCCTCTGCTACACCTCCGGCACCACGGGCAATCCCAAGGGGGTGCTCTACGGCCACCGCTCGACGGTGCTGCACGCCATGGCGCTGGCGCTGCCCGACGCCTTCGACCTCTCGGCGCGCGATGTGGTCATGCCCTGCGCCCAGATGTACCACGCCAACGCTTGGTGCACGCCCTACGCGGCCCCGCTGGTGGGGGCCAAGCTGGTGCTGCCGGGCCGCCTGCTGGACGGACCCAGCGTCGCCGAGCTGCTCGCGGCGGAGGACGTCAGCTTCGTGCTCGGCGTGCCGACCATCTGGGTGGGCGTGGCCGATCACCTCGACCAGACCGGCGGCCAGCTCACCTCGGTGCGCACCATCGCCATCGGGGGCTCGGCGCCGACCGCGGCGCTCATCAGCCGGATCGAGAACCGCCTGGGCGGCAAGGTCCGCCAGATCTGGGGCATGACCGAGACCTCGCCGCTGGGCGTCATCAACACCGCGCTGCCCACCCATGCCGGCGAGACGCCGGAAGCCACGCTCCAGCGCAAGCTGAAGCAGGGCCGGGGCCTCTGGGGCGTGGAGCTGCGCATCATCGGCGAGGACGGCGACGAGCTGCCGCGCGACGGCAAGAGCCCCGGCGCGCTGCAGGTGCGCGGCCCCTGGGTCAGCTCGGCCTATTTCAAACAGGACGGCGCGGCCGCCTTCACGGCCGACGGCTGGTTCGACACCGGCGACATCGCCACCATCGACGGCGAGGGCTACCTGCGCCTCACCGACCGGGCCAAGGACGTGATCAAGTCGGGGGGCGAGTGGATCTCGACCCTCGACCTCGAGGACGCCGTCTGCTCGCACCCGGCCGTCGCCATGGCCGCGGCCATCGGCGTGCCGCACCCCAAGTGGGACGAGCGCCCGCTGCTCTTGGTCACGCTTCGCCCCGGCCAGTCGGCCGACCCGGAGGTGCTGAAGGCCCACGTCGGCGCCCGCGTCGCCAAGTGGTGGACGCCGGACGAGGTGCGGATCGTCGACGCGCTGCCCATCGGCCCAACCGGCAAGGTGCTGAAGCGCGAACTGCGTGATGCACTGGCGACACAGGGTGCGGCATCGTCACGCGGATGACCAAAAGCTAACAGAACTCGGCCTTGCACCGTGCGTTAGGCTTCCCAGGTGACACTGTACTGAAGTCGGAGGTCGGGCGTGGCGAGGAAGCGTCCCAAAGGCGTGATTGCGATGGGCTGGGCGGCGATCGAGGCCGCGGCCAAGGGCCGGACCGAACACGCGCCCACCTCGGCCGACTATCCCGAGGACGTCGTGCGCCGCACGAGCTTCACCTCGGGCGGCGGCTACGGCTGGCGGATCTCGGCCATCGAGACGCCCCGCGCCGTTCCCCCGCCCTGGAAGATCGTCGTCATCACCGGCGCGCCGTCCTGGGCTGAGTACTGGGCCGAGACCCTGGCCGAGTTGCCGAAGGACCGCGAGATGATCGTGGTCGACCGCCCGGGCTACGCCGCCTCCGAGCCGCTGGACCGCCCGGTGACCGACATCCGCACGCAGGCCGAGGCCCTGGCGCCCGTGCTGCGCGCCGCGCCGGGCCAGAAGGTGCTGCTGGTGGGGCAGAGCTACGGCGCCGCCATCGCCTCGATCATGGCCGAGCAGAACCCCGGCAAGGTCGCCGGCCTGGTGCTGCTCTCCGGCTTCTTCGGCGAGGCGGGCCCGACGGCGCGCTGGCTGCTCGACCTGGGCGGCAAGGCGCTGAAGATGATCCCGAAGGACCTGCGCCACGCGGTGGTCGAGGTCACTGGCCAGAAGCCGCAGCTGCGCCACGCCAAGCGCGCGCTGGCCAAGCTGAACATCCCGATCCACATCATCCACGGCGACCAGGACGACTTCGCCCCTGTCGAGGTGGCCGAGAAGCTGGCGGAGGAGACGCTGACCCGCCGGCCGATCCGCGTGGTCCGCACAGAGGGCGCCAACCACTTCCTGAACGACGGTCCCGCCGAGACCCTGATCGCGGCGCTGGAAGCCTGCATTCCGCAGAAGAGCAGCGGCTGGACGTTCCGCTGGCCGAAGATGCCCCAGGTCTGGCCGATCAAACTCGGCAAGGCCGCGCCGCTGCAGGCGGGCTAGAGCCCGTCCCAGCTGGCTTGAAGCAAGCCAACTGGAATCCACGGGAAGGCCTCTAGCCCAGCAACAGCCCCGTCGCGGCGGCGAAGCCGATGACGACCAGCCAGGGCGGCAGCTTGGCCACCTGCAGGAAGATGAAGGCGGCGCCCACCAGGGCCCAGTCGGCTGGGCGGCGGACGGTCTCCATCAGCACCGGGTCCCACAGCGCGGCGGCCAGCACGCCCACGACCGTCGCGCCGACGCCCGCCAGCACCCCGCGCGCCCAGCCCTGGCGCTTCAGCCGGTCCCAGAACGGCAGGACGCCGGTGATCAGCAGCAGGCTGGGCAGGAAGATGGAGAACAGCGCGATCAGGCCGCCCGTCACGCCGCCGGGCCCGTACTTCTGCGTCGAGCCCACGAAGCCCGCGAAGCTGAACAGCGGGCCGGGCAGGGCCTGCATGACGCCGTAGCCCATCAGGAAGGTGTCGTGGTCCAGCCAGCGGCGGTCGACGATCTCGCGCTCCATCAGCGGCAGCACCACGTGGCCGCCGCCGAACACCAGCGAGCCGATCCGGTAGAAGACGCTGGCCATGCCCAGGCCCGGGTTCTGCAGCAGCGCCGCCAGGACCGGCAGGCCGACCAGCAGGGCGGCGAACAGGCCCAGGGCGAAGACCGCACTCTGGCGGTCGACCATCTCGACGGCGTCATCCGGGGCAAGGTCGGCCGGCGTGTCGCGTAGCAGGGCCAGGCCGAACAGGCCGCCGGCGACCAGCGCGCCCACCTGCGCCATCGGGCTCTGCGCCACGACCAGGCCCAGGGCCGCGCCGACCGCCATGCCGGCGCGGATCGGCCCGACGGCGAGGGTCCGGGCCATCTGCACGACCGCCTGCAGGATCACGGCGGCCGCGGCGATCTTCAGCCCGTGGATCCAGCCGCCGCCGGAATACATGGCGAGGCCCGGCGCGAGCTCGGCGAAGGCCAGCATCAGCACCGCGGCGGGCAGGGTGAACCCCGCGAACGCCGCCATCGCCCCCGCCAGCCCCGCCTGGCGCAGGCCGATGGCCATGCCCACCTGGCTGGACGACGGCCCCGGCAGGAAGTGGCAGAGCGCCACGAGGTCGGCGAAGCCCTCTTCGGAGATCCAGCCGCGCTTCTCGACGAAGTCCTTGCGGAAGTAGCCCAGGTGCGCGACCGGCCCGCCGAACGCGGTCAGGCCCTGCTTCAGGAACGCCAGGAACACGTCGAACGCGGAGACGGCCTTTGCGGGCTGGGCGGCATCCATTGAGCCTAGATGGTCGGGTACGGCGCGCCTGTCGACCGGTTTCGCCAATAAGGACTTTCCACCGTCATCTGAACGGCGATAAGGCTTCGGCCAACGATTGTTTGAAGGAAGGGGAATGACGTCATGAAGGCCGCCGTGCTGCGCGAAGTGGGCAAGCCGCTTCAGATCGAGGACGTGAACATCTCCAAGCCCGGCCCGCGTGAGGTGCTCATCCGCACCGCGGCCGCCGGCGTCTGCCATTCGGACCTCCACTTCATCGAAGGCAAGTATCCCCATCCGATGCCGGCCGTGCTGGGCCACGAGAGCGCCGGCGTGGTCGAGGCCGTGGGCTCGGAAGTCCGCAGCGTGAAGCCGGGCGACCACGTGATCACCTGCCTCTCGGCCTTCTGTGGCCACTGCGACCACTGCGTCACCGGCCACATGGCCCGCTGCGTCTCGCCCGAGACCAAGCGCCGCGAGGAGGAAGAGCCCCGCCTGAGCGCCCCGAACGGCCCGATGCTGCAGTACCTGAACCTCTCGTCGTTCGCCGAGAAGATGCTGATCCACGAGAACGCCTGCGTGGCGATCCGCAAGGACATGCCGCTGGACCGCGCGGCCCTGATCGGTTGCGGCGTGATGACCGGCGTGGGCGCCGTGTTCCACACCTCGAACGTCCGTCCGGGCGACACCGTGGCGGTCATCGGCTGCGGCGGCGTGGGCCTGGCGGCGGTGAACGGTGCGGCCATGGCCGGCGCGGGTCGCATCATCGCCATCGACATGGCGCCGGGTAAGGAGAACCTGGCCAAGTCCATGGGCGCCACCGACTTCGTCCTGGGTGGCCCGGATGCGGTGAAGACCGTGCTGGAAATGACCCGCGGCGGTGTGCAGCACAGCTTCGAGGCCATCGGCCTCGCGGCCACGGCCGAGCAGGCCTTCAACATGCTGGCCCGCGGCGGCACGGCCAACGTCATCGGCATGATCCCGGTGGGCCAGACCATCAGCCTCATGGGCGCCGCCTTCCTGGGCGAGAAGCGCATCCAGGGCTCGCTGATGGGTTCGAACCGCTTCCCGGTCGACATGCCCCGCCTGGTCGACGCGTACATGGCCGGCAAGCTGCACCTGGACGACATGATCAGCCGCCGTATCAAGCTGGAGCAGGTCAACGAGGCGTTCGAGGAAATGAAGACCGGCGCGGTGGCCCGTTCGGTCATCGTCTTCGACGCCTGACCGATCCGACGATTTCGAGGAAGGCGCCCGGCCGGAAGGCCGGGCGTTTTTCGTTGGGCCTCAGCCGGCGTTGGGCCGCATCACCAGCCAGGGGGTCGGTTTGGACCGCCACTCCCAGGCGGCCAGCACCTGGTCCAGGTGCGACAGCTGGGACAGCCAGGGCGGCACTTCGAAGGTCTTCGGCGCCTGGTCGACCCGGATGATGTCGTGCGTCGGCGCGAACCGCTCAATGAGGGTGGCCAGCGCGCCTGGGCGGTACACGTCGTGCGTCTCGACGATCAGCTTCATGTCCGCCAGCGCGGGGCTGAGGTCGGGGCGCAGCACATCCATCTCGGCCCCTTCGGCGTCGATCAGGACGAGCACACGACGGCCCGCGTAGGCCGCGAAGTCGGCCGCGCCGAACTCCCCGCCGATGACCACCCGATCCGACACGCCGTTCTGCGCGGCCAGTCTTGCGCAGGCTTTGCGCGCCGTCTCCGAGATGTCGCGGGCGTGCACCTCCAGGTGCGGATATCGTCGCGCCAGCCCGACGGCGTAGTAACCCTCGGCGCAGCCCACATCGATCACGCAGTCCAAGCCTTCGTCCACGATGGCGGCGATGTGCGGATGGAGCTCGGACTCGTAGGAGCCGATCAGCCGCGCCATGAGGGCGCCTTCGGTGGAATCGGCCAGGTAGGTCATGCCGGCGAACGGGCCCTGCATGATCGTGGTCCCCTGGTGGGCGATGTAGGTCCGCGCCAGGATCTGCGACCGCCACTTGGCGAGGAAGCGCAGCAGCTGCTCCAGCATCACCATCTCGGACTTGCTCTGCAGCGCCTCCCACAGCGGCTTCAGGCGCGCAGCGTAGATGCTGGTGATGGTCGCGGGTTGCGAGTCGGCCATGGCGGCTGTCCTAGGCGCGGGCGGCCGCGCAAAACAAGCCGTTTATCGCTCGCCGGCCGAGGCGAGGGCGACGCTCCGGGCCGGGCCTTCGGCGAGCAGGCGTTCCAGCCGACTCTTCTCCGTCTGGAAGCGGCGCAGCTCGGCGCCGGCCAGCACCGTGCCCTGCGGGACCTTGGCGCCGACGGGGTTCACGCGCCGACCGCGCTGCCAGACCTCGTAGTGCAGGTGCGGGCCGGTGGAGAGCCCGGTCGTTCCGACGTAGGCGACGACCTGACCCTGGCGCACCTTCATTCCCGGCCGCACGCCCTTGGCGTAGCGCGACAGGTGGGCATAGCCGGTGTCCCAGCCGCCGGAATGGCGGATCTGCAGCCAGTTGCCGTAGCCGCCCCAGCGGCCGGCCTTCACCACCACACCGTCGCCAGCGGCCAGCACCGGCGTACCGCTGCCGGCGCCGAAGTCCACGCCCTGGTGCGCGCGGGCATACCCCAGGATCGGATGGCGCCGCTTGCCGAAGCCCGAGGTCAGCCGGGCGCCGTCGACGGGCGTGCGCAGCAGGAAGCCGCGGATGTTCTTGCCGGTCTCGTCGAAGTACTCGGCCTCGCCCCCGTCGCGCTCGAAGCGGAAGAACTTCACGCCGTGCAGCTCGGCGTACTCCAGGTCGCCGGTCTGGATGGTGCGGCCGCTCTCGGTCACCTTTCGGTCGAAGACCAGGCGGAAGTCGTCGCCCGGCTGGATGTCGCGCTGGAAGTCCAGCTTGTGGGCGAACAGCTTGGCGACCTGGGCCGTGATGGCGGGCGTGGCGCCCAGCCTCTGGGCGCTCTCGTAGAGCGAGCCCTGGATCTCGCCGTCGGCCACGGTCGTCTCGCCGGTGACCTTCTCCTCCAGCGCGCGCAGGCGCAGGGCGCCGTCGAAGGTGCGCGAGAGCGTCACGGCGGTGGCCGGGCCTGTGCGCAGCGACAGGCCGATCAGGCGCGCCGGCCGCTCGCCGCCATGCGGTTGGGCGACGGCGGCGTCGAAGGCCAGGCCGGCCTTGATGTGGATGGTGTCCATGGCGCGGCCCAGCGTCTCGACGGCCTGCTGGGCCTCTGCGGCGGTGACGCCCGCGCGCTCGACGGCGGCCTGCAACGTCTCGCCCGGGCGCACCTCCAGCGTGACGTTGCGCGGACGCGCATAGCCGGGCCGGGCCTCGGACTGGGTGAAGGCCGCATGCTGCAGGGCCGCGGCGGCCTCGGGGCCCAGAGACGCCTGCTCGGGCCGGTCCAGCCGGGCGGCCATCTGCCAGCCCACGACCACGGCGCAGACGGTCACGGCGGCTCCGGTCAGAACCGGCGCGAGACGGATGGGAAGGCCGCGGCCCTTGAAGATCTGCATCGCACCCCCGGTATCCACCGATGCGCGGCCCTGGAACTCAGGGCCGGGAAAGCGCCCCCCGGCGCCCCAGCAGTCGAAGATCAGGATGACCGGAACGTGGCGACCGCCGCGGCCGGTCGATTTGTCTCAGATAAGACCGAGCACCAGCTCAGCGGGCCGGCACAGCGCCGCGCCCTTCGGGGTCACGACGATAGGGCGATTCACCAGGATCGGATCGATGATCATCGCCGCGATCAGCGCCTCGTCCGAGGCGCCCGGGTCGCTGAGGCCCAGCTCGTCGGCCTTGGTGCCGTTCACGCGCAGGATGTCGTGCGCGCCGGCGTCCATTCGCTTCAGGATGTCCTGCAGCTGCGGCTTGGTCCAACCGGCCTTCAGGTACTCGACGACGGTCGGCTCGATCCCCTTCTCGCGGAGCAGGGCCAGGGTGTTCCGGGACGTGCCGCAGTTGGGGTTGTGGTAGATCGTGACGTCACTCATGGCGCCTTCGGATAAACCTTCCGGTCGCCGTCACCAAGTGAAGGCGCGCGTCCCGGAGACGAAGGTCGAGTCCGAGTTGTCCCATGGCATCAGGTCGGCCGGCCGCTGGGGCAGGGGCGCGACGCCGGTGGGCCAGCGGTCGAAGCCGGCCACGTAGCGCACGTCCAGCCGGCCCGGCCCGGCGGGCCGCAGGGCCACGTCCAGGCCTGAGCCCGGTGCCTGCCAGTAGATGCGCACCCACTCGTTCCTGGGCAGGGTCAGCGTGACGGGCACGCCGCCCACACGGGTCACCTGGCTGCCGGTCGCGGCGCGGATCCGAACCTCCAGCGTGCGGGCGCCGGCCGGCGGCTGGGCCAGGAGACGGGCCGCGCCGTCGGGCGTGCGCGAGAGGCTGATCGTGGGCGCGGCCTCGGCCACGGGCGGCGCGGAAGCGGCGAACATCGGCCGCCGCCAGGCCCAGTGCGACAGGCGCTCCACCGGCCCGCCCTCGGCCCGCAGCACGGCGTCGGTCCAGCCGCCGCTCATCAGGGGAGGGCTGTAGCGCCAGGCCCGGCCGGTGTCCTGGTCGACGTGGTAGCCGACGTAGCTCACCTGCGGGTAGCGCGGGCTCCAGGGGTCTTCCGCGCGGATGATCAGGGTGAGCGCCAGGCCGCAGGCCAGGAGGACGCCGCCGATGATGAGGCCCTTCTGGGCGCCCGTGTCGGGCTGGGCCAGGGGCCAGAGGACGAGGCCCGCGGTGATCATCTGCACCGCGAACAGCGGCATCAGGTCCATGCCCTCGTAGGCGAAGTGCGAGATGCCGCCCTGCCAGCCCAGCGCCGCGGCTGCGAGCAGCACCAGCAGGGTGATCGGCAGGATGCCGCGCTTGGCGCTGAGTGCTGTCGCCGCCGCGCCGATCGCCGCCACCAGCAGCGGCCAGGCGATGACATAGGCGGCGCCCGGCGCGAAGGCCTGCAGCAGGATCGTCAGGATCAGGCCCAGCGCCAGGGCGCCGGCCCAGGCGCCCTTGCGCGAGGCCGGGCGGTTGTAGACGAAGAAGCCCAGCGCGCCCGCGACCACGCCCGCGACCACGCCGATCCAGTCGATCTCGCCAAACGCCGAGGCGGCCAGGCCCAGGACCGCCGGCACGGCGGCCATCCATCGCCGCCCGCGCGCCATGTCGCCGGCCGACAGCATCAGGAAACCCAGCGACAGCATCATGATGGCCCATTCCCACGGGGCCGACTGGGCCAGCAGGAAGCGCTGCTCGATGAAGCCGAAGCCCGCCCCGGTGAGCCGCCGCGCGAACTCCAGGACCGCGACCGTGCCGATCCCGGCGAACGCCAGCGCGCCCATGCCGCGCAGGATGTCCATGGCCGGGAATTCACCGGAATGCCGCGCCCAGCGAACCGCCAGCGCCAGCAGGACGACGACCGCGAGCAGGATCACCCAGCCGAACCAGACCGGATAGGCGATCACGGTGTTCCCGAAGAGGTTCGAATAGACCACCGTCGGCGAGCGGCCCGGCAGCTGGGAGGCGAAGGCGGCTTCGGACGCGGCGGCCAGCACCTGCGTCCCCATGTCCTGCAGCGAGCCGCGCTCCAGGTTCGCCGGCGTGGACGTGGGGCTGTGGTAGTCGAACTGGCGGCCGATGATGGCGTAGTTCAGGCCCGCGATGCCCGCCTTCAGCGTCTCGGTCAGGTCGGTGTCGTTGGGCATCTTCTCGTAGATCAGCACCGACAGTGACGATGAATACGGGTCCTGCGCCGTCCTGGCGAACATGCCGATCAGGTCGCCGTTCCGCGGGCTGGTCTGGAACATGTTGACGCGGCCGGTGGAGCCTCGGGCCTCGGCGTTGATGACCAGGCCGATACGCTTCGCCAGCGGGTCGCGGCGGAAGAAGTGGTTGGCGCCCAGAAGGCCCGCTTCCTCGCCGTCGGTGAGGATCACCATCAGGTCGCGGGCGGGCGTGCCGCGGGCCTTGATGGCGCGGACCGTCTCCAGCGCGGTCGCAGCCCCGATGGCGTCGTCGGCGGCGCCGGGCGAGGCGGGCACGCTGTCATAGTGGGCCATCAGCGCGACGGCAGGGGCGCTGCGGTCGCGGCCGGGCAGGACGCCCACGATGTTGTCGACGGGGCCGGCCACCAGGCGGTCGGAAGCCCACTTGGGCGTCTGGACGCCGACGCCGGACCGCACCTGGGGCTGGAGGCCCAGCTCGGCCATGCGGGCGACCAGGGCGTCGCGCACCCTGATATTCTCGGGCGAGCCGATCGGGTGCGGCTTGGCCGCCATCAGGGTCACGTCGGCGAAGGCGCGCTCGGCCGAGAACTCGCTGGCGGGCGCGCCGACGGGCTGGGACTCGGGCAGCAACTGGTCGTTGAAGGCGATCCAGGAGCCGAGCATGAGCGCGATCAGCAGCGCCAGGTACCGACCCATCCGCGTCCTCCCCCGAGTCTCGTTAGGGGGAGGCTAGAGGGATTGCGTCAAAACGAAAACGCCCGGCGGTGAGGCCGGGCGCTCCGAACTTCAGGTTGTCGAGCCGGATCAGGCGGCGATGGTGGCGCCGGCGTCCTGCGGGTCGCGCAGCACGTAGCCGCGGCCCCAGACGGTCTCGATGTGGTGCTTGCCTTCGGCAGCCGCGGCCAGCTTCTTGCGCAGCTTGCAGATGAAGACGTCGATGATCTTCAGCTCGGGCTCGTCCATGCCGCCGTAGAGGTGGTTCAGGAACATTTCCTTGGTGAGCGTCGTGCCCTTCCGCAGGGAGAGCAGCTCGAGCATCTGGTATTCCTTGCCCGTCAGGTGAACGCGGATGCCGTTCACTTCCACGGTCTTGGCGTCGAGGTTGACCACGATGTCGCCGGTCTTGATGACCGACTGGGCGTGGCCCTTCGAACGACGCACCACCGCATGGATGCGGGCGACCAGCTCGTCCTTGTGGAACGGCTTGGTCATGTAGTCGTCAGCGCCGCCCGAGAAGGTCTTCACCTTGGTCTCGATCTCGGCCGTGCCCGACAGGATCATGATCGGGGTGTTGATCTTCCCGACGCGCAGGGTCCGCAGGACGTCCATGCCGCTCATGTCGGGAAGGTTGAGATCGAGAAGGATCAGGTCGTAGTCGTAGATCTTCCCCAGATCGACGCCTTCCTCACCCAGATCCGTCGTATAGACGTTGAAACCTTCCGACTTGAGCATCAGCTCGATGCTCTGCGCGGTCGCGCTGTCGTCTTCGATCAACAATACGCGCATTGGCCTCTCCTGCCGCGTCCCGCATTCCCCCGCGAATTCTGGTGAATCCGCGTTATGCCTCGCCGTTAACCTGCCCTACCGTCCTTTAAGACAGGTTAATGGTGTCTCGCCCCGACACCCGAATCGTTAATCTGATTTCGGAATCCGACTCAAGCTGGGCCGCCGCAGGGCCGAGTCGGGGCGGTGTTGAATCTTTTGTGATTGGACGTCGCGCGCGAAGCGGTGGGTGGGAACGCCTTGCGCCACAAGGGGTTTTGACCGGGACAAGAAGGCCGGAGAAACACCCATGACCGACCATCCCGAAACCCTGGCGCCCTACCGGATGCCATGGGCCCGCGACCCGATGAAGCAGGCCCGCTCGCTAACCCCGATGCTTAGGTATGTTCCGAAGAATCCGCTGTTCCTGATCGGGGCCGCGGCCATCGGCGTCGCCGGCGTGCTCGCCTGGCGCAACCGCGAGAAGATCGTGGAGAAGACCGCCCCGATGATCGACGACGCCAAGGTGAAGGGCCAGGCGCTGATCGAGGAAGCCAAGGCCAAGGGCGAGGAACTCATCGACCAGGCCAAGGCCACGAGCGAGGCGGTGGTGGCCAAGGCGCGTCGCCGCGCCGCACCGAAAACCACCGTTCCCGCGCTACACTGAAGCCTGTTCTTCACACCCCCTTAAGCGTGATGACCGAAAGGTTGTTCACGTAATCGAGGGGCGCGCGTGAAGAGCCTGGTGGCCGCGGTCGAGCGGCTTGATCCTTTGACGGTGTCGGGCCGGGTGGCGGCCGTGAACGGGCTGCTCATCGAGGCCCGCGGCGGGCTGTCCCGCCTGGCCGTCGGAGCGCGCGCCGAAATCGACCGTTTCGCCGAGAAGCCCGTGGCCGCCGAGGTCGTGGGCTTCCGCGAGAACCGCGCCCTGCTCATGCCGTTCGGCCCCGTCGAGGGCGTGGCCCCCGGCGCCGAGATCCGCATCCAGCCGCTGGGCTCGGCCGTGCGCCCGACCAAAGCCTGGCTGGGCCGCATCGTCGACGCGTTCGGCGAACCCATCGACGGCAAGGGCCCGCTGCCGCAGGGCGTCGCCGCCTATCCGCTGCGCGCGTCGCCGCCGTCGGCCCACGCCCGCGGCCGGGTGGGCGAGCGCCTGGACCTGGGCGTGCGGGCCATGAACGTCTTCACCACCTGCTGCCGCGGCCAGCGCCTGGGCGTCTTCGCCGGTTCGGGCGTCGGCAAATCGGTGCTGCTCTCCATGCTGGCCAAGAACGCCGACTGCGACGCCGTCGTGGTGGGCCTGATCGGCGAGCGGGGCCGCGAGGTCCGCGAGTTCATCGAGGAGACCCTGGGCGAGGAAGGGCTGCGCCGCGCCATCGTCGTGGTCGCCACCTCGGACGAGCCGGCCCTGAAGCGCCGTCAGGCGGCCTACATGACCATGGCCATCGCCGAGTACCTGCGCGACCAGGACATGGAAGTCCTCTGCCTGATGGACTCGGTCACCCGTTTCGCCATGGCCCAGCGCGAGATCGGCCTGGCCGCCGGCGAGCCGCCGACCACCAAGGGCTACACCCCCACCGTCTTCACCGAGCTGCCGAAGCTTCTCGAACGGGCCGGTCCCGGCCCCATTCGCCCGGATGGCACCCAGTCGGGCCCGATCACCGGCCTCTTCACCGTGCTGGTGGACGGCGACGACCACAACGAGCCGATCGCCGACGCCGTGCGCGGTATCCTCGACGGTCACATCGTCATGGAGCGCGCCATCGCCGAGCGCGGCCGCTTCCCGGCGATCAACGTCCTGAAATCCATCAGCCGGACCATGCCGGGCTGCCAGACGCCGGACGAGCGCCAGGTCGTGCGCGCCGCCCGCGAGAGCCTGTCGGCCTATGCCAACATGGAAGAGCTGATCCGCATCGGCGCCTATCGCGCCGGCGCCGACCCGACGATCGACCGCGCCATCGCGCTGAACCCGGCAGTCGAGCGGTTCCTGTCCCAGGACCCGAACGACGCCACCGGCCTCGACGACTCCTTCGCGGGGCTAGCTGACATCCTGAACGGAGCCGCCGCGTGAGTTGGGCAGACTCTCTGATCAAGCTCTCCACCTACGAGGCGGAGGTCCTGCAGAAGCGGCTGGCCGAGATCGTCGACCGCCGCATGGCCGTCGAGATGCGGCTGGCGATGCTGGAAGCCGAGGGCGAGGCCGAGCGGATGTTCTCGGCCCAGGACGCCTCGGCGGGCATCTACCGCGCCGGCTTCTTCGAGGGGCTGAAGCTGCGCAAGGCCAAGATCCAGTCTGAGATCGACGTGATCCTCATCGAGGAGCAGGGCGCCCGCGAGGCGCTGGCCGAGGCCTTCGAGGCCCAGAAGAAGTACGAGCACATCGCCGAGGGCCTGAAGATCGAGGCCCGCAAGGTGCAGGGCCGGATCGAAGCCGCCCAGCTCGACGAACTGGGCCTGCGCAAGAAGGCCAGCTAGGCGGCTCGAGCCGTCTGCCCGGACAAGGCTTCCAGAATCCGGGTCACCGCCGGTGAGCCGGCGTCCGCGCGCCGATAGGCCAGGCCCACCTCGCGCTTGAGCGGCAGGTCGCTGAGCGGGCGGATGGCGGCGGTGGTCGACGCCGGCACCACGCCTTCCGGCAGCACGGTCGCCCCGATCCCGGCCTCCACCAGGGCGATCGCCCATTCCTCGGTCGTGGCCACCGCGGCCACCTCGGGCTTGAAGCCCAGGTCGGCGGTGGACTCGGCGTTCTCGCAGTTGCAGCGGGCGATCAGCGGCACGCCGGCCAGGTCGCCGATGGCCAGCGTGGGCTTCAGCCGCAGGTCGTGGCGCGGGGGCAGGGCCACCACATAGCCTTCGGACCACAGGGGCAGGAACGCCTCGTCCTCGCGCGCGACGTTGCGGGCGACGATCCTGGCGTCGCAGGCCTCCTGCGCGCCGACCAGCGAGACCCGGACGCCGGGGTCTTCGGACAGCGGCTTCAGCAGGGCCAGAGTGCGGGGGATGTCCAGGCTCTGCATCAGGCCCAGCGTCACACCCGTCGCCGGCGGCGCCGCGAACAGGGCTTTCAGCGACAGCGCGTCGTCCACCAGGCGCCGCGCCCGGACGTAGAGCGCGTCGGCCGCCGCGGTCGCCGCGACGCCCTTGCGGTGGCGCACGAACAGCACCGTCTCCAACTCGCGCTCCAGCGCCGCCAGCGCCGCCGAGATGGAGGGCTGGGAGATGAAGCAGCGCCGGGCGGCGGCGGTGACGCTGCCGGTCTCGTAGACAGCCAGGAAGTAGCGGAGCTCGCGCAATTCCATAGTCAACACCTATGGCACGGTTCGGAAGTCTATATTTTACGTATCATAGCCGTAGCGCAAGGGTGAGGCGTCAGGAGAACCTCATGCCCTTCCACAAACTCACCCTCAGCCTCACCGCCCTGCTGGCCGGCGCCTCGATCGCCGCCTGCCAGGCGCCGCCCGCCGCGGCCCAGTTCGCGCCGCCGGCCGCGCCGCCGGTGGCCCATCCGCCGGCCGGTATGCGGATCGCCGCCCTGCCGTCGGGCTCGACCCAGTCCACCGCCGCCATGGCCTTCGAAGGCGGCAAGGGCGACGACAAGCGCACCTTCGTGGCCGGCGCGATCCTGGTGGACCATCCGAAGGGCAAGCTGCTGTTCGACGCCGGCTACGGACGTGACCTGGTCGAGCACTTCAAGACGGCGCCCAAGATCATGCAGATGTCGGTGAAGCCGGTGCTGGCAACGCCGGTCGCCGACCAGCTGGCCGCTGCGGGCGTAGCGCCGTCGGGCCTGAAGGCGATCGTGCTGACCCACGCGCACTGGGACCACGTCAGCGGCGTGGCCGACCTGCCGGGCGCGCCCGTGTGGGTGAGCCAGGCCGAGATGGCCTTCATCAAGAGCGGCGACGACGCGGCGACGCTGGCGCGCAACCTGGGCCTCAAGGACTACCGCGCCTACGACTTCCCGGACGGGCCCTACGAGGGCTTCGAGCACAGCTGGGACGTCTTCGACGACGGCAGCGTGGTGCTGGTCCCGGCGCCCGGCCATACGCCGGGGTCGATCGTGGCCTTCGTGAACACGCCTGACGGCAAGCGCTACGCCCTGATCGGCGACACGGCCTGGCAGGCGGAGGGCGTGACCCTGCCGGCGCAGAAGCCGATGCTGACGCGCTTCGTCGACGAGGATGCGGCCGCCACCAAGGCGATGCTGGAGAAACTGCACGCGCTGAAGCAGGCCCAGCCCGGCCTCATCATCGTGCCGGCGCACGACGCGCGGGTGTGGGCGACGCTGCCGACGCTGGCGGCGGCGAAGTAGGGGCTATTTGCCCTGGCGGATCCGCTCGGCTTCCACGTCCTGGCGCAGGACGTGGAGGTCTTCGCTGATCTTGAAGATGGTGACGTAGAACTCGCAGAAGGCGCGCCACAGCAGGACCGCGACGAACACGCCCAGCGCGCCCATCACCAGCACGCCGATGGCGAGCAGGAAGCCCATGATGTTGCCTTCGCGGATCGCCACGCCGACGCTGGCGCCGAGGACGCCGAAGGCCATGATGCCGATGATGGCGAGGCCGGCCCAATAGACCAGGTGGACCACGCCGCCGGTGATCAGCCGCTCGAAGGTCAGCAGGTCCCAGAGGAACTGGCCGTTCGCGCTCTGGGGTCGCTGTAGGGGTCGACGCATCCGCTATCCGAGACTCAAGGGCCGTTTCCGCGCCCGTCAGGCCCGAACCGCTATCAGCCGGAAGGGCGGCCTGCAACGGCCCAGAGGGTCGCGCCGCGTGGCGCCTAGATCATCCCGACGGTCTTGAGACGCGCGCGGGGGTGGATCTCGTTCTGGCTCATCACCGGGGTCTGGCCCCGGAAGCGCTCGATGATCGACCGGACATAGGGGCGGATCGTCGGGCTGGTCAGCAGCACGGGGCTGTCGCCGGCCAGGGCGGCCTGTTCGAAGGTCTCGCGCACGCCGCGGATGAATTCCTGCAGGCGCGAGGGCGCCAGGGCCAACTGCTTCTCCTCGCCCGCGCCCACCAAGGCGTCGGCGAAGGCGTTCTCCCACTCGGCCGACAGCGTCACGATCGGCAGGGCGCCGTCGTCGCCGCGGTAGGCGTAGCAGAGCTGGCGGGCCAGCCGGCCGCGGACCTGCTCGACCAGCAGGGTGATCGAGCTGGTGTGCGGGGCGGCCTCGCCGATGCCTTCCAGGATGGCGCCCAGGTCGCGGATCGAGATGCGCTCGCGCAGCAGGGCCTGCAGCACGCGTTGCACGGTCGTGGCCGTGACGACGCTGGGGATCAGGTCTTCGCTGAGCTTCTTCTGCTCGGCCGGCAGGTCCTTGATGAGCTTCTGCACCTCGGCGTAGCTCAGCAGGTCCGGCATGTTCTCCTTCAGCACCTCGGTGAGGTGTGTCGTCAGGACGGTGGCCGGGTCGACGATCGTGTAACCGCGGAAGGTGGCCTCCTCGCGCAGGCCGTCGTCGATCCAGGTGGCCGGCAGGCCGAACGCCGGCTCCTTCATGTGCTCGCCGGGCAGCTCCACCTGGGCGCCGCGCGGGTCCATGGCCATGAGCTGGCCGATCCGCACCTCGCCGGCGCCGGCCTCCATCTCCTTGATACGCAGGCAGTAGCCCTGCGAGGGCAGGCGCATGTTGTCGAGGATCCGGACGCTGGGCATCACGAAGCCGAAGTCGGTGGCCAGCGTGCGGCGCAGGGCCTTGATCTGATCGGTGAGCCGGCGACCCTCCAGGTCGTTGATCAGCGGCAGCAGGCCGTAACCCAGCTCGATCTTGATCTCGTCGATGGCCAGGGTGGCGCTGATCGGCTCGTCCTCGGCGGCCGGCGCGGCCGGGGCCACCTCGACGATTTCGGGCTCGGGCTTCGCATTCGCCCGGCGCCAGGCCAGCATCCCGGCGCCCACCGAGACGGCGGCGAACGGGAGGATCGGCATGCCCGGGATGATCGCGAGGACGCCGGTCGCGGCCGAGACCATGCCCAGGCTGAGCGGGTTGGTGGCCAGCTGGGTGACCAGGGCCTTGTCGGCGGCGCCCTCGACGCCCGCCTTCGACACCAGGAAGCCGGCGGCGATCGAGATGATCAGGGCGGGGATCTGGGAGACCAGGCCGTCGCCGATCGACATGATCGTGTAGGTCGAGAAGGCTTGGCCGATCGGGACCTTGTGTTGGATCACGCCGATCAGGATGCCGCCGATGACGTTGATGGCCAGGATGACCAGGCCGGCGACGGCGTCGCCGCGCACGAACTTCGAGGCGCCGTCCATGGCGCCGAAGAAGGTGCTTTCGGACTCCAGCTCCTTGCGGCGCTTCTTGGCCTCGTCCTGGTCGATCAGGCCGCTCGACAGGTCGGCGTCGATGGCCATCTGCTTGCCGGGCATCGAGTCCAGGGTGAAGCGGGCCGCCACTTCGGCGATCCGGCCCGAACCCTTGGTGATGACGACGAAGTTCACGACGACGAGGATCGCGAAGACGATCACGCCGATGATGAAGTTGCCGCCCATCATCAGCTTGCCGAACGTCTCGATGACGTGGCCCGCGCCGTGGGCGCCTTCGTGGCCGTGGCTGAGGATCAGGCGCGTGGTCGTGATGTTGAGCGCCAGCCGGTAGAGCGTCGCCACCAGCAGGACGGTCGGGAAGGCCGTGAAGTCCAGGATCCGCTTCATGAGGATCGCGGTCATCAGGATCAGGATCGACATCGCGAGCGAGATCGAGAGGAACACGTCCAGCATGAACGCCGGGATCGGCATGATCATGAGGACGACGACGCCGATCACGCCCAGCGCCAGCGCGACGTCGCCGCGCATCAGCCACCCCATGACCTCGCGGCCGGAGGGGGCGTTGGACAGACGCGAAGTGACGCCGGTGTCGGCCATCAGCCGTGACGCTCCAGATCAGGACCCTGATTTGGGACCCTGGAATCGTTATCGGCGCTCGCGGGCGCCGATATGGTTAACAAAGATGACCGAAGGGCCCCGCTGCGTCGGTCAGGACGTCGCACCGGGAGCCGACGGAGTGTCTGTTCAGGCCGCGCTCGCGCCCATCTGCGGCGCCGGCACCGAGACGCCGGCCTCGGTGTATTCCTTGAGCTTGTTGCGCAGCGTGCGGATCGAGATGCCCAGGATGTTGGCCGCGTGGGTGCGGTTGCCGAAGCAGTGCTCCAGGGTGTCGATGATCAGCTGCTGTTCCATCTCGGCGACCGTCTGGCCGACGAACGAGCGGGTGGCGACCTCGGCGGCGCTGGCGGCGGCCTGGGCCGTGCGGGCATGCGCGTCGGCCGGGGCCAGAGGCTGGCCGTCGGGCAGGCGGATCGCATTTTCGTCGATCTCCGGGCCCACGGCCAGCAGCACGGCGCGGTGCATGGCGTTCTCCAGCTCGCGGACGTTGCCGGGCCAGCGGTGGGCGGCCAGGCGGCGCTTGGCCTCGGTCGAGAGCGGCTTCTCGGGCATGCCGTTGGCGGCGGCGTACTTCTTCACGAAGAACTCGGCCATGGCGAGAACGTCGCCCGGACGCTCGCGCAGCGGCGGCAGGCGCAGGTTCACGACGTTCAGGCGGTAGAGCAGGTCCTCGCGGAACGTGCCTTCCTTCACCGCCTGGGCCAGGTCGCGGTTCGAGGTGGCCAGGATGCGGATGTCGACCTTCACCGGCTTGGCGCCGCCGACCCGGTCGATCTCGCGCTCCTGGATCGCGCGCAGCAGCTTGGCCTGCAGGCGGGCGTCCATCTCGCTGATTTCGTCCAGCAGCAGGGTGCCGCCGTTGGCTTCCTCGAACTTGCCGATCCGGCGGGCGAGCGCGCCGGTGAAGGCGCCCTTCTCGTGGCCGAACAGCTCGCTCTCAAGCAGGTTCTCGGGGATCGCGGCGCAGTTGACCGAGATGAAGGTCTTGTTCGAGCGACGCGACTTCTGGTGGACGTAGCGGGCGATGACTTCCTTACCCGAACCGCTCTCCCCGGTGATCAGGATCGAGGCCTCGGACGGCGCCACCTGGTCGGCCAGCTGGATCACCGACTGCATGTTCGGGTCGCGGACCACCATCGGGCGGTTGTCGTCGCTGACCGCGGCCAGGACGGCGGCGATCAAGGTCGCGTCCGGCGGCAGCGGGATGAATTCCTTGGCCCCGGCGCGGATCGCGTCGGCGGCGCGCTTCGGGTCGGCGGCGATGCCGCAGGCCACCACCGGCGCCCGGATACGCTCGGACTCGTTCGCGGCGATCAGGCCCGCGATGTCGAGGTCGTAGTCGACCATCAGGAGGTCGGCGCCCTGGCCGGCCCGCAGGGCGTGCGTCGCCGCTTCGATGGTTTCCACGTGGCTGACCTTCGCGCCCGCGCTCATCGCCATCTTCACGGCGGTGGAGAGCTGCCCGCTCAGTTTACCGACGACCAGAAGTCTCATTTGCCTACTCCTTCAAACGCGCCGGGCCTTAGGCCTGCGCGTCGCCGTCCTTGATGATTTCGGTCATGGTCACGCCCAGGCGTTCGTCGACGATCACGACTTCGCCGCGCGCCACCAGGCGGTTGTTCACATAGATGTCGATCGCCTCGCCGACCTTGCGGTCCAGCTCCAGCACCGAGCCCTGGCTGAGCTGCAGCAGCTGCGCCACCGACATGGACGAGCGGCCGAGCACCGCCGAGATCGCCACCGGCACGTCGAAGACCGGGGCCAGGTCGCCGGCCGTGCGCTCCTCGCTCAGCAGGCTCGCCAGGGTGGCGTCCGCATCGGCGTCGGGCGCGAATTCGTCGAGTTTCAGGTCGTCTTCGCCCATGGGTCTAACTTTCGGAGCCGGGGATCAGGGGTTCGGCGTGGAGGCCCTCCGCGGCGAGCGCGGCCTCCAGCGCAAGGGTGACGCGGCCGGCGGCCTGGGCGGGATCGAAGGCCGCCTGGCCGTCGCCGAAATCGAGGGTAAAGGCGTGGCGGCCGTAGGCGCCGTCGGGCTTCACCACCACCGCGCCCTCGAAGCCGAGGTTGCGGGCGGCGTCCTCGAGGATGCTCTGCAGGCCCTCCGCCAACGCGGGGTCGGCCGACAGCACCAGCCGCGGCTGGGCGTCGATCTCGCGCGCCAGCGAGTCCAGGGCGGCCAGCACGGGCGCCTGGGGGAACTTCTCGAGCGCGGCGTCGGCGATGGCCTTGGCGCAGGCCAGCGACAGCGTCGCCGAGCCTTGGCGATGCTCATGGGCCACTTCCGCCAACCGCGGAAGCGCCTGCCCACAGGCGGCGGCGATCTGGCTCAGCGCATTGGCCTGCTGGGCCGCGATGCTGGCCATGGCCGCGCGCTCGCCCTCGGCGTAGGCCTGGGCGCGGAGCTGCTCGACCTCCTCGACCGGGAACAGGCGCTTCGGCCGCTGCGTCTGGTGCGCGATCGACCCCTTGCCGTCGAACTCGGTGTCGAAGCTGAATTTTTCGAAGGCTTCCGACATCAGTAGATCAGCTCATCTTCGCCGCTGGAGCCGGCCAGCATGATCTCGCCCTTGTTGGCGAGGTCCTTGGCGACCTGGACGATGGCCATCTGAGCCTGGTCGACGTCGCGCAGGCGGACGGGGCCCATGGTCTCCATGTCTTCGCGCATGATCTTCGCGGCGCGCTCCGACATGTTCGAGAAGAACATCTCGCGCAGGCTGTCCGAGGCGCCCTTCAGGCCGAGCGCCAACTGGTCCTTCTCGACGCCGCGCAGCAGGGTCTGGACGCCGCCCGGATCGAGCTTCGACAGGTCCTCGAACACGAACATCAGGGCCCGGATGCGCTCGGCCGCTTCGCGGTTGCGCTCTTCCAGGGCGGTGATGAAGCGGGTTTCGGTCTGGCGGTCGAAGGCGTTGAAGATGTCGGCCATCATCTCGTGGCTGTCGCGCTTCGAGGTGCGCGCCAGGTTCGACATGAACTCGTTGCGCAGCGTCTGCTCGATCTTGTCCAGGATCTCGCGCTGCACCGGCTCCATGCGCAGCATGCGCATGACGCACTCCAGGGCGAAGTCCTCCGGGAGGGCGGCCAGCACGCGGGCCGCATGCTCGGACTTGATCTTCGACAGCACCACCGCGACGGTCTGCGGGTATTCGTTCTTCAGGTAGTTGGCGAGCACGGCCTCGTTCACGTTGCCGAGCTTGTCCCACATGGTCCGACCGGCCGGACCGCGGATCTCCTCCATCAGCGCATCCACCTTCTCGGGCGGCATGATGGAGGTCAGCAGCTTCTGGGTCTGTTCGAACGAACCCATGATCGAGCCCGTGCCGGCGGCGCCGGCCACGAATTCGACCAGCAGGTCCTCGACGACCCCGGCGGTCACGTTGCCGAGGCTCGCCATGGCCTGGGAGATTTCCTTGATCTCTTCCTCGTCCAGCGCCTGCCACACCCCGGCGTGCTCTTCGCCGAGCGCCAGCAGGATGACGGCGCACTTCTCCGCGCCGTTCAGCCGGGAGGGGTCCACGATGCTCTTCGAATTTCCGCGTGCGGCCGCCATCAGTTCGTCTCATGCAGCCAGGAGCGGAGGATCGCGACCGACTCGTCGGGGTGGCGTTCCACGAATTCGGACACCTTCTTCACGGCGCTGACCCGGACCTGGCCGTCGACGCGGGCCATGTCGATGCGGGCGTTGGCGTCGTCGCCGCCCGGGCCGGGCAGGGCGAGTTGGTCGCCGCCGGCGCCCAGTTGCATGGGCTGGCCATCGGGGGTGACCATGACGCGGGTCACCTGGCCGGCCGGGGCGATCAGGGCGTTGCCGCCCTTGCCGCCGCCCACTGCGCCGCCGCCCTTGCCGCCGCCCAGCAGCGGCCGGGCGACGAAGAAGATCATCAGGATGCCGACCAGCGCCAGGACGCCCAGTTCGGCGGCGCGCATGATGTCGTTCTTGTCGAAGCCCATCAGCGGGCTGGCCGAGACCACGCCCTCGCCGTCGTCGGCCGTCGGGAACTTCACGTTGATGACGCTGACCTGATCGCCGCGCTCCTGGTTGTAGCCGACCGCGGTGCGGACCAGGGTCTCGATGCGCTGCATTTCCTCGGCCGAGCGGGGCGTGTAGGCGCCGGGCTTGCCGTCCTTGCCAGGCGCGGTGACGCCGTCGACCGCCACGGCCACCGACAGGCGCTTCACCGTGCCGGGCTCCTCGACCTTCGTCGTGACGGTCTTGGAGATCTCGTAGTTGGTGGTCGAGTCGGTGCGGCCGCTGGTGTTGGTGTTCGTGTTGGTGTCGCCCCCGGGGCCGCCCGGGATGTTCGCCGCGACCGACGCCTGGCCCGAGCCGGACTGGTCGTTCTCGCGGGAGTTCTCTTCCTGGGTCGACTCCGAGCGGATGACCTGACCGTCCGGGTCGAAGCGTTCTTCCTGCGTCGTGACGCGCGCCAGGTCCAGGTCGGCGGTGACGTTGACCCGCGCCTTGCCGGCGCCGACCACGCCCTCGATCATCGTCTTCACCTGCTTGGCGATGCGCTGCTCGACTTCCGACTTGCGGCTGTCGGCCTCGGCGGCCATGCCGGTCTCGCCGCCCGACAGGGTCTTGGCGTGCTGGTCGACCACGGTGACGCGGTCGGGGCGCATGTTGGGCACGGCGCCGGCCACCAGGTTCTGCATGGCGCGGACCTGTTCGGCGCTGGGCTCGCGGCCGCCGACGCCGATGGTGATCGAGGCGGAGGGCTGCTCGGCCTCTTCCTCGAACAGCTGGCGCTTGGGCAGCACCAGGTGCACGCGGGCCGACTGAATGCCGTCGAGGCTGAGGATCGTGCGCGACAGCTCGCCTTCCAGGGCGCGCTGGCGGTTCAGCTGCTGGACGAAGTCGGTTTGGCCGAGAGCGTTGGCCTCGTCGAAGATCTCGTAGCCGACGGAGCCGGCGGTCGGCAGGCCCTTGCCCGACAGCATCAGGCGCGTGGAGGCCACGTCGTCGCGCGGGACCAGGATGGTCGAACCGTCGCCCTTCACTTCGTACTTGATGCCGGCCTGGTCGAGGGCGGCGGTGATCGAGCCGGCTTCCTTCAGGTCCAGGTTGGAATAGAGCAGGGCCTTGGGCTGGCCCAGGTTCATGAACACGGCGGCGAGGACGGCCGCCAGGCCGGCGCCGATGCCCAGGATGGCGGCCAAGCGGCCGATCCCGAACCTCTGCAGCATGCCAACGAACTGGTTCAACCGAACGTCCCTTCCCATCACGGAGGGGCGCCGCGAATACGGTTCTCCCCCTCAGGTAGGCAGGATTTACCCAGTTCTTGGTTAAGGCCCCGTTTAAGCGGAGCCGTGGCGCGAGGGGACAGGCTGTCGCAGGCGGCAGTTAATGCCGGGCGCGCGGGCCCGCGGGACGCGGCCTATCGGCTCCAGGGCTCCAACGCGCCGTTCATGGCGAGCAGCACGGAAAACACCGTGTAGATCAGCACGGTGAGGGTGAAGGACACCTTCCGCGCCGCGCTCCAGGAATCCACCCGGCGGCCGCCCTGCCAGATGGCGGGGACCGCGGCGATGGTCAACAGGGTGAGCGCGGCGGCGACCAGGGCGCTGGCCGAGGCGGTCACCACCAGCGGGCCCGGCCAGCCGTACATGATGTTCGCCAGGTCCGAGACGCCGGAGGCCCAGGCGCCGAACAGCCCAAAGGCGGCAAGCCAGAGGCCCGCCTGGATATTCTGGATGAGCGCCGCCTGCGCCTGGACTTGATTCTGGCGCAGTTCGCGCCGGTTGCGGAGCGCCAGGCCCGCCAGCGTCAAGACTGCCGTCAGCGCCGTAAGGCCGGCCATCGTCGCCAGCAGGCCGCGACGCTGGGCGAAGGGCGTGCGCTGGGAGGTTTCGGCGTTCATGCCGGTGCGGAAGCTGACCGCCTGGCCGTCGACCATGTGGAACGTCAGCCGTTGGTCGCCGGTGACCGAGACGAAGCGGCCGTCGGCGACGGGGCCGTCGGGAACCCAGGCGCGCGTCTCGCCCATGCGGCTGGTGAGCAGGCGGCCGCCGGGCGTGACGCGGACGTCCGAGCCGCCGGCGATCAGGCCGACGAAGCCCTCCAGCCCACCGTAGGCGCGCCGTGTGGAAAGGTAGTCGCCGGTGAAGACGTCAGCGGCGTTCAGGAGGTCGAGCGACCCCGGCCGCGGGAAGACGCCCGGCGGCGCGTAGAACTGGCGCACCAGGGCGTAAGGCAGGGCGTCGGCCACCTCGGCGCCGGCCTCGCCGTTGGTGCTGATGAAGACGCCCAGCTTCAGTTCGGGGACGACCACCAGGGCCGAGTGGAAGGCCAGGGTGTCGCCCAGGTGGCCGTAGCCGCGATAGTCGCCCGGCAGGTCGAAGGTCATGAAGCCGTGGGCCCAGCCGTTGATCCCCTCGGGCGTCTGGCGCATCGGCGAGCGGAAGGCCTTGGCGGCGCGCGGCCCGAAGATCGTGGCGCCGTTCCAATGGCCGTCGTTCAGCAGCATCTGCATGTAGCGCGACATGTCGCCGGCGGTGGACGAGGCGGAGCCGGCCGGCGCGATCTGGCCGATGTATTCGTAGTCGTCGGGGAAGAAGCCCGAGTTGCGCCAGCCGTAACCGGTGGCGACGTCGCCGCGCAGGCGTTCCGGCATGGCGGCGGGCAGGCCCCGGCGTTCGTTGCGCGGCTCGCGGAAGGTCGTGCTGTTCATGCCGAGAGGGCCGGTGATCTCGTCCTCGACCCGGCGCTCGAAGGTCTTGCCCGAGACGAACGCCGTCGCCGCGCCGGCGAGGCCGGCGCCGTAGTTCGAATAGCTGGAGATCGCGCCGTTGCGGCGTTCGCGGCTGGGCCGTTCCTGGCGCAGGTAGAGGTCGAGCGGGCGGACCCGGCGCGGGTCGTTCTCGAAAAGCTGGCCCAGGGCCCGGTCCTCGAAGCCCGAGGTGTGATTCAGCAGCGAACCCACGGTCACGTCGCGCGAGCGGCCCGGCAGGCGCACCTTCTCGGGCAGGTACAGGTTGACCGGGCGGTCGAGGCGGATGCGCCCGGCCTCCACCTCCTTCATCAGGAGGATCCAGGTGAAGGTCTTCGAGATCGAGCCGACGCGGAACAGGGTCTTGTCCGGGTTGACCCGCGTGCGCGGCGAGAGGCTGGCGAAGCCGTAGCCCTTCTTCAGCACCACCTGGTCGTTCTGCACGATGGACACGGTGGCGCCGGCGACGTGCTCGCGGGCCAGGGCGTCGGCGACCCAGCCGTCGACGAAGGCCTCCAGTTGCACCGGGTCGATGGCCTGGTTCGAGGCGAGGCGCGCGCCGCTGGCCTGGCGCGGCGGGGCGACGGGTTCGGGCGGCGGCTTGGCGGCGGCGGTCGTGGCCGCCGGGCGGGCGGCGGCAGCCTTCGGCGGCCGGATCTTGACGTAGGGCACGGGCGCCTTGGGCAGGCCCGCGCCGGGCGCCGTGGGCGTGTCCCGCGCCGCCGCGGGCGCGACCGCGAGGAGCGTCAAAGCCGCCAGCACCGCCCTGCCGAGCTTCAGCATAGCCAAGGATCACTCCGCCTAATCGTGTTCGACCATAGCACCTCGGGCGAGTCGCGGCGCCCGTCTCGCGGGAACTCGCCGGCGGTGGCCGAAAGCGGCGATCCGCCGCTATGTCATTGATTCAAGGCAGGCTCGTCGTCTTCCTGCTGGCGCGCATCTTGATCGCCTGCGATGGCTCATCCTCGGCGGGATGCGCTTCAGTTGGCCTTGGCCGCCGTCTCGAAGGCATAGAGCGGCAGCATGGGACGCAGCTGCGGCCCGACCCAGATCTGCGGTTCGGACGGCGGAGTCAGCTTCTCGGCGATCTCGCGCAGGCGGACGCACTCGCGCACAGCGCCCGCCAGCCCGCCGAAGTCCTTGGCGGCGGGCATCGACGACAGGAAGCAGTCGTCGAAGTAGGGGTACTTGATATCCTGGCCGCAGCCGAACGAGGTGCGGTCGGGCCGCGCCGCGGTGAGCACCATGCGGTTGGGCTTGGCCAGCGTCGGTACGAAGACGCCCGAGAAGCAGGCCGAGATCACCACCACGGTCGGCCGCGCGCCGCAGCTCCGATCCAGCATGTCGGCCAGCACGCCAGGCCGCAGCAGGCCCTGGTCGAGTTGGGCGCCCTGCGGCGCGCCGTGCGAGGTCATGTAGAAGATGCAGCCGCCCTGGGTGCGGCCGGACAGGTCGACCAGGGCGCTGTAGATGCCCGGCAGGTCGCTCTTCGCGGGATTGGTGTCCTTGTAGCGCTCGGGCCGGACCGAGAACTGGCGGATGTTCTGTGGCTGCACGCCGGCGCGGACCAGGGCGGCGCTCACGTCGCGCCGGGCGTTGTCGAAGCCCTCGGACGGGCCGCCGTCATGGGCGTGCCAATCGCCGGCCACCACCACGGCCGACCAGTCGGAGAACGCCGAGGCCGCCTGGGCTGCGCTCGCCCCCGTCGCCAGCCAGAGGGCCGCGAGGAGCGCGAGGAGCCGGGCCATGCGAGGCGCCTATTTCTTGTAGTTGGTGAAGGGCGTTGGAATGGCCGTGCCGGTGGCCTTGGCCAGCAGGCGGCCCTCGGGATCGTAGAGCTCGCCCTCGGTGAAGGCGACTTGGCGACCCCACTTCACCACCTTGCCGATCCCCTTGATCTTCCCGGGCTGGCCGGGGCGCAGGAAGCTGGTCTTCATCTCCAGCGTCGGCGCCACCGCCGTCATCCCCGAGGCGACCATGCAGGCCACGCTCATGGCCTCATCCAGCATGGCGCAGAGATAGCCGCCCTGGATCTGCTTCATCGGGTTGAGCAGCAGCTCGGCCTTGGCGTCGAACTCGACTTCGACCGACTTCGTGGCCTGGCTGACCGCCACCATCCGGAAGCCCAGCGTCTGGGAGCCGGTGGGCTGGTTCTTGGTGCGCAGGAACCGCTGGAGGATGGCCTCGTCGGTCAGGGCCTCCGGTTCGGGCGACGCCACGTCCGTCATGCGGTCACTTCTTCCGGAACTGGTCGAGGGAAACGACGGTGGCCTCGCCCTTGGGCGCGGCGGGCTCCTCGGCCTTTGCGTCGGCCTTGCCCTCAGGCGCGGCCTTGGCCTCGGGCGGTGCGGCCGGCGGCGGCTCGAACTGCAGCAGGAACTGCACGGAGGGGTCGTAGAAGCGGGTGATGGCGGCGTAGGGGATCGAGAGCCGCTTGGGCTGGCCGCCGAACTGCAGGGTGACCGAGAAGAAGGTCTCGCCGGGCGCCAGGTCCCAGTACTGGTGCTGCAGGACGATGGTCATTTCGTCCGGGTATTTCGACAGCAGGTCAATCGGGCCGGAGACGCCGGCCGCGTCGGTCTTGAAGGTGATGTAGAAGTGGTGCGAGCCCGGCAGCCCCTCGGGCGCGGCGGCGCGCTTCAGCGCAGCCTTGGCCACGCCCCGGAGCGCGTCCTGGGCCAGGGCCTCATAGTTCATCAGATCCTGGACCGGCGGATCCTGGGCCACACGCGAAACTCCGAAGCGGAACGAACACTTCGAAGGTAGCGACTGCCGGCCGGGGCGCAAGGCTGGAAGCGCCGCGAATGGCGGGTTCTGTCGTGAACCTGACATGCGCCGCTACCCGCGATGGGGCATTGGCGCGATTGCAGCGAAGAGTTGGAGGAAGTGGAGGGGTTCTGTTGGCAGGCCCCCTCCGAGCCCCGCCTAAGGATCTGAACCCCTAGGACTTGGTTCGGATGTTACCGGACCGCATTACGCGGCCAGGCGAACTTCCTCAGCGAAGTTATCGTTCGCATTTAGTTTAAGACCCGGAACGGTGGGTCAGGCCGAGAGAAAGCAACGCCTTTACACGTCTGTCGATGCTGATCGGCCCCGCACTTTCCGGCGATAACCCGGAGGAAGATTGGTGGAGCCGCCGGGAATCGCACCCGGGTCCAGTCCGCTTATTATGCGCGCGTTTATCTCCATAGTCGGGCGAACCCGACACGCCTGATATAGGCGCTCTTCCTTTCGATTTGAAGGATTTAAGGCGGACCGCCGTTCGCGAAGCGCGGGCGGCGGGGTCGATTTTCGTGGATCGCCGCGCGGGCTTCGTGGGCGGACTCACGGGTCTTCGGCGCCGGCCCCTAGGCTTGCGGGCATCGAGTTCACACCCCCGGAGCCCACACATGAACAGCCTGATCCATGCCGGCCGCGCCCTCGGAACCGACCTTCTGCCCACGATTGTCTTCGCCGTGCTCGTGGCGTTTAAGGTCGACATCCTGACGGCCACCGCCGCGTCGATTGCAGTGGCCGTGGCGCAGGTCGTCGTCATGAAGCTGACCGGCCGCACGGTCTCGCGCCTGCAGTGGGCCAGCATCGCCCTGGTCCTGACCTTCGGCACGGCGGGCATCCTGGCGCACGATCCCCGCTTCCTGATGGCCAAGCCGACTGTCGTCTATGTGATCGTTGGCGCGGTGATGCTCGAGCGCGGCTGGATGCTCCGCTACATGCCGCCGGCCGCCAAGGGCCATGGCGAGGGGCCGATGATCGCCTTCGGCTATGTCTGGGCCGGGCTGATGTTCTTCACCGCGATCGCCAACCTGGTCTACGCCATCGCCCTGCCGACGCAGTGGCCGGCGTTCCTGGCGATCTTCCCGCTGGTCTCCAAGATCGCGCTCTTCGCCATCCAGTACGTCACGGTCCGCCATCTATCGATCCGCTCGGCGAAGGCGGCGGGGGCGACGGACGAGCAGATCCGGGCGGCGGAGGCGGCGCAGTCGCAGGCGGCCTAGGCTCCGGCGGCGCCTCGGCCTCGGCCTCGGGCCCGGGCGCCGGTTCCGCGCCCGGCGGCGGCAGGCGCGCGTCGGGGTTCACCTTCAGCCGGCCGCCCTCCTGCAGCAGGTCCTGATAGGCGCCGCGGGCGTTCGTGAAGTTGGCCCCGCCCGTGAACACCACGTCGAAGCGGCCGTCGTGGCCCAGGGCCGCCCCCAGCGCCGCCTCGAGTACATCGGCGGCCTCGCCCACCTCGGCGGGGTCGCAGGCGCGATGCAGGGTCACCGATCGGCCCGGAACGACCAGGGTGATGTCGTAGGACGTGCCCACCAGGCACAGCGCGTCGGCCGCCCCCGGCTCCACCACCCGCACGTCGCGCGGCGAGCGCCACAGGGGCAGGTCGCGCAACGCCAGGAACCGCGCCGCCGAGCCGGGGGGCAGGTCCTCGTCGAAGCCCATCCGCCGGCCGATCCCCGCCTCGCAGCAGGCCAGGCCGGCGCGGCCCTGGACGAAGGCGTGGCCGTCGGCGCGCACTGTCACCCGCGTCACCGTCTGGCGCACGCTGTTGGAGGGCCGCGTCCAGACCTCCAGGATCATCTCGTCGTTGCGCACCAGCTGCCACTGCAGCGGCATCAGGCCCCAGAGGCGGTAGGTGGACGGCGCAACGCCATTGTCCGGCGCGGCCTGCAACTCGCCGCGGCGGATGCGCCGGCCGCCCAGCGGGTCGGCGGCCTCGGTGGGTTTCAGCCGCTTGTCGTCCCACCAGCTCTTCGGGTCGGGCGGCGGGAAAGGCCAGACCTCGGCCTCGGCCGGTGGCGTGTTCGGCGGCGGGCCGATCACCGTGGGCTTCGGCTTCTTGCCCGGGATCGGGACGATCAGCGGAATCTGCGCCGGGGCGGGCGTGGCCACGGCGAGCGCGATCAGGCAGGCGAAGGCGGCGCGTAGAGACACGCCATGAAAGAGGCGGAGCGGGCGGGTTGTTCCCTAGAAGACCTCGACGCCCCGCTGCAGCGACAGCACGCCGGTGCGCGACACCTCGACCAGGCCCAGCGGTTTCATCAGGTCGACAAACTTGTCGATCTTGGACGAGGCGCCGGTCAGCTCGAAGACGAAGCTCTCGTGGGTGGTGTCGACCACCTTGGCGCGGAAGATGTCGGAGACCCGCAGGGCCTCGACGCGCTCGACGCCCGAACCGCGCACCTTCACCAGGGCCAGCTCGCGCTCGATGCCGTTGGGGTCCTTGGTCACGTCCTGAACGTGGCGGGTCGAGACCATCTTCTGCAGCTGGGCCTCGATCTGGGCCAGCACCTGCGGCGTACCGCGGGTGACGATGGTGATGCGGCTGGTGTGGACGTTCTCGTCCGTCTCGGCGACGGTCAGGCTGTCGATGTTGTAGCCGCGCGCCGCGAACAGGCCGACCACGCGGTGCAGCACGCCGGGCTCGTTGTCCACCAGCACCGCGAACGTGGCGCGGCTCTCCTCCTGATCCGTGTGGGCGAGGTCGTAGACGGAAGCGGGCTGGCTGTCGGTCATCGTGCGGTTCCTGAACTCGGGCCAGGAGGTGTCACAAGCGCATCAGCGTCGCAAGCGGTCCTCGCTTCGGCGGGTTCGGATCGAACGGCTCGAACAGCAGGGGCTGCACGTCGCGCGCGGCCTTCGCAGAGCCGGGATGCCAGGGATCGTTAAGGTGGCGCTTCAGCGATGCGCGCGTGAACCGGATGCTGCCAGCACGCTGTCACCAAGGGCGCGCAAACTCCTCGTAGGCATCGAGAAGGAGACACCCATGCCCACCGTCACGGAAATCGCCGAGGACCTGGTCGCCATGTGCAAGCGGGGCGAGTTCGACGCCTCGGGAGAGAAGTACTGGGCCGACGATGTCGTCAGCCTGGAGGCCGGGGAGGGCGACATGGCCCGCATCCAGGGCAAGGCCGGCGTGCGCGGCAAGGGCGAGTGGTGGGTGGCCAACCACGAGGTCCACGACAGCGCGGTCGAGGGCCCCTACGTGAACGGTGACCAGTTCGTGGTGCGTTTCAAGATGGACCTGACGCCCAAGGGTGGCGAGCGCCACGTCATGGACGAGGTCGGCGTCTACACCGTCAAGGACGGCAAGATCGTCGAGGAACGGTTCTTCTACGGAACCTGACCGCGCGGGGCGTGGCTTTGCCGCCACAGCCCGCGGCCAAGGTTGGTTTCACCGGAAACACAGCTATGGCGCGTTCGGCGAGCCGTGCTATCGGCGCGGCCCTCAAGGATTGAGAACCATGTCGAACCACCTGTTCAACAGCTCGTACCCCACCACCCTCGACCGTCAGGTCGAGCGGACGGGTATGCGCGCTTGGGAGGGTGTTTCGGCCTAGGGTCTCATCTCTTTGAGGCTGATCGAAAGAACCCCTCCCGGCCCGGCCGCGGAGGGGTTCCTCGTTTCGGAGGGACGCTTTCCGCCGCGGCGGTCCGGGAGGGACGCAAGAACAAGGAGCGTTCCAATGGGATACGAAGTCATCGAAAGCCACGGCGCGCCGATCAAGGCATGGACTCGTGGTGTCCCGGTCGAGGATGCGGCCAAGAACCAGCTGCGCAACGTGGCGGGGCTGCCGTTCATCCACGGCCACGTCGCGGTGATGCCCGACGTTCACTTCGGCCGCGGTGCGACCGTCGGCTCGGTGATCCCGACCAAGGGCGCCGTCATCCCGGCCGCCGTGGGCGTGGACATCGGCTGCGGGATGATGGCGGTGCGGACCACGCTCACCGCCTCGGATCTGCCGGACGGCTTGGCGCCGCTTCGTTCGCTCATCGAGCGCGCGGTGCCGCACGGCGGGCCGGGCGTGAAGGGGAGCTGGCGCGAGCAGGGCCGCCACGGCGTGCCGAACGCGGTGGTGAGCAAGTGGGCGTCCTCGGGTCTCGAGGCGCGTCACCGGACCATCGTCGAGAAGCATTCGGTGCTGGCCGACGCACACAGCATGGTGCAGCTCGGGACGCTGGGCGGCGGCAACCACTTCATCGAGGTGTGCCTCGACACCGAGCAACGCGTGTGGGTGATGCTGCACTCGGGCTCGCGTGGCGTGGGCAACGCGATCGGCCAGTTCTTCATCCAGCGCGCCAAGGCGCGGGTGATGGAGCGTGGCGGGCCGCGGCTCGCCGACACCGATCTCGCCTGGCTCGAGGAAGGCGAGGCCGACTTCGAGGACTACATCGAGGCGGTCTCGTGGGGGCAGGACTTCGCCCGCCTGAACCGCGAGCTGATGATGGTCCGCGTGCTCCAGGCGCTGCGCGAGGCTGGGCTGCCGTCGTTCAAGACCGACAAGGAAGCGGTGAACTGCCACCACAACTACGTGGTGAAGGAACGGCATCTCGGCGAGGAGGTATGGCTGACCCGGAAGGGCGCGGTGCGCGCGGGGCTCGGCGAGCTCGGGATCATCCCGGGGTCGATGGGCGCGAAGTCCTTCATCGTACGTGGGAAGGGGAACGCCGAGTCCTTCTGCACGTGCTCGCACGGCGCGGGCCGGACGATGAGCCGGGCCGAGGCCAAGCGGCGCTTCACGGTCGACGACCACGTGGCCGCCACGGCGGGCGTCGAGTGCCGGAAGGACGAAGGCGTGATCGACGAGACGCCGATGGCCTACAAGGACATCGACGCCGTGATGGCGGCGCAGACCGACCTGGTCCAGATCGTCCACACCCTCCGGCAGGTGGTGTGCGTGAAGGGCTGAAGAAGGGGTCGCGCCGGCTGGCCGGCGTGACCTCCACGCCACAGCCCGCAGGCCTCTCGCATAACGCGTTAACCTTTGGCTTGCCCGCGCCCGCCGAGGCGTGAGACACCGCCGACCTTCTCAACGAGGTCGCCGAATGACGACGCACAATTCCACGCAGGACAAGGGTCGCCCCTGGGCCGCCCTGCGCGTGCGCGTCGGCTTCGGTCCAGGCGCGCTCCCGATCAAGCGACGCTGATTTCGCCGTGCTCCTGAAGGGGTTGCGGCGCACCCCTCGGAGCCAAGGATGTTCAAGCTGTTCTCGGGCGTGGCCCCGGCCCAGACGAGGGCCGAACCCACGGCCCTCCTGAAACTGGTGGCCGGCGAGTTCGCGGCCCACGTGGCCTGCCTCTGGCCCGAGCCGCACACCGCCTTCCTGACCGCGCCGGCGGCGCGGCGTCACCTCGTGTGCCTGGCGATCGAACTGGGCCTGGACCTCGACCCGGTGGTGGAGGTCGTCCTGAGCGGCCGGCTGCGCGACGCGATCCGAATCGCGCTCGACCGTTCGCCGCCGGGGCTTGAGCGGGCGCTGGGCCGCCTGGGCGAGACCGCCTGGCCGGCCGCCGGCTACCGTCGGCTGCTGACCCTGCTGGACGAGCCGAAGGCGGCGAAGCTGCTGCGCCACGCCGAGACGATCGACCTGGCCGCCGTGAGCCGGCTGGAGCGGCTGCCTGGCCCCATGCGCCGCGCGCTGGGGCTGGCCGACCTGATCACCGACGACGGCGCCGACGCTGTGGCCGAGGCGGCGGGCGCCATCGCCTGTCGGTCGGGCGCGGCGGTGGCCGACGCGGCGGCGGAGCGCTGGGCCGAGGTCGAGACCGAGGCGGCGCTGTTCGAGGCGGTGCGCGAGGACCTCTATCCCGAGCCCCCGCCACCGCCGTTCGAGGGCACGCCGCGGCTCAGGCCCCTCGCCACGAAGCTGGCCCTGCGCGACGCCGCCAGGCGGTACAACAACTGCCTGGCGACGCGGGTGAACCACGCCGTGGGCGGCTTCTCGGCCTACTACGAGTGGCTGGGCAATCCCGGCGCGGTGGTTGAGATCAGCCGCGACGCCATCTTCGGCTGGCGGCTGGAGGAGGCGAAGGGGCCCAACAACGACGTCCTCGACAAGGACTCGCGGGCCTCTCTCGTGGCCGAGCTGACGGCCATGGGCGTCTACGTGGGGCGCAGCGGCTGGCAGCTCGAGCGCGGCTTGCGCGCCGACGCCGGCCGCGACTGGCGGTTCCCGTCGGTCGAAGAGGACCTCGCCGAGGTGTTCGGAGACTGACGCTTGCCTGGAGGATGTCGGGCGCCGACATTGGCGTTCGATGTCCTCCCTCCGCCCGCCTCGCAACCTCGCCAGCCGCCTCAACTTCCAGACCGGCGAGGCGGTGCTGCACCACGAGTTCATGGAGGAGCAGGCGCAGTCCATGGGCCGCGCCGGCCGCAAGGTGGAGGCGGCCCTGGCGGCGCTGCGCGACCATCCCGGCGGACCCGCGCGCGCCGAGGCGCTGAAGGCCGCCGCCGACGCGGTGTGGGGCTTTCTCGTGCAGCGCGAGGTCATGGGCCTGCGCGACCGCGCCGCCGTCGTCGCCCAGTACGGCATCCCGCGGGAAGTCCTGGTCCGCATCGGCGCGCGCTGAGGCTTGGCCTCCGTAGCGGCGCCCCGCCATGGTGACGCCTGGGAAGAAGGGGCGCGGACCATGGCGATCTCACTCTACGACTGCAGCGTCGCGTCGTTCCTGCAGGTGCTGGGCGCCGTGCAGGGGTTCCTGGAGAAGGGGCTGAACCATTGCCGCGAGGCGGGCCGCGACCCCGAGGCCATCGTCGACACCCGGCTGCATGACGACATGCTGCCGTTCCGCTTCCAGATCGTCTCGGTGGCGCACCATTCGCGCGGCGCGCTGGCGGGCGCGAAGGCCGGCCTGTTCCAGCCGCCGGGCGGCGTGGGCGAGCTGGACTACGCGGGCCTGCAGGGCCTGGTGGCCGAAGCCCGCGCCGAGCTGCAGGCGCTCTCGCGCGACGAGGTCAATGCGCTGGAGGGCAAGGACATGGTCTTCCGCATCGGCACGCGCGAGATGCCGTTCACGGTCGAGAATTTCCTGCTCTCGTTCTCGACGCCCAACCTGCATTTCCACGCCACCACGGCCTACGATATCCTGCGTCAGGAGGGCGTGCCGCTGGGCAAGCGCGACTACATGGGCCAGCTGCGCCTGAAGGCCTGAGGCCGTTCACATAACGGGGAGCAGGGGCGCCGACCCCGCGCGTTGGTGCTATGGTCCAGGCTGCGGGGGGCCGTGAACCCAGGAGGCGGCATGTCCGCACTGAGATTGCCTCAGCACCTCGCCGAGCCGGCGCACGTCGACAGCGGCGAGGCCCATCTGAAGTTCGAGCTGCTCGAGGAGATCGATGCAGCCGTCGGGCACACCGAGCGCGACGTCGAACGAACGCTGCGGGCGCTCAGCGACCATGACGCCGACCAACGCGACCCGGAGGCGCGGCAGGGCCTGCTGGACGCCGCCGCCGAGGCGGTCTGGCGGCTCGTCGTCCAGCACGAGGCGTTCGACCTCACTGATCACCACACGCTGGTCGAGCGCTATCGGATCCCGGCCGAGGTGATGGGCCGGATCGGAGCCTCGCGCTAGCTGACGGCCGCCACCTTCGCGCCCAGGAGTCGAACGAGGTCGGCCGGCGCGAGCCGCGCCTGCAGGCCGCGCTGGCCCGCGTTGACGAAGGCGGCGGGCAGCGCCGCGGCGTCGGCGTCGATCACCGTGGGCACGGCGCGCTTCTGCCCAAACGGGCTGACCCCGCCCACGCGGTAGCCGGTCATCCGCTCGGCGTCGGCCGGCTTCATCATCTCGGCCGACTTGGCGCCCAGGGCTGCAGCCAGGCGCTTCATGCTGACCTCGCGGTCCGAGGCCAAAACCACGCAAGCGGGCTTGCCGTCGGCCTTGACCATCAGGGTCTTCAGCACCTCGCCGGGCGGGGCGCCCAGCGCCTCGGCCGCCTGAAGCCCAACGCGCTCGGCTCCGGGGTCGTAGTCGTAGGTGGCGAGGGCATAGGCGACGCCGGCCTTGTCGAGCGCCAGGGTGGCGGGTGTTGTTCGACTCATCGGGGAATTTCGAGGCGTTCGGAGGAAACCAAATTGGCTTTGTCGGGTATCATACCGAAGGCCGGGTGCGTGGCCTCTATCGTGTCTGCCGGGACCCCTATCAAGAGACGCAATGATCAGCGACACCCACCGACGGCTTCGTGACGCGACGCAGGCCGACCACCAGCGGCTGGAGTCCCGAATCGACATCCTCGCCCGCATCGCCACGCCCGATGGCCGGCGTGCGCTGGTCGAGCGCTTCCATAGCCTGCACGTGGAAGCGGAGGACTCGCTTGCGCCCTGGCTCGCGGACCTGCCCGGCCTCGACTTCGAGGCGCGCCGCCGCTCGCCTGGGCTGGCGCGCGACCTCGCGGTGGTCGGCGGGCAGGCAAGGGCCGCCCCGGGCGACCCCATCGTCGTTTCCGGCGTGGGCGAGGCGCTGGGACGTCTGTACGTGCTGGAAGGCTCGACTTTGGGGGGTAGGGTCATCCGCCGCTCGGTGGAGGCGCGGGGCGACGGCATGGCCGGCCTCGGCTTCCTCGACCCCTATGGCGATCAGGTGGGCGAGCGCTGGCGCTCGTTCCTGGCGGTGATCGACGGGCAGGCGTGCTCGCCGGCGGACACCGAAGCCGTGGTGGCCGGCGCGCTCGCCGGCTTCCGGCATGCGGAACTGCGGCTTTGCGAGGATCCCGCCGATGTCTGAGGCTCCCGTCGTCGAACTCGACGCCTGCGCGCGCGAGCCGATCCACATCCCGGGTTCGATCCAGCCGCACGGCGTGATGCTGGTGGCCGGCCGCACGACCCAGGAGATCGCCCATGCCGCGGGCGACGTTGCGCGATTGCTCGGCGTCCAGGCGTGGATCGGCCGGACCTTGGGCGAAGTCCTGGGCGATCCGCTGGCCGAGCGGGTGGCGCAGACCACCCAGTCGGGCGTGCACGGCGGCTACGCCGGCCATTTCGACGGACCGGCCGGCGGCCTGGACGTCTCGGCCCACGTGGACGACGGGTGGCTGATCGTGGAGATCGAGCCCGGCCTGGCTCAGCCGCTGCCGGCGACCATGATCCTGGGCCAGCTCGAGGCCGCGGGCGCGGCGTTCGAGCGGGCGCCGAACCTCAAGACCCTGTGCGAGCGGGCGGCCATCGAGTTCCGCCGCCTCACCGGCTTCGACCGGGTGATGATCTACCGGTTCCTGGACGATGACGCCGGCGCCGTCCTGGCGGAGGACGTGGCCGGAGGCATGCCCTCGTTCCTGAACCACCACTTCCCGGGCTCGGACATCCCGGCCCAGGCGCGCGCGCTCTACGTGCGCAACCTGGTGCGGGTGATCCCAGACGTCTCCTACACGCCCGCGCCGTTGCTGCCCGCGTGGTCGGCGGTCCAGCCGCTGGACATGAGCGACTGCGCGCTGCGGTCGGTCTCGCCGGTGCACATGCAGTACCTGCGCAACATGGGCGTGGGCGCCTCGGCCTCGATCTCGGTCGTCAAGGACGGCCTGCTCTGGGGCCTGATCGCCTGCCACCACCGCGAGCCGCGGTTGATGCCCTATGACGTGCGGGCCGCGGCGCGCACTCTGGCTGGCGGCCTGGCGCGCCAGATCCGGGCCAAGGAGGAGGCTGAAAGCTATCGCGAGCGCCTGCGGCTGCGCGGGCTGGAGGACGAGGTGACGTCGCGCTTCGTCCGCTCGGGCGGCCTCGACGCCAACCTCGCCGAGGGCGTAGGCCAGCTGCGCCGCATGCTGGACGCCGACGGCGTGGCCGCGCTGCGGGCCGGCCAGCTCCACATGGATGGCGTCCATCCGCCCGAGAGTCAGGTGCTGGCGCTGGCGAAGTGGGCGCTGCAGCGTGGCATCGAGCCGATCGCGACCGACCGCCTGGCCGAGGAGTACCCCGACGCCGAGGTTTTCCAGGCGCAGGCCAGCGGGCTGCTGGCCCTGGTGGTCTCGGCGGACGAGCCCTTCGTCATCTTCTGGTTCCGCGCCGAGGAGGTGGAGGTGGTCAACTGGGCGGGCAATCCGCACAAGGCCATGACGCTGGGGCCGGGCGAGACGCTCACGCCACGGTCGTCGTTCGAGGCCTGGCGGCAGACGGTGCACGGGCGCTCGCGCCGCTGGACCCTCGCCGAGGTCGATGCGGCGGTGCGCCTGCGCGAGACCCTCCTGGAGTCTCGCGGCCATCGCCGGCTGCACGAGCTGAATACGCGCCTCGGCGAGGCGCTGAACGAGAAGGACGGCCTGCTCGAGCAGAAGGAGATGCTGCTCAAGGAGGTCAACCACCGCATCCAGAACAGCCTGCAGCTGGTCTCCAGCTTCCTGGGGCTGCAGTCACGTTCGATGGGCGACCCCAAGCTGCACGAGGCGTTCGAGGAAGCGCGGCGGCGGCTGCAGGCCGTGGCGCTCGTCCACCGCCGGCTCTATCGCGCCGACCAGATCGAGGTGGTCGACATGGCCCGCTACCTGGAGGAGCTGATCGGCGACATGAACGACTCGCTCGGCGCCGAGTGGGCCGGGAAGATCAGCGTCGACGCCAGCCCCGTGCTGGTGCCGACCGACCGCGCGGTGACCATCGGCCTGGTCGTCACCGAGCTGGTGATCAACGCCAACAAGTACGCCTATTCCGGCAAACCGGGGCCGATCGAGGTCAGCCTGGAGGAGCACCGCGCCAACCTTCGGGTGATCGTCGCCGACCACGGCCAGGGCAAGCACGCGCCGCGCGAGGGCTTCGGCAGTCGCATGATGACCGCCATGGTCAAGCAGCTCCGCGGCGAGATCGCCTACGGCGACAACAAGCCCGGCCTGCGCGCGATCCTCACCTGCCCGGTCTCGGCCCCGATCCAGCCGGCGTCGGTATAGGGCTCAGGCCTTCTTGCCCATCAGGCAGAACATGGCGCCCTGCGGGTCCATGGCCTGCAGCACCCAATCGCCGCTGGGCACTTCCATCGGGCCGTTCATCACCTGGCCGCCGCCCGCGCTGACCCGGCCGGCTGCGGCGTCGATGTCGCCGACGCGGAAATAGAAGAGCCAACAAGCCATGGGGACCTGGTCCGGCTTCAGCATCATGCCGCCCACCTGGCCGTCCTGGTTCGCGAAGAGCTGGTAGGTCCCCATCGGCCCCATGTCGTGGGCGCCGTCGTTCTTCCAACCGAACAGCGCCTCGTAGAACGCGAGGGTGGTGTCGGTGGGCCCGCTGTAGAGCTCGCGCCAGCCGGTGTGGCCCAGCGCCTGCGCCGGTGCTTCCGGCCGTCCGCCTTCGGGCGGCATCGGCTTCATGATGGCGAAGACCGCCCCGAACGGATCGGCCACGATCGCGAAGCGGCCGATGCCGGGGATGTCCTCCGGCGACCGCATCACCGAGCCGCCCAGGCTGGTGACCTTGGCGGCCGCGACGTCGCAGTCGTCCACGGCCACATATCCGGTCCAGTTGGGCGGGACGCCCTGGGCCTTGTGCTCGTCGCCGAGCAGCATGGCGCCGCCGACGGGCGCGCCGTCGGCCTCGAGCAGCCAGTACTCCATGCCATCGCCCGGCATCTGCGCGGCGGTCCAGCCGACGACGTCGCCATAGAACGTCCGCGCCGCCGGAAGGTCCGGCGTCATCAGCTCGTACCAGATGAAACGGCCGTGGTCGGACATGCGCGCTCCTCCTGCTGAGGCGGGCACGCTACGCCCGCCGGCGCGTCAGTTGAATGGCCTGAGCGCCGTCGGGTTTCGTGGCGAACGACTAGACCAGCCGCTTGCCGGCGTCGTCGATGATCGAGCCCAGGTCGCGGGCTTCCTCGGCCATGATCATCTCGTTGTGCGCCTTGCCGGACGGGATCATCGGGAAGCAGTTCTCTTCCTTGGTGACCCGGCAGTCGAACAGGACCGGCTTCCGCACCTCGATCATCTCGCGGATCTTGTCGTCCAACTCGTCGGGGTGCTCGGCCCGGAAGCCGACGCCGCCATAGGCCTCGGCCAGTTTCACGAAGTCGGGGAGGCTGGCCGAATAGGAGTGCGAATAGCGCTCGCCGTGCAGCAGCTGCTGCCACTGGCGGACCATGCCCATCCATTCGTTGTTGAGGATGAAGACCTTGATCGGCAGGTCGTACTGAACCGCCGTCGAGATCTCCTGCATGGTCATCTGCACCGAGGCGTCGCCGCCGATGTCGATGACCAGGGCGTCGGGATGCGCCATCTGCACGCCGACCGCCGCCGGCAGGCCGTAGCCCATGGTGCCCAGGCCGCCCGAGGTCATCCAGCGGTTCGGCTGTTCGAACTTGTAGAACTGGGCGGCCCACATCTGGTGCTGGCCGACCTCGGTGGTGATGTAGGTGTCGCGGTCCTTGGTCAGCTCGTACAGGCGCTGGATCGCGTGCTGCGGCTTGATCAGCTTGGTGTCCGGCCGGTAGCCGAACGAGTTGCGGGCCCGCCAGCCGTCGATCTCGGTCCACCAGGACTTCATCGCCGCCTTGTCGGTCGACAGGTTCCGCTGCTTCCAGGCGGCGATCATGTCCTCCAGCACCTGACCTGCGTCGCCCACGATGCCGATGTCGGCGCGGACGTTCTTGCCGATGGAGCTGGCGTCCACGTCGATGTGGATCTTCCGCGAGGTGGGGGCGAAGGCGTCCAGCCGGCCCGTCACCCGGTCGTCGAAGCGCGCGCCGACGGCCACCATCACGTCGCAGTCGTGCATGGCGTTGTTGGCCTCGAAGCTGCCGTGCATGCCCAGCATGCCCAGCCACTTCGGATCCGACGCCGGGAAGGCGCCCAGGCCCATGAGGGTCGAGGTCACCGGCGCGCCGGTCAGCTCGGCGAACTGGCGCAGCAGCTCGGCCGCCCGCGGGCCGGCGTTGATGACGCCGCCGCCGGTGTAGAGGATCGGCTTCTTGGCCTTGGCGATCATGGCCACGGCCTCGGCGATCTTGCCGGCGTCGCCCTTGGTGCGCGGCGCGTAGTTGTGGGCGTGCTTCACCTCGCCCGGGCCCTGGTAGACGCCCTTGCCGAACTGCACGTCCTTCGGGATGTCGATGACCACCGGGCCGGGGCGGCCGGACGTGGCGATGTGGAACGCCTCGTGCAGGATGCGGGGCAGGTCGGCCACGTCCTTCACCAGGTAGTTGTGCTTGGTGCAGGGCCGGGTGATGCCAATGGTGTCGCATTCCTGGAAGGCGTCGGTGCCGATCAGGTGGGTGGCGACCTGGCCCGTGATCACGATCATCGGGATCGAGTCCATCAGGGCGTCGACGATGCCGGTGACCGCGTTCGTCGCGCCGGGGCCCGAGGTGACCAGCACCACGCCGGGCTTGCCGGTGGAGCGGGCGTAGCCCTCGGCGGCGTGGGTCGCGCCCTGTTCGTGGCGGACCAGCACGTGCTGCAGCCGCGGCTCGGCGAACAGCGCGTCGTAGATCGGGAGCACCGCCCCGCCCGGATAGCCGAAGAGCACTTCGACGCCTTGATCGATGAGGGCGCGCACCACCATCTCGGCGCCGGAGATGGTGTCTTGCTGGGCTTCGATCGTCTGATGGGCGGTCATGGGAGGGGCTCTGGGTTGGGAAGCGACGATTTGGGCAATAAAAAAGGCCCGCTGGGGGCCTGGGACAAGCGACCGGTCGGTCCTGACGCCTTCGTCAGTCCGTTACGGCCGCCCTACGAGTACAAGAATGCTGCGCACGAGATTTCCCGCGAAAGTCAGGATGGGGCATGTCGCATGCCCGGCTCACCCCGTCAAGGTCGGGTGACGCGCAAGAAACTGCCTCCATTGGTCGCGGGGATCGAGCGCCTCGATCCGCGGCCAGTCTCCCATCTGGCCCCGCATCCAGGTCGTCTGGCGCTTGGCGTAGCGGCGAGTCTCCTGCTGGGCGGCGGCGATCGCGGTGGCGAGGTCGGTTTCTCCGCGCAGATGGGCGGCCAACTCGCGCACGCCCACCGCCTTCATGGCGGGCAGGGCGGGGTCCAGGTTGCGGGCCGTCAACGCGCGCACCTCGTCCAGGGCGCCGGCCGCCGCCATCGCCTCCAGCCGCGCGTCGCAGCGGGCGTAGAGCGCCTCGCGCGGCGGCTCCAGGGCGACGGCCGACCACGACCCGGCGGGCAGTGCGCCTGAGGCGTTGGCCTGGTGGTCGGTGAGCGAGACGCCGGTGGCCGCATAGACCTCCCAGGCGCGGGACAACCGCTGGCGGTCGCCCGGCGCGATGCGGGCCGCGGCGGCCGGGTCGGCCTCGGCCAGGCGTGCGCGGAAGGCCTCCTCGCCCATTGCCGCGAACTCCACGGCGGCCGTTTCCCGGACCCTGGAAGGAATTTCGGGAACGTCGGCGAGCCCCCTGGTCAGGGCGCTGAAGTAGAGGCCGGTGCCGCCGACCACGATGGCGTCGCGGCCGCGCGCGCCGATGTCGGCGATCACGTCAGAAGCGGCGCGCAGCCAGCGGCCCACCGACCAGCCGTCGGCCGGATCGACGGTTCCGAACAGGTGATGCGGCGCGGCGGCGAGCTCCTCAGGGCCCGGTCCGGCGGTGATCACCGTGAGGCCGCCGTAGACCTGCATGGAGTCGGCGTTGACGATTTCGCCGCCCGTCGCCTGGGCCAGCTTCTGCCCGAGGGCGGACTTGCCGCTTGCGGTCGGTCCGGCGATCAGCCAGATGCGGCCCGTCATGGAGCTGGTCCTTACCCTCGTCAGTCCCGATCCGGCCGAAGCGGCCGCCGCCGCCGGTCGCGCGGCCTCAGCGCTCGCAGCCGCGGGCGCCGGCGTCAAGGCGCCGATCCCGCTGGGCGAGGGGGCGCTGGACGTCCCGGTCATCGGCGCGCCGGCCGACCCGCGCGCCGCGGTCGAGGCCGCCATGGGCCTCGCCCCGGTCGACTGGGCCCTGCAGCCGGCCGTCGGACGCCGCAAGCGCCTGCTCGTCGCCGACATGGACTCCACGATCATCAACGTGGAGTGCCTGGACGAGCTGGCCGACTTCGCGGGGCTGAAGGCCGAGATCAGCGCCATCACCGAGCGCGCCATGCGCGGCGAGCTGCCGTTCGAGGACGCCCTGCGCGAGCGGGTCGGGATGCTGAAGGGTCTGGCCGTGACAGCGCTCCAGCAGGCCTATGACGAGCGGGTCCGCCTCAACCCCGGCGCGCGGACGATGGTGCGCACGATGGCGGCCCACGGCGCCCGCTGCGCGCTGGTCTCGGGGGGCTTCACCTTCTTCACCAGTCGAGTGGCCCACGCGGCGGGTTTCCACCTCAACCGCGCCAACACCCTGATCGAGGCCGACAGCAAGCTGACCGGCGAGGTGGGCGACCCCATCCTCGGCAAGGAGGCCAAGCTGGCGGCGCTGAAGGAACAGGCTGCCGAGCTGGGCGCCCCGCTCTCGGCGACCCTGGCCGTGGGCGACGGCGCCAACGACCTGGCCATGATCGAGGCTTCCGGGCTGGGCGTGGCCTATCGCGCCAAGCCCATCGTGGCCGCCCAGGCCCACGCCAAGGTGGACCACGCCGACCTCACGGCGCTGCTCTACTTCCAGGGCTACCGGGCGGACGAGTTCGTCGCGGACTGAGGCGATGGCTTGGGCCGGAACGGCGAGTCGGCTAGACGGCGCCATGGCGCTTCCCCGTCCCGTCAAAGCCGTGATCTTCGACATGGACGGCCTGCTGATCGACAGCGAGACCGTCTACACCGAGGCCCTGATCGCCGAGGCCCTGGCGCGGGGGCACGAGCTGCCGCTGCCCATCGCCAAGCGGATGATCGGCCACACCTGGGTCGCCGGCCTGCCGCATCTGCTGGAATACCTGGGCCCGGACCTCGACACCGACGGCTACCGCGAGCGGGTCGTCGAGCGGTTCTATGAGCTGGCCGAGGCGGGCGTCGCCCTGAAGGCCGGTGTGATCGAGATCCTGGACCGGCTGGACGCGCTGGGCACGCCCCGCGGCGTGGCGACGTCCAGCCGCCGCGTCGAGGTGGACCATCACCTGGGTCATCACGACCTGCTGCGCCGCTTCGACGTGATCCTGGCGCACGGCGAGTACCCGCGCACCAAGCCGCATCCCGACCCCTACCTGAAGGCGGCCCAGGCGCTGGGCGTCGATCCCGCCGACTGCCTGGTGCTGGAGGACAGCTACAACGGTGTGCGCGCCGGCGTGGCGGCCGGAATGATGACGGTGATGGTGCCGGACATGCTGGACCCGACCGAGGAGATGGAGACGCTCTGCGTGCGCATCGCCCGCGACCTGCACGAAGTGCGGGGCTGGCTGTGAGCCTGCCGCGCGCGCCCAAGGCGGTCGTGTTCGACATGGACGGGCTGCTGGTGGACACCGAGCCGGTGGTGTTCCGCGCCATGCAGCGGGCGGCGGGCGCGATCGGCGGCGAGATGCCGCTCGGGACTTTCCAGCGGATGGTCGGCCTGCAGCACGCCCACAGCGAGAAGATCGTCATCGAGCATTTCGGGGAGGGATTCGACCTCGGGGCGTGGTCGGCGGCGGTCGGGGCGCACTTCCGGGAGGAGCTGGCGGCGGGGATCGCGCTGAAGGCCGGCGCGGTGGAGATCCTGGACCGGCTGGACCAGCTGGGCCTGCCGAGGGCGATCGCCACCTCGTCCAGCCTGGACAGCGTGCGCGCCAGCCTGGGCCCGCACAGCCTGGTCGACCGTTTCCACGCCCTGATCACCCGCGACGTCCAGACGTGCGGCAAGCCACATCCCGAGCCGTTCCTGAAGGCTGCCGCGGCGCTGGGCGTCGATCCGGCCGACTGCCTGGCCCTGGAGGACAGCCACAACGGCGTCCGGGCCGCGTCGGCCGCCGGCATGATGACGGTGATGGTGCCGGACATGCTCGATCCGACGCAGGAGATGGAGACGCTGTGCGTCCGCATCGCCCGCGACCTGCACGAGGTCCGCGGTTGGCTTGGCTGACGAAGAGGCCCTTCCGCCGGCCAAAGGAACGGAAGGGCCTTGAGTGTCTGTCAGCGGCCGCGGGCCGGGGGGCTTCGCCGCCGTTGCGAGGAGCTGCAGGGCCGAGAGACCTTGCGAACTACACACGTAGTTTATTACGCCCGTAGCTCGGCGCGTCAAGCGCCGCTAGCGGCCGCTCGGCCCGCGCTCGAAATATTTGAAGAAGGCGCTGTCGGGTGACAGGACCAGCGTGGTGTCGCCGTTGGCCAGGCTGGCCTCGTACGCCTGCATCGAACGGAAGAAGGCGGCGAACGACGCGTCCTTGCCGAAGCTGTTGGCGAAGATCCGCGTGCGCTGGGCGTCGCCCTCGCCGGTGATCTGGCCGGACGTCTCGCGGGCGGTGGCGAGCGTGATCGCCACCTCCTTGTCGGCCTGGGCGATGATCTCGCGCTTCTTCTGCTCGCCTTCGGCGCGGAGCTGGGCGGCCACCTGTTGGCGCGAGGTCGACATGCGGCGGAACACGGCTTCCCGGTTCTGCGCGGGCAGGTCGGCGCGCTTGATGCGCAGGTCGATGACCTGGATGCCCAGACGCGAGGCTGTCGCGCGGCGAGCCACGTCCAGCTTGGCCTGCTGCATCAACTGGGCCCGGCGGCCGGAGATGATGTCGGTGGAGGTCGCCCCGCCCAGCACCTGGCGCAGCGACGAGTTCACGAGCCGCTCGATCCGGTCCGACGCCGTGTTTTCGTCGCGAAGCGTCCGGTAGAACTGCAGCGGATCGGAGATGCGGTAACGGATGAACGCGTCGACCACGAGGCGTTCCTGGCCCGCAGTGATGATCTCCTCCTGGTCGGCTTCCAGCGCGATGTTGCGGCGATCGAGCTTGATGACCTGCTCGATGAACGGGACCTTGAGGTTCAGGCCCGCCTCGTTGCGCCCAGGTGGGTTCACGACGCGCACGGGGTCGCCGAACTGGACGACGATCGCCTGCTGGCGCTGGTCGACCACGTAGAAGGTCTGGAACACCAGCGCGATCAGGAAGAGGCCGAAGAGGCCGTAGACGAGGCTGCGGGTGCTCATTGGCCGGCTCCCTTCGCCTGCGGCTGGGGCGGCTCGGCCACGACCGGCGGCGCGGGCTGGCCCTTCGGCCGGAACACGTCGGGCGGCAGGATGATGGGCGCGGTCGCCCCCTTCGCGTCGATCACCACCTTGTTCGAATTCTGCAGGATGCGCTGCATGGTCTCGATGTAGAGGCGGTCGCGGGTAACGCCTGGCGCGCGGCGGTACTCGGTGTAGATCTGGTTGAAGCGGGCGGCCTCGCCGGTGGCCTCGCGCACGGCCTGCTCGCGATAGGCCTGGGCGGCCTGGGTGATGCGCGCGGCGTCGCCCTTGGCCTCGTTGATGACGCGGTTGCGATAGGTGTTGGCCTCGTTCTCGGCGCTGTCGGCGTCCTGCTGGGCGTTGTTCACCTCGCGGAACGCGGCGACCACCTCCGCCGGAGGTCCGGCCGAGCGGATCTGGACCTCCACGATGCTGATGCCGGCGCCCCAGGAATCCAGCGTCTTCTGCATCAGTTCGGCGGTCTGCTGCTGCACCTGGCCGCGCGCTGTCGAGATGATGGGCTGCAACTGCGTCTTGCCGACGACCTCGCGCATGGCGCTTTCGGCCACGTCCTTCACCGCGTCCTCGGGTTGGCGAGTGGCGAAGATGTACTTGGCGGCGTCAGCGACGCGCCAGGTGACGCTGAAGTCGATGTCGATGATCTGCTCGTCGCCGGTCAGCATCTGGCTGGCGGCAGTGGACTCCGCGTCGCCGCCGGCTCCGCCGACGTCGGTGCGTTTCAGCTCGGTGACCGCCACCTTCTCCACGTGCTCGATCGGCGCGGGCAGGTGGTAGCGCAGGCCGGGCGTCTCGGAGCGCGAATAGGCGCCGAAGGTCAGCACGATGGCCTGCTCGCTGGGCTGGACGATGTAGAAGCCCGACAGCGCCCAGAGGCCGAAGGCGCCGCCGATGACGATCGGGATCAGGCCGCGCCGGGGCCGCCCGCCAGGTCCGCCCATGAAGTCGCGGAAACGCTCGCCCAGGCGATCGAAGTTGGCGTTGAAGTCGGGGCCGCCGGGCCGGCGCGGGCCGCCGCCGGAAGGCCTGCGTGGCTGGTCGCGTTTGTCGTCCCCGCCGGACGGCGAACCCCAGGGTCCCGGGTTGGCGTTGTCGTTCCAGGGCATCAGGTGGTTCGCGACGTGCTCCCTCGGGACATTCACGCAGTCCCTAAGCGTCGGTCCTTAAAGCCCCCCGCGGGCTTGTAAACCGTCGCCGTCAGCCGGATATGAGACCCCCACCTGAGCAAAGCAAGACAAAGCGGCATGAGCGAACCGGCAGGTCCGGACCGGACGGCGATCCTCCAGGCCCTCGACGCGGTGATCGACCCCAAGTCGGGGAAGGGGCTGACCAGCGCCGGCTTGGTGCGCGGCCTCGTGCTGCGGAGCGGCCGCGCGGCCTTCATGCTGGAGGTGGCGCCGGGCGACATCGACCTCTACCGGTCGGTGCGCGACAAGGCCGAGGAGGTTTTGGCCCTGGCCGACGGCGTCGAGGTGGCCCAGGTGGTGCTGACGTCCGAGCTCCAGGCCCCGTCCGCGCCGCAGCTGAAGGTCAGTCCGCGCCGGCCGCAGCCGGGCGAGGCCCCGCCTGCGCGCCGCGCGCGCATCGCTGAGGACCCCCAGGCCCAGCTCCACCCGATGGTCGACGCCGTGAAGCCGGCGCACGTGAAGAAGGTCATCGCGGTCGCCAGCGGCAAGGGCGGAGTGGGCAAGTCCACCGTCTCGACCAACCTGGCGGCCGCGCTCGCGGTGCTGGGCAAGCGCGTGGGCCTCCTGGACGCCGATATCTATGGCCCGTCCGCCCCGACGATGCTTGGGATCGAGGGCGAGCCGACCTTCGATGAGGAGAAGCGCCTCAACCCGATGGAGGCCTGGGGCGTGAAGGTGATGTCCATCGGCTTCATCGTCGAGCCGGGCACGGCCAACATCTGGCGTGGGCCGATGGCGTCTTCGGCGTTGCGTAGCCTCCTGAACTCCAACTGGGGCACCGAGGCCGAGCCGCTGGACGTCTTGATCCTGGACCTGCCGCCGGGCACCGGCGACATCCAGCTGACCCTGGTCCAGAAGCTGAAGATGGACGGGGTGGTGATCGTCTCGACGCCGCAGGAGATCGCGCTGATCGACGCGCGGCGCGCGGCGCAGATGTTCGAGAAGACCGGCGCGCCGATCCTGGGCGTGGTCGAGAACATGGCCTATTTCGCCGACAGCTCAGGCGTGAAGGTGCCGATCTTCGGGTCCGGCGGCGCGCGGCGCGAGGCCGAGCGGCTGGGCGTGCCGCTGCTGGCCAAGATCCCCATCGAGGTGCCGCTGCGCGAGGCCTGCGACGCCGGCCGGCCGCTGGTGGCGACCAACACCGATAGCGCGGCCGCCCAGGCGTTCCTGGAGCTGGCGCGGAAGCTGTCGGACTAGCTAGCGGGGCGCGGCCAGTTCCTGGCCCGTCAGCCCCTCCAGCGCCGCGGCGGGGTCCGTGAGAAGCAGGGCGTCGCGGGCCTCCAACTCGCGGCGGACCTCGGCGGCGCGCTGGGCGGTCAGGCGGTAGCCAACCAGGCAGGCGGCCCCCAGCATCACGAAGACGATCGGGCCGACCAGGAACGCCAGCAAGAGGGCGTCGATGGCCTCGGGCGAGTTGCCGCGGCCCAGCTTCGGATCGTAGCCGACCCGGGCCAGCACGTTGAAGGTCAGGAAGATCGAGACGCCCGAGGCGAGCTTGGTCGTGAGCGTGGTGAGCGCGTAGAGCAGGCCGCTGCGTTCCTTGCCCTGCTTCAGCCGCACCTCGTCGGCGACGTCGGCGGTCATGGCGCGGGTCAGCACGTTGAAGCCGGCGGCCATGAAGCCCGTGAAGAACAGGGTGGGCAGCGAGGCCAGCAGGTTGCCCTTGGGCAGGAAGGCCAGGGTGACCAACAGCAGCGAGTAGCAGGCGGCCGTCACCATCACCGCGCGGTGCTTGCTGATCTTCGTCGCCAGCCACGCCAGGGCCGGCGCGCCGAACACGCCCGACAGGACGTAGACCGCCAGCAGGATGTTGGCCTCGGCGGCGGTGAACTCCATCCGGTCGCGGCTGTAGAAGAGGTAGAGGGCCGCCATCCAGCCGGGGCCCAGCGACAGCGCCAGGTCGGCCAGGAGGATGCGAGCCATGTTGCGGTCGGTGATAAGCTCGACGTAGTCGCGCAGCCGGAAGCGCTGTCCGGCGGCCTCTGGGGCGATGGTCTCGGGCGTGCGCCACACCACGACGGCGACCGCGACGGGCGTCAGGGCGATCAGCGCCCAGATCATCGCCCGAACCCCCTCGGCGTCGGTGCGGCCCATGCGCTCGGCGACGATGGGGATGAGCAGCACGCCGACCGCCCCGATCACGCCCATGGCCATCATCACCCCGAACAGCCGCGCCCGGTCGTCGTAGGTCTTGGCCAGGGTCGCGGCCCAGGCCTGGTGCGAGAGCATCAGGATCGACGAGCCCAGGTACATCACCAGCAGCCAGGCGATCAGGTGGCTGGTCCCGACCGAGCCGTCGGCCACCAGCAGCATGTAGAGCCCGAGCATCAGCAGCGGCGCGCCGAGAACCGTCCAGAGGCGATAGCGGCCCCAGCGGCTGCGGGTGCGGTCCATCGCGATGCCGAGGGCGGGCTCGATGGGTACGTCGATCAGGCGGACGGTGGCGAAGGCGGCGGCGACCACGGTCAGCTCGACTCCGATGTTCGCGGCGAAATAGGCGGGCAGGTGGACGGCCGCGGAGATCAGCATCGCCTGGATAGGCAGGCTGGTGGCGGCGAAGGCCAGGGCCAAGCCCAGCGGAAGTCGCGGGTCGCGTGCGGTGGCGGTCAAGCAACTCCTCCCTTCGCGCCCGCGCCTCTCACGGGCGGGTGGCGCAGGTCCCGACGATCAGGTCACGACGAACGGCCGGCGGGGGCCAGGTCCTCGCCGGCCAGGCCTTCCAGGGCGCCGGCCGGGTCGTTGAGCATCTCGCGCTCGCGCTCCTCCAGCTGGCGGCGGATCTCGGCGTGGCGTTCGGGCGTCAGGCGGTAGCCGATGAAGCAGGCCCCGGCGAGCATGACGAAGACGATCGGGCCGACGATGTAGACGAGCTGGAGGGCGTGGATGGCCTCGGGCGTGTTCACGGCGCCTTCCTTGGCCTGGTAGCCGATCCTGGCCAGCAGGATCAGCGTGAGGGCCGACAGCCCGGAGGCGATCTTCGTCGTGCCGATGGTGAGGGCGTACATGAGGCCCATCCATTCCCGGCCGGTGTCGAGGCGAACCTCATCGGCGATGTCGCCGGTCAGCGCGCGGATCATCACCACGAAGCTGGTGGCCATGGCGCCCACCAGGAACATGCCGGGCGCGAAGGCCAGGAAGTTCCCGGCCGGGAGCAGCGGCACGAGGATCAGCCCCAGGGAGTAGATGGTCGTGCTGACCATCAGCGCCCGGTGCTTGCCCACCTTGTTGGCCAGCCAGGCGGCGAACGGCGCGCCCGCGAAGCCGGCGGCGATATAGATCATCAGGAGCAGGTTGGCGGCGGTGGTGTCGAAGCCGCGGCTGTCCTTGAAATAGAAGAGGTAGAGGACCGCCATCCAGCCAGGACCCAGCGTGGCGCAGAGGTCGGCGGCCAGCAGGCGAAGCACATTCCCGCGCTTCAGCAGGGTAAGGTAGTCGCGGACCGCGAAGCTCCTGGCCGTCTCCTTGGTGATCGGCTCTCGGGTGGTGGCCAGCACGAGCAGCACCGTCACCGGCAGGGCGCCGATGATGAACCAGACCATGGCGCGCACGCCTTCGCCTTCGGTGTGGCCGAGCTGCTGCATCACGACAGGGATCAGCAGGACCGCCATGGCGCCCACCACACCCAGGCCGATGACCGCGCCGAAGACGCGCGAGCGCTGCTGGTATGTCGGTCCCAGCACGCCGCCCCAGGCGAGGTGCGAGAGGTAGACCATCGAATAGCCGATGTAGAGGAAGAGCAGGATGCCCGAGAGGCCGAGCTGGCTGGTCGACGAATTGGCCAGCAGCATGAAGTAGAGGCCCGCCATCAGCACCGGCGTGCCCAGCGCCAGCCAGAGGCGGTAGCGGCCCCAGCGGCTGCGGGTGCGGTCCATGCCCATGCCGAGGAAGACGTCGATCGGGATGTCGACCAGCCGGACCATGGCGAAGGCCGCGCCGACGGCGGCGAGCTCGAGGCCGACGTGGCTGGCGAAGTAGCGGGGCAGGTGGACGCTGATCGCCAGGACCAACGCCTGGATGGGAATGCTGGCGCTCGCGAAGGCGAGGATGGCCGGCATGCTCATGTCGGGCGCGGTCGACGATTGCTGTGACACCTGCTGACCGCTCCTCGTAGACGCGCCTCTGATGGGCGCTGCTCCCTAGGTTACGCGCGTTCAGTCATCGGCGCGCAAGCGGTTTCCGATTACAAAAAAGAAAAGGGCGGCCGTGAGGCCGCCCTCCTTGAAAGTCCGGTACGCCGGACCTTGATCTAACCGCCCTGCAGCTTGCGGAAGAACTTCCCGGTCTGTTCGCCGCCGTTGACGTAGGCCTTCTGGCCGGCCTCGTCGGTGATCTTGGACCAGCTGTCGCGGACCGCTTCCACCGTGGCGTTCGGGCCGATGGCCACGCCTTCGGTCTCGACGATGCGCGAGAGCGCGAAGGCGCCCGCGCCGGCCGTCAGGATGGCGCCCGTCGGGGCTTCGTCCGAGCAGAGGAACACGACGCCGGGCGTCACCAGCTCGGGCTTCAGCTGTTCCAGCACCTGGGCGGGCATGCCCAGGTTCTCGGTCATCCGCGTGGCGGCCACCGGGCTGATGGCGTTGACGTGGATGTTGTTCTTCTGGCCCTCGAGCTTCAGCGTGTTCATGAAGCCGATGACGCCCAGCTTGGCCGCGCCGTAGTTCGACTGGCCGAAGTTGCCGTAGAGGCCCGACGACGACGTCGTCACGACGATGCGGCCGTAGTTCTGGGCGCGCATGATCTCCCAGACCGCCTTGGCCGGCTTCACCGTGCCCATCAGGTGGACGTTCAGGACGATCTCGAAGTCGGCGATCTCCATCTTCGCGAAGGTCTTGTCGCGCAGGATGCCGGCGTTCGCGACCAGGATGTCGATCCGACCCCAGGCGTCCATCGCGTCCTTGACCATGCGGGCGACGCCCGCATCGTCGGTGACCGACGAGCCGTTGGCGATGGCCTCGCCGCCGGCCGCCTTGATCTCCTCGACGACCTTGTTGGCCGCGTCCGAGCCGCCGCCCGCGCCGTCCATCGAGCCGCCCAGGTCGTTGACCACGACCTTCGCGCCGCGCCGCGCCAGTTCGAGCGCGTGCTGCCGGCCCAGGCCGCCGCCCGCGCCGGTCACGATCGCCACTTTGCCGTCGAAGCGGATGTCCGCCATCAGGATCCCCTTTGGAACAGGTGTTCGAAATCGGCGCGCGTTGTGCGGCGCGGCGAAGGGAGCGTCAAGCTCACGGTGGGGAACTTCTCTCCCTCAGCGGTGAGGGACTAGGCGGCCGCGGCCTCGGGCGGGGCAGAACAGGCGGCCACGGCGCGCTCGATGGCTTCGAACAGCTTGGCGGCGTCCAGCGGCTTGGGGGCGACCATGTCCATGCCGGCGGCCTCGTACTCGGCGACCTGGTGGCTCATGGCGTTGGCGGTGACGGCGATGATCGGCGTCCGGGCCCGGCCCTCCTGGGCTTCCTGGGCGCGGATCTCGCGGGTGGCGGTGACGCCGTCCATCACCGGCATCTGGATGTCCATGAGGATCAGGTCCCACGCGCCGGACTTCCAGGCCGCGATGGCCTCGGCGCCGTTCTCGACCATGGTGGGCTCCAGGCCGGCCTGGCTAAGCAGGGTCTTGAGGACCAGCTGGTTCACCTCGTTGTCCTCGGCGGCCAGGATGCGGATCGGCGCGGCCTCGGCCTCGTTGGCCGCCTCGGCCGCCGGCGCGATGGGGGCGGGCTCCTCGACGCGCTCCAGCGGGAGCAGGACCGTGAAGATCGAGCCCTTGCCCAGGACGCTGCTGACCTCGATCCGGCCGCCCATCAGCTCGGCCAGCGAGCGGCAGATGGTCAGGCCCAGGCCGACGCCGCCGTGCCGGCGGGTGGCCGAGGCGTCGCCCTGGACGAACTTCTCGAACAGCGCCTCGATGCGGTCGCCGGCGATGCCCACGCCGCTGTCGGCCACCTCGATCTTGAGCAGGCCTTCGTGGCGCGAGACGGCGACGCCCACGCCGCCCGCCTCGGTGAACTTCACGGCGTTGGCGGCCAGGTTGTAGAGGATCTGGCGCAGGCGCACCGGGTCGCCGCGGAAGCGGCCCCGGGCCGCCGGGTCGATGGAGAAGTCGAACGACAGGCCCTTGGCCTCGGCCAGCGGGGTGAAGGTGGCCACCGCGCCGCGGGTCAGGTGCTCCATGTCGAAGTCGGCGGGTTCGAGCTTCAGTTTGCCGGCCTCGATCTGCGAGAAGTCCAGCGCGTCGTTCAGCAAGCACAGCAGGCCCTCGCCCGAGCGGCGGATCACCCGCAGGCGCTCCTTCTGCGGGCCGGGCAGGCCGTCGCGCTGCATCGCCTGGGCCATGCCGAGGATGCCGTTCAGCGGCGTGCGGATCTCGTGGCTCATGACGGCCAGGAAGTCGGACTTGGCGCGGCTGGCCGCCTCGGCGGCGGCCTTGGCGGCGACGAGGCGGTTCCAGGCGTCGGCCAGCTGCTTGCGCGTGGGCGCGAGCAGGATGACGTAGGTGAGCAGCACCGCGGGCGGGGTCAGCGCCTTGAGGTATTCGCCGGCCCCCAGGTAGCGGACGAAGATCCCGTAGCTCACCCAGCCCAGGACCACGGCGTGGGGCGCGAGCGCCGCCAGGAACATGCGCGGCGAGGAGTAGAGCCGCAGCAGGATGTTGACGCAGGAGAAGCCGATCAGCGCCACCGCGAAGAGACGCGCGCCGCCGTCGCCCATCTGGATCAGCACCGCCGCGGCCCAGGCATGCAGCATGGACAGCGCGAAGGTGACGGCCAGGCCGGCGAAGTCGCTGCCGATGTAGCCCCGGCGCCGGATGATCAGCCGCTCGGCGATGGTGATGAGGACGTAGAGCGTCAGGCCGGCGGCGAGGTAGGCGACCGGCGCGATCGGCGCCGCCACCACGCCGATGAGCGCGGCCATCACCAGCCGCCGCCATAGGGCGGGCTGGGCCAGGAGTTGCTCGGGCGCGAGATCTCCGCTCGCTGCCGTCGCCGACCTCTCCCCGTCAGGCCTCTTCAAGCGCATTGGCGTCTCCCGTGCGAAGACTAGCCGGTCTTTCGCTTAACGGGAGTTTTACGCGGCATGGTTGCTGCAGAAAAAAGCCCCGAGGCAGGACCTCGGGGCGCAAGTTACTGGCGAAGCTTGGTAAATTCAGCTGCGGGGGATCACCGCCGCTGAAGCCTGTTGCTGGCCGCGAACAAACTTCACCAGGATGCGTTGACCCACCAGGAAGGGGGCTCCGGTGGAGTCCACCACCACCTCGACCACCCGGTCGTCGGCGCGCTCGGTGGGGTCGTCGGACTGCAGCTTGCGGGCGCCGAAGACACCCGCCCGGCGCAGCACCTTGCCGGGGTACACCTTGGTCGGGTCGCTCTCGGGCGACATCTGCACGGTCTGGCCGATGGCGACGTTCGAGAGCGAGCCCTCGGCGATCTCGGCGCGGACGATCCGGCCGGCGCGCGGCTCCAGGTCGAACATGTTCGAGACGTTCAGGGTCGAGGCGCCCGCGCCCGGATTGGCGTAGCGGCGCACGATGCGGCCGTCCGCCGGGGCGCGGATGATCGAGAGCTCCTGGTCGTAGCTGGCCTCGTTGGCGCGGGCCTGGGCGGTGGCGACGCTGGCCTGCTGGGCCATGATCCGGGCGTCGGCCTCGCGCACGGCGTCGCGCGCCTGGTCCAGCTTCTGCGCGGCCACGAAGTTGTTGGGGGCGAGGCCCTCCAGGCGGCGCTGCTCGCGCTGGGCGGCCGACTTCTGCACCTCGAGCAGGGCCAGCGCCGCGCGGGCCTGGCGCACCTCGGCTCCAGCGCGTTCGGACGCCAGGCGCAGCTCGTCGTCCTCCAGGCGCGCCAGCATCTGGCCCTTCACCACGTCGTCGCCCTCCTGGACCACGACGTCGCGGATCACGCCGGCGCGGCGGGCCGCCACCTGGATGATGCCGCCTTCCACGTCGGCCTTGCCGTTGGCGATGGCGGCGTAGGGGCTGGGCTTCACGGCTGCGGCGGCCTTGGCCTCTTCGGCCTTCTTGGCCTTGGCCTGGCCCGACATGAACATGAAGCCGCCGCCGCCGAGGACGGCGAGGATCACGACGATCCAGACGAAGCGGTTGCGGAGGAGGGCGGGCATGGTCTTCAGGCCTCGATGAGCTCGGGTTGCTTGTGGGTGTGGGCGGCCGCGGCCGGCGGAGCGTGGTCCACGCGCCGGTCATCCAGGATGCGGCCGTCCTCCAGGTGGATGACGCGGTCGGCGTAGGCTTCCAGGCGCGGGTCGTGGGTCACGCAGATGACCGCGGCGCCGTGCTGCTTGGCCGCCCGCTGGAGCAGCTTGATCACGATCTGGCCGTTCTCGCCGTCGAGCGCGCTGGTGGGCTCGTCGGCGAACAGCAGCTTGGGGTCCTTGGCCAGCGCGCGGGCGATGGCGACGCGCTGCTTCTCGCCGCCCGAGAGCTCGGACGGGCGCTGGTTCATGCGGGACTCGAGGCCCACCTCCATCAGCGCGTTGGCGGCCTTCTCGCGCGCCACGTTCTTGCGGTGGCCCTGGTACTTCAGGATGATCTCGACCTGCTGCAGGGCGGTCAGCGCCGAGAACAGGTTGAAGCCCTGGAAGATGAAGCCGCAGTGGTCCAGGCGGAACCGGTCGAGCCGGCCCGAGCGCAGGCCCCAGATGTCCTCGTTCAGCGACGTGACCTTGCCCTCGTCGGGCTTCAGGAGGCCCGAGAGCGCCGCCACCAGCGTCGACTTGCCCGAGCCCGACGGGCCCATGACCATCGTCACCTCGCCGTGGTTCGCGTCGAAGTCGACGCGCTTCAGCACCTCGATGTGGCTGCGCCCGGTCTTGAAGCGCTTGTAGATGCCGTGGGCCACGATGGCCGGCTTGCCAGTGCTCATCGCAGGGGGGCTCATCGCAGGAGATCCGCAGGTTGGCTCTTCTTCAGGATTCCCAGGGCCAGCAGGCCCGAGAAGCCCGAGATCACGAGCAGGAGGATGGAGACGCCGACCACCCAGGCCGGCGGGAAGCCCATGGGCAGGCCGCCGTTGGTGGCCAGCAGGTAGACGCCGCCGGTGAAGACCGCCGTGGCCAGCAGGCCGACCATCCCCACCCAGAACGACAGCTCGATCACGATCATCCGCAGCGAGCCCATGCCGACGCCCAGGGCGCGCAGCGAGGCGAACTCCTTGATGCTGGAGAGGATGGCGCCGCGCAGGGTCTGCGAGGTGATGCCCACGCCGATCAGGAAGCCCAGGAAGACCGAGAAGCCGAGGAAGATGCCGATGATCTGCTCGCCCATGATCGCGCCCTCGTTGGCTTCCGAGAGCTCCTGGCGGGTCCAGGCGCGATAGGCGCCCTTGGCCCCCTTGTTGAGCTGGTCGCGGACGACCTCGGCGCGGGCCGGGTCCTTGATGCGCACCATCAGCGGGCCGGTCTTGCCGTCCTTGGTGAGCATGCCCATCAGCCGGAAGGTGTCGCGCGACATGGTCACGGACGCGTTGTTCATGTCGGGATAGCCGTGGAGCACCGCCCGCACGCGGACGGTCTTGCCGCGCAGCGAGGCTTCATCGCCCAGTTTCACGCCCAGCCGCTTGAGCTGGCTCTCGTCGATGGCCACCGAATAGGGCTCGAGCAGGGCGGTGCGCGTGGCCTCGTCGAAGTCGGTGGGCAGGTTCACGGCGCCGGGCCGCGTGTCCACCATGTTGACGTTGACGAAGGTGGTGACGGCCTTCTTCCCGTCCTTCGGCCGGTTGATCCAGCGGCCGCCGTCGTTGTCCATGGCCGCCACCTCGACGACCTCGGGGTGCATGTAGATCTGCGGCTGGAGTCGCGCGGGCAGCGAGCCGCCGCCCGAGTTGATCAGGCTCTCCATCTTCGCGGGCAGGATCATGATGTCGGCGCGGCTGCGGTCGATCGTCGCGGTCGCGCCCTTCACGATGCCGGTGAACATGCCGACCTGGGCCAGGATCAGCAGGCCTGAAAAGGCGAGCGCCACGACGGCTGCGGTGTACCGCCGCCACTCGTAGAGCAGTGTTGCAAGCGCCAGAGACATTGTGACGAACAGCCCTCAACCTTCGAGCGCGGAGTTCGCCGCCGGTCGGGTCTGCCGAGCCAGTTAAATCGCGGTAAGGCCGGCCGCCCGAACGCGCATCGGAGCGCTCGTCTGCAAGAGGCGCCGTAGGCGCATGGCGGATGCGGAGCGGCCTATTAAACCTTCGTAATCCGGGCGGCCTCGCGGGCTGGCCGACGATTTCTTAAGGCCTAGGTCATAGGGGTCAGGCTGGATATCGCCGACGCCCGACCTGCCACGACCTGAATGGACCGCATTTCTTCGAACACCGCCGCCTATTCCGCCGCGCTCGCCAGCGCCCGGACGGCGGCCCGACCGGCGACGGCGGACCTTGCCACCAGGACGTCCCGGTTCGACGAGCTGTCGGCCACGGTGCTCGACGCCAGCGGCAAGGTCGGCGACGCGCAGCGGGCGCAGGCCTACCAGTCGCTGCAGGCCATGTCGGCCGGCGGCCAGCTTGCCGGCCTCGACGAGGACCGCCGCAAGGTCCTGGACCAGGCCACCTTCGACAGCGACATCGGCCAGCGCGCCCAGGCCCTGGGCAAGGCGTTCGTCCAGACCCTGAACGCCGCCGGCCGCAGCGGCGGCCCGCAGGCGGCGCTGCAGGCGGTGGCCAGCGGCTTCGACAAGCTGTCGTCGTCGGACCAGGACCTGCTGTTCCAGACCACGATCAACGTCGCCGACCGCACGGGCGCGAAGCCCTATGCAGACGCCGCGGCCTGGCGCTCGAACGTCGACGCCCAGGCCAAGGTCGTGGGCTTCATGAAGGACGCGGGCGTGGTCGGCGCGAATGGGGCGCTGGACCAGAAGGCCGCCCAGGCCAAGGCCGCGTCCGACCCGAAGTTCGCCGCGGCGCTGCGCCTGTCGCTGCGCGCCGACAACAATTCGCCCGACTGGACCCAGTCGGTGACTCAACTGTTCGGCGGCTCCGCGCCGCAGGACACCGTCCAGCTCTCGGACGCGGCGAAGCAGTTCATGAACGCCGCGCCCCCGCCGACACCCACGGCCTCCGCGCCCGCCGAGCCCTATCGCCAGGGCTCGATCACCTCGATCACCACCTAGCTCAGGCCGCCTCCGCCGGCCGCCGCATCCAGTCGATGAAGGCCCGGAGCGCCGGCGAGACCTGCCTCCGGCTCGGATAGTAGAGGCTGTAGCCGGGGAACGGCGGGCACCAGTCCTCCAGGAACCGCACCAGCGCGCCCGACGCCAGTTCCTCGCGCACCGACGGTTCGGCCACGAAGGCGATGCCGGCCCCGTCCACCGCCGCCGCCACCAGGAGCTGGGTGTCGTCGACGATCAGGGGGCCGGAGACGGCGATGGAGCGCACGTCGTCGCCCTTCTCGAGCTCCCAGTCGTAGAACGCGCCCGACGGCCATCGCAGCCGGAAGCAGGCGTGGCCCGCCAGGTCGTCCGGCGACATCGGCGCGCCATGCCGGGCCAGGTAGTCCGGCGAGGCGACGGCGGCCATCTGCAGCGGCGGGCCCAGGCGGACGGCGACCATCTCGGCCGGCAGGTTCTCGTCGAGGCGGATGCCGGCGTCGAAGCCTCCTGCCACGATGTCGATCAGGGCGTTGTCGCTGACAATCTCCACGCGGATGTCCGGATAGGCCTTCAGGAACCCGCCCAGCCGGGGCGCGATGGCCAGGCGCGCGGCCGAGCGCGGCACGCTGAGCCGCAGGCGCCCGGCTGGCCGTTCGCGGAAGGCCGCCACCTCCATCAGCCCGGCCTCGATGTCGGCGAGGGCAGGGCCGAGCCTGGCCAGCAGGCGCTCGCCCGCCTCGGTGGGTGCGACCGAGCGGGTGGAGCGGTTGAGCAGGCGAACGCCCAGCGCCGTCTCCATCCGCCGCAGCCGGTGGCTGAGCGCCGAGGCCGAGACGCCCATGATCTCGCCCGCGCGGCGGAAGCTGCGCAACTCGGCCAGCAGGGCGAAGGCGGCCAGGTCGGGGATCGAGCGGCGGTCCATTGCTGAAATCTGTTCAATGGATCGATGACATCGCAAGCGGTTTTCGTGGCGGCTCGCGCGGACCAACTAGGGGCCACCCACTCGCAAAGGAGAACGCCATGCAGTCGCGCAAGCTTGGAACCCAGGGACTCGAGGTCTCGGCCATCGGCTTCGGCTGCATGGGCCTGTCGGGCGTCTACCAGCCGGCCGCCGAGGAGGCCCAGGCGATCGCGGTGCTCCAGCGCGCCGTCGAACTCGGGGTGACCTTCTTCGACACCGCCGAAATCTACGGCATGCAGACCAACGAGGTGCTGGTCGGCAAGGGCCTGAAGCCGTTCCTGGACCGCGTGGTCATCGCCACCAAGTTCGGCTTCGACCTGGAGAACGCCCGGCAGATGGGCCGCCCCGCGGGCACGAACAGTCGGCCGGACAACATCAGGGCGGTGGCCGACGCCTCGCTGCAGCGGCTGGGCGTCGAGGTGATCGACCTCTTCTACCAGCACCGCGTCGACCCGAACGTGCCGATCGAGGACGTGGCCGGAGCCGTCGGCGAGCTCGTGAAGGCGGGCAAGGTCAAGTACTTCGGCCTCTCGGAGGCTAGCGCCGAGACGATCCGCAGGGCCCACGCGGTCCATCCGGTCAGCGCCGTGCAGAGCGAATACTCGCTGTGGTCGCGCGACCCCGAGAAGGCCGTGCTGCCGACCTGCAAGGAACTGGGCATCGGCTTCGTGCCCTACAGCCCTCTGGGCCGCGGCTTCCTGGCCGGTGGTTTCAAGGGCCAGCCGAACGACGCCGACTTCCGTCGCTTCATGCCCCGCTTCCAGGGCGAGGCGCTCGCCAAGAACCTGGGCCTGGTCGAGACGCTGACCGCGCTGGCCGCCGAGAAGGGCCGCACGCCGGCCCAACTCGCGCTCGCCTGGCTGCTGAGCCGCAGCGACCACATCGCGCCGATCCCCGGAACGACGAAGATCGCGCGGCTGGAGGAGAACGTGGCGGCGGCGGATATCGCGCTTTCGGCCGACGACCTCGTGGCCATCGAGGCGGCGGTTCCAGAGACCGCCGTGGAAGGCGCCCGCTACGACGAACGCGGCCTGGCGATGGTCAACCTCTGATGCAGTCGCAGCGCCCCCTCCACCCTTAGGGTCCCTCTCCCCCGCTTCGCAGGCGAGGTGGCGGCGAAGCTGACGGAAGGGGCGCTGACGCCGCGGCGGCATGTGGGCCGCCGCAGGCGCCATCCGCCACGCCGCGCTTGCGCCCGGGCCACTTTCGGCGTGGATTGACCGGCTAGGCCGCTGAATCGGCGGCGCATCGGGGGATGCATGTTCGGTCCGGAAAACGCCCAGAGCCTCGTCGGCGTGGCGGTCATCCTGTTGGTCTGCTGGGCCGTCTCGGAGAACCGCGGCAAGTTCCCCTGGAAGCTGGCCATCGGCGCCATCGCCGTCCAGGGCCTGCTGGTGCTGGCCCTGTTTGGCCTGCCGGCGTTGCGCCAGGGCTTGCAGGGCGTGGGCGTGGCCGTCGACGGCCTGGCGTCCTCGACCCAGGCGGGCGTGGCCTTCGTGTTCGGCTTCCTGGCCGGCACGCCCAACCAGCCCTATCCGCTGACCGACGCCGGCTCGCTGTTCGTCTTCGCCTTCCGCGTGCTGCCGGTGATCCTGGTGGTCTGCGCGCTCGCGGCGCTGCTCTGGCACTGGAAGATCCTGGTCTGGATCACCCAGGCGTTCGGCTTCGTCTTCGAGCGCACCATGGGCCTGCGCGGCCCGCCGGCGCTGGCCACCGCCGCCACCGTCTTCATGGGCCAGGTGGAAGGCCCGATCTTCATCCGCAGCTACCTGCCCAGCCTGTCGCGGTCCGAGCTCTTCATGCTGATCGCCGTCGGCATGGCCTGCGTCTCGGGCTCTACCATGGTGGCCTACGCGACGATCCTGGCCGGCGTGCTGCCGGGGGCTGCGGCCCACGTGCTGACGGCGTCCATCGTCTCGGCTCCGGCCGGCGTGCTGCTGGCCCGGATCATCGTGCCGCGCGACGCGGCCATCGAGCAGGCCCAGGCCTACGATCCCCTGGCGGCCAAGAAGTATGACAGCTCCATCGACGCCCTGATCAAGGGCACCACCGACGGCCTGCAGATCATGCTCAACGTCGGCGCGACCCTGATCGTGTTCGTGGCGCTGACGGCGATGGTCAACAACATCCTGGGCGCGTTCGGCGACGTGGCCGGCGCGCCGCTGTCGGTGGAGCGTGGGCTGGGCGTGGTGTTCGCGCCCCTGGCCTGGGCCATCGGCGTGCCGTGGCACGATGCGCCGACCGCCGGTTCGCTGCTGGGCGTGAAGCTGGTGCTGACCGAGTTCACGGCCTTCATCAAGATGGGCTCGATCCCGCTGGACGCCATGGATCCGCGTTCGCGCGTGCTGATGACCTATGCCCTGTGCGGCTTCGCCAACATCGCCTCGGTGGGCATCAACCTGGCCGGCTTCTCGGTGCTGGTGCCCGAACGGCGCAACGAGATCGTGGGCATGGTCTGGAAGGCGATGATGGCGGGCTTCCTCGCCACCTGCCTCACCGCGTCGATCGTGGGCCTGCTGCCGGCCAGCCTGTTCAGCTAGGACAGGCGAGGGGAAGCGGACGCGGTCGATATCCGCGGAGGGTGGATTTCGGACCTTAGTTCCAGGATCGGCCGCACCCGCGCTTTATGAGCACATCCCTCACGCCGACACGTGCAGGGCTTCGGCCATCCGCACCAGGTCGGCCAGCGAGCGGGCGCCCATCTTCCGCATGGCCGCGCCGCGGTGGATCTTCACGGTGATTTCCGAGAGATCGAGATCGCCCGCCACCTGCTTGTTCAGCTTGCCGGCGGTGACCAGGGCCATCACCTGCCGTTCGCGCGGCGACAGGGTGGCGAACTTCTGCTCCAGCTCCCGGCGGCCCCCGTCGGCGGCCCGGCGCGCCCGGTCGCGCTCCAGGCCGGTGGTGACGGCGTCCAGCATGTCTTGGTCACGGAAGGGCTTCGGCAGGAAATCGACGGCGCCAGCCTTCATGCCGCGCACCGACATCGGGATGTCGCCGTGGCCGGTCATCAGCACCACCGGCAGGCCGACGCCCAGCCCCGCCAGCTTCTCCTGGAAGTCTAGGCCCGAGAGGCCCGGCAGGCGCACGTCCAGCACCAGGCACCCGGGCGCGTCCGGCTGCTCGGCGTCCAGGAACTCCTGCGCCGAGCCGTAGAGGCGCGCCTCCAGCCCGACCGAGCGGAACAGGGTCGAGAGCGCCTCCCGGAGCGAGGCGTCGTCGTCGACGATATGGACGATCTCGGGCATGGCGGTCCGGACAGCGGCGGCGGCCATCCTATGCCACAGCCTGCGGCATCGCGCCGCTCATACGATGATATGAGCCGCCGTCCGTTCAGTAGCTGCCGAAACGGATGTCGGGGCTACCCGCCGGCAGTTCGATGGTCATGCCGTCCTTGGCGAGCCGCCAATCCAGCTTGCCGCCGTCCTCGATGCCCTTGGCGAAGGCCTCGGCGTTGAACATCGGCAGGCCGGACTGGGTGAGGTGGTTCAGCACCAGCGCCTTCACCCCCGCCATCCGCGCGATGTCGCCCGCCTCCACGGGCTCGGTGTGATAGGTCACCGTGTCGGCCATGATCGAGCTCAGCCGCGCATTGCCCATTCCGGCCAGGGCGCTGGAAAGCTGCAGCGTCATGGCGTTCTTCTGCGCCTCGTGGACCAGTACGTCGGCGCCCTTGGCGGCCACGGCCAGCGGCGTCCACTTCACGGTGTCGCCACTGATCACCACCGAGCGGCCCTTGTAGTCGAAGCGATACGCGAAGGCCGGGTCGATCGGGTCGTGATGCACGCGGATCGCCGTGACGGTCAGGTCGCCGTCCTTCCAGGCCGTCATGGTCCCGTCCGTCGTCGCGATCGTCACCACCTTGGGCGTCAGCAGGCCGGCGGCGATGTCGAACCGGATCCCGTCATGATCGTGGTGCGCCTTGCGGAAGCCGTGGTCGTTCTCGTAGGCGAGGTTGAAGCCCTTCGCGAGCTTGTCCACGCCCGCCGGGCCCACGACCGCCAGCGCCGCCGGCCGGCCGTTCACCCAACTCTGCATATTGAACTCGCCCAGGTCGCCGATGTGGTCCGAGTGCAGGTGGGTGATGAACACCGCCTTCGCCGCCGCCACGGGGATGCGCCAGCGCATCAGGTTCTCGGTGGCCTCGGGCCCGATGTCGACGAGGTAGAGCGACCCGCCCGCCTGGATCGCCGTGCAGGGCTTGGCGCGGTCGACCACCGGCAGGGGCCCCGACGTGCCGCAGAAGATCACCTTCAAGCCGTCGAACGCGGGCGGCGCCTGGGCCTGGGCGGCGAACGGGACGAACGTGAGCGCGGCGGCGGCGGCGGCGAGGGCGCGGAGCATCGGACGTCTCCCCAAAATCGGAATTATAATTCACGTTTCTATGCTAGAGCTCGACAAACACCAAACGGGAGGATGCATGACCCTCGGCTACGACCTCTACTGGTCCTTCCGCTCGCCCTATTCCTACATGGTCGTCCCGCGGTTGATGGCGCTGGAAGCCGAGTACGACGTGGTCTGCAACGTGCGGCCGGTCTATCCGCTGGCGGTCCGCACGCCCGAGTTCTTCGACACCCGCGACCCGCTCTGGACGCCCTACTTCATGCGCGACGTCTTCCGCGAGGCGGCGTTCCTGGGCCTGCCGTTCCGCTGGCCGCGACCCGACCCGGTGCAGCAGGCGCCGGGCGTCGGCTACCGGATGGAGCAGCCCTACATCCATCGCCTGACCCACCTGGGCGTGGCCGCCGTCGAGCGGGGCCGGGGCCTGGCCTTCCTGCGCGAGGCCAGCCACACGATCTGGAGCGGCGAGGTCGACGACTGGCACGAGGGCGACCACCTCGCCCAGGCCGCGGCCCGCGCGGACCTCGACTACGCCGAGATGAGCGCCGCCGTGGACAGCGACCCAGCCCGTTTCGTCGCCATCGTGGAGACCAACCAGGTCGACCAGCGCGCCGCCGGCCACTGGGGCGTGCCCATGATGACCTTCAACGCCGAGCCGTTCTTCGGCCAGGACCGCTTCGATCAGATGAAGTGGCGAATGGAACAGGCCGGCCTGGCCAGGAAGGCATAGCTGCCAGCTATCAGGCGGCGGCGCTGAGGGCCTTTTCGGTGACAGCGGCCTTGGACAGTTCGGCCATCGCCTTGATCAGCGGCGAGCGCCAGCGTTCGGCCGTGGTCAGCATCCAGCAGGCGTAGGTCACGTCCAGGGTCGACGACACCTGCGCCAGGCGGCCGTCGCGCAGCTGCTCGTCGAACAGGAACGACGCGCCCATGGCGATCGAGTCGGTCTGCAGCGCCCGCTCGATGATCAGCGAATAGTCGTCGCTGATGAACGCCTTCAGGTTCTCGGCCTCTTCACGCTCCATCTCGCCGGCCCACTGCGCCACGCCGGGCAGGATGCTGGGCAGGGCGAACGGCCAGCGCAGCAGATCGCGCGGGCCGGCGTCGGCGAGCGCCAGCGCCGGGTGTCCCGGCCGCGCCACCAGCACCACGGCGTCCTCGAACATCTTCTTGCGGATCAGCTCGCCGTAGCGGGCGGCGTGCTCGGAATAGCCGAAGGCGATGTCGACCCGGCCGTCGTGCAGCGCCTTCATCACGCCAGGCCCGGTCTCCTGGATCGTCTCGACGTGCAGCTTGGGGAACCGCACCGCGATCCGGCGCAGCAGCTCGGGCAGGGGCTTCAGCCGCGAGGCCGGCCCGACGGCGATGCGGATGCGGCCTTCTTCGCCGCGCGCCAGCTGCTCCAGGTCGCGCGACAGCGCCGCCACGCCCTGCAACAGGGTCTCGGCCCGCTGGGCCACGAAGGCGCCGTAGGCCGTGGGCCGCGCCGCGCCGTTGGTGCGCTCGAACAGCTTCAGCGAGAGCTGGGTCTCCAGCCGTGCGATGCTCTTCGACAGCGTCGGCTGCGAGATCTGCAGCTTGCGCGCCGCCCCGCTGAACCCGCCTGCGCGGCAGATTTCCAGGATCTGTTCGAGATGCCGAAGCTCCATGCCTGTGGGCTATAGCACCACGCCCAAGGCTTGGGCAGATCGGATCGCGCGTTCGGGCTAGCGTCGCCGCCGACGGATGGAGTTCGGCATGAAGCGTATCCCCCTGGCCGCCGCGGCGGTCCTGTCCCTGGCGGCGGCCGCCAGCGCTCCGCCCGCGACGGCGATCGACAAGGCCGCGGCCGCGCCCAGGCCGAACGTCATCGTCATCCTCGCCGACGACCTGGGCTACGGCGACACCTCGGCCTACGGCTCCAAGATCATCCGGACGCCCAACATCGACGCCCTGGCCGCCGACGGCGTGCGCTTCACCTCGGGCTATGTCACCCACCCGGTCTGTGCGCCCTCGCGCGCCGCGATCCTGACGGGCCGCTACCAGCAGAGGTTCGGCTGGGAGTTCAATCCGGTGGGCCGCGACCGCCGCGGCGGCGTGTCGCTGGCCGAGCCCTTCGTCGGCAACATCCTGAAGTCGGCCGGCTACCACACCGGTATGGTCGGCAAGTGGCACCTGGGCGAGGCCGAGGGCTACCAGCCCATCGACCGCGGCTTCGACGAGTTCTTCGGCATCACCGCCGGCGCCACCAGCTTCTTCACGAAGAGCCAGCCGGGCGACGAGACCTACAACCCGCCGGGCTCGGAGGCCTCGTTCCGCGCCACCGCCAACGACCCGCTGCCGCCCACCGCCACCGACGACGAGCGCATGGCCTATGTCCGCAGCGTCGCCAGTGTCCGGCGCGGCAAGCAGGTGGTGCAGGTCGACGGCTACCTCACCGACGTCTTCACCGACGAGGCCGTGCGGTTCATCGGCGCCAACAAGGGCGCGCCGTTCTTCCTCTACGTGGCCTACAACGCCCCGCACACGCCGCTGCAGGCCACCAAGAAGTACATGGACCGCTACCGCGACGTGCCCGACCGCGGCCAGCGCGTTTATGCGGCCATGGTCTCGGCGCTGGACGACGGCGTCGGCGCCATCCGCGCCAAGCTGAAGGCCGAGGGGATCGAGAAGAACACCGTAATCGTCTTCCTCTCCGACAACGGCTGCGCGGCCTATATCCAGGGCGCCTGCTCGAACGCCCCGCTCAACGGCCATAAGGGCACGCACCTCGAGGGCGGCGTGCGCATCCCCTACATCGTCGCCTGGCCGGGCAAGATCAAAGGCGGCCAGGTCGACGACCGCATGGTCTCCAGTCTCGACATCGTGCCGACCGCCGCGGCGCTGGCCGGCGCCAAACTGCCCAAGGGCACGGACGGCGTGAACCTGATGCCGTTCGTCACGGGCACGAACAAGGGCGTCCCCAACCCTACCGTCTACTGGCGCGCCGGGCCCAACTTCGCGATCCGTGACGGGAACTGGAAGCTGTGGGAGGCCAACATCGCCGACCCGTCCGAACAGGCCACAAGCTCGGCCGAGATCACCCCCGACGGCACGCACGCCAAGGTCTCGGAGCACGGCCAGCACGTCATGCTGTTCGACCTGAAGGGCGACCTGGGCGAGAAGACCAACGTCGCCAAGGCCAACCCCGGCGTCGTCGCGTCGCTGAAGGCCAAGCTCGCCGCCTGGGACAAGGCCAACGTCCCGCCCCAGTGGACCAGCATGCGCCAGTCCGTGAAGAAGCAGGACGGCGTCCTGTTGAAGATCTACGACTGACACCGGACGGCTTTGGGGGAGGGCGCGTGCGCCGGGTGCTGACGACGCTGCTGAGGCAGCCGCTGGTCCAGTTCGTGCTGATCGGCGCGCTGATCTTCGCCGCCTGGAAGGTCGCCAATCCCGAGGCCGATGCGGCGCCCACCGAGATCCACGTCGGCGCGTCCGAGCTGAAGTGGCTGCACGACACCTGGATCGGCCAATTCGGCCATCCGCCCGCCGCCACCGAGATGGCCTCGGCCGTCCGCGGCTACGTCGATGAGGAGATGCGCTACCGCGAGGGCCTCGCCCTGGGCCTCGACGCCGACGACACCATCGTGCGCCGCCGGCTGGCCCAGAAGTACGACTTCATGCTGGGCGCCCAGGCCGCCGACATGATCCCGACCGACGCGCAGCTTTCGGCCTTCCTGGCCAGGCACGCCGAACGCTACCGGCTGCCGGCGAGGACCAGCTTCTGCCAGGTCTGGTTCGGCGATCAGGCGGCGGGCTTCGCCGCGGCCAAGGCGGCGTTGGCCGGCCTCTCCTTGGCCGCGGTCCGCGACCCCGACGCTCGCCTGGCGGGGCAGGGAGGCCTGCCGTTCGATCGCTGCTACCCGGCGGCCGTCCCCGTCGACGTCTCCCGCGACTTCGGGGTCAACTTCGCCACGGTCGTCGACCGCCGCCTGCCGGTCGGCGCGTGGCAGGGGCCGGTCGAGTCCGGCTTCGGCTTCCACCTGGTCATCGTCACCCGCCGCGAGCCGGGCGCGCCGGCCACGGTCGCGACGGTCCGGCCCCTGCTGGAGGCCGACTGGCGCGCCCAGGCCATGGCCGACGCCAAGGCCCGCCAGGAGACCGACCTGCGCCGCCGCTACCACGTCACCGTGGACCAGGCGGCGCTCAAGGCGCTGGTCGAGGGCGGCGCGCGATGAGCCGGCTGCTGGCCGCCGTGCTGCTCTGGCTGCTGGCGGCGACCGGCGCGGCCGCGCACGAGATCCGCCCGGTCTTCCTCGACCTGCGCGAGACCGTGCCCGGCCACTACGACGTCACCTGGAAGCGCCCGGTCTTCAATGGCCGGCCCCTGGCGATCACGCCGCGCTTCGCCGCCGGCTGCACGCTGGCCGCGACCGGGGCGGCGCGGGTGACCGGATCGTTCGCGGTCGAGCGCACGACCCTGACCTGCCCCCGGGGCCTCGCCGGCACGGCCATCGCCTTCGACGGCCTGCCGGGCGCCATGGTCGACGGCCTGGTCCGCGTGCAGTTCGCCTCGGGCGAGATGGTCACCGGCCGGGTCCTGCCCAGCCGGCCGGTGTTCGAGACCCCGCGCGAGAGCAGCGCCGCCCACGTGCTGGCCACCTATCTGCGCTTGGGCGTCGAGCACATCCTCCTTGGCTACGACCACCTGCTGTTCGTGCTGGCCCTGGTGCTGTTTGTCCGCCACTGGAAGCGGCTGCTGCTCACCGCCACAGCGTTCACCGCCGCTCACAGCATCACCCTGTCGCTGGCCGCCCTGGGCGTCGTCCACGTGCCCGTGCCGCCGGTCGAGGCGCTGATCGCACTCTCGATCCTGCTCCTGGCGGTCGAGGTGCTGCAGTCGCGAGACGACCCCGGCCGCTCGGCGGGCCTGCGGCCGGCCAGCCTGGCCTTCGGCTTCGGCCTGCTGCACGGCCTGGGCTTCGCGAGCGCGCTGGCCGACATCGGCCTGCCGCAGCACGAGATTCCGTTGGCCCTCTTCGCGTTCAACGTCGGCGTCGAGATCGGGCAGGTGACCTTCATCGCGGCCCTGCTCGCGGTCGGCTGGCTGGTCCGCGGCCTGGCCGCCTCGCGCAGGCGCCTGGCCTACACGACCGTCACCTACGCCATCGGCGGCCTCGCCGCCTTCTGGACGATCGAGCGGATCGCGAGCTTCTGACGATAGCCGCCGTCTATCGTCGCATTGACCGGACAGGGTTGGCGCGAGGCCGGGAAAACCGGCAGGCTGTGATGGGGACGACCGACGCGGATCACCGCGCGGGGATGGGAGGACGACGATGCGCCAGATGCTGTTCGCGGTGGCGGTGGTTGCGAGCCTGGTCGCCGGCTGCGCGCCGGCCGCGCGGGAGGCTGCGAGCACAGGCACTGTGGCAGCCGCGGTCGCCGAGGCCGAGGCCTCGCCCGCCGAGCGCGCCCAGGCCAGGGTGCTGTTCGGCGACCTGCACATGCACACCGGCTGGTCGTTCGACGCCTTCACCTTCGGGACCACGGCGACCCCGGAAGACGCCTACAACTTCGCCCAGGGCGGCTCGCTCGCGCACCCCGCGGGCGGCGTCTACAAGCTGGATCGCCCGCTCGACTTCCTGGCCGTCACCGACCATTCCGAGTTCATGGGCGTGATGATCCAGATGCGCGACCCGGCCAGCCCGCTCGCGAAACTGGCCATCGCCAAGGCGGCCCTCGACAAGGACCCCAAGGTCTCGAACGCCGCCTTCCGCGCCGTCGGCAACGCCTTCCGCACGGGCGACCTCAGTGTCTTCGAGGACCAGGCCGACACCGCGCGCAAGGTCGCCGCCGACACCTGGGCCAAGACCATCGAGATCGCCAACCGCCAGAACAAGCCCGGCAAGTTCACGACGCTGATCGCCTACGAATGGACCTCGTCCGACGAGGGCAAGAACCTCCACCGCAACGTGATCTTCCGCGGCGACACCGCGCCGCTGCCGTTCACCGCCGTCGACAGCCGCCGGCCCGAAGACCTCTGGAAATACCTCGACGCCACGCGCCAGTCGGGCCAGCCGGTGCTGGCGATCCCGCACAACTCCAACCTCAGCGACGGCGCCATGTGGGCCCGCGTCGACTCCGACGGCCGGCCGATCACCGCCGCCTATGCCGCCACGCGCTCCCGCAACGAGCCGCTGGCCGAGATCACCCAGGTCAAGGGCACGTCCGAGGCCCACCCCAGCCTGTCGCCCAACGACGAGTTCGCGAACTTCGAGCTGCTCGAAACCTATGTCGCGTCCGACAGGCCCGTGACGAAGTTCGCCGGCAGCTACGTCCGCGACGCGTGGCGCACCGGGCTGTCGTTCCAGGACGGCTCGGGCTTCAACCCGTACCGCTTCGGCGTCATCGCGGCCAGCGACACCCACGTGGCCATGTCGCCGGTCATCGAGAGCAACTACTGGGGCAAGGTCGGCACGCGTGACGGCACGCCCCAGGTGCGGCTGGACTGCACCTACTGCGCCGGCGGCTCCGACATCTCGAAGTTCGGCGCGTCGGGCCTGGCGGCGGTCTGGGCGCGGGAGAATACGCGCGCGGGGATCTTCGACGCGCTCCAGCGCAACGAGACCTACGGCACCAGCGGCCCACGCATGCAGGTGCGGTTCTTCGGCGGCTACGACATGGGCAAGGTCAGGGCCGGCGGCGCGGGCTGGGTCGAAAGCGCCTACCGGGCCGGCGTGCCGATGGGCGGCGCGCTGAAGCCGGCGGGCAAGCCGCCGTCGTTCGTGGTCTGGGCGCTGAAGGACGCGATGGGCGCCAACCTCGACCGGGTCCAGGTGATCAAGCTCTGGAGCAAGGACGGCGTCAGCCACGAGAAGATCTACGACGTGGCGCTGTCGGGCGGCCGCAAGGTCGATCCCAGGACGGGCAAGGCGCCGGCGGTCGGCGACACGGTCGACGTCTCGACCGCCACCTACAAGAACACGATCGGCGCCGTGACGCTCTCGGCCAACTGGACCGACCCGGAGTTCGACCCGGCGGCGCCGGCGGCCTACTACGTGCGGGTGCTGGAGATCCCGACGCCCCGGTGGTCGACCTACGACGCCGCGCGACTGAAGCGCGCCATCCCGCGCGGTCTGCCGCCGACCATCCAGGAGCGGGCCTACACCTCGCCCATCTGGTACGACCCGGGGCCGCGGAAGGGCTAGCGCGGCGTCCGCACGGCCCCGTCGATCGTCGCCTGCAGCTTCGCCTCGTCGCGCTCGCCGCCGAAGTACGCCGCCAGCACCGCCGCCACGGCGTCCGGCTGTTCCGGCAGGATCGCGTGGCTGGCGTGGGGCAGGGCGACCAGGCTCAGCCTGTCGCCGATGTCGCGCTTCAGGATCGCACCGTTGCCCGGCGGCGCGATGGGGTCCTCGGTCGCCTGCACCAGCAGCACCTGCGCCTGGCCGGCCGTCCACCAATCCTTCGTGGGCGTGGCGCGATTGGCGATGTTCTGGGCCACCGCCATCGCCGGAACCCAGCCGGAGATCCAGACCGACGGGTCGGCGCCCTTGGCGAAGAAGGCGAGTTGGAGGTCCTTCAGCCGTTCGGCGTCGGGCTTCTGCCCCTGGGCGTATGAGCCCTGCAGCGCGTTGCGCACCTCCTCCGTGGGCTGCACCTCGCCGCCGCCGGCGAGCAGGGCCAGGCGGCCGACGCGCTCGGGCGCCGAAGTCGCCAGGGCGCGGGTCACCCGGTTGCCGAAGGCGTGGCCCACCACGTCGACCCTGCCGCGGCACAGCGTCGACAGCACCACCTCGTAGTCCTTGGCCAGCTCGAACAGCGACGCCGCCTGCGGGCCGGTCGAACCTCCGGCGCCGCGCGGCTCCGGCAGGATCGCCATGTAGCCCTTGGCCGCCATCCGCTGGGCCAGGTCGTCGAAGTCGCCGACGCCGCGGCCCAGCGAGGGGATGTAGAGCACCGGCTTGCCCGACCCCACGGTGCGGACCTGCATCGCCACACCCGGCGCGGTCTCGATGGCCCGGCCCTGTGGCGCGGGCAGGCACGTGGCGGACGGGGCGGCCGCGGCCATGGCGAGGCTGATCAGGAACGCAGGCATGCCGACACCTTAGGCGCGCAAACCGGCAAGCCAACATAGCTTCCAGCTATCCGGGGATGCGTGGCGGCGGCGGTCGCGCTGTGCAAGGTTGCGGTTCCAGGAGTTCCACGCCGGACGCGCATGCCCAGAGCCCTCGCCGCCGCCAACGACGAACACGAGCCTGCGCGCACCGCCCGCGAGGCCGAGCGGCGCGAGGCGTTCATGCGCGTCGCCGCCCGCGTCTTCCGCCAGCACGGCTTGGCCGGCGCCACCATGGAGCAGGTCGCGGCCGCGGCAGGCGTGACCAAGGTGGTGCTCTACCGTCGCTTCCCGTCCAAGGACGCGCTGATCCAGGGGATCTTCGCCGAGACCCTGCGCCGGCTGAAGGCCGAGGACGTCAAGGCGTGGAAGGGCTACGGCAACGGCATGCGCAAGTCGCTGTCGGCCGCGCGCTCGTTCGAGGACGGCTTCATCCTGCTGGTTCGCCACGGCGACCAGGAGCCCGCCTACCAGGCCGCCCACGCCGCGCTGCGCAAGCGCACCGGCCAGCGGCTGCGGGCTCTGCTCTGGTATCCCGACCGGCCGCCGCCCGGCGGCGAGCGTCCGGCGCTGCTGGACCTGTCGCTGGAACCGATGATCTCGTTTTGCAACGACGCCCTGGCCTACTGGGTCGAGAACGGCGACCCGTCGCGCGACGAGCACTTCGTCCGCTGGTGCGGCCAGATGATGCGCGCCTGGCGCCACAACGCCGCCGAGCTGCTCAACCTGGATTCGCCCGAGCAGGAATGGCCGTTCGACACCGAGGGCCTGCTGCCTTGAACGACGGGAAGAGGGGAGGGATCGCCATGGTCAGCCGCAGGGACGCGATCATCGCAGCCGGCGTCGCGGGCGCCGCCGCCGCGGCCGGTTCGCCGGCGTTGGGTCAGGGCGTGGCCGCCCCGCCGGTGAAACCCGAGCATGCGAAGTTCGCCGCCGAGATCGCCGCGGCCCAGGGCCGGCTGGACGCCTTCATGAAAGCGTTCAACGCGCGCGACCTGAAGGCCTTCGAGGACACCTTCAACTTCCCGCACGTCCGGTTCGCCTCGAGCCAGGTGACGATCATCAACCCCGGCTACCACAAGCCCGAGATGTTCGAACGCGGGGCGCTCGCCGACTGGGATCACTCGGCCTGGGAACGGCGCAACGTCATCCACGCCGGCGCCGACAAGGTCCACATCGACACCCGGTTCACGCGCTTCCGGAAGGACGGCTCGGTGATCGGCGGCTTCGACAGCATCTACATCGTCACCCGCCTCGACGGCCGCTGGGGCATCCAGGGCCGGTCGAGTTTCGCACCCTGACGGCCCATCCTTCTCCCGCGAGGGGAGAAGGGCGCCTCAGAACACCGTCAGCAGTGTGCTCGCGGCCCAGCTGTCGCGGGTGAGCTTCTGGCGGCGCATGAAGGCGGCCATGGCGTCGGTGGAGGGATCGCGCGAGGTCTCCCAGACGCCGTGGTCCTTGTAGCGGGTCACCAGCAGGAGCCGCGTCGCGCCCGCCGCCTTGTCGGCTGCCGACCGCTCGGCCGCGAACAGGCCGAAGATGTTGGTGTCGAACCGCGCCTCGAAGTCGCGCCAGCCCTCGGTGGACAGCGCCACCACCTCGTCGAGGTCGCCCGCCCCGATCACGAACCAGCGGTGGACATAGATTCCTCCGGGCTTCGGCCGGTCGCCGGCCGACGGCCGCGCGGTGGCCTCCAGCCGATGGCGCTCGGCCTCGCCGACCCCGGGAAGCTTGCCCAGCGCGGCCATCTCGGCCTCGCGGCCCGCGGCGTCCGGCTTCCAGCCCACCAGCAGCGCCGCCTGCCGCGCATGCCAGCCCAGCTGCGGCGTGAAGAGGCCCAGAACCTCGCCGCCCGCCGCCGCGACCGCTGGCGTACGCGCCCGCACCGCGTCGGCATAGGCTTTGGGTGGCGGTGTCCCGGCCGGCGCGTCCAGGTCGAGGAACAGGTAGTCGTACATGCGCGCGCCTCCCGCGGCCCAGGCGGCGCCGGGCGCCGCGGCCAGGGCCCCCGCGCCGGCCAGCCAGCGCCTGCGATCCAGCCTCGTCATGGGCCCACTCTCGGGCGCGCCGCGCGGGCGTCAAGCGGACAGGGCGCTATGGCTCCAAGCCTTGCAGGCATTGGAAATCAGCGTTCGCGCTCGCTAGCTTCAACGTCGCTGTCACCGCGCAGTAACAGCCGAAGATTCAGACGCGGGACGGAGGGGGAACTATGACCAGACAACAGGTCCTGCAGCGCGCGTCGATCATCGCCATCTGCTGCGCCATCGCTGCGCCCGCCTATGCCCAGACGGCATCGGGCTCGACCACGGAACTCGACGAGATCCTCGTCACGGCCCGCAAGCGCGAGGAGCGGCTGCGCGACGTGCCGGTGGCCGCCACCGCGCTCAGCGCCGACGACATCCGCGACCAGGGCGGCCTGGCCAACGCCCAGCAGCTTCTGGGCAACTCGCCCGGCGTGAATTTCGCCAACACGTCGAACGCCCTGACCTCGGACGTGTCGATCCGCGGCTCGGGCACCTCGCGCGCCACCAACGCCGAGGCCGGCGTCGGACTGTTCCGGAACGGCGCCTTCATCGGCGGCGGCAACGTCGCGGGCCGCACGTTCACGGGCATCGACCTCTTCGACATCCAGCGCGTCGAGGTGCTGCGCGGGGTCCAGGGCGGCCTGGGCGGCCGCAACGCCTCGGGCGGCTCGGTCAACGTCGTCACGGCCCGGCCGACCGACAAGCTCGGAGGCTACGTCCTCGGCACGATCGGCTCGAACCAGAAGCGCGAAGTCGAGATGGCGGTGAACCTGCCGATCAACGACAACTGGTCCACCCGCTTCAGCGTGGCGCTGGGCGACCAGGACAAGGGCTTCTACAAGCTCTACGTCATCGACCGGTACGCCGACGCCACCTACCGCCAGTTCTTCCGCGGCCAGGTGCGCTACGAGAACGGGCCGTTCACCGCCAACCTGATGCTGGAGCGCGCGAACGAGCGCGTGCCGGGCCTCGTCTACCAGGTGGTGACGTTCCCGAACGCCAACTTCCCGCAGGGCTATTTCACCGACAAGTACGACACGCCCTGGAACACCGACTCCACCGGCAAGCAGCGTCTCAGCAACCTGGAGTTCACGACCTCGACCGACCTCGGCTGGGCCACGCTCTCCACGGTCGTCAACCTGCGCGACCGCCGCGGCCAGAACCAGTACGACCGCGACGCGCTCTCGCGGGACTTCTTCACCGCGCTCTCGGCGATCCCCGGCCGGGTCTCGGCCGCCGGCCTCACGACCATCCGCAACGCCGACTACAACCAGGGCGGCGACCAGATCGACCACGCGCGGATCAGCTACTACGACGCCCATCTCGTCGGCGAGACGAACGGCTTCAACTGGGTGGCCGGCGGCGAGTGGTACCTGCTGAACGACACCACCTCGAACATCCTCGGCAAGACGCCGACCGCGGCCAGCAACAACTTCGGCACCATCACCCGCGGCCGGTCGCGCTACTCCTCGTACGCGGTCTACGGCTCGCTGGATTACGACCTGACCGAGCAGCTGAAACTCTCGGGCGACCTGCGCTACACCCACGACGACCGCGACTTCCTCGCGCGCCAGTTCCTGTACGTGACCGACGTCCCGGTCACCGCGGCCAACGTCAACCCGACCGGATCGCGGACGCAGAGCAACGTCTCGTACACGGCGACCGTGGCCTACAAGCCCACGTCGCTGATGTTGTTCTACGCCAAGATCGGGTCGGCCTACCGCGCCGGCGGCTTCAACGGCAACCTGGGCGACCCGCGCCAGAACCCCGCGCTGGCGCCGCCCGCCGAGTTCGACAACGAGACGGTCACCGCCTACGAGGTCGGCTTCAAGGGCAACCTGGCGTCCAACATCTACGTCACCGCCGCCGGCTATTCGAACCACTACAAGAACCTGGTGATCCAGGGCGACAACGGGTGCGCCGCCAGCAATCCCGCGTGCCCGGTGCAGGCGACGTCCTACGCCTTCAACGCCGGGCCGGCGACGCTCTGGGGCATCGAGGTCGAGGCGACGGCGCGGGCCGAGGTCGCGGGCGGGAACCTGCGGGTCACCGTGGGCGGCTCCCGCCAGGGCGGCCATGTGAAGAGCGGCCGCTACGAGGGCTACAAGCAACCGCAGCAGCCCAAGTGGACCCAGACCTTCACCGTCAACTACCGTCACGACATCACCGACGACGTCAGCGGCTACGTCAACGTGAACGGCAACGCCCGGCAGGGCGGGGTGCAGGAGGCGAACCAGACCACGCTGCTGCACGACTATGTGCTGTTCAACCTGCGCGCCGGGGTGACCTGGAAGCAGTTCGACCTGACGGGCTTCGTGAACAACGCAGGCCAGGAGAACTACCTGGTCTTCCACGCGCCCACCGCCACGGGCGACGTGCGGCGCTACAACCTGCCTCGCACCTGGGGCGCCCAGCTGCGCTACACCTGGTAGCGCGGCCATGACCCGGCGGATCGCAACCCTGTTGGTCCTGGCCGCGCTGGCCGCCCCCGCGGCCGCGCCGCTGCCCGCCGTGGCGCAGCAGCCCGCGGCGGCTCCAGCCTCGAGTGTCGACGTGGTCTACGGCGAGTGGACCGACGCGGCGCGCGGCGGCCGGGTCGTGCCGTTCAAGGCGTACGTGCCGAAGGCGACGGGCCGCTACCCGCTGGTGGTGCATAGCCACGGCCTGGGCGGGAGCCGCGAGGCCTCGGTCTACATCCTGCAAGCGGTGGCCGAGGCGGGCTTCGTGGTGGTCTGCCTGCAGCATGCGGGCTCGGACACCGGTATCCTGGCCGGCCGCGGACGCCCCGCCAGCGCCGAGGGCGTGGTCGCCGCCGGCGGCGCGGCCATCAACCCCCAGGCTGCCCAGGCCCGCTACGGCGACCTGCCGTTCGCCCTGGACCAGATCGCCCGGGACCCGCGCCTCTCGGGCAAGGTCGACATGAGCCGCATCGGCATGTCGGGCCATTCGTACGGCGCGCTCTCGACCCTGGTGGCGGTGGGACAGCGCGTGCTGGGCGCGAACCCCCAGACGAAGTTCGCCGAGCCGCGCATCAAGGCGGCCATCGCCTACAGCCCCAACAAGCCGCGCGGCGACGATGCCCGGGCCGCGTTCGCCGCGGTGAAGACGCCGATGTTGCACTTCACCGGCACGGCCGACGTCACGCCCTTCGACCTGGAGAAGACCCCGTTCGAGCGCACGACGCCGTACCAGGCGATCAATGGGCCGGATCAGTTCCTGATCGTGCTGACCGGCGCCGACCATGGCCTGTTCGGCGGCCGCCGCGCGACGGGCGGGGCGATGAAGCCCACCGACCCGCCGCAGATGGAGATCGTCAAGGCCGAGACCATCCGGTTCTGGCGCGCCTACCTCAAGGACGACAAGGTCGCCGCCAAAGAGCTCTGCGACCTGCCGGCCCGCATCAAGGGCGCGGGCGACGGCTACGAGAAGGCCACGCGCTGCGGCCCGCCGACGCCCATCGCGCCCGTCGACGGCCTCCGCTAGCCTCCGGCGCATGGACCCGAACGCCCCGCTCTCCGCCTCCCGCCGCGCCGTCCTCGGCGCCGGCGCGACCCTCCTGGCCGCCGCCCCCGCCGCGGCCGCGTCAACCAAGGCCGCGGAGGCGGGCGCCATGGGCGTGCTCGAGCGTTACGCCGGCTTCGGCGACAAGGCCTCCGGCGGCCCCGGCGACACGGCGTCCGGCGCGTGGCTCGAAGGCGAGTTGAAGGCCCTGGGCTACGGCGTCCGCCGCCAGCCCATCGACGTCCCGGCCTACGAGGGCGAGGCCCCGACGCTCGCGATCGAGGGCGCCAAGGCGACCCTCGTCCCCCAGGCCATCGCCGCCTCCACGCCCGGGATCACCGGCCGCCTGTTCGCCCCGAACCGGGGGCAGGGGGAGATCGCGCTGCTGGTCCTGCCCTACGCCCGCTGGTCCACCGCCAAGGGCGAGGTCGAGCGGCGCGTGAAGGCCGCCACGGCCGCCGGCGCCAGGGCGGCCGTCATCGTCACCACCGGCCCGACGGGCGAGGCGCTGGCCCTCAACACCCCGGTCGACAAGCCGCTGTTCGACATCCCCGCCGCCGTGCTGGCGCCGCGCGAGGCCGAGCCTTTCGTCGAAGCTGCGTTCAAGGGCGCGACGGCGACGTTCGCCATGCCCGGCCGCTCCTTCCGCCGACCGGCCTTCAACGTCACCGCCACCCTGAACCGCGGCGCGCCGAAGTGGCTGGTGATCTCCACCCCCCGTTCGGGCTGGTTCGGCTGCCTGGGCGAGCGCGGCTCAGGCCTGGCCGCCTGGCTGCAGCTCGTGGCCTGGGCCGCCAAGTCCAGGCTGCCGGTCAACCTGGCTCTCGTCGCCACCAGCGGCCACGAGTACGAATACGCCGGCGGCGAGGAGTTCATCGAGCACCTGGCGCCCAGACCCGCCGACACCGCGCTCTGGACCCACCTGGGGGCCAATGTCGCCGCCCGCGACTGGCATGAGCGCGGCCCGCTGCTCTCGCCCCTGCCCAGCGCCGATCCCCAGCGCTTCCTGCTGGCCAGCCCCCACTTGGTCGAGCCTTGCAAGGCGGCCTTCGCGGGCCAGCCGGGCCTGGAGCAGACATATCCCGTCGACCCGAAGTCGGCCGCCGGCGAGCTCGCCAGCATCGTGCGCGCCGGCTACGACCCGGTGATGGGCATCTTCGGCAGCCACCGCTTCCACCATGCCCGCGGCGACGACCTGCGCTGCGTCTCGCCGGCCCTGATCCCGCCCGTCGCCGACGCCTTCGCCCGGGTGATCGAGGGCGCGCTGACGAAGGGCGCCCAAAAAGCCTAAACTGGCCGGATGACCAAGACTCAGACACCGCATCCGGCGGCGCCCCAGATGGCCTCGCCCACCTACCGCCTCGCCTCCACCGACCAGGACTTCATCATGGGCCCCTCCATGCGGGGCGTGCGCTTCCTGCTGGAGTTCGCCAAGGTCGACGAGGCGCTGCGCAACTGGAGCGTCCGCTCCACGATCGTCGTCTTCGGCTCGGCCCGCATCCGCGAGGACGGCCCCGAGCCGCACCCGCGCTGGTACAACGCCGCCCGCGAGTTCGCCGCCATCGCCTCGAAGCGCGGCGGGGCGCACCTGTCGGCCAAGAACGAGCGCTACAACGTCATCTGCACCGGCGGCGGGCCGGGCATCATGGAGGCCGCCAATCGCGGGGCCACCGACGTCGGCGCGCCGTCCATCGGCCTCAACATCACCCTGCCGCACGAGCAGTACCCGAACAGCTATTCGACGCCGGAGCTCACCTTCCGCTTCCACTACTTCGCCATGCGGAAGATGCACTTCGCCATGCGCGCCAGCGCCCTGGTGGTCTTCCCGGGCGGCTTCGGCACCCTGGACGAGCTGTTCGAGATCCTGACCCTGCGCCAGACCGACAAGTCGCCGGCCATGCCGATCGTCCTGTTCGACGAGGGCTACTGGCGCTCGATCGTCAACTTCGACGCCCTGATCGCCACGGGCATGATCGCCAAGGCCGACCTCGACCTCTTCCACTTCGCCGAGACGCCGGAAGCGGTCTGGGACTGCCTGCTGAGAGGCGGCCTGCGCCCCTACGAGGACATCCCCGAGCCGCCGCCGGCCGACGTGCAGGATCTGAAATAGACCGGCTTGCGCCGCGCTCCGGCGCGGCGCCAACTGGCGGGCTCGCTAGGGGGCTTCCATGGACATCGGCGTCTTCATTCCGATCGGCAACAACGGCTGGCTCATCTCCGAGACCTCGCCGCAGTACATGCCGAGCTTCGAGCTCAACAAGGAGATCGTCCAGAAGGCCGAAGGCTACGGCTTCGACTTCGCCCTCTCGATGATCAAGCTTCGCGGCTTCGGCGGGAAGACCGAGTTCTGGGAGCACAACCTCGAGAGCTTCACCCTGATGGCGGGCCTGGCGGCCGTGACCTCGAAGATCAACATCTTCGCCACGGCCGCTACCCTGACCCTGCCGCCGGCCATCGTGGCGCGCATGGCGTCCACCATCGACTCCATCGCCCCGGGGCGCTTCGGCATCAACCTGGTCACCGGCTGGCAGAAGGCCGAGTACGACCAGATGGGCCTGTGGCCGGGCGAGAGCCACTACTCCGACCGCTACAACTACCTCGCGGAGTACGCGACGGTGCTGAAGGGGCTGATGGAGACCGGGGTGTCGGACTTCAAGGGCCAGTACTTCCAGATGAACGACTGCCGGGTCAGCCCCAAGCCGACGCCGGGCGTGAAGATCATCTGCGCCGGTTCGTCCGACGAGGGCCTGGCCTTCACCGCCCAGTACGCCGACTACAGTTTCGCGCTGGGGAAGGGGACCAACACGCCCCAGGCGTTCGCCTCGGTGAACAAGCGGCTGGAGGACGCCAAGGCCAAGACCGGTCGCGACGTGGCCGCCTACATCCTCTTCATGATCATCGCCGACGATACCGACGGGGCGGCGCTGGAGAAGTGGCGCATCTACCGCGAGGGCGCCGACCAGGGCGCGCTGCAGTGGCTCACCAACCAGGCCGCGCCCAATGCCCAGGGCGGGACCAGCAACACCAACACGACCCAGCTCGCAGCGCCCGAGTCGGCCGTGAACCTCAACATGGGCACGCTGGTGGGCTCGTATGAGAGCGTGGCCCGGATGCTGGACGAGGTGGCCGAGGTGCCCGGCACCGCCGGCGTGCTGCTGGTGTTCGACGACTTCGTGCAGGGCGTCGAGGACTTCGGCTCGAAGATCCAGCCCAAGATGAAGAGCCGCGCGCATGTCCATGCCTGATCGTCCCACCGTCCCCATCGAAGGCGCGGTCACCCTGCCGGCGCGGCCCGAGAACCTGCCCATCGATCCCAAGGCCACGGCCCTGATCGTGGTCGACATGCAGAACGCCTACGCCTCGCCGGGCGGCTACCTCGACATCGCCGGCTTCGACATCGGGGGGGCCGCGGCCGTCATCGAGAAGATCGCCGTCCTCGTCGAGACGGCGCGGAAGTCGGGCGTGCAGGTGGTGTTCTTCCAGAACGGCTGGGACCCCGACTACGTCGAGGCTGGCGGCGAAGGCTCGCCCAACTGGTGGAAGTCGAACGCGCTCAAGACCATGCGCGACAAGCCGGAGCTCTCGGGCACGCTGCTGGCCAAGGGGACCTGGGATTACGCGCTCGTCGACCGGCTGAAGCCCCAGAAGGGGGACATCGTCATCGAGAAGCCGCGCTATTCGGCCTTCTACAACACCGCGCTCGACTCCATGCTGCGGGCCCGCGGGATCCGGAACCTGGCCTTCTGCGGCATCGCCACGAACGTCTGCGTCGAGAGCACCCTGCGCGACGGCTATCACCGCGAGTACTTCGGCGTGCTGATCGAGGACGCCACCCACCAGGCCGGGCCGGCGTTCCTGCAGGAGGCCACGGTCTACAACGTCGAGAAATTCTTCGGCTGGGTGTCGAACACCGCCGACTTCTGCGGAGCGGTGGGTCAGGCGCCGCCGTAGCCGCCGCATCGTATAGCCACGGCCCCGCGGGTGGCCCGGGCCGTCCCGGGCATCACGATCTAATCTGAGCGCGAAACCAGCTCGCTACGAGGTACCCGATCATGCCCAAGACCGTCGTCACCCCGCCCGGGACCCAGACGCCCATCGCGCCCTTCTCGCCGGGGACCCTTGCCGATGGGGTGGTCTACGTCTCGGGCACGCTCGCCTTCGACAAGGACAACAACGTCGCCCACGTCGGCGACGCCGCCGCCCAGACCCGGCAGGTGCTGGAAACCATCAAGTCCGTCATCGAGACGGCCGGCGGCACGATGGACGACGTCACCATGAACCATATCTTCCTGAAGGACTGGGCCGACTACGCCGCGATCAACAAGGTCTACGCCGAGTACTTCCCGGGCGAGAAGCCGGCGCGCTTCTGCATCCAGTGCGGCCTGGTCCGCCCCGACTTCCTGGTCGAGATCGCCACCATCGCCCACGTCGGAAAAAAGTGAGGGGGAAAGAAGTGATGGCCGGTCCCGAAGCCAACGGCCGCGCGGCCGAGCACGACGTCGACCCGATGTTCCTGCACCGCTGGTCGCCGCGCGCGTTCACCGGCGAGCCGATGCCGCACGACCTGCTGATGGGCCTGTTCGAGGCGGCCCGCTGGGCGCCCAGCGCCTTCAACGCCCAGCCGTGGCGGTTCGTCTATGGCCATAAGGGCACGCCGGAATGGGACCGCCTGTTCGACGTGCTGATCCCCTACAACCAGGCCTGGGTGAAGCACGCCTCGGTGCTGATGTACGTGGTCTCCGACCGCTTCCGCCGAACCGAGGGCCGCGAGCCCGCACCCATCCACAGTCACTCCTTCGACGCCGGCGCCGCCTGGGGCTACCTGGCGCTGCAGGCGCACCGGATCGGCTGGGCCGCGCACGGTATGGCGGGCTTCGACCTGCCCCGGTCGTACGAGGTGCTGGGGATCGATGAGGCCCAGTTCCGGGTCGAAGCGGCCGTCGCCGTCGGGCGGCCGACCGACAAGGAGATCCTCGACGAGCCCTATCGCTCGCGCGAGACGCCGAGTCCGCGTAACCCAGTGGCGAGCTTCGCGTTCGAGGGGCGGTTCACGGGTTAAGGCGGCGAGGGGATCCAAAGGCCCCCGCGGCCCGAGAGTTCGGGGGTGTAGAGGATGCCAGATCAACCGGCCGCGCCGCGGCCCACCTTCGCGACGGACGGCGTCCACCTGCTGCGCACCGCCCAGCAGGTGCAGTACCAGCTCAGCCAGATGGCCGACCAGAAGGCCAACATGGTGCTGGCCGCCACCTTCGTGATCTTCACGGTCTCGATCAGCCAGATCCACAACGTGGCCCGGCCGCTGCCGCTGTTCATCCTCGGCGGCGCGGCCTTCGCCTCGGCCTTCCTGGCGGTGCTGGCCGTGCTGCCCTCGGTGAAGACGCCGCCCCGGCCCGACGGCCCGGCCAACATCCTGTTCTTCGGCTCGTTCACCCAGCTTCCTGAGGACGAGTTCATCGAGCGGCTGATGACCGTGATCAGCGAGCCCAGGACCGTGTACGAGGCCTTCGCCCACGACATCTACCAAAACGGCAAGGTGCTCGCGTTCAAGAAGTACCTCTACCTGGGCTACGCCTACCGCATCCTGCTGGCCGGCCTGGTCGCCAGCCTCTTCGCCTTCGTGGGGCCGTACTTCCTGGCGCTGTTCGGGCGGTAAGGCGCCCACTCTTCAAACCTGCTCGTCATCGCCCGGCCAAGCCGGACCATGACGATCAAGGGGAGGGAGGCTCCCAGCCCGGCGGGGCCAGTTCGAAGCCCTCGAACCGGAAGCCCGGCGTCACCACGCAGGCCACCAGGCACCAGCCCCGGTCGGCCTCCGCCGCCTGCCACTCGCCCGTCCGCACCAGGTGCTGCGGCGTCTGTCCCGGCCCGGGCCCCAATCGCGTCTCGACCGTCGCGCCGCCGTTGTTCGTCTGCAGCTTCAGCGGCGAGCCGGCCTGGAAGATCCACAGCTCCTCGGCGTCCACCCGGTGCCAGTGCGAGCGCTGGCCGGCCTCCAGCAAGAACACGATCGACGTCCCCGCCGCCCGCCCGTCGGGCATCTCGGCCGCCGAGCGCCAGGTCTCGCGATACCAGCCCCCCTCGGGATGCGGCGCGAGCTTCAGGCGCTTGATCAGGTCGGGAGCGTCCATCGGCGCCATCAGAGCGCGAGTGGCGGCTTGACCGCAAGGCTGCGCTCTCGGCCTCATGCGCCATGCAACGATTCCTGATCGGCCTCCTGGCCGCCGCCGCGCTCGCGACGCCTGCTGCCGCCGCGCCGGACCTCTCGAAGATGGGCGTCGCCGAGCTGGCGGTCTTCATGAAGGCCTTCCCGAAGGGCGGGGAGCTGCACAACCACCTGGGCGGCGGCACGCCCGCCGAGCTGATCCTGGACTGGGCGGTCGAGGACAAGCTGTGCGTCGACACCGTCGAGCTGGCCATCCGCTTCACCTGCGCGGGCGACAACGTCAAACCCGCCGGCGACGTCCGCGCCAACGAGGCCCTGCGCTCGGCGCTCATCGACAGCCTGACGACCCGCCATCCCGCCTTCCGCGACCGCTCGGGCCACGACCAGTTCTTCACGGCCTTCGCCCGCCGCGGGACCGCGCCGAACCGCGCCGGCGACGCCCTGGCCGAGACCCTGAACGGCCTCGCCCGCCAGAACACCTTCTACGCGGAGCTGATGGTGACGCCTCAGCTCCTGGCCTCCCGCCAGCTGGGCGCCAAGGCCGGCTGGCAGGGCGATCCCGCCAAGACCAAGGCCGCCATCGCCGCGGCCGGTATCGACAAGCTGGTCCCCGCCGTCGTCGCCGACACAGACACCATCGAGCAGCGCGCCCGCGAGGTCATGAAGTGTGGGACGCCCCAGGCCACGCCCGGCTGCCAGGTCACCGCCCGTTTCCTCTTCCAGGCCATGCGCCAGGGGCCGCCCGAGCAGACCATGGCCCAGCTCCAGCTGGGCGTCGCCGCCATCGCCGCCGACAAGCGCTGGGTGGGCCTGCAGCTCGTCGCCCCCGAGGACGGGGTCGAGGCGGTGAAGTACTACGACGTCCACATGCGGATCGTCTCCGAGCTCACCGACCACGGGCGCAAGGTCCCCGTGGCGCTCCACGCCGGCGAGCTGACCTTGAAGCTCGTGACGCCCGAGGCGCTGAGCTACCACGTCCGCGACGCCGTCCGGGTGGCGGGCGCCCGGCGCATCGGCCACGGCACGGCCCTGCCGGAAGAGGTCGGCGCCGCCGACACCGCCCGCGAGATGGCGGCGAAGGGCGTGCTGATCGAGGCCAACCTGGTCTCGAACTCGGTGATCCTGGAGGTGCCGCCCGAGCAGCATCCCTATGCCTGGTTCCGCAAGATGGGCGTGCCGGTGGCGCTCTCCACCGACGACAGCGGCATCAGCCGCAGCGAACTCGCCGACGACTATGAGTACGCCGTCCGCAACGGCGCGACTTACGACGACCTCAAGACCGCCGCGCGCAACGCCATCGCCTTCAGCTTCCTGCCCGGCGACGGCCTCTGGTCCGACCCGAACGTCTATCGAAAGCCCGCCGCCGCCTGCGCCGGCCAGATCGGCGCCCCGGAGCCCAAGGGAGCCTGCGCCGCCTTCGTCGCCAGGAGCGACAAGGCCCGCGAGCAATGGCGACACGAAAAGCTGCTGCGAGAGTTCGAGGCGACGCACTGACTCTCCAGCTCGTCATGGCCGGCCATGACGAGCAAATTCCGGAACTAAGCCTCGAACGCCATGTAGACGAACCGCGCCACGAACAGGGCCGCCAGCGCGAAGAGCAGCCAGTCGGCCCTCGCCACCCGCCGCGCCGCCAGCTTCAGCAGCGAATAGGCGATCACCCCGAACGCCAGGCCGTTGGCGATCGAGAACGTGAGCGGGATGGTCACCAGCGTCAGGAACGCCGGGATCGCCACCACCGGATCGTCCCAGTCGATCTCGGTCAGGGGCTGCATCATCATCGCCCCCACCAGGATCAGCGCCGGGGCGGTGGCCGCCGCCGGGATCACCTGGGCCCAGGGCGCCACGAACAGGGTGGCCAGGAACAGCAGGCCGGTGACCACCGCCGTCAGCCCGGTCCGTCCGCCCGCCGAGACGCCAGAGGCGCTCTCGATGTAGCTGACCACCGTGGACGTGCCGGCCAGCGAGCCCACCACTGTCGCGCCGGCGTCGGCGAACAGGATGCGGTTCAGCCGCGGGATCGAGCCGTCGGGCGCCATCAGCCCGGCCTTCTTCGACACCGCCACCAGCGTGCCCACGTTGTCGAACAGGTCGACGAACAGGAACACGAACAGGATCTCCAGCAGCGCGAGCCCGAAGCCGTGGCCGCCGATCCCCAGCGCGGCGGGCACGTCCAGCTTCAGCGCCGTGCCGGTCATCTCCTCCAGGCTGTAGGGCTGCGGCGCCCAGGTCGCCAGGCCAAGCACCCAGCCCAGGATCGCCGTCGCCACGATGCCGATGAAGATCGCCCCGCGCACCTTCAGCACCAGCAGCACCGACAGGATCGCCAGCCCCAGCAGCGCCAGCAGGGTCCCTGGCGCATGGATGTTCCCCAGGCCGACCAGCGTCGCCGGATTGTCCACCACCAGCCCCGCTCCGCGCAGGCCGATGAAGGCGATGAAGATGCCGATCCCCGCCGCGATCGCCGAGAACAGCGCCCGCGGTATGGCGCTGACGATCAGCTGCCGCACGCCCGCCACCGTCAGCACGATGAACAGCACGCCCGAGATGAACACCAGGCCCAGCGCCGTCTGCCACGGCACGCCCATGCCCTGCACCACGGTGAAGGCGAAATAGGCGTTCAGGCCCATGCCCGGCGCCAGCGCGATCGGGTAGTTGGCCAGGAAGCCCATCAAGAGGCAGCCGACGCCGGCCGCCAGGCAGGTGGCCGCCGCCACGCCCGCAACCGGCATGCCGGTCGTCCCCAGGATCGAGGGGTTCACCAGCACGATATAGGCCATGGTCAGGAAGGTGGTGGCGCCGGCCAGCACCTCGGTCTGCACGCTGGTCCCGCGCTCGCGCAGGCGGAAGGTCTTGTCGAGGAAGCTCATGGGGTCGCCGCCTTGGGCAGGGTGTTCTCGTACTGCGCCCAGCCGGCCACCAGCGCCTTCACCACCGGCGCGCCCACGCGGTAGGCGGCCTCGAACGCGGCCTCGGAGCCGCCGTCGGCGAACTCGATGCGCATCGGCTTGCCGTCGCCGGGCCGCGAATAGTTGCTGGCGGTCCGCAGCACCAGGACGCGCCGCGGGTCGACCTTGCCGTCCTTGGCGTAGAGGCTGAGCGTGTCCAGCACCGCCTGGTCCTCGCCGTCGGTCATGGCCAGCACGCCCGCGCCGTCGGTCTGCAGCCGCACCCACTCGCGCGCCCACTGCGTCCGCCGCTCGCCGTGCCAGAAGCGCACCGTCGCCAGGCTGGCCCCCACGAACACGTGCGGCGGCTTCTGAGCCGCGGGATCGCCGGTGAAGCCCTTCCGCTCGGCGGCCAGCTTCGGATTGTCGGAGAGGGGGACGTCCTTGGTGAGCTGGTAGGCCCACTGCGTCAGGCCCGGGTCCAGCTTCCAGGCCATGCCGCTGGCGCCTTCGCCGCTGCCCTTCTCGCCCGGCCCCTTGCTGTGGAAGGCATAGAGGCCCCACGGCCAGCCGGGCATGATCTCGCGGTCGTCGATCTCGTAGACCGGGTCGCCGTCCACCACCCAGTCGGACCAGGCCGCGCTGCCGATCGAGCCGGTCTTCGGGTCCACGCCCGCGATCCCCGCCATCACGAAATAGCTCTTCGACAGGTCGAACCGCGGGTCGAGCAGGAGCGCCGCCAGCGCGCCGCGCGCCCGGCCGAACATGCCGGTGGTGACGCCCAGCACGCCGTCCTTCGACAGCCGCGCCGGCCGCTCGATCCCGGGGATCTTCACCGTCTCGGTCAGCGGATAGCGCTCGACCCAGTTCTGGAACTCGCCCGGCATGTCGCCGTGGTCGGCGCCGATCTCGAAGGCGGCGATCACCACCACCTTGATCGGGATGGGCTTGGCCTGCGCCAGCGCCGGCAGCGGCGCGAGCAGGCAGGCGATGATGGCGATGAGACGAAGCACGCGGACCCCCGGAGCCGAAGCGCGGCCATACTCGTCAGGCCCGGGCGCTCCCCGCAAGCCCTCGTTGATGGGCGAGCCGGCCCATCAGGTAGGTGCGCTCGACCAGCCGGTCGTCTGCCAGCACGGCGAGCACGAACAGCGTCTCGGCCAGTGTCCGCGTCCCCGCCGTCCGCCGGCCGACCAGCGGCGTCGCCGCCAGGTCCAGCACCACGAAGTCGGCCTCCTTGCCGGGCGCGAGGTTGCCCACCCGCCCGTCGATGTGCAGCGCCTTCGCGCCGGCCAACGTGCCCAGGTAGAAGGCGTGCAGCGGGTCCAGGTTGTCGCCCTGCAGCTGCCCCACCTTGTAGGCCTCGGCCATCATGTGGAGTTGCGAGAAGCTGCCGCCGCCGCCGACGTCGGTGCCCAGCGCCACCGGCATCCCGCAGGCGCAGGCCCGTTTCAGGCCGAAGAGGCCGCTGCCCAGCAGCAGGTTCGACGAGGGGCAGAAGGCCGCCGTCGCTCCGGCCTTGGCCATCCGCCGCATCACGCCCTCGTCGCAGTGGACGCAGTGGGCGAACACCGAGCGCGGCCCCACCAGCCCGAAGCGGTCGTAGACGTCGAGGTAGTCGCGGGCCCAGGGGAACAGCTCGCCCACCCGGGCGATCTCGGCCCGGTTCTCCGACATGTGGGTGTGCAGCAGCACGTCCGGGTGCCCCGCCAGCACCTCGCTCGCCATGGCGAGCTGGGCGTCGCTCGAGGTCACCGCGAACCGCGGCGTCACCGCATAGCCCAGCCGGCCCCTGCCGCGGTACGTGCGGATCAGCGCCTCGGTGTCCGCCCGGCCGGTCTCCACGGTGTCGGTCAGCCGCGCCGGCGCCTCGCGGTCCATCAGCACCTTGCCGGCGACCAGCCGCATGTTGCGCCCCAGCGCCGCCTCGAACAGCGCCTCGGCCGAGCCCTTGTGCACTGTGCAGAAGGCCAGGGCGCTGGTCGTTCCGTTGGCCAGCAGCTGGTCGAGGAACACCTCGGCGACCGCATCCGCATGCGCCCGGTCGGCGAAGGCCATCTCAGCGGGAAAGGTGTGGGTGTTCAGCCAGTCGAGGAGCTGGGTCCCCCAGGCGGCGATCACGTCCACCTGCGGATAGTGCACGTGGGCGTCCACGAACCCCGGCGTGATCAGCCGTCCCGGCAGGTGCTCCACCGGCGCGCCCTCGGGCAGGGTGGGGGCCAGCTCGTCCCAGGCCCCGAACGCCGCTACATGGCCGTCCTCCACCAGCAGCAGGCCGTCGGGGTGGTAGGCGTGCGCCTCCGTCGCCGGAACGCGCGACGGGTCGTCCAGCATGTGCAGCAGGGCGGCGCGATAGGCGTGGCGGCTCATAGGGCGACGGCGATCCAGTCCGCCTCGCCGAGTTCGATCTCGTCCAGGTTCTCGCCCGGCCCCTCCCGGTCGACGACCAGGAAGTCGCTCTCGGCGTCCAGCGCCAGCAAGAAGTGGTGCCAGGTCCCCTTGCCGTAGTTGACGCCCTGGTTCGCCTCGGCCCGGAACACCCGCACCGCCGCCGGATCGAACGCGCCCGGCGGCGCCACGGCCACCAGGAATGGCCGCCCGTTCAACGGCATGAAGGCCTGGCTGCCCAGCGGATGGCGCTCGAAGATCTTCAGCACCAGCGGCGCCAGCGGCTTGGAGCGGAAGATGCTGAGGATGGCGGCGCCGTCGCCCACCGCCACGTCAGACAGCGCGTTGAACCGCGTGGTCCAGCCGTAGTTGATCGGCATCACCTCGGCCCGGTCCGACGCCTCGATCACGTCGCCGAACGGCGCAAAGGCGTCGGCGGTCAGGGGTTCGGGGGTGATGGTCCTCACGGTCCCACCCTCGCGCCGGCCTTGATCCAGGCGCCCAGTTGCGCGCGCTCCATCTCGGTCATCTTCGTCTCGTTGCCCAGCGGCATCGATTGGGTCGCCACCGCCCGCGCATAGATCTTCTCGGCGTGCTGCTGCAGCCCGGTGTCGGTGTCGAACATGGCTCCGTTCGGCGCCACCGGAACCCCCCGGTGCGTCGGATGCGCGGCGTGGCAGGCGATGCAGTGCCGGTCCACGATGGCCCGCACGGTGGCGTAGGCCGGGACCTCGGCCACGGTCGGCGGCTTCGGCCTGGCGCTCACGTTCAGGATCGCCACGGTGACGAAGGCCAGGGCGCCGTAGACCAGCACCTGCGGCTCCATCCGCCCCGCGTTCTTCAGGTTGAAGAAGTGCCGGATCGTCCAGCCCGCGATCCCCAGCCCCGCCAGCCACAGCCAGTTCAGCGGTGCGGCGAAGATCATCGGATAGTGGTTGCTGATCATGATGAACAGCACCGGCAGGGTCATGTAGTTGTTGTGGACGCTGCGCTGCTTGGCCTGTTTGCCCAGCGAGGGGTCGGGCGTCTCGCCCGCCAGCACCTGGGCCACCACCTTCCGCTGGTTCGGGATGATGATCATGAAGACGTTGGCGGCCATCACCGTCCCGATGATGGCGCCGACGTGCATGAAGGCGCCCAGGTCGGAGAAGACGCGCGTGAGGCCATAGGCCGCCGCCGTCAGCATCGCGAACCACACCGCCCCGAACACCCGCAGGTTCTGGCCGATCTTCGAGCGGCACAGCCCGTCGTAGGCCAGCCAGCCGACCAAGAGACTGGCCAGCCCCAGGCCGACCGCTTGCCACACCGACAGGTCGGCCTTGGTCTTGTCGATCAGGTTGAGGTCGGCGCCGACGTAGAAGATCAGGCTCAGGAGCAGGAAGCCCGAGATCCAGGTCGTGTAGGCCTCCCATTTGAACCAGTGCAGTTCGTCCGGCATGTCGGCCGGCGCGACCATGAACTTCATCTGGCGGTAGAAGCCGCCCGAGTGGACGCTCCAAAGCTCGCCGGCGATGCCTTCCGGGGCCTCCGGCGGCTTCTTCAGATGGCTGTCCAACCACATGAAATAGAAGGATGATCCGATCCAGGCGATGCCTGCGATCAGGTGCAGCCAGCGGATCGCCAGGTTCGCCCAGGCTTCGATGTCGGCGATCATGCGGTCTTGTCTTGGGTCAGTTGCAGCAGCTCCGCGGCGAGGGAGACGGCGATCACGGCGGGCGCCTTGCTCTTCAATTCGGCGATGCCGATGGGGCAGGTGAGGCGGGCCAACTCGGCGTCGGCGACGCCGTCCGCGCGCAGCCTGTTCTCGAACCGCCGCCGCTTGGTCCGCGAGCCGATCAGGCCGAGGTAGCCGAAGTCGCCGCGCGCCAGCACCGCCCGGGTCAACCGGTAGTCCAGGTCATGGCTGTGGGTGAAGATGGCGAACATCGTGTCGGCCGGCGCGGCCTCCACGGCCTCGACCAGCTCGTCCTCGCTCAGGATCGTCGCGCGCGTGCCGCTGGCCTCCGGCCGCAGGTCCTCGCGGCTGGCCAGCCAGTCCAGGTGGAAGGGCAGCGGCCCGAACGCCCGCGCCACCGCCTGGCCCACGTGGCCCGCGCCGAAGATCGCCAGCCGGGGCAGGGCGGGGCGGATGGTCTCGGACACGCGTAGCACCTCCGCGATGGGGACGCGGGGGCCGTCGGACGGCGCGCCCTCGGCCTCGACGACGCGGACCAGGCCGCCGTCCTCGAACCGCGCCGTCAGCGCGAACGGCTCGTGCGCCGCCGCTGCCGGCTCCAGCCAGGCCAGGCTCTCCGCGTCCACCCGCTCGACCAGCAGCCGCACATGGCCGCCGCAGCACTGCCCCAGCAGCGGGCCCAGCGGATAGTCCTGCAGCGCGTGGCGCCGCGCGGCTTGGCCAAGCAGCCTGCGCGCCTGGTCCAGCCCCTGCCGCTCCAGAGAGCCGCCGCCGATGGTGCCGGTGAACCGGTCGGGCCACACCAGCATCCGCGCCCCGGCCTCCCGCGGCGTCGACCCCTGCGCGCCCACCACCGTCACCATCGCCAGCGCCTCGCCGCGGCGGGCGGCCGCCAGGGCCTCGCCGATCCACTCAGGCATGAGCAGACCTCCGGCGCACATCCTCGCACGCCGCCAGGATCCGCTCCGGCGTGGCTGGCGCGTCCAGGTTCGGCATCACCTTGTGACCGCCCACGCTGGCCACGGCGTCGGTCAGGGCCGAGAAGACCGAGATCGCCAGCATCAGCGGCGGCTCGCCCACGGCCTTCGAGCGGTGGACGGTGTTCTCGCGGTTCTCGCCCGGCGCCCAGATGGCGATGTTGAAGGCGTCCGGCCGGTCGCCCGCGGTGGGGATCTTGTAGGTCGACGGCGCGTGCGTGCGCAGCCGGCCCGTGCCGTCGAACACCAGCTCCTCGGTGGTCAGCCAGCCCATCCCCTGGATGAAGCCGCCCTCGATCTGGCCCAGGTCGATGGCCGGGTTCAGCGAGCGGCCGACGTCGTGCAGGATGTCCACGCGGGTGACCTTGCTCTCGCCGGTCAGGGTGTCGATCACGACCTCCGAACAGGCCGCGCCGTAGGCGTAGTAGTAGAACGGCCGGCCGGTGTGGGTCGTCCGGTCGTAGTGGATGTCCGGGGTCTTGTAGAAGCCCGCCGCCGACAGCGAGACGCGGTCCAGATAGGCCGCATGCACCAGGTCCTTGAAGCTCATCAGCTCGGCGCCGACGCGCACGCCGTCGGGCGTGAAGGTGGCCGAATGTCCAAATTTCTCGAGCGCCCAGGCCTGTAGCCGCGCCTTGATCTGCTCGCAGGCGTTGAGCGTCGCCATGCCGTTCAGGTCGCTGCCCGACGAGGCGGCCGTGGCCGAGGTGTTGGGGACCTTGTCCGTCCGCGTGGAGGTGATCCTCACCGCCGAGAGCGGGACCTGGAACGCGTCCGCCGCCACCTGGGCCACCTTGATGTTCAGCCCCTGGCCCATCTCGGTCCCGCCGTGGTTCAGGTGGATCGAGCCGTCCGTGTAGACGTGCACCAGGGCGCCGGCCTGGTTCAGGTAGGTGGTCGTGAACGAGATGCCGAACTTCACCGGCGTCAGCGCCAGCCCGCGCTTCAGGTGGTCGTTCGCGGCGTTCCATTTCCCCACCGCCTCACGCCGCGCGCGGTAGTCCGCGTTGGCTTCCAGCTCGGTCATGATCTCGCGGGCGACGCTGTCGGTGACCGTCTGGCCGTAGGGTGTCTGGTCGCCCGCGACGCCGTAGAGGTTGGCCAGCCGCACATCCAGCGGGTCCTTGCCCAGCGACAGCGCCACGGCGTCCAGCGCCCGCTCGATCGCCATCATCCCCTGCGGCCCGCCGAACCCGCGGAAGGCGGTGTTCGACACCGTGTGGGTGCGCGCGCGGTGGCTGACGATCTCCGCCGCCTGCAGCGCATAGGCGTTGTCGGCGTGGAACATCGCCCGGTCGTTGATCGCGTGGCTGAGGTCTGCGGAGAATCCGCAGCGCGAGGCGAACTCGAAGGCCGCGCCGTGCAGCCGCCCGTCGCTGTCGAAGCCCAGTTCCCAGTCGATCTCGAAGTCGTGACGCTTGCCGGTCATGACCATGTCGTCGTCGCGGTCCAGGCGTATCTTGGCCGGCCGGCGCGTGACCTTGGCGGCCAGCGCGGCCATGGCCGCCCACTGGACCGACTGGGTCTCCTTGCCGCCGAAACCGCCGCCCATCCGTCGCACCTCCACCGTGACCGCAGCGTTGGCGCAGTCCAGCACGCGGGCGAGGATCTCCTGCGTCTCCGTGGGGTGCTGGGTCGAGGTCCAGACGTGCAGGTCGGCGCCCTCGCCGGGGATGACCAGGGCGATCTGGCCTTCCAGGTAGAAGTGCTCCTGGCCGCCCACCTGCAGATGGCCGGCGACGCGTTTCGGCGCGCCCGCGATGGCGGCGCGGGCGTCGCCCAGCTTCATGGTCTGGCTGAGCTCGATGAAGGAGCGCGCGGCCACGGCGGCGCCGGCCGTCAGCAGCGTCGGCAGGTCCTCGTATTCCACGATGGCGAGGGCGGCGGCGGCGCGGGCCTTGGGCAGGCTCTCGGCCGCCACACAGAACAGCGCCTGGCCCAGGAACTTCACCTCGTCCTCGGCGAAGACCGGGTCGTCCTTGGCGAACGGCGCGATGTCGTTTCGGCCCGGGATGTCGGCGGGCGTGAGCACGGCCACCACGCCCGGCGCGGCCCGCACGGCCGCGAGGTCCAGCCGCGTCACCCGCGCATGCGCCCGCGCCGCCTGGCCGACATACAGGTGCAGCAGGCCCGGCGGCTCGGGGATGTCGTCGATGTACAGCGCCTCGCCCGACACGTGCCTCGGCGCGCTGTCGTGCCCTATCGGCGCATGCAGGACGGGGAGCAGGCGCACGCCGCCGGAGTCAGCCATAAGCCACCGCCTCGGCGTCCAGCACCCGCCCGGCGCCCGCGCTCTCCCGGAACGCCCGGCGGATCAGGTTCTTGGCCGCCTCCAGCCGATAGTCCGCCGAGGCGCGCATGTCGGTTATCGGCGTGAAGTCTTCGGCCAGCCTCGCGACCGCCGCCTCGACTGTCTCCGCCGTCCAGGGCTGGCCGACCAGCGCCGCCTCGCACGCCGCCGCGCGCTTGGGCGTCGCCGCCATGCCGCCGAAGGCGATGCGCGCGTCGGTCACCCGGCCGGCCTCGACGCCCACCGACAGTCCAAGGCACACCGCCGAAATATCCTGGTCGAAGCGCTTGGAAAGCTTGGCGATCGTGAACACGCGCCCGGCCGGCGGCTTGCGCACGATTACCGCCTCGACGAACTCGCCGGGCGCCCGGTCCTGCTTGCCGTAGGCCAGGAAGAAGTCCTCCAGCGGCAACTCGCGCCGCATCGATCCCTTGCGCAGCACCAGCACGGCGCCCGCCGCGATGAGCGCCGGCGGCATGTCGCCGATGGGCGAGCCGTTCGCGAGGTTGCCGCAGACCGTGCCCAGGTTGCGCACCTGCAGCCCGCCCAGCCGCCGCACGAGCGCGCCGAACTCCGGATGCAGCGCCGCCAGCACCGGATGGGCGTCGGCATAGCGCACGCCCGCGCCGATCCGGATCGCCTCGCCCCCTTCTCTGGCTTCGACCTCGTCGATGGCCTTCAGGTCGGCCACGTCGTTCAGCGAGACCACGGTCTCCAGCACGCGATGCTGCTTGGTCACCCACAGCCCCACGTCGGTGCCGCCGGCCAGCACGGTCGCCTCGGGATGCGCCTCCAGCACCGCCGCCAGCTCATCTGCGGAGCGCGGCGCGAAGAACCGTCGGCTGCCGTGCTCCAGCGTCAGCATCTCGCTGGGCCGCACCTGCGCCAGCGCCGCGGCCAGCGCGCCGTCGTCCTCGGCCGCCTCGCCCATGGCCTGGCCCGCCGCCAGGATCGGGCCATAGCCGGTGCAGCGGCAGAGGTTGCCCGCCAGCGCGTCCTTCAGGCTGGCCGTGTCCGTCGGCGCGCCCGACCGCTGCAGGGCGTAGAGGCTCATCACGAACCCCGGCGTGCAGAAGCCGCACTGGCTGGCGTGCGTCTCCACCATCGCCTGCTGCACCGGATGCAGCGCCCCCTCGCGGCCGAGGCTCTCCACCGTGAACAGCGCCCGGCCGTCCAGCATCGGCGCGAACAGGATGCAGGCGTTCACCGCCCGGAACCGCACGCCGCCCTCGGCCGCCTCGCCCAGCACCACCGTGCAGGCCCCGCAGTCGCCCTCGGCGCAGCCTTCCTTCGTCCCCGTCCGCCGCGCGTCGTAGCGCAGCCAGTTCAGAACGGTCAGCGTCGGGTCGGTGTCGGCGGGCAGTTCGCGCACCGCCCCGTCCAGCAGGAAGCGGATCGGCCGTCCCATCTAGCTGCCCCGGTAGGTGGAATAGGCGAAGGGGCTCACCAGCAGCGGCACATGGTAGTGCGCGCCGGTCTCGGCCACGCCGAAGTCGAGGGTCACGACCTCCAGGAACGCCGGCTGCGGGAGGGCGACGCCCATGTCGCGGAAGTACTCGCCGACGTCGAACTCCAGCCGGTAGGCGCCGGGCGTCAGGGCCTCGCCGGTCAGGAGCGGCGCATCCACCCGTCCGTCCAGGTTGGTCACCGCCGAGGCCAGCACCTCGCCGCCGCGCGACAGGCGCAGGCTCACGCCCGCGGCCGGGCGGCCGTGCATGGTGTCGAGGACGTGGGTGGTCAGGCCGGCCAAGGAAGACTCCGTCAAACAGCCGCCCAGAATCCGCCCTGAGGCCTGGAATTGCAACCGTGACACAGGATTGCGACGGTAGGGCTCCGGCGAAGCCTGCTAAGCGGTCAGTCCATGCTCGACACCAGTTACCCCCGCGACCTCATCGGCTACGGCCGGGACCCGCCCCACGCCGACTGGCCCGGCGGCGCCCGCATCGCGATCCAGATGGTGCTCAACTACGAGGAGGGCGGCGAGAACTGCATCCTCCACGGCGACCCGGCGTCCGAGGCGTTCCTCTCCGACATGATCAACCCCGCGCCGGTCCAGAACGCGCGGCACATGAGCATGGAGCAGATCTACGAATACGGCAGCCGCGCCGGCGTCTGGCGCCTGCTGCGCCTGTTCGACCGCTACAAGACCCCGGTCACCGTCTTCGGCGTCGCCATGGCCATGGAGCGCAACCCCGACGTGGTCGAGGCCATGCTGGAGGCCGGCCACGAGATCGCCAGCCACGGCTGGCGCTGGATCAACTACCAGGACGTCTCCGAGCGGGTGGAGCGCGAGCACATGTCGCGCGCCATCGACATCCACAAGCGCCTGACCGGCCAGCGGCCGCTGGGCTGGTACACCGGCCGGACGAGCCCCAACACCCGCCGGATTGTCGCCGATGACGGCGGCTTCCTCTACGACGCCGACGACTACTCCGACGACCTGCCGTTCTGGACGGTGGTCAACCGCCGCCCGCACCTGATCGTGCCCTACACCCTGGAAGCCAACGACATGCGCTTCTCGGGGACCGGCCTGAACACCGGCGAGCAGTTCTACTCCTACCTCAAGGACGCCTTCGACGTGCTCTACGAGGAAGGGCAGGACCGGCCCAAGATGCTGTCCATCGGCCTGCACTGCCGCATCGTCGGCCGGCCGGGGAAGATGGCGGGCCTGGAGCGCTTCCTCCGCTACGCGCTGGGCCACCAGGACGTCTGGTTCGCCCGCCGCGTCGAGATCGCGAAGCACTGGCGCGAGCGGTATCCGTATGGGCGCTAGGGACGACTTCCTCGCCCGCTTCGGCCACGTCTACGAGGCCTCGCCCTGGGTCGCCGAGTCCGTCTGGCCCGACCCGCCGGCCGACCGGGACGGCCTCGCAAAGGCCATGGCCGCCGTGGTCGACGCCGCGCCGCGCGAGAAGAAGCTGGCCCTGATCCGCGCCCACCCCGAGCTCGCCAGCCGCGCGAAGATGGCCGACGCCTCGGTGCGGGAGCAGGCCGGCGTCGGCCTGGACCAATGCAGCCCGCGGGAGTTCGAGGCGTTCCAGCGCCTGAACGCCGCCTACAACGCCCGCTTCGGCTTCCCCTTCATCTTCGCGGTGAAAGGCGCCACGCGGGCCCAGATCCTGGAGGCCTTCGAGGCCCGCCTCGCCAACGACCCCGAGGCGGAGTTCGAGACCGCCATCGCCCAGATTCACCGTATCGCCGGTTTCCGACTGGCCGATCTGTTCTAGAGTTCCAAGATGTTCGATGACCTCCGCCGCCAGTTCGTGGACCTCGCCCAGCCCCGCCTGGGGTCGGAGGTGGTCTATGCGACCGACGACTTCTTCGCCGACAAGGCCCGGTTGATCTCGCCCGGCGAGCCGGTGTTCATCCCCGGCAAGTACGACGACAACGGCAAGTGGATGGACGGCTGGGAGAGCCGCCGCAAGCGCGTTGCCGGCCACGACTGGTGCGTGGTGAAGCTGGGTGTCCCCGGCATCGTCGCCGGCTTCGAGATCGACACGCGCCATTTCACCGGAAACTACCCGCCGGGCGCGGAGGTCGAGCTCTGCGTGTCCGACGAGACCGTCCCGGGCGACGACGCCGGCTGGGTCAAGGTCACCCCGCGCCTGGAGCTGAAGGGCGACGACCGCGCCTGGGTCCCGGTGGAGCACGCCACGCCCGCCACCCACGTGCGCCTGCACATCTTTCCCGACGGCGGCGTGGCCCGCCTGCGCGTCTGGGGCCGCGTCGATCCCGACTGGAGCAAGGTGGGCGAGGGCGAGACCATCGACCTGCTGGCCATGGCCTGGGGCGGCCGCGGGATCATCGCCAACGACGAGCACTTCGGCCGGGTGGAGAACATGACTGCCCCCGGCCGCGGCGCGGACATGGGCGACGGCTGGGAGACGCGGCGCCGCCGCGAGCCCGGCCACGACTGGTCGATCCTGGAGCTCGGGACCTTCGGCCGCGTGCGCGAGGTCGTCGTCGACACGGCGCACTTCAAGGGCAACTACCCCGACCGCTGCTCGATCCAGGCGACCGCCCGCGCCCACGGCGCCCCGCACGAGATCGCGCAGCAGGCCGAGGCCTGGCCTGTCCTCCTGCCCGAGGTGAAGCTGCAGGCGGACCACGTCCACACCTTCCGCGGCGAACTGGCCGATCTCGGCCCCATCCGCTTCGTGCGCCTCAACATCTATCCCGACGGCGGCGTCAGCCGGCTGCGACTGATGGGGACCGTCGCGCGGTAAGGAGCCGCATGACCCGGATCGTCTACCTGACCTTTCCGGACGGCCAGATCCGCGGCGGCGTGAAGATGCAACTGCGCCACGTCGAGACCCTGCGCGACCTGGGCTTCGACGCGGTGCTGTGGACCAACCACGAGTCCCACTGGCCAGCCGCCCTCGCGCCCAGGGTTCCCGTCGAGGTGGACGTTCCGCTGGCGCCGAACGACCTCGTGGTCGCGCCCGAGGACGCCCTGCACGCGGTGGCCCGCCTGCGCGAGGCCGGCATGCGCATGGTGCTGTTCTGCCAGGGCTCGCTGGTCTTCGGCGCCCATACGCTCGCGGCGCTGGACGCGTTCCCGGCCGACCGTTTCCCGCCGATCGTCTCCGTGGGCCGCCAGCTCTCGGCGCTCATCCGGCGCTGCTATCCGCAGGCGGCCGTCGAGCTCGTGCCCTGCTTCGCCGACGAGCGGGTCTTCCACCCTCGCGGTCCCCGCGCGGCGGCCATCGCCTGCATCCCCCGCAAGCGGCCCATGGAGGCCGAGTTCCTGCGGCGCACGTTCCGCAAGCTGCATCCGGGGCACGCCACGCGGCCCTGGCGTTTCGTCCAAGACGCCGGCGAGCTCCAGGTCGCCGAGATCCTGGCCGCCTGCGACCTGTTCGTCAGCCTGAGCCGGTTGGAGGCCGTCGGCCTCACGCCTCTGGAGGCCATGGCCTCGGGCGCGCTCTGCGTGGGCTTCACAGGCATCGGCGGCCGCGACTTCGCCACCCCCGACAACGGCTTCTGGGTCGACGAGGACGACTGCCTGGCCGCGGTCGACGCCCTGGCCCAGGCGGCCGACCTCCTGGCGTCGGGCGGCCCGGCGCTCCAGCGCCGCCTGGACGCCGGCCGCCAGACCGCCTCGGAATGGTCCTACGCGACCTTCCGCGCGGCCCTCGAGGAGACCTGGATGCGCCTCGCGCCGGAAGCCCGCGTCAAGGCAGGTCCCTTGGACGCCTAGGCCGCCTGGGCCACCGGCGCCACGTGGGCCTCGGCCGCCGCGCGGATCGCCTCTGGGAAGGGGACCGCCCGGCGCAGGCGCATGTCGGTGTGCACCCCGGTGATCGCGCAGGTGGCGCAGACCTCGCCGGTCTCGACGTTGTGCATCGAATGGATGAAGCGGACGACCCGCTCGCGCACCTCGATCAGCTCGGTGCGCACCTCGACGCTGTCGCCGGCCAGCACCTCCTTCTTGAAGGTGGTGTTCTGCTGCACCGCCGCCATGCCGCGCTCGGTGTCGCGCAGGTAGGTGGGGGTGATCCCGAGCTGCAGCAAAAGGTTCCAGGAAGCCTCGTCGAACTTCCCGGCGAACCACATGTTGTTCATGTGGCCGATGTGGTCGCAGTGCCAGGGGTACACGGTGCCCCGGTAGGTCAGCAGCGGTTGCATCCTCAGATCCTCGTCTCGTTTCCGCCCCGTCCCCCGGCGGAGCGTTTGGGTTGAACTCCCAGTTGATACGGTTCCGTATCGAACCTGGATGCGAAAATCAATACGCTACCGTATCAAGGGTCCATGAGTGCTTCGGATGGATCGCAGGACTGGGTGGAAGCGGGCTTCGACGCCCTGGCCGAGGGCGGGGTCGACCGCGTGCGGGTCGAGGTGCTGGCCCAGATGCTGGGCGTCACCAAGGGCGGCTTCTACCGCCGCTTCCGCGACCGCCCCGCGCTGCTGGCCGCGATGCTGGAGACCTGGGCCGAGGGCCGGATCGCCGCCATCCGCCAGCAGACGGCCCTCGACGGCGAGACCCCGCATGAGCGCCTGCGCCTCCTGATCCGGCTGTTCTCGGAGCGCCCGAACGCGCGCGGCCTCTCCATCGAGCTCGCCGTGCGCCAGTGGGCCCGCAGCGACGCCCAGGCGGCCGCCGCCGTCACCCGCGTCGACGCCATCCGCCTGGAGCGCGTCACCGACCTCTACGCCCGGCTCGGCTATCCGCCCGCCCGCGCCAAGGCCCGCGGCCTTATCATCTACGCCTACATCTTCGGCCAGGGCCTGCTCCTGCCCGAAGCCTCCCACGCCGAACGCGAAGCCCTGGCCCGCGCCTGCATGGACGAACTGATCCCGGTCGAGGGGTAGGCGTGCGGCAGCTCCCAGCGCGCGGCGGGCGCTGTCGTTTTGAACCACGGATTTCGCGGATTGCACGGATAGCGCCGAGCCCATCCGTGGCCAGCCGCGAAATCCGTGGACAATTGAAAGCGGCGCCGGAGCGCCATCGCGGCCAGAAGGTTCGCGTTGCTAGGCCGCCTGCGCGGTGGGCAGGCCGCCGGCCTTGGCGATGAAGGCGATCACCTCGTCCAGGCCCGAGAGCCGCGTCAGGTCGGTGAAGACGTACGGCCGCTCTCCCCGCTGCGCACGGGCGTCGCGGTCCATCACCGCCAGGTCCGCTCCCACGTGCGGCGCCAGGTCGGTCTTGTTGATGATCAGGAGGTCCGAGCGCGTGATGGCCGGCCCACCCTTGCGCGGGATCTTCTCGCCCTGGCAGACGCTGACCACATACAGCGTCAGGTCCGCGAGGTCGGGGCTGAAGGTGGCCGCCAGGTTGTCGCCGCCGCTCTCGATGAAGATCACGTCCAGGTCCGGGAAGCGCCGGTTCATCTCTGCGATGGCCGCCAGGTTCAGCGAGGCGTCCTCTCGGATCGCCGTGTGCGGACAGCCGCCGGTCTCCACGCCCACGATGCGCTCTTCCGGCAGGGCCTGCAGCCGGTTGAGGATCAGGGCGTCTTCCTGGGTGTAGATGTCGTTGGTCACCACCGCGATCGACCAGCGGTCGCGCATGGCCTTGCACAGCTTCTCGGTCAGCGTGGTCTTGCCCGAGCCGACCGGGCCGCCGATGCCAACGCGTAGCGGGCCGTTCATGAGCCGAAGAGCCTCCCGTCCAGGGTCTCGTGCCGCATGGCGGCGATGTCGGAGACCAGGCTGGCCGAGCCCAGGTCGTCCAGGGTCGAGGCGGCCGCCCGCGCCGCGGTGCGCAGGATCACCGGCTCCAGCGCCGCGATCACCTGCAGGGCGTCCGACTGGCCCAGCGGCACGGCGCGCACCGCCACGCTCACAAGGTTCGCCGCGAATGCGTGCAGCCAGGCCGTCAGCGCCGGCTCCAGCGGCAGGCAGGCCGCCCCGGCGGCCGCGCCCAGGGCCACGGGGTAGGGGGCCCGGATGATCGGCGGCGGGTTCCAGGCCGCCACGGCGGTCAGGAACGCCTCGCCCTGGGCCATGGTCTCGCGATGGCGTTCGAGGGACGGCGCCAGCGCTTCGCCCAGCTCGGCCACCGCGTCCAGCGCCACGTGGTCCTCGGCCGTCACCGCCGTCCAGGCCGCCTTGACCAGCACCGCGTCGGTCCAGGCCGAGCCGTGCTCCAGCAAGGGCGCGATCCAGCCGGTAAGCGAGCGAACGTCCGTGACCGCGCCGTCGCGGATCGCCGTCTCCAGCCCGTGCGAGAAGCCGAACGAACCGACCGGGAAGGCGGGCGACAGCCAGGTCAGCAGCCGCAGCAGGCGCGCTTCAGTGGGCATGATCATGCGCCCCGTGGTCGTGGTAGGCGCCGCCCTCGGGATCGAAGGCCGCGACCACCTCGCGGACGTGCGCGCCCTGGTGTTCCAGCATGTGGGCGATCACATGGTCGCGGCGGATCAGGATGCGGTCGGCGAACACCTGGGCCGCCAGGTGCCGGTTGCCGATGTGCCAGGCCAGGCGGATCAGTTCGGCGGTCGAATGCGCGGTGACCTCCAGCAGCGGCTCGGGCTTGGCCACCACGGCCACCACGCCGCCGCCTGGAAGCTGCAGGCCGTCGCCGTTCTTCAGGTGCGTCGCCTCCGCCAGGTCCAGCAGGTACTCGGCCCCCGATGCGCCGGTCAGCATGATGCGGCGGCGATGCCGGCCGTCGTAGTCCAGCGTCACGCGGTCGGCCGGCTCGCCGCCCCAGGCCCCGGCGGGCAGGATGTCGGTGATGGTGGTCATCGCCGCTCCCAACCCCGAAGGTCGTCATGGCCGGGCTCGACCCGGCCATCCATTCCGGTGCGTCCGCCGGTACGTTCGCGGCCTTCGCCGACCGCCGGTTGGATGGCCGGGTCGAGCCCGGCCATGACGAGCAAGAAGGAGTGCGCGTACCTCAAAACAGGAAATACCTCTGGGCCATGGGCAGCATCTCGGCGGGCTCGCAGGTGAGCAGTTCGCCGTCGGCGCGCACCTCGTAGGTTTCGGGGTCGACCTCGATCCGCGGCGTGGCGCTGTTGTGGATCATCGAGGCCTTGGAGAGCCCGCCGCGCACGTTCTCGACGGCGACCATCTCCTTCATCAGGCCCAGCTTCGCAGGCAGTCCGCTTTCGATCGCCAGCTTCGACGTGAAGACGACGGACGAGCGTGTCAGGCTCCGCCCGAACGCCCCGAACATCGGGCGATAGTGCACCGGCTGCGGCGTCGGGATCGAGGCGTTCGGATCGCCCATCGGCGCGGCGGCGATGGAGCCGCCCAGGATCACCAGGTCCGGCTTCACCCCGAAGAACGCCGGGCTCCACAGCACCAGGTCGGCGCGCTTGCCGGGCTCCACCGAGCCGATGTGGGCGCTCATCCCGTGAGCGATGGCCGGGTTGATGGTGACCTTGGCGATGTAGCGCTTCACCCGGTTGTTGTCGGCCGGCCCGTCGCCAGGCAGGGCGCCGCGTTGCCGCTTCATCTTGTCGGCGGTCTGGAACGTGCGGATCAGCACCTCGCCCACGCGGCCCATCGCCTGGCTGTCGGACGAGATGATCGAGAGCGCGCCCAGGTCGTGCAGGATGTCCTCGGCGGCGATGGTCTCCTTGCGGATCCGGCTCTCGGCGAAGGCGATGTCCTCGGGGATCGACGGGTCCAGGTGGTGGCAGACCATCAGCATGTCGAGATGCTCGGCCAGGGTGTTCTTGGTGTAGGGACGCGTCGGGTTGGTCGACGACGGGATGACGTTCGGCAGCCCCGCCACCTTCAGGATGTCGGGCGCGTGCCCGCCGCCGGCGCCTTCGGTGTGGAAGGCGTGGATCGTGCGGCCCTTGAACGCCTTGATCGTGTCCTCGACGAAGCCGCTCTCGTTCAGGGTGTCGGTGTGGATCATCGCCTGGACGTCCAGGTCGTCGCAGACCGACAGGCAGCAGTCGATGGCGGCCGGCGTCGTGCCCCAGTCCTCGTGCAGTTTCAGGGCGCAGGCGCCGGCGGCGATCTGTTCGACCAGCGCTTCCGGCAGGCTGGCGTTGCCCTTGCCCGAGAACGCCAGGTTCATCGGGAAGGCCTCGGCCGCCTCGATCATCCGCTGCAGGTGCCAGGCGCCCGGCGTGCAGGTGGTGGCGTTGGTGCCGGTCGCCGGCCCCGTCCCGCCGCCCAGCATCGTGGTGACGCCGCTCGTCAGCGCCTCCTCGATCTGCTGGGGACAGATGAAGTGGATGTGGGCGTCCATGGCGCCGGCGGTCAGGATCTTGCCTTCCCCGGCGATCACCTCGGTGGCCGGGCCGATCACGATGTCGACGCGCGGCTGCACGTCGGGATTGCCCGCCTTGCCGATGGCCAGTATGCGGCCGTCGCGCAGGCCCACGTCGGCCTTCACGATCCCCCAGTGGTCGACGATCAGGGCGTTGGTGATGACGGTGTCGGCAGTCCCGGAGGCGCGGGTCGCCTGGCCCTGGCCCATGCCGTCGCGGATCACCTTGCCGCCGCCGAACTTCACCTCCTCGCCGTAGATGGTGAAGTCCTTCTCCACCTCGACGAACAGCTCGGTGTCGGCCAGCCGCACGCGGTCCCCGACCGTGGGGCCGAACATGTCGGCGTAGGCGGCGCGGCTGATCTTCGCCATCAGAGCTTGCCCATCACGTCCTGGCGGAAGCCGTAGACCGTCCGCGCGCCGCCGAACGGCACGAGGGCCACCTCGCGCTCCTGGCCGGGCTCGAAGCGCACGGCCGTCCCGGCGGCGATGTCCAGGCGCATCCCCCGCGCCGCCGCCCGGTCGAACCGCAACGCCGGGTTGGTCTCGGCGAAGTGGTAGTGGCTGCCCACCTGGATCGGCCGGTCGCCGGTGTTGGCCACGCGCAGCGTCGTCACCGGCTGACCGGCGTTCAACTCGATCTCGCCCGCGGCGGGGATGATCTCACCGGGGATCACTTGCGCGCCTTCGCCCGGCGCCAGCTCCAGCCGGCGACCGTCGCCAGCACCACCAGTGCGGCGAACGCGATCTGGTGGTCCGGCTCGCTCACCAGGTGCCGCAGCGCCTGCATCAGCTGCATCTGCTCGTGATGACCCTCGTGCGCTGAGGCGGGCAGGGCGGCCACGACGGTCGCGGAGAGCCCCGCGACGGCCGGGATGATCTTGTTCCACGTTTTGCGTTGCATGGCGGCGTCTCCTCAGCGGATGGGATGATGGACGGTCACCAGCTTGGTGCCGTCGGGAAAGGTCGCCTCGACCTGGACGTCGTGGATCATCTCGGCGATCCCCTCCATGACCTGGGCGCGGGTGATCACGTGGGCGCCGGCCTCCATCAGCTCGGCGACCGGCCGGCCGTCGCGGGCGCCCTCGACGACGAAGTCGGTGATCAGGGCCACGGCCTCGGGGTGGTTCAGCTTCACCCCGCGCGCCAGCCGCTTGCGCGCCACCTCGGCGGCCATGGCGACCAGCAGCTTGTCCTTCTCGCGGGGCGTCAGGTTCATTCAGGTCCTCCAGACCCGGGGCAGGGGCTGGCCGTCGCGCAGCGCCTCCAGCGCCGGCAGCAGCGCCTTGCGCAGGGAAAAGCCGTCGGGCGCGACCACCCGGGCGAACAGCTTGCCGCCGAACGCGCTGGCCCCGCCGCTCGGCCCCAGCGCCGCGCGCAGCGGGGCCACGAACCGTCCGGCCTCGTCGTCCATCAAGAGGATCGAGGCGAACGCCCGCGCCCCGGCCAGCACGGGCGCGGCCGCCCCCGTTTCCGCGATGGCGTCGTCCAGGCGCAGGTCGTCGGCGAAGGCCAGCCGGCCCTCGCGCCGCACCCGCCAGCGGTCGCTGAGCAGGCCGTGGCGGACCGTCTCGTCCATGGCCGTGCGGCCCAGCACCACCGCCTCCACCGCCAGCAGCCGCGCCCCCGGCGCCAGGTCGGCTTCCAGCCTGCGCGACAGCGCCCCGCCGTCGAACAGGATCGTCTCCTGCGGCAGCCAATCCAGCCGCGCGCCTTCGCCCAGGTGGAGGAACGTCCGCACCTCGGCCGCGCCGTCGCGAGCCCGGTAGACCTTCTCGCACGCCTGGGTGGTCAGGGTCAGCGCCGCGCCGTCACCGGCCTCGGCCCGCCACTCCATGCGGTCGCCGCCGGTCAGGCCGCCCGATGAATTGATCAGCACCGCTTCCAGGTCGCTGCCGCGGGGCAGGCGGATCTTGCCGCACCCGTCCTGGTAGAGCTGGGACAACCGGCTGCGGCCGTCCTGCGCCTCCACCACGATCCGCCCAGCCCCCCGCGCGCGCTGCAGCGTCGGCAGTTCCGGCAGAGAGGCAGGCCCCTGGATCACCCGGTTCACCCTCGCGGGGTTCGCTAGACTGTCCAGACAACCGTGCCGAGCAGCGTTCCGTCAATCGCCGGCGCCCGCTTTTTGAGCACGCGGCCTATCGACCGGGCGGCGTCCCGCCGGTGTGGGCGTAGGTCTTGTTGGTGATCCGCCAGCGGCCGCCGATCCGGGCCACCGAGAAGTAGTCCACGAAGTCGCAGCCCATGTAGTCGGTCTCGACCAGCACCGCGACGCCGGCGTCGCCCGCCAGGTCGATGGTGCGGATGTCGGCCTTGTAGTTCGGCCCCGCCATGCCCGGCTGCCGCTCCACCATCGCGAAGAAGTCGGTGATCGGGATGTAGGTCTCCACCGGTCCGATGTGGCCCATCATCCGCGCGTCGGGATGGAAGGCCTCCTTCAGCTTGGCGACGTCGCCGTTCGAGCCTTCCACATAGAGCTGGATGACCGCGCGGACCTCTTCCAGGTCCTTCAGATGGCTTTGCATGGCGTTCCCTCGTTCGTAGACGCAAAGGGCTGCCAGGCAGGCCCGCCGGTCAATCTGCAGATCCGCCGAACGGCTCTGCCGCAGACCCCTCCGGACCGGCGAAATCAGAGATTCTTGCCAAGTCGGCGAACTGGGATCAGTCTCGCCTCTCAAAGGCCCTGCGCCGGCGAAACCGGCGACAGGGCCTTTTCGACTCTGGAGGTTCGTTCGCACATGTCCGGCAACAGGACATCGCATATCCGTCTCACGTCCCACCCCGGCGCGGGTGCGGCCAGCCGTTTCCCGATCGCCTGGGACGCCCCCACCGCCCGCGAACGCGGCCCGGTGGTCGCCACCGCCAACGCCGGGACCGACCGCAACGCCATCGGCGCCCACGGCGGCGCCTATTCCGTCTACCGAGCGCTGGCCGTCGCCTCGGGGGCCATGGACCCGATGGTCCGCCCCGAGCTCGTCAACACCCATCCCGTCGTCCCCATCGGCCCGCACCCGCAGTGGAGCGAGGCCGGCAAGATCGTCTCCCTCGACCCCTGGGGCGCCCGCATCGCCGAGGACTTCGCCCCCGAGATCGCCGAGGGCGTCGACATCCGCCCCACCATCGCGGTGACCAAGGCGCGCATCGACCTGCCGGAGATCCACGAGGCGATCCGCGCGGGCCGCCTGACGCCGGACGGCCAGGTGCTGCACGACAACGGCGACGTCGCCGTGACCAAGGCCGCCATCGATCCGGTCTGGCATCTCCCGGGCATTGCCGAGCGCTTCGGCGTCGACGAGCAGACCCTGCGCCGCACGCTGTTCGAACAGACCGGCGGCATGTATCCCGAACTGGTCACCCGGCCCGACATGAGCGTCTTCCTGCCCCCGATCGGCGGCATCACGCTCTACATCTTCGGCGATGCGACCAAGCTGGGCGACCGGTCGGTTCCGCTCACCTGCCGCGTCCACGACGAGTGCAACGGCTCCGACGTGTTCGGCTCCGACATCTGCACCTGCCGGCCTTACCTGACGCACGGCATCGAGGAGGCCACCCGCCAGGCCCAGGCCGGCGGGACGGGGCTCATCGCCTACAACCGCAAGGAGGGCCGCGCCCTGGGCGAGGTGACCAAGTTCCTGGTCTACAACGCGAGGAAGCGCCAGCCGGGCGGCGACCAGGCGGCCACCTATTTCGAGCGCACCGAATGCGTCGCCGGGGTGCAGGACGCCCGCTTCCAGCAGCTGATGCCCGACATCATCCACTGGCTGGGCATCCGCCGGATCGACCGCTTTGTCTCCATGTCCAACATGAAGTACGACGCCCTGGTCGCCGGCGGCATCGAGATCGGCGAACGGGTGCCCATCCCCGCCGACCTGATCCCGCCCGACGCCAGCGTGGAAATGGAGGCCAAGAAGGCCGCCGGCTACTTCACGCCCGAGGGCGCGCCGTCGCAGGAAGATCTCAAGAAGACCGTCGGCCGCGACCTGAAGGAATTCTAGGCGTGGACGATCTGAAGACGGCCCGCGGACTGCTGTCCGCGGCGGCGGTGCGCGACCGCGCGCACGAGATGCTGGCCCTGGCCGAGGCCGGCGACCTGGCGGAATGGCGGCTCGACCTTGGCCGGCTGGAGGCCGCCGCCGACCTCACCGCCGAGACGGTGCGGCTGAACTATCCGGACCTGGACGTCCCGTTCCACGCCCGCTGGCGGCACTTCACCGCGGACGGCCGCGACCTCTGGGCCGAGCTGGACAAGCCGTCGGATCCCACGGCTCTGGGCCGCGCCGCCTTCGACCTGGTGATCCCGTCGGTGCTGCTGGACGCGGGCGCCGGTCCCGCCTGGCGTTACCGCGACGCCGCCACCGGCGCGGTCCTCGGCCGGTCGGAGGGCCTGGGCGTCGCCTCGCTGCGCTTCTTCCAGTCGGGCGCCCTGTCCGCCGACCCCGCCGAGCCGCTGCGCGCCGACGCCCTGCAGAAGGTCGACGCCGGCATGATCGGCGAGGCCTTCCAGGTCACGGACGGCAATCCGCTGGTGGGCCTCGAAGGCCGCGCCGCCCTGCTGCGCCGCCTGGGCGACGCGGTCGGCCGGCCCGGCGCGCTGTTCGACATCATGAGCAAGCACGCCGAGAGCGGGCGGCTGCCGGCGCCCACGATCCTGGGCGTGCTGCTGGAGGCGCTGGGTCCCATCTGGCCCGGCCGCCTCAGCCTGGGCGGCGTCCCGCTCGGCGACTGCTGGAAGCATCCGGCCGTGGACGGCTACGTGCCCCTGCACAAGCTCTCCCAATGGATGAGCTACTCCCTGATCGAGCCGCTGGAGGCCGCCGGCGTCCAGGTGACCGACATCGACGGCCTCACCGGCCTTGCCGAATACCGCAACGGCGGCCTCTTCGTGGACACCGGCGTCCTGGTGCTGAAGGACCCTGAGGACGCGGGCAGGGGGCATGCCGTCGACAGCCCGCTGGTCGTCGGCTGGCGCTCGCTCACCGTCGCCCTGCTCGACAAGCTGGCCCCGATGGTCCGCGAGCGCCTGGGCGTCACCGCCGAGGCCTTCCCGCTGGCCCGTGTGCTGGAGGGCGGCTCGTGGGCCGCCGGCCGCCGCATCGCCCGGGACAGGCGCGCCGACGGCGGCCCGCCCATCTCCGTCATCAGCGACGGCACCGTCTTCTAGGGGATACTGCGAAATGAAGGGCGTCACGGTCGTCGATCACCCGCTGGTGCAGCACAAGCTGACCCTGATGCGGAAGAAGGACACCTCCACCAAGAGCTTCCGCCAGCTCCTCAAGGAGATCGGCGGCCTGCTCTGCTACGAGGTCACCCGCGACCTGCCGATGGAGGAGGTCGAGATCGACACGCCGCTGCAGCCGATGAAGGCCCAGCAGCTCGCCGGCAAGAAGCTGGTGTTCGCCCCCATCCTGCGCTCGGGCATGGGCATGCTGGACGGGATGCTCGACCTGGTCCCGGCCGCCCGCGTCGCCCACGTCGGCCTCTACCGCGATCCGCAGACGCTCAATTGCGTCGAGTACTACTTCAAGGCGCCCGTCGACATCGCCGAGCGGACGGTGATCGTCATCGACCCGATGCTGGCCACCGGCAACACCGCCATCGCCGCCGTCGACCGGCTGCAGGAGGCGGGCGCCAGGGACATCCGGATGGCCTGCCTGCTGGCCTCGCCCGAGGGCGTCTCGAAGTTCCACGGCCACCATCCCGGCGTGCGCGTCTGGACCGCCGCGGTCGACGAAAGACTCAACGATCACGGCTACATCCTGCCCGGCCTCGGCGACGCCGGGGACCGGATGTACGGCACGAAATGACGCACCCCCGCTGACCGTTTTCGCGGCGGTCAGCGCCTAGCCAGTCGGCAATTGTGACAGTCCCCGCGCGACCTGTCGCGTCACACCGTTTTGAATTCGCTGTCGCATACCGTTGGTAATTGAATTGTCCGGTTGGGCTGCGGTTCGCCGCAGTCGGGGCTTTGGGGAAATTCAATGAGTCTGAAGAGACTGGCCGCGGGTGCGGCCCTGACGGTGCTGGCTGCCGCCGCGACCAGCGCGGCGCATGCGCAGGAGACGACCTCCGCGGTCCATGGCGTGGTGACGGCGGGCGGGGAGCCCGTCGCCAACGCCTCGGTGACGCTGGTCCACAAGCCGTCCGGGACGCGCGCGGTCACCTCGACCGAGGCCACGGGCACGTTCGACCTGCGCGGCCTGCGCGTCGGCGGCCCCTACACCGTCACCATCACCGCGGCGGGCCAGCCGCAGAAGGTGGTCAACAACGTCTTCCTGCAGGTCTCCAAGACCTCGGACCTCGACGTCGACCTGGCCGAGGTCGAGGAACTCGTGGTCACCGGCACGCTGCGCGCTCAGGACCAGGGCCCGTCCACCACGCTCACCTCGCAGGAGATCGCCGCCGTCGTCTCGGTCAGCCGCGACCCGCGCGACCTCGCCCGCCGCGACATCCTGGTGGCCCAGGACCTGTCGGGCGCCCGCGCCGGCACGAACTCGGGCGGCGTCTCGATCGCCGGCTCCAACCCGCGCTTCAACCGCATCGCGGTCGACGGCGTGTCGGCCCAGGACAACTTCGGCCTGGCCCAGGGCGGCCTCACCACCGCCCGCGGCCCGGTCACCCTGGACGCCATCGAGCAGTTCGCCGTGGCCGCCGTGCCGACCGACGTGGAAAACGGCGACTTCGTCGGCGGCGCGCTGAACATCGTGCTGAAGTCGGGCACGAACAGCTTCCACGGCAGCGCGTTCGTGAACTACCTGAACGAGGGCTTGGTCGGCACCCACATCAGCGGGCTGAAGGTCAAGCAGATCGTCAGCCAGGACAACTACGGCGGCTTCCTGTCGGGCCCGCTCTGGCGCGACAAGCTGTTCTTCGCCGTCAGTTACGAGACCTACAAGACGCTGGACCAGACTCTGTTCGGGGCCCCCGGCTCGGGCGCGCCGAACAACTTCGCCAACGGCCTGACCCAGGCCACCATCGACAGCGTTATCAACACCTTCAACAACGGCTACGCCAGCGACCGCGACCTGGGCTCCATCGCCACCTTCAAGCCGGTCACCGACAAGAAGTACTCGGCCAAGCTGGACTGGAACATCAGCGACAAGCACCGGGCCAGCGTCACCTACCGCTTCGCCAAGTCCACCTCGATCCAGCGTACGGACATCGGCGCCACGACCGCCGCCCTCGACTCGCACTGGTACCAACAGCTCAACAAGGACACGGCGGTCACGGGCGAACTGCACTCGAACTGGACCGACCGACTTTCCACGACGTTCAAGGCCACCTACCGCGACTATCGCAACGGCCAGAACCCGCCGGGCGGCCAGAACTTCGCCGACGTCCAGGTCTGCACGGCGCCGACCTCGGACGCGACGCTCACCAGCTGCGCGGCCGGCTTCTCGTCGGTGCGCTTCGGCCCCGACCAGTTCCGCCACGCCAACTCGCTGGACGAACAGGAGCTGCGCCTGCAGGGCCTGGTCGAATATTCCTACAACAACCACCGCTTTAAGTTCGGGGTCCAGGCGCGCAAGGTCGACGTGTTCGACGTCTTCGTGCCCCAGTCGGACGGCCTCTACTACTTCGACAGCCTGGCCGACTTCGCCGCCGGCCGCGCCGGCAGCCTGACCTACCAGAACGCCATCACCGGCAATCCGAACGACGCGGCCTTCGACAGCACCTACTGGACCTACTCCGCCTATGTGCAGGACACGATCCAGATCACCGATACCCTGACCACCAGCGTCGGCTTCCGCGTCGAGACCTACGACCAGCCCGACCGCCCGACGCTCAATCCGAACTTCGTGGCGCGGAACGGCTACGCCAACACCAAGACGATCGATGGCGAGGTCGTGGTGATGCCGCGCCTGTCGGCCGAATGGGAGCCCACCGCCGACATCAAGCTCAGCGCCGGCGGCGGCCTCTTCGCCGGCGGCACGCCCGACGTGCTCACCGGCACGCCGTTCTACAACAACGGCTATGAGACCAGCTCCGTCACCTTCCAGCGGACGGCCGCCGGGACCTTCGTCGAGACCACCAACACCGGCGGCTTCACCCAGGCCATCGGCGCGGCGGCGCTCAACGGCCTGAACACCAACCCCACCTTCGGCTACGCCCAGCCCACGCTGGTGACCCAGTTCCAGCAGGGGACGGTGCCCGGCGCGACCGGCGTGCCGACCACCAGCCCGGTCTTCGCGCTCTCGCCCGGCTTCCAGATGCCCGGCGCCTACAAGGTCTTCCTGTCCGGCACGTGGCGTCTGCCCGACATGTGGGGCGGCGTGACCAGCGGGATGCAGATCCAGGCCGACTTCGTCACGTCGCGCCAGAACAACGAAATCACCTACTACGACAGCCGCGCCCAGCCGTTGATCATCAACGGCGTGCAGCAGTTCCTGCCCGACGGCCGCACCCGCTACGACGGCCTGGCCGCCACGACGCCCGGCAAGGGCTCGACCAACCTCGGCGCCAACCAGGACATCATCGTCAGCAACAAGGACAAGGGCTCGTCGTGGACCGCGGCGGTGGCGATCTCCAAGACCTTCGACTGGGGCCTCGACGTCTCGTTCGGCTACGCCCGCCAGAACCAGGACGACCTGGGCCCGGGCCTGTTCTTCGGCACCACCGCCGGCTCGCTCTACAACAGCGTCCCGGCCCTCATGGACCCGAACGGCGACTACAACGGCCGTTCGGTCTACGAGATCAAGAACCGCTACAAGATGGAGGTGGGCTTCGCGCGGAAGTTCTTCGGCGACAACGAGACCCGCATCACCCTCTTCGGCGAGCATCAGGAAGGCCGGCCCTTCGGCTTTTTCATGCAGGACCGCCAGTCGGGCCGTAGCCAGGTGTTCGGCGTGACCAAGACGGCCCAGGCGCTCTACGTGCCCGACTTCTCGGCCGGTCCGGTGGCGGGCAACCCGCTGCGCTACGGCATCGTCACCTTCGCCACCGCCAACGACCTGAACCTGTTCCGCAGCTACGTGGACGCCTTCAACATCCCGACCGGGCTGGTGAAGAAATACACCAACACCAACGCCCCGATTAACCGGGTCGACCTGCAGTTCAGTCAGGAGCTCCCGACGCTGATCGAGGGCCACAAGCTCAAGGCCGTGGTCGACATCCGCAACTTCCTGAACCTGATCAACAAGGACTGGGGCCTGGTCGGCGAGTACAACGACGTCAACACCCTGGCCCGGGTCGACTGCGCCGACGCCAATGGCGCGGCCGTGGCCACGAACAGCCCGGTCTGCGTGGGCTACCGCTACAGCCAGGTGCCGACCAGCGTGACCAAGACGCGGAACACGGCGCTGTCGCTCTGGTACGCCCAGATCAGCCTCCGCTACCAGTTCTAGGGAACGGGCCTTGCTGCGGATTCAGGCGCCCGGGGTCGAACGTGCTTCGATCCTGGGCGTCCCGCGGCAAACCTCCCTCGCGACACCGGTGTCGGCTGTCCCGAGGTGACCCCCAGCCCCAAAGTGGACTTGCCCTCTCGGGGCGTTCTCCTTCCTCGAACTCAGGGCCGCGCCACAAGCGCGGCCCTTTTTCGTTCTTCAACCTCCGCCTCTCCCAGGCGCGCAGCGCCGAGGGAGAGGTGGCGGCTCGGCCTGCCGAAAACTTGGATCGAGGCCCCGCCTCCAGCCCGCAACGAGCTCGTCATCCCCGGTCTTGACCCGGGGATCCATTCCAGGGCGCCGGCCCGTGTCGCACGCGCTCCGGAACCGCCGGCTGGATGGCCGGGTCGAGCCCGGCCATGGCGAGCGGCGGGCCGGCGCGGACAGAAGGATCACGAACAACTTTGACTCCCCGTGGAACCGTATGTTCTCCTTATGTTCATGTTGGAGCCCGCGCTCATAACCGACGCCCGCATCGAGGAGATGCTGGGCCTCGCCGCCGAGATGGACCTGGAGTACGCCCAGCACGTCCACGCGCTCGGGCTT